>Ga0272441_10000014_pt1 | contig 409447 bp, 490 predicted proteins | sample SSMProp6N_FD_193582 | JGI IMG/M metagenome (GOLD analysis project Ga0272441, IMG submission 193582) | Marine sediment archaeal communities from Little Sippewissett salt marsh, Falmouth, MA, United States - SSM-Prop-6N | ecosystem: Environmental > Aquatic > Marine > Wetlands > Sediment ... | reverse complement strand
GGTGACGCGTGCGGTTCAATTAGATTATACACCGTGAACCTCACCAGGAGCGACAGCAGAATGAAGGTCAGTCTGAAGGGCTTACCTGACACGCTGAGAGGAGTTGCATGGCCGACGTCAGCCTGTGCCGTGAGGTGACCTGTTAAATCAGGTAACAGGCAAGACCCACATGTATATTTACTACGTGTACAATATACAGATTGCCTTGGTAACAAGGATGAAAGTGTGGGCTACGTTAGGTGAGTACAGCCCGAATCCCCTGGGCAACACGCGCGCGTCAATGGTAAATACAACGGGACGCCACTCCGAAAGGAGAAGCTAATCCCTTAAAGTTTATCTTAGTCTAGATTGAGGTTTGTAACTCAGCCTCATGACACTGGAATCCGTAGTAATCGTTTATTATCAGTGAACGGTGAATACGTCACTGTCTCTTGCACACACTGCCCGTCAAACCAACCGAGTTTATTTATGGTGAAACTTTTCGAAGGAGAACTTTGGGTAGACAAGGTAGGTTAAGTCGTCACAAGGTATCTGTAGGGGAACCTGCAGATGGATCACCTCCTATATTTTAATTTAAGATTATAATTACTTCAATGATTATGAATGTCAGCCTTGAGCCTATTTTAATAGGAAAGGTTGATAAGGGAAACCTTGGTTTCCTTTATTTCTACATACACATCTTGTTACAGAAAACTTAAATACCAAGATGGATTAAAATTACCATTCGGGCCCATTGTCCAATGGCTAAGATACGTCCCTTGCACGGATGAGATCCGCGTTCGATTCGCGGTGGGTCCATTGTTTAATTCTGTAATAAGATGCATTAGTTATATCACAAATCATGCTCACCATTTTCACATGTGAAAATGAGAGACTAAGGTGAGGCGAGAGAATCGCTTTATCTTTTTGAGAACACCGGCGAGAAACCGGATCATGTTCAATGAAATAAGCACTAGAAGAATAATTTCTGAATTTTATATTTGGAAATTCCCACTCGTGAATATTTTTATATTCACAATTTGATGTGGAGCATAAATAGACTACTACTTATGCTGGTAGACGGATAGCTAGGTTTTGGTTATGATGAAAGACGTGGCAAGCTGCGATAAGCTTAGGGGAACTGCATGCAAGTTTTGATCCTAAGATTTCTGAATGCCCCGAGAGGGGGATTGACTCTGGGAACTGAAACATCTTAGTACCGGTAGGAAAAGAAAACAAATCGTTATTCCCTTATTAGCAGAGAGCGAAAAGGGAACAGGGCAAACCGAATCTGCTTTTGAAAGAAAGTTAGAGATGTGGTGAAGGTAAATGCCTAAGTCCTTGAATCAAACTTCTCTGGAACGAGAGACCTTAGAGGGTGATAGTCCCGTAGATGAAGAGGATATGGTGTTCTTCAATAGAGTAGGGCTTCCTGGATTGGAGGTCTGAATATAGCAGGATTAACTGCTAACCCTAAATAAAACCAAAGTCCGATAGCGCACTAGTACCGCGAGGGAAAGCTGAAAAGTACTCATGATAGAGAGTTAAAAGACTTGAAATCTACCAGTGACAGTTGGTTACTGCACTTACTTGTAAGAGCTAGGTGTTGTAACGTACGTTTCGAAGAACGGGCCAGGGAGTTATTTTATATGGCGAGGCTAATCTCTTATGGAGAGTAACCAAAGCGCAAGCAAGTCTGAAAGGGCGTTAGTCATATGATCTAGACCTGAAGCCGGGTGATCTACTTTTGAACAAGATGAAGTCTTCCGAAAGGAGGATGGAAGTCTGAACCCTTGTTGTGTACATGCACTGGGATGATTTGAGAGTAGGGGTGAAAAGCTTATCTAACTCGGCGATGGCTGGTTCCTGCTGAAATATGCCTTCGTATAGTCTTGTTTAGCTAGTTGGCGGTGTAAAGTACGGATAGATTTTGCAGGAGCGATTGCTTACGGAAATCTTTCCAACTCAGAAACTGCTAATTGCTTAAGACAGGAAACAGGGCCAGTATGTAAGATACTGTTCCGAGACCCGAACAAGGGAGACCAAAGTTAAGGTCCCAAAATCTATGTTAAGTGTATCGAAGGGCGTCTTGAACCTGAGACACTAGGGATGTAAGCCTAGAAGCAGCTATCTTTTAAAGAAAGCGTAACAGCTCACCTATTGAGGTTCAGGGCCTTGAAAATGGACGGGGCTAAACATAGTACCGATACTTTGGAGGCACTCAGACGAGTGTTCTGGTAAGCAGGCGTGCTTTTTGCGCAGAAGTTTCTCTGAAAAGAGGGATGGAGCGAATAGCAATGAGGATCCTGGTGGTAGTAGGATGTGAGTCTCTTGAGAACAGAGACTGTCGAAAGAGCAAGGTTTCCTTGGCAATATATGTTAGCCAAGGGTTAGTCAGCACCTAAGTCGTACCTTAACTGAATACGACGATGGATATCGTGTTAATACTCATGAACTGATTAAATCTTATATAGTATAGTTTTGCTTTCGGATAGGCGAGCACCCCACGGGGTGTTTTGATAAAGAAGTCTGTCGAGTGTAATGCATAGACGCAGAATAATTTGTTGGACAAAATCTCCGACTCCAAGAGCCAGTGAAAAGGCTATACTCTTGATTTAATTAGCTGTACCCATAATCGGCACTGATGCTCAGGCTTAGTAGGCCAAGACATGAAGGGAAAAATCAACTGAGGGAATTCGGCAAGTTAGTCCTGTAGCTTAGGCTGAAGGGATGTCTATCTTTGTATATTTCGAAAGTTGTATGCATTGGTAGATCACAGTAACGAGGACGGCCCGACTGTTTACCAAAAACGTAGCCAAGTGCTAATCTGAAAAGACTTGTATACTTGGTGAGACCTGCCCAGTCGTGGTGTCTCAAACTCTCTTTCAAGGGAGCTAAGGCCCATGAAACGGCGGGGGTAACTATGACCCTCTTAAGGTATATTACAATGCCTTAGTAAAATCTGGCTATATGCTGGAAACTCTGAGTATTCCACTCTACGACGACAACACAATTATTTATAGTTGGTTCGCGTGAAAATGAGATGGATGCAGACAATCAGCAGGAAAGGCTAGATGCTTTATGGATAAGCGGTTTTACAGATGGAGAAGGATGTTTTCATATCTCTATCAATAACATCAAGGGAATGAGTTTAGGATGGCAAGTTCTGCCTGAATTTCGAATTGTTCAGCATGAAAAGGATGAATCTGTTTTACATGACATAAAAAACTATTTTGGTTTTGGAAATGTTAAAGTAAATAGAACAGATAAACATGGAACAAGAAAGGAATTTAGAGTTAGAGGTTTAGATAATCTCAATAAATTAATAGAATTTTTTCTAAAGTATCCATTAAATACTTCTAAGAAAAAGGACTTTGAGATTTTTTCTAAAGTTATTCAATCAATGAATAATAAAGAACATTTAACTAAAGAAGGACTTGACAGCATAGCAATACTTATTTCAAAGATGAATAGAAAACCAAGATTAAAGTATCTAGAATCCTCAGAGACTATACGCCAGAAGTAATCTAAGATTACTAAGATATAGTCCGAACTTTATGGCGACATAAAGAGTTAGCTTTTGAGCTAGAATAACACAATTGAGCGTAATACCTTGTCGTATGAATTGCGACTTGCATGAATGGTTTAACGAGGTTGTCGCTGTCCCCAGTTGAAGCCCTCTGAACACATCTTCCGGTGAAAAGACCGGAGACACCTAGTGGGAAGCGAAGACCTTGTAGAACTTTACTGCAACTTGTTGTTGTGGTTTTAAGAGGAATGCATAGCATAAGTAGGAGCGTCGAAGCCGTCATTTCGGTGGCGGTGGAGCGAACATGTAATACTACTCATTTTTCTTAAAACTGCTTACCATTTATGGGACAGCAACTGGCGGGCAGTTTGACTGGGGCGGTGCCCTGTCGAAAAGATATCGATAGGACCCAAAGATAGACTCATCTAGCTTGGAAATCTAGAGTTGAGTGCGAGGGCAAAAGTCTATCTAACTGTATTTTGAACAGCAAGAAATGCAGAGGCGAAAGCCGGGCCTAGTGAACCCACGTGCTTTTTTAATAGAAGCCGTGTCTGATAGAAAAGTTACCTCAAGGATAACAGGCTTGTCGCCCCCGATAGTCCGTATTGACGGGGCGGTTTGGTACATCGCTGTCGGCTCTTCCTATCCTGCGCGTGCAGAAGCGTGCAAGGGTGCCGGAGTTCACGTATTAAAAGGGATCGTTAGCTGGGTTAAGAACGTCGCGAGACAGTTTGTATGATATCTACTAGGTGTGTTGTTGTCTGAGTGGAACGAGTTTTTAGTACGAGAGGAACGGAACTCGGATGCCTCTGGTGAGCAGTTGTCAAATGGCAGGCTGCATAGCTACGCATTACATGGATAAGAGCTGAATGCATCTAAGCTCGAAGCCATCCGCAAAACGAGACAACTAAAGCCGTCAAAGAAGATGACGTTGATAGAGTTCTTGTGTAAGATTCAAGCTTCGGCGAGAATTTCAGCATAGAACTACTAAAAGCTTTAATGTAATCTATATGCTATTCTTCTAGTGCTTATTTTGCTGATATTTCTAAACAATAGAACGTATTAAAAATTGTAAGACAACAAAGAAAAAGTATAGTCCTATAAGAGATATTCCTTCATAGATATCTAATTTCTTTCCACTTTTTATAAATGCCACAAAAATAAATGCTGAGATTAACATAAATGCTCCTGATATTAAAAAAGGATTAAATGAAACAGTTATTGGACGAATCAATGCAACTATTCCAAGGATTAAACAAGTATTTGTAAAGATTGTTCCAGCTTGATCTCCTATGGACATTTCTGGATGTTTTAATAAAACAGCATTAATCCCAAAAACTAATTCAGGCAGAGTTGTTGCAATAGAAATTAAAAATAATCCGATAAAAATCTCTGGAAGATTTAAATCCATTGCAATATTATGAGAATATTGGACAACATACCTTGAAGATAAAAATAAAATGATTAAAGAGGCAATAAAAATTAACAAATACAATAATTTTTTTTGCTGATGATTTTTTCCCTTAATTGTTTTCTTTGAATATTTTTTTTGCTTTCTCATTATTAAAAAAGTATGAGTTACAAATAAACCTAAAAGAATGACTCCATCAATCCTTGAAAGAGAATTCCCAATCAGGTAAAGAACTATTAACAACGCTATGCCTGCAAACATAAAATAAATTTCTTTTCCAACCTTCCCTGATTTGAATTTTATTCCTTTAGACATTAAAATAAAAATCCCTGTTAATAATGTTAAGTCAATTATATTTGCTCCAAGAATATTCCCCATACTTAATTGAGGAACTCCCTGTAATGCAGAAGAAATACCTACAAACAATTCTGGTATGGAAGTTGCAAATGCCATTAAAATAAATGCTGCACTGAATTCAGATATTCCTAAAAAAGAAGCAATTTTCCCAAGAGATTTTACTAAAAAAATTCCACTAAGGACTAAGAAAAAACCTGCAACTATAAATAATAAAAAATTCTCTACTAACATATTAGTCTAAAGATTCTTTTGTTTTTAATTGTTTCACTAACTTTCCTATTTCAAATATTATTAATCCAGAGATTGCAAAAGGCAATACATACAGCCAATCCTTTAATGAAAGACTAACAACTCCAAACAAAGCTCCTAAAGGAGTGTATAATAATACTAAGTGTAAGGCAAATGAGACAATAACTGCCAAATTAAGCCATTTGTTTGAGAATATTCCTTTTTTCAATAAAGACTGTTCTCCTCTGCAAGTGTAAATAAAAAATAATTCAAATAAAATTGCCGTAGTTAAAACCATTGTTCTTGCTTCTTCTATAGGCATTGAATTATTATATCCAAGAAGAAATACAATTGCTTCTGTTAAGAAAGCCAATGCTCCAGCAATCAAGATGAATAACCATATTCCACTTAAAATGCTTTTTTCACTTCGAGGTTTTGTTTTCATAACATTTTCTTGTTTTTCAAAAACTAAAGCCAGGGCAGGAAGAGAATCTGTTACAAGATTCATCCATAATATCTGCAAGGGCAATAAGGGGAGAGGATATTTCATTACTAATGCCAATGATATCAAAAATATTTCAGAGAAGTTAACTGCTAAAAGATATTTTGTGAATTTCTTGATATTATCATAGGTCTTTCTTCCTTCTCTTACTCCTTCAACTATTGAAGCAAAATTATCATCTAATAAAATTATATCTGAAACATCTCTTGCAACATCTGTTCCTCTTACTCCCATTGCAATACCAACATCTGCGGATTTTAGTGCAAGAACATCATTAACACCATCTCCGGTCATTGCAACTGTCTCTCCTTTTTTCTGAAGTACTTTTGCAATCTTTAATTTTTGTTCAGGAGTTGTCCTTGCAAATATTGCTATATCTTCTATTTGTTTTTCTAAATCTTCTTCAGAAATCTTTTCAAGTTCATTTCCTAACATCATCTTTCCAAAAATTCCTATTTTATTTGCTATTGAAGATGCAGTCAAAGCAGAATCTCCTGTAATTATCTTGACTTTTATTCCTGCATTTTTGCATTCTTGTATTGCTCTTTTAACTTCTGGACGAGGAGGATCTAACATTCCCATGAAACCTAAGAAGATTAATCCATTTTCTTCAACTTTTTCTTTCTTTGAAAAATTCTTATATGCAAATCCAAGAACTCTTAATGCTTTTTTCTCTAGTTCAGAAGACTCTTTTAATAATTGTTTTTTTCTTGTCTCACTTAATTTCTTTATTTGCCCCTCTCTTAATTCAAATGAACACAAAGAAATAATTTTTTCAGGAGCTCCTTTTGAATATAATGTATTGCTTGTTCCTGAATCTCTTAAAATAGACATCATTTTTCTCTCAGGATTGAATTCAAACTCTTTTATTCTTGGTTCTTTTTCTGTAAGTTTTTTCTTACTTATATATAAATCAAGAGCCATTCTTACTAGTGATTCTTCAGTAGGGTCCCCAATAAAAGAATAATTTAGCCCTTCTTCTTCAAACCTAGCATTATTGCATAAAAGACTTGTTTTAATTAATTGGGCTAATTCTAAATTCTTTTTTACATCAACTCTTTTATCTTCGAGGGTTATTGCTTTTTCCTTTTTAATATAAGAAGTATTATTTACAAATATCTCTTGAACATGCATTTTTTCTTCAGTCAATGTTCCAGTTTTATCAGCACATATTGTAGTAACGCTTCCAAGACTTTCAACAGCAGGAAGTTTTCTTACAATTACATTTTTCTTTGACATAAACAAAGAAGAAATTGCAAATGCAATAGCAAGAACTGCAGGTAATCCTTCTGGGATAGAACTTACTGCTAAAGCAACAGCTATCAAGAATGTTTCTACTTTATCTGTAGCAGTAAACCATCCTATTGCAACGATCATCAAAACTAATCCTAATATAATAAACCCTAATTGTTTAGAAAAAAGATCTAATCTCTTTTGAACTGGTGTCTTTTGAGGTTTTATTTCTTGAAGTTTTTCTGCAATTTTTCCAAATTCAGTTTCTGAAGCAGTTGCCACAACAATTGCAATACCACTTCCTCTCACAACCTGTGTTCCAGTATATAACATATTCACCCTCTCTGCTAGTATTGCGCTTGGCTTAACAACTTTCACTTCTTTCCCAACAGGAGTACTTTCTCCTGTTAAAACAGCTTCATTTGTTTGCAAATTATTAGATTCAAGAACTCTACAATCAGCATTTATCTTGTCTCCTGCTTCAAGAATTATAATATCTCCGGGAACAACTTCTTCTGAATTTATTTTTACATATTTTCCATCTCTAATTACAGTGGAAATAGGGACTAATAACTTTTTTAGACTAAGCAATGCTTTTTCTGCCCTATATTGTTGGAAGAATCCTATTGAAGCATTTACAATAACTATCGCAAGTATTACAATGGCGTCAGTCATATGACCTATAGCAAAAGAAATAATTGTGGCCACTATCAAGATATAGATTAAGAAAGATTGGAATTGGCTTAATAGTATCTTTAGTGGTTCAAGAGTATAGACTTTTTTTAATTGATTTTTTCCGTATTTTTTGAGCCTTGCATCTGCCTGCGCCTGTGTTAATCCTTTTTCAGAGGCGTTTAATTCTTGAAATATTTCCTCTTTTTTTAGTGCATGGAAGTGCATAAAAATATACAGATAGTAAAGCTTAAAAATGCTATCTTACTTGGATTTTTGTAAGTTGGGTAGTTAACTACGGAACTCTGACATTAAATTGTCAAGAAATAATATATGATTTCTGGGTTCTGAGGAAGGTCCGCCCACCATAATAAAGTCATCAGGGAAATCCTGACTGCTGTGAAGTAGAGCTCTGTTACAGAAACGGCACAGCTTGCTTTGAGTAATGAAACTTGCGTAGAACTTTGATAAGCAAGATTTGATGAAACGAACACCTTGACTGGTGCAAGGCTATAAGCCGCTAAGTCGAATGTTAACATGTTCGGTCTGATTACAGCGAACAACAGAAGGTGGCCTATTCCCAACTTACACAAAAATTCTTGTTAGGGAATTTAGCAAAAATCTTGAAAAGATGTTTTTAGCCTATTCCCAACTTACTTTCTTTTTTTAGGTTTCTTTTTAGGCTCAAATCTTTTTAAATCAGATACTTTTAATAAGTATTCTAATGCTTGTTGAGAACCAGCATTAAATACTAAAGAATCACTTCCAAAATCATTTTGGGTTACAGAATTTCCTCCAAAATGACAGGACCTACTATAATCCCCTTTTTCAAATCTTACATCTAATAACACCATTAAACCTTTTGGAACTAGTTTTTTAAATCTTCTAAATTCTTCTGTTATTCTTCCATATGCATCTGGAATTACATCTTCAGGGACTACTCTATATCTAGAAGGATATCTTCCTTCTATTGAGGTGTAAATCCTTGTAAAACGTCCATGTTTCATTATTTGCAGACATTGGTTTTCTTTTTAAAGATTTGTATATATAATAACAACACATTTAAAAGCCAAAGATTAATTATTTCTTTAAGACTGAAATGTACATTTCGTCAACTCAATCCAAAATGGATTTCATGGGGATGTAGCTCAGCAGCTCAGAATAAATTCTGGCAAGCTAAACTAATCCTCTATACCCTTAGGGGGATGTAGCTCAGCGGGAGAGCACATGACTGAAGATCATGGTGTCCCGGGTTCGACTCCCGGCATCCCCACTTGTTTTTCAAAAGGTTTATAAAATAAATTCAACTAGATTGAATATGACAGAAAAAGGGGTAGCATATATTTTAGGAATTGTTAGTTTAGTGCTAGCTTTCTTTCAGCCACTTCCAGCAGCGATTATAGCTATTGTTGGATTGGTACAAAATAGAAAAGAGAAAAACAAAACAGCTAAGAAGCTAAATATTATTGCTCTTGTAGTAAGTATTGTTGTACTTGCTATTATAGTAGCAATAAGTCTTTATGGAATGGGTGCTAGTGGAAGTTTTCCGGTATATTAAAATGAGAAGAAAAAAAGCTGCAATGGAATTGACTATGGGTACAATGGTAACTATAGTTCTACTTGTAATGGTATTGATTCTTGGGGGATATTTTGTTAATCAGATATTCTTTAGTGCTAGAGGTAGTGTTGATCAAATAGATACTGCAGTAAAAAATGAAATCAATAAATTATTTGCAGAAGATGAAACCCAAAAGGTTGTTTTTTACCCTTCTTCTAGAAGAATTGAATTAGAAAAAGGCGTGGTTGGACAAGGATTTGCTTTTGCAATAAGAAATACTGGAACAGAAGCAGACACATTTACTTATAACCTTGAAGCACAAGAAACAGATTGTCCTAATTCATTAAGTGCTACGGCAGCTGATGGTTATCTTGCTCTTGGGAGAACAGGAACAATCCAAATACCTGCGGGAAACATAATGGAGAACCCAAGATTAGTTACATTTAATATTCCGGATACAGCTCCACCCTGTACTATAAAATATATCTTGACTATGCAGAAAGGTGGACAGCTATATGGTTCTACACTTGATTTTGATGTTGCAATAAAATCAGGGTAGAATTTAAAAGATAATCTTTCTTAAGAGAAATATGACACTAAAACTATATAATACACTTGGAAGAAAAAAACAAGAGTTCAAACCACTAAAAGACAAGCAAGTAGGAATGTATGTATGTGGTCCTACTATTTACAACTATGTTCATATAGGAAACTTACGAGCATATGTTTTTGGAGATGTTTTAAGAAGATATTTGAAATTTTCTGGATTTAAGGTAAAAGAAGTTATGAACCTTACAGATGTTGATGACAAGACAATAAGAGATAGTCAAAAATCTGGGAAAAAATTAAGAGAGTTTACTGAAGTATATGAAAAAGCATTTTTAGAGGATATAGATGCATTGAATATTGAAATGCCAGAGAAAATGCCCAGAGCAACAGAACATATCAATGAAATGGTTGCGATTGTAAAAAAATTATTAGATAAGGGAATTGCATATAAAGCAGATGATGGGATTTATTTTTCTATTAAAAAATTTAAGAATTATGGGAAGCTTTCTAATATAAAGATTAAAGAATTAAAAGAGGGGGCAAGTGAAAGAGTTGCTAAAGACGAATATGATAAAGATAGTGCACATGATTTTGCATTATGGAAATTTTATGACAAAAGTGATGGAGATGTTTTTTGGGAAACTGAAATAGGAAAAGGAAGGCCAGGATGGCATATAGAATGTTCAGCAATGTCCTCAAAATATCTTGGGAAGACTTTTGATATTCATACTGGAGGAGTTGATTTAGTATTTCCTCATCATGAAAACGAAATTGCTCAGAGTGAGGCTGCAAATGGAAAAGATTTTGTAAAATATTGGCTGCATAATGAATGGGTATTAGTAAATGGAAAGAAAATGAGCAAATCACTAAATAATTTTTACAAACTTAAAGATATTGAAGAAAAAGGTTTTAGCCCATTAGATTTAAGATATTTTTATTTGACAAAAATATATCGACAGCAATTAAATTTTACCTGGAAAGCATTAGAAGCGTCTAAAACAGCATTGCAAAGACTAAGAAATATTATTTCTGAATTAAAAGATGATGAAAAGAAAAATGATATGTATTTAGATGAATTCAAAGAAGCAATGGATGATGACCTTAATACTCCAAATGCATTGCAAGTTCTTTGGAAACTAGTTAGAAATGAAAAAGCTCAAGGAAAAATAAATACTATAAAAGAAATAGACAAAGTTCTTGGATTAAAACTTTTAGAAAAAGAAAAAATAAAGATTCCAAGTGAAGTAAAAAAACTTGTTAAAAAAAGAGAAGAAGCAAGAAAGAACAAAGAATGGGGAAAATCAGATGAACTTAGAGATGAAATAAAAAAACTTGGTTATCAAGTAGATGATACTTCTGAGGGAAGCGTAGTGAGGAAAATATGAACACAAAAAACATTTTACTTAATTTAGGATTTGCATTCGCTACATTTGTTGTTGTTTTATTATTTTATAAGAATATTCTATTAACTGCAGGAATTCTTGCTGGGATTGCAATAATTGGGTTAGTTAAATGGAAATCTATGAGGACATTAAAGATATTTATATTTGCAGGAATATTTGGGACATTGGCAGAAATAGTTGCTATAAAAATAGGAATATGGGATTATAATATAACTGGCTTAATGAGTGTTCCATTATGGCTCTTTATTGTATGGGGGAATGCAGGAGCATTTATTTATCAAATTGCTAAAGAGATAAAAGAGAGAAAAATAAAATGACAGAAGAAAACAAAGATTGCCCGTGCACTTGGGATTGCCCTAGACATGGAAAATGCAAAGAATGCCAAGAATATCATCATTCTCGGGGTGAAAAGACTTCTTGTGGAAAGTAATTTAAATCATTAATTCTTAGTAATAAAAAGAAGAGGTTAAAATGGCAAATAAAAAAGCATACAAATACAAGAGTTTTGTTAATCTAAAGTATAAGCCTAAAGACACTGATTTAATTATGCAATATTATATTAAACCAAATAAAAAGTTTAATTTTGAAGAAGCTGCTTCTATGGTTGCTGGAGAATCAAGTGTTGGAACATGGACAGAAGTTAAAACAATGAAGCCAAGAATAGGAAAGATGCTTACTCCTAGTGTTTTTTATATGGACAAGAAAAATAAAAGAGCTAGAATTGCTTATCCTATTGAATTATTTGAATTAGGAAATCTTCCTGATATTCTATCAAGTATTGGAGGAAATATTTATGGAATGAAATCTGTTGATGAATTATTTTGGGAAGATGTTAATATTCCTAAAAAGATGTTAAATAGCTTTAAGGGACCTAGGTTTGGAATTCAAGGCTTAAGAAAGAAGTTTAAAGTTTATGATAGACCTTTTGTAGGAACAATTGTAAAACCTAAAGTTGGCCTTGAACCTGGAGAACATTCTAGGGTTGCTTATGATTCTTGGGTTGGGGGTTGTTCAATAACCAAAGATGATGAAAATTTGACATCACAAAAATTTAATCCATTTAAGACTAGATTTTTGAAAACAATTAAGATGTTAGAGAAAGCTGAGAAAGAAACAGGAGATAAAAAAGCGTATCTTGTTAATTGCACTGCAGAAACAAAAGAGATGTTAAAGAGAATAGAGTTTGTTGAGAAAAATGGAGGGAATTATATTATGTTAGATATTCTTACTCTTGGTTGGGCAGCATTGCAAACAGCTAGAAATTATACTAAACTTCCAATTCATGCTCACAGGGCAGGACATGCTATGTTAGATAGAGATAAACAAAGCTTTGGAATGTCTATGGAAGTTATTGCTCAATTAGCTAGAATGGTTGGAGTAGATACCTTGCATATTGGAACTGCATATGGAAAAATGTCTGGTGGAAAAAAAGAAGTATTGCATATTGAACAAGAAATGGAAAATCAAGTTTCAAAACAGACAAAAGAATATCTAAAACAAGACTGGCATAAAGTTAAACCTGTTCTTGGAGTTGCTTCTGGAGGAGTTTATCCTGGAATTGTTCCAGCAATAATGGATTTCATGGGTAAGGATGTTGTTATTCAGGCAGGCGGAGGAATTCACGCACACCCACAAGGAACAGTTGCAGGAGCAAAAGCTATGAGCCAAGCTGTTGATGCTACATTGGAAAATATACCTCTAAAAGAATATGCTAAAAAACACTTAGAATTAAAAGAAGCTCTTAAAAAATGGGGTTATCTTGATAAGAGTTTAAAATATCATAAATCTTAAGATATTTGTTAGTTAATTTATAAATAAATTTATTTTCATTTAATTTCCTCCTAGAGATATATCCTTTTTTTACAAAAGATAAAACCCTATTTAGAGCTCTTCCTGAAAGATTAAAAGATTCCTTAGCCTGTTTCATAGTAAATTCTTTTCCAATAAAACCATTAAAATCTAAAAATTGTTTTGTGAATTTATTATTTGTGAAATAATTCATAAATTTTTGTTGTTTATCTCTAGATAAATCTAATAACCCCTCTTGTAAAATCTTTATGAAATTATCCCACCTAGATATTATTACTGCGCCTGCCCTTCCCTTCTCTGTTTTCCATTTTTTTTTAATTGCTTCTTGTTTTGAAATAGTAGGCATATCCTTACAAGATATTTTAATCCCCATCTTCTCTAAACACCTTTTGTAATGCTCTCTTTCTTCTATCTTTGATGCACTTATTCTTATCATATAAACGCATCTTGTTTTTTTCTTTATGTTTATATTCCCTTCTGCAGCTAAAATTCCTTTAAGATAATCTCTAGACAAAGAAGAACTTCTTTCTATTTTATCTTTTGATTTTTTAATTATTATTTTTAATAACTTTGCTACAAGAGAATTATTAATTCCTATATGAATTGTCCCGTGTGAAGTAATATTATTAAATTCTTTCCGGAGTCTTATTCTCTTAAGTTTAATTTTTAAGTACGCTTCCCAAAAAGTTTTAGATTTATTAATAAAATTATTTGATTTGTCCTTCATAGAAAGTTCTAAGTAAAAATAAAAAGGTAATTTAAATTGTTCTAAAAAATAACCTACCTCTGAAATAGTTCTCTCGTTAGAATTAGCGAATACAAATCTTCTATCCCCAATATAGCCCTCCCCCACAATTAATCCCACTGCTTCTGGACAGATCTTAATCTCTCTAGGGAGAGTTATTTTGAAAGGCCTTCCCCTTTTATTTTTATAAATTTTTATTACCTCTAATTTATTCTTTTTTTCTCTTATCTCGTAAGCAAAATCTAAATTTTTTATATTTTTAATTAAATCCTTTGTGTTAAAGGTTATAAAGGTTCTCATCACTCTATAACAATATTATTTTATATATAAAGAATTATTTTAACTTAGAAGGAGAAACTAAGATGAAATACAGAAAAGCAGTATTTGTTGTTACATATTCTAAAACTAATAAAGGAATTGAATATCTTATTCTTAAAAGAAAGCTTCACTGGAAAGGATGGGAATTTCCAAAAGGAGGATTAACTAATCTAAAAGAAAAAATTCTTGAAAAATCTGCAGTTAAAAGAGAAGTTATTGAAGAAACAGGACTAACTCCATTAAAGATTAAAAAATTCAATGTTTCAGGAAAATACAAATATAAAAAACTGTTAAAAGATAGGCCAGGAATTACTGGACAATCATATAAATTATATTCAGCTGAAGTAAAAAAGAAAAAAATTACTTTAAGTAAAAATCCAACTCCAGAACATAGTAATGCTAAATGGGTTGATTTTAATACTGCCTTAAAGAAATTAACTTGGAGCAATCAAAAGAAATGTTTAAAGATTGTTAATTCTTATCTAAATAAGGGAAAATGAAATTTCGTGAAAGAACTTTAGAATCTGGGACAAAGATTCTTCTTGGAAAAAATGAGAAAAACAATGATGAATTAATGGAGTCGTATAAAGGAAAATCCAATACAATATTGCATACTGTTGCTCCGGGAAGTCCCTTTTGTGTAATTCTTAAAAATAGACCATTGAAAAAAGAGATATATGAATCTGCTGTTGCTTGTGCATCTAAAAGCCAGGACTGGAGAGATAATAAAACAGATATTAATGTTCATAGATTTACAGGAAAAGACACTAAAAAACCAAAGGGAATGAAGCCTGGAGGGTGGGTTGTGAAAAAAGCTAAAACTATTAAAGTAAAAAAACAAGATATTGAGAAGATAAAATGGTAATGGGGCAATTACAAATAGGAAAAGAAGGAATTTCATATAATTTCCATAATGCAGTAATAAACATGTTCAAAAATCACAATATAGTTAAGATAAATGTGTTAAAGAGTGCAAGAGGAGAAGGAAAAGAAGCTAAGAAATTAGTTAAAGGGTATGCTGAACAAATAGAAAAAAAGCTTGGAGTAAAATATACAACAAAAGTTATTGGTTTTACAATAATAGTCAAAAAATGGCGAAAAGATCAAAGGGAAAGTTTATAAACTATTTTTTATGTTGAATATTAAGCTAAATGACTTAGGTCATTCTGACTCTGCAAAGAGTGCTTAAAACAAAAATGAATCCAGTATATGAATTAAATGCGCAAGAATATAATGTTAAATTAGCTGAAGCTCTTAAGCAAATTGAAGAGATTTCTGAACCTGAATGGGCTAGTTTTGTTAAGTCAGGGCCAAGCAAGGAAAGACCAGTAGAAGATCCTGATTTTTGGTATAAAAGAGCTGCAAGTGTTTTAAGACAGATATACAAGAAAGGAATAATTGGAGTTAATAAATTAAGAACAAAATATGGGAGCAAGAAAAATAGGGGAATGGCTCCAGAAAAATTCAAAAAAGCATCTGGAAAGATTATAAGAGTGATTCTTCAACAAACAGACAAAGCAGGTTTAACAGAGCTTGCAAAAGAGATTAAAGGTGTGAGAGGAAAAAAACCTGGAAGACAACTTACTGCTAAAGGTAAAGAATTATTGGAAAGTATTAAATCAGGAGGAAAGGCTTCAGAATAGACGACAATTTTGTCTTCTTAACACTGAGTCAAACAAATTATCATGGGAATCAAAAGTTCTGAGAAAAAAAGTAAATTAGCAAAAAAAGGAAGACAAACTAAGTGGGCTCCTGTTTGGGCAGTTCTTAAAAAGTTTGGAATGGGAAAGAGAGTTCATCCTTCTGCTATGACAAAACATAGAAGAAGCTGGAGAAGAACAAAACTTAAGATTACACCAAGAAAAATAAGAAAATCGCATATGGGATAAAATGGCTAAAGAAAATAAAAAACCTGTTGAGAAAGTTCCTGAAAAGAAAGAAAAAGTAGATAAAGCTCCAGAAAAAAAGATAGAAGAAAAACCTGAAGAGAAAAAGGAAGAGAAGAAAGTAGAAGCTCCTAAAAAAGAAGAAGGAAAAGTATATGTTATTCCACTTAGAGAAAAATGCAGAGTTGTTCCTAGATATAAGAAAACAAACAAGGCAATTAAAAGTGTTAAAGAATTCTTAGCAAGACATATGAAAGTAAGAGACAGGGATTTAAACAAAGTAAGATTAGATAGTTATCTTAATGAATTTTTATGGGCAAGAGGAATAAAGAACCCCCCTCATAAAGTTAAAGTTCGAGCAATTAAAGAAGGCGATCTTGTAAGGGTAGAGCTTGTAGATTTCCCTAAGAAGCTTGCTAATAAAAAAGCACAAGCAGAAAAGCTTGACAAGGCTGCTAAAGACGTTGTTAAGAAAAAGAAAGCAGAAGAGAAGAAAGAGGAAAAGCCTGAAGAAAAGAAAGAAGAAGAAAAAGAAAAGAAAGCAGCAGTTGTAGAAGCTGGAGCTGAAATGGAAAAAGCAGCTGCAAAACAGATGAAACACACTGCTAAAAAACAAGAAAGAGCGTCAACTTCTCAAAAAAGAGCACTTCAGAGATAATTATTGTGATAAATATTTCTCATTTAATTTATAATCTACAAATTTAGTTTCGTTCTCTCCTGTTATTACAAATTCAAAATATCCTCTTAATGCTCGGACATATCTAAAAGTCTTCCACATAATTCTTTTTAATTCAGAATCATTAGTTGTATATTTCATAGACCTTCCATCCCACACTCCCGTAGTAGGAACTGCCAAACCATGTTCTAATTCATCTAGTTGTTCTCCAATATCAATCTTTGCTCTTTCTAAATCTGAAATAATTATCCCTCCATACTTTGTAGGCCTCCATTCAGACAAAACAACAGAATAAAGATTTGTGTTTTCTGGATTAATCTTATCTGCTAAAAAATTAAGACATTGTTCAAGACTTGCAACACCTCTTTTACTCTCTCTTGGTAATTTTGAGGTTTTTGGTATTGCTTTTACAATAAATAAATTATATCTTGCCAAAAATTGCCCTAATTCATTATTTTTCCCATCAAAACAAGAATAAGGGATTTTTATCTCATCCCAACAAGGCAGCCCACTAGCTCTTAACCTCTGTCTATCTTGTAATTTATCTGAATGAAAACTGGATAAATCAATTCCGTGTTTGCTTGCCTCAATTATCCAATGAGACATAGAGTTATTCTTTTTAGCCACTTAGATTATCCCTTCTTTTTGAAGTTTACTTAATTCATCTAAAACTTTTTCAAAAACTTCTTTTTGCTCAGGATACATCATGCTTTTAACAACGTCTTCCTTATCAAACCACGAATATCTTGAAAGTTCTTGTGCATTCATAGATATCTCGTCAAATTCTCCTAAAAACTCAGCAAACCATATTGTTTGATACTGGCCTTCGCATTTCTTTTTTTCTTGGATCTTTTGTGGAAAAAGATACATATGTTCTGTTTTGCTCTTCATAAGAACTCTAAACTTGTCTGTTCCAAGCTCTTCTTTTAATTCCCTCTGTACGGCATCAAAATGCTTTTCATCTATATCAAGCCCCCCTTGTGGAAAACACCATGCTCCTTCTGGCCAATCTGCTCCAGCAACCATTAAGAACTTTCCGTTTCTAAATAAAACAGCTGAAACTGCTTGTCTTAATCTTATTGTTTTAAATGTATCACCCATATATTTTTTTAAAAAACAGGATATATAAAATAAAAAGTCAATTTTTATTGACTACTCACAACACTAAAATCATCCTTATCTGCATCATAAAATGTCTTTGTTATCTTGACTTTTTTGTTGTCAAGCATATTCTTTAATATGAATCTGTTGTCAGGAAAAAGTTCTCCTGTTATTCTTTTTCTTGAATAATACTTTGCATCTTTTGGTTTATCCCTTGAGGAAGGTTTTGCAGTAATAAAAAATACAAGGAAATGGGAAAGAGTATCCTGTTCCTTGAAAACATAATTGTTTATGCATATTAACTTTAGATTCTTTACATCAATATCGACTTTTTCTTTTACATGCCTCTTAGCAGCCTCAAATAAGTCCTCCCCAAGATCCATTTTTCCTCCAACAAATATTTTTCTTCCTATTCCTGGCTCTGTTGTCTTTTTTCTTATAAGTATCTTGTCTTTTCCTTTTTCTTTTTTTCTTATTATCACTGCAACACATGGAAGAGGAAGTTGAGAAGCATCATTTGACTTATGAAGGTAGGGCATCAAGCACCTTGTTCTTCCAGTCAAGGTAAAATAAAGGTCTTTTTTCTCTATAAGGCCTTTTTTCATAAGAAGATTGAGATTATATGCAAGGAGATTTGACTCTATACATAAAGACTTCTTTAATTCAACAAATTTCCTTTGTTTTTTCTCTAATAAATTAAGAATATCTAATCTCTTTGCGTCTGACAACAATATCTGTTTTTTCATGAGGCTTCTCCCAATCACCTCATTATTTACCCAGAAGATAAATATATAAATTTATATGAGATTTTTTATATATGCCAACAGAGTTAATGAAAGACTTGAAAAAACTTGAAGATAAAAAGCAAGCAGAGATTCTTCAAAGATTTTTTAAAACAGGTAAAGGACAATATGGAGAAGGAGATATATTTCTTGGAATAAAAGTTCCGATTCAAAGAAAAGTATGTAAAAGTTATGGAAATTTATCCTTAGAGGCAATACAAAAGTTGCTTAATTCAAGCATTCATGAACATAGATTATGTGGATTATTTGTTTTAGTTTCTAAATACAAAAAAGCAAATAAAATTGAAAAAGGTAAAATATTTAGATTCTATCTTAAGAATGCTAAAAGAATAAATAACTGGGATTTAGTTGACTTAAGTGCTCCAAATATTGTTGGAGATTATCTTTTGCAACATCCAGAACTTAAAAAAATTCTTGAAAAACTTGCTAATTCAAAAAATCTTTGGGAAAAAAGAATTGCAATAGTTGCTACATTTAGTTTTATTAGAAAAGAAAAGTATCTTGATTATGTTTTGAAAATATCTCGTATTCTTTTGAAAGATAAACATGATTTAATTCATAAGGCAGTTGGTTGGATGTTACGTGAACTAGGAAAAAGAGATTTATTAGCATTAGAATGCTTTATCCGAACATATTATAAAGACATTCCAAGAACTACTTTAAGGTATGCTATTGAAAAGTTTCCAGAGAAAAAACGAAAGGCATATTTGAAAGGAAAATGGTAAAAACAATTCAAGAACTCCTAGAATTTGGAATAATCAATATAGATAAATGTTCAGGACCAACTAGTTTTAGTGTTTCTGAATTTGTTAAAAAAACTCTAAATCTTAGAAAGACTAGTCATTTTGGAACTCTTGACCCTAAAGTAACTGGAGTTCTTCCTGTTGCATTAAACAGAGCATGTAAGTTGACTGGGTTTTTTCTTGGAGAAGACAAAGAATATATTGGAATTATGAGAATGCATGAAGATATTTCTCTTGATAAAATAAAAAAAGCGATTAAGGATAAGTTTTTAGGAAAAATTATGCAACTTCCTCCTGTAAAGTCTAGGGTTAAAAGACAAGAAAGAGAAAGAGAAGTAAAAGCATTTGAATTATTGGAAAAAGATGGAAAAGATATTTTATTTAGAGCAGAAGTTCAAGGAGGAACTTATATAAGAAAGTTAATTTCAGATTTAGGGGATTATCTTAAGATTGGAGCACATATGCTTGAATTAAGAAGAGTTCGTGCTGGAATATTTAAAGAAGATTCAATTGTTTCATTATATGATTTTGAAAAAGCAGTTAAAGAATATAAAGATGGGGATGAAACTGCATTAAAGAAAATGATTATTCCTGGAGAGATAGTTAAAGAAGTTTATCAAGAAGTTCAAATAAAAGAAAGCATTGTTGATAGAATCCTTCATGGTAAACCAATTCATTTTGTAGATTTAAAAAAGAAAGTTAATGTTGATAAAGACAAAATAGTTAGTGTTTTTTCAGGAGAAAGATTTATAGGAATGTTTAAAGTAATAAATGGAAAGGACATCTTTGCTAAACCAGAGTTTGTTCTCCAGCCAATAAAATGAGAGAATTAAAAGAAACATATGGAAAATTATTGAAAAGTGTGATTAGAGGAGCCAAGTTTAGGGCTTTTTGTTTTGGGTATGGTTCAGAAAGATTGGAGGGGTATCTTAAAGAACAAGGAAGAAGAATAATGCGACTTGAATTAGATGCTTCAGAAAAAGGAGAGGGAATATATTCTAGAGAAAATCTACAAAATAGTGCGAAGTTGTTTGGTTTAGAAGTTAAAGCAGAAATGTCTCGGGCAGGTATTCCAATATGAGAGAATTTGCTTATGTTTCAAAAAATGCAAGGACATCAGGGAATTTTGATTTGACTAATCTGATGAAAGCTGGAAGAATGGATATTGCATGCCAAGTAATAATAATGGCTTTTTTTGTTTCTCACCGTACAAGGGAAGATGTTAAATTGCATTTAATATTTGAAGGTGGGCCAGACCCAACTAAACACTTAGAAATGTGTCCTGGAAAGAATTTTATGGGAGATGATGAACATAGAATAAATATTAGCAAAAAAGATGTTGCAGGACTTATCAAAAAAATGCTTTACAAATATAGAAAAGGGGAAAAACATGAGGTTGCTCCTGGATATCATATTGAAAAAAAGAATTTTGTCAAGGTTGTTGAAGATTTAATTGATGAGGGCAAAGAAATCTATATTATGGATAAAAAAGGAGAGGACATAAGAGATGTCAAGAAACTAGACAATGCTGTATTTATTCTTGGAGATCAAGACGGCATTCCTAAGCAAGATATGAGAGTATTGAAAAAAATGGGTGTAAAAAAAATAAGTGTGGGCAATCAAATGTATTTTGCTTCTCAGACAATGACAATCATCCAGAATGAATTAGATAGACGAGGAATATAAAACTTAATAAAGGAATCTGGCTTCTATTACATATGAAAAAATCTGTTAGGCTATATATCACAGGAACTGTGCAAGGTGTATTTTTTAGAGTATTCATAAAAAGTAATGCAGAAAAATATAATGTTAAAGGATTCACAAGAAATCTAGAAGATGGAAGAATAGAAGTATTTTTAGAGGGGGATGCAGATGACGTGAATAAAATGATGGAATTATGCAAGCAAGGGCCAAAACATTCTCAAATAAAAAACGTAGAAGTAAAACCTGAGAAATTTCAGGGATTTAATACATTTAAGATTCTTCATATATGATATATACAAATTCTGATGGGGGTGCTAGAAAAAATCCTGGACCAGGAGCAATAGGTGTCTTAATAAGAGAAGATGGGCAGATTCTTACAAAATATAGCAAGTTTATTGGAGAAAATGTAACAAATAACTTTGCGGAATATCTTGCTTTAATTAAGGCCTTGGAATTTGCTTCTAGATTTACAAAAGACTCTGTTACATGCATATTAGATTCTGAACTTGTTGTAAAGCAATTGTTAGGAGAATATAAAGTAAAAAATAAGGGTTTATTGACTTTATTTATGAAAGTTCAAAAACTTCAAGATAATTTCAAGAAAATAAGATATTTGCATGCAAGTAGATGGGATAAATTTCAACAAATAGCAGATGAACTTGTAAATCAAGAATTAGATAACAGAGGTTATAAAAAATACAAGCACAAAAGAAAAAGATAATACTTTTATAAATATCAAAAATTATAGTATATTATGGGAAGAGAAGAGCAAATAATACAAGAAAGAATAAGGAAACTTAATGAATTAAGAAAAAAAGGCATAAATCCTTATCCTCACAAGTTTGACAAAAAACAAAGTGCAGCTGAGGCTTTAAAGAGCAAATTAGGAACTAAAATTAAGACAGCGGGAAGATTAGTTACTAAAAGAGATATAGGAAAGATTGCATTTGCAAATTTGCAAGATAGTTCTGAAAAAATACAAATTGTTCTTCAAAAAGGAGAAACTCCAGAGAAAGTTTTTGAGTTGTTTAAAAAATATGTTGATTCTGGGGATTTTGTTGGAGTAGAAGGAAAGGTAATAAAAACAAAAACAGGACAGATATCTATTCTTGTTAATAACTTGGATATGCTTTCTAAAAGTATAAAACCTCTTCCAGAAAAATGGCATGGATTACAAGACAAAGAAGATAGATACAGAAAAAGATACCTTGATTTAGTTATGAGTCCTGAGGTTAAAAAAGTATTTGAGAAGAGGGCAAAGATACTAGAAGCAATTAGAGAATTTTTAATCAAAAAAGGTTTTGAAGAAGTTGAAACACCTTATTTGCAGAGTGTTTATGGAGGGGCAGCTGCAAAGCCATTTAAGACTCACTTAAATGCACTTAAGATGGATTTATTTTTAGCAATATCTCCTGAACTTTACTTAAAGAGGCTTATTGTTGGAGGATATGAAAAAGTTTTCACTATTGCTAGGAACTTTAGAAATGAGGGTATTGATAGATGGCATAATCCAGAATTTACAATGATGGAAATTTATCAAGCATATGCAGATTATAATGATATGATGGAATTATTTGAAGGCATATATGAATATGTTGCAAAAAAAGTAAATAAGAGCACAAAAGTAAAATTCAGAGGAAAGACAATTGACTTCAAAGCTCCTTGGAAAAGGATGACTATGGCAGAAATGGTAAAGAAACACGCAAAGATAGATATTCATAAAATGGATGATAAAAAATTAGTTGATTTTTGCAATAAAAATAAAATAGCATTTAAAGAAAAGTCATGGGGCTGGTTAGTGCAAGCTATATTTGAGCACTTTTGTGAGGATAAAATTGAACAGCCTACATTTATTTTAGATCATCCTTTAGAAACAACTCCATTATGTAAAACCCATAGAGATGAGAAACTTTGTTCTTTAATTGAGAGGTTTGAACCCTTTTGCATGGGTGCAGAATTAGGAAATGCCTATACTGAATTAAATGATCCAATTTTACAAAGAAAATTACTAGAAGGTCAACAAAAAATGTTGAAAAAAGGGGATGAAGAAGCAAATCCATATGATGAAGACTTTGTTAATGCTGTTGAAATAGGATTGCCTCCAACAGGAGGATTAGGATTAGGAATTGATAGAATGATTATGCTTCTTACTGAACAAGATTCTATTAGAGATGTTATACTCTTTCCGTTCATGAGGGAAAAATAAAATGGGACTAATTGTAAAAAGCAACATAAAAAAAGTTGTCAAAGAGCTAGATAAGGAGAATGCTGTTTCTAGTGTTGCTGAAGAAGTTGGAATGGCTATGGAAAGAAAAGCTGAAGAGATGTTAATAGAAGCTATTAAGAGAGCTAAGGCAAACCAAAGAAGAACATTACAGGCTCGAGACCTTTAATCTTTAAAATGAAACAAAAAAAGAGGAATTTTTCTAAGCAGGGCAAGAAAAATCGTGCTGCTGGAAGCAGGTTTGAGTTAAAAGTTAGAAAAGACCTAGAAGCTAAAGGATTTATTATTGATAAATGGACAAATAATGTTGACTTAGAAGAAAAGAGGATTGTTCCTGCAAAAAGAAAATATAATCCTTTTTTTAGAGCATTATCTGTTGGCACAGGATTTCCTGATTTCTTAGGGATTAAAATGGAAAAAACAAAAAAGAAAGAGTTAATCGGTGTAGAGGTGAAAAGAAATGGTTACTTAAGCAAAGATGAAAAAGAAAAGTGTAGATTTTATTTAAAACAAAAACTTTTCTCTAAAATATTGATTGCAAAAGCTATAAAGGAAGGCAGAAAACTTAATATAGAATACATTGACTTTGAAAAGAAATGGAAAGAAAAAAAATAATTTTATTCCTGACAATTTTATTTTTAATTAATTTTATTTCTGCTGAATGTATTGATATCAATACTGCATCATTAGAAGAGTTAGATGAACTTTATGGGATAGGTCCAGTTAAGGCTCAAGCAATTATAGATGCTAGGTCCTTTGAAACTGTAGATGATTTAATTAATGTAAATGGGATAGGAGAAATAACATTAAACAATATAAAAAATCAAGGATTGGCATGTGTTGGTGAAGAAGATTCTAGTAAAGAAAATATTATTGAAGACAATGACAATAAAGAAAATAAATCAGAAGAGACAGAGGTAATAAAAGTTGTTAGTTCTTCGAAATCTCATGAAGAGAAAGAAGAAAAAGTGATTGAGGCAAATCCAAAAGTTATAAATAGTGAGGATGATACTTCAGAATTAATCAAGGGAGAGTATGCATTGATTGGATTAATGTTTTTTTCAATGTTGATAATTTTCTTGCTTGTATTAAAATTAAGACCAGGAGATAAAAATGAGTTTGACTGACGACAAAATAAATGCAATCTTAATATTGGAAGTTTTAGGAAAACCCCCAGAGCATCTAAAAGAAACACTAGGAAAGATAGCAGATGCTATTGGAAATGAAAAAGATGTAGAAATCAAAAATAAAAAAATAAATGATGCAGTAGAAATGCCTAATAAAAAAGGGTATTATACTTCTTTTGCAGAAATAGAAGTTGAGACAAAAGCAATTATTCAACTAATAGGCCTTATGTTTAGATACATGCCTGCTCATATTGAAATACTTTCTCCTGAAAATCTAAAACTCAATAATAATGAACTTGGAGAATTGCTTAATGAAGTTGTAAGAAGACTTCATGGATATGATGAGATTGCAAGGATGATGCAATTAGAAAAAAAGATTATTGAAAAAAATTTTAAACAATTATTAGAAAAATATCCTGAAGCAAAAAAAGAACTTAAAGAAGTTTCTGAAAAATCAAAACCTAAAGATAAAAAATAATTATTTTTTTCTTGTAAATTTGAGCAAGTCAACTGGTTTCTTAACACCCTTATATCTCTTAAAATAAAACCATACTCCTGCAACTATCAATATAACAAGCATCCCCCAACCAATCCATTTCCATGTTGAGCCAGTAGCTTGTTTTCTACATACTCCTCCAATACAACACTTACCGTCTTTAGCATATATTTCTTGTCCAGCACATTTTTCATCCTCTTCACATATTTTCCCACCAATGTTTGAAGATGCACAATTTTCCTCTGTAGTGACTTCTTCTCCTGATTCTTCTGGAGACATTTCATATCCTTCTTTAAATTTTAAAGAAACTTTTATTTGCTTGTATACTCCTTCATCTGTTCTTACTTCAAGCTTTCCACTTATACTCTGTTCAGCTCCAGAAACAAGGTTTAACTTAAAATTAGCATTAGAATTAGGAAGTACTTGACTGAATCTGTCTTCTGAAAGAGATGCAAAAGGTTTTAATGAATCTGCATTAACTTGCACATCAGTAAGTGTTCCTGTTCCTGTACTATAAATATAAATTAATCTTGATAGATTTGAATAAGTAGGCATTGTAATCTCTAATTCTTCTGGTTCAATATTAAAATCAAATGTCTTAGCTTGTTCTGATTGCTCATCTAAATAAAGGGATATTGGAATTGTATAATTTAAATTATCATAACTAAAAGTTATTGTCTTTGAAGTTGGGCCAGACAAAGTATCTAATTCAAAACTTATATCTTGCGAGCCAGGTTTTACAGAGATTTCATTTTCTGTGTCTTCATAATAAGAAAGAATCCCTCCTTCAGTGCCAGAAAAGGTTGTTATTACCATTGTTACATCAATTGTCTCATCTAAAAGATTTTCAATTGTTAGCTTAAAATCATCTTTTGTAGAAACAAATCCCGGAGATACAATAAAACTAGAATAATTTTCAGATATTGTGAAATTCTTTGAAAGATCTTCTGTTATCTTCTTGCTTCCTTTCATATAAGATATATCTTCTATAACTAAAGAATAATTTCTTGGTTCTTTTCCTGCAAGAGGAGCATAAATATAATAATCATCTTCTATTCTTGCAACATAAGGGTCAACAGCCACTCTGACATGGCCCCTATAAAGTGCGATATTCTCCTTTAAAGGAGGATCAATAAACTGTCCCTTAAGATGTGCAGTTAATATTCCTTCTCTCCCAAAACTCTCTGCCATATTAAATTCTATTGCAGATAATAAGGGACTAACTAGTAAGAAGATAAACAAAAACAGGAGCAAAACTTTTTTCATTTTATTTACTCATTTCCTTTAATCTATTAAGAACATTTCCAAGTTCCCCAGGTTTTTTAGCTGGTGGCCTTCTAACAGGTGCACTACGAGCACTAGGAGGGAGTATCTTTCTTGGAGTATATCTCCTCATGGGCATTCCTGGACGGCCTGTAGGAGGTCTAGATATAGCTGCTCCTCCTGAAGGTCTTCTTTTGAACTTAGAGATTATTTTATAATAATATGGACGTAATTTATTTCTGAATATTATTCCTAGAACAACTAAAACAATTAATATAGCCAATAGCCATATCCACCAATAACTTCTTTCAGTTGAACCTGTTGCTTGAACACAACAAGTGTCTCCATAATCACATTGATAGGCTGATTCTTCTTCTCCTGCTCCACAACCTGTTGCTCTACATAACCCTCCAAAATCAATACATTCTGAACCTGCTTTAACAATTTCGCATGTTCCTCCAAGACAGCAGGTCTCTCCAGCATTTGCATCTGAAGCAGTTGTAGTATATCCAAGACATTGTTCTTGTGAATTACATATTGTTCCACCTTGATCTGCACATGGTTGATAAACTATAGGAGAATCACAACATTTAGATACCCCAGGACAACTGTAACTGCTTAATATATTTCCATCACAGCTCACTTCAGCCATACAATAATTTCCAGCTGATTCGCAATCATATGTTATTGTTCCAATAGATCTTGGCCATACAGATGCTAAAACAAATGCTGTATCTCTTATATTTCCTTGCCAGCATCCTTCACTATCTTGTACTTCTAAAAGCCATTCTTTTGCATTTACCTTTTCAGGAGGTTCGTCACTTATTGAATAAAGAGCAACAGCAGTATCATAGAACTTGCTCTCAGCCTCATCCCAAAATTTATTGCTTCTTTGTCTTAATAATAAATTGTTTCTATAATCCTCTTGTCCTGTTAAAATGTATAAGAAAGATTCTGGAAGATATTCTGAGTTCTCTTCTGCAGTTGTTGTGAGGTATGGAAGAAAAGCAGTTGTATCATATCCTTTGCTTTCTAAAACAAGTGTAGCCCATAGACTTCCTTCATAATTACATTTTCCTCCTTGCATAAAACATAAAGATTTTATCTCTTCTGTAGTTGTTCCAAGAGCAGAAGCAGAATGTGTGTTTTCTGAAACATGAATAACAGATGATGTTTTTCTTTTAAATAATAAATTTGTTTGAAATCCTTCATCACATGAAATTTTAAACTCACGGTCATAACATCCAGGAGCAACCTTTAACCACCAGTCTCCTGAAGAAAGAGAAAGGCAGGGTTTTGCCCCAGTAGTTAGTGTTTTATCTTCTTTAAGTACAACAATGTGAGGAGTTCCGTCGTAAGTTATAGTACATCTTGTCTCTTTACCACTTTCTATTTGTAAGTACCATTCTACATCTTCTGGAGAAGTATTTTGAGACATAAGCCATTCTTCTGATTCTGTTGTATCTGAAGCTATGTTGCTTAATGCGAGTATTGCTTGAGCTGTTTGTTTTAAATCACATTTAGAACCTGGCCAACATTCTCCATTTAAAGAATCTGCTATTACTTCATCTCTACATTGTCCACTAGCTAATAAAGCAAATATTCTTTCTTGAGGAGCAATTGTTCCGCAATTTCCACTTACTTTTGCATCAAGACAATCATAAGCCTTGTCTATTTGTGCTTGAGCACTTGTTATATTTTCTTGAGCAACTGCAAATGACATGCTAAATAATAAAGCAAAAATCAATAATATGCACACACTCTTTTTCATAATATAAATAGCTATTTCTTCTTTTTAAATTTAGTGGATTTTTTTGACTTGTTTTTAGACATGTTCTTTTTGACAACATAGTTCAATGGATTTTTTACTATTCTGCAAGTTATGTCTGGAACACAGACTGCAATACCCTGATAAAATTCCTTACAATTTGGGGGCATTATCGGTTTTCTTCTATAACTCCATTCAAGCTGGCTTTTTATGTATCCTTTTTTTAGTGGAACTTCGTTTTTTTCATTCCAATCATATATCTTTTTTTCTAATTCTTCTTTATCCATTCCAATAGAACGAAATAAATTAATAAGAACAAATGTAGCTCTTTTTCTTCCATCTCTTACTCCCTTAAGAATATTTTTAACACATGGAGGAAATTGATCTTCTGTTATGTTCTTTAATTCAATTGGCTTAAAACCAGCATATTTTCCTTGTATCTTTTGTTTTTCTTCTTCTTTAAAATTATCTTTATGCCAATCTAATGCCTGCATTAATAATTCAGAGCCTTCTCCTTCTTTTACTTCTGGATTAAAATCTCTTATCTTAACCTTCAAAGGGTCAGCATCTTTTAATTCAAACTTTGGAACTTCTTCTGGAGTCAAAACAACACTTGCTAAAGCTGTTTTTTCATGTAAGGAATAGGGTGTCCTAAAAAGATGTCTAGGAGATACTAAAACAAGGTCAGGCATAACTTCTTTTGGAGCTTTGTAATCTTTTACATATTTACTTGGCCGAGTAAGGTCACTTACTTTTTCTATTAATTGTTCTTTTGTTTTTTCCATTATATACTGTGTTATTATCCTTGGGTATTCTGGAAACATGTCAGAAGTCTTAATTCCATTTACTTCTTTTGGAAAAGCTTTCCAGGGGACAATAAGATGAAATCCTTTACTTCCAGAAAATTTCACTCCTATGTTTTTTATTCCATTGAAGTTCAAGAACTTAATTATTATCTCTGCCATTATTTTACTATAATCAATATACTTGCTATCAATATCAATTAGCAAATCCCATCCAATACGTATTTCATTTAATTGCTTTTCATTCATTCCTGTTGCAATCTTTAGAGGATCATCCCAAATCTCTTCTGAACAATGAAAAGATGTTCCTCCTCTTTTTACAAGTTCAAATACATCCCCAGGATATTGAAAACTATCTGGACGTTTTCCAAAACCTTCAAAATACCTTGGAGAGATTTCTCTGTTTTTGCAAAACTCAAATATGGCTTTTTGAATCTCAGGCCTAGAATAATATAGATTAGTCACTCCTCTTATTCTCTTTTCTTTATAGCTTATTTCAGACATCTAATTAGGGGGAATAGAAAGTTTAAAAAAATACCCTATACTTGACAATAATAATGCTTAAAAGACAGGCTAAATTTTGTTAAATATGTTAATTAAACTAGACACTCCACAAGTACTATCAAGAGTTGTTGATATTGTTTCTGAATTAGTTATTGAAGTTAGAATAAAGGTCAATGAATTTGGTATGAGTATTGTGGCAATAGATCCAGCAAATGTTGCTATGGTGGAATTCAAACTTCCTAGAAGTGCTTTTTCACAATTTGAAGCAGAAAATGAAACACTTGGGATAAATCTAGATAGTCTTAAAAGAATATTAAAAAGAGCAGGAAGCGGAAGTTCATTAATAATGGAAAAGAGAGATAATCTATTGAACATCCAGATACAAGACAGAATAAAAAGGAACTTTAGTCTTAATCTTATAGAAATAGAGGGAGAGGAAAAAGAAATACCTTCATTAGAATATGTTGCTAAAGTAGAAATAGATTCTGTTGATTTCACTGCTTCTATTGAAGACTGTGCAGTTGTTGCTGATGCTTGCACATTTGAAATTAATGAACAAGGATTTATAATTGAAGCAAAAGGAATAAATTCTGCTAGATCTGAATTCTCAGGAGATGAAGCAAAAATAGAGGCTGAATCATGTAAATCACGATATAGTTTAGAATATCTTCAAAAATTCTTAAAAGGTGCTAAGCTTGCAAATAAATCAACTATAAAATTTTCTGCAGACCATCCATTAAGATTAGAGTTTAGAGGAGAACATATGGAACTTAATTTTATTCTCGCTCCTAGAGTTGAAACTGAAGACTGATTAACAAGTTAATCGTGCTAGCCCAAATCCACGCAGTGTTTTGAACTAGACTAAATAGATTTCTTATTATTTAGTAAGGTTTATATAGCATTTTATATTAGTAATACTAAGTAGATTTTATCATACAAAGTAATACTATGAAGAAAAGGATTTCGGCAACAGTTGATGAAGAAATTGTAAAGAAAATAAAGAGACTTCTAAAAAAAAGAAAATACAGAAATAAATCCCATGTGATTGAAGAGGCAATCTATAGATTAAAATGAAAAAGAAAGCTCAAGTTACAATCTTCATAATCTTAGCAATACTTTTGGTTGTGGGCATTGGATTGTATCTTCTTCTTAGAGGAGTGGTTGGGCCAGGAATTGGAGGAACAGTAGAGACAAATCCTCAGAGATATATTCAATTATGTGCAGAAGAAGAAGTTAGAAACAGCGTCAATAAAGTTATAGAACAGGGGGGATTTTTAGAGCCAAAGGATTTTAAATTGCATAAGGACATAAAAGCAACTTATTTATGCAAGAACATTGGATTATTTGGGCCATGTATTAATCAACATCCAATGCTGCTTAATGAAATAACTCTTGAACTAAAAAGTAAAATCAAGCCAACAGTTGATCAATGTTTTGTTGATCTTCAAGAAAGTTTTCAAGAATTAGGATATGATGTAAGTGTTGGACAAGATAATGGAATGGAAGTTGTTCTCTCTCCTGGAAATGTTTATCTTGAAATAGATAGAAGTGTTTCTGTAAGCAAAGCAGGAGAGAGTGTAAGTTTTGATAATTTAAGAGTTCCATATAAAACTTCATTATATGAATTAGCAGGAATTGCAATAGACATTGCAAGAAATGAAGCAGGATTTTGTTATTTTGAATATTTAGGATATATGCATTTATATCCTCAGTATAGTATTGATTTAAGAGTATTTTCAGATGCAACTAAAGTATACAGCATCAAAGATAAATACACAGAAGAAGAAATGAATATTGCAATAAGAGGTTGCGCAATGTCATGAAACTTTGGAAAAAACCTTGGGCAAGAGTAATGATACAAATATTTTTAGTTGTAACAATGAGCCTGGCTTTTTCATTTATTCTTCATGAAGCAGATAATGGGCTTGTTTCTGCAAATGGAAATTATGTGAGCACATGTCTTGAATCAAATAATGGAGAAATATGTCAAGAGTTTCCAAGCGATACATGTGATAGTCAATGTAATGGAACATGCATACAAAATTCAAGAGATAATGTTATTGAATGTAAATTAGGAAATTGTTATGATCCAGTAGAAGGAAAATGTCTTTCTAATTCTCCTAAAAATCAATGTGAATCTTTTGGAGGAGAATGGAGTGAAGACTCATTTGGGAATATTCCAGAATGTGAATTAGGGTGCTGTCTTACAGGAGAACAAGCTTATTTTGTAACAGAACAAAATTGTAAAAGAATAAGAGAAACAACAGGAGTATTAACAGATTTTAAACCAGAAATATATAACGAACTTCTTTGCTGGCAAGAATCAAACTCTCAATTAGAAGGAGCATGTATGCTCGGAGAAACATGTAGATTTGTTACTCAATTAAAATGTGGTCAATTAGGAGGAGACTTTTATGAGAATTTTTTATGTTCTCATCCAGATTTTGAAAGTGAATGTGAAAAACAATCTAAGGCAAGTTGTATTGAAGGACTAGATGGAATATATTGGGTAGATAGTTGTGGGAATAGAGAAAATATATATGAGGGAAGTTCTGAATCTCAAAAAGAGCATAGTTGGAATAATGGAAAAGTCTTGCCATTATTAGATGCTTGTGAATTAACAGACTCAAACAGAGACGTGTGTGGAAATTGTGATTTACTTGTGGGTTCAACAGTATGTGGAGAAAAAACTTTTTCAGAAAAATTAAAAGATGATTCTCAAGAAGTTGTATGTAGAGAAGCATCGTGTATTGATAATAGAGGAAATAGAAGAGAACATGGAGAGAGCTGGTGTTATTATCAAGGAGCAGTTGAACCAGATAAAGGCGATAGAGGATATTTAAGAAGCGTATCAACTCCTGGAAGCAGACATTTTAAATTATGGTGTGAAAATGGAAATGTTCATAATGTTTCGTGTGGGGAAAGAAGAGATTCTATATGTGAAGAGACAAGAACAGAAGACTTTGAAGGAAAGGAAATAAGTTCTGCTAATTGTAAAATCAATACAGCTGATTTGTGTATACAATATAATTCTGATAAAGATGATGGAATGGATAAATGTAAAGAAAATCCAGATTGTTATGTTAAAAGAATAGACACTAAAGGTGCAAATCTTGATTTTAAATTCTGTGTTCCAAAATATCCTAAAGGTTTTAATCTTGATGACAATCCAGAATATGGAAAAAATATCTGTAAAATTGCTTCACTAGAGTGTAAGGCTGCAAAAATAAAAAAAGTAAGTGGATGGAAATGGAAAAATAAAGGATGTATTCAAAGCACATTTGCAAAACAAATGAATGATTTTTGTATGTCTCTTGGAGATTGTGGGGCAAGTGTTAATTATGTTGGAGAGTTTAGTGATTCTGGTTATAGAGTTAAAAAGGCTCCAAAACTATCTGGAAGTTATATTTCAAATTTAAGAGATTATGCAACTACTGATCCAAGTGAATATATTGGAGGCTCTACTATTAAAGCAATAAAAGGAAGTCTTGGAATAGAGGGAGACTTAGGAACATTTGATGAGGCTGAATTTGAACAACAAGATGATATTACAAAAGAAGAATGGTGGGGGATAGCAAGTCTTGGAGGAGGACTTGGAGGAATGGCTCTTTATGGTTGGGGCCAATCAATTGGAAGTACTATTGGAATGGTTTCACCTGCTCCGGGTGTAGCTTCAAAATTAGGAACAATTCCAGGGTCAGCTTTTGGGCCATGGCTTGGGGCAATTGGTGGAGCAATTGTTGGAGCAGGAATTGTTGGAATGTTAATACAACATCTAGAGATTGGTGCAGGATTGCCTCCTGCAGTGGCATATGGATTAATTGGATTAGGAGCAGTTGGAGGAGGTATGTTTGGATTTGGAGCAGTATCTACAGCAGGTCCAGGAATAGGAGCAATAGGTGCTGCAGGAATATGGGTTGTTGTAGCAGTAGTCATAGTTATAGTTATCTTCAAGATAATAGGGGTTGGAAAAGTAAAATATTACAAAGCTAAATTTTCATGTAAACCCTGGCAGCCACCAAAAGGAGGAGATGATTGTTCTAAATGTGGAAGTGATGGATTTCCATGTAGTGAATATGCCTGTGAAAGTCTTGGTACTGGATGTCAATTTGTAAATGAAGGAAGCTCTTTTGAAGAATGTAGATATATCCCTTCAAATCCTGGGCCTCCAGAAATCAGTCCTGATTACAATGTTCTTACACAAGGATTTAGTTATGAAGATGTTTCTGATAATGGTTTTAGAGTAACAGCTCTAACTGAAGATGGTTGCATACCTGCATTTACATTAGTTAATATTGGAATAAAATTAAATGAGCCAGGAAGGTGTACTTTTGCTGTTGAAGATACTGCATATGATGAAGGTGATGTATTAGACTTTTTAGATGAATCTGAATTTGATTCAGAAGATTTTGGATTAGGAGAAGGATTTTTAGGATTAGTAGAAGATGATGATTCATTGCAAGATTATGATGAAAATGAAGACCTTCAAATAGATCCAGGGATGGATGAATTTTATTTAGGAGGCAATAATCTATTCTTAGAAGAACATACTCATCCATTATTTATGCCAAGCCTAGGAAGTCTTGGTATTGGAGGTTTTGACCCAGATAGAAGAGTTGAGTTTGATTTAAGAATAAGATGTGAAGATACAGACGGAGATAGAAATCCAAAAGATTATGTAATACGAACTTGTTTAAGTCCTGAAAAAGATATTTTTCCACCAATAGTCATGAGTCATGATCCTTTTGACAATCTTACTGCATATAATTCAATAACCCAAAAAATCTCCATATATACTAATGAACCTGCAGAGTGTAGATATAGTTCAAATGATAAAAGATATAATTTAATGGAAAATGAAATGCAATGTGAAAATGACCCCTCTGATCTTCATCCAAGAGGTTTCAAATGCTCTACTACATTAGATATTGAAGCAGAAGAAATGAATTATTATGCAAGATGTAAAGACCAGCCATGGTTTAAGGGAACAGTAAATGAAAGTGATAGACATACTATGAATAAGAGTTATGCAATCACATTAAAGAGAAGTGATCCATTAAAGATAAGTTCAATTTCCCCAGAAGATGGAGAAGTATTAATCTATGGAACAGAACCTGCTTCTGTAGAAATCAATGTTCAGACAAAAGGAGGAGGATATAATGGATTAGCTGAATGCTCATATTTAAGTGATGATGATTGGATAAGATTCTTTGAGACTTTTGATGATGTTCATAGTCAAACATTTAATCAATTCACTTCTGGAAAAAAAGAAATAACAGTTAAATGTGAAGACACAGTAGGAAACATTGCACAGAAAAGTTCTGAATTTGAAATAAAGATAGATAATGGTGCTCCAGAAGCTATAAGAGCATATTATGAAAATGGACAATTAAAGATTGCTACAAATGAGCCAGCAGTATGTTATTATGATTATTATAGATGTAATTTTGATATTGAAAATGCAAGCTCGATGAGTGTTGGTCTTGCAACAATTCATTCAACAGATTGGGATGCTGGAAAGAAATATCATATTAAATGTACAGATACGTGGAGGAACTGGGAATCTGGATGCTCAACAGTAGTTATGCCTGGAGAGTTTTAACTGACTAGGGGTAACAATAGTAAAGTTTAAATATAGAAAACACATTAAAAAAACATAGAAAATCAATAGATTTTCAATATTTAAATAACCAATTTAAACATGAGAAAAACACTACTAACATTGGCTGCATTAGGTGCATTAGCTGGAAGTGCTGGATGTACCCCGCAAGCAGAGGCTCTTGGAAGAGGAGCTGCATTATCATGGGGAGATGCATATCTTCGAGAAAATGCAAGACAAAGGGCCATACAAAATGCAGGAGGACAGCAAGGGAATATTATAATCACAAATAATCAACCTAGATCTGTTGGAGAATATTATATTGATAAGAATATGCTAATAACAGAGCAAGATAAAATAGAGGCTAAAGCGATATACAGAGTGATGGTAATGATGTCAAAACTTTCTGGAATGGATGAAGTTACAGAAGGTAGAAAAATGGATTTGAGTGGATGTCCTGCAGATTTTCAAGAAACACATAAGGAACTTCTTAATGCAAAGGAAACTTATTGGCCACACAGAAAAGAGAGTGCAAAAAAAGTTCAACCTTATTGGAACAGAGTTACACAGCTTAGAGCAAAATTAAGAAACATAGCATTTAGAGAAGGTGTAAGAGATTAAGATAAAAAGTTTATAAATAAGTATATCATATTATGTTCATGGAGAAAAGAGGTCAGATAACCATATTTATTATATTAGCAATAGTAATTGTAGCTCTTGGAATCTTATTATATATGTTCTATCCTGAAATAAAAAGTAGCTTAGGATTTGAAGATCAAAACCCAAATATCTTTATTCAAAATTGTTTGCAAGATAAAATACAAGAAACCGTAGATATATTAACTCCTCAAGGAGGTAGTCTTGACCCTGAATTCTATTATACTTACCAAGATGATAAGATAGAGTATTTGTGTTATACAAATGAATACTATAAACTATGTAGTGTTCAACGGCCCTTGCTTAAAGAACATATAGAAAAAGAAATAACTAAAGAGATCCAAGATGATGTAAAAGAGTGTTTTGATGAACTTGAAAGCAGTTTTAGAGGAAAAGGTTATCAAGTTGATTTAAATAGAGGTGTTTTTTATGTTGAATTGCTTCCTAAGAGAATTGTTTCCACATTTGATTATACCCTCTCACTAAAGAAGGGAGATGACGCTCAGGTATATGAACAATTTAGTATAGCAATGAATAATAATCTTTATGAATTAGTAGCTATTGCTACAAGCATACTTGATACTGAATCAACAATAGGAGATACAGAAATCACAACATATATGAATTATTACACAGATTTAAAGGTAGAAAAGAATAAGCAAAGCGAGGGTACAACAATCTACAAACTTACAGACTTAAATACTGGAGATATTTTCCAATTTGCTTCAAGAAGCATTGCATGGCCTCCAGGATACTAAAATGAAAAATAAAAAAGGGATAATAAATATTGTAATGTTTTTGTTAGTGGCAGTTTTCTTAATCTCATTAATTTCTGCTGAAGTATCTTATTGTTGTGAAAAAACAACATATGGAGCATGGTGTCAGAATGAAGACCAAGAAAAATGTGATTCTGAATTTCAAAAATCTGCAACTTCGTGTGAAGCAACATCTTATTGCAGAAATGGTTGTTGCTATAATAGTCAGGAAGGAAATTGCATGTCAAATACCCCTCAAAGAGTGTGTAATCAAGAGGGAGGAGTATGGAGCGCAGATAATACTTGTGATATTCCTCAGTGTGAATTAGGATGTTGTTTAATTGGAAAGCAGGCAGCATTTGTGACACAAACACGATGTAAGAGACTATCGAATTTATATGGATTAAGCATTGATTTTAGAACAGATATTGGAAGTGAGCTTTCATGTGTATTAAGTGCTACTTCTGATGTAGAAGGAGCATGTGTTTTTATTAAGGAATTTGAAAAGACATGCAGAAGAACAACTCAAAAAGAATGTAATGAATTAAAGGCAAAAGAAGGAGAAGATGCAGAAGTTGATTTTTATGAAGGGCATTTATGTAGTGATGAAGAGCTTGGAACTAATTGTGCTCCGTCTGATAAAACAACTTGTGTAGAAGGAGATGATGCTGTGTTTTATATTGATACATGCGGGAACATAGCAAATGTATATGATGCTAGCAAGTACGAAGATAAGAATTATTGGGCTGAAATAAAAGATGTTTCTGAAAGCTGTAATTATGGAACAGATGGAAATCCAAATTCAAGAACATGTGGGAATTGTGATTATCTTCTTGGAACTACTTGTAAAGAATATGATAGAAGTAAAGATGCTGGTGCTCCAAACTATGGAGATAATATATGCAGAGATTTAGGATGTAAGTATGAAGGGCAAAGCTATGATCATGGTGAAAGTTTTTGTGTTGTATTTGCACAAGGAAAATTGACTATAGCAGAAGATGAAAACAAAAATACAGAAGAAAAAAATCTTCCAGGAAGCAGACACTTTAGATTATTATGTTATAATAATGAAATAATTGTTGAGCCATGCGCAGATTTTAGGCAGGAGATTTGTTTGCAAGATGAATCAAATGGATTTTTAGTATCTGCTTGCAGAGTTAATAGATGGCAGGAGTGTATACAGCAGGATAATAAAGATGATTGTGAAAATGAAAATCAAAGAGATTGCGAGTGGATTGGTGGAGATAAATGTGCTCCAAAATATTCTCCTGGATTTGATTTCTGGGCAGAGGGAAGTGGAGGAGATATATGTAAGGGAGCAGATAAAGACTGTAAGATGGTTTATGAAAAAAGAATAGGTGGAGATTACACCTGTGAAGAAAATTGTGATTGTGATGATGAATCTTGGAAAAGAAAAAAGAATGAAGAATGTAATAGTTTAGGAGATTGTGGAATGAAAGAGAATTATCTTGGGCATGAGGGATATTATGACATGGGTGATTTATATGAAAAAGGGGACATAGAAGAGCCAGATGATGAAGGTGGCGGAGGATTGCTAGGAGGGCTATTCTAATGAATAATAGAGGAAAAATAGCAATAAGTGAAATACTGATTTTAATATTAGGAATAATTGCAGTTGCATATATTGCTGGAATATTCAGTATAGGAAGTGTTAGTGCTACAGGAGGACCAGGAGAGAATTGTGGTCTAGGAGGTACTTGTATCAATAGTAACTTAAAATGTGTTGGAGGTAAGTGTGTGCCTGTTTCAAGAAGCGCAGGAGCTCAATATACTTATTACAAGGGCAATACTCCTGGAACATATTGGGCTAGTGACGGTACAAATACATATCTTGGAAACAAGAACAGTGGTTGGAGTTCTGTAAGTACTTCTCCAGAAGCTCTTAAAGAGGCTAAATTAAAACAAACATCAGACCCAGGAATAGGAAGCATAGCGTCGTTAGCATCACTAGGAGCTGGAGCTGGAGGGGGCGGAGGAGGAAAAGCATTGGCTGCAGTAAGTTCTACAGCCCTACCTTTAGCAAAAAATAAAGTGTTTATAGAGACTGTTGAAGGAAGTGGAAAATACTATAGATATACTGTGCAAGATGGAAAATTAGTTGGAAAAGGAGGAGCAAATGGTATGACTCCTGACCAAGCACTAAAATATGCTAATGAGGGTAAGCTTCAAACAAAATCTCCTGGAAGTTCATGGTTATCTCAAACTGCTGGAGTTCCTAAAGGAGGAATTTTAGATGCTACTTTATCTGGATTGCAGTGGGCAGGTGTTGCTTATCTTGCAGGGAGACTTATTGGCCCGATACTAGGTTTTGATAATGAGCAAACACAAGCATTCTCTGCTGCTCTTGCAGCAGGATTTGGTATTGGAAAGTTTGCAGCAACAAAGTTTTCTCCTGGATGGGGCTGGGGATTAGGAATAGGTGCAGGAGTGCTTGTATTTTGGTTATTATACAAAGAAAAAGGAATACGAAAAGTTGAGTTTGATTGTAAATTATGGCAGCCCCCTACTGGAAGCGAAAGATGTGAAGAATGTAATAAGTATGACCCTATTCCATGTAGCGAGTATATGTGTAAAAGTCTAGGGCAGGCATGTGAATTATTAAACAAAGGAACAAGTGAAGAAACTTGCGCAGGAGTAGATATAAAAGATGTTGTCCCACCAGTAATAGAAACATGGAATGAACCTTTGCTTAATAATTATAGTTACTCTCCTGACTCAGCAATAAATCCTCCAGACAGAGGAGTAAGAATAATTGCTCCAACAGATGACGAATGTATTCCTGCATTTACTCCACTGGCATTTGGTATAAAAACAGATGAACCTTCAAGATGTAAATTAGATGCAAGAAGAATTGGTAATTTTAGTAATATGATATATTTCTTTGGAGAGAGTGAAACCTTTAAGTATGAACACACTCAGACAATGAGTCTTCCAGGAGCAAGCAATTTAGAACAAGAAAATATAACTCTTCAGAATGATGGGCAGTTTGATTTGTTTGTAAGATGCCAAGATGCAAATGGAAATGTAAATGAAGCTAATTTTGTATTCAAGTACTGTGTTGCAAAAGGGCCAGATACTACTCCTCCAGTAATTGTTGATACAAATGTTGTAAATAATATGCCTGTTGCAGTTGGACAAGATTCTCTTCCACTAGAAGTTTATGTAAATGAACCTGTAGATTGTAAGTGGAGTTCAATGGATAAAGACTATGAAAATATGGAAAATGAAATGGATTGTTCAGAAGCTCAAAGCATTGGGCAAGCAACAGAAGTTAATTCGAAAATGGTGTACACTTGTAAAACAACACTTGAAGGAATAAAAGACTTACAAGATAATGAGTATTATTTTAGATGTAGAGACCAACCAAAACTTACATTAAATCAAAGTGGGGACAGGAACACAAACGCAGAATCATATAAATTCACAGTTATTGGAACACAAGAGTTAGTTATTGATGATGCAGGGCCAAGTGATACAGTAAGAGATTCAACAGAGGCAGTAAAGGTTACACTTACTGCAGAAACTTCAGCAGGATATAAAGAAGGAGAAGCCGTATGTACATACAAAGATGTTAACTCTGATGATGAAGAATATATTGAATTCTTTAATACAGGAACATATCAACATTCAACAGAACTTTATTTACCAGAAGAAGATTATGAATATATAATAAGATGTGTTGATCTTGGAGGAAATTCAGATTCATGGCAAGTTAATTTTTCGGTTGAAAGTGATTCAGAAGCTCCTGAAGTTGTAAGAGCATTTAAAGAAGAGAATTATTTGAAGATAACAACAGATGACAATGCAACTTGTGTATATGACACTGTAAGCTGTAGTTATTTATTTGAAGACGGTCTTCCTATGACAACTGAATCAAATAATATTAATCATGTTACAGATTGGACAACAAAAACAAAGTTCTATATTAAGTGTAGGGATGGTTTTGGAAACCAGCCACCAAGTGATGACTGTTCTGTGATTGTAAGACCTATCTAAAAAAGGGATTTGATTAAATTTATAAGTTAGAATTCTATAATATTATAATGAAAAGAAGGAATAAAAGAGGTCAGATGAAACTATCTTTTGGAATGATTTTTTCTATTATACTTATAGTAGTATTTCTTGCATTTGCAATATATGCAATCATGAAATTCTTAGATATTCAAAAGGGTGTTCAAGTAGGACAGTTTAGTAATGATTTGCAAACAGATATAGATAAGATGTGGAAAGGAAGTCAAGGAAGTATAGAACAAACATATAGAATCCCTTCTGGAGTAGATTATGTATGCCTAGCTGATTTTAATTCTCCTAAAAAAGGAATCAATATGGATAAATATAGTGATTTAAGAAAAGTTTTCTATGAATTTGAAAATCTTGTGTTTTATCCAATAGGAAGTGGTGCTGGCCTTGATTCTATTGTAGTAAGACATATTAATCTAAGCAATACTGTATCTTCTGAAAATCCTTTATGTTTTCCAAATGAAGATGGAAAAGTTAAAATGATTATTAAAATGAATCCAGGAGATACTTTAGTTACAGTGTCAAAATGATTAAATCAAAAAAAGGTTTTATACAAATATCATTTCCGTGGCTTTTTGCAATCCTCGTGGGGATAGCCATAATATTTTTAGCAATATATGGGGTGACTAAACTAATAAGAACAGAGCAAACAATTCAAGATGTTAAGACAGGTAAAGAATTGGGCATATTATTAAATCCATTAGAGATTGGATTTGAATCTGCAAAAACAACATCACTAACTTTTCCAGTTGACACAAGAATGACAAATGATTGTAATGTAAATGGAGAATTTGGAAGGCAGTTAGTAAAAATATCGCAAAAGAGTTTTAATCAATGGACAGACACAAATCTAAATGTTGGATTTTCAAATAAATACTTTTTTTCTAAATCATTACTAGAAGGAAAAGAATTACTTGTATTTGCTAAACCATTTAATTTTCCATTTAAAGTAACTGATATTATTTATTTTACTTCTTCAAATGATATTTATTGCTTTGTTAATGCTCCAGAAGATATTGAAGAAGAGCTTTCAAACTTAGGACAAGAAAACTTATTGTTTGACAACTGTACTGAAATTGAAAATGCCTTACAAGTATGTTTTGCAGGAGGAAGCAGTTGTGATATAAATGTTAATCCAAACGCACAAAGTGTAGAAAAAAGAGAAGGAAAAGTGTATTACGAAGGAGATGCTTTGATGTATGCAGGAATATTCTCAGATAAAGAAGTATATGAATGTCAATTACAAAGATTAATGAAAAGGGTGAGTATCCTTGCTGAATTATATGGTGATAAAGCAGAGCTTATCTCTAGTATAAATTGCAATACAAATCTTGAACCAGATTTACTTCAGTTACAAAATATGGCAGAGAGCTTAGATAAATCCTCAGAAATATTTCAGCTAACTAATTTAGTTGATGATATAGACAGAAAAAACAAGGAGAATAGTATTTGTAAACTATGGTAATGTTCATCGACGCAGTCATTCACATAGACAGAAAAAACAAGGAGAATAGTATTTGTAAACTATGGTAAAAAGATTAAAAATAAAGGGACAAATGAAAATACAGCAAATGGCATTTATGCTAATGGCAATTACATTATTCTTTATATTAGTGGGATTGTTTGCTCTTACATGGAGATTTGCTGGAATAAAAGAAAGTGCTCTTGCTCTTGAAGAAAAAAACACTATGCTTTTAGCAACAAAGATTGCAAATTCTCCTGAATTTTCATGTGGGAATAGTTTTGGAGGAAGTAAATTAAATTGCATAGATGCAGATAAAGCAATGAGTCTTAAAGAGAATATTAATTATTATATTGGATTTTGGGGGAAAAATGTAAATAATATTAAAATAGAGACCGTATTTCCTGTTGAAGCAAGAAAAGATTGTACTTTAAGTAATTATCCAGATTGTAATGTAATAGATCTTTTTGAAAAAGGCACACAAGGACTTCCATATTGGAACTTTGTTAGTATATGCCAAAAAAGTACAGATGAAGGAAGATTATATGATAAATGTGTTTTAGGAAAGGTGTTTGTATATTCAAATGATGATGAAGAAAAATAAGCGAGCTCAAGAAGAAATGGTAGGATTTGCCTTGATAATCATAATTGTAGCTGTGATATTGCTTATTTTCTTAGGTTTTAGTTTAACAAAACCTTCAACTGACAATGTGGAAAGCTATGAAGTTGAGAGTTTTATGCAAGCAATGCTTCAATATACTAGTAATTGCAGTGATAATCTTCAGAGATTGTCTATTCAAGACCTAATAATAAGATGTGAAAGAAGAAGGGAGTGTGCAGATGGAAGAAAAAGCTGTGATGTGCTAAAAGAAGAAATTGAAGATATAATGGCTGAAAGCTGGAAAATAGAAAATACTCCTATAGCAGGATATGATATGATTGTAGTTCTTGATGATAAGGCTGTAGTTAATATAAGTCAAGGAAATATCACTAATAATTTTAAGGGAAGTACCTTGCCAAGAATAAAAGGTGAAATAGATGTTACAATGAATGTATATTATTAATTAAACATATATGTTTATCTTAATACTATCTACAACTATTTCTGGTTTGTGCCTTACTCTGTTCTTTGTTTTTTCTTCAATTAGCTCAATAAAGCCAAATCTTTCTAAGAGTTTTATATCATCATTAACTGATTTAAAGCCTCTTCCTAGTTTTTTTGCTAGTTCATAGATTGATTTAGGTTGTTGCGTCTTTATTACATGTAATAAACGTGCTTTTTCATTTGTTAATAAGTTTCTTAGGGCCTGTAAACCAGAAAAATCATAGTCTTTTTTGTTTGTTCCAGTCTTTCTAAATAAAAAAGCTCCTTTTCCCTCGTGGATTGTTATATCTCTTACCTTTGTTTTTGCCATTTTAGTTGGTTTTTTCCTTTATTTAGGTATATCTATTATTTGTCAATAGATATCTATAGCATATATTTTGTATATATATGTTCTTTATTAATATATATTAATCCTAGTAACCATATGTTAATAAATCTTTGGTTTTTGCTAAAATAGCTGTTTGCTATAGAAGTGTAGTCTAAACCGAGTTACACCAAAAGCTTTATAAATAAAACCTTTAAAAATCATGTTTCTCAGCTATAATAGTAAAAAATGGACAGTAAGCTTTTTAAAGGAAGTATGGTTCCTGATAATACACCATTTGGTGTTCTAATAGGGATTAAAATGTTGAAAAGAAAAAATGAATTTATGCTTAACTCGCAACAGACTAGTTTTCCCTATGGCTTGCTTTGTTGGGGGGACGTTGTCTTTGGCAACATATTTAATAGAGGTGAAAGGAGGTTTTTGAAATGAGATTTAATTTTAAAAAGATCTCAGCAATTGCTTCAAGCGTTTTACTTACTGGTATGACTATCGGAGTAGCAGCTGCAGCTAACTATCCTTCTCCATTTGTGAGCGGGAGTAGTAGTGATGTAGCTATTGTTTACGGTACAGGTACTGGAGTTTCTTCACTTGACCAAGTTGAAGCTACAAACATCCAATCTGACTTAGGTTTGACTGGAATGACTGTAGTAAGTGGTGGAGAATCTTTCACTTTAGAGAAATCATCTGATAACTTCAATTTCAATGATAACCTAGCAAGCGTTTATGACGACTTAGGTGATGATGAAATGGATGCATTAGCAGATGGTACATATGATGATGGCGATATTGACGAGGATTATTCACAAACAATAAATCTTAACACTGCTGGTGTTTTGACTCTGTTTGCAGATAATGACTACGAAGATAAAGAGCCAACTCTTGGTATCCATTATGATGAGGGAGACGAAATCCTAAGTTATGTTGTGGAATACGACAGTACTATCTCTATGGAAGATATGGAAGATACAGAAGTGCCTTTATTTGGAACAACTTACTATGTTCTAGATGTTGAAAACGGAACTACTGGTTCAAAACTTACTTTGTTGGATTCAGCTCAAAAAGCTATTATTACACAAGGTGAAACAGTTACTTACGGTGGTAAACAAGTTTCAATTGACTACATCGATTCTGATGAAGTTAAATTCAGCGTAGATGGTGAATCTACTGATAAGCTTAGTGAACATGAATACGAAGAATTATCAGATGGTTCATATATTGTTGTAAATGAAAACTTGTATGATGTAAAGGAAAGCGGAGTTAGTAAAGTAGAATTTTCTATTGGTGCTGGAAAAATGGTTCTTGAAGACACAGAGGAAATAGAAGTTAATGATGAAAAAGTAGATGAGTTGTATGCTGATTTTGAGGTTACTGACGATGATTTATCATCTATAACAATAACTTGGAAAGCAGAAGATGACCTTTTCTTAACAGAAGATAATTCATTAACTATGCCATTATTCGAGACTATTAGTCTTGTTTTCAATGGATTTGATTTCCCATCAGACCCTGAAGAAATATCATTTGCAAACGGAGACACTCTTGTATTGGAAATGGGCAATTTCAACATAGATTTGTTAACTTCGGAAACTGCAGATGCAGTATATATGGGTGACGATGGATATCCTTTAGTGACTAAGACAGAAACACTAGCTGCTAACTTTACTGGTACTGGAATGGACAATGTGACTACTCTTACAGGAGGTTTAAGCCTTATGGAAGATGATAGATTCATTGTTACTATCCTAGATACAGATCTTGGTGATATTGAACAAGCTTATTATGAAGTATCAAAGATAGATTATACTTCAGATAGCGATATTGACCTAGATTTAACAGACCTAATCGGAAACGACGATATGTCTATTAGTGACATCGACGGTGATGGTGAGGATATTCCAGGACAAGATAACCTTAACCTTAACATAACTGCTATGAACGATACTAATGTATACCTTAACTTTACTGGAGGTACTGTTACTTTCAATAAGGTTGTGTCAGAAAAAGGATTGTTAATAACATTACCTGCAGCTGACAGAGATGATGCTGTTACTCTTACATCAACATTATTAACTGTTGAAGAACAGGATGAAGATGGAGATGTTGGTTCAGGATCAGTAGACGTAAGTGTTGGAGTTTCTAACTCTAGTAATGATAAGCTATATGCAACTTGCAGTGACTCAGAGGTTACTCTAGAAGAAGAATCTGATGATAATTACATTGGATACTTTGAATCAACTTTAGCTACAAAAGTAGTTACAGATGAATCTGGAGATGAGTACGACCTTGACTTAGAATACTATGGAGAGGAAGTAACTGCAGATGTGCAAGTAGCTGTTGGAGGAGAACTTTCAACTTCAAGCGTTGGAGGTATTGTTGTGAAAGATAGTGAAGTTAGTTCAGTAAGTAGCAAAAACCTAATTGTTGTTGGTGGAAGCTGTATTAATTCAGTAGCTGCTAACCTATTAGATGGTGCTCTTTGTGGACCTGCATTCACATCAGCTACAGGAGTTGGTTCAGGCCAATTCGTGATTGAATCAATGGAAAGTCCATATGATTCTAGTAAAGTTGCTTTACTAGTTGCTGGTTATGAAGCTGCAGATACACAAGCTGCTTCAGCTTATCTAAGAACACAAGACGTTGACACAAGTGCTGGGAAGAAGTATGTTGGTACTTCATCAACAAGTGCTGAGTTAGTTGTTGAATAAGGCTAAAAATTTAATTTTTATTTTTTTCTTTTTCTTTCTTTTTTTAACTCTTGGCGAGAGCCATACAAAATGTTTTTATATGCAAAAAATGACTTTTATATATGAGAAGAATAGTATCGCCAAAAAAATCAAAGAGTAAAGAGAGATTTAATCAACTTATTGTAGGATTAATATTAATATTTCTTATGTTCTTAAGTGTAGTTGGATATTCTTTGAGCGGTAGAGGTGGAGATGAAGAAGCAGAGGGTTTTGTATATAATGGCTATGAATTTGCTCCAAGAGGAGCATATTGGGGGTTAAATGTTCAGGGATTAGAGTTTATATTTTCATATAGTCCAACAGAGGTTGCAGATATTAATGGAAATCTAAGCTATCTTAATAGTTATTCAGACCTTCCATTGTATATAGAATCAGAGAGTAGTGAGGCAAGTGCAGAGGTATATATGAATCTTAATCAAATAGTGCTAAGAATGCAAAATGCCTGCATAAATGAGAGTGAGTGTGAAGGAGATCTTCCAGTAAAAGACTGTACAAATAACTTTATAATTATCAAAGAAAGCAATACAACAGACATTGCTCAAGAACAAGGATGTGTGTTTATACAAGGAAAACAAGAAGAACTAGTTAATTTAACTGATGCTTTCTTGTTTAAAATAATGGGGATTAAATAACTTAAAAATACTTAATAAGTCCTAAACAATAAAGATTAAAAAGAGTAAATAAGACATTAAACTATGGCTAAAAAGAAAAAGACAAAAAAAGAAAGATCAAAAGAGTCTAAAAAGAAAAGTTCTAAAGAAGAAGTATGTGAAGTTTTTGATATTGAAAAAAAAGATGGAGAAGTAAAAGAAAAAAGATTATGTGATCTTGTAGAAAAAAAACATGCAACTGAAGAAGAAATAAAAGGTCAAAAAAAGACACTAAGAAACATCCTTATTGGACTTGGAATAATTGTTTTATTAATAATTCTTGGAATATATTTTTTAAATTCAGTAAGACATTTCAATTACAGAGGGGTTAAAGGAGATGTTGTTAAAGAAGGAGAATTAATATTTCATCAAATAACAATTCCATTTAAATTAAATGGAAAAGAAGTGGATTATAATGTATATTTAAGAAATAATCCAGAGAATTTAGATAATATTCCTTTTGAAGGAGAAATGAATCTTGATGAGCTTCCTTTATTTTATGATGGAGCAAAGAGATTAGTTGTGAATATTACCGGAAATTTAAGTTGTGATGATGACGATCTTATATCTATTGGAAATATGGTTAATTTGAAATCAATTGGATTTAAAGTTGTAAGAGATGAAAATGCTACATGTGATAAACATGGAAGATATATGTATTTAAACATAATAGAATCAGACTATAGTGGAATAAAAGAAATAGGAGAAGCATGTTATGAAGCACATGTTACAGACTGTGAAATATTAAAAGTTACAGAAAGATTTATGGTAGAGATGTTTGTAGACCATTTCTCTGAATAAAATGGATTTAAGACTTATTTATGCCATTATATTGACTATTCTTCCAATTAGCGAATTAAGAGGAGGACTACCATTAGCAATAATATATGCTATAGACAAGAATATTCCTATTGTTTTTGTTTTCTTTTTGATAGTGCTTCTTAATATATTAATGATATTTGTTATATTTTACTTCTTAGACAAAGTGCATGGAGTGCTTATGCAGTTTAATATTTATAAGAGGACATTTAATTTTTATCTTAATAAAATACATAAAAAAGTAGATAAATTAGAGAAAAGACATTCTAAAATCGGTTTTTATGCTTTAATGTTATTTGTTGCTATTCCTCTTCCAGGGACAGGAGCTTGGACAGGAGTAATATTATCTTGGGTATTAGGATTGCAAAGAAAAAATAGTATAATGGCTATAATTGCAGGAGTAATGATAGCAGGATTATTAATCTTACTTGGAACTCTTGGAGTTATTTCTTTATTCTAGCTTTTTTATATAAATAATTAAAATCAGTATAAACAGGTATTTGTTTTATCTTAAAGAATTTTATTTCTGCAAACCATATTAATACAACAAATAATGTGCTTAAGATATACCAAAAAAACTTATGTGTTATATCAAAAAAAGATGCTCCATAAAACAATACAAGAATCAAGGTGAGTATTCGTATTATATTAAGGATTAAGAGTGATAAAAAAGAAAATCCTATCATATAGGCTCTTTTCCTTATTTTAATGCCTGGAATAGACATGTTTATGGCAAATAACAAGTAATATGCTGCTCCAGCAACACAGGCATTTATTATGTTTATAGAGAAACCATTAAGTAATAAAGAGTTTCCTGTAAGTGCTACATCAAAGAATATATTTAATATAAAATATAAAGGGTAAATTGTTAAGGGAGTAAAAATAAGATAAAAAAGATATAGATTTGGCAATGCAATAAGTGCAATAATCAAATATCTTAAGATTATATCTATATGCTTTTTCATATAGAAGATAAAGAAATCTTATTTAAGTATTTTTATGCAAGAGAAAAAATAAAATCAAATACTTCTTTAATTAGTGGAAAAAATGATACCATGTTTTTTAGAATTATATTTATCTTCTAGTAACTTTAACTGCTACTAATACTATCACTACAATTAGTATGATGTTAACAAGTGCAATACCCCAAAGGTATCCATTGTCCTTTATCATGCTTGGAAGACTAAATCCAGTATCAACAGTAACTGCAAGAGGGCTAGTAGTTGACTCCCCATCTGAGTTAGTGATAACTATGCTTAGGCTTTGGCTTTCCTCAACATCATCTTTTATATCAAAAGTAAGTATAACATCTGTTGATTTATCTGAATCAAGAGTTATTTCAGTTGGAGTTATAGAAACTAATTCAGCCCAGCTTGAGTAATCAGCAGCACTTACAGTAAAAGTGTCTGTCTCATCTCCATTATTAGTAACTGAAGCTCTTATTTGAATCTCTTCTCCTTCTTCTCCACCTGATTCAAGACTAGCATATACTACTGCGTCAGGAGTCTTTTGGCAATTTCCACTCACATCAACAAGAACCTTATATGTTGATTTATCATCATCACTTGATTCATATATATCATTACTATCATCAAATACATCTAAAAGAATGTAATATTGTTTTTCTTCTGCGTCCTTTGGTATTGTAAATTCAAAGTCAAGAGTTTTATCTTCAAAAGCTTCAATTTCTCCAACATCTGCATTTTCACTTATTCCAAGTTCAGAACTTCTTATTCTAATAAAAACCTCATCTTGGTCATCGTCTCCAATGTTTAATATGTCAGCTGTAACTTGTACAATATTTCCACAGAAAGTTGTACCTGTTAATTTTATATCATCAAGAACAACAAGATCATCATCTACAATAATGTCTACTTCTTTTGAATCATATTCACAAGTTTCTGTATCATTATCTTCATCTATTTCCCCATTTATTCTAGTATAAAGAACATATTTTCCATCTTTTATATCATCTACATCTTCAAAATCATCATAAAGGTCAATTGTAAATTCATATTCATCGTCTTTTCCATCATTAAGATCAAATGATTCTTCTTCATCGATTTCAATAACCCATTTATCATCTACTTCACTCCATAATCCCCATGATAATGAAATATCATCTACATCGTCATCTCCTTTATTTTCTACCTTAATTGTAATTTTTATTGAATCAGAAGGATACCATTCATCGCTTTTACCAATTCCCTCATTATCTAAATCATCAATTTCAATTCTTAATTTTCCTGGATTTGAGATGTTTGACTCTAATTCTCCAAAAATAGAACCACAGAAATTAGTATCTTCGTCTTCTTCCTCGTCTTCTGTAACGCTTAAAGAAACTGAAACAGTATAATTAGTAGCATTTGTATATGTCCCTTCAAAAGTCACATTCCCAGTATATGTTCCAGTAGCTTGACTAGCAGGGATTACTACATCTAAAGTAATACTCTCTCCATCAAGTCCTTCAAGATATGAAGGAACTCCAATAAGGCTTAATGCTGAAGTTGATATAGTATTAGAACCTGAAGTAAGAGTTGTAAGATAAGTTGTTATGTTAGTCATATTTTGAGTAGCTGTGTTATTAATATCAAAATTAATACTAGCAGTAGTTCCTTGATCTCCACTTCCACTTAAAGAAGTTGGATCAAAAGTAATTGCTGCACTAGCAACTCCTAGTAAAAGAATCATTACTAGAACACTTAAACTAAACATTGAGAGTGTTTTTGCTTTCATTTTCAATGTCACTCGAGAGTTACTATAGTTTATAAACTTTTCTATCTTGGAAGATATAATGGTTTTTTATTAAAATAGAAAAAATTTATATATCCCTAAAACTTCATTTTATCAACGATAAAAAGAGACTATGTTAAAATCTCATGAAAATTCTGTTGGGGCATGGGCATTCCTCCTTGGAGTGATTTTGGCCTTAGTTGTAGGAGTATTTACCACTCTTTTACCTATTCCAGCATTAATAGATTATAGTGCTCAAATATATAGTGTGTTAGCATTGCTTGGAGTAGTCATTGGTTTTATGATTGTTAGGGGGAAAGATTCTCAGACTTTCTTGCTTTCAGGAGGTATTATTGTTGTTGCAAGTAAGTTTGGTATGGAAGGGATAACTGGAAGCCTTATTGGAATTGGATTATATGATATAGTGAGCTCTATTTTCTCTGCATTCTTAGTATTATTTGTTCCTGCTACTATTATAGTAGCTCTAAAAACAGTATTCTCTATAGCTAAGGTTTAATCTTATCTATATTAATAATAGCTGAATCCATATCTAACCTAAGCTAAGACATTTAGTCTTGCAATAGTTTATCTATGTTTATAACACTGCTATCCATATCTAACCTAAGCTAAGACATTTAGTCTTGCAATAGTTTATCTATGTTTATAACACTGCTATCCATATCTAACCTAGGGCAGGCAGTGTTTACCCAAGAATCAATATCAAAATTCTCAAATTCATTCCTATTTATATTATTAGTAAGAAATACATAATGCTTTTTGTCTTTGTTTTTAGATAGTTTTAATGCTTGTTTAAGTCTATTTTGACCAGGTTTTGTAGATACTATTACTCCTATTTTATTAGAATGAAGATATTTAAGATATGCTGCCTTGTGTTTTTTCTCAATTAGCTCAATATCTTGTTTAGATATTTGCTCTAAACTATCTCTAGATAATATAAATACTGGAAGTTTAGTTTCATAAGCTAATGAAATAGCATGGAATTTTCCAGATCCTATTAATAATATAGCATCTGTGTCTTTAAATTGAGGCTTACTACATCCTAAAACTTGTGTAAAAGAGGTAATTTTCTTGTCTTTTAGTATATCTTTTATTTTAGAAGCTATTTCTTTAAATTGAATAGAATAAGTAATAGCTATGTTTTTAGGTAGTTTCTTAACTAACTCTAATACTTTCTTTGTATTTATCTTTGCTTTTGACTTTGCTGGAATAAATAAAGTTTTCATAGAAATAAGCTAAAATAACACTTAATAAAACTTGTCTTCTGGTTGTTCTCTTTTAACTGCTTCTTGCTGCTTTTCAATCTTAGCAAAAGAAGGTGTAACAATCACTATGTTTTCGTGTCCTGCAATGCTTCCTTCAAGAGCATCAACAGTCTTTTTTATCTTTGAAATAGCTCTTTTAAGCTCTATTGGATCTTTTTGTTTAAGAATTTTAAAATCAACAATTGCAATAGTGTATCCTTCTCTTAGTGCATTAAGGATTGTATTAACATCATCATATTGTTTTAAAACAAAAACCTTTACCATTACTTTATTTTCTTTTTCTCTTTCTTCTAAATCAATCTCTACATAATCTTCACCCATTGGTTCTGAACCAAATGAGCCTGAGAATGCGTCTTTTATCCTCTTAAAAACCATATCTAACTTAGATGTAAGATATTTATAAAGATTTCGTAACTTTGTTGTATATTTTGAGAAGTAAAGTTATTTTTTATTAACTTTTTTCATAAGTTCCTCTCTTATCTCTTCTACTCTTTTTGAAAGGGTTTCTTCTTGATTATTTATTGCTTTAAGTCTTGTATCAAGTATCTTTTTCTTGTTCTCAAGTTCTTCTTTAACTTTTGATTTATCAGATTTTATCATTAATTGCCCCATAACTTTGTATACATCTTCTCCAGCTTTTTCAACTTCACTTAAAGCAGATTCTGTTTCAGAAAGTTCCATTTGAAAAGCTTGCTTTTGCATTAGTAAATTCTGTAAGTTTTGCTCTAAGAATTGCATTTCTTGAAGTTTTTCTTGTTCCATTTTAAACAGCTTTTATTTTTTTAACTTTGTTTCTTGGCTTATAGAAGATTTTACTTCCACAGTAAGGGCAAACAAATCTCTTTTCAAGATTTGTGCTTGTTATCTTCTTTCCGCATTTAAAACATTTGTAAGATGGCATTTTTATTCTCCTAAGTGGTATACATTAGATGCAAATTTTTTGTTGCATTTTGAACATTTCCATATTCCTTTAGATAATCTTTTTACTCCTGGCTTTTTACATAAAGGACATACTTGTTTTTTTCTTTGTTTTTCTTCTACTTTGTTTAATCTTGCTCTAACTGTTTTTCCGTATCTTGGTCCGAATCTTCCAGAAGCTTTTGCTTTTTTTGTTTTTGTTGTCATTTTAGATTAAAATGGGGCTGCCCGGATTTGAACCGGGGTCGTCAGGTCCCAAACCTGAAAGGCTACCAGGCTACCCCACAGCCCCATACAAAGAAATGACTTAATTTGTTTATAAAGCTATTTCTTTTCTTCTGTGGGAGCAGGTTTGCCCTCTGCTGCTGGAGCAGCTTCTCCTTCTTTAGGTGCTTCTCCTTCAGCAGGTGCAGCAGCTTCTGCCTCTGCAGCTTTAGCTGCTTCTTCTTGTTTGATTATCTTTTGCTGTTGTTCTGTTAATTCATTAAAGAACTTAGCAAGTTCTGCTTTTTTCTCAGCAGGAGTTTCTGTTGATTCTGCTTGAATTTCCTTATCAAATTTTCCTTCATCAACATCTTGTCCAATTTCAGATGCAGATTTATTTTCTACTAATACTCCAAGGCTTGTGCATGTTCCAATTATTGATTTTACAGCAGCCTTTAAATCTTTAGCAAGCAGATTTGACATTTTTTGTTTTGCAACTGAGATTATTTGTTCAATAGAAGCATTTGCAGCATATAATTTCTTTTGAGCACCTGAACCTTTTTCTATTCCAAGCTCTTTTTTTAATAGTTCAGAAGCAGGAGGTGAAAATACTTGTACATTAAAGTCTTTTGTATTCATATCAACATCTAATTCCACTGGAACTTTTAATCCCTTAAAGTCTTTTGTAGCATCATTAACTTTTGAGATAACTTGTCCAATATTTATTCCTGCTGGTCCAAGTTTCTGACTAAGTGCAGGACCTGGCTGCATTGCTCCCCCCTCAACAAGTAATTTGATTTGCATTATAAAGACAACCTCCGGTTTTCTTTATCAAACTTTCCCCTGAATTTCAAAATATTTTTTATCATTCTTCTTCTCCTTCTTCTCTTCGTATTACCTTAACATTATCTATCTTAACAGTGACTGGCAAAGGAACAACTGCTCCTAATAAGCTAACCACTACTTCTTCTTTTTGTTTGTCTATTCTTAAAACTTTTGCTTTTTCACCCTTAAGAGTAGCTCCAATCATCTCTACAATATCTCCTTCCTTAATTGTGATTGTGCTTACAGAAGGCTCTACCATTCCTTTTATCTCTTCATATGAAATTGTCTTTCCTATAATCCCTTTAATATATGGAAGATTAAATACAGCTTCTTCTGCTGAATCTCTGTCTTCTGCTTCTAAAAGAATATATCCTCTAAGTCCATGCGGTCTTGAAACAGAATGTACATTAAGATCTTTCTTTTCTACTTTTTCAGCAATCATGTCAACTGCTCTTTCTTCTTTGTTTGTTGTAACTTTTATGATAAAAATCATTTTCTTTTGCTCTAGCTAAGACCTAACATCTTAGAAAGATATATTTATTTGAGTATCTGGGTTTATAAGGATTTCGGAAGAAGCCTTATAGTGAAAAAACTCGGATTTTGGTTCTATAAAATTATCTTTTATCTAATTATTGATTTCATCACTGCAGATATTGCAAATCCTGCTATTCCTAATGCAAGTATTCCTATTGCTGCTACTCTTGTAACAGTCCAAAATTCTTTTTTAGTTGGCTTTCTTAATGCATGCCATACTCTCTTACATTTTAATATAAACGAACCAATTCCCATATCCTAATTATATTTGTAGGGTTTTTAAAATTAGTTATTTTTTTGTGGCTTCAAAAGACCCATCCCATGATTTTTTAGGAGGATTCTTAATGAATTCTGAACATCTTTTTAGGAAAACTTTAGAGGGAGGGTCGTGTTTTATTTTTTCAAACTCTTTTTTTGCTTTTTTAAATTTAGATTTAAAATATAAGTTAAGAGCTTTTTCAAATTGTTTTTTTAATTTTAATTTTTTTTCATTGTTTTCTATTAATAATTCATATATCTTAATTGGAAGTTTCTTTCCTTTTACTTTTACAACATCTAATAATCTGCAATTAAATTCATCTTTTACTTTTTTATAAGTAGCCTCTGAAATAATTATGTCCACTCCATATTGCTTTGTTAACCCTTCGAGTCTTGAAGAAAGATTTACTGCGTCTCCCATGGCAGTATAATCAAACCTGTCTTCAGAACCCATGTTTCCTATTACTGCTTCTCCAGTATGTATCCCACAACCTATGTTCATTGATGGAAGATTTCTTTTTTTCCATTGCTTTTGAAGTTCTTTTAATCTTCTTACTTGTGAGATTGCAGCTAAACATGCTAGTCTTGGATGGTCTTTTTCTAAGAAAGGAGCATTCCAAAAAGCCATTATTGCGTCTCCTACAAACTTATCTACTGTTCCTTTATTTTCCATTATTATTTTTGTCATCTCTGTTAAATATTCATTAACAAAATGAACTAATTTCTCTGGAGAGAATTTTTCACTTATTGTAGTAAATCCTCTTATATCTGAGAAGAAAATTGTTATCTCTCTTTTTGCTCCGCCTAATTTTAATTGATGTTTTTTATCAAGAATTTGTGAAAGAAGGTTTTTACTTACATACTTACCAAAAGCGTCTGTTAGATAAGCACTTTGCTTTTTTTCTTCAAGATAGTTTATTGCTATTCCTACTGACGTAAAAACAAACAATACTAATGGGACATAAAAAAGATTAAGGAGATAATTATGACTATTAAAAAGATATATCCCAATGATGCCATATAAGAATATTATTAGTAGGACTAAAAGCAAAGTATAGTATATCTTTATTCTAGACAATAAGAAAAAACCTAGTATTGAAAATAAAAATACTAGAATTATCAAAGATAGTTTTCCTTGCTCTATCAAGAAATTATCAAGGACTGTATTCTGAACTATGTTAGCATGTATTTCAACCCCTGACATTGGAATTCCTCTGGAAGTCGGAACAAAATAATTATCATGTAGGTTTGGAGCTGTTGCTCCAATAAGAACTATCTTATTTTTTGTATCTATATCTTTATTGAGTGCGTCATAAAAACTAACTGATTCAAAAGTTCCTGGCTCTCCTACAAAGTTTATTAGATATTTCTGGTCTGGCAAACTTGCTCTTCCTTGAGAGTATTTATTATATAATTCAAAAGCAAAAGGCATTGAATCATCATCTAAATCATTAGCTAAACCTGATTGAAGACTTCTTGTAACTCCATCTGAATCTGTTAAAAGATTTACATAACCATCATCAACATCAAAAATTGGTTTAAAGAACATCTTATTGTTTATTTCAGAAGCTAATACAACATTATCCATTGAACTTAAGGTGGAATTCAATAGGTCATCATTATAGCTTGCTTCAAAAAAAGATACATCTATTCCAATTGCTTTTGCATCAGAGATGTTTGTTAAAAGATTTGCAAAAGTATCTCTTTGCCATGGCCATCTTCCTATATTATTTATACTGACATCGTCTATTTCTATAATCATTATATTGCTTAGTGGATTTTGATTTCCATAAAGTCTGTCTGAAAAAATAGAACCTACATAAGAAAAAGAACTAGAAACAACAAGTAAAAGAAATATTGCAAATAATATTAGATATACAATCAATCTTCTATAAGAGATGGTTTTTGTCATAGAATTATAATTCTTCTTGATTTAATTGTCTTATCTCTTTTGTTATTGCTATTATTTTATCAACAGAGTCTAAATTTACTGGAGCCTTATCTCTAAAGTCTTCTAAATCTAACTCTCCTTTGTCTGCCATATCAAATGCATCTTCAATATCTGCACTTGAAATAGAATATTGTCTTTTTACTGTTCTTAATACTACTGGATGTTTTTCTAATTCTTTTTGTCTTAAATCTCTAAGTCCTTTAATTGCTCTTTCTCTCAATAGCTTTATTCTTTTTATTTCTTCAGGAGTAAGTTCCCTTTCAATAATTTCTCCATTAATCTTTTCAACAGCTCTTCCTCCTTTAACACTAAAGCTTTTTCCATCTAATTCATATGCAACTTCTCCTTCTGTAACTGATATTTTGTCCTCTTCAATAAAGAATTCAGTTCCTCTAACAGAAGCAACACTATTTCCTGATTTTACAGTGTATGAATTTATTCCAAAAAGATTAGTAACTTGATAAAAGGCATTTCCTGCCACCTGAGAAACTACCGGATTTTCTTTTGTAAGATCATCTAAAGATATTTTTGTATTTGGTTCAAGATTGATTACAATACTTTCATAAAGAATAACTGTTGCTAGACTATTTGCTCCTGTTTCAATTATATCTTCCTGAGAAAGATGAGTTGTTTCTGTTACTTGTTTTCCATTTACAAGAACTGTTCCAGATTCAACATCTAATTGAGCTATTACTGTCTTTGAAGAAACCAATGCAAAATATGCAAATATTAATATAAGAAGTAAGACCAGCACAACACTTACAATAATAATTTTTGTCTTTCTTTTCATTAAATATAGAATCATTTATCTTTTATAAAATTATTCAAAGAACTCTATTCCTAATTCTTCTTCTATTTCTCTATGCTTTATTACATCAAGAGATTCTGTGTGTCCTAAAATTTGTGAACTCTTTACACCAGTTACAATAAGAAGAACTCTTATTGATTTTTCCATATCTGGAGATATTTGTGCCCCCCAAATAAGTTTTGCGTCTGGAGAAAGTTTTTGCCCCACAGCGTCTATAATCTCTTTACATTCATCTAAACTCATATCTGGGCCACCAACAACATTTACTAATGCTCCAGTTGCATTAGATATATCTACATCAAGTAGAGGATTGCTGATTGCTTTAGTAACTGCATCTAAAGACCTCTGTTCTGTATCTGATTCTCCCATTCCAATAAGAGAAACACCTCCATCAACCATAACAGCCTTAATATCTGCAAAATCAAGATTAACTAATCCAGAAGTTGTCACAAGTTCTGTAACTCCTTTTACTGCATTTGTCAAGATTTCATCTGATATTTTAAAAGCAGTATGTAATGGCAATTCTGGAGCTAATTCTAATAATTTATCATTAGGAATAACAATCAATGTATCTACCATTGCTTCAAGTCTTTCAAGACCATTCATTGCATTTTCTATTCTTTTTCTTCCTTCAATTGTAAATGGAAGTGTAACAACACCAATAGTCAATGCACCTTGTTTTTTAGATAATCTTGAAACTTCTGGAGCTGCTCCAGTACCTGTTCCTCCTCCAAGACCACATGTTATGAATATCATATCTGCACCAAGTAATTTTTTCTTAATCTCAGATTCTGATTCTTTTGCTGCTTCTTCTCCTACTTTTGGATTGCTTCCTGCTCCTAATCCTTGTGTTAGTTCTTTTCCAATAAGTATCTTTTGATCTGCATTTGCATATAATAAATCTTGGGCATCTGTATTTATTGCAATAAGTTCTCCTCCTTTAATCCCTATTTCTTTCATTCTACTTAAAGAATTATTTCCTCCTCCTCCAACACCAACTACTTTTATTTTAGCAGATTGTTTTTTTAATAATTCTTCTAATTCTCTATCTATATCTCTTATTTCAGGAGAAATTGTACTTGGTGAAGGGCTTGGAGCACTTTGTATATTTTCTGTACTCTTTTCTTCTTGTACTTGGGGTTGAGAATCACCACTTTGTTCATATGAATAATCCATGAAAAATCAATGTTGGAATTGTTTATAAGAATTGTTGTAGTTTTAAGTATACAATTCATGGATACAAATCAACACAGTTATTTGCATAAAGAATTGTTGTAGTTTTAAGTATACAATTCATGGATACAAATCAACACAGTTATTTGCATAAAGAATTGTTGTAGTTTATTTAGTATTTTCAGATGATTTACTTTCATCTTTTAATTCCTTAACTTCTAAATCTAAATCAAGAATCTCCTTAAACTTCTCTTTGAACAACTCTACAAACTTTAAGAACTGCTTATCAACCTCTAATATCAATTTTTTGTCTTTTATCTCAAACTTAAATTTTTTTCTAAAAAGAAAATTATTTAGTGCATTAACCTTATCATCTATTTTGTCTAATTTTTTTAATACTTTAATTTTATAATTAACATCTTTTCCTGCTAATGGATTATTAAAATCCACTCTAACTCTCCCACCAGACACTGAAAGAATCCTTGCTGGCTTTCCATCAAAATTAAGCATTGCTCCGGGAATTGGGTTAATTTTGTGTTGTTTAAAGACATTTAATGGCAAGAGTTTCATTAATTCAGGATTTCTTTCTCCAAAAGCATCTTTAGCTTCAAGATTAACATCATATGTTTTTCCAACTTCCTTTCCAACCAAGAAATCATCTATTCCTTTTAGAAACATGCCCTGTCCTAGTGCAAATGCAAAAGGTTCTGCAGGAGTTTTTAATCCAGCCCCATCAATATCTTGTTTTATATTTGAGTCAAAAATATCTCCATCCCTTATCTTGCCTGTAAATTCTATCTCAATAAAATCCTTTTCTTTTAATGTCATATAAGTCCTTTAGTAAAAACGTTTATAAATGTATTTTTTTTGGATAAGTTATGGTTGCAAAGATTATCAACGCCACTGAGGCGAGAGTTGGTACAAACATAATGGTTGATGGAAAGCCGTGTACTGTCAAAAAGATTGATATTAGTAAGACAGGGAAACACGGACACGCAAAAGCAAGAATCGAGGCTGTAGGAATAATAGACAAAAACAAAAAAGTTTTTGTTGTTCCTGGACATGATAGACTTGAAGTCCCTATGGTGGACAAAAGAAAGGGTCAGATTCTATCTAAAGGTGATACAGTAAGTCTAATGGACCTAGAAAGTTTTGAAACACTAGATGTAGACTGCCCAGATGCAGAAGTAAAAGCCCAGCTTGAAGAAGGGGGAAATGCTGAGTACTGGGATATAGAAGGAGAAAAAATAATCAAACGAAAACTGTAAAATGGCTACAAAAATACCAGAAGCTCAAAATAGGCTTTTTAAGAATGTGTTTGTCTGTAAGAAATGCCAAAGCAAGAGAAAGAGTGAACCTTTAAAAGTTCTAGAAGGTAAAACTAAATGCAGAAAATGTGGTTCAAGAGCATTTAGACCATTAAAAAAGAAATAACTAAAGATGAGTTTTATTTTTTATGACATAGGATTATTAATTGCATTTGCAATTTTTGTATCTGTGTTCTTATATACTAGGAAAAAAAACCTTAGAAAAGAAGGATTATTGTTATTGTATAAAGCTACTTGGGGAATCAGATTTATTGAAAAAATATCAAAGAAGTACAAAAAACTATGGCAAGTTTTAGCGTATGTTGCAATAGTTGTTGGATACTTATTAATGGCAGTTATGGTATATTTCTTTGTAAAAATTGTTCTTATTTATCTATTTAGTCCAGATCTTGTAAGAGCAATAAAAATACCTCCATTAATGCCTTTAATACCTTATCTTCCTAGAGTGTTTAATTTAGATTTTTTACCTCCATTTTATTTTATATATTGGATAATCATTATTGCTATAATTGCTATCCCTCATGAATTAGCTCATGGTATATATTCTTCACTGAACAAGATTAAGATAAAAAATACTGGTTTTGGATTTTTTCCTTTTTTCTTGCCTATATTTTTAGCTGCTTTTGTAGAACCAGATGAAGAAGTAATGCAAAAGAAAAGCAAATTTGCACAGATGTCTATACTTGCTTCTGGAACATTTGCAAATGTGCTCACAGCATTATTTTTCTTTGGAATACTCTGGTTGTTTTTTTCATTAGCATTTTCTCCAGCAGGAGTTGCTTTTGATAGTTATTCATATTCATTGATTGGCACATCTGCAATAACTATGATAAACAACGCAAATTATAGCAATGCAAGCTATAATGAAACACTTGCTCTTTTAGATAGTGAATTAAACGAGATAGAAGCAGGAGGGCAACAATATCTTATCTCTAAGAATCTGTTTGAAGATTCTAGAAGTAAAAATTCATTTGAAGAAGGAATGATTTTAGTATATGATGATGCTCCTGCAATAAAAAATCAGTTGATTGGTGCAATAACAAAAATTAATGGGACAGAGATAACTAGCAAAGATGTTCTTATTCAAGAACTAAGAAATAAAGAACCTGGCCAACAAATAAGCATTCAAACATTTACAGGAGAAGAATATAAGGAATATGATATTATACTTGCAGCAGATTATGAAAATCCAGAAAGAGCAGTATTAGGTATTGGATTTATTAATAGGCAATCAAGCGGGGTAATGGGTAGAATAGTAAATACTCTTACTATGTTTAGAGAAGACAATGTGTATTATAGACCAGCTTTTGGGTTTAGTGAATTCATTTATAATTTATTATGGTGGATAGTATTAATTTCTATTAGTGTGGCGTTGATAAACATGCTTCCTATTGGAATCTTTGATGGAGGAAGATTCTTTTTCTTAACTATTGCAGGAATAACTGGAAGTGAAAAAATAGCAAAAAAAGCTTTTGTTGGAATGACAATATTATTTTTAGTTCTTTTAGCACTGATTATGTTCTTTTGGGCTTTTAGCTTCTTATAAAAATGATGCCAAAACAAATCAAAGAGCTTTTGAAAAAGCAACATTATGAAATTGTTGGAGATAATGAACATTCTGCTGTTCAAGTTTGTAGATGGACTAAGAAATCAATTAGAAATGAGGGGGTTTGTTATAAAGAAAAATTTTATGGAATAAATAGTCATAGATGCTGTCAAATGTCTCCTTCAGTTATGTGGTGTCCAAATAAATGTGTGCATTGCTGGAGAGCAATAGAACTTACAATAGGAGATGAATTAAAAGGAAAAATTGATTCTCCTAAGGAAATAATTGATGGTTGTATTGAAGCTCAAAGAAAACTTCTTAGAGGATTTAAAATACTTCCAGAAACAGCACATAAAACAAAAAGTAAAGCAAATATGAAAAAATGGCAAGAAGCTCAAGAGCCAATGCAATTTGCTATTTCATTGTCAGGAGAACCAACTGTTTACCCAAAGATTGGGGGATTAATAGCTGAATTAAGAAAAAGAGGAAAAACTAGTTTTTTAGTTACTAATGGACTTTATCCTGAAAAAATAAAAGAACTTGCAAAGAAAAAACAATTACCCACTCAATTATATGTTTCTGTGAATACTTCAAATGAAGAATCTTATAATCGATTCCATAGAAGTTCAAAGAAAGATGCTTGGAAAAAACTTAATGAAACACTCGGTCTCTTGCCAAAACTTAAATGCAGAACTGTGTTTAGGATGAATCTTATTAGGAAAGTTAATATGAGTGATAAAAATGTAAAGGAATTTGCAGAATTAATAAAAAAATCAAAACCAAAGTTCATTGAACTTAAAGGTTATATGAGTGTTGGTTTTGCTAGAGATAGATTAGGATATGAAATGATGCCTGATGATAAAGAGATGTTGGAGTTTGCAAATAAACTTGCAAAGGAATTAAAAAAAGAGAAATACAAGATTTTAGATACTCATGAATTCTCAAGAGCAATAGTTCTTGGTAAGAATAAAAAAGATTTGAAAATCAAGGTGTCTTAGGCATTCTTCTTAAGAATAAATCTTTTTCAGAACAGAATTTTTTTAATCTTTCTTCAAGTTTACCTGGACCTTGGCTGCTCACAGCATCTAAATCACTTTGAAAATCTACAAATTCCCTGTACTTTCCTTTTCTATCTTTAACTTCAAAAACTGCTGTTGCTGTTTTCAAAAAAACGCCTAATGGAAGTTCATTGTACAATGAAATAATTTTTTGAACTCCATCTTCGGTTACACAATCAACAACATACCCAACATATTTATTTTCCATTTTCTTATAGGTCTATAACGCCTTCTCTTGTTAGTGCTGCAAACCTAATTCCAACAGGTAAGTTGATTAATGCAGAAATAAGTGCCATGTGTTCTTTTCCATCACCAGAAGCAATAGTTAATGCTACTTCTGTTCCATTTGTCTTTCCTTTGAGTTTTTTTGATATTTCGTCTCTTAATTCCTTTATTCTTTGACTTAAGTTTACTTTAATAAATTCAAACTTTTTTTCATGAGTAAAATTCTTTGCAAAATCATCTCCGATAAGAATTATTTTATCCCATTCTCCATGATTCATCAATCCAGCAACCTGTCCCCAGGTTCCTTTTCCTGATGATAATAATGCTACAAGTTCCATAGTTTCATGGAGTAGCTTCCATATATAAGGATTATTGTTATGATTAGAAATATTTATAAATAGATTTTATCTTGAAAAATTAACCGATTGCACCATATCGTTGCAGAATAGATTCTATGTCTGTGGCGCATTATTTGGGAGGTTATACATAAGATGGCAGTTAAAGAAGACTTAAAGAAAGCTTTGATTGAGTTAAGAAAAGGCAAAGAAAGAAAATTTGACCAAACAGTAGACTTAATTGTAAATCTTCAAAAATTTGATCTTAAAAAAACTCCAATAAACCTTTTTGTGACTGTTCCTCATAAAATTAAAGATAAGAAAATTGGTGCTTTTTTAGAAAGTAAAAATGCAAATGTTGAAACAATTATGGGAAGTGATTTTAAAAAATATTCAGATAAAAAACTTCTAAAGAAATTAGTAAATAATTATGATTATTTTATTGCTCAAGCAAGTCTTATGCCTAAGGTTGCAGCAACTTTTGGAAGAGTCCTTGGACCTGCAGGAAAGATGCCTTCGCCACAATTAGGAATAATAATGAATGCTGATGATAAGGCAATTACTGAATTAAAGACTAAGATAAACAACAGTGTAAAGCTTAAAGTAAAAGAATCTAGTGTGAAGCTTGCAATTGGAAAACAAAGCATGGAAGACAAAGACATAATTGATAATGTCATGACAGTATATAACAATCTTGTTAAGGTGCTTCCAAGAAATCTTGAGAATATTAAGAATGTTGAAATTAAATTTACAATGAGCAAGCCTCAAAAGATAAAAGTAAGATGAAATCAAAACGTGAAAAACCAATTCCAGAATACAAGATAAAGGCTGTAAAAGAATTAGCTAATCTTATTAAGAATAAAAAAACAATTTTAATTGCTTCTATAAAGAATCTTCCTTCTTCACAATATCAAGAAATTGGTAAAAAATTAAGAGGAAAAGCTGAAATCAAAGTTCCAAAGAAAAATCTGTTCTTTAGAGCAATAGATGCTTCTGGAAATAAAGAAGCTGAACAAATAAAAGAATGCTATGAAAATAGTGTTGCACTTTTGTTTTCAGACTTAGATGGTTATGAACTTGCTGCAGAACTTCTTAAAAATAAGAGTCCAGCAAAAGCAAAACCTGGACAAGAAGCTCCAATGGACATAGAAGTTCAAGCAGGACCTACTGACTTGCCTCCAGGACCAGCTATAAGTGAATTAGGAGCAGTTGGATTACAAGTTATGATTGAAAAAGGAAAAATAACAATCAGAGAATCTAAAGTTATAGTTAAAGAAGGTGCTAAGATATCTCAGGCTGCTGCAGATATAATGGCTAAACTAGATATAAAGCCATTTTCAATTGGATTCATACCTTTATGTTCATTTGATAATGAATCTAAAAAATTATACTTAGAAATAAAGATTAATCCAGAAGAAGCTATTGCAGACTTAAAAGATGCTTATGGAAGAGCGCTTCCGTTTGCTGTTGAAATTGGTTATATTAATTCAGATACAATTAAGTTCTTGCTAGGAAAAGCAGGAATGCAAGAAAAAGCACTATTAGCTCTGGTTAAAGAAGAGCCAAAAACAGAAGAAAAAAATGAAGAAGTTCCTGCTGAAGAAGCAAAAACAGAAGAAAAACCAGCTGAACCTGTAGAAGAGAAAGCTGAAGAACAAGCTCAAACTCCTGAAGATAATAAATCTGAGGGCGAGGAAAAATAAAATGGAATATGTATATGCGGCACTTTTGTTGCACAAACTCGGAAAAGAAGTTAATGAAGAGAATGTAAAAAGTGTTGTTGCAGCTGCTGGTGCAGAGGTTGATGAATCAAAAATCAAATCTCTTGTAGCTAGCTTGAATGGCGTAGATATTGCAAAGGAACTAGAGAGTGCTAGTTTAGTTGCTGCTGCTCCTGCTGGAGCCCCTGCTGAAGGTGGTGCTAGTGGAGCTGAAGAGAAGAAAGAAGAAAAGCCAAAAGAAGAGAAGAAAGAAGCTGCAGCAGAAGGACTGTCTGCCCTATTTGGATAAATTTAATTTTTTAGTTTAAATCCATGTAACAGACAGTTCAAGACTTTTTCTTAGTTAGTAGTGCTAAAGATTTATAATAGAAAAGAAATCTCATAAAATATGGGATGGTCTTTATATGAGGGAGATAATTTTCTAAAACCCCTGTACTTTTCAAATGGGAAATCACAAGAAGATATTGTGAGGGAAGTTTTGCAGAATATTGAGAAAGGGAGAAACATAATTTTTATTCATGGGGTGTGTGGAACAGGAAAAAGTGCAATAGCACTAAATATTGCTAGAAAACTTGGAAAAGCATCAATAGTTGTTCCTGGGAAAAATCTTCAAAGCCAATATAAAAAAGATTATGAAAAAAACAAATATCTTCTTGGCGAGAATAATAAAAAATTAAAAATTAGTGTTATAACTGGAAGAAAAAATCACAAGTGCCCTTTTTTAGAAAAAAATAAGACTCCAAAAATAAAAAAAGAAATTGATTCTACGTTAGATATATATGATGATGTTCCTGTAAAAAAAGAAATTGAAGAAAATAATGCAGATGTGTGGGATTTGCCATGTAAAATAGAAATAAAAGAAAAAAATTGGAGAAAACTAAAAGAATACATTAGACAAAATCCAAAAACAGATCCTAGCAAATTTAATGAGATAAGGGATGTTACTAGAGCGTCAGTTGCCGGAGTATGTCCTTATTGGAGTCCTGTTCTTCCAGCTCAATTTGAATTAAAATCTCATCCACAAAATAGAAAAAAAGTTTATGAAGGATTGGGGGATACAAAATTTATTATTCATTATTCTACTCCTGGATGTGGGTTTTATGAACAATTTGATTCTTATTTAAATTCAGACATAATTGTGTTTAATTCAATGAAATATATCTTAGAAACAGCATTAAATAGAAAACCTCTTACTGAAGTTGAAATCATTGACGAGTGTGATGAATTTTTAGATAAATTCTCAAATCAAAGAACAATTAATCTAGACAGATTACAAAATGCTTTGATTTATGCTATTGGTTATGGAGAAAATTTTGACAAGGCATCAAAAGAGATTGGGGCTATTTTAAAGCATATAAAAAGAGATGAAAGAGTAAATGATGCAATTAGCTCTGGAGAAATAATTCCTTTAAGAGAGACAAGCATATATGATTTATTAAAAGTTTTTCTTAATATCCCTGAATTTCTTGCAGAAGTTGACGATGAAAGTTATTTGTTTGAATTAGAAGAGACCGCGAGGATGTTTGCAGGTTTTTTAGATGAAAGCTATGTTATATTTTCAAAAAAAGACAATCAAATAAGTGCTAGTGTTGTTACAACAAATCTTGCAAAAAGATTTAAAGAGATGCGAGATAAAAACAAAATACTTGTAATGATGTCTGGAACCATTCATTCAGAGCATGTATTAAAAAATATTTTTGGAATTGATGATTTTAAAATTGTTGAGGCAGAAACAGAGGCTCAAGGAAGAATTGAAACATTGAGAACTGGATTAGAAGAAGACTGTAAATATTCTAATTTCTCTAGTGGAAAAATAACTAGAGAGGGTTATTTAAAATCATTAAGCAAATGTGTCGATGTTGCAAAAAAACCTTTGCTAGTTCATATTAATGCTTTTTCAGACTTGCCTAGTGAAGATGAATTAAAAAAATATGATATTAATAATCTCATAAGCAGAGAGAAACTAAAAGAACTGCAAAATAAAGATAATCACGGAGAAATTGTTGAGAGATTTAAAAAAGGACAAAGCAGTGTGTTGTTTTCCACAAGAGCTTCAAGAGGAATTGATTTTCCAGGAGAGCAATGCAATAGCATAATATTTACTAAATATCCAAATCCAAATGTCAAAGATGCTTTTTGGAAGATATTGAGCAGAACTCGTCCTCAAGATTACTGGGATTTTTATAAAGATAAGGCAAGAAGAGAATTATGGCAAAAAGTATATCGTGGATTGAGATTTAAAGATGACCATGTATTTGTTTTATCTCCTGATTCAAGGGTTTTAGAAGCATTTGAAAAATAAAAATTCCCTCTGCTAGCTTTAAAGAAATAAGGTTCAGTTTCTGACATTTTAACATTACTAAACAATTGCCTCTTAGTTATAAATTACTTATTAAAAAAGATTTCAAATCTATCAAATCTTTAGTTTCTGGATTATAATGAAACGTCTTTATTCCAACTGATTGTGCAGATTTAACTGCTTCTTCACTATGTTCAAAATAAATTACATCGTCGGAGTTTAGAGAAAAATGTTCAAGCAATTTCCTATAATATTCAGGATTAGTTTTATTTGGATTATGTGCTAAGGAAAAAACCTCATAAGGCACATTAGCAATACCATATTTCTTTTTTTCTTCTTCATTGGCATTTGTAAGAACTATCTTTTTATTATCAAATTTATCAAGTAATTCTTTCATTTCTTGAAAAATTCCTTGTTCTATTACAAAAGTTTTCCAAGCATCAACCAAAATTACTTTTTTCATATTCTTAAATGCAGAGGAGATTATTTAATATTTTCTAAACCCTCCGGAGATTATTTCTTTTTGAGAAATAAACGCCCCCGCCAAATTCCATGGCATCTTGAATGAATGATTATATTAATTCTTTCCAATCCAGAGAGGTATCAAGCACAATATCTGCAGAGATATCTTCTGTAAGAGATTTCATGAATTCGTAAACCTTAACCCCAGCAGAATACTCTCCTCCTTTCATTCTTTCCCGCAAACGTTTTTTGACAATTTCTTCAGGACATACTGTTTGAATTACTCTAGAATTATTAGTAATTGATTTTGCCTTATCAACAAGTTCATTTGAATAAAGTGCAGCATCAATTATTACATTGCTTCCTTTTTTAATAAGATTGGCAGCTTCCAAGAACATAGCATAATAAGGTGCATCTCTTTGTGAATCTGGGAATATTTTATCTTTTTCACTAGAATTTATATTGAATAACTTTGCTCTAAATTCATCTGCATTTAAAATTATAGTATTAAGTTTTTCTGCCAAATACTTGCTCACAGTTGATTTGCCTGTTCCAGGGAGCCCAATAACAATTATTAGCATATTTTTTCAAAACAGTTTTGATTTTTATATATTGTGGGGAGATGCCATAAAAAGGACTACGCCCCTGCCAATAGTAGTTAGGTAGTTTTAAGGATAGAATCAAATAGTTTATTTCAAAACAAATTCTTTAACTAATCTGCAATTCTTTAATTTAGAATTTAATTTAACTAGAGCCAATCTATCCACTTTAAATGAATATCCTGTATCTAATTTTTTAGCTTCTTTTAGAGCAATCTTATATTTTTTCTCATCTAATTTTAGTTTTTTAGGGTCTCTTAAATCATACCCCTTAGATTTTATAAAAGAACCAATAGCAATATGAGGAATAAATTTAATATCTTTTCTCCAATATTTATTCATTTTTCCAGAATATAATTCATCATGCAATTTGATTATCTTAGAGTTTCCTTTTTTCATCAAAAGAAATAACCAATTATCCCAAGATAATTCTAATCCTTTGATATTTATATCAAATTTTTTTGTAGAATTTGATATTTTTTTAATGTGTTCAATTAATTCATTTTCTTTGATATCTGTTGGTATTTTTACTGGAAAAATCAAAGTAATATGAAAATCAATAATATTTATGAGAGGGTCATATTTTTTCCGGAAAGAATTTATCTTTTTTCCGTTTATTTTTGGAAAAATAACTAATGAGTAATACTCAAACACCATGACTAAATAAATAAAATAGTGTTAATAAAACTAACTAAACTCTTATAGGATTTTTATGTAGAAATTGCAACGCCCTAATAGGGAATAGAACGCCCCCGCCAATAGTAGTTAGGTAGTTTTACTTTTTGTTCAAATCTTTTCTAAATAATCACCTGATTGTTTATTTGACTATTAAACCATAGAATAATTGTCCATAGGGATATTCTTCCATACATTCTATATTTTTTAATTTTCCTAATCTTTTAAATCCTAATCTTTTATAAAATTTAATTGCCTTGTTATTTTTTTTATCATTAGTTCCTAAGTAAATATAAGATATTCTTCTCTTTTTACAATATCTTTTCAATTCCTTTATTAATAAAGTTCCAAAACCTTTTCCCTGAAACTTCTTTTTAATAGCAAATTCTTCAATAAAAATAGAATCTCCAAAAGGAGGGCTTAGGGGATAACTTCCAAAACAAATATGCCCCACATAACCTCTTTCTTCCAAAACAAAAATTTCTTTATTCTTAAGTTTTAAATCAAAGAATTTCTTTTCTCTATTAATATCTGTTTTTGGAAAAACTTCTTTTTGGATTTTTAAATAATTACTCTTATCACTTCTTTTTCCAACTCTTATTTTCATAACCAATTATAGAAAAAAGAGTTAATAAAACTTAAGAAAAGTCCCCTATATTAAATATAGGCGTCATTAAAGACGCCGTAATCACGCCCCCGCCAGGAATCGAACCTGGGAGCCCAAAGGGCCCGGCTCTCAAGGCCGGTGCACTACCATTATGCGACAGAGGCTTCATTTCATTCGCCTCTTTTACTACAAATCCACGCAGTGATTTGCAGGGACAGAGACAAACCTAAATATAAGGATAAATGAGAAGTTTTAAAGGTTTGCCCTTGCTCTTGTCAAGGAAGAAAAATATCTGCGTGTTCTTTCAAGATAATGCGGATCTTCTTGCAATAATGCTTTTAGTCCTCGTTCATAACGTTCACTAAATTCCTCTGCAGTTAAAATTCCGGCTTCTTTTGCGCTCTCTGCCAGTGCTTGTCTCCCTCTTTCCATAGCATTACCAAAACTTACTGCATCCCATACTAACCCTTGCATTTTGCCTTTGCTCATTTTTATCATCCAAAAAGTCTTTTGAAAAAAGATTTCTTTATCTTAATTGGTTTATCATATTCGTCTATAATTTCATACTTAATTTTTGGTTTTTCCTTTAATACAGGTGCTTTTTCAGCAAGTTCTTTATTTGCTTGGTCTAATGCTGCTTCAACAGCAGTCTTAGAGTATCCCTGGTCTTGCAAAGCAAATCTTAGAGAATCAGTAGTATATCCTTTAGCAATATTTTTCTTAAAATAATTAACTAGTTTTCTCCTGTAATCTTCCATGAAATAGAATAACAAGGATTCTTTAAAAAATTAGTTGTGTTATTTTATACTTATTGGTTTTAGGCCCTTATAGGATTTAACTGCATCATTTAATCTTGCTTTAGATTCTGTATAGATTGTTAGTAATTTGTCTCGCTTTTTTACCTTATTATTTTTGAGAACATGCAAGTATAATCCTGCTTTTTTATATCCTGGACATCCTGCAATTCTTGCAAGAAGATTTATCTTTTTATTGTCTATTTCCTTTATTTTTCCTGATCTTGGAGCTAAAATATTTTTTTGAAACTTGCCGGGAGAAAGGTCTTTTATTTCTCCTTTTTGAGCCTTTATTATATCTTTAAATTTTTTATAGGCCTTTCCAGAATAAAGAATTGTCTCTGCTAATTCCCTTCCTTTTCCTTTTTTGGCTTTTCCTGAAAGTTCTAAAAGTTCTCCACAAAGAAATAAGGATTTTTCTTGTAAATCCTTAGGGCCTTTTTGTTCTGGGTCAAGTATCTTTATTGTGTCAATTAATTCTAAAACTGGGCCAATTCCATTTCCAATTGGCTGACTTCCATCAGTAAGAACACATTTTAATTTTTTTCTAAAGTGTCCTCCCAAGAATTCAAATTTTTTCTTTAATTCTAATGCTTTTCTTTTAGAAACTTTTGCAGATTTTCCATAAGGAATATCAATTAAGATATACCTACTTCCTATTGCAAGTTTTTTAGACATTATTGAAGCAAGTAATTGTGATTCTGGATCTACTTTTAGAATTTTCTCTACTTGGATTATCTTTGAATCTGCAGGAACCATTCCTAATCCTCCGCCCCAAACCATGCATGCTCCGGTATTATGTATTATCTTTTTGATTTGTTTCATGGAAAAATCAACTTGAGCTATTGACTCTATTACATCTGCTGTTCCAGCTGCACTTGTTATTGCTCTTGAAGAAGTTTTAGGCATAATTAATCCAGCAGCAGCGCAAATTGAAACTACTAATGGGGTTGTTCTATTTCCAGCAATTCCTCCTATAGAGTGTTTATCTGCAATATTTTTATTTTTCAGATTTAATTTTTCTCCTGACTCCATTATTGCTTTAATTAAAAAAATTGTTTCTTTCATGCTCATGCCATGTTTATACATTCCTGAAATAAATAAGGCAATTTCAGGAGAAGACAGAGAATTATTTACAACATCCTTTATTATTTCATTTATTTGTTTTTGGGTTAAACCCGTTCCATTTAATTTTTCCTTGATAAATTCCAAGCTTTTTGCTCTTGGTGCAATAGTTATATCAACATTTTGTTTGCTTTTTAATTTTAAAATATGCATTATCTCTGAAGAAACAGCGATTTCATTTTTTTTGACAAGATTTCCAACAACATCTACAATTGTTGTGAATTTTTTCCCATCAGTACTAATAGAAATTCTATCATTGGCTTTAACTCCAATTTCATTAGCAGTCTCATTTCTTAACATTGCAACAGGAAGCCCTGCTTCCCATTTGAGAACTTTAACTCTTAGTTTCATTTAACACCTCTTAAAGATAATTAGAAGAAATAATTTATATACTTATCCTTAACTTGCTTGCAGGTTCTTGAACAAGCAATCCCGGAACTCTTTTGTTTCTATAAATCTCTAGGATTATTAATAGATAAGCTAATATTAATGGGCCAAGGATAAATCCTAAAACTCCAAATAAAAAGAATCCTCCAATCATACCAATAAGTACTAATGAGGTTGGCATACTTGTCCTTTGAGATACAAACATTGGCTTGAGTATATTGTCAATAAATACTGCTATAGTGCCAAATGCAATTACTCCTAATGCCTGGACAGTGTTTCCACCAACAAGAGCATATATTGCTACAGGTGCCCAGATAATTGTTGTCCCAACAATCGGGAATACTCCGGCAATGATTGCTAAAAGAGTCAAGAAAAGATAATTAGGAACTCCAAAAACAAAAAATCCAATTCCTGTAATAATACCTTGAATAACTCCTATCAGTATCTGGCCATATAACACAGAAATTGTTATCCCCTGAGTCTGTTCAAAGAATTTATTCTCTATATCCTTAGAAAAAGGGAGAAGGCTCTTGATATATTGAACTAATTTATCTTTATCTCTAAGAACAAAATAAAAAGTGAAAAATGCTACAAATAATTGAAGCATTATCTGAGGGAAATTGAGGATTATTCCTGAAACAGCATTAACAAGAGAATTAATTGTTTTGTTAACAAAAGACGATATTATTGAACCAATTTCTGCTGAGAACTGTTCTGATGCAAATATTGAAGGAAAGATATTTTTTAAAGGAGTAACAAAATCAACTTGTTGAGCTGCAAAATACATCTTAAGAGATTGATCTATCATAATTGGTGTCAAGAACCACATTGGAAGCAATATCAATAATAACAAGACAATAGATATCAATATCCCTGATAAATTAGGAGCCTTTAGCTTTTTCTTTAACCAATCATTTAATGGAGATAAAATAAAAGCAAAAACTATACCAACAATTATTGACATCAATATTGGCCTTAATAATAGAAAAGACAAAACAACTAATATTACCAAAATTCCAAAAGTTACCATCTGTTTAAAATAAGTTTCATCCATCGTCCTAAAGTTACTGACATCAAGTAGTTGAAATTTATAAATCTTTGTTAAAAATCAAAAAGGTTTATAAAGAAAATTTAAGATTTTATATTATGAATTTTGTTAAAAAAGTGTTTGATAAAAAACCAGATGAAGAAGTCCACAGACAATTCATTAGATTTGGTAAAGGTGAGTTTGATGGGAGATTCCCGTTAAGTCTATGGAAAGCAAAGAAGATTAAGGTTAAAACTGGATTTGAATTTGCTAATGACCTAGTTATACTTTGTACTAAGTTAGGAGATGCTAAGGTTTCTGGCATTGTGCTAAGTAAGGAAGACATTTCAAGTGTTATGTCTCAAAATAATATAGAGGGTAATTCTGAAACTAAAAAAGGTGGATTATATTATCAAAATAATATACCAAGCCAGGAATTAAAAAAAGAACAGTTAATTGAATTAGAAAAAGTGGCTTATGTTACATTGTTAGATGTTGAGGGAGAAGGGTTTAAGCTTAAAATGAAAAAGAAACTTCCTAAACCTGGAAAGAGTGCTGATAAGATTGATGATAAATTTTGTCAATTTGAAGCAGAAGAAAAATTTTACTCTTTGATTAAAGAAGATTTATTTTGGGATACACCAGAAGCAAAAAAGGTTGCTATCTCGCACGTTGTTAAAGTAGATCAAATAATTATGCCTGAAGGAGAAAAGGATTACGCTAAAATAAGAGAATTAGCAAAGAGAAAAGGTGTTCTTACTAGAAAGATCTCTGTTGATGGTAAAGATAGTTCTAAAGAAGTAGATTTTGAGGCGTAAAAACCTTTAAAAAGCTTAAATTTCTCAATATTTTATTCCAGGGTAGAAATAAAATGATAATTTCCGCACTATTGAAAAATATAACAAATGCCAACAAGGAAATCACCAAGAAAAGGGAGCCTGCAATATTGGCCCAGAAAGAGAGCAAGTAAGCTTTTACCTAGAGTAAACTGGAAAGCAATTAATTCTGATAAACCACTTAAGGGTTTTATATGCTATAAATGTGGTATGGCGTCTGTTCTTGTAAAAGACAATACTCCTGATTCAATGACTAAAGGAAAAGACATTGTGATTCCTGCAACTATCCTTGAATGTCCTTCAATGAGAATATTCTCTGTTAGATTCTATAAAAACAATAAAGTTGCTAAAGATGTTCTTGCTGAAAATCTAGATAAAGAACTAAAAAGAAAAGTTAAGCTTCCAAAGACATCTAAAAAATTAGAAGAAAAGGCAGAGGATTATGAGGATGTATCAGTAATTGCATATTCTCAAGTAAAAAAATCAGGATTAAAGAAAAAGCCTGATATGGTGGAACTTGGATTAAAAGGGAGTGTTGAAGAAAAATTGAATTTTGTTAAGGAAAACTTAAACAAGGACTTATCAGTTGTAGACTTTTTTGAAAACGGAGAATTAATTGATTTAAGAGGATTAACTAAAGGAAAAGGTTTTTCTGGCCCTGTAAAAAGATTTGGTATTAAATTAAGACAATCAAAATCAGAAAAAGGTATAAGAAAAGTTGGAAGTATTGGACCATGGCATCCTGCTAGAGTAACTTTTAGAGTTCCTATGGCAGGACAATTAGGAATGTTTACAAGAGTTACCTACAATAATAAAATAGTTGGAATAGGAAAGGCTGAAGACAAATTCAAGAATATAAAGAATTATGGAGATGTTAAAACAGATTATGTACTTGTTAGAGGTTCAATTCAAGGGCCAAGCAAGAGACAATTAGTAATAACTCGTGCTCTTCGTCCGAGTAAAAAACAATCAAAGAAAAATTATGAATTTATAAGGGTGTCTTAAAATGAAAACAAAAATATTAGATATTAATGGAAAGGAAAAAACAAGTGTTGAGCTTCCTAAATGTTTTTCTAAAAAAGTTAGAGAAGACGTTGTTGCAAAAGTTCTAGAAGCAAAAAAAACTGAACAGCCTTATGCTCCTTCTTTAGTTGCAGGAAAACAACACGCTGCTAAGGGTAAACTTGTGCATAGAAGGCATGTTTGGAGAAGTGGTTATGGTAGAGGTATGTCAAGAGTTCCAAGAAAGATGATGTCTAGACGTGGAAGTCAGTTTGGATGGGAAGCTGCTGAAGTTCCTCATGCAAGAGGGGGAATGAGAGCTCATCCTCCAAAAGTTATCTCAAGAATAAATACTCAAAAAATAAACAAAAAAGAAATGAAGATTGCACTAGAATCAGCTTTAAGTGCAACAGCAAATCCAAAACTTATTGAAAAGAGATATGAAAGACTCCAAGGGAAGAAAATAGAGGCTCCTTTTATTATTGAAAACAAATTAATTTCTTTAAAATTAAAAGAACTTCTTGCAAGCCTTAAGAAAATATTAAACAAGGAACTTTTTTCAGTTGGATTAAAAACTAAAAAAGTAAGAAGTGGGAAAGGAAAGGCAAGAGGAAGAAAATACAAAAGTTCTGCTGGACTTCTTTTAGTAATTGGAAAAGATGAAAAACTAAAGACAAATGCATTTGAAGTTAAGAAAGCTAACAATGTTGGAGTATTGGATCTTGCAAGAGGTGGAATTGGAAGATTGACCTTATATACTGAACAAGCAATTAAAGAATTAGGAGAAAGATGCAAATGAAATCAAATATAAATTTTTCATTCATCCAAATAAAACTTGGAGGTAAATTTGAATGAAACCACTAATGACTGAAAAAGCTGTAATGATGATAGAAGCTAATAATACTTTAAGTTTTCAATTAGGGAAAAATTCTAAGAAAGATGAAATAAAGAAAAAAGTAGAAGAACTTTTTGATGTTAAAGTTGATAAAATAAGAACTTTAGTAAGAAATAACAAAAAATATGCTTATGTTAAATTAAATAAAAAGTTTCCAGCAATTGATGTTGCAACAAAACTAGGACTAATATAATGAGACAAAATAAATTAATGATAATGCAAGAATTAGATGATAGTTACAAAGGAGTGGAATTACTACCTGCGGAACCTACTGAAATGGACTTTAGTCAAGCGTTGGGGATAATAGAAATGGAAGAAGATAGAAAAAGGAGAGAGCTAGTTAAGGGTTTAAAATTAGATTGTAGAAAAGGCTGTCAATATGAAGAGTGTTTATTAGCAAAAGGAAAAGAATGTGGGTATATTGGATTAAAAATAAATAAAAATTCAGAAGTAGAAAGGGTTCCAGGATATATTTTTGGAATGAGAATTGAAGGAGGACAAAATTAAATGGGAAAAAGAATAATTACTCAAAGACGTGGAAGAGGCTCAAATACTTATAGAGTAAGTAAAAAAGCATTTAGATTCAAAGTAAAATATCCAAGAAGATTACAAGGAGAAGGAACAGTTGTTAGCCTTATTGATTCTCCTGCGCATACATCTCCTTTGGCAAAGATAAAACACTCACAAGGAATGTTTTATATGCCTGCTTTTAAGGGCATGGTAGAGGGACAAAAAATTAATTTTGAAGGAAAAGAAATTAAAGAGGGGAACATCTTGTCTTTAAAGGACATTCCAGTGAAAACCCCAATATATAATATTGAATCTCATCCAGGAGATGGAGGGAGATTTATTAGAAGTGGAGGAAGCTATTCAGAAGTTAGCAGAATAATCGGAGGGAAGATATTTATATTGATGCCATCTAAAAAAGAAAAGATATTCCATCCAGATTGTAGGGCTACCGTTGGGGAAATTGCTGGAAGAGGAAGATTAGATAAGCCAGTTCTAAAAGCTGGAAAGAAACATCATATTAAAAAAGCAAAAAGTAAATTATGGCCAAGGACATCTGCAGTGAAGATGAATGCAATTGACCATCCTTTTGGTTCAGGAAGAGGAAAGAGAGTAAAGAGCAAGATTGCAAAGAGAAATGCTCCTCCTGGAAGAAGAGTTGGATTAGTAAGGCCAAAAAGAACAGGTAAGAGAAAATAAAATGGCAGAAATAACAAAAAAACAATTTAAATTCAGAGGAAAAACACTAGAGGAACTTAAAGCAATGGATGTTAGAGAGTTTGCTAAACTTTTGAGATCTAGACAAAGAAGAAGTGTTTTAAGACAGTTTCAAAAAGTAGAGGAATTTGTTAACAGAGCAAAAGTAAAATTAAGCAAGAAAAAACCAATAAAAACACACTTAAGAAATTTAGTGATTGTTCCCCAAATGGTAGGTATGAGAATACAAGTATATAATGGAAAAGAGTTCATGGCCGTAGATATTGTGGGAGAAATGTTAGGACATGTTCTTGGAGAATTTGCTTTGACAAGAGGTAAAGTTAAACATGGTAGTGCAGGTGTAGGTGCTACAAAAGGAACTAGAGCCAAATCTAAACACTAAAAATGACAGAAAAAGATTATAACCCCGGACAAAAACAAAAGAAAGCAATGAAAAAGGTAGAGGCTGCTGACAAGATGAAGAAAAATATAATCAAAGATATAGAAAAAGGTGGAAAAGTTCCAGAGAAGATTGCAGAAAAAGAAGAGAAAATGGCAGAAAAGATTGAAGAAAAGTTAGAGGATAAAAAAGAAGAGAAAAAGCCAGTTCAGAAAAAAGAACCTGTAAAGAAAGACGAAGCAATTGTTAATTCATATAATATTCCAATCTCTACTAAAAAAGCTGCAGACATATGCAGATTTATTAAAGGAAAAACAATAGAGGCTGCAATGGCAGAACTTGAATTAGTGCACAAAATGAAAAAACCAGTTCCAATGAAAGGAGAAATACCTCATAGAAAAGGTAAAATTATGTCGGGAGGTTTTCCTAAGAATGCTTCAAGACAATTTATAATCTTATTAAAGAGTCTTGCAGGAAATTCAACTGTAAATGGAATAGACGACCCAGTTATTGTGGGAGCAGTAGCAAACTTAGCATCTCGTCCATTTGGTAGATTTGGTAGATGGAGAAGAAAAAGAACTCATGTTAAACTTGTAGCTAGAAATAAAAAGGAGAAGAAAAAGAAATAAAATGGAAGAAAATAAATTTTCATGCATTCAAATAATGGAGGAAAACTATTAGAATGGAAGAAAGAAAAACCGTTAAGTTCAAGAAAGATGAATTCTCAATAAGAGAATATATCAAAAAATCTCTTGGAAAAGGAAAAGTTAGCAAGGTAAAGATAAGTTATACTCCTGTTGGAGAAAAAATAATGGTTTCTACTCATAAGCCAGGATTAGTTATTGGAAGAAAAGGAGAAAAAATAGAAGAACTTACAAGAGTATTAAAAACAAGATTTAAGCTTGAAAACCCTCATATTGAAATTGATGAAGTAAAAAAACCAGAGTTTGATGCTCAACTGATGGCAGATGAAATTGCTCTTGGTCTAGAAAGACTTGGGCCAATAAAATTCAAAGTGCTTGCATATAGAGCTCTTCAAAGAATAATGAATGCTGGAGCACTTGGAGTAGAGATTAGGCTTAATGGGAAACTTCCAAGTTCAAGAGCTAAACCCTGGAGATTTGCACAAGGATATTTGAAAAAAACAGGCCATGCTGCAAAGGTTGTTGATAGAGCTCAAGCAAGAGCAGAAACTAAGCCTGGAACAGTTGGAGTTAAAGTAAGCATTCTTTCTCCTGATGCAAAACTATTAGATAGGATAAAGATTGACGAAGAAATGATTGCAAAATTAAAATCAAATTCAATGCAAGAGGAAGAAGAACCAAAGAAAAAGAAAACTAGAAAGAAAAGAACTAAGAAAGTAGTTGAGGAGGATAAAAAATGAAAACAAAAGAACTAAGAAACTTATCAAAACAAGATAAAGAAAAGAAACTTAAAGAGTTGCAATTAGAATTAGTAAAGTCAAAAGCAAGTGCTTCAAAAACAGGAAGCTCAAAAACAAAAGAAATCAAAAAGCTTATTGCAAAATTACTTACACTCAACAAATCTGAAAATAACCCAGAGGAGTTGAATAAGAAATAAACAAATGGAAATAGATCCAAAAACTGGATTGCCTAAACAGGCAATAGAATGGGAAGACCTCGCAAAGAGTGCCCAAAAGATAAAGGTAACGACAGACAAGAAAAGGTACGGAAAGATCGTTACTGTGGTAAGCGGATTCGATAAAGGAATCGACGGTAAGAAAATCGCAAAGGCCCTGAAAAATGAGCTTGCTTGCGGTGGGACTTACAAAGATAACATTATCGAACTTCAAGGAGACCACACAAAAAAAATCAAGCCGATCTTGGTGAAGCTTGGTTTTGAGGCAGACTCGATTGAGGAATAAACCATAAAAAACAAAATGGCAGAGAAAAAGAAAAAAACAGAAAGTAAAGTAGAAAAGAAACAAAAACAAAAGATAGTTGGAACTCGAGGTAGAATCTTTGAAGGAAGAGTAGTGAGAAAAATTAACAATAGAGTTGCGATTATGTTTGAGAGAATGGTTTATATCAAGAAATATGAAAGATATACTAAATCAAGAACTAAACTACATGCCAGACTTCCTGAAGAGCTTGAAAAGGAAGTAAATATTGGAGATCTTATACAAATAAGAGAATGTAGACCATTAAGTAAGATAGTTCATTTCATTGTAATTAAAAAAGTTAAAGACGCAAAGGACATAAAATGAAAGCTATAAGTGCAAAAGGAACAGCAGGATTAAACATCGGAAGTGTATTGATAGCTTCTGATAATAGTGGAGCAAAGATTGTGAAGATTGTTGGAGTAAAGAAAGCAAAAGCTAAGAAAAGAAAGCAAGTTAATGCTAAAATTGCTGACTGGGTTAAAGTAAGTGTTAGAAAAGGTGTTCCAGATATGAAAGGGAAAGTTTTTGACGCGGTTGTTGTAAGACAAAAGAAACCATATAGAAGATTAAATGGTGAGAGGGTAATGTTTGAAGATAATGCTGTTGCAGTATTAAAGGATGAAAAAGGAAATCCAAAAGGAACTCAAATTAAAGGACCAATTGCAAGGGAGGTTATGGAGCGATGGCCACAAGTGGCTAAAATAGCTTCAATTGTATACTAAAATGAAAAAAGATTTTTCAACTAAATGGAAAGCAAGTAAACAGCCTAGAAAGCAGAGGAAATACAGAGCTAAAGCACCGTTACATATTAAAAAGAAATTCGTTAGTGTTAGCCTTTCAAAAGAATTAAAAAAGAAATATGCAAAAAGAAATATTCCAATAAAAAAAGGAGATGCTGTTAAAATTATGAGAGGAAAATTCAAAGGTAAAAAAGGAAAAGTATTAGAAGTAAGATTAAAAATAGGAAAAATAATTGTTGAAGGAATCCAAGTTAAGAAGCAAGATGGTTCAAATGTTGCTTTTAAACTTCAACCATCGAATTTACAAATAACTGAATTAAACTTAGATGATAAGAATAGAGTTAAGAAATTAGGAGCAAAAGAAACTAAGGAAGTTAAGGAGGAAACTAAAAAATGAAACACCTAAAAAGACAAAAGGTTCCAACAAGCTGGCCAGTTCCTAGAAAAGGTACAGCATATGTTGTTAAACCATACTCAAATATCGAGAAAGGAGTACCATTACTTGTAGTCCTAAGAGATATGTTAAAGGTTGCTAAGACTAGAAAAGAAGTGAAGAGAGCTCTTCACGAGAAAAATGTATTGATTAATGGACGTCCAGTAAGAGATGAAAAGAACTCTGCTCAACTTTTTGATAAAATAACACTTGTGCCGGCAAAAAAATCATATAAGATAAACCTTGCTGAAAATGGAAAATTCAAAATGGAAGAGGTGAAAGAAAGCGAGACAAATCAAAAAATTGCAAAAATAATCAATAAAAAATTGTTAAAGGGAAAAAGGATACAGATTAATTTAAGTGATGGAAGAAACTTTATCTCAGACATCAAATGTAATGTTGGAGATTCTGTAAGTGTTGATTTTAAGAATAAAAAGATTGAGAAATGTTTACCTATGAAAGAGGGAGCAAATGTTATTGTATTTGCCGGTAAACACTCTGGTAAGAGAGGAAAGATATTAAAATCGAAAAAAGAAAGGAAGATGGTATCTTTAGAAACAAAAAAAGAAAAGATTAACGTATTAATTAAACAAATCATGGTTACAGAATAAAATGACAGAAAATATAATGCAAAAAATCAAAATTGAAAAGCTTGTCCTAAGTGTAGGTGGAACTGGGGAAGATTTAGAAAAAGGTGTGAGACTTTTGAAGCTTCTTACAGGTAAGAATCCTACTAAAACAAAGGCAAGAAAAAGAATCCCTTCATTAGGAGTGCGTCCTGGACTAGAAATAGGGGCAGTTGTTACAGTTAGAAAAGGGGTAGAAGAATTATTAAAGAAAATGCTAATTGCAATAGACAATGTATTAAAAAAGAGACAAATTAGCATTAATAACTTCTCTTTTGGAATTAAAGAATATCTAGAAATCCCTGGAGTTGAATATCAAAGAGACATTGGTATTTTAGGATTAGATATAACTGTTGTCTTTAAAAGATCTGGAAGAAGAGTAAGATTAAAGAAGATAAAAAGAGGAAAAATCCCTCAAAAACAAAGAATTACAAGAGAAGAAATAATCAAATTCATGGAAGACAATTTTCAAACTAAATTTATTGGGAAATTAAAATGACTGCAAGTGATTGGAGAAAGATATTAAAACAATTGAAGAACAAACCTGCAATCAGAGATAAGTTCCTAAAACATAATAAACCTAAAGAAAGAAAAATAGGAATATCTGCAAAGAAATGTGAAAGATGCGGAAGGTTTGGAGCTCATATCAAATCATATGGATTAAATTTATGCCGACATTGCTTCAGAGAGCTCGCTGAAGAGATTGGCTTTGAAAAATATAGTTAAAATGGCACAAGATATAATTGCTGACGCATTAAATATGATGAATAACGCTAAGAAAGCTAGAAAGGACTCTGTAAAGATAAATAGAATTTCAAATTTATTAATTGAAATATTAAAAATAATGAAACAAGAAGGAGCAGTAAAAAAATATAAGATAAATGCTAAAGATAGAAGCGTTGAAATTTTCTTTGGAGAATTATCTAAATGTAAATCAATAAAACCTAGATTCACAGTAGATAAAGACCAAATAGAAAAGTACAGAAGAAGATATCTTCCAGCAAGAGACATTGGTAGTTTGATTATATCAACAAACAAAGGATTATTGACTCATGATGAAGCTAAAGAAGAGCAAATCGGAGGGTGCTTGATTGCATTTTTCTATTAAAATGAAAAAAGAAATTTTTGAAGAAGTTGAAATCCCTGAGGGGATTGAAGTAAACATAGAGGGAAGCACATTGAATGTAAAAGGACCAGAAGGAGAAAATAAGAGAACATTCAATACAAATAGCATTAGTATTGAAAAAAAGGATAATAAAATAGTAATTGGAAATAAAAAATCTACAAAAAGAGAGAAAAAAATGATATATACAACAGTAGCACATGTAAAAAATATGTTGAAAGGGGTTAAAGAAAAGTTTGAGTATGAATTAAAAGTAGTTTTCAGCCATTTCCCAATAACTGTAGAGCATAAAGATGATAAGGTCTCTATAAAGAACTTTCTTGGAGAAAAAGTTCCAAGAGAAGTATCAATTCCTAAGGGTGCTGAAGTTGAAGTAAAAAAAGATCAAATAATAATTAAATCCGTAAACAAAGAAATTGCAGGACAAACAGCAGCAGTTTTGGAAAATGCAACAAAGGTTGGGGCAAGAGACAGAAGAATATTCCAAGACGGGATTTACATAATAAACAAGGCAGGTAAAGAAATATGAAATTCATAAGAAGAATCTGGAGCAGATACTCAAAACTGGGAAAAAGAAGAAAGAAAAAACAAGTTTGGAGAAGGCCTACTGGAAGAGATAATCCAATGAGACAAAAAAGAAGAGGTTATCCCATAACAGTAAGTATTGGATTTAAGACAAGCAAAAAAGAAATAGGAAAAGTAAAAGGAAAAACTCCAGTAGAAATAAGAAATCTAAAAGAACTTGAAAAAGTCAAGAAAGATGAAATAATCATGTTAGGAAATGTTGGAAAAAAGAAGAAAATAGAAATAGTAAAAAAAGCAAAAGAAAAAGGATTAGAGATTGGAAATGTAAACATAAAGAAATTTTTAAAACAAAATAAATTAAAATCAAAGGCTTCTGAAAAACCAGAACCTAAGGAAAAGAAAAATGAGTCTAAGTAAAAAGAAAGAACTTGCAGCAAGAACATTTAAAGTAGGAAAACAGAGAATAGTTTTTGTAAAAGCAAGAACAGAAGAAATAAAAGAAGCGATAACAAAACAAGATCTTAGAGACCTTCACAAAGACAATGCAATATTAATTAAAAACATTAAAGGAAGGAAGAAAAAAGTAACTAAGAAAAGAAGAAAAAGCACAGGGAATATAAGAAAAAAAATAAAGAAGCGAAAAAGAGATTATGTTCTTTTAACAAGAAAATTAAGAGGATATGTAGCTGAATTAGGTTCTCAGGGCAAATTGTCTAAAGAAGAAGTAAAAGAAATAAGAAAAAAGATAAGGAATAAAAATTTCAGAAGTAAAGCAAACTTAAAAGAATATATAGGAGAATTAAGAAAATGAAAGTAGCAAAAAGAAGAAGACGAGAAAGTAAAACAGATTACTTAGCTAGAAGAAACATGTTAAAGAGTGGAAAACCTAGATTGGTTTTTAGAAAAACAAACAAATATATCACTGCTCAATATATAGTAAGCAAAGAAGCTCAAGATGAAGTAAAAATGGGAATAAGTTCAAAAAATTTAATGAAATATGGATGGCCAAAAGAGAATGTTGGTGGATTAAAATCACTTACTGCTTCATATTTTACTGGATTGTTAATAGGTAAAATGATTCAAAATAAAAAACTAGATACTCCTTTAGTTGACTTTGGTATGCTAAAAACAATACACAAAAATAAATTGTTTGCATTTATCAAAGGATTAAAAGATTCTGGATTAAAAATCAAATGTGATGAAGAAGCACTTCCAGAAGAAGGAAGACTAAAAGGAGAACATCTTAAAAACAAAATCAATTTTGATGAAATTAAATCTAAAATAGAAGCAATATAAAATGGAAGAAGATAAATCAAAAAGTCCTGAAACAGAACTTAAAGAAGAAAAACCAATTGAGGCTAAAGAAGTTTCTGAAGAATCAGAACCTAAAGAAGTTTCTGAAACAGAAGAACTAGATGCTAACGCAACAAGTCCTGAGACAGAACTTGAAGAAGCTGAAGAAAAGCTAGATGAAAAACCAATTGAGCCAGAAAAGCAATTATCAGAAGAAGAACAAAAGAAATTAGTGGAAGAAATGGTTAACAAAGAAAGAGAAAAAGTAATCAAAGATAGAGACATGATTGAAAAAGAAAAATTAAAAGAAGCCCTTGAAGCATGGAAGCCAAAAACTAAATTAGGAAAAGATGTAAGGGCGGGAAAAATAAAGAATATTAATGACCTTCTTGATAAAGGAATGAAAATACTTGAGCCAGAAATTGTTGATTCATTGGTAGAAATAAAATCTGATTTAATCTCAATGGGACAGTCAAAAGGTAAGTTTGGAGGGGGGAAAAGAAGAGCATGGAGACAGACTCAAAGAAAAACAAAAGAAGGAAATGTTCCCACATTCTCTGCTTTTGCTGTTGTAGGCGATGAAAATGGTCACGTAGGTATTGGAATTGGAAAAGCAAGTGAAACTCTTCCTGCTAGAGATAAAGCAATTAGAAAAGCTAAATTAAACTTAATAAAAGTTACAAGAGGAGATGGAAGTTTTGATAGTGTTGGAGGAGGAAACACAAGCATTCCTTATATTATTGAAGGTAAGGCAGGAAGTGTAAGAGTAAAATTAATGCCAGCTGCCCCAGGTACTGGGTTAGTTGTTGGGGATGAACTAAAAAAAGTATTAAAATTAGCTGGAATAAAAGACGTATATAGCAGAACAAATGGAAAAATAAGAACAACATTTAATCTTGTTAAAGCATGTATTGATGCATTAAAGAAAACAAACTCAAAGGAAAAATGATAGCAATAATAAGAATTCATGGTAGAGTAGGATTAGACAAAAAGATAGTTGATACTCTAGATAGACTAAAGCTTAGAAAAAAGTATAGTTGTGTTATTTTAGAACCAACAAAAGAAAACATGGGAATGATAAACAAAGTAAGAAACCAAGTTGCTTTTGGAGAAATAAAAGAAGATACATTAAAGAAACTTGAAGAAAAAAGAAAGACAAAAATAAAGAATTTCTTTAGATTACATCCTCCAAGAGGGGGAATAGAAACAAAGAAGCATTTTCCAAAAGGAGTTTTAGGAGATAATAAAGAAAAAATAAATGACCTAATATTAAGGATGCTTTAAAATGAAAAAGACACATAAAAGGAAAAAATCTTCAAGAATGCATGGAAGAAAAATGGGAACTCATGGAACAGGAGCTAGAAAGAATAAAAGGCATTCTGGAATGAAGGGAGGAAAAGGTATGTCAGGAAGTGGAAAAAGAGCAGACCAAAAAAAGACTCTTATAACTAAACTATATGGTCATGGTTATTTTGGGAAAAAAGGAATAACAAGTAAAGGAACAAAAAGAGATACAAGAAAAAGAATAAATCTAAGACAAATTGAACTTAATATTCAAAAATATCCAAAAAAAGGAGATGCTTATGAAATTAATTTAAGTTCTTATAAGATTCTTGGCGAAGGAGAAGTAAAAAATAAGTTAATTATAAAAGCAAAAGAAGCTTCTAAATCAGCAATAGAAAAAGTAAAAAAAGCAGGTGGAGAGATAAAACTTCCAGAGAAAAAAGTCAAAGAAGAAGTAAAAGAAGTTGAAGAAACTCCTGCCCAATAAAAATGGACTTAAGGAAAATATTTAATCTTATCCCAGAAGTTAGAAAACCAGAAGAGAAAAAAGTTAGTTTTGGTGTAAAAGCTAAGTGGACACTTATTATACTTGCCTTATTTTTTATTCTTGCTAATATTCCTTTATTTGGACTTTCAGAAAATGCATTGTCAAGATTTGAATATCTTGCGATAATTCTAGGTACAGATTTTGGAAGTATTATATCGCTGGGTATTGGTCCAATTGTAATGGCTTCTATTATTCTTCAGTTGCTTAGTGGATCAGGGATAATTAATATTGATACAAGCACAGAAGAAGGAAAGAAATTCTTTCAAGGAATACAAAAACTTTTAGTAATGTTCTTTATTGTATTTGAAGCATTAGTTTATGTGTATATGCAGGGGCTGCAAGCTGCTCCAGGATTTGCTTGGCTGGTAATCTTGCAATTAATTCTAGGAGGATTAGCAATATTTTATATGGACGAAGTCACAAGTAAATGGGGCTTTGGCTCAGGAGTAAGTTTATTCATTGCCGCAGGTGTTTCATGGAGGCTTTTAACAAGTGCTTTTCAATTTATTGATACCCAAGGAAGAAATTGTTTATTTGGATTCACTAGCGAAGGTGGTGCTGCTTGTTCTGGTAAGGTATTAGTATTAATACAATCACTAATACTTGGAAATAATATTGCGTTTTTATCTGCTGCTGCAGCAATACTTGCTACAATTATAATCTTTTTAGTTGTTGTATGGGCACAGTCACTTAAAGTAGAAATTCCACTATCATTTGGAAGAATTAGAGGATATAGTGTTAAATGGCCATTATCTTTCTTTTATGCTTCTGTTATTCCAGTTATTTTAACTGCTGCATTAGTAGCTAATATACAATTGTTTGGAGGATTAATTGAGAATGCTGCTGCTCCATGTTTAGTTGAAGCTGCAGAAGCAGGAGCTTGTGCTGGATTAGCTAAGTTTGCTTCTTATTTTACTTTTTTAGGACATTTTGTTAATGGTCAAGCTGTTTCAGGTTTTGCTTTTTGGGTAGGAAGTACAAATCTTTTAGAATTATTTATTAGAGGAGGATTTAGTTGGATATTATTATTGCAAGGAATTACTCATACATTATTCTTTATGTTTTTTGCAACAATATTTGCTGTCTTCTGGGTAAAGACCTCTGGAATGGATGCTAAATCTCAAGCAAATAATATCTCATCTTCTGGGTTGCAAGTAGCTGGATTTAGACAAGACGTCAGGATACTTGAAAGTATATTAGACAGGTATATTCTACCATTAACAATAATGGGAGGACTGGCTATTGGATTCTTAGCCTCAATAACAAACCTATTAGGAGCTCTAGTATCTGGAACTGCAATATTATTAGTAATAATGATTATGTTCCAATTGTATCAGAATATTGCACAGCAACATCAGACAGATATGAATCCTACATTAAGAAAATTCATAGGTAGTTAAGGTTTAAAAAAGCCTTTTCTTTTAATAAAATATGATTAAAGACTTAATGCTTGCTAATCCTAAACTAAGTATAGTTATTCTAGCTTTTTTAGTTACATTGGCCATGACGCTTGTGACAAAATACCTTACAGATCAAAAAAAGATGAAGGAGCTGAAAACAAGGCAAAAAGAATGCCAAATAGATCTTAAGAAATATCAATTAGGTTCTGAAGATTATCTTAAAGTGCAAAAAGAAATGATGCAATGCACTGCAGAACTAATGAAAAGCTCAATGAAACCCTTGCTTATATCATTTATCCCATTAATTATATTCTTTTGGTGGATAAGAGGGATTTACTCAACAGTGCTTCCTGGATGGTTATGGTGGTATATCCCAGCAGGTATTGTTTCTAGTATTATTCTTAGAAAGCTTTTAAAAGTCGTTTAAACCCTAAATTTTAATGAAAATGGATAAACTAAAATCAAGATTTTGTAAAATCAATTTTAATAAATAAAATGGATAAAGAACAACAAGAATTAATGTTTAAGTTGAGTATGTTTGAACAGCAAATACAACACATAAATCAGCAACTGCAAGCTGTAGAAAAAGCAATCACAGATATGACTTCATTAAACTTAGGATTAGGTGAATTGCAAGGAAAAGAAGGAGAAGAAATACTTGCTCAAATAGGAAGAGGAATCTTTGTAAAAGCTAAACTTATTTCAGAAGATTTAACAGTAGATGTTGGTGGAAAGAATTTTGTTAAAAAAACTATTCCTGAAACTCAAGAAATAATTAATAAGCAAATAAAGAAATTAGAAGAAGCTAAAGAAGAGCTTAGTAAAGCAATGGAAGAAATTAATGGCCAATTAACTGAAACTATGATGGAACATCAAAAATCTAATAAGAACTAGTTCCTGGTTGATAGTTGTCTATAAAACCTTCTCCTTGAAAACATTCTCCACAAACCATATATGAATTGTCATGATGGCACATTCTTATTCTTCCTTGATTATTTTTAACTAAATTTTGCCAAAAAGGATGAATTTTCCTTACTTTTGTTGCTACTGTTGCCTGCCCCATCTTAACATGAGTTCCTATGTTTGCTCCGTCATTAAAATCTAACATCCCTTGAGGTTTACTATATAACAAATCATCCCATCTTTCTCCTGTTAATTTTTGTGTTTGTTTTCTTCCTTTAGTTCTCATTGGAAGTAATTGTGTTGGAAGTCCAAGGGCTAATACTTCTCTTTCTCTAGGTCCTGGAGGAAGATGCGCATGCATCATAAGATAAACAACTGAAGTTACCCCCTCTTCATTATATCTTCTTGCTTGTTCTATTCTATACTTGTTTGTTTTTCCATGCATAACTGCTCCTTGTTCTAATTCATCCCATCCAATACTATATAAAACAACGGCATTTGTTCTTTTTAATAAAGATGCTATTTCTGGGGTATAAGGCAGAAATTTTGTTGGAATCACTGGACGAGCTCCAGTCATTGCGCATGCATCAAGAGTCTGCATAAATTCTTCATGAGTAAATGGAGTCCAAGATTCTGTTCTTTTTCCAAATCTCAAAACATCAATTGGCTTTCCATGAACTTTATCACTATTATAAATTAATCTACAATCCCCTCTGAGTTCGTTAAGAAGTCTTTGTTTATCAAACTGATAAAAATTCTTTGCAAATCCCTTATGCTGCTGTCCCGCATAACAATATTCGCATTCTCCAGAAGGCATTGAGAAAAAATTATGAAAGACCTCTCCATCAAATAAACCTCCTCCTTCTCCTGGAACAAAACCGGTTATGCATCCTTTTACAAAGTCTATATTCCCTGTTAAAATGCATTGGGGAGTAATTCCTTGTTTACCCCCTGTTATTACTCTTTCTGGATTGATTCTTCTTATTGCTGTTCTTGGGATTATTTTGTCTACAACATGGGTTCTTGGACCTCTAAAATCCTTGGCAAACTCAAAACCACAAAAGACCATTACATCGCTTCTAGAAAAAGTGTTTAAATCATCTCTTATTTCCTGTGAAACAGGCAAGAGTTCCTCTTGAATATCATAAGAATTGTCCACAAAAGGAAGTTTCTCTGGGAAATGAACTGTGTGCTCCTTTATTTTTTGGATTTTATCTTCTCTAATATGGATTGAAGAGGATGTTTTTCCTATAATAATATCTTTTTTTATACGTGCAACCTCTTCAGGATCTCTTCCATCTGTTATAAGAAAATAATCTATTCCTCCCTTTTTCCTTCCCTTAGAATAAGAAACATGTGCTAATCTTTCTAAACCATTCATGTCAACAGAAGGACGGACATAAACATCATGCTGATAATTATAAATTCCAACATACACTCTTCCGTCTCTACCAAGACATAATGCTCCGGGAAATTTTCTCATAAAAAATCCAGAAGGAGAAGATTATATAAGGATTATTGTGATGCTTTTTTAACAAACTTATTATAAGTCATTAATCCATGTTCTGTTATTATTCCTTTGATTAGTTTTTTTGGAACAAATTCAAAAGCAGGATTTTTTACCTTAATATTTTTTGGAGCTTTATCCCAAACCTCATTAAGTTTTCTCTGTTCAATTGGAAGATTCTTTTTTGTAAATTTCCATGAATCAGCGACGACATAAAAAGGAATCTTGTTTATTTTTGCTATCTGTGCTATTACTTCACTTCCTACCTTATTTATTACTCCTTTTTTTGTCAAAGCATCTGCTCCAATAAATATTTTTGATGCTTTTTTTGTTCCTTGTTCTTTTGATAATGCAACTCCAAGAGCAGAATCAACAAACATTGTTACTTTGATTCCTGCTTTTCTTAATTCTCTGGCTGTTTTTCTTCCTTGAAATAATGGCCTAGTTTCAGTATTGTATACTTCAAATCTTTTTCCTTTTTTCTTTGCATTAATTAAAGAATTAGTTACATTAGTTGAATGGCAATGAGTAAAGATCACATCATTTTTCTTTATGAGTTTTAGAACAGATTGGTTTATTTTTTCTTGAGCTTCGTCAAAATGTTTTAGAATTTTTTTGTAATCTTCCTTTTCTGCCATGTCTAAGACATTTTGCATCATAGGTTCTGTTGGCCTTAAACTTAAAAGTTTTTTCTTAGAACTCTTACATGGATTAAGGTGATATGCCTTTAAGGCAGCCTTAGCAATATTTCTAGCTCCTTGAATCTTAATAGCCTTGATATCTTTAGCTATTTTATTAAACCTCTTTTTATTACTCATGTATAATAAAGAACTAGAAACTTTAAAAAACCTCTCCATCTTATGTAATATAATGTTAGAGATGTTAATGAACCCAAGAGAGGCTGAAAAGGGACCTTGGAAAATGTTCTTTATAGGACTAATTTATGCTTCACTTTCCCTATTGCTAGTAAACTGGTTTTTCTCAGCAGATGCTGTGCTATCTAAATTTTCTGGATTAATTGTTGTTACATTCTGTGTAATGTTCTCGCTGCCTTTTATGTACTTTTTAATCAAACAAGAAGAAGAGCAAGACGAAGAAATTGAGGGTTTTTTTGGAGTCTGGAAGGCACATGGTGATGCAATGTTTGCTTTTATGTGGCTTTTTATTGGGTTTATAGTTGCATTTGCTTTTTGGTATATGGTACTGCAGAATTCAATGTTATTTAATGCTCAAATAGAAACTTACTGTATGATAAACAATCCCGGAGTAAATTTAGAGGATTGTGTTGCTAAATACTCATTTACTAAGCCATTTCAACCAACTGGGGCTGTAACAAAACAGGTTAGATTTCTTTCTATTTTAGAAAATAATGTTTATGTAATGATATTTACATTATTATTCTCTTTAATTTTTGGGGCCGGGGCTATTTTTGTGTTAGCATGGAATGCTAGTGTAATAGCTGGAGCAATAGGAATATTCACTAAATATCGTATCCCCCATATTCCTCTTGGTATCTTAAGATATATGGTCCATGGTTTCCCGGAAATTGCTGCATATTTTATCACTGCCTTAGCTGGAGGAATGTTTGGAGTCGGAGCAATAAGACATGGATTTAAAGATAAAAAATTCTTAAGGGTTGTTGAGAACACAATAATACTACTTTTTATCTCAATACTCATCCTGATAATTGCAGCAATTATTGAAGTCTATCTTACCCCTATTTTCTTTTAATTGATAAATTTAAAAATACTAGAATATAAGAAAAAATAATGGAACCATTGATATTATTATGTATTCTTTCAAGTTTTATAATAGCCATCTTGGCTGTTCCTATTTGGATTAAAAAATGCAAAAAAGTAGGATTGTTATGGAATGATATGAATAAATATAATCATCCAAAAAATGTTGCTGCATCTGGAGGAGTTATTGTGGTTCTTTCATTTGTTTTAGGAGTTTTATTTTATATTGCAGTAAGAACTTTTATTTTTAAGAATGGAGGAGATATTTCTCTTAATATATTTGCTTTGCTTGGAACCATTTTAATCTTAGGACTTTTAGGCTTAGTTGATGATTTATTGGGATGGGTTCATGGAGGACTCTCTGTTAAAACAAGGATAGTTCTTGCTTTTTTAGCTGCAATACCTTTAATGGTGATTAATGCAGGAGAATCAAGCATGATTGTTCCTTTTGTGGGAACAATAAATTTCGGATTATGGTACCCCTTATTTTTAATCCCCTTGGGAATTGTAGGATGCACAACAACATTTAATATGCTTGCAGGGTATAATGGATTAGAAGCAAGCCAAGGGATTATTTTTCTATCTGCTTTGTCTTATGTTACATATATCACTGGAAATTCTTGGTTAAGTGTTGTGGCTTTATGCATGGTTGCAGCATTATTTGGATTTTGGATATTTAATAAAAATCCTGCACTGGTATTTCCAGGAGATATAATGACCTACTTTGTTGGGGCATTAATTGCAACAATTGCTATTTTAGGAAATATTGAAAAAATAGCAGCTTTCTTTTTTATTCCTTACATAATAGAAGTTATTCTTAAATCAAGAGGAAAGCTAAAAAAACATTCATTTGGAATTCCTCAAGAAGACGGAAGTTTAGAAATGCCTTACAATAAGATATATGGATTAGAACATCTTTCAATTTATATTCTTAAGAAAATTAAGCCTAGTAAGAGAGTTTATGAAAAAGAAGTAGTGTATTTAATAAACGCATTCCAGATATTTATTATCCTTATAGGAATATTTTTTGTATTGTAAGAAAGCTTTTAAATGGGATTTTACTTTGTTTTTAGATGGATGAAAGTGAAGAAACTATCAAGAAAGAATTTTGGAAAAGCTTTAAATTTTTTAAGCAAAAAAAGGTATTGATTGCACTTCTTGCAGTATTATTCTTAATAATATTAATTGGAGGAATATATGTTAGAATAGGAAATCTTTCATTATTAAAAGATTCTACAAGTGGAAAGACAATCCCCTTAGCATTAGACCCTTATTATTTCCTAAGGATGGCAGAAACAATAATTAATCAAGGAGGACTGCCAGAAGTTGATTCTATGAGATATCCTGCAGCAAATGTAGGATTTACTTCAGAAATTCTTCCCCAAGTATTAGTTATATTATATAAGGTAATGAATATCTTTGGAGATTTTTCTATTGGATTTGTTAATGTAATCTCTCCTGTTGTATTCTTTGCATTAGGATTAATTGTGTTTTTCTTTTTAATATATGCTTTAACTAAATCAAAGCTAGGAGCATTATTTGGAAGTGCGTTCCTGGCATTTATTCCTTCTTATCTCTATAGAACAACAGCAGGTTTTTCAGATCACGAAGCCATTGGTATGTTAAGTCTATTTTTAGTGTTTTTAGGATTTGCATATGCTATGAAATTTCTTGATAAAAAAGATAAATCTTGGATAAAAACAACTGGGTTTGCCTTGCTTGTTGCATTACTAACTGCACTTTGTGCAGGCAGTTGGGGGGGAGGAGCAACTTTTATTTTCTTGGTAATTCCAATGAGTTTCTTAATATTTTGGTTTGTTAATTATAAAACTCCAGAAAAAATAATGTTCAAAGCTGCTATGTTTTATTTAGTATGGTTAGTATTTAGTGTCATATTTGGGGTGTTGTTTGGTTCTAGTATGATGACTTTCTTAAATAGGTTTATTTTAAGTCCAAATGGGTTGATTAGCTTATTTGTCTTAGGTGTGATATTTATTGATTATGCTCTATGCTATCTAAAAACAGATTTAATTAAAAGAAGATATAGACAGCTTTATGCTCTTGGAATAACTATTGTATTGGGAGGAATAGGCTTATTTTTTATTGGAAGTGGCCCTATTGACTTTATTTTCCAAATATGGGAAAAGCTATTGCACCCTTTTGGGTTAGAAAGAGTTGGGTTAACTGTTGCAGAAAATGCTCAACCATATCTTACTGATTGGATAAATCAAACAGGAAAGGTTTTGTTTTGGTTTTTTTATTTTGGTATGATATTTATTGGAGTAGAGATATCTAGAAAGATAAAAACAACAAGATTAAGCAAGATATATTTTGTATTGCTATGGGCATTAATGATATCTGGAATTTTATTTAGTAGAATTTCAGCAGGTTCTTTATTAAATGGGGTAAATTTCATTAGTCAGGCATTTTATATTATTGGGTTGCTTGCCTTTGGATTGTATGCTCTAAGATTATATCTTAAGAAGGAACTAGATATTAATTCAGAACTTATAATTGCTGCATCATGGATGTTTGCTATGATAATCTCAGGAAGAGCAGCTATAAGACAATTTTTTGGATTGACACCTTTTGTATGTTTTGCTTCTGCGTTTTTTGTGATTAAATTAATTGAATATTATAAGATAAGCAAAGATGATTTATTAAAGATGGTTTTTGGGATTGCTACAATTGCTGTAATATTATTAGCATTAGTAAATATAATTAGTTTTGCTCAAGCTGTAGCAGCTCAAGCAAAATATACTGCTCCTTCTGCAAATTCTCAATGGCAAGCAGCAATGTCTTGGGTAAGAGAAAACACTGCAAAAGGAAGTATTTTTGTTCATTGGTGGGATTATGGATATTGGGTGCAATATTTAGGTGAAAGGCCAACAGTCACAGATGGAGGTCATGCAATAGGTTATTGGGATCATTTAGTTGGAAGATACTTGTTAACAACACCTTATCCAGAGACAGCTATGAGTTTTATGAAATCACATAATGTATCATATTTATTGATTGATCCTACTGAAATAGGAAAATATCCTGCATATAGTTCAATTGGTAGCAATGATAATCATGATAGATATTCTGCTATAATTGCTATGGCTTCTGATCCAAAGAACATACAAGAAACATCAAAAGGAGAAATAAGAGTTTACCAAGGGACTTATGGAGTAGATGAAGATACTGTAATTAAAGTGAATGATACAGAAATATTTCTTCCAGGACCAACCTATGATAAAATGAATAGGCCAATGTTTAAGTCATATGTTATTGGAACAGTTTTAGAAATAGAAAAATTCAATGGAAGCTCTTTTGCTATTTTTAATCAACCACAAGGAATTTTCTTATATAATGGAAATCAGTATAAAATTCCTTTAAGATATGTTGAATATAATGGAGAGGTATATGATTTTGAAAGTGGATTAGAAGGAGGAGTTAAGGTTGTTCCTAGAATATTCCAAAACTCTCAAGGAGGAGTGCAAGGAGACGCAATTGGAGCGCTTATTTATCTATCTCCAAGAACTTTTAAAGGGTTAGTTGGACAATTATACTTATTAGGAGATGAATTAGACAAATATCCTGATTTAGAATTAGTGCATACAGAGCCAAGTCCAGTTGTTTCAAGCTTAAAAGCTAGAGGGATGAATGGAATAGAAGACTTTGTTTATTATCAAGGAATACAAGGACCAATAAAGATATGGAAAGTAGAGTATGATGAGGATGTCCTTGAACATGAAGAGTTCTTAAGGCAAAAGGGTGATTGGGCAGAATTTGATGATTTAGAATTTGTAAAATGAGATATAAAATAGCAATAATAATAGGTACCAGAGCAGAGCTAATAAAGACTTTTCCAGTGATGCTTGAATTACAAAGAAAAAATATTCCTTACTACTTTATACATACTGGGCAACATAGCTTAGGTGATTTTTGTGAGCTTTTTGGTGTTAAGAGACCAGATAAAACACTATATGAAGAACCTAAAAAAAGTTCTAGATTTCATTCTAAGGTAGGAAAGGCTATTTTTTGGAATCTTGGATTGTTATTAAAAATAAAAAAAGAGTTAAAGAAACTAAAAGGATTAAAGTATGTAATGTACCACGGAGACACTATGACTACTGCAACAGCTGCAATGGCCTCTTCTAAAATTGCTAATCCTGGAAAAAAATACAAAAATGTTCATTTAGAGGCAGGATTAAGAAGTGAGAACTTAAGAGAGCCTTTTCCAGAAGAAATTGCAAGGAAGATTGCAGATAGTTTTTCAGATATCCTTCTTACAGTAAGTGAAAGAGGGTGTAAGAATATGAAAAGATATGAAGGGAAAAAGAATATATGTCTTGTTGGGAACACAATAATGGATTCAGTTGACAATGCCTTGAAAATAGCTAAAAAAAGAAAGATAAAACCAATATCTAAAGAAAGATTTGCATTAATTACTGTTCATAGGCATGAAAATATTAAGAATAAGAAAAGACTTGAAAAAATATTAAAGATTTTTGAAGCATTAAGCATTCCAAGTTATTTTGCAATGCACGACAATACTAAAGCTAAATTAGTTAAACATGGGTTATGGAATAAGTTAAAGAGCTTAAAAAATATAAAAATCATTAAGCCACTAGATTATATTAATTTTATTTATCAAATGAGCAAATGTTCATTAATTGTATGTGATGGCGGAAGCATGCAAGAAGAAAGTTTAATTTTTAAGAAACCCTGCATTGTTTTAAGAAAAGCAACAGAAAGGCAAGAAGGATTAGATACTAATTTTCAATTTTTATCAGAATTAAAGATAAAAGATACACAAGAAAAGATTAAAGAATATCTAGATAAAGGGTTTAAAATAAAAAAATTCAAAAATCCATATGGCAAAAAGGGTGTGAGTAAGAAAATAGTTGAAATATTAAAATGAAAACCGCTCTTGAGAAAAATAAAAAGTACTCAAATAAATATGTTCAAAAAAAAGGTGAGCTAAATATCCCTCAATTAATTAAGACAGCATTAAAAGATTCTAAGAAAATTATAGATTTAGGATGTGGATATGGCCATCTTTTACAATCTATTCAAAAAAAATATCCAAAGAAAAAACTTTTTGGAGTTGAAATCTCTCCAGTTAGAGTAGATTCGCTTAAAGAAAATATAAAAGGAGATTTTAAGTGTGCAGATGTGTGCAAAACTGGTTTTAAGGACAATTCATTTGATTTAACAATATCTACACAAGTGATTGAACACCTATCTGATGATAAACAACTTGTAGAGGAATTATCAAGAATAACAAAGAAAAATGGGCATGTTTATGTGACTTCTGTGATAAAAAAGCCAGGGGCAATTTACAAATATAGAAACAATGGAAAATTTGTATTAGATCCCACTCATGAAAAAGAATATAAAAATAAGGAAGAGTTTCTAGATTTATTTAAGGAGAAATTTAAATTAATTAAAGGAAAAATATATCCTGTGAAAAGAAAGTTCTTAGGAATAGAACTAAAAATACCTGGATATTATATCATTGAAGGACTATGGATAAAAAAATAAAAGTTCATTTGCAATATCCTTGGAGTTTTCCAGATAGTTCATACTATAAGTCAATCTTAAAATATCCTCCAAAGAATGTTGAATTTGTAAATTCAAAACAAGATAAATTTAAGGGAATTTCTTCAGGAAGGAAATTCAAGTTTATGGGTAATTTAAAACATTTTGCTAGGAAAATATTAACAACATTAAAAGTTCCAAATTTAATAAAAACAAAGCAAGGAGATTATGATTTGATACATTGTGCTCATTGTTTAAGTATAAACAAAAAACCTTGGGTTGTTGATGTTGAAAAATATTGGAATTTTTCTGCATCATACCAAATCGCTCATTCAAAAATAGGAAAAAATAGAATCAAAAAAATGTTAAAAAGCCCGTATTGTAAAAAAATTATTGCTTGGACAGAAGCTGCAAAAAAAAGCATTACAGACTCTTTAAAAGATAAAGAAATAGAAGATAAAATAGAGCTTGTTAGTTTTGCTGTTCCAGTTCAAAAATTCAAGAAAAAGAAAAAGAAAAATATTACCTTGCTTTTTGTAGGAAGATATTTTAATTCAAAAGGAGGATTGCAAGCATTAAAAATAATAGATATTTTAACAAAAAAATATCCAAATGTTGGTGCTATTTTTGTATCTACAACTCCTGAACAAATTATAAAGAAGTATTCCCAAAATAAGAAAATAAAATTCTATGATTTAATGCCACAAGAAAAACTTTTTGAAATATATAAAAAATCAGATATTTTTGTTTATCCTGGTTTTAGTGATAGTTTTGGGTTTGCAAATGTTGAGGCTATGAGCTTTGGTTTAGTTGTTTTGGGGGTGAATAGGTTTGCTAGAAGGGATATAATTACAGATAAAAAAACAGGGTTTATTATTAAAATTCCCCCTATAACTTATAAAAAAGGAACTCACCCCCATATCCAAGATGGGATTCCAATTATTCCAAATGAAGAAAAAATGATAAAAGACTTCGTGGATAAAGCTTCATTACTAATAGAAAACAAGAAATTAATGGGGAAAATGAGTAATGCTGCAAGAAAAGAAATAGAAAATGGGAAGTTTTCAATAAAACAAAGAAATAAAATACTTAAAAAAATATATAGAAATGCATTAAAATGAAGAAAAAATTTGATATCTTGGTTACAGACTCTAGGTACAAACATTCTCTAGCAGCAGTTAGGGCATTGGGTAAAAAAGATTTAAAAATTTGCACGATGAGTGATAAATTTAGTGCTACTTCTTTTTCAAAATACTCTAAAAAAAATTATAGATATAAAAAAGGGGACTTTGTTAAGAAGATTCTTGAAATAACAAAAAATAATGAAATTTCTGTAATTATGCCTGTAGGATATGAATCAAACCTCCTTTGTTCTAAAAAACAAGACCAAATAAAAAAACAATCTAAAATAATTATTGCGGATTATAAAACAATGGAGTTGGCATCAGATAAAGAAAAAATGAGTAAGTTTATTAAAAAAAATAAAATTTCTTTTCCTAAAACATATATTATCAAAAATATTCAAGATGCTAAAAAAATAAAATTTGAAAAAGAGATGATAATTAAATCCTCCAAGGAATTAAAAGGGAAAAAAGTAGAATACCTTAAAACAAAGGAAGAATTATTAGAAAAAGTTAAAGAAAGGTTAAAACACGGGCCACAAATTGTCCAAGAATACATCAGAGGATTTGGATGTGGTTTTTTTGCCTTATGTGTTGATGGAAAAATAAAAGCAAGCTTTCAACATAAGAGAATAAATGAATATCCTTTTAGAGGCGGAGTTAGTTCATTATCTGAAAGTTTTTATGATAAAAACCTTGAAAAAATAGGAGAAAAGATATTAAAGAGAATAAAATGGCAAGGAATTGCTATGCTAGAATTTATTTATGATGTAGAAGATAAAAAATTTAAATTTATTGAAATGAATCCTAAATTTTGGGGTTCTTTAGACTTAGCTATTGAAAGTGGAGTTAATTTTCCTTATTTATACTATCTTTCTGCTACAAATAAAAAATACAAAAAACCAAAATACAAAAAAGGCGTCAAATTCCAATGGATTCTTCCTGAAGATACATTGAGATTAAAAACTGCAGATAAAAAATGGACAGAAATTAAAAAATATTTTAAGAACATATTTAATAAAAAAATAAAAAAAGATATAGGATATCTTTTTAGAGACCCAATACCTACTATAATTAAAGTTGGAGGTACAGGGTTTAAAGTAATATTTGGAAAATGAAACTTCAATTTGACTTACATATGCATAGTAATTATTCTAAAGATTCAAAGATGAAAATAGAATCTATTCTTAAGAAAGCTAAAAAAAGAGGCTTAGATGGAATTGCAATAACAGATCATGAAGAATTTAAGGGAGCAATAAAAGCAGAAAAAATATCAAAGGATATAATAATAATCAAGGGAGAAGAAATTAAAACAGAAATTGGAGATATTATTGGGTTGTTTTTAACAGAAGAGATTAAAACTAGAGAGTTTGATAAAGTTATTAAAGAAATAAAAAAGCAAAAAGCAATTGCAGTTCTTCCTCATCCTGCAATGGGACATATAATAACAGACAAAGTGATAAGAGGAGTAGATGCAATAGAGGTTTTTAATTCAAGGACAGGTAAAAGTGCTAATCAGATGGCATTAAATTTGGCTAAAAAATATAAAAAAATTCCTCTAGGAGGGAGTGATGCCCATACTTTATTTGAAATTGGTTATGGACAAACAATAATAGAGTCAAAAGATAAATCAAAAAAGGAAATCAAAAAAGCTTTACTCCAAGGAAAAACAACTGTAAGAGGAAAACGTCCAAATCTTTCAAAGAGGGGTATAATAAAGATGTTAAAATTCTGGAGAGAAAATGTCAATTAGTATTTCTATACATGTAGATGGATATTATGGATTAACTAGGGGAGTGGAGAATCTCTTAAGATTATTTGATAAATATGGTATAAAGGCTAGTTTTTTTATAAATATGGGGAGAGAAGCAAATATTCTTGAATTATTAAAACATCGTTCTAAGGGCCTGAAAAAAGAAGATAAGGGAATTGTAAAAAGATATTCTAAAGGACAATTAATGAAAATGTCTTTATTATCTCGTAAATTAGGACATGGAAATTGTAAAATCATTAGAAAGATAATTTCTAAAGGACATGAAGTTAATCCCCATTCTTGGAGTCATTTAAAATGGTCAAAAAATTTCCAAAAGATGGATTCAAAAAAAGAAATCAAAAAAATGAAGCAAAGTTTTATTAAATGCACTGGGAAATCCCCAAAGGGATTTGCACCTCCTACTTGGAAAATTAATGATTTCTTATTGGAAGAATTAAAGAAACAGGGATTTGAATATGTTGGAGTGAATAAAGGGAAGAAACAAACAAAAAAAGGAATTTTGATTATTCCATTGTCGTTTTCAAAGAACATAGAAGAATTGCTAAACGAGGGTAAAAGAAGAGAAGAGATAATCTCAATATATAAAAAAGAATTAAAGAAAAAATATGTAAATTTATATTTTCATGCTGATTTTGAAGGATTGCGAGGGATAAGAATATTTGAAGAAGTATTAAAATTAATTGATCCTAAAAAAGTCATAACTTATAATGAAATTTTGAAAAAAAGCAAATGAAAACAAGTTTAATAATTCCAACATATAATGAAGAAAAAAGCATCAAAAGATTAATGGAATCTGTTTTTAATCAAACAGTTTTGCCAGATGAAATAATAATTGTAGATTCTAAATCAAAAGATAAAACAATAGACATAATTAAGTCATTTAAATCAAAAAAAATAAAAATTATTTCTAAAAAAACAAATATTTCTGAAGCAAGAAACTTAGCTATAAAAAATTCCAAACATAGTTACATCTTAGCAACAGATGGAGGGTGTGTTTTAGATAAGAAATGGGTAGAGAGTATGAAAAAAGCATTTAATAATGGAAAAGTAGACTATGTTATGGGTAATTTTAAACCCATTAAGTCAAAAGGCTTGATAAAAAATGCAATTGGGCTTGTTTCCTTACAATCAGAAAAAAGACTTGGTAGAGACCCTTATCTTGCCTCTACAAGATCAATAGGATTCAAAAAAGAAGTATGGAAAAAAACAAAAGGTTTTCCAGAAAATCTCTATACTGGGGAGGACACCAAATTTAATCTAAAAGTTAAAGAAATGGGATTTAAAGCATTTTTTGCTAAAAATGCTATAGTTTACTGGGAACCTAGAACAAGTTTAAAGAGATTCTTAAAACAATTTTATCTATATGGTAAGGGAGATGGAAAATCTAGGAATATTGTTAAAATTAAAGACCGGCTTTTAGTATTTTTGACATATCTAACATTTCATTTATTATTTTTATTAGGGATATTGTTATATATGCCTTTATTTTGGGCTAGTTTGGGAGGATATATTATAATTAATTTTATTGATAGCTGGAGATACTTAAGAAGAATAGAGAATCCTCTATACAAATCTTTAAATATAGTTCCGGTGATGTTCTTTATATACTTAAAGAGAGTTTCTTACTCTTTTGGGGCACTGATAGGGATTTTTAAAAATGAAACTAGACTGGCAAAAAAAAAGAATAAAAAAAATAGCACTAGAGACTAAAAAATTCTGTAAAGATAAAAAATGCTCTATTCTAGATGTTGGATGTTTTGATAGATATTTAGAGAAAATGCTTCCAAAAAATATTTCATATAAGGGAGTAGATATTAATAAAAATGCAGATATAATGTGTGATTTAAATTCTGGAAAAATTCCAACTAAAGAAAAATTTGATGTTGTTATTTGTAGTGAAATATTTGAACACATTCTAAATCCAAAAAAACTATTAGAAGAGATGAAAAGAGTTATGAAAGATAAAGCAATAGGAATAATTACAATACCTAATGAAAACCATATTAAAACAAGACTAAGAAGATTATTTAACTTAAAATATGACCACTTGGTTTTTAGTAGTAATCCCCAGCACCATATTCATAGTCCAAGAATTATTGAAGGAATTAAATTTGTTTCTTCTGAATTTAAAATAATAAAAAAAGATTATACTACAGTAAATAATATTTCAGCTGTTTTATCTAAAATATCTCCTTCTCTTTTTGCAAGAGGAACAATGATGGTGGTGGTTAAAAAATGATAGAAAAAGTGTATCTAAAAATGCCTGAATGTAATATGGAAATAATCTCAGATGATTCTAAATTCTTAAAATTTATTAGAGAAAGCTATTATTTATTCTTATGTAAAAAACCAGCAAAAATAGATTTGCAATCAAAGATTTTTCTTCACAGAGATAAAAATCTTCACAAAAAAAACACTTTTATTTCCCCAGTAGCATCTATGGACGAAGAATCGCTTATTTGTAAAGATGGCCCCTTAACAGTAGAAATTAAAAAGAATCCCTTGAGATTTGAAAGTTGGATAAAAGAATCTAAGATAAAAAGGATTGCAAAACTAATAATCAGGGGTAAAAAAAGAACTATGAGTGATTATTATGAATTTTTGTCTCAAAGAGTTGTACGTTATCCTTTATTTTATTATTGGGAACAAAAAGGATTTCAATTACATCATTCTGCAACTATTGAAAAAAATGGGTATGCTTATCTATTTATTGGATTTAATAAAATTGGAAAGAGTACTGCAGCATTAAAATTGTCTACAAAAGGATATAAAATTATGTCTGATAATTTTTCTCTAATAAAGAACAAGAAAGTTTATCCTTATATGAGAGGTATGAGAGTTACTGATTTTGTTAAGAAAAGAATTAAAGATCTAAGATTAAAAAAACTTCCAATAGAAGGAAATAAATATCAAGTTATTTTGGATAAACAAAACTTTAATTATTCTCCTGCTAAAATAAAGAAACTTTTCTTTTTTAAACGAGCAGGAAAGTTCAGACTAAAGAAAATAACAAAAGACGAGGCCTTAGAACAACTAATGAATATTTCTAATATTCTTGATGAATATTACCACCATCATTTCTTATCTTTTATTCCTTTCTTTACAAAAGATAAAATTTCAATTAACCGAATAAAAAATTATAAAGAACTATCAAAGATTGAAGCCTATAATGTAGAATATTCTAATATAGAAGATATAGAAAGGATTGAAAAATTGTTAAAATGAATCCTCCACAATCATTGAAGATATTTAATGAGAGAAAATGAGCAATCCAAATTTAAAAAGAAAAAATAAGAATTATTTGCCAAGAATAAAGGAATTGTTAAATTATGTAAGGCCGAAAATGAATGTTTTAGATGTTGGAAGTTCATGGTTTTCCCTTAAAGATGTTTTACCGGAAGGTTGTTCATATACTTGTATAGATATAGAAGATAAACCAAATACAATTAAAGTAGATTTGAATAAAGATAAACTTCCATTTAAAGACAATGAGTTTGATGTTGTAATAATGGGAGAGGTTTTAGAACATCTTGTGAATTTTGATAATGCCTTAAAAGAACTATCAAGAGTGGGAAATAAGTTAGTTGGTTCTACTCCAAATGCACACTCAATTAGAGGAATATTAAATCATATTATTGGTAGAGATACATCAATTATTGGAGAGCATTTAGTTATATGGACGAAGTATGAATTAAGGAATTTATTATCTAATTACTTTCAATGTGTTCAAATTTATGGACACACTATTGCAATTAAAAATAAATTACTTTACAAAAATCAAACAAGATTTGGAGATACTTTGATTTTTATATGTGATAATTGAAAAACTTCTAAAATAAATTTTTATAGAGCTCTATATGCATTTCAGCAACTTTTTCCCAACTTGTTTCTTTTCTAAGCTTTTTTAGTCCAGTAATTAACTTTTGCTTTAATTTTTTATTCTTGGATATGCTGATTATAGCTTTTTCTAAGTCTTCTATTGAATTGACAGTAAGACAGGCATTATATTTTTTCTCCATCTCTTGAAAAAAAGGCAGTTTCCAAGCAATTATTGGTTTATTATATCCAATAACACGATGAAACATGCCGCTTTGAGAAGTTGTCAAATAAGGAAATAAAAGAATGTCTGAATTTTTTGCATATTCTTTGAATTCTTCTTCAGATAATTTTCTTTCTTCAAAAGACAAATTTTTATTTAATTTAGATAATTTCTTTAAAGAATCTGAAGTTGGTTTTTCAATTGGGTTCCAAAGAGGCCCAACAATTGTTAGATGAATATTTTTATTTTTTTTAATGACTTCTATTGCTCTAGAATATCCCTTTTCCTTTGAAATAGAACCAAAGATTATGCATTTAATAACTGCCATGGGGAATAACCTCCACTTTTCTTTTAGATAAGCCATATTCTTCTACTAGAATTTTCTTTAAATAATCACTATGAACAATTACTTTATTAGAAAAGATTCCAATTAATTTGTTTGTTAAAGGCAAGATAATTCTTTTTATTAATTTAAATAAAGAATTCCTTGCATAAATTTGATTTTTTTTAAGAACAGTATGCATAGTTAAAACTATTCTTTTTCCTTTTAACTTTGGAAAAAACATCTTTTTTATTACTCCCATACCAAAAGGATGGAATAGAGAATTTTCAAATTGAAAATGCAATACCTCGTAATCATTTTTAGGAATTTTATTTGTCATAATCACATTAACTCCTTTTTTATTTAGAGCTTTTGCTAAATATTGGGAATAAGTATGCAATCCTCCTTTGTCGTTTTCGTAAAGTATTATCTTCATTTTAAAAAATATAATGGTAAATAACCCTTAAACCATTTGAAAAAAACCATTTATGAGTATTATAAAAGTATTTTACCCCCTTAAAAAAACCATTATTTAATTCATTTCCTAGTTTTGATAGAGATATTAAATACATTTCAAAAATTGAAGTATAAAAAGGTAGATCATTAAAAGAATGTATATCATTATAATAAGCTACTTTACTTTTGGGAGTTATTTTGCTAATAATCTTCACTCTCTCATCAGAAGGAAAAAAATGATTTAAGATCATTAGGCAGTAAGTCAGGGCATTTTTCCACCCATATTTTTTAGATGTTTTTATAACATAACTCCAATCAAAATTTTTTGATTCAGAATCTTCTTTTAATTGAACTAAATCGCTTAGAGTTATTTCAGACCATCTTAATTTGTTAAACCCCTTTGTTCTTCTCACACCTAATTTTTGAAAAAAACAGTGAACTAAATTTATCATAAAATCGTCTTCAGGAGAAACAAAAGGTATTTTTTTATCTAAATAGGAAATAATTTTTTTATCCTCTAAAACTCTTTGAGAATCTATAAAGGAGGAATTATTATAATCTATTTTAGAATGCATATCAATTACTATTTCTCCCCCAGTTACTTTTTTTCTTAAACCAATTTCAAACCCTAAATTATCTTTTACCTTGAATCCTTTTTTTGTTAAAATGTTGTATAATTTGGTTATATTTTCTTTAGTTGTTAAAATGTCTAAATCTGTATGCGCTTTAGGGATATTTTTTAGTTTGATAATAGTATAATTAGATATTTTGTTTTCCTTTGTTATTTTTAGAAAAAAATCTAAAGATTGTCTAAAAACTTTGAATTTTTTATAATCTTTTTTTAATTGTTCTTTTAATTTTTTAGGAACTGAATATTTTTTCTTTCTTAATTCTTCATAAAATAAAATATTTAATTCGTTCTCCCTTAATTTACAATAAAATAATTCCCAATCAAAATTTTCAGGAAAATTTAGATTTTTTTTATTGACTAAATTTAGCAAAATCTTGTTTATTTCCATAATAATCTAGATTATCTTTATTATAAAAGCCTTTCTTAGGCCTTTTTTCTTAATAAAATAAGTAAGAATAGGTGTAAGTAGCGACTAATGATTGTTGCTATTGCTGCGCCCATTACTGCTAAAGAAAAACTATATTGTACTAACCATGAAATAAAAATATAATTTAAAACAATGTTGACTATTGTTGAGAATATTAATAATTTAGCTACAAGCTTTGTTTTTCCTTGTGAGATAAAATAAGAGCTGTATAACATAGAGATTGGAAGAGCAATTAAAAGAAGGGATAAAACCCTTAGAATATTTGCTGCTTCAATATATTCTGCTCCAAAAATAATATTTACTGCTAAATCTGCAAATATTAAAGTTCCTATTAAACCTAGAATGGAAAAGATAATTATTACTATTTTAGTTTGTTTAAAGCTTTTATCTAATTGTTTTCCACTTAATCTACTAAATATTGGAAAAAGTGCATTTGAAAAGGCTATAAAAGGCACTAATGAGCCAATAAGACTAAATGCTGCTCTATAAAACCCTATATTTTCTGCCAGAACAAATCTTCCTAACATTACCATATCAATATAACCAAAAAATACTCCTGAAAGGACTGTGGCAGATAAAGGGATAATAAACTTCCATAAATCAGATTTTTCTTTTTTAGTTAAATCCTCTGATTTTAAATGAATAAGATTTACTTTTTTATTTAACATAATTAAAATAAATATTAAAGAAATAAAGTATGCCATAGCTAATACTGAAATAATTATAAATAAACTTACTTCTTGGGAAACTGTTCCAATTGTCAAAAATATTGCTAGTGGAATAAAAATTAATCTAAGGATTTGAAACACAATTTCCTTGTAAAAGGGATATCTAAATTTATTAGAAGCAAAGAATATGCTTTCTACAAAAGTTAAAAAACCAATTGCTAAAATATAAAATGCACCTGCGATTAGTGCTAAAAATACTGGTTTATTGTAATAGTTATTTGCAATAAAATAGGCAGATAAAGAAAGAACCAAACAGATTACTAAAATTAAGATTAATTTTATCTTAATTAAATACTTCAAATATGCCTTTGCTTTTTTCTCATTATTTTGTCCAAGAAACTTAGAAACATACCTTACTAACGCCTGACTAATCCCAAAATCTGAAAATCCTGCAAACAAAACAACTGTTGATAATGCTAAAGAGTATAAACCAAAAAGTTCTGGAAGTAATAACCTCGCAAGGATAATAGTGAATATAAGTGAACCAACCTTTGCTGTGGCTGTTGTAAGAAACTGAAATATTGAATTTTTTACTGCTTGGCCTGTAAAACCCACAAATCTTCTTTTGTAAATCATATGTAAAATTTTAGAAACATATTTTTCTTCTTCTTGAACCTTTTCTTTAACTGTCATTAATATTTTGAAGTTTTCTGAACTTTAAAAAGTCATATGCTGATGATATTCTATCAATTCTAGGAGAAAGTCTCCATTGTTCATTATAGTCTAAGATTAAATGAAAAGCCATTCCAATAAAAACAAAGCCAAAATACTCTGAAACAAAGAAAGTAAGTAATAATGCTATAATCAATGCCTCAACTCCATGAAACATGCACCATGCACTATAATACTCTGCTCTTTTTGCTTTTGAAAGGGCCAGGAACTTTTTTCTGCTGTTTCTAAAGAATTTATATGCATTTGCTAATGAAACTTCTTGCTTTGTGTAAAGATGATACATATGGTGGTCAAAATCAATCAAAACTGTTGAAAGAACAATTATCATAAATCCAATTAATCCCACTGTGTTGGAGAAGATAAGTAATAAAAGTGCTGCAAAGAAAAATCCATAAACAAAATGTTCTTGAGGAAGCATTTTTACTCCTCAATCATATTTACCATGTCTGTGAATGCAGGTCTAGTAACAAGAACACCAACACTGATTCCAATGATTGTTGTTATTGCAAATCCTTTTAACAATCCAGCACCTGCCCACAAAAGAGGTAGAAGAGCTACAAGAGCTGTGAAATAAGCACCTAAAATAATTGCAAATGCTCTTCGTAATTTTTGCTTTAGGCTTAATGACTCTTTTTGTTTTGCTTCATCTAATATAATAATCTGACTGTCAATACCAGTACCAATTGCTGCTAATATTCCTGCTATACTTGGAAGATCTAGATTCCAATTAATAAATGAAGCAACTCCCAAGATAATTAACACTTCTGAAAGACTAGTGATTATTAAAGCTAAAGAAGACTTGATTTTTCTATATCTAAAGAAAATTACTATTGAAACAGCTAAAATTGCTGCAATTCCTGCAAAGAATATTGAATTTATGAAATCTTTTCCAAGAGTAGGAGAGATTGTATCTAATTTAACTATTTCCAGCTTATATGGAAGACTTCCTGTAATTAAGATAGTTTGAAGCTTTTGCATTTCTTTTTCAGAGGCTTCAAATGCTTCTTGCTGGCTCTTACCTGTTTCACTTCCAGAAATTGCAATTTGTGTTAGTGGACGTTCTTTAAACACCTCTGCTATATTTAATCCAGTAGTATACTTATCATCTACAAATAATTCTAATTGTTCTGATAAATAATTTCCTTGAGGAGAAGCATTCACAGGAATGTCCTTTGCTATTTGATATACCTTATTTGCAGCTGCTTCACTTAGGTAAACAGAGAATCTAAAATTGCAAAAATGTCCTCCATCTGAAGCTTTTTGGCAAGTTTCTATTCCAGCACAAGTTGCATCATTTCTACATACTGAAGTAACATCTTGATTTCCTCCAACAAAAACAGTTTCATTTGCTATCTTTGCTTCAAATTTACCTTGCTTTGCTACTAATTCTTCTAAATCTGAGGGTGTTGCCCCTGCAATTTCAATTAACATGTAATTGTTTCCAGATAAGTCAGAAACTGGAAGGATATTCATGTCCTTTATTCCATAAACATCTAATCTATTTGAAACAACATCAATTAAATCTTGAGTTTCTGAAGCAGATAACTTCTGCCCTTCTGCTTGTATTAATGCTCTTGCACCTCCAGATAAATCTAATCCAGTTTTGATGTTTGTTTGAGATATGCTTGAGACTGTGATTTTTGGGGTTTCATTTGAGAACATTATTACTTCTAATTCATTTGTTAAGAAAGTTGTTTTTACTTTTTCTCCGGTATATTTATCTTTTACAACCCTTGTAAAATCCTCTAGATTCTTTATAGGAGTTCCGTCTATTTCTGTTATAATTTGTCCTTGTCTTAATCCTTGATCAAAAGCTGTTGAATTTAACTCTACACTTGTGATTACAACTCCTTTTTGAAAGACTCTTGGAGGAATCCCAAAAACAGCTATTAGAGAGAATAAAAGTACAATAATTAATATCCACATTCTCCAAGTAAGCTTTAATCTCATGGTTTTTTCTCCTTATACCATTTAAGTATTGATGCATTTGTTATCCAAGTGTTAAGGATATCAAAACCTAGACCAATTGCAAGTATTGAGAATATTTGTGTAAGAACTATTGAAAAAGACCTTACAACAAATAATGCAAAAACAACTGCAAACAATGAAGTAAGGGTCATTGTTATTCCTGTTTTAAATGCTCCAAATATTCTGCTATTTAATGAACCTTCGTCTCTTTTTAGTATCCTTGTTGTAAGAAGAATGTCTGTATCTACAGAATAACCAATTAACATAAGAAATGCAACAATTCCTGCAGTTGACATTCTCATTCCAAGCATATTAACTAATGCAAGAGTCATTAAAATATCTGCAAAAGCTGATAAAATAACTGCAGTTGAAGGAACAAATGTCCTAAAGATAATAAAAACAACAATTCCCATAAATACAAATGCAATAAGTATTGCTATCAACAATTGCCTATAGAAACTTTCACTTAATGCGCTTCCAGTGAATTCAAAACTACTGTTCTCTGTTGTTAATTCATAACCAAAATATTCTTCAAGAACCTGCCGAGTTGTATCTCCCTCTGTTGTGGTTTCTATAATAACTGCTTTTTGCTCTCTTGTAACTATATCATATATTGATCTTGTGCTTACATCACTTAGCTTATCTGAGAGATCATTTTTTATTTGTGTTGCAGAGGTCTTTTCATATACTGTGACTGAAGTACCTCCTGTTAAAGAGATATCTTTATAGATAAAATCTCCATTTGCAGAGTAAAAAGAGACCATATAAACTAAAGAGATTATGATAAGTGCTACTGGTATCAATAACAAGATTTTATAATATCTATCGTGAAAATTTCTTCCTTCCATCTTTGAAAATGCGCCGGTCGGGATTCGGGCTTCCCTGGTGCGCTGTTGTCAACCTAATCCATCTTCTACGAATCTGAATTAAACCCGGGGGTTCTATGCGCCGGTCGGGATTCGAACCCGAGTCATTTGGTTTCTTCGTGAAAATTATAACTCTTGGAAGCCAAAGATTCTACCACTGAACTACCAGCGCATATAATATTTAGTGAAATGGGTATTAATAAAGTTTTTGAAGACGCCCGAGAAAGGATTTGAACCTTCGACTTCCACCTTAGGAGGGTGGCACTCTAATCCAGGCTGAGTTACTCGGGCATGCGGAAGAAAGGATTTGAACCTTCGCAGGCACTAAGCCACGAGAGCCTTAATCTCGCCCATTTGACCACTCTGGCACTTCCGCTTGAAAATATTCTGTATTTTACATATAAAAAGCTTTATAGAATAAAAGTGAGAGACAGCTTAATGGTTTTGCGGCTTTTCGGCCACTACAGCCACTAACGTAAGAAGCTTAACTATCTGTGTTCGGAAAGGGAACAGGTGTTTCCAACTTACTATGGCCGTCTCCAAAAATAAAGGTATGTTTCTATTTTTAAATCTTGCTATTTTCTTATATAAGAAGAAATCATTTTGTTTAATCTCTCTATCTTACTAGGATGGTAAAACCCAATTAAATCCCTAAATCTTTCAAAATTAGATTTTCCAGTTATAGATAAAACATAATTAACAAACTCCCTGCCATTTCTTTTTCTAAGAGATTTAATAATTCTATTTGAAGTTATGTTAAAATTAAGTTTCAAAATTTCTTTAATCTCTTGAAGCAAGAACAACGAATTAGAAGATAGAGTTAAATTTCTTTTAATTTCGCCTGTCTTGGTAAAAATTCTTAATGCTACACATCCCTCATCATCATAAAAACTTTTTAGGAATTCTTTTTGTAATTCTTTAGAATTAATAAATAAAGGCAACCTCAAATAATTGCTTTTGAAGTTATCAACTATCGAAAGAAAGAATAATCTAATGTCTTTATTACAAATCATTCTAAAAAAAGTCCCGGAATTTACTTGTCCTTTAATGATATGAAGCTTACCAAACAAAGTGCATAAATCTCGTTCAAATTTTTCTAAAAGAAATTCTTCTTTATTATAATAAGCGAAATATTTATTTGTGACACATCCATCTCCCATGAGATGGGCCAATATTCTTGCTAAAATTTGAGATTTTTGAGAGTCTTGTAAAATAAAAGAATAATCCATAGTAGATTAAATTAGTTCTAATATAAAAACAATTATTACTATTTTCCAGTATTTTTTTATAGTGTTATTTATTAGTTAAATTATGAAAAAGGTATCTAAAACAAAAGCTAAAGAAAAGGTGGGTGAACTCTTTAAGAACATTAAAACAAAATCTCCTAAAACAATTAAGAAAATTAAGAAACTAGCTATGTCTCATAATATTCCATTAAAAGAGAACAGGAAATTATTCTGTAAGAAATGCTATATTCCTTATAAAACACCTAAAACAAGAATTAAAAATAAAACAAAAGTTGTGACTTGTGAGAATTGTGGTTTTGTAAGTAGATGGAAATTAAGATAAATTATCTTCATCTTTTAATAGTCTCATCCTATCGTCTTCTTCTCTAATATCAGATACTTTTCCGTCTTCTCCAAAATATATAATATATTTGCCTTCTCTTAATGGAGGGATTGGCTTTCCAGCATATTCATTATTAGGTTGGATTGGATTTGTCATTTTATTTATGACTTTTTATATCTAGAAACAAGCTCAATAAGGTCTTCTTGGCCTAAGAACACACTTCTGCAGCAGTATCTATCAACTCCAAGCTCATCTAATACCTGTTTAGCTGGCTTTCCCTCTGATACTTCTTTCTTAAATTGTTCCCATAACTGGCCAATTGGTTTTCCACATGAAAAACATCTTACTGGAATTATCATAATATTAGTCCTTAAAAGATGTTTAAAAAGCTTACTATCAGTAAATTTATTAAGGAATTTTCATTATAAAAAATATGAAAAAGAAGGGAACAAAAAAGAAAAAAAGTAAACCAGAAATCTTTATTGAATTAAAAGACGTTAAGAAATACTATCATATGGGAGATTCCATTGTTAGAGCAGTTGATGGAGTCAATGTTAATGTTAGAAGAGGCGATTTTGTTGCTATTATGGGGCCTTCAGGAAGTGGAAAAAGTACTGCAATGAATCTTATTGGAAGTCTAGATTTAGCAACTAAAGGAAATATTTACTTAGATAAAGAGGAGATTCATAATTTTACAGAATCTGAACTTGCTCAAATAAGAGGAAAAAAGATTGGTTTTATTTTTCAACAGTTTAATTTAATTCCAAATTTAACTGCATTAGAAAATGTTATGCTTCCTATGGTTTTTCAAAAAGTTGATGAATATGACAGGCAAGATATAGCAGAGAGTCTTTTAGAAAAAGTTGAATTAGGAGAAAGAATGGACCACTATCCTGGGCAACTTTCAGGAGGAGAAAGACAAAGAGTTGCTATTGCAAGAGCATTGGCAAATGATCCAGAAGTTATTCTTGCTGATGAACCAACTGGAAATTTAGATACAAAAACAGGAGAAATTGTTTTAGAATTCTTAGATCGTTTAAATGATGAAGGAAAAACAATAATAATGATTACCCATGACCCTAAATTAGCCTTAAAACATGCCGACACTATTTTTTGGCTTAGGGACGGGAAAATTCAAAAAGTTACTAACGGAAATAGGAAAGCAAAATGAAGGATCATTTTTTTCTTGCCTTTAAGAATTTAAGGCGAAGAGGAGTTAGAAGCTGGCTAACTTTAATAGGAATCTTTATTGGAATTGCAGCAGTAGTTGCCTTGATAACTCTAGGAAATGGATTAAGAGTAGCTGCAATATCTCAATTTGGAATAGAATCTACAGAGATTATTTCTATTCAAGCAGGAGGATTAAATGCTTATGGACCTCCTGGAAGCTTTGCAGTGAATAAATTAACAAAAGATGATGTTGATGCTATACAATATTTAAGTGGTGTTGAAATAGCTGTTGGAAGACAAATTAAATCTGGAAAATTAGAATATAATGATAAGGTCATTTTTGGATATGCTACTTCAATACCTGAAGGAGAAAAAGGAGATTTTGTTTATGAACAAGCAGGATTAGAAACAGAAAAAGGAAATCTTTTGGATGGTGGAGATTATGGAAAAGTTCTTTTAGGATATAATTTTTTTGCTAACAAAGTTGGGCTAGATAGAGAAGTTGATGTGGGAAAGATAGTTAAAATACAAGATGAAAATTTTAAGGTTGTTGGGATTACAAAGAAAAAAGGAAGTTTTCTGTTAGATAATATTGTTTTTATGGCAGAAAAAGATATTGAAGATTTATTTGAAACTAATGGTTATGTTGATATTATTGCAGCAAAAGTAAAAGACAAAGATTTAATGGATAAAACTAAAGAAGATATTGAAGACTTACTGCGAAAGAGGAGAGATGTTAAAAAAGGTGAAGAAGATTTTGAGGTTTCTACTCCAGAAGCTACACTTGCCACAGTAAACAGTATTCTTTTAGGGATTCAAATTTTTGTTATTTTAATTGCTCTTATTTCAATTGCTGTTGGGAGTATTGGAATTATTAATACTATGACCACTTCAGTTTTAGAAAGAAGTAAAGAAATTGGAATTATGAAGGCTATTGGTGCGAAGAATTCAGATATTTTCTTACAATTTTTCTTTGAGGCTGGTTTACTTGGATTAATTGGAGGAGTTATTGGGATATTGATTGGAATGGGGCTGGGAATTCTTGGAACAAATATAATTAATGATTATCTTGGAGCTACAGTTGCTCCTCAAATAAATTTTGCATTAGTAGGGCTTTCTTTATTGGGAAGCTTTCTTATTGGATCTATTGCAGGAGTTATTCCTGCTTTAAGAGCTGCAAATCAAAATCCTGTGGAGGTATTAAGAGATTAAAATGATAAATATTGAAACAATAAATTATTCAATAAGAAATTTAGCTCATAGAAGAGGTAGAAGTCTCTTGACTATATTTTCAATTTTATTAGGAATTGCTGCTATCTTTATTTTCATTAGTTTTGGCTTAGGATTAAAAGCATATGTTTCTGAGTTTACTTCGCAGACTTCTGCAGATAAGATTTCTATTATGCCTATGGGTTCTGGAGTTCCTGGCCTAGATACCACATTTGCATTAAATAAAGATGATTTAAGGGCTATTGAAAAAGCTTCAGGAGTAAAAGAAGCCTCTGGGTTGTATACATCTGCAGTAGAATTAAATCAAAAGGGGAATAAAAAATATGTGTTTTTAATTTCTTATGATCCTTCAACAGCTATTGTGTTAGAATTCTTTGGAGATATTGGAATTTATAAGGGAAGGTTATTGCGTCCTGGTGATGAAGGAAAAGTTGTGTTAGGATTTAATTATTTAGTAGAAGATAAAATATTTCCTCAGGCATATGATTTAAATGATAAAATTGATATTGATGGAAAAGAATTAACAATTATTGGTTTTTTTGAACCTGTTGGAAATCCTTCAGATGATTCACAAATATATGTAACTAATGATTTTTATGAAGAACTTTATCCTAATAAAAGTGCAGCAGGTTATAGCTGGATTGTTGGAAGAGTTGATGTTGATAATATGGATAATGCAATAGAAAATGTTGAAAAAAATCTAAGAAAATCTAGAAATCTAGAGGAAGGAAAAGAAGATTTCTTTGTCCAATCATTTGCAGACCTAATTGACTCTTTTGCTGGAGCATTAGATGTTATTGTTGCCTTTATTATACTTATTGCATTAGTCTCTGTTTTTGTCTCTGGAATTAATACCGCAAATACTATGATTACCTCTGTCTTAGAAAGAACAAAGGAAATTGGAATTATCAAATCAGTTGGAGCTAAAAACTCAGAAATTTTAGGAATTTTTCTTTTTGAATCTGCTTTCTTAGGTTTTGTTGCTGGAGTTCTTGGAGTTGGGGTTGGATGGTTGTTTTCATATATTGCTGCAAATATTCTAAATAACTTAGGATATGGATTTTTAACTCCTATTTTTCCAGCATACTTGTTTATTGGTTGTATAGCCTTTGCAACATTAACTGGAGGATTATCTGGAATAATTCCTGCAATTAGAGCATCAAAGATTAAACCAGTAGATGCATTAAGATATGAATAAATTATTTTATAAGAATTTATCTAAGATAAAAGATTTAGCTTACCTCATACTTCTTTCTCTTCTTCTTTTTTGAGCACGATTATTTCTATAAACGTAAATTACAAATCCTATTACTAAAATTAAAGTGATATAAAACCAGATAGACATCCCTGTTTTTTCTGTAGCACGGCCATTAAAATAATCCATATCAAAATAAACTGTCTTTTCTAAGGTTCTTCTTTCATTTATCCCGTCTGTATATGTTATTATTAATTTTATATCTCCGTTCTTTGGTGTTGCTTCAAAGCTAAAAGTAGTATCATCATTAGAATCTAAAGAACCAATAATATTCCTTGGGCTTCCTCTAATTGAAACTGATTCTTGTTTAGGAATATCAATTGTTAATGCTTCTACATCATGTTCTCCACTATTTAAGATTTCAAAAGTAATTGTCTGTGTTGCTGAATCATAATTCTTAACAGACACTTCAAAATCTGTTCTTAAGTCAGCCACTTCTATATCAAATGATTCTGTTAAAGTTCCTGAACTAGAAATAATATCTACCTCTAAGTTATTTTCTCCGTCTTCTGCATCTTTATTAACAATTAATTTGTAAGGAACTAATAAAAAAGAACTAAAATCTTTTAGATATGTCCCAGCTTTATAAGTATAGGTTGAGCTATATCCTGAATCAAGTTTAAATGGAAATGCTTCTTTCAGAACTATTGAAATATCTCCACAATCTGAATTAACTGCTCCATCAATTTGAAAGACTACTTTTAGTGTTTCTCCTGGAGCAACAGGATAAGGATCCTGATTTAAAATTACTGCAGATAAATCACAAACACTTGCTGAAGCAACTAGAGATGCTAATTGCAACAAAAATACAAATGCTAATAATCCTAGTACTCTCTTTTTCATATTCACAATAAGGAGAAATGTTTTATAAACATTTCCAATAATTCACTCAAAAAAAAAGACAAATCTTTAAAAAGAATTTCAGATTTAAAATCTAGTTAAAAACAAAGAAGTGATAAAATGGCTAAAAAATGCATATATTGTAGAGATGAAATATCAGACGATCGAGTGGTTGATTTTTGCGATAGGTGTGGAAAAGAAGTATGGGGAGAAAAGATGTTTAATGCCATAATAGAAAATATGGAAAAAGCAAGAAAAAACGGTGATTTGTGCCATTCTAGAACATCCGAGGAAACTCCAGAACAAGTGATTAATGCTTAAAACCGCGATAAAAAGATAGTTTTTTAAAGAGAGTATTTCTGAATTATTTATGAGTAAGAGAAAACCAGTTAGAACTCGTGGAAAGTTGTCTTTAAGTAAATATTTTCAAGAGTTCAAAGAAGGAGATTTTGTAGCTGTTGTAAAGGAAGCTTCAGTAGGAAGTAACTTCCCAGCAAGAATGCAAGGTCTAACTGGAGTAGTAGAAGGAAAGAGAGGAAGAGCATGTTTGGTAAAAATCAAGGATAAAGCAAAAGAAAAGAAGTTTTTGATTGAGCCAATACATTTAAAAAAAATAAACAAATTGAAGTAAAATGATACTGAACAGAGAACCACTAAGTATGGCAGAAGCAAATGAGTATGTTGATAAAGATAGTGGAAGCGATGTTGTTGGATTTATAAAAAAATTCAATAAGACAAAACCAGAGAAAGCTAAGGAACTTAGAGCTAAACTAAAAGGTCTTGATTTAATCAAGATGAAGGAAGAGCATATTTCAAATTTAATTGACCTATTGCCAGAGACTTCAGAAGAATTGAATAAAATTTTTAGTGATGTTGGATTAGACGAGGATGAAACAAAAAAAATACTTGACACAATTAAAGAATTCAAATAAAGAAAATGCCAAAAGAAGAATTTGCCATAATACTAGAGTACCTACCAAACGGGTACCCTTTAGAGAGAAAGATGATGCCTCTAGCGCAAGCTATTGGACAAGCAAATCTTACGCTTTTGGAATTAGTTCCTAGAAGAGGAACAACATTAGAGATAGGAGAAAAAGTATATATTGGAGAAGGAAAGCGAGACAAAATATACTATATTCTTGGAAGGCTTCACAGAGAAAAACTAACAGAAGCTGGTAAAAATCAATTGCAAGAATTTATAAAGAAAGTTGTTAAGGAAAGAGAAAAAGAATTCATTGAATTCTTTAACAAATCAGAAGCAATCAATAAAAGAGTTCATCAAATTGAGCTGCTTCCAGGATTTGGAAAAAAACACATGAAAGAGATATTAGAGAAAAGAAAGGAAAAACCTTTTGAAAATTTTGAAGACATGAAAAAAAGGCTTCAAAATCTTCCAGATCCAGAAAAAGCAATTGAAAGAAGAATCTTTCAAGAATTGACACAACAGGAAAGATACAATCTTTTCACAAGATAAAATGGCAGAAGAAGAAAAACAAATTAAAGGAAAACCAGAGAAAAAGGAACAAAGAAGTGAAGACAGAGTTGTAAGAATATTATCTCAAGATATAGAAGGTAAGATGAGCATATACTCTGGATTAACAAAGATAAAAGGAGTTTCATGGAGCATGGCTAATGCAATATGTAAAAAACTTAAAATAGATAAGAAAAAGAAAATTGGTTCATTAACAGAAGCAGATGTTCAAAAAATAATAGATTTCATAAAAAACCCAGAAGTTCCAAAGCATTTATTAAATAGAAGAAATGATTTTGAAACTGGAGAAAATAAACATCTTATTGGAAGTGATTTAGAACTTAAGAAAGAATTTGATATTAAAAGATTAAAAAAAATAAAAAGTTACAAAGGTTTCAGACATGTTGCTGGACTTCCTGTTAGAGGTCAAAGAACAAGAAGCAATTTCAGAAGAAATAAAGCTAAAGGTGCTGGAATCAAAAAGAAACCTAAGAAAGAAAAATGAAAAGAAAACATAAAAAATATTCAAGGCCAAAAAGACCATTTGATAAGTCAAGAATAGAAGAAGAAGCAGGAATAATCAAAGAATATGGTTTAAAAAATAAAAGAGAAATCTGGAAGGCTGAGGCTAAGATTAAAACAATAAGAGAAAAGGCTAAAAAATTAGTGGGAGCAGATGAAAAAGATATTCAAGACGTATTAAACAGATTAAATAAAATTGGCTTAGATGTTCATTCTATTGCTGATGTTTTATCATTAGATAAAAAAGATTATTTAAACAGAAGGCTTCAGACAATTGTTGCAAAAAAAGGTCTTGTTTCAACACCTAAAACTGCCAGACAAATGATTACACATAAAAAAGTAATGGTTGATGGAAAAATTGTTAATATTCCTTCAAAGATAATTCCTGTTGAATTAGAAAATAAGATTACATTAAAACTATCAAAAAAGAAAATGGAACCAAAAGCAGAAGAAAAAGAATTGCTTGAAGAAATAAAAAACCCTCCTAAAGCTGAGGAAAAAACTGAATAATGGCAGAAAAAGAAATAAAACAAGAAGAAGCAAAGGAAGAAACTCCTGAAGAAAAACCAGAAGAAGAAAAGGTAAAAGATTCTGGAAAATCAAGCTCTAAAGATAAAAAGAAAAAAGAATCAGAAGGTGTTGTGAATATATACACTTCATTTAATAATACAATAGTTCATGTAACTGACATGGCTGGACAGACTCTAATAAAGATTACTGGAGGAATGGTTACTAAGCATGACAGATTAAAGGCTAACCCTACAATTGCTATGTTTATTGCTAAAAGAATTGCAGAAGACCTTAAAGAAAAAGGTGTAAAATCATTATATGTAAGAATAAGAGCTAAAACTGGAAATCCTGCTCCAGGACCAGGAGCTCATGCAATAATCAAGAGTCTTTCAAGAGAAGGATTTAAGATATTAAATATACTTGATACAACTAAAAGCGCTAGAGGCGGGCCAAAGAAAAAAGGAGGAAGAAGAGGTAGAAGGCCATAATGAAAGCTTTAAATAGCTTCATTTTGATATTTTAAAAATGGATTTAATTGATTCCAAAGAAAACAAGCTTGTGTTTAGGGCAGATATTGAAGACAGCCTTGCAAATGCAATTAGAAGATATTTTAATCAAATTCCTATTTTAGCAATTGATGAAGTAGAGATATTAAAAAATGGTAGTGCTCTTTATGATGAAGTTGTAGCTCATAGACTTGGATTAGTGCCAATAAAAGCAGATAAAATTAGTTCTAAAGGAGGACAATTAAAATTAGTCTCTAAAAAGGAAGGATTTGTTAATTCAAGTGAATTAAACGGGAATGTAGATGTTGTTTATGAAAATATCCCAATAACTTTTTTAGATAAAGGTCAAGAATTAGAATTAAGTGCTAGTGTTTCTCTTGGAACAGGAAGCGAGCATGTTAAATTCTCTCCAGGATTAATGTTTTATAGAAATGTTAATGAAATAACATTAGATAAGGAATTTTTAGAAGATGTAAAAAAAGCGTGTCCAAATGCAAATATCCAAGAAAAAGGAGACAAAATAATTGTAATAGATAATAAAGCTAAAGAAATAAGTGATGTTTGTGAGGGTATCTGTGAAAGGGCAGGTAAAGAACCAGAAATAAAAGCAGAGAAAGAGTTGATTTTAAGTGTTGAGAGTTTTGGTCAAATGTCTGCTAAAGATATTTTTAAAAAGTCTATTGAAGCCTTGAAAAAAGACTTGACAGAAGTTTCTAAGAAAGTTAAATAAATAATCTTAAAAACTAGATAATTCTACTAAAATTACAAGCGGAGTTGCCGGACTCAGGTAAACCTGGTCATGTCAACTTTGTATTCCGTGCGGAGTTGCCGGAGTGGTCAAACGGGACAGACTCAAAATCTGTTAGCTTAGTGCTTACGAAGGTTCGAACCCTTTACTCCGCATTCATAAAGTTTATAAACACAATAAAGCTTGAACTTTTACCTGCGAGTTAATCGCGTTAGCGGGAAAAACTTTTTTCTCGTAAAAATAAAATGAAAACAAAATCATTAATAGAAAAGCAATTGAAAAGAAAGACAAATCAAGATCTAGTTAAAACTCTAATAGCAGTTAAAAAACAAAAAGCTTGGTTAAAGATTGCTGGAATGCTTGCTGCTCCTAGAAAAAATTGGGCTAATTTAAATCTTCAAGAAATAAACCAACAAGTAAAAGAAGGGGAAAAGGTTTTAGTTCCTGGAAAGGTGTTATCTCAAGGAAATGTAGATAAAAAAATTAAAATCATTGCACTTGGATTTTCAGAAGCTGCTAAGGAAAAATTAAAGAACTCTGGTAGCCAAATTTCAAGTATAATGGAAGAAATTAAATCAAATCCTGAAGCCAAGGATTTACACATATTAAAATGAAAATAATTGATGCAAAAGGCGCAAGATTAGGAAGATTAGCTAGTTATGTTGCTAAAGAAGCACTAAAAGGTGAAGAATTTGCTATTTTAAATTGTGAAGAAGTTATAATCTCTGGAAATAAAAGAATGATTAAAGAGAAATTTGCTAAAAAAAGAAGAATGGTTGGAAGTGGTCAAAGAGGACCTAAACATCCAAAGCCAGCACATATGATAGTTAAAAGAGCCATAAGAGGAATGTTGCCAGAACATAGATTTGGAAGAGGAAGAGCTGCATTTAAGAGAATAAAATGTTACAAAGGAATTCCAAAGGAATTTGAAGAATCTAAAAAGATAACAGCTGGAAAAGACAAACCAATTAAATTCTCAATGGTTGGAGAGTTTACAAAATGAAAATAATTACTTCAGGAAAAAGAAAAAGAGCAGTTGCAAGAGCAATAGTTACAGAAGGAGAAGGAAAAGTTACTCTTAATAAAAAAGATTACAAATCACTTCCAATGTTTGATAGATTAAGACTAGAAGAACCATTAAGAATTGCTGAATCTGTACTTGGAAAATTGAATTTTAATATTGCCTTGAGTGTGAGAGGTGGGGGAGAAAAAGGGCAGATTGATGCAGCAAGAGTTGCATTATCAAGAGGAATAGTTGATTTTACTAAATCTAAAGAAGTTTCAAAGGTATTTTTAGCTTATGATAGAAATATGTTAGTTGCAGATGTTAGAAGAAAAGAGCCAAACAAGCCTGGAGATTCTAAAGCTAGAAGTAAGAGACAGAGTTCTAAGCGTTAAGATTTCTTTTTTATCTTTTCTAGTTTATCTTGTACTTTATTGAATAATATTGGAGAAACAATTGATTTGTGTGTTCCATCAAAAGTTTGATTATTAAATTTTATCTTGCCAATATAAGTGAAATTTCCTAGTATTTTTTTTAATCCGTTAACCGAAAGACTATGTTTTTTAGCTACTTTGTTTAAGGTTGCCTTATCTTCTAAGAATTCTTCAAATATTTCTTCAACTTCTCTAAAGTTTTGAGCTGGAATTAAATGTCCTTTTTCAAGAATATATCCAAAAGGGGCTCTAGACATTGCTTTTCCTTTAGATGCTTTTTTTATCATTCCTGATTTTTGTTGTTCTCCCCTTGTTCTAGAGAACTTTCTAAAGGGTTCAAGTGCTTCTCCATCAACCATATCTTCAATATATTCATCTGCTTTTTCAGGATCATTAGGACAAAAATGAACACATACATTACAGAATACTAAGCCGTGTTTGGTTATTCCAACACATTCATAATCGCACTTAACACACCTCTCCATGTTTAATAGAAATAAACTGGATTTATATAAATTCCTACACAAACCTTTATATAACCTATATTTTTGGTAGAATTACAATAAAGTATGTAAGGAGGAAATGTAATGGGAAAGCGAATTTATGTAGGAAACTTGCCTTTTAGTGTAGGACAAGAGCAATTGAAAGAGCTTTTTTCTCCATATGGAGAAATAGACGAAGCTGTTGTTGTATCAAACAAGTTTTCTGGAAGGTCTAAAGGATTTGGATTTGTTTCTTTTAAAGATGATGCAGCTGCTGACAAAGCAATTGCAGAAATGAATAAGAAAGAAGTTGAAGGTCGTCCTTTAAATGTTAAAGAAGCTATACCGTTTGATGAGAATAAGCCAAGAAAAAGCTTTGACAGAGGTCGAGGCGGTTTCGGTGGAAGATCAGGCGGAGGAAGATTCGGTGGACGATCTGGTGGAAGATCAGGCGGATTTAACAGAGGGCCTAGAAGAGATAGAGACTTTAATGACGAAGAGCCAAAAGAGAGTTCTGATATGTCTGAAGAATCTAGTGAATCTGAAGAGTAAATCTTTAGATTAAGTTAGTTTTTATTTTATTTTTTATATTTTTTAAATAGCCCATGTGGCTATCCATGTTCCTATAAAATATGTGGCAATTACAACTATTGCTGCTATTAAAACATGCTCTAATATGGCCTTTATAGGTCTCTCTTTTCTATTTTTAGCAATATTATGACTAAATATTGTAAGTAGCAACAATCCCCAAATAATGCCAATTATCACTGCCATATTCAGACTAAACAAAAGAACTGGTATTGCAAATGTCAGGGCAAATACAAATTTAAAGAATACTGTTGAAAATGTGGCTTCCCAAACCTCTTTTTTTGTTGTTTGCTTGCTTCCTGCTTCTTCTGAAATATGCATTCCTAATGCATCTGACATTGCATCTGCAATAGCAATCAATAAGATTCCACCCAAAACAATTGCTTTAGAACTTGTTCCAAATGCTAAACCAACCATTAATCCTAATGTTGTTATTATTCCAGATGTTAATCCAAAACCAAACCCCTTTCTTATTGAAATTTTCATATTATGATTAAGATATTTTATTTTTTAAATAGTTCTTTTTGATTCATAAACATTAAAATTACTGCTGGAATTATAAAAAACCAATCAACTGTGAAAGTTAAATATAAACAAAACAATGCAATTAATGAGTAGATAACTACTTTAGGATTTTTTATTCGCATTCTCCATCAACATAATACTCAACACTGCTGTTTAAACAAGCAGTGCAAGAATTTGAATAAGTTTTATTATCTGATCCGCATACTGGTTCATAGACTTGGATGCAAAACATATCCGGACCTCTTGAATCTGGCGAACAAAATTGTTTTTCCTTTGCAAAAACATCAACTGTCTTTTTTGAACCAAAAGTATTAAACTCGACGACAAAACAGTCTTCACAGTCTCCTTCTGTAATATTTATGACTGTTAGTCCATTTTCCTTGGTAGTGTAACGCAGGGCATATTCTAAAATTTGTCTATCATTACCAGCAACTTCCCATTCTCTTAAACAAACTTGTAAAGTTTCGTTCCAGCTATAACCTGCTGGGCCTAAACAACCATGTTCGTCTCTTTCTCCACCAATTGGTGCAGGCTCATTTCCATTTCTTATAACAATTATTGATGCCACTAAAACAACTGCAACAAGTATTATTATTGCCCAAGTGTGTTTTTTCATGAATCTAAAGGGGAACGAATCTTTTTTAATTCTTCGGTTGAGATGTGTGTATAAATCTGTGTTGTTGAAAGATCTGCATGACCTAAAAGTTCTTGAATCATTCTAATATCTGTTCCTGCTTCTAATAAATGAGTTGCAAAACTATGTCTTAGTGTGTGTGGATGAACATCTTTTTCAATTCCTGCTTTTTGAACTGCTTTTTGAACTATCTTTTGTATATTTCTTTCAGATAACTGGCCTTTTGGTCCTGAAAATAAATACTCTTGATTGAGTTTTTGTTGCTTTTCTGCTTGTTTTTTGAGTTTGTTTGCAAGTCTTTGAGGGATATTAAAGACCCTATCCTTTCTTCCTTTTGCTTGTCTCACATGGCCTATCATCTCTTCAAAGTTTAGGTCTCTTACTTTTAGGTTTGTGAGCTCTGAAACACGAAATCCACAGCCATATGCTAGATAAACCATTAATTTGCTCTTTTTTGTAGGTATTGCTTCAAGCAATCTATTGATTTCGTCCTTAGTTAACACAGCTGGAAGCTTTTTCTCTCTTTTTGGACGCTTTATGCCAGCAGTGATATCGTTTCCAAGAATAGAAGAATATGCAAATCTTAATGCACTGAGAAATACAATAATTGAGGAAGATGCCTTGTCTGTAAGTTTTTCAGCCATGTATAACTTTACATCATCAGAAGTCATTTCTTTGGGTAGTTTGTTTGTGAAATCTAAAAATTTTTTATTGGCAGTTAAATATCTCTCAAGAGTGTATTCTGAGTTTTTTGAAATCTTTAGCTCTACTTCAAGTTTTTTTAAGAATTCTTCAGGATTCATTAGCTAACTCCTTGCAAGCTTTGCATCTTTTTACAAGCTCTTTTTCATTTTCATAGATATTTATCTTGCCTGCCTTGTAATCTTTGAACTTGGGTAGTTTAGAAGCGTGTTTATAGCCACGTCTTAGCATCTCTTTGACTAGTTCTTTGTGTCTTTTTTTGATATTATGAATTTCTACTTGTCCTTTTTCAATATGCCCTTTTACAGACTTGCCTTTGTTTAGACTTCCAATTAATTGATGCAGTTCTTTATGCTCTCCTAAAAGATGTTGCCTGCAAAGTTTCTTGGGATTTATCATCCACATTCTTGTCATTTTAAGAAATCCTTTAGAAATTCATTTAGTTGTTTTTTGTTTTTTATTGAAATAAAATTAATCTTATGTTCTTTTAAAAGTGCTTTATGGGATTTATAGCTAGCAGAATAGGTTTCTTTTTTGTATTTCCCAGCATATTTTATTAAATTAAGTGTATCTTTTAATGTGCTGTCCCTCTTCTTTAAATATCTCATAAAAATTCTCCAAGAAAGGATGCGGAATGGGGGGTCAAGCCAAATTACAAGGTCTGCCTTTTTGATTGCTTCCTTTATCCATGATCCATAAACTCCTTCAATAATCCAACTTTTTCTTTTTGTTAATTTTTTCAATCTTTTTTTCATTATTTTTTTATCCCTTTTCTTAGTATATTTTTTAATCCAATAAATATCATCTAGGTCAATTGGTTTTATTTTAAGTTCTCTTGCAAGCTTATTTGCTAAAAAAGTTTTCCCGCTCCCAGAGGTTCCCAAGATATAGATTTTTTGTATGGTTTTCTTCATTTTCACTATCTAGATTGTACGAACTTTTTTATAAATCTGTGTGACTCTTAGGGAGAAATAACATGGTTCGCAGAATATAGGTTGTACGAAGTTTTTACACATAAAATGCCAGAATAGCAGAATATAGCTAAATTCTAGTACCTTAGGTTAGCTTAGTGCAAAGGTAATTAGTCATTTTTAATTTTTGCTGCTTTAATAGGTCTTTGAGATTATTTTGAAACTTATTTTAGAAATTTTGAAATATTGCTGTCTAAAATTTTTTATTAATTTTGTTTTTTGGCGGTGTTGTGCACTTAGCTTACCTTAGTTATTTTTACACTTAATGGCCATCTGGATGGTTTTTGCCAACCATCTGATCTAAATAAGGCCCATCGTCCCCTGGACCTGAAGGAGCTACAATGCTTCCTGGGTCAGATACATGGAAATGCCCTGTATTTCTGGTTTTTGGCCCTCTCCTGATTCTTTGTCTTAGGCTCTGGTAACCAGCTCTAAGTTGCCCAAGAGTTGATTCATCTAGATGATAGATTTCATCTCCTTTTCGGATGTATTCTTCAATCTCATCCAGTCGCCCTTTTGCTACATCCCAGACAATGGTGCTTTCAGAAGATTGAAGTAATTCTTCTGTGTCCTCCATCAGCCCTTCTACAAAGGTCTTAAGTCCGCCTCTTATTTTTTCTAATGGTTTTCCCATACTAAAAAAAGCCTGAGAGAGTATATAATAATTTAGATGATTTTTGGCAAATATTTTTGTATTAATTTAGATCTTTGCTAGGTTTATGCACTTAGGTTAGCTTAGTTGTGTTGGATTATGTGTCGAAGTGTTGGATAAACAGGTGTTTTTTTGTGTTTATCGACGGGGAGTTTAAACAAAATGCCCTAATTTTGGACAGGTGTTTAAGGGTGTTTAAGGTGTTGTTTGCCTGTTTAAGGGTGTTTAAACAGCCTGTTTGTCTAATTTTTTTGCAAAAAACAGGTGTTTTTTTGGGGTTTTTTGGACGACTTCGACACATTTTTTTTAAAATTATTTTTTGCTCTTTTTCTTTTATCGTCGGGGGAAAAGGAGGTATTTGTCGACGGACAAAAGGTTTTTAAACTATATATTCTAATATATATTATGATTTTGAGGTGGTTTTTTGGGAGAAAAAAAGAGCTAGAAGAGCTAAAAGAGGCTACAAAAACTGGATTTGATAGTGTTAAAAAAGATATTAATTCTGTAAGTGGTTGGATTAAACACCTAGATTCTGAACGAGATCTTCAAAAAAGAGACATTGAAGACCTAAAAGAGCTTTTATCGACGGTTCAAGAAGAGATTGAAGGATTAAAAAATGTCATTGCAATCATGGGAGAACTAAAAAACAAACAGCTGTTTACAACAAACAAACGGCTGTCCAATAAACAGACAGCTGTTGAAGTTGTCCAAACACCTGTCCAAACAGGTGTTCAAACACCAAATTTAGACCAATTTTCAGTAACTGAAAGAGCAATTATATGGGTATTATTAAACACAGATATGAAGCTTAGTTATGATGATTTAGCAGCTATGCTTGGAAAAGAGAGATCAACTATAAGAGGGCAGATAAATAGTATAAAACAAAAGAGTGAGGAGATAATAAGTGAGAAATTAGAGAAAAATGGCAAAAAAAGAGTGTTTATACCTGAAAATATCAAGGAAAAACTGCTAAAAAAGCAAAAAGTGAGAGTTAAAACAACTAAAAAATCAAAGAAAAAGTGAAAAATGGTGTTTTGAAAAGCAAAAAGTGAGTATTGAGCTATATTTTAAGCTTCTAAGTCAAAAAGTGAGAAGTGAAATTATGGGGGAAATTTGTTAAAAATAAGGAAAAAGTGAGTTAAACAAGAAAAATAGAATATTAAAGGCTAAAAAGCCAAAATTTAAAGGTTTAAGAAGGAGAAATAACCAAAGAAAAGTGAAAGATATAGTAGTTAAGCGGTTAACCGAACAACTATAGTTAGTGCCCCCTCCTTACAAGTCCCTTAGCTGCATTATCGTCGGTAAATTAGTTATTTTCTTTAGGTTTTCAGATATTTTTAATTGTATAGATTTATTATTTATTTTAGTTTTCTCGACGGGAATGCCTTTTTTTATTAATCTTCCAACATAATCCCTTATAGAGCTCTCTGTAAGTTTAAGCTTCTCTGAGACTGTTTTATAGTCTGTATGGCCATTTTCCTCTTCTAATTGATATATCGTCGAGAAGATAAGCATTTCTTGATCTGTTAGTCTTCTAAACTTTAGCCTTATTTCTTTCTTTATGCTGTCTAAAGAATCAAGAATTTCAATAGCATTATCAACTGGATTTTTCTGGATTTCTGGGGTATTTTGTGTCTGTCTGTCTGTCTGTCTGTCTGTCTGTCTGTCTGTTGGAACCCCCCCATTTCCAGTGGAAATAGGCAATATTTGGGGTTTTAAGGGCTTAAAAGGGGTAGGATGTGTCGAAGGATGTGTCGAAACTGTCTGATTTTCAGGTTTATGTGTCGAAGCAAGGCTTTCTTGCTCTTTTTGTATTTTTTCTGTTTTTTGGAGTAAATTCTGTAGAATTGTGCATATATCAATCATTTCGTTCCTTGTGTCTACAAGAGCATTTCTTAAAAATCCTAGTTCTTGTTTTAAGGAACTTATATCTTGTTTCACCTTGTCAAAGGCTTCACGTAGATGATCCATCTTATTTCTGAAGGTTTAGAGTATATTAATTTTATTGGTTTTGTTTGTATATTTCATAAGCCTTGTCACTTAATTTCCACCTAGATCTTCTTATGTAGTCTATGCCTTTTGGGTTCTTTTTAATCTCTGTTACTAGTTTCCTGGTTTTTAGTTCTAATAGTAGGGATTTTACAAATTCCTCGTCACGAGCTATCTCTCTTGCAATATGGGCAATAAAGGTTGGACGGGGATTTATAGAATAAAGGTAAGCTAATATTTGTTCTAAAATCTTATCTCTTTTTTGTTTAGATATCTTCATACCAGTTATTCGGTATTCGGATTTATATACTTTGTCTAGAATTATTCAGTTAAACGTGTGCCTTCAACAAGAGCGTTTTTTTCTTGTTTTGCTCTATCTACTCTAAGAGCTAATATGCCTTCAGGTATTCCACGAGAGATGCTTTCGCCAGATCCCTCGAGGTAAATTTTTTTGGAATCTATTGTTGCCCATACTCCTCTAATAACTGCTGCAGAACAATAACCATGTTCTATTGCTAATTCACGGTCTTCTTGTGGACAAGAACTATAATTATCACAAATCCCACAAAAACTAGAAGAATCTCTTGCCATTTTACTCTTTTTTATCTTGTTTCTTAAGAGAAGGCATAGGAATATGTAATGGAAGGTTCATTTGTTCTTCTAATTCTAGTGCTTTTACATTTGCTTTTTTAAGCACTAAATTAAATATAAGAAGTCTAAAATCCTCTGATAGTTTCTTTTCATTCCAACTCTCAAGGAGCTCTTTAGTTTTTGCTTTTTCTACTCCTAGAAGTATATCTACTCCCAGCTCTATTTTAGCTATATTTGGAGAATATTCAACTGAATAAAGGGCTTTTACCTTAACTAAGTCCTCTTCTCCCTTGAAAAAAGGAGAATCAACAGAATCAATATCTAATATATCTAACTTAGTATTAACTTTTAGGTTTTTTGTTACGTCTCCGATTTTTTCTGCTGCAATTTTTTTAAAATTAAAACCTACTAATTTCATGTAATAAATATTGAGATTACTATTTTTAAATATTTATATTATAAAAAATAGAAGTTTCTCTAAATTAAGTCTTCTTCTGAAACAATTATAAAATCACCCATAGCAATTATAGCAGAATAAGGTATAAGTAATTCTTTTGTAGAACTTCTTTCTAAATTAAGATTTTTAGTATAAGGGGTAGAATCTTTAAGAACTATATTAATAAGTTCACCAGATCTAGTTTCAAAAAGTACATCTTTAACAAACCCTAGTCTTTTACCTTCCTTAGTTACTATCATCTTCCCTAAAATTGCACTAAAAGGATGCTTTTCTGTTTGCATGTTTAAAATAGAAGAATATTATTTATAAAGTTATCTGTAAAAATATATGATTTTACGAGTATATATTAAACCCCCCCACCCCCTGATTTCTTATAGAAATGTTTAAAAAGAAAATTCTGAATTTTTTTATTATTATATTATATTATAAATATTTATATTATATATTATATATATTATATTAGAAAGTATTTATTTTATTATTTATATTATAAAATATATTTATTATTATATATATTATAGTTAAAGTCTCCATAAGAAATTAAGGTGTTTTTCTTTTTTAGTAGTTATAATTGTTTATATAATAATTCTATTTTTTCACGTTGGTTGTCAGACAATTATCTATTATTTCCACTAGAAACGTTGGTGTGGGGTATGAATGATTTTAATAGATATTTTATAGGACATAAAGCTTTAAATAAAAATTCAAATTTAATGTAAAAAAGATGGTAGAACTAGATAATATATTTGATTCATTTGATAAGAACAGCATCTTTAAAAATAAATTTATTCTTCAAACTAGTTATAAACCTGAAGAGATTCCACATAGAGATGAACAAATAAAACAAGTTGCTTCAATATTAGCTCCGGTGTTGAGAGGGGAGAGGACAAGTAATTTATTTTTATATGGGAAAACAGGAACTGGAAAAACCCTTTCTATTAATTTTGTTAAAGATGAATTATTAAAGAGATCTGAAAAAACAGGTGGGCCTAAACTAAGAATAGAATACTTAAATTGTAAATTAAAGAAAATAGCTGATACAGAGTATAGAATATTAGCAGAATTAATTAAGAAACTTGGGGGGAGTGTTCCAGAGACAGGGTTGCCTACACAGGCGGTTTATAGTAAGTTTATTGAATTAATTGATACTGAAAAACAATTATTGGTTTTAATCTTAGATGAAATAGATCAAACAGTTAAAAAAATATCAAGTGATTTTTTATATAATCTTACAAGGCTGAATTCTGAGTTAAGCAAAACACAAATATGTGTTGTAGGAATTAGTAATGATTTGCGTTTTTTAGAGCAAGTAGATCCAAGAGTTAGGAGTTCTTTATCAGAGGAAGAAATTGTTTTCCCACCATATAATGCATTGCAATTACAGGAAATATTAAAAAAAAGATCAAAAATAGCATTTAAAGAAGGGGTTATTGATGATGGTGTTATTGCTAAATGTGCTGCTTTTGCTGCAAGAGAACATGGTGATGCAAGAAGAGCTTTAGACCTTTTAAGAGTTGCAGGAGAGCTTTCTGAAAGAGATGGTGCTTTGAAAATAGAACAAAAACATATAGATGATGCTAATAATAAGATTGAGAAGGATAAAATTTTAGATATTGTTAGAACAGAGCCAAAGCAATTTCAATTTGTATTGTATTCTATAATTCAATTAGCAGATAAAAACAAGGATGAATCAATATTTACTGGGGATGTTTATCATCTTTATACAGATGTGTGTCAAAAAAACAAATGTGAGGTGCTTACTCAAAGAAGAGTGAGTGATATTATACAAGAATTTGATATGTTGGGAATAATTAATGTAAGAGTTGTCTCAAAAGGTAGGGGAGGAAGAACAAGAGATATAAAATTAGCAATTACACCAGAAATAACAAAGAAAGCAAAAGAGATTATTGAAGATATTTTAGATTATAAGTAACATTCATGGATTCAAAGGAAATATTAAGATTTTGTCTTGAAAACGGACTTTTAGTAGATAAAGAAATTTTAAATCTTTTTAGTGAAACTAAAGATGTTGAATCTGTTAAATTAATAATAAATCAATTAAAAACCCAGACAAATAAAAAGGTTCTTACAAAAAATCTTATAATTGATAATAGGGACCAGGTAAGAAAAATATTTTCTAATCTTCCTGAAGAAAATCAAAAATCATTAGAAAACCTTAAGATTAAGCTTGGTTTGACATTAGAGATATCTAAAGAAATTTCTACAGAGAATGTAATAGAAGATAAGTTGGAGAACAAAGGAGGGAGTGTTAAGGTTGCTCATATGGCTCCTTGTTTAAGTAAAAAATTAGAAGTTAATGATTTTGTTAAGTATTTTAAGGGAAGATTATCTAAGATGAGCTATCATCTTCAAGAAAGGCCAGAATTGAATGGTCTTGTTTCTATTAATAAGATTGCTGGAAATAGGCAAGGAGTATCTATTATTGGTTTGGTTTCAGATAAAAGGGTAACTAAAAATAAGAACATTATTTTTGAAATAGAGGATATGACTGGGAAGATAAAAGTTTTAGTTAATCAAAATAAGCCAGAACTTATGGAAAAGGCAGAAGAGGTTGCATTAGACTCTGCAATAGGAATTAAAGGGAGTGGAAGTAGGGAAATAATTTTTGCAAATGATATTATTTTTCCAGATTCAGCTCTTCCTGAAAGAAAAAAAGGGAACAAGGACGAGTGTGCTTTGTTTACAGGAGATTTACATATAGGAAGTAAGTTGTTTATGGAAGATAGGTTTTTGAAATTTGTAGATTATCTTAATGGAAAGGTTCCACATACGCCAGAAGTTTCAAAAATAAAATATCTTTTTATTGTTGGAGATTTAATTGCAGGGGTTGGAATATATCCGGGACAGGAAAATGAATTAGTTATACCAGATGTTGAAGATCAATATTCAAAGGCAGCAGAATTATTAGGAAAAATAAGAAATGATATTAAGATAATAATTTGTACTGGAAATCATGACGCTGTAAGGATTATGGAACCTCAACCAGTATTAGATGAAAAATATGCTTGGCCATTATATAATTTAAAGAATGTTGTTTTGGTTGGAAATCCTGTTACAGTAAATATAGGTGAAAATGAGGGTTTTTCTGGATTTGATGTTTTAATGTATCATGGTTATTCTTTTCATTATTATGCAGATAATATAGCAAGGCTTATGTTAGAAAAAGCAAGTCATCAACCAGATAAAATTGCTCATTATTTATTAAAGAATCGGCATTTGGCCCCAACACATTCTTCTACACTGTATTTTCCTTCAGAAAATGATCAATTTATTATTGAAAAAATTCCAGATATTTTTATTTTAGGTCATTTGCATAAAAGTGCTATTTCATATTATAATAATGTCCTTGTTGTTTCAAGTTCAAGTTGGGAAAGCAAAACAGCTTTTCAGGAGAAAATGGGAAACGAGCCTGATTTTTGCAAGGTTCCAATGTTTAATTTAAAAACAAGGGCAGTGAAAATTTTAGATTTTGAATAAAATGGAAACAGAAAAATATTTTATAGATTTGAGAAAGAATGTAGATAAGGTTTATGATATGGCTACAAAAGCTAAGAATACTGGATTAGACCCTGTCAATAAAGTTGAAATTCCTTTAGCAATGACAATGGCAGAGAAAGTTGTTGGGCTTGTATCTACAATTTATCCGCAAATTGTTGATTCCGGGGTGGATAAGAGAATACTTGAATTAGAAAAACAATATGGAAAATTAGATCCAACTATTGCTTTTAAGATTGCAGAAGAGGTTGCAAAACAAAAGTTTTGTAAGTTTTCTAGTTTAAGAGAAGCAATTGATGCCGGGATAAGGGTTGGATTTGCTTATATTACTATTGCTGTTGTGGCTTCTCCCTTAGAAGGATTTACTGAATTGAAAATTGAAAAAACAAGAGGTGGCCAAGAATATTTTAAAGTATATTTTTCAGGACCAATAAGAAGTGCGGGAACAACTGCGAGTTGTATGGTGTTGATTTTAATAGATTATCTTAGAGAATTATTTGGGTTTGCTAAATATGATCCAACAGATGAAGAAATAAAAAGGTATGTTGCAGAAAATCATGATTATCATGAGCGTGTAACAAATCTTCAGTATTTTCCATTAGATGAAGAAATGATTTTTCTTGCTAAGAACCTTCCAATTCAGATTGCGGGAGAGCCAACAGAAAAATTAGAGGTTTCTAATTATAAAAACCTTAGAAGAGTTGAAACAAATAATATTCGGGGAGGAATGTGTTTAATTTTTTCAGAGGGATTAGCTCAAAAAGCTGCAAAGGGTTTTAGATTATTAGGAAAGGCAAAAGCAAATGGAATAAAAGCAACGGGTTTTGATTTTTTAAAAGAGTATATAGAGTTGCATGAAAAATTAGCAGAAGGAAAAGCAGGAGATAAAGATGTTTCTGCAACATATATAAGAGATTTAGTTGCAGGAAGGCCTGTTTTTGGACACCCTTCAAGATCTGGAGCATTTAGATTTAGATATGGGAGAAGTAGGGTTGATGGTTTTTCTGCTGTTTCTATGCATCCTGCAACAATGGCAATTATGGATGACTTTATTGCTGTTGGAACTCAGCTTAAAATAGAAAAACCAACCAAAGGATGTGTTGTTGCTGCATGTGATTCTATTGATGGGCCAATTGTTAAATTAGTAAATGGAAATGTTGTGAAGGTAAAAACAAGAGAGGAAGCAAGAAAATTATATCCTGATGTGGAGGAGATAATATATTCTGGAGATATTTTATTTCCATTTAGTGATGTTGTGAATAGAAATTATAGTTTATTGAAGCCAGGTTATGTCGAAGAATGGTGGAATCTTGAGTTAAGAGAGAAAAATTCAGAAGAAAAAGTAGATTATTATAATGTGGGAGTAGAAGAAGCAATCTTTTTTAGCAATAAGTTTGGGATTCCTTTGCATCCAAGTCATATTTTTTATTGGACACAGATATCAAAAGAACAATTTCAAGAGCTGATACAGTGGTTAAAGAATTCTGTTATTAGAGAAGGAAAACTTATTTTTCCATTTAATAGAACAGAACAAGAGAAATTTTCAGGAGCAAAAAGAGCACTTGAACTTTTGGGTGTTGAACATACAGTTACTATTGAAAATGTTGTTTTAGATGAAGTAGATAGTAAGAGATTATTTGTTAATCTTGGATTAGATTTGAATTTATTTGATTCTAATGAATGTCTTTTGAATAATATTGTAGATGAAAAAAAATATGCTTTAGATAAAGAAGTTTTAGATATAATAAATGAGGTAGCAGATTTTATTATAAAGGATAAGGCTGGAGAATTTATTGGAACAAGAATGGGGAGGCCAGAGAAAGCAAAATTGAGAAAATTACAAGGAAGCCCAAATGTATTGTTTCCTGTTGGAAAAGAAGGGGGGAGATTAAGAAGCATACATGCAGCTTGTGAAGTTGGAAAGATAAATGCAGAGTTTCCGCTTTATCATTGTGAAGCTTGTGAAAAGGAAACTATCTATAATACTTGTGAGAATTGTGGAAAAAAGACCAAAAAGAAATTTTATTTTTATGATACTCAAGAAAAAACCTTTTCAAAATTTTCTCCGGGTTCTGAAAAAGAAGGAAGTTCTTATTGTAGAATGGATTTAGATATTAATCATTATCTTGGTAAGGCAATTGATAAGCTTGCTATGGAAGAACATGAAGTTCCTTTGTTGATTAAGGGAGTAAGAGGTTTATTTTCAGATGATAGGCAAATGGAACATCTTTGTAAGGGAGTATTAAGAGCAAAATATGATCTTCAGGTGAATAAAGATGGAACAATTAGATTTGATGGAACAGAGCTTCCTTTAAATTGTTTTAAACCAAAAGAGGTAGGAGTTAGTGTTGCAAAATTAAAAGAATTGGGATATGATAAGGATTATCGAGGGGATGAGCTTATGAATGAAGAGCAGATAATTGAATTAATGCCACATGATATTTTACTTCCGAGTTCACCAGAGTCAACAGATGAAAGGGCAGATGATGTTTTTGTCAGAATAACTCAATTTGTAGATGATGAATTAGAAAGTTTTTATGGATTACAGAGTTTTTATAATGTAAAGACAAGGGACGACTTAATTGGGCATCTTGGAGTATTTATGGCCCCACATAATTGTGCCGGAGTAATTTGCAGAATAATTGGTTTTTCAAATACTCAGGGAATAATGGCGTCTCCATATATGCATGCTGCAGTAAGAAGAGATTGTGATGGGGATGAATCTGCAATTATGCTTTTAGGAGATGTGTTATTGAATTTTTCAAGAAAATTTTTACCAAGTCATAGAGGTGGAACTCAGGATGCTCCATTAGTATTAAATTCTAAAATAGATGCTGGAGAAGTAGACGACCAGATATTAGATTTTGAGTTTGTTAGAGAATATCCTTTAGAACTTTATAGACTTGCAGAAGAAGGAAAACATTCTTCAGATGTGAAGGGCATTAAAACATGTAAAGATGTTTTAAAAGAAGGAAAAGATCCTTTTGTAGGTTTTGGGTTTACTCACGATACTAGTGATTTTAATCGGGGAGTTGTATGTTCGAGTTATAAAAAATTAGCAACAATGCAGGAAAAAGTTCAGCATCAGATGGAATTAGTTGAAAGATTAAGAGCAGCAGATACTTCTGATACAGCAAGATTGGTTATTGAAAGACATTTTATTAGAGATATGAGAGGTAATCTAAGAAAATTTTCTATGCAAGGTTTTAGATGTGTTGGATGTAATGAAATAATGAGGCGTCCACCATTGACAGGAGTTTGCCCAAAATGTAAAGGAAAAATAATTTTTACAATTCATGAAGGGGGAATAAAAAAATATTTAGAACCCGCATTAAATTTAGCTGAAAAATATGAGTTGTCTTCATATATGAAACAATCTTTACAATTGACTAAGGAATATATTGATTCTGTTTTTGGAAAAGAATTGGAAAAGCAAGAAGGTCTTGATAAGTGGTTCTAGCCACAAAGATTATGCTAAAGCAAAAACCTTTGGAAGCAAGAAGGTCTTGATAAGGGGTTTTGACTTTCTGAGATACAAATCCACACAGTGATTTGCATAAAGAAGGTCTTGATAAGTGGTTTTAGAATAAAGTATTTTCTCTTACACACCTTACATCATAGTTTTCTATAAAATCTTGTGCAAATCCTTGGTAACCTAATTTAAAGTCAATGTACCAATGCAGGCCTTCTTTATATTCTGAAGATGTCCAGTATTGAGCTGGCTCAGTTCCTGGGAAATATTTAGGGTTTACTGCAGGTTCATATGATTCATCAATAATTGTTTTTAATTCATCTGTTGTTGGAAGTCTCCAATCATCTCTTTCACCTAATACTAAGTTTTCACAATATGTTTTTGACTCTTGCCAATTTTTTATATTTGTTTTAGTTGTTTTTTGCCAACATAAATCCTCGTCACCATAGATTACTGTTCCTTGTCCGCACCCTTCAATCACTTCTTCTGTTTCATCAGAAACCATGTTAGAATCACTTAATTGAAAATAACCTACAAGAATTATTGTTAATATAACAACACCAATTATGATGTATGTGAGAGGATTTCTCATTAATTCCATAACTTAAATATGAAATGGTTTTTTATAAAAGTTTCTAAAAAGAGTAAAATATAAAAGCAATTTTAATATTAGTTATTTATGAAATTAGAGGCAAGTATTGACAAAAGATATTTTTTAGTGGTTCTTGGAATAATGTTTTTATTAGCAGGGGGTTTTGTTTATGCTTATGGGACTTCAACCCCGGCAACTTTTGGGCATACTGCTGAAGAAATTTCTGGAAGCTTAACCTTGAGTGATTGTTATTGGACTGATTCCGGAAGGTGTAGTTCTTGTACCAAAACCTGGAGTTGTGGAACAGGGGAAGTAGTTAATGCTATTAAACATAAGAGTACTGGAGAGACACATGTAGATTATGTATGGGTTCAGTGCTGTAAAATTGGTTTCTAAATAAGATAAAAAATTATTACTGGTATAAGCAAACATCCCATCATATTTGTTCTTCTTACATTTAAGGATATGCAATAAATTCCAGTTAGTGTTGAAGTTATTAATATTAAAAATCCAATTGGGCCTGAAACAAGAAAAACAACAATAGATAAGAGTATTAATGTTGTGTAAGATAATGCTGTGTAGTTTAGTTTGTCTAGTATTTTTGAAAATGTTTTAGCTAAAAATACTGTTAAAAAAAATGAAATAAATCCGCTTATAAATATAGAAATTATAATTAGGATAAATATTTCCCATGAAAGTGTCCCAATTAAATTTTGTATTGCTGCAGCTGCGCCGGTTCTTGTTTTTGAGATAACATATAAAGAGATAAATGAAAAACCCATGACCAATGTGTTTGTTGCTCCAAGTAGTGCTAAGAATCCTTTTCTATCTGTTTTTGAAATAAGGTTTCCAATTATTGAGGCTTGGCCACTGCCTAGCCCAGGAAGAAAACTGCATAGGGGAGAAGCAATTAATGCTCCTAGCATTGGGCGGAAAAGGTTTGTTTTGGGTTTAGATATTATTTGGGGGGGTATTTTTGTTTTATTTTTTATACTCATTATTAACATTGAACTACCAAATAATCCAGTAAGTAATGGAAGAAGTGGTTCCTTTAGATTAGTGTTTAGTATAAATACTCCAAGAAACCCAGTAAGAAGAAATACAAGAAGGGCAGGGAGTTTTCTTTTTTCAATAGAGATTAAGAGTATAGAAGCAAGGATTAATAAGTAGGGAATAAGCTCTTTGATTAATTCATATGTTTTTGAAACAATGAATAGCGATGGAAGAAGGATTACCCCTAAAATTGCTATTGCAGCTAAACTTCCATATGCTGTTAAGATAATAGCCTCATATCCTAAACCTTTTTTTAACATTTCATGTCCTGGAAGAATTGATAGTTCTGTATCTGTGTCTGGGCATCCAAGAAATATAGAGGGAATAAAATCAATAAATGTATGGGTTATTGCCATGCTAGAGATAAATACAACAAGGCATGCAGGATTTATTGAAAAAAAGATAGTGGCTGAAAATGAAACTAAAAAAGCTCCTATGAGATTTATGTGAATTCCTGGAATTAATCCTGTGATTGTTCCAGCAACTATTCCAAGTAAAAGGAAGAGAGCAATTTCAAGTAACATCTATTTAGTTATTTTTAAGAAATATAAAAAGATAGTTGTAAAAAATTATTAGTATGGAGATTGTTTTGTGTCTCCGTTTAGATCATTTCCTGTAAAGTCATCTAGTTTTGCAGTATCTATTTTAGCACGAAGAGTGTCTTCATCATGAGAACCAGTTAATTCACAGCAATCAACTCCAACTCCGGTAAATGCTGCTCTTTTAGTTCCAGGAGTATCTGATTTTCCAAGAGATTCAAAGGTGATTGTTTTTCCATCCCAGACCATATAAGCTTCTGCAGGAATTCCACTAACTGTTCCATTTATTCCGTGTCCACCGTATTTTGGATGTCCAGAATAAAAATTTGTTAATATTTCATCTATTTTTGCGATTGCATTTGCATCACTATAATTTATTGTTATTGTTCTCACAGAACTGAAATAAGAACCAGAATCATCAATTCTTTTTGCAGACACTCTAAGATCCCATCTTCCAGCTGGTTTAAGATAAAAATCTGGGAAAGTTCTTTGACATTCTATTGTTGTATTTGATGGAACTCCTGAACTAAGATGCAAATGATAATATACTGTTGGATTTGGAGTTTCATTATCCCATGCTCCTCCAGAAGCATTTCTCCACCATAAGAAAAACTTGTTTGCATTATAATTATCATTGTCTGTAACCTGAAAATCACTTCCTCCATCTCTTGTTGCTCGAATATGAATTGGAAGTGTTGCATCTTCATAAGTATTTTGAGGTGTTCCACTAAGCCAAGTTACTTGAACAGGGTCTGGAGTTGGGTCATCGTCATCGTCGTCATCGTTTCCTCCACTGCTAGAACCTCCACCTCCTCCGCCGCTAGAGCAACCTTGTGTTAATATTGCTCCTCCAGCAACAGCGACAACTGGAGCTGCTTTAGCCATTGTTATGGCAGTAGTTGCAGGAATTGAACCTGGCGCTACATAAGATAATAATCCTCCTAATAATCCACAAAGAGTTTGTTTTATTTTCATTTTTTAGCCTCCTCAAAAGTTTGTCTTAGTGCATGAAATTCTTCTAGGTTTGTTAAAGGAATATTTGCTCCTCTTGTTATTGTTACTTTTTTCCCTTGGGCTTTTGCTGATTCTTCATCATAAAAATCAGACATTGTATCAAATCTTTTCCATTCTGTTGGACGCATATGACCATCAATGATTTTTCCTGTAGAGTATCCTATTGGATTATCTTTAGAATCATAAAATGCTATAAAATAGTCTTTTCCTTCTTGACTTGTTGTTAAATCTGTTCTTATGCTGTAGGATTTTAATCTTCCATTTTCAAAAACTTTTGTTCTTGTATGCTCTGCCCCATAGATATTTGCTGTTTCTGTTAAATATGTTTCTTGGGTTCTTGGAGAATTATTTTTTTGAGGAGAATTTGATTGGGAATTAGTATTTTTGGAAGGATTTGGATATGGAATAGCAACTTCTGTTTTAGAAGAATTTGTTTTTGAAGGTTCTTTTGAAGAAATAATTTCTTCTCCAATTGTTCCAGCAAAAGCTAATATTGTTCCCACTAAACTAAGTTTTTTTACTGCACGTTTTAATCTATTTTCTCTCATTTTATCTATTGTATAATAGTAACAATTTAGAGTTAATAAATTTTGTGTTTCTGTCTTAAGGAAACATTTAATAATTATATTTTTGTTCTCAAAGGATGGATAAAATAGAGTTGATAAAGAGGAATGCTGATGAAATTTTAAATGAAAAAGAATTAGCAAAAACTTTGAAAAAGAAAAATCTAAAGGTTTATTGTGGATATGAACCTTCGGGGAAAATTCACTTGGGACATTTAGTAACAATTGTTAAATTATTAGATTTGCAGAAAGCAGGGATTACTCCAGTAGTATTGTTAGCAGATTGGCATGCTTGGTTAAATAGAAAAGGTGATTGGAAATTTTTAGAGGGTCAAATGAAGGCTTGGAAAAAAGGAATGGTTGCTGCGGGATTAAGTAAAGCAAAGTTTGTAAGAGGAACAGATTTTCAGAAAAAAGAGTCTTTTATTGATGATGTATTATTAATGGCACTTTCAACAACAGTTAATAGGGGATTGAGAAGTATGCAAACTGTTGCAAGAGATATTGGAAGTGCAAAAATTTCTCAAATAATTTATCCTTTAATGCAAATTGAAGATATAAAAGCATTAGATGTTGATTTTGTTATTGGAGGGATGGATCAAAGAAAAATACATGCCTTAGGATTAGAGGTTTTTCCTAAGATTAATATGAAAAAGAAACCTATTTTTTTACATACTGGAATTATTTCTAGTTTAAAGGGGCCTGGAGCAAAGATGTCTTCTTCTTCCCCGGAATCTTTAATTTCTATTGTTGATTCTAAGGCAGAAGTAGAAAAGAAAATTAAGAATGCTCATTGTCCAGAAGGAGGGATTAAAGAAAATCCTATTTTGGAGATTTCTAGATTATTAGTTTTCCCTGTTTTTGAAAAAATGGAAATTAAGAGGCCAGATAAATTTGGAGGAAATGTAAGTTATAGTTCTTATAAGCTTTTAGAAGAGGATTTTGCAAATAAAAAATTACATCCCCTTGATTTAAAAATGGCAGTTTCAGAATCTTTGTGGAAGATAATTGAACCAATTAAAAAGGCTTGGAAATAATTAAAAAAATCCCACTACAATCGCAAAGATTATCATTCCAAGAATTCTCATACTAATACCGTATTTCCAAAATTCTTCTCTTTCTATATTTAATGAACCAAAGATTATTGGCACATAAGGAAGGGGCGTTATGGCAGCTATAGCAATGACCCACTTACCATATTTTTTTACTTTTTGTTTTAGGTCGTTGTAGCCTTTTTTATCATAAATTTTTTTAACGACCTTAACGCCATATTTCTTTCCTATTTCAAAACCAACTATTGAACCAAGAAATGCTCCCGCTATAATTAATGAAAATGTTAAGGCAGTTGGAAGGCCTAGGACTTTTGACTGAATAATTAATAGATGAGGAGTAACATACTGGGGAATAAGATCTAATAAAAAAGAAATTGCTGAGAGAGTTATTATCCCATACACTAGCATTTCTTTTGAAATTAAGGATTTAAGATTTTCTTGATAAATAAAACTTAATATAAAGAGAGTTACAAATGCTAATAAAATAATCATTTCTATCACCCCGTTTCTTGTATTTTTTTTCATTTGGTTTTGAATTCTACGACGTCTAAGTCCTTAAGTTTATGTTTTAATCCTACTTTCTGTCCAGGGAATTTTGAACTTGGGCCCCATATTTTTGTTTCTTTTACTTTTTTAGAAAAACCATGGAGAATTTTTTCTGCAACTCTTTCTACTGTTGAGTCTGGATCTAGGATTATTGGACGAGGAGATTTTTCTTTTCCAGGCTCTTTTGTAAACACCCTCATTTTATCAAAACTTTCAAATATTTTTTCTTTTAATTGATTAAACCCTTCTTCATTCATGGTGGAGATTATAACAAAATTATATCTTTTAGAGGATAGTGTTGCAGAAATTTTTCTTTCATCCTCATAAAATGGAGCTATTTTATTAAACACAACAATTAGTTTTGCATTTGTTTTTCCCATTTGTTTTTTTATTTCTTCAATTTCTTCTATGTTTTTAACTAATAAAAGTACAGTATCTGCTGTGTGAACTATGCTTTTATCATAATATTCTGATTCAACTGAAGGAACTTCAACTAGTTGTATGCTTGTTCCAGCATATCCCATCATACCTACTGTAGATTGAATTGTTGAAAACTTGACTTTACTTATTTTAGGGCGAGCATTTGTTAATTTAGATAAAAGACTTGATTTTCCAGAATTTGTTTTCCCAATAATCACTGCTTGCATATCTTCTTTTTTTATTCCTGCTTTTCCTCCGCTTTTCCCTGATTTTTCTTCTTTTTCTTTAGTATATTTTAATTTTTTTAATCTGGTTTTTAGTTGTTTAAGAAGATTTTCTGCTCCTTTATGTTTTGGAGCAAGAGCTAACATTTTTTTTAGGCAACGAATTTTTTGTTCTGTTGTTTGAGCTTGCAAATATTCTGCTTGTGCTCTATCAAAATGGGGGGATGCGTTTATTGGCATATAATTTTAAATGGAGGGAGATTTAATAATATTATGGATAAAAAATTGTTTGAAAAAATAACAAAGAAAAAAGAATTTTCAAATTTGCCTAAGGAAGATGTTGAAAAAGCTTTTGAGATTTTTGAAAAAAGACAAGTTAGTGAAGAAGAAAAAATAAGGCTAACTAGAGATTTGTTACGAAGAGTTTTTTCTGCTTTTACAAGCAAGAAACTTTTATCTTTAAAGGATAAAGATTCAGAATGGATATTAAAAAAACATATTTCTACAAAAGAAAGACTTCCTCATTATAAAGAGCTTTATTCTAAATTGGTTTCTGAAGGAGACACTGTTTTTGATTTGGGGGCGGGGATAAATGGATTTAGTTATAATTTTTTCCCAAAGAATGTTTATTATATTGGCATAGAAGCTATGGGGCAGTTAGTTGATTTAATGAATTATTATTTTAAAACAAGGGGTTTAGAAGCCATGTCTGTTCAAGAGAGTTTATTTTCTTTAGAAAAAATTAAGAAATATTTAAATCAAGTTAAGGGAAATAAAGTTGTATTTTTGTTTAAGACTCTTGATTCTCTGGAGATGCTTGAAAGGAATTATTCAAAGAAGCTGTTAAAAGAAATTGTTCCTTTAGTGGACAATGTTGTGGTTAGTTTTGCTACTAGAAGCTTAATTAAGAAAACAAAATTTAAGGCAAAAAGAACGTGGCTTTTAAATTTTATAAAAGAAAACTTTAATATTTTAGATGATTTTGAGTTAGGAACTGAAAGATATATTGTTTTTCAAAAAAAGTAATTTTATAAAGAAGGGAATATATTCTTTGGTAATAAAACAGAGGTATTTATTATGGATCAAACACAGGTTCAAAAACCAACTGCTCCGGCTACACCTGGAGCTCAAACAATGACAGCAGAACCAGTAGAACCAAAGAAAGGTGGCTGGCTTAAATGGGTATTACTTATTTTAGCAGTACTTGTTGTTATTGGAGGAGTAGGTTATTGGCTTTTAATGTAAATTAAGCATGAAAAAAGAATTTAATAGAAAGGTTTTGAAAAATGGATTAACCATTTTATTTGAGAAAAGAAAACTCCCTGTTGTAAGTGTTGCTTTTGCAGCTAGACATGGGGGAATTAATGAGTCTTCAGAGGAGAAAGGAATTTCGCATTTTATTGAGCACCTATTATACAAGGGAACTGAAAAAAGAAATTCTAAGCAAATAGCAGAGGAAATTGAAAGAAATGGTGGAGAATTAAATGGCTTTACTTCTGATGTAGTTACTGCTTTTTGGTGCAAGATGCCAAGTTCTCAGATAAATGTTGCATTAGATGTTTTAGGAGATATGATTAAAAATCCTAAATTTGATGAAAAAGAAATAGAAAAAGAAAGAAAAGTTATTTTTGAAGAAATTAAAATGTATCATGATAATCCTAGATTACATGTTTTTGAGGAGATGCATAAATCTCTGTTTAAGGCTCCGTTTGGAATTCCTTTGATTGGAACTATTGAGTCAATGAATTCTATTAATAGAGAGAAGATGGTTGAAAAGTTCAAGAAAGTTTATACGCCAAATAATTTAATTCTTGTAGTAATTGGAGATGCTAAGTTTGAAGATGTTGTAAGTTTTGCTGAAAAGAATTTTGGAAATGAAAAATCTAAAATTAAGCAATTTAAAGTTAAGAATAAAAATGAAATTCATACTGAAAAAAGAAAAGGAATTGATCAAGCAAATATGATTTTTGCATATCATACTCCTTTGATGAATGATAAAAAATCATACGCTGCAAAAGTTCTTAGCACTTTAATGGCGGGGGGAATGTCTTCTAGACTTTTTTCAGAGATAAGAGAGAAAAGAAATTTAGCTTATGCTGTTAAGGGAGATTGTCAAATTGGAAAAGATTTTTCTTATAATTATATTTACATTGGAACAACTAAAGAGAATGTTGAAAAAGTTAAAAAGTTAATCCTTGAAGAGTTTGAAAAGGTTTCTAAGAATCTAACTGAAAAGGAAATGAATGAAGTTAAGAAACAGATAATAGGAAATTATAAAATTTCAATGGAAGATTCTCAAGGAGTTATGGTTGAACTATTATTACATGAGGTTGATGGAAATGCCGAGGAGTTTTATGAACTTGAAAAGAAAATTTCTGAAGTTAAATTAAAAGATGTTAAAGATTTAGCAAAAATTAAAGATTATAGTTTATTTACTTTAATGCCTCAAGAATAAAAATGTTTATAAAACTAAAATACTCACATAGAATATGAGAAGAGGGACAAAATTATTTTTATTTTCTGCATTAGCTATTATTATATTAACTTCTTTAGTTGTTTTTACTACCGGACAAGGTGGAGGAGGAGCGGGTTGTTTAAATTCTTCAGTTGCTGAAAATGAGACAGTTGCTATTGGAGATAAAAATATTTCAATAGTATTTATTGATGCTGATGAAGTGAGACTTCAGATTAATAATGAGACAACAAATATGTTATCAGAAGGAGAATCACAAGTTTTTGATGATTATTCTGTTCATGTCTTTGACATTACAATGGGAGCTCCAAATGGAACAAATAATGTTGTATTTGAATTTTGTTCTTTTTCTGTATCTGATGTTGATTTGTATGTTGGAAATGTTTTTCATGACAATACTTCAATTTCTGTTATTTATTGTAATCAAGAAGAAGGTCCTACTCAACCATTTTCAGTTACAATAGAGAAGGATGAGAATAATACTTATTCAACAGGGAATATCTTAAGTCTTAATGGAAGTGGGTGTGATACTTTTGTTATAAATAGGACTCTTGTAAATTTTTCTGAAGGAGATATATTAACAGTTACAGTTGATTCAAATGATACTATTAATGAGACTGATGAGGAGAATAATGCAGAGGATTATTTTTGTACTGGAGGAACTTGTGTAATTTATGTTTGGCCAAGTTGTTCTGAAACTGATGGAGGATTAGATTATTATGTTAATGGAAGTGTAAATTATACTGATTTTGTTGGAGGAACAGTAATAAGCGAGGATGTTTGTGCTGGAGATGTTGTTACTGAGTATTCTTGTAATGGTACTGTTGTAGAATATGTTAATTATACTTGTCCTTGGGGATGTAGTAATGGTGCTTGTGAAGAAAGAGAACAGGTTGTAGATTATGGAGCAAGTAAAGGATTTGCTATGGATTATGAAACTAATTTATTTTGGCAAAGAGATTCAGCTACAGGACAAACATGGAATAATGCAAGAAATTATTGTGAAGCTGCTAATTTTGGAGGATATATTGATTGGAGACTTCCTACTATTGAAGAATTAGAAGAATTTTATCCTGCTAGTGTTGGAAGCACTGTAACAAGTTTTGTTACAGGTAGTGCTGTTTGGAAAGGAAGCAATTCAAAGATTGAAGAAGCTGTTTATTCTGGAAATGCTCCTATTACTGCTGTTGGAATGAGAGCAAAACCTGGAGATGTTGATAGATTAAGAGTTGAGGTTAGAGAATTGCAAGGATGTACTCTTGGGGGAACTTCTTATAAAGATTCTGGAAGTGGTTTAGAAAAATGGATTGAAGCTCCTGAAGGATATGTTGTAACTGCTGTTGGTGCTGGCTGTAATGATGGCTGCAATGTTAAAAATTTAGGAATAAGAACAAGACAATTACAAGCTCCGTGTAGTTTAGGAAGTCAAGTTGAAACAATTAAATCTGGAAGTAAATCTCCTGAGGAGTTTGCTAGAGCACCAAGTGGATATATTATTACTGGAATTACTGTAAGAGCGAGTCCCGGAGATATTAGGGGATTAAAGATTGGATATAGACAAATTGGATTATTGCCTGAAGAGAAATTTATGGATATTGAGGTTGGAGATAATTATTGGACTTCTAATTTAAGTGGAGGAAATGCTTATGTGTTGAATTGGAATTCAGGAGCAGTATATAGTAATAGTACAGAATCAACTGCAAGCAGTAATAGTGTTATTTGTGTAAGAGATGGAAGAATTACTCCTGAAGAAAGAGTTGGTGTTGGAAGTTGTCAATTATGTATGAAGCATGAAAGTGATGGAACAACTGCTGCAAGTTTCTTTGGAAGATTATTTGGATTTGAAAGACCTTATGAAAGTGAATGGCAGTGCGGTGGATTTAATGATGAAGAAGTATTAAATGACTTTAATTGTCCAGCTGAAGGAGTGTTTAGAGGTGCTGCTTGTGCTGTTGATACAGATGATACTTTAAAGTTAAAAGTTGGTTGTGGAGATTCTAATTTACAAGATAGTTGCCAGTTATGTACAAGACAAGCTGCAAGTAATGGAAGAGATAATGCTACTTGGAATTGTGCTGGATTTAATGGAATAAGTTTAGATACAGTATTTGAGGATGATGTTGGAACAACATTTGACTTTGATGTAAGTGCTAATTGTTCTGATGCAGATATAAGTGGCAGTTGCCAATTATGTAGAAGACATTCTTCTAGAGGAAATGATTGGGAATGTGTTCCAATGGACGGAACTCCTTTATTAACTGATTTTTCAAGTTCTGTAACTGATGGATATGCTCTTGATTTAAAGATTAGATGTGATATTGAACCAGCTCCAAGTTGTTTAGATACAGATGGAAATACTTTTACTACTAAGGGAAGTTGTACAGATCAGGAAGGAGATATTAATTGGGATTATTGTAATGGAACAACTCTTACTGAATTTAGTTGCGGAAGCAATTTTACTTGTGAATCTATTCAAGTTAATTGTCCTTATGGATGTTTAGGGGGAGCTTGCTTGCAGAGAGAAGAAAGAAATGATGCTTACTTTGTTATAAATAAACCAGGAGATTTTGAATTAACTCTTAATGAAATTGTTGGAGAAGCTCAAGAAGTTGCTGATGTAGATTTTAGAAATACTAGATTTAGATTAAAAGTTGATTTAAGAACATTATCTGCTACAGGAGCTAATAGCGGATATAGTAGTTCAATGGTTGATTCTGAATATAATGTTGATAATTATGCTCAGATTGATTCAATAACAAGAGATAATTTAGAAAGTTATTCTTCTCCTCATGTTGTTCCAGAAAGTGTTTTTACAGGTAATCGGTTTGATATAGATGTGATTGAAAATGAGACAATATTAGATTTAATAGGAGAGACAGATAATGAAGTTTACTTACTTGCTTATGAAACAATAGATACTTTCCCTTATAGCGGGGGAGACCTTCCTGTTGGAGTTATTCCAGTAGGGGATATTGATGCTTCTAGTACAATCCATTCTAGTAGAACAGAAGATGTTATTGATGATGTTGTATCTGCTCCAACTAAGTGGAGTTTTATAGACGATGGATACATAAATCATTATGGAGATTTATTTTCTGTGTATGTTGATTATTATGGAAACTTAACTTTTAAGCATGAAACTCAGAATCCAAATTCAAGAGTTGTTGCAATGGTTGGAGTTCTTGCATGTGAGTGTAGTCCTGGGGAAGAGAGGTGTGATGGTGAAGATTATATAACTTGTGATGATGGCTGTGGTTGGATAAATAATGGGGAAAGTTTAGGACATTGCGGTGTTGGAGGATGTAATGAGACTGATGCTGGAACAGATTACTTTACCCAGGGAACTATAAATTATTTTTACACTGTTGAAGAGGATTTATTTTATGGATTACATGTTTCAACCGATGATTGTTATAATGAAACCCATTTACATGAGTATTCTTGTGATTTGTATAGTCCAACAGAAATAGGCCCATTAGAAACAGTTGAATGTGAACTTGGTTGTGAAAATGGGGCATGCATAGATTGTATTGATTCAGATGGAAAAGATTATTCAACTTTTGGAGATGTTCAAGGAAGAGATTTAAGTGGAGTATTATTTGCAAATGAAAGTGATAGATGTCTTGGAGATACTCTTGTTGAGAGAATTTGTACTAATGGATTTTTAGATTCAACATTCTTTGAGTGTCCTAATGGATGTAATGAAGGAAGGTGTTTAATGGTTGAATGCAGTGTTACATTTGGAAATGTGTCTGAATGTGGAAAAAGTTCTTACAATGTTGATGGAGTTCTTTTCTGTGATTTGTATAATGGAAGCAAGTATGAATTTGATTTATATAATGTTTCAGAGTGTGATTTAGGATGTTCTGCAGGAGTATGTACTGTTTCAACATGCGATGATAATGATTTAGGTATTTCTGAGAATGTGACTAAGTCAACAGCAAATGATAGTCAAGGAAATGTTGTAGAAGATGTTTGTGCTAATGATGAATATTTAGCAGAAGCTGTGTGTAAGAATGGTGTTGCTGTTGCTGAAGAAAGATATTGTTCAAGAGGATGTCAAAATGGAAAGTGTATTGGAGAAAGTAATTGTAATGATACAGACGGAGGATTAGATTATTATGAAGCTGGTGTTGTTACTTCATGTGTGGGATTAGATTGTACTGTTGGAGAGAATGAATCTTGTATTGATGGAGTATTATGGGAAAGTTATTGTGGAAAGAATAATCAGCCGGTATGGCAGCAAATAGAGTGTCCATATGGATGTAACTTAAGTACTAATAGAACTTGTGCTCTTCCTGAAGAAGAGATAACTGCTACTTGTGACCCTGTGACTATTGGTGGGCCAGAGATAAGTCCTGGAACAAGATTATCTATTAATGGAACATTAAGCTATTGTGATCCATTTACTTTAACATATCTTGCTGTGAAGACTGGAAATACTAGTTGTATAAATGATTATGAATGTGAAAACAATGTATGTGTTGAGGGCTCTTGTTATTCAATAAGAACTGAATTAACTGAACAAAGAGAAATATTAGTTCAGCAAGCAACATGGATACAAGAAATTAGATGTTTCTTAAGAGATTTATTTGGTATTGAAGATGAAATTGATTGTTTAAATGAATCTATTGGAGGTTAATTATGAGGGTAAGAAAATTTCTGATACCTCTTTTTATTGTAGCAATTATTGGTTTTGTTGTTGCTCAAAGTTGTACTAGTACGGGATTTTTTAATTCTACACATTATTGTGATGCTGCAAGTGGAGAGGTTGAATTATTAAAGACAGATGGAACTGCATGTGTAAATGATTTTGAATGTGCTAATCAATCATGTGCAGATAGTTTTTGTCAATCAAAATTTGGAGATGAACCAATATTCAAAGAGAATTATACTGGTTGGTTAGAGGACATATGGAATCTTATTCAAGGAATAGAATGTGATCCTGAAAATCAATCCTATCATTGTAAAGAAAATGATACTCATGCATATATATGCGGAGCTAATGCAGTATATGAAGATAAAGGAGAAATAATTGGATTATGTAATGCTACAGGAGTATGTGGTGATGGAAATCTAACTATTGATGAACAGTGTGATGATGGAAATAATTGGAGCAATGATTCATGTAAGGGAGATTGTACTTTTAATATATGCGGGGATAATTCAACATATGTTGGAGTTGAAGAGTGTGATGATGGAAATAATGTTTCTGGAGATGGATGTAATGATTATTGTGTATCAGAACAGTGTGGAACAATTAATGTAACAAATTGTAGTGGTTTTTACAATGTTACTTGTAATGAAAGTTATGTTTGGGTTTTTAGTAATCTTACTCTTGGAGAGTGTGGAGTAGAGTGTCTTCCAGTAGGAAATGTTACTTGTAATGTTACACAAACCTTAGAGTGTAATGGAAGTTATGTATGGGAAAATTTAGGTGAAATAAATGGTTCATGTGGTTTTCCTCCTTATGTGTGTGGGAATGGGGCAGTAGAAATACCCTATGAGGAATGTGATGATAATAACACTTATAGTAATGATTCATGTAAAGGGGACTGTACTTGGAATGTTTGTGGTGATGGTTCTATTTATTTAGGAGTTGAAGAGTGTGATGATGGAAATAATGTTTCTGGAGATGGATGTAATGATTTATGTTTAATAGAAGATTGTTCAACAGTTAATGTAACAAATTGTAGTGGATTTTATAATATAACTTGTAATGAAAGTTATTTATGGCAACCAGCAAATTTGACTATTGGAGAGTGTGGAGTAGAGTGTCTTCCTTTAGGAAACGAATCTTGTAATGGAACTAGTTATTTATATTGTAATTCAAGTTATGTATGGGATGATAGAGGATTAGTAGATGGAGAATGTGGATATGCTCGGCCTCATGGTGGAGGGGGAGGAGGAAGATCAACTCGTTCACCTAATATTGAGATTGTATTTTTTTCTCCTATGAAGGATGTAACTTATTCATCTAATAGAATTGCATTGCAGGTAGCAGATAGAAATCACAAGGCAGAGTTTTGGAGATATTCATTAAATAGAGGGAAGCAATTAGATTTTGTACCTAATACAACAATCTTTCCTTCTGAAGGACATAATTCAATTATAGTATATGCAAGAGAGGATTTTAAGTCAAAAAAAGAGGAAGCAAAAGAGGTAGAATTTGATGTGGTAATACCTTCTCCAACAGATAGAGGTTATTGTGGAGATAATCTGTGTCAAGAGACAGAAAATTGTGAAAACTGTGCAAATGATTGCGGGGCATGCCCGATTATTGAAGAAGTTTTTTGTGGGAATGAAGAATGTGATACTGAAGAAAGTTCATATAGTTGTCCTTCAGATTGTATTGCAAGGGAGAGAACAGATTATACATATGTTGCAGCAGGAGTTTTAGCAGCATCTCTTGCAGTTCTTGGATTTGTATTATATAGAAGGTTTTTTAGTGGAGCTGCAGGGATTTTAGATCCTAGAGGCGAATAATAATTCTTTTAAACTAGAAATTATAAGATAAAATATGTTTATTGTAAAGGTTCCAGGGATAAGTGGCTTAGGAAAGACAAAAGGATGTGAAAGAGCTGGAAATGCTATTCTTAAGACATTAAAGGAAGAAATATTTTCAAATGAGCAAGGAAAAGAAATAGAGTTTTCTAAATTGGATTTAGAGGAAATACATTTGGATAATTCAAATTTAGAGATTACTAATAAACTTATATATGAAAACAGTTTTGAGAGTTTTGAAGAACATCCGAAAACAATCTTTTTAGGCGGAGACCATTCTGTGAGTTATTCAATAACAAGGGCATTTTTTGATTATTGTGAGAGCAATGCAAAGAAGCCGTGTTTAATTGTTTTTGATGCTCATCCTGATTTAATGCCCCCTGTAGATAATAAAATGCCCACTCATGAAGAATGGTTAAGAGCTTTAATAGAGGATGGCTTTCCTGCGGAAAACATTTTATTAGTTGGGGTGAGAAATCAAGATAAAGAGGAGTATAGATATATTAAAGAAAAGGGGATAAAGATAATGTCTATGAATGCTTTAAATGAGGATTTACAAGAGTCATGTGATAATATAATGGAGTTTGCAAATGGAAAAGAGCTTTATGTTTCATTAGACATTGATGTTGTTGACCCTAGTGCTGCCCCATCTACAGGCTATCCGGAGCCAGGAGGCTTAACAAGCAGACAAATGTTATACTTGATACAGAGAATAAATAAAATTAAAAATCTAAAGGCTGTAGATATAGTAGAGATAAATGAAGTTAAAGATAAAGAAAATAATAATATGACTGTTAAACTTGGAGCAAAAATTTTATCTGAATTAATATGAGAACCTTTATTTCAATAGAACTTCCTGAGCAAGTTAAGAAAGAGATATTTAAGGAATTTAAAAGATTAGAGAATTCTGGGTTTGTTGTTGGGAAATTTGTTTCTAAAGATAATTTGCATTTGACTTTGAAGTTTTTAGGGACGTTGACAGAAGAGCAAGTTGAAAAAGTAAAGGAAAAACTTTCAGAATTTGATTTTAGCAAGTTTGAGGTTCATACAGGAGAATTTGGATTTTTCCCTTCGGAAAAGTATGTTAGAGTTGTGTGGATAGATCTTGTTTCAGATGAATTAATTAAACTTAAGGAAGAAATAGATAAATCTCTATTAGAAATAGGGCTTAATCATGATAATAGAGAATTTAGTTCACATATTACTGGAGCTAGAATAAAGAATGTAAAAGATAAAGAGAAGTTTCTTGATTTTATTAAGGGGTTAAGAGTGAAGAAGCATAGTTTTCCTCTAGAGAAGGTTTCTTTTATGAAGTCTGAGCTTACTAGAGATGGTCCAGTGTATAAGACATTAGAAGAGTTTAATTTAAAGTAAGTGGAAATATAAATGAAAAAGACTTTAATCATTTAAATAATTTCTGTTCTAGAGATATATAGATTATCTTGACCATATTTTTTATAAAGGAAAATTGCGTTAAGTTATTTTAATGGCAAAAGAAAGAGTATCTGATCCTGATGCATATCTTGTTGGGAGTGAAGACCCAACAGTTAGGTTAAGACCTTCTGAAGGAGAATTAGAAAAAGGGGCTGGTGATGTGATATCTCCTAGACCTTTGCAAAGAAGAACCAGGCCTTCTCCAGGTTATAACCCTGATGCATATTTAGAAAGAGAAAGGGGAAGATAAAATAATTTAATATCTAGCATGAATCAATTCATATAGAATCTCTGCTTTTTTACCTAGGACTTCTTTAAGTTCTTCTAGAGAAGCATTCATTATATCTTTGATTGTCTTAAATTCTTTTAGAAGTTTTTTAGCAGTCTTAGGGCCTATTCCGGGAAAACTTTCTAAAATAAATTGTAGACGCTGTTTTTTGCTTAAGAATTTTTTAGATACATTTAGAGGAGCTTCAGCGTCTTTCTTTTTTGCTAATACAGAAATGAACTTTGCAGTATCTAGATAATTTTTTGTGAAGATAATTGGAATTCTGTGTTTTAGGAGTATTGAGAGTAGGAAGCCCCTGATTGCATTTGGATTTATTCCTGTTAAATTATTATCTGAGTAGAGTTCTTGTTCAGCAATACCCTCGACGATTAATAATCTATCTTTGTATTGTTGCATTTCTTCAAGTTGTTTTGATAGTCTTCTATTAATCATTGAATTAATAAAATCAGAAGTTGTTTTTCTTTCAATAGCTACTCCACGAACAATATAATCAGCAACCTTTAGTTCACGAAATTCAATATCAAAACCCATAGAAATAAGTTCTGTGGCTATAAGACAATTTTTCTCTCTATAATCAATAAGAATTTTTTCTTTGACTACTGGAACTTCTGGTTTTATTCTTGGTTTTTTCTTTGAGAAGATATCTAAAAATGGTGTCATTTTATTTTTTTGTAAACTTTGTTTAAAAATCTTTATTTTTTAGAAAAATAATATTCAATTAAAAATGCTAATAAGATTACAATAACTAAGATTATTGGAACGTATTTGAATGTTGAAGAATATATTAAGGTTTCAGTAAGTTGACCTGGGTCATTTAGATTTCCTCTAATAAACCATACATCGTCTATTATTAGCCCAATTGCAATAGATGCCATAACTAAAAAGATTGCTCTTTGTTTTTTAGCAAAAAGTAATAGTAAACAGGAAATAATTAAAAGAATTAAACCATAATCAAAGTGGTGCAATTCAAATCCTGCTAAAATGGGTGTGGGGTTTTTTATTAATACTATTCCTCGGGTTATTAAAATTGTTAAGACTAAAAATCCAATAAAAACAAGGATTTTGTGGTGGGTTTCAAATCTTTCAAATTCTCTTATGAATTTTTTAATCATTTTAATAAAAGGTTATAAGCTCTTTTAAATATTAGGGAGAGTTTTTTTAATATAAGTTTTGTTTTTGATCTCTTGGCTATAATAACTATGTATTCTGCCACATCCTTTGGATTTAGCATTTGTTTTGAAGTTGGTTTTTTTGTATATTCCTTAAAGAATTCTGTATTTATCCTAGCAGGATAAAGGGTTGAAATTTTTATTCCTTTTTTCCATACTTCCAACATTAATGATCTTTTTAATCCCGCAACCCCGTGTTTTGAGGCACAATACGCTGAATATTTTGGAGCTCCATATATCCCTGCAATAGATCCTATAGTTATTATATGCCCTTTAGTGTTCTTTTTTAACATATCTTTTATAGCCTCTTTTGAACATAAAAATACTCCAGTGAGATTTGTCCCGATAACAGAGTCCCACTCTTTTTTAGATATTTTTTGAATCTCTGAATTTAAGCCCCTTCCTGCATTATTAATTAAAATATCTATTTTTCCAAATTCTTTTTTTGCTTTTTTAAATAATGTTTTTACGTCTTTTTCCTTTGAAATATCTGTTTTAACTAGCAAAACCTTTGTTTTTTTGTGTTTTTTTCCCAATTCTTTTTTGATTGCTTTTAATTTTTTAATTCTTCTAGCTGCTAGAACTAAGTTACAATTTTCTTTTGCTAATTGATATGCTAATGCCTCTCCCAATCCACTGCTTGCTCCAGTAAGAATTATTGTTTTATTTTTTAAGGGAACCATTTTCTCTTATAATCCAGGAGTGAGTATCTTTTATAGTCTTTTCTAAAATAATTTTTGGGGACCATCCAAATTCTTTTTTTGCTTTTTCGTTTTTGAAATATCTGTATTTAAATGAAGAGTCTATATTGTCTGCAGTTAGTTCTAAATCTTTTTTTATCCTTTCAATTATCTTTATTAAGTGGAATAGGGGAAAATTCATAAATTTTGGGAGAGTTTTTCTTGGTGGACTGGTTCCAATTGTTTTAGCTATTGTCTTATTTATGTTGATAAAACTATGATTCTCTCCTGACAGTAAATACTCTCCGGTTTTTTCTTTTTTTAATGCTAAAACTATCCCTTCTGCAACATCTCTTACATCTACTATATTTGTACCTCCAGGCATATTGAATGGAATCCTTCTCTGTTTAATTGCAATCATCAACCTCACTAAATTTTTTATATCTCCTGGCCCCCACATTAGTCCTGGATATAGAATTAATAAATCCATTTTATCTTTATAGCTTTTTACTATCTTATCTCCTAGATATTTTGAAAGCATATAATATTTCTGTCTTTTTTTGGCAATCCTCCAGTCAAATATGAAATTTTCATCTACAAACGAATCTTTTTTATCTATAAATCCAAGAGCAGCAACAGAACTTACATGAATAAATTTTTTAACTTTATTTTTTTCTGAAAGTTTGATAACATTTTTTGTCCCTTTTACATTAACTTTGTAAAGTTTTTCCTTATCTTTTAATGAGAACGAAACTAAACCTGCTAAATGTATTACTACATCCACATCTTTAAAAGAATCTTTTATTGAGTTTTCATTTGTTATATCCTTGTTTAAGATGATTTCAACTTGCTTGTTATTTATTTTAAAATTCTTTAAGGGGTTTTCTTTTAAATCTATAACTCTTATTTTTAATTTAGGATACTCTTTTGTTATTTTTGTAATAAGATAATAGCCTAAAAATCCACAGCCCCCTGTTATCAACACCCTTCTCATTCTCTTTTGTTATAAGAAGCCTATATAAATATAATTGTGTTATTTTATTTAAAATAAACTTCTCTGAGTAGATTTAAATTCTTTTCCATTTTCTAAATCTTGTTGTATCTGGCTTATTGCGCTGTGCATTTTCTTTTCTCTGCTTTTAGAAACATAAAAGAAAGCTTCATCACGAGTTTTTTTTGTTATCAGCATGATTAATTTTCCTTTTGATAATCTTGCAGTTCTTCCGGTTCTTTGGATTGTTCTTATTGCGCTTGGAATTGGCTCATAGAAAACTACTGCATTAACTTCAGGAATATCTAAACCTTCTTCTGCTATGCAAGTTGCACATAGAATATCTATTTTGCCGTCGGAAAAGTCTTCAATTATCTTTTTTTGCTGTTTTTGACTAAGTCCAGATTCTGATTTTTTAGCTTGCCCTACAAATACTTTTGCTTTGATATCTGGAATTTCATTAATTTTTTTAGAAATATTTGTTGCAGTATCTCTGAATTGTGTAAAGACAATCATCTTTAGATTTTTATTTTGTTGTTTTTCTCTTTTTATTATTTCAATTAATTCTGAAAGTTTTGGGTGTTCTTGATTTTTTGCTAGGAGTTCATTAGAAGACATAAAAATAAAATTAAATTCTGGTTTTGCAACTAATTTTACAACACCTTTAGATTTTTTGTTTGTTGCTTCTTTGAAAAGTTTTTGCAAATATTTGTTAAAACTTTGAAGGGTTTGAGTTTCTAATAATTCTAGGGCGTGTTGGAGTTTTATTGCCTGAGCACAAGCACTTACCCCTAACATATAATTATAATTTCTATTACTCCCTGCTATTGCAAGATTATGCATTAATTTTTTTTGAAGTTGAATTAATCCAGTTTTTGTTGATGGGCCAAAAAGAACTTTCCTAGCTCTAAGTTCTTCAACATAACGATCAAATAATTTTAAGAGTACATGTTTTATTTCTTGAAACTCTGGGGGGAAGTCTACCATTATTTTTTCAAATTCAAGTTCTTGAAGATATTGTTTAACATCTGGAGATTCTCTTGTTCTTAGTTCAACAGCCTCTATAAAAAGGTTTTTACATATGTCTTTTATTTTGGATTTATCACTTCCAGGAGAAGCTGTTAATCCTAAAATTCTGGGATGAAGAGAATTTTTAATGTAATTTTGGGCAAGAAATGTGTAATCATAACTTTTTACACATCTATGTGCTTCATCTTCTATAAGTAAGCATACCCCTCCAAGATCATATAGACCTTTTTTTACATCGTTTGCAACACATTGGGGAGTAGAAAAGATAATATCTGAATTCTGCCAAAGTTTTTTTCTGTTGCCAGGAGATACAGCTCCGGTAAATAAGGTCATTTCTCCAAAAAGTTCTGGCAAATATTTTTTAAATGATTTTTGATGTTGTTCTGCTAAAGGTTTTGTTGGAGCTAAGAAAACTACTTTTTCTCCTGGAAAATCTTTCATCCTTTGGATAGCTAACATAAGAGCGATAAGGGTTTTTCCTAATCCTGTTGGAAGAACAACTAGGCAATTCTTTTTTGCACAGATTTCAAAAATCTTTTGTTGATATTCTCTCGGAGTTATACCTTCTAAAAAATCCATTTTTAATTTTATTAATATTATACCAGTAGAAATGCATACCCTACTGCCAGCACTACAAGTGAAGCTAAGAAGCTCCATAAGACTAGATTGCCAAAGAAAATCTTATTTCCATCTAAATCAGAGATTGGAAGCATATTAAAGAAAGTATACCATACACTAAGCTTAGCAAGTGTTGGCCATCCAGCTAGATATCCTATTACTGCAAAAACTAGGTTTGCAAATATTCCTGCTGCAGCAATTAACCCTATCTGGTTTTCAGTTATCTCTGAAAATGAATATATTCCGTGCCTTTTAGCTGATTTGTATATTTTTGGTTTAATATCAAAGATAAGAGAAGCCATCCATAAGAGGTTTCCAAAGCTTAAGGCTGAAATAATTATTGGAAGAAATATCCCTGCTGGAAAAGGTTTTTTGAATCTTTGTTCTGGTTTAAATCCATATTGTTTTATTGTCCAAGGTTTTATTTCTATTTTTGAATCTAAGTAGTAAGCTGCAGCTTTTTTAGCTAAGATATTGGCTACAACAATTATGAATATTGCTAAGAGACCTAAAAAGAACATTCCCCATGTTTTAATCAAACTTATTGAAATTGTTAGAACAATAGTGATGGCTAATATCCAAAGGAGTTCTTTTTTATTAAACATATTTTTTGGAGGAGAGGTTTTTTTATAAACCTTGTCCTTGAATATTATATAACTTATATGTATTGGTTATATAACGGAAAAGTATTTAAATAAGTTTCAATAAATCTTAGTATGAGAATAAAAAAGGTTACTGATGTTTTAGGGACAAAAGTTTATACTGATTCAGGTGATTATTTTGGCGAGATAGAAGAAGCTAATCTTATTGAAAACAAAATTGATAGTTGGAGAATTAAGGTTGGTGGAAGCATTGTTTCTTTGATTGGAGGAGCAAGAGGAGTAATTATTCCTCACCAATTTGTAAAGGCAATAAGTGATATATTTATCATAAATAAATCTGCTTTGCCGAGTCCTAGTGAGACCGAGATAGAAGACTTTTCAGAGGATTTAATCTAAATAAATGGCAGAAACAATATTACAGCATTGGTTATTTACTAGGTTTGCTTTTCCTTTTTTATTGGCTTTTTTTATTGTGTTTGCTATTCTTGAAAAATTAAAATTCTTTGGGGAAGATAAAAAACAATTGAATGCGCTTATTGCGTTTATTATTGGATTGATTTTTGTTGCTTTTGCTTATCCTGTAGATGTTGTTAATAATCTTATATTGTTTTTGAGTGTTGCATTAGTTGTGATGTTTGTAGGTTTGCTTCTTTGGGGATTTTTATCTGGAGAGGCTAAAATAGAAGGTTCAGGAGTTAAGATTACATTTGGTATAGTAATTCTTATTGCATTGATTATTGCAGTAATTTGGGCTACTGGAGTATGGGGGGATGTAATTGATTGGTTATTTAAGCAAGATTGGAGCAATACTTTTTGGACAAGTGTTCTTTTTATTGTTGTAGTTGCTGTTGCTTTGACATTAGTGTTAAAGAGCAGTGGAACTAAGTCAAAATAAAAAGGTATTTAAATCAGTTTTAATTTAATTTAATATGTTAGAAAATGTGGTGACGTTTGCAACATATGGGTATTATGATGGTGCAATTGGAAGTTTCTTGGATTCATTAGGACAAGCAGGTTTTTTTAGTTATTTGCTTCCGTTTTTATTGATATTTGCTTTAGTTTATGGTATTCTTGTTAGACTTAAGCTTTTTGAAAGTTCTAAGGCAGTTAATGCTATTATTGCTCTTGCTGTTGGTCTTTTAGCATTACAATTTGATTTTGTGTCTGTTTTCTTTGCAGAGGTGTTTCCAAGAGTTGGAGTTGGTTTGGCAATAATGTTGATTATACTAATAATTATGGGCTTGTTCTTGCCGAAGGCAACATGGATTCCTTATGCTTTATTTGGAGTAAGTGCATTGGTTGTTGCTACAATTCTTATCCAAAGTACAGATGTTTTTGGAAGTAATCTTGGATTTTGGATACAGTATAATTGGCCATTAGTATTAGGATTGATATTCTTATTGATACTTGTTGCTACAATTATTGGGGCGTCAAAAGAAAAGAATGATACTAAGTTTGGAGATGTAGCTGGAAAGTTCTTAAAAGAATTAGTTGACGGTTAATTTATCTTTTCTTTTTAGAAACAGATTTTTTTGTTCTTTTACCTGCTCTTTTGAAAGTATCTTGCATCATAGCCATTTCTTTTTTTGTGCTTCTTAGTTCTTCCCCATAAGCACCGACTTTTTCAAGAACTTTTATTTGAATAGTATCTATTATTCTTTCTATTTTTTTTAATCTCTCATCAATGTTTTCTATTTTTACTTGAGCTAGAGTTTTTAGTTCATTTAAGTCATCCATTGTTTTTTCTATTTTTCTTATTTTTTCTGAAAAAACTTGGTTTGCTATTTCTATTATTGTGTCTGAATCCATTCCAGCAGTTTGAGGAGCATAACCTTGGTATCCTGCTTCTGGGTAGTATTCTTGTCCTGTTGCTGCTTCTCCTCCGTATTCTGCACCAACTTCTTGTGTTTGAGGAGCATAATTAGCTTCTGCTCCTGCAGTTGCAACTGGAGAAGGAGCTTCATATTCTGGAGCAGGTTCTGATGAAACAGCGTTTTTTATTTGAGCTTGATTCATTGCATCATTTATCTCTTTTGGAGCAATACCTTGCTGTTGTAGATTTGATACTATTTCTTCATCTCCCATTCCCTGGTTTTTTAGTTGCATAACTTGATCTAGTGTACCCATTTTAATATATTAGTTTTGTTTGTTTTTTAAGTTTTCTTTTCATATGGCTGAAACATTCTTGCTTGTTTTGCTAATATTTCAACATCATCTTTTTTTGCAAATTTTGAAAACTCCCCAGAGATAGTCTCCATGAATGAAGCTATTCTTTCTATTTTTTGTTTTATTACTTCTAAGTCTTTTTTCATTTCTAGGATTTTTTCATCTGTTCTTTCTTTTGTTTCTATCATATTTTGACCAATAAGAAGTATTCTATCTTTTAGCACTCTTTGCTTTTCTTCTATATCTCTTACTTTTGTATTTACATCAGAGAAAACTTGTCCTGTGTAATCTACCCCTTCTTCAGCCATATAAAATAGAGGATAAAGTGGTTTAAATTTGTTGTGATTATTACATAAAAATTATTAAAGCATTATAACGTAAAACTTATATGCAATTTAAACTGGAAATGAGATTTCCGTAAAAAATCACAAAAATGCAATTTAAACTGGAAATGAGATTTCCGTAAAAAATCACAAAAATGCAATTTAAACTGGAAATGAGATTTCCGTAAAAAATCACAAAAATGCAATTTAAAGAGGGAACTCCTTTGTATTCATATGAAGTGCAAAGAGAAGGTGGAGAAGATGTTTTGTACATTAATTACTTAGGAGCTCCATATGTGCCAAGCCTTTCTGATTACCCCGAAGTTATGGAAAAGACACTAGACGCCCTTATTGAAAGTCCAAATGTATCTAGGGTTGTTTTTGTACAGCAAAAGAATTATAATTATGATTTTAATGAAACTGCAATGCTTTTAGAAGTGGCTAGATTGTATGTTTTTCTTCTTAAGCAGGAAAGAATGCTTTCATATGAAAAACTTGTGACTAATTGTGAACAGTTTTTTTCTCAAAGATATAATGATCTTTTTGCTTTTTTGATTATGTTAAAACAAGACCCAATTGCAGGACATAGCGAGCTTAAAAGATTATTAATTGAGGCAAAGATATTTTTAGATAAAGTAGATGATGCATGCAAACAAGATCAAAAAAATTATATTGCTTTTCTTGAGAAAATATTGGGTTTGTTTGATAAGACTGAATTAATTAAAAGATTTAGACCATATGAAGATAATTACAAAAAAGGAGATAGAGAAATTTACCATAAGATATTCAAACCTGATGTAATTCCAAATTTTACTTTTACTAGGTTGGTTATGGATCTTCCAGAAGAAGGGGAAATTATTGACCAATATAAAATTGGAGAGGGCACATATGATGAGTCATTGATAACTATCTTAAGAAAAGAAGATGAACCCAAGGCAATTTATCATATTACTCCTCCTGAAAATACATTAAGTGAAGAATATAATATGCTTTTGAATCTTGCTAGGAGTGTTTTAATTGAACATCAACCAAAAGCTGAAGAATTTACAGATACTGCAAGAATAAGACAGGTTTTTTTGAACATTGCTAAAGATCTTTTACAAGATTTAGCAAATAATAAAGGAATTAATTTAAATTATAATGAGTTAAATAAACTAGCAACAATTCTTGTAAGGCATACTATTGGATTTGGATTAATGGAAGTGTTATTGCAAGATACAAGATTGCAGGATATTGTTTTGAATGCGCCGATTCCTCAAACTCCAATATATCTTAGACATCAAGACCATGCAGAATGTGTAACTAATATACTTCCAAGTCAAGAAGATGTTAATTCTTGGGCTGCTAAGTTTAGAATGATTTCCGGAAGACCATTAGATGAAGCAAACCCTATTTTAGATACTCAATTGGAAATAGGAAGTTTAAGAGCAAGAATAGCTATTATTCAAAAGCCATTATCCCCAGATGGATTAGCATATGCAATAAGAAGGCATAGAGAGAGTCCATGGACCTTACCTTTATTTATAAAAAATAAGATGGTAAACCCCTTTGCAGCAGGTTTGCTTAGTTTTTTGATTGATGGAAGTAGAACATTATTGGTTGCTGGAACAAGAAGTTCAGGAAAGACCTCATTATTAGGAAGTTTGATGTTAGAGATAATACCAAAGTATAGAATAATTGTTATAGAGGATTCTTTAGAGTTGCCTGTTGAATCACTTAGAAAATTGAATTATGATATTTTAAGAATGAAAGTAAGAAGTGCTTTGTTAAAGACAGGGACAGAAGTTTCTGCTGATGATGGTATAAGAACAAGTTTAAGATTAGGAGATTCAAGTTTGATTATTGGTGAGGTTAGAAGTGTAGAAGCTAAAGCATTATATGAAGCAATGAGAGTTGGGGCATTAGCAAATGTAGTTGCAGGTACAATCCATGGTGCTTCACCATATGGTGTTTTTGATAGAGTAGTTAATGATTTGGAAGTTCCTGCTACTAGTTTTAAGGCTACAGATATAATTGCAGTTGCTAATCCCATAAAGTCTCCAGATGGATTGCATTCATGGAGGAGATTACTTCAAATATCTGAAGTGAGAAAACATTGGAAAAATGACCCAATTTCAGAACAAGGATTTGTTGATTTATTGAAGTATAATGTAGAAAATGATGAGCTTGAAGTTACAGAGGATTTAAGGAATGGAGATAGTGAAGTGATAAAGGATATTGCAGCAAATGTTAAGGGATGGGCAGGAAATTGGGATGCAGTATATGATAATATTCTTTTAAGGGCTAAGATGAAAAAGGAAATTGTTGATGTTGCAGAGAAGACTGGAGACCCAGGAATATTAGAGGCTAAATTTAATGCATTGTCTAACCATGCTTTTCATGATATTTCTAATAAAATAATAGAAGAGGTTGGTTTGCCTTTGAGTGCTAGAGTTTTTCCAGAATGGCAAAAGTGGTTAAACAAGAAAGTGAAAGGTAGAAAGGTCTAAATTATAAAGATTTATTAATTAATTTTCATTACTTTTTATTGATACAAAAGAGCAGAAAAATGTTATTTTCTGCTACACTTTTTTATGGATAAAAAAAGATGGTAGATGTAAAAGATATTCTTAGGAAACATTCTAGCAAAATAGAAAGTCAAATGGCAGGTACAGATGTTGGGAAAGTGAATTATAGCAGAGAGTATTTAGAGTTTAAACAAGAGATGGCCCCTCAATTAACAAAATATGAAAGATGGTGTAATAGTCTTGGGAGTCTCATTAAATTAAAAGTAGCTAAAAAAGATGAAGAAAGAATAAGAAAGTCTATTGAGATTGCACATCTTGAGATAGAACCTTGGCAGGCCCTGACATTAAGTGTAATGGCTTTTGTATCTGTTTTTATTTTAGGAATATTAATTTCTGTTGCGGTAACTTTAATTTCTGGGCAAGGTTTTGCAGGTTTTCCATTTTTGTTTTTCTTTTTAATGGTATTGCTTTCATTATTTTTATTTAAGTTTACAAATGATTATCCCAAGAGATTAGCTAATCAATGGAGATTAAAAGCAAGCAGTCAGATGGTTCCTGCAATACTTTATATTGTTGTTTATATGAGACACACTCCTAATTTAGAAAAAGCAATCTCTTTTGCTTCAGAACATCTTCAGCCACCATTGGCATTAGATCTTAAGAAAGTATTTTATAATGTTCAGGTTGGAAAGTTTTCTACAATAAAGGAGAGTCTTGATAATTATCTTGAGACCTGGAGAGATTATTCTTCTGAATTTATTGAAAGTTTTCATCTTATTGAAAGTAGTTTGTTTGAACCAGATAATGCAAGAAGAGTACAGATATTAGAGAAATCTCTTCAAGTTGTATTAGATGGGGTATATGATAAGATGTTGAAATTTACACATAATGTTAGAAGTCCTTTAACAAATGTATATATGTTAGGAGTTGTTCTTCCAACATTAGGATTAGCATTACTTCCCTTGGCAAGTGCAATGGTTGGAGGGTTGCTTAAGTGGCCACATGTTTTTGTTTTGTTTAATCTTTTAGTTCCATTTTTGGTTTTTTATCTTACTGAAAAAATAGTATATCTTAGGCCAGGAGGACATGGTGAGAGTACATTATTAGAAAGAAATCCATTATATCCAAAATATAAAAGTAGAGCTCCTTATGTTAAGGCATTTTTGATATGCCTTCCATTTTTTATAATTGGATTTTTGCCTTTGATATTTCAATATACTCCTGTTCCAGGAATTCTTGGTTTGCAACAAGATTATACTTTTGCTGAGCTTGGATTAGGGATTATAGGAGGAGAAGATTATATATTTGATTTTAAGCCTGCTGGGGAAGGAGTTGCTGGACCTTTTGGAACAGGTGCTTTATTGCTTAGTATGTTTATTCCATTGGGATTAGCCTTGTTTTTTTCACTTTCTTATTCTGCCAGGACAAAAGAATTGATAAAAGAAAGAGAAAACACAAATGAGTTAGAGATGGAATTTAATAATTCATTATTTCAAATGGGGAATAGATTAGGAAATGGTATGCCTCCGGAACTTGTTTTTGCAAAAGTAGCAGAATCTTCAAAAGGATTAAAGACCGAGGATTTTTTCAAAAGAGTAAATTATAATGTGCAACAAATGGGAATGGGGGTTGAAGATGCTATCTTTAATACTCGAAGAGGAGCAATTGCATATTATCCTTCTGATTTAATTGCTACTAGTATGAGAATACTTATTGAATCTGCTAAAAAAGGTTTGAATATAGCTGCTGTAAGTCTTATGAGCATTTCACAATATGTAAAAAATATACAAAAGATAAGTGCTAGACTTAGAGACTTATTAGCAGAGATAATTTCTGATATGAAGAGTAATATGACTTTTTTAGCTCCATTACTTTCAGGAGTTGTTGTTGGATTAGCAGCTATGATAACTTCTATATTAAACAAGTTAAATATTGCTCAATTAACACAAGAGGGGGCTGCACAATTTGGAAATCTTGGAACATTATTAGAGATATTTGAATTACAAAATATGATTCCCCCATATTATTTACAGATTGCAATTGGAGTTTATATAATCCAAATAATATTTATTTTAACTGGAACATTAGTTGTGATTGATTCAGGAGAAGATAGATTAGAGAAAACAAATAAGACAGGAAAGAACTTGTTTAGAGGAATATTGCTTTATTTTATAACCGCGACCTTAGCCACAATTGCATTATTTGCTCTGGGAAGCATTGTACTAGGGAATTTATTATAGATAAGTTTATTAATTATTTTTACTAGAAAGAATTATGAAGAAAAAAGGAGTGATTGCAGACTATCTTCCATGGATAATTATAGCAGTTGTTGTTTTAACTTTAGTTATGATATCTATTTTTTATCTAAAGGATCAGGGATTTTCTTTAATAGATAAACTTAAGGGAATAGGAAGAGGATAATGGCAGAGCTTACAATAAATCAGTTGATTAAGATAATTATTGGAGTGTTTGTTATAGCAGTAGTTATTATTGGATTGTATTTTTTCTTTAGAAATTATATTACTGGCTTTTTTAAGAATCTTCCTGGAACAGATGTTTTTTTGGGATTATTGGGAAAATGAAGAAAAGAGGTTTTTTATTAGCGTCACAGACAGTTAAGATAGTTATTGCTGTGATATGCATAGTGTTTTTAGTTTTCTTTTTGACACAATTATATTTTTCTAAAGTTACAGAAGAAAAAGGAAGACAAGCTGCAAGTACTTTATTAGATTCAACTAATAGTATAAGCAAGTGGATAGATCAGATAAAAGCCGGTGAAACCCTTAAGAAAAATAAATTTGAGCTTAAAAATCCTAAAGGGTGGTATGTATTTAGTTTTACAGGGGCAGAGAAAAAGCCAAATTCATGTGTTAATAAAAATTGCTTGTGCATATGTGAAAATGTTATTGATTATTTTGATAGGCAAATAAAATATTGTGATGAAGATGGAGCATGCCTTATTATTCCAGAACTTGAAGATAGAGATATAGAAAAAGAGATTTTTGATGGAACCAAAATATCCTATGCTTATAGTGGCAGTATACTTAGGTTAAATTTTGAGGACCCTAAAAAATGAATATGGATGAATTAATAAAATATATAATCTGGATTGCCTTCTTTGGTTTTGTATTAGCAGGACTGTATTTTATGCTTACAAGGATGGGAGTATTATAATGAAAAATATTTTATATAATAAAAGAGCTGAATTGACAACAAGACAAATAGTTTTATTGGTAATATTAGTAACAAGTTTTGCAATAATATTGTTTTTTATATTTAGATTAAATCTTCAGCAAGAAAGTGTTAAGGAGATATGTCATAATTCAGTTGTATTAAGAGGAAATGCTGCTCTTCCTACTGCAAAGCAGACTATTCCATTAAATTGTAGACAAGCATATGTTTGTGTTACTCAAGATGGAACATGTGAAAGAATGAGTTCATATGATTATAGAATTGTTGTTAAAGATAAAGATGAATTTTATTCTGCCATGGCTGAAGAGCTTGCAGATTGTTGGTGGACATATGGGGAAGGAAAAGTAGATTATGTTGGAAAAGATGCTCTTTCAAGAAATAATTATTGTTCTTTATGTTCTCAATTAAGATTTGATGATAGTATTAAGGAGAAAATATTTCCAAGCGGAAAAGTAGATAAAGATGATTTTTATAAAAATTATCTTGCAAAAGAAAAAATGCCAGGAAAAGATATAACTTATGCACAATATTTATTTGGAACAAATGATGTTGGCGAACTTGTAAAAATAAATAATCCCGATACTAAGCAACCAGTACAAGGAAGCTTCGGAGAGCTTAATTTAGATAAAAAAGATGCTGACGGTGAGTTATATGATTATGTAGTTATGATGGGAATTAAAAGTGAAATAAGTACTTTTACATGGATTGCAGGAGGAGCAGTAGTAGGAATAGTTGTTGGAGCATTAATTGCTTCAGGAGTTGGATTTGTAGCAGGAGCAATTATAATTGGGGTAGCAGGAACAGCAGGAGCAATAGGGGGCTATACTTATATTGCAACAACAGTTAAAGGATTGTCTGGAAGGGCTTATATTTCTCCCACAATTGTGGCTTATAATTCTCCAGAATATCGTTCATTGAATTGCGCAGAGATAAAGACATTGAGTTAAGTTTCTAAAGATTTATTAATTAGTTTTAATATTATTTTATATGAGGATAAGAAACAAAAAAGGTGATATTTTAGTAGGAAATGTTATATTTATTGTTCTTAATATAATCTATATCTCAATACTTATTACTTTTTTATATACTAAGGCAAGTGGAGCAGTATTATTAGAAGAAGTCTCTGCAAAACAAATAGCTTTATTGATTGATGGTGCTCAGCCTGGGATGTGGTTTTATTTGAATATGGAAGAAGCATATGATGCTGCAGAAGAAAATGGCGTTGATTTTAGCAGCATTATCACTAAAACTGGAAATACAATAACTGTAAAATTAGATGATTCTGGAGAAAGAGCAGGATATTCATATTCTTTTTTTAATGGGGTGGATGTTGATATAGAAGATATTCCTAAAAGTAAAGAATATAAATTTGTCATAGAGGAGAAAACACCATGAATAAAAGAGGAGTAGAACAAGTAATTTCAGTATATTGGTTTGCTATATTGATAATAGTTGCAGTAGGGGTATCTGCAATGGTGTTTACATTTTATAGTCATCCTTATGATGTTAGAGAAGTAGAAGCAAATATACTGATGAATAAGATTGCAGATTGCATTTCTGAGATGGGAACAATAAACCCCCTTTTAATTGATAGCCAGGGAGTAATTAAAAAAGACTTAGATTTAACAAAAATATGTGGATTGAATTTTGAGGTTGTTGGATATGAAAAAGTTCATGAACAATACTATGTTTTTGTTAAGTTTTCAGATTTGCAGGGAAATGAATTAGAAAATATGTCGGCGGGGAATAATAATCTTAGACCACTTTGTTTGGGTCAAGAAGAAGAAAAAGACGAGGCAAGGCTTCCAAAGTGTTCAAAAGGAAATCTTGTGACTACTCATCTTGCCACAAGAAAAGATTATTCAATAGAAATAATAACCGGAGTGTTAAAAGCAAAACAAAATGTTAAAATCTAAAAGAGCAGAAGTTGGAACAACTATGACTTGGGTAATTGCAACAATTATAATTGTAATAATATTATTGGTTTTTCTTTATGGTTCTACTATATTAGGGGGAATGAACAAACTTTCAATTGAAGGAAAGAAACTATTTGTATCTCAAGATTATAAAAGAACAGATAATTGGATAAATACTAAGACTGCTATGGCGTATTCTTTAGCAACAAATAAAGATGATATTAAAACATGGGCAGATAAATATAAAATTAAACTAGAGGATTATGTAAAATGAATAAGAGAGCAGACATAACTGTAACTATTTTAGTTATTGGAGTTTTTATGGTATGTACTATTGCTTTGATAAGTTTTTTTCAGACAAATGTTAAAATAGGAAATTCTTTTGTTGGATTAGATTTAATGGAAAAGATGAATTCAGATATAGAAGTATCTACTTCTGTTCAACGTTTAAACCTAAAAAACCAACCAAAAGTTAAGACAGAAGGCTCTTTATATTATTTAGAAGCTGAAAAAAAGATAAAAAAAGGCGTATGGGGATTTAGAAAGGAGAAAATTGTGTTTTATCTAAGATATACTTTTAAACAAAAACCTTTTTAAATACAATAAGCTATAATTAACTATGGAGAACAAAAGAGGTCAAGGATTATCAACTAATGCGATAATACTTATTATTCTTGGAGTAGCTATATTAGTAATTTTAATAATTGGATTTACAATTGGATGGAGCACATTAGTTCCTTTTTTAAGAACAGATAATGTAGACACCGTTGTTAAATCGTGTGAAACCTCATGTTCAACGCAATCTAAATTCTCGTATTGTTCTAAGGTTATGGAGTTAAGGACAGATGGAGAAGAAGTTGATGCAAGTTGCTATTTACTAGAGAAGCTTGATAGATTTAAGAAATATGGATTAGAACCTTGTTCTATGAATTGTGGAGAGCTTGGAGCTTGTGCAGATATTAATTATAAAGTTGGAAGTGTTACTGTTCCAGGTAAAGTTCAAGCAGATTGCGACGACAAAAAAGAGTTTGATATAAGTAGTTTATCAAATGATGAAAAAGACCAGAAGTGTTGTATAGCTAAAGTTGCACCATAATAATTCTTAAAATGGCTAGAAGTGATTCTGAGAGACGTAATAAAAGAAAAGATAAGTATAGAGATAAGAAAAAGCATCCTTATAGAAAAGGTGGAAGTGCGCGGAGTATGAGTAAAGTAAAGAAATAGTTTTAAACTGTTTTTTGTTATTTATTTTATGATAGAGATTATATTTTTAGTTTTGTTAGCATTAATATGGATTGTATTTGCAACAGTGCAAGATTTAAAGAGCAGAGAGGTGGCGAATTGGCTTAATTTTTCATTGATAATATTTGCAATGGGATTTAGATTTTTTTATGGATTATTTGGAAGTAATGGATTTGGATTGTTTTATCAAGGGATTATTGGATTAATGATATTTTTTATATTAGGGAATTTTCTCTATTATTCAAGGATGTTTGCTGGGGGAGATGCTAAACTAATGATAGCTCTTGGGGCTATACTTCCATTGTCAGAGAACTTTATGACAAATATTAATTATTTTATTGGATTTTTTATATTGTTCTTAGTTGCAGGAACTGTTTATGGTTTGATATGGAGTTTTGTGTTGATGATAAGAAACTTTAAAGAATTTAAAAAAGAATTTCCTAAGCAATTTAGAAAGGCAAATACCCTATCTATCTTTATGTTGATTGCAGGAATTTTGTTATTGATTTCTGCTTTTTATTTTGGGGTTTTGTATCTTTATCTTTCAATCCTATGCTTTGTTTTTCCTTTGTTATTAGTTTATTCAAAAACAATAGACGAGGCTTGCATGATAAAGTCTCTTGATACCAAGAGACTTAGAGAAGGAGATTGGCTTTATAAGAATACTAAAGTTGGAAAGAAAATAATTAAGGCAACTTGGGATGGTTTAAGTGATAAGGAAATTAAGTTGATAAGAAAGAAATTAAAGAAGATAAGGATAAGACAAGGAATACCTTTTGTTCCTGTGTTTTTAATATCATTTATTTTGTTTGTTATGGGATTCTTCTTGGAAGCCATGCCATTTCTTTTTTCTCTTTTTTAGGCTTAGATTTTTTTGAAGTCTTTTTAGCTGGCTTTTTAGCTTTCTTTGGGCTTGATTTTTTTTCTAGTTTCTTTTGAAGTTTTATAAGAGCTTCATCTTCTAGTTGTTTTCTTTGAGAAGAAAGAGATTCATTTTCATATATTGGAAGAAGATTAATTATTTCATGCCCAAGCACATTTGAGAAAAGCATCTTTACTTCTTTTGGTTTAAACTTTGTCTTTAGTTTTTTAGATATTCTTTTTGCCATTGAAAAAGCAGATTGAGGAAGTTTATCTTCTGTCTCTACATGCTTTTTTGGGACAATAAGAACATGTCCTTCAGATGCAGGATTTATTTCAAGAACTGCAATAGCGTCTTTGTTTTCATCTATTTTATAAGAGGGAAGTTGGCCTTGGATTATTGAGCAAAAAACACATTGTTGTGCACCTTCATGAGAACTTGGGGCCTCTGTCTGAGAGATCATCTTGCTTTGAACTAAAAAAGCTTCTAATTGCTCTTTAGACATGTTTTGTATCTGATTTATAGCAATTGCTCTTTTATCTTCAGGAAGAGTATTTTGAAGATGTTCTATTAATTTCTTTTTTATTTCTGTGATTTGTTCGTCTGGAATCATTTTAACCAAATGCTCGTCTCATATCAACTACTTGAACAGAACTAACATTTTCTAGTGCATTAAGTTCTTTTTCCATGGGTTCAAGTTCTTTAGATTCATCTAAGGCAAAGCTGATTATTACTGCTTTTAATCCAAAGGCTATTGGCTCTTCTTTTATCTCATCAATCTTTCCTTCGCCTTTTTCAATTAAAGCTTTAGATTTCTCTTTTAGCTCTTCTAGGTCTACATCTGGTGATTCAGGCATCACTTTTAGTGTTATTAATGCGGTTCCCATATTAGTTTTTAAGTAAATGTCTTTATAAGTTTTATGACATTTTGAATAATAATACTTAAAAAGAATGATTTTTTTTGTCAGATATGGTTGATGGAAATTATGAGAAAATATTGAATAGGATTGCTAAGGCTTCTGAACTTTCAAAAGAGGAGATAGAAAGAAAGATAGAAGCAAAGATTGCTAAGCTTTCTGGTTTGATTTCTAAGGAAGGGGCTGCACAAGTAGTAAGTGCAGAATTAGGAATAAGTTTTGATGACGAGAAACTTAAAATAGATGAATTATTACCTGGAATGAGAAAAGCAAATGTGATCGGAAAGGTAATTAATTTATTTCCTATAAGGACTTTTGAAAGGCAAGGAAAAACAAACAAGGTTGCTAATTTTGTATTGGCAGATGATACTTCAAATATTAAAGTTGTTTTATGGGATACTAATCATATAGCCTTAATTGAAGATGGAACAATTAAAGAAGGAAGTGTTGTAGAGATTGGTAGTGGAAGTGTGAGAGATAATGAAATACATCTTGGAAGTTTTTCTGAATTAAAACCAAGCCAAGAACAATTAGGTGAGGTAAAGACAGAGAAGATAGTGAAGGATAAGCAAATAGTTGATTTTAAAACAATGGAGAATAATAGTGTAAGAGCATTTATTGTACAGGCTTTTGATCCTAGGTTTTTTCATGTATGTCCTGAATGCAAAAAGAAAGCAGTTCCAGAAGGAGACAGTTATAGTTGTGCAGAGCATGGAAAAGTTATGGCAGAAAAAAGAGCATTGATTAATATTGTGTTAGATGATGGAACAGAAACAATAAGAGCAGTTTTATTTCATGAGAAATTAGGAGACATTGGATTGACTGCATTGGATGATGCCGAAATGTTATCTCAACAAAAACAAAATCTTTTAGGAAGAGAAATGGTTTTTTCTGGGCAAGTTAGGACAAATAAGTTCTTTAATAATCAAGAGTTTATTATTGATTCAGTTCAAGAATTAGATCTTGATGAATTGTTAAACAAGTTTGAGAAATAATGTTAATCAGAACTCATCTTGCAATCACTTTGTTTTTAGTGTTGTTATTAATAGAAAATGTAAGTAGTCCTATTTTATTTTTAGTAGTTGCTATGTTTGCAACTTATATTCCAGATATAGATAGCAAGAATTCAAGAATAGGACATCATCTTTTTTTTAGGCCAATACAATGGCTTTCAAGACATAGAGGGATGATACATAGTTTTAGTTTTTTAATTTTAGTAACTTTTTTTATTGCTTTGATACTTCCGGGAGTTGCTCTTGGTTTTTTTGTTGGATATGGAAGTCATTTGTTTGTAGATAGTTTTACAATAGAAGGGATAAGGCCATTTTATCCATCTAAAAAAAGAAGTTCTGGGAATGTAATTACTGGAAGTTTGTCAGAGACAAATATATTGGTGGTTTTTTTAATATTAGATATTATTCTTTTTGTTATGAAATCTTCTATTATATTCTAATATATGTCTAGAAGACAAATAATCTTTATATAGTGAGACATTTTGGGATTATTATGGTTACTAAGAAAGAAGCTGATGAGATTAAAGAAGCTGTTTCTGGAAAAGAAAAAAAAGACCCTCAATTAACAGATTTACCTGGAATAGGTCCAGCAGTTGCAAGTAAGTTGGAAAGTGCAGGAATTTTTGATTTAATGTCTTTAGCAGTAATGTCTCCAAATGCATTGGCAGATGCTGCTGGAGTGGGCAGTGCTGTTGCTAGAAAGGCTATACAGGCTGCTAGAGGGCTATTAGACTTAGGTTTCCAAGATGGAATGGAATATGCAAAGAAAAGAGAAAATATTGCTAATATTACTACAGGAAGTCAAAATTTAAATGAACTCCTGGGTGGAAAAGGGATTGAATCTAGGGCCATAACAGAAGCTTTTGGAGCTTATGGCTCTGGAAAAACTCAGCTAGGATTATGCCTAGCTGTAAATGCTCAACTACCAAAAGAACAAGGAGGAGCAAGTGGAAAGACTGTATTTATTGATACAGAGGGAACTTTTAGACCTTCAAGAGTAAAACAGATTGCAGAAGGACTTGGAGCTAATCCTGAGAAGGTCTTGAAAAATATTTTTGTTGCAAGAGCATTTAATTCAGATCATCAGATGCTTTTATTGGAAAAAGTAGGTGAAATGATAAAGAATGGAGAACCAATTAAGTTGATGATTGTTGATTCATTAACAGCTCATTTTAGAGCAGAGTTTAGTGGAAGAGGGCAATTAGCAGATAGACAGCAGAAACTTAATAGATATATGCATGAATTAATGAAAATAGCAGAAACTCATAACTTAGCAGTTTATGTTACTAATCAAGTTATGGCTAATCCTGCTCAGATGTTTGGAGATCCTACAACTGCGATTGGAGGAAATATTGTTGGACATGCTTCTACTTATAGAATGTATTTAAGAAGAGGTAAAAAAGGAAGTAGAGTGTCTAAATTAATTGATAGTCCTAATCTTCCAGATAATGAAGCAATATTTTTTGTTTCAGATAAAGGAATCGTTGATGAAGTTTAATTAATCTGTAATTATTTGTCCTTTGTATATCATTAAAGAAGCAATACCTTCTTTTATTTGCCATGGCCAGATAACTGCAACAACTATTTCATTTCCTTTTCTTGTCATGAACATTGGTTGGTCTATTTCACGAACTTTTTGAAATGGATGATATCCTTCCCATTGAGCAAGTGTCTTTTTTATTTCTGGAGGAGTTGGTTCAAACTCTTCTATAAATTCTTCAAAATATGAAAGAAGAGTGCATTTTGTTTCGTCTATGCTTGGCCTATTTCTGAACCCGATTTTGGCATGTCCTGCCCAGATATTTATGTTTTCAGTAAGGTCGTTTTTTAGTTGAAAAGAAGTTATTAACTCCTTGAGTTTTTCTTGTTCCATTATTAGAAAAGTTGTTTTTTCTTTTTAAAGATTGATTGTCTAAAAAAAGACTATTCTACTATCTCAGTTTCATCAAACCACAAAGAAATCTCTTTTTCAGCGTTTTCAGGAGAATCAGAAGCATGAATAACATTTTCAAATACTCCGGTTTTAGAGTTTATTCTTCCATATTTTCCTCTTATTGTTGTTGGTTCTGCTTCTTCGGGGTTTGTTTTTCCTGCAATGCTTCTTACTTTTTCTATTGCATTTTCTCCCTTGTACACTAAAGCCAGAACTCTGTTTGTATGGAATTCTCCCATGATATATTTTAGGGTTTCTTCAAAGATTTTTGGTTTAGATTCTTTTAAGTGTGAATAATGTTGTTCTGCAAGTTCTTTAGAAACATTTACTATTTTTGCTCCAACTATTCTTAGAGTAGTTTCTGATAGTTTAGAAATTATGTCTCCAGTAAGACTTTTGATTAGTCCGTCAGGTTTTATTAAAATTAATACTCTTTCCATTTATTTTTTTGTGGTATTATATTTAAAAAGATTACCATACTAGTTTTTTTATGGATGAAGATTGGATGATTGCTGATTTGCATATACACTCAAGGTTTTCTAGAGCTTGTAGTAAGAATATAACCTTGCCAGAGCTTGTTAAGTGGGCAAAAGTTAAAGGAATAGATTTACTTGGAACATCAGATTTTACTCATCCTATTTGGCTCTCTGAGATTAAGGAATTACTTGTTGAAAAAAATGGATTTTATTATTATCAAGACTTTCCTTTTGTTTTATCTGGAGAAGTTTCTTTAATGTATACCCAAGGAAAAGGAAGAAGAGTTCATTTAGTTTTATTGGTGCCAAGTATTGAAGTAGTAGATAAGATAAATGCGTATCTTGATACTAAAGGAAGAAGAGATTATGATGGTAGACCTATCTTTAAAATAAGTTGTGAGCAGTTTGTTAAAGATATGATGAAGATTTCTAAAGATATTGAAGTTATTCCTGCACATATTTGGACTCCTTGGTTTGGAGTTTTTGGAAGTAAGTCTGGATTTGATTCTTTGCGAGAAGCTTTTGGAAGCGAGTTTGAAAATATTCATGCTATTGAAACTGGAATGAGTTCTGATCCCCCTATGAACTGGAAAATAAAAGAATTAAATGATAAAGCAATTATTAGTTTTTCAGATTCTCATAGTTTTTGGCCATTTAGATTAGGAAGAGAAGCAACTATTTTTCATAGAGTAGATTCTTATGTTGATTTAATTAAACAAATTAGAGAGAATGATTTTATTGCAACAATTGAAACAGATCCTGGATATGGTATTTATCATTTTGATGGGCATAGAGTTTGTAAATTTTCTTGTGCTCCGGAAAAAACTAGGGAATTAAATGGGGTGTGTCCTGTTTGTTTTAATAAATTAACTTTGGGAGTAGAGTATAGAGTTGAGGAACTTGCAGATAATGAAGTTAAACCAGAGAAGGCTAAGCCATATTACATGCTTTTGCCATTACATGAAATTATTTCTTTACAATTAGGAATGGGAATGCAAAGCAAAAGAGTTTGGAATGTTTATAATTCGCTTATTGAGGATTTTGGAAATGAGTTAAATATTTTATTGAAGGTTTCAAAAGAGAAGTTTTTGGAAAAGGGCGTTGACGGCAAATTAATTGAATTAATCCTTTTGAATAGACAAGGGAAAATAAAAGTTAAACCAGGATATGATGGAGTGTATGGGCAGGCCTTATTAGAAGAAAAACAAGCTACTCTTTTTTAGAAGAAGGAGCATTTCTTATTTTTACAAATTTATAATGAGCATCTTTTGATTTTTTATTACATTTAGGACAAGAGTCTTTTAATGTGTAAATAGAACAAGTTGGGCATTTTTTTAGTTTCATTTTAGGTTCATAACATATTCCTTTAGGTTTGGGTGGAATGATGTTGTAAAATGCTTTTCAAGTTCTTTAGGAGCAACCCATTTAAGTTCAACTAAGTCGTCTCCAGGAGTTGGAGTTCCTTCAAGAGCTTCACATAAGTAGTAAATAAGTATTTGGTCTCTTTTTTCAGGAGCAATTCTGATAAATATAGAGCCTAAGTTGCTTATTTCATAACCTGTTTTTAGTTTGATTTTTTCACTTAAGGCAGTTTCTAATTCTTGGTTATGGTTTGGTTTTCCTCCTGGAAAACACCATTTTAATTCTTCAAGATGAGGATCATTTTCCCTTCTACCTATAAGAATTTTCTTTTCTTTTGGGTCATATATTACTGCTAATAAAACTGTTTGAAATTCTTCGTCTTTCATATTAATTTGGATTTTTATGGATTTTTAAGTGTTTGGTTTCACTAAGTGATTATAATCCTTTTCTTAGTCTAGGATTTCAAGCAAAAATTAGTATAAAAAGGGGTGTCGTATTGTTTAATACACTATGGCTATTTAAGGCTAAATAACATATTATTTTTCTTAGATTCTTTAGAAAGCTTCTCTAAAATGTCTTGTAGCTTTTGGTCTGCTTTTTTTATTTCTTCAGATTCAGTTTTAATGCTATATTTTCCTGCTGAAATATAATTAATTTCTGCATCTTTTATGTTTCCTAGAAGTTTCTTTATTAATACTAATCCATTAGGTTCTGTTGTTTTTAGAGTGAAATATTTTTTTATTATTGATTTTTTCTTTTTTTGACTCTTTAATATTGTTAATACTTTTTCAGCATCTTTTTTACTAATTAATTTTTCAATCTTTTTTGAGTCTTTTTTTATTTCCTCAAAGAAGTCATATATTGTTTCTTTTTCCCTTATTTGTTTTACAATATCTTTTACTTTGTCTCCAATTACACTTTTTAAGATACTTATGTAACTTCTTTCTTGTTTATCACGCTCCATAACTTCTTTTTTTTCTTTTTGAGTTACTCTTCTTAAGGAGAGGTCTATTCTATCTCCAGAAATTCTTAGTATTTTGCAGACAATCTTTTTCTTAGGCACAACATAGTCTCTTATGTTTCTTATTCTACCTGGAGCAATCTCACTCATTATTATGCTTCCATCTGTTGGTTTTCCAAGATTTTCTATTTTTACAAATACAATTGTCTTTTCTATTCTATCTACAGTACATAATACAACGTCTCCAACTTCTAATTCCATAGAAATAGTAAAAACAAGGTAGTTTTAAATCTTTATATTTTGACAAGTTCAATTTCAAGATGTTTTTTTAATAAGTTAATAAATTCAATTTCTTTTTCTTGGGGAAGCATGCATCCTGCTGCAAATTCATGTCCTCCAACTTCTCCACCGATTTTTTCTATTACGGTGTTTAGGATTTCTCTTACGTTTCTTCCTGTTCTTCCGACATTTCTTGCAGATACTTTTATTTTATCATCATAGTAGGCCATTCCAATAAGGATTGTTCCTTCTTCATAGATTAAAGAATTAGATATTATGCTGATTGTTGTTCCGATTATTGTGTCTTTTATTTTATCTCTTGCATTTATTATCATGAATCCATTGCCATCTATTTTTTTAACATCTGTTGCAAATTTTAGTGCTGAAACAATTCTTTGTCTATATTTAACATGTATTGCTTCTGCTTTTTTACTTACCTTTGGAACTTCCATGCATAATTGAAGTGCAACATCACTTTCTCCAAGTCTAGAGCAGGCATTTATCTTTGCACTAAGTTCTCTTGCATCTTCTAGTTTTCCATAGAGCTTTATTAGGAATATGTCTCCTATTATTTCTTTATTATTTGCTTTTGGATTTCTTAGCATTATTGCTGTAACAAGTTTTGCCATTTCTTCTTCATTAAGTTCAATAAGGCTTGGATATCCTTTATTCCCTGGATTAAGTCCAGATTCTCTTAATAATTCTAATACTCCTTTTACATTTCCAGTGACTCCTGGAATATATGGATTAGAGGAAAATTCTAATGTTCTATTTAGTGGACGAGTAGAGGGATATATCAATAAACCACGCTTTTTTTGGACTTCTCCATCTTGGAGAATATCATGATTAAGTTTTCCAATTTCATCATCTAGACAATCTCCTATCATTCCAAGGACAGCTAGTTTAGCATATTCTCTATTTTCCATAGAGATTTCTTTGCAAAATAAATATGTAAGTCCAGAAGAACTTATTTTTTGTTTTTCATGAAGTTGGGGATTTATTATATTTACATTTTCTGGAATTTCTTGAATTATCTCATGATGGTCTATGATAAAGACGTCTTCTATACCAGAGGATGCTATTTCATTAAGACTCCCTGAAGCAAGATCAAGAAATAATATAACCTTATCTTTGGGCAGTTTTGGAATAGAATCTTCTTCAAGTCTTTTTAGTATTTTGACTGAAAATTTTTTATCTAATTTTTTTAATGTTTTTGTCATTATTGCAGCTGAACTTATACCATCTGTATCAAAATGACTTATTACTTCTATTTCTTTATCTTTTATTTTTTCAAGAAATTTTTGAACTACATTAGTTACTTCAGATTCTAGGGTATTACCTCTTTTTTCCATTTTAAAAACAATAATATAGAAAAGGAAAAAATTCTTTAAATTACTTTATTGCTACTTTGAAGTACTTTTTGAGCTTTCTTACTTGAGAGAATAATCTGTCTCTTTCTCTCATTGCTCTTTTGTCTTGTTTGTTGTTTTCAAAGTGTTTACTGACTTTTTCTAGTTTTGTTTCAACATTCTTTAAGTCAGGATTTATGTATTTTCCTTTTTCTTTGAGTATTTTTGATATTTTCTTATTAAAGTTTTTTGGATGTATTCCTTGTTTTCTTAGTTCTTCTCCTATTTTTTCAGAAGTCATATCTTTTTTAGCTAATTCAAGAACCTTTTTCTCAAAATCAGCTTGACTTATCTTTTTCTTTTCTTTTACAGGAGCTTTTTCTTTAGAGTCCTTTTTATCTTTTTCTACTTCTTTAGATTCTTCCTTTGCTTTTGTTTCTTTCTCTTTAGGCATTTTAATAAGTTGTAATCTTGTCTTTTAAATCTTACGTTGCTTAAAACATAGGTTTTAGGTAAGGTATTTAAAGATTTATTCTTTTTATCTATTATGGGTAAGATTATAGGAATCATGAGCCTAAAAGGAGGGGTAGGAAAGACTTCTGTTGTTTCTGCTTTAGGAAGTGCTTTAGCAGATTTTGGAAAAAAGGTGTTATTGGTTGATGCTAATTTTTCAGCTCCAAATTTGGGGATTCATTTTAATATTATAGACCCTGAAATAACTTTGCATGATGTTATGAAGAGAAAAGCAAATATTGATGATGCAATATATGCTGTTGGGCAATTAGATGTTCTCCCTTCAAGCCTTTTTTCAAAAAGTGGGATTAATTTTCTTAAATTAAAAGATAATATACAGATTTTAAAGAAAAGATATGATTTTATTTTATTGGATTCTCCACCTACTTTGGGAGAGGAAGGTTTAGCAACATTATATGCTGCAGATGAAATATTTTTTGTTTCAACTCCAGATCATTCTACTTTGAGTAATACCTTGAAATCATTAAATAGAGCAATAGAAAGAGGAAATAAAGTAAATGGAATAATTTTGAATAAAGTATATGATAAAAAGTTTGAGCTTTCATTAGATGATATTGAGGGAACCACAAATGTTCCTATAATGGCTGTAATACCTCATGATACTAATGTTTTAGAGGCGCAGTCTCATTTTATTTCCCCTACTGAATGGAAACCCAAATCAAAGGGGACAAAAGAGTTTAAGAAATTAGCAGCTACAATTAGTGGAGAAAAATATGAGCCTTTTGATTGGATGAAGTATCTTAGAAAGACTCCCCCTAAACAAGAAGTGAATAGAAAAGTGTTTTATGAGAGAGTTTTTAGTGAGTAGTTAACCTTATAAATAAATTATAATTCTAAATTTCAGAGTCCCTTAATCATTTATTAAATGATTTTTGGAGCTTGTTAAAGCCCCTTAGTACAGTGGTCAAGTATTCATCCCTTTGGAGGATGGGACCCAGGTTCGAATCCTGGAGGGGCTATACCCATTCAAATCCACACAGTGATTTGCATAGAGGGGCTATTGCTATGAGAGCGCTATTATTTAATGCCAAAGAATATGGAGTAAAGTTTGATAGTTTAGCTAATAAACCTGAAGGAATAATTCCCGAGGAAGTTAAAGGAAAGGAAGAACAAGAATGTGAAGATTGTGTTGTTGCTTTTATTACTATTGAACAAGAAGATAATGAAGAAAAGGCTAAGGGAATGGCAAAAGAAATAGAAAAGATGTGTAATGAAGTTAAAAGAGATAAGGCAGTAATTGTGCCTTTTGCCCATTTATCTAATAATCTTGGAGAGCCTAATGTTAGTTTAAAATTGTTTAAGCTTATAGAAAGGGAGATAAAAGGTGTAGAGGTTATTGCAACCCACTTTGGATCTAATAAATCATTACATTTAGATATTTATGGTCACCAAGGAAATGCTAGATATAGAGAATTTTAATGCTTATATCTTCCCCTTTTTTCCACTGCTTTTAGTCTTTCTAGAACATCCTTTTTATTATATGATTTTTCAAAAGCTTTGAATAATTCTTTCCAGTGAGTAAAATGCTTTGCTTCTAGTGCTTGTTTTAAAACATGAATGTCTACTGCTTTGTCCTCTAGTTTTGGACTATGAAAGCCTAAACCAAAGTCAATAAAAAATATTTCTCCATTTTTAAGAATCATATTGCTTGTTGTTAAGTCTCCGTGGATTATATCTGAATCATGAAGTTTTGCAACAGATTTTCCAATCTCTTGAAGAAATTGCTTTTGTTTATCTAATGGAAATTCATCAAGACTTTCTGAGAGTTTGTTTCCATTAATAAATTCCATTTCAATTTGTTTTGTTTTTTCATTTTCTTTTATACCCGAGGGAATAGGAATTAAGTCTGATGCTTTTTTTAGCAACTTAGCTTCGCCCCGTGTTCTAAGCTTACGAATTTTTTCATCTAGTTCTGGAAGTCTATAAGATTTTTTTATTCTTTTTTTGATAATCTTATCTTTATCTAAGATAATCTTTGCTTCTGCGCCTTGCTGTATTATTTTTTCCATGTTATTTTTATTATAGTTATATTTATAAATTTAGTTTATTATATTTAATTATGAAAATAGAGATTGATAAAAGATATGTTATGATTGTTTTAGGAGTTATGTTTATTTTAGCTGGAGGTTTAGTTTATGCTTATGGTGGAAGTTCTCCTGCTGTTGTTGGACATAGTTCTGGAGAAATTGTTCTCCCAGGTGATATTTGTAGAAGTAGTGGAAGTGGTTGTCCAAGTAGATTAAGTGGATGTAGTTTTAGTTGTACAACAGATTCTAAATGTTCATCTTCTCCTCATTGTCCTTCAGGATATACTGCAACAGGAACTGCAAGCCAGTGTTCTACTAATAATGTATTTAAGTGGAGATGCTGTAGACTTAGTTGCTCTTAAAATTTCATAAATTTTTTCTTTCCGAACTTTTTCATTAGTTTTTGCATTTGTTTTTGAGACATTCCACCAGACATGTCGCCGATACCAGATTTAATCATTTCACTTAACATCTTATATTGTTTTAATAAAGATTTAACATCTGTATTATTTACCCCTGCTCCTTTTGCAACTCTTGGTATTCTTGAGGGTTGTTTATCAAAGACTTCTGGATTGCTTCTTTCTTCTGCTGTCATTGATTTAAGTATGTGCTCCCATTTTGCAATCTTTGCTTGTTGTGATTCTAGTGCTGTTTCAGGAACCTTAGCTTTTCCAAAACCTGGAATCATTGATTTTATTTTATCTAATCCTCCAAGTTGATTCATTGATTTAACTTGTTCAATAACATCTTCAAGACTTAGTTTTCCTTCTTCAAGTCTTTTTTGCATTTCTTCTTGTTGTTTTTCTCCTGTTACTGAATGAATCTTGTCCATTAGTGTTGCCAAATCTCCCATTCCTAACAGCCTAGATAAGAAAGATTCTGGATTAAATTCTTCTATATCATTAATTTTTTCTCCAGTTGTTATGAAATATACTCCTGCATTTGTTTCAGCACATGCAGTTAATGCTCCTCCTGCTTTTGCAGTTGAATCCATTCTTGTTATTATTACTCCGGTTATATTTAGAGCTTTTTTGAAATCTTCTGCTTGTTGTTTTGCAGCTTGTCCAATATCTGCTGGCATTACAAGAATTGTCTCTGTTGGTTTGATTTCTTTTCCTAAGGCAGTTATTTCTTTTACAAGTTCTTTGTCAAGATTGTGCCTTCCTGCTGTATCTATTAAAACAAGGTTATATTTTTCAAGATCTTTTTTGAATTTCTTATATGTTTTTAGCGCATCTGTTTCTTTTAAATCTACAAATGCATTTAGATTGTTTTTCTTTGCTAATTGCATTAACTGTTCTTTAGCTGCTGGCCTATGAACATCTAATCCAAGAAGTGCTACTTTATTTCCTCTTTTTGCAAAATAATTTCCAAGTTTAGCAATAGTTGTAGTTTTACCTGCTCCGTAAAGACCAAGAAGCATAATTCTATTTTGCCCTTTAGCAAGTTTTAGTTGCTTTTGTTCACCAAGTATGTTTACAAGCTCATCATGAAGAAGTTTTATTACATGTTCTTTTTTTTCTATTCCCTTTATTCTTTCATCTAGTGCTGCTTGTTTAATTTTATCTGTAAGTTGCTTAACTAGAGTAATGCTTACATCTGCTTCAATTAATGCTCTTTGAAGCTCTCTTACTATAGAATCAACCATGTTTTTGTCAAGAAATATAGCATTAGCTATCTTATCTGTTGCTTTTCTTAATACATCTCCAAGTCTTTCTAACATGTTTTAATTAGAAATAGCAAGTTTTTAGTGTTTTTGGTTACTCTATTATTTCAGCATCTTGAAAAATCAAGTCAGCAAATCCAATGTATTTGTCTGCTCCACCATAGTAAAATCTTGCTTTATTTTTGCTTAATGGGATTAATCCACAGCCAAATACAACATTATTAACTTCCCCTATTTTTTCCCAATCAAGTGTGGGAGATATTAAAGGAGAATCAGAACGTTCTAGTATTTTTGTTGGATTGTCTTTGTCTAAAAGAATATACCCCATTTGGTAGATATTATCTTTTATAGTTGCTCCGTGATAAATAGAGAATAAACATTCTCCAAATTTTTTATGTTTTATTTTGATTGGAGGAGTATTGATTCCAACTCTTGCATTATCCCATTTGTCTTTTCTTGTAGAAAGAAGCTTTCCAAGATGTTCAAAATTTTTTAAATCTTTAGTTCTTGCAATATGTGCTGAAGGATATTTTATTTTTCTTCCAAATGGCCGGTGTATTATGTAAAAAAATTCTCCTGACTTGAATAATACTCCATTTTTATTATTGCCTGATTTCCTTAAGATAACTTTTCTATTAGAATATGTTTTGAAGTCTTTTGTTTTTGCTATTCCTATTCTTGTTATTATATCATCTTCTTTATCATGGCCGTTAAATGCAGTAAATGTTATGAAATATTCATTATTTATTTTTGTTACTCTTGCATCTTCTACTCCTGCTACTGATTCATCATCATTGTCTATGAAGGGAGTTTCATCAAGAACAAAATCTTTTCCATTCTTGCTCTTAGCAAGATGCATTCTCATTTTTCTATCTTTTGAATATCTTATAGTTACTAGAAGATAAGTTATTTCATTAAGTTTAGCTGCTCCAGGGTTTCTTATTGAAATGTATTTTCCATGATAATCATCTGGGTTTAGAATTGGTTGAGTGTTTTTTTTAATTTGGATTTTCATTTAATCCCCTAATCCAAGTTTCCATATGAATTTTTGTTTATCAAAAGGTTCTATTTTATTGTACTCTTGACCTGTTCCAAGATATAGAATTGGTTTCTTAGTTACATAACCTACAGATAGTGCTGTTCCTCCTTTTTCATCAATATCTGCTTTTGTTAGTATTATTCCATCAATGTGTATTGCCCAGTCAAAACTCTTTACTTGTTCTATTGCATCATTTCCAGTTATTGATTCTCCAACAAATATTTTTGTATCTGGTTTAGTTACCTTAGCAACTTTTTCTATTTGAGCCATTAGATTTTTTGAAGTATGCATTCTTCCTGCTGTGTCAATAAGAACGCAATCAATATGATTTTTTTCTGCATATTTTATTGCATCAAAACCAACTGCTGCTGGGTCTGCCCCATACTCTTGAGCAATTACTTTTACTCCTATTTTTTCTCCATGCTTTTTTAATTGTTCAATTGAAGCAGCTCTGAATGTATCTGCTGCCGCAAGAACACAACTTAGTCCCTTGGTTTTTAATGAATCTGCAATTTTTGCAATGGTGGTTGTTTTTCCTGTTCCATTTACTCCGCAGAACAAAACAACATAGGGTTTTGCTTCTTTATTTTTTATTTTTTCAACTAAATCAAAAGGTTCAACTAGAATTTCTCTTATTATATCTTTAAAAGAATCTTTTATTTCAGATTCAATTTCTTTTTTTAGCAATTCTTTGTCAACTACTCTTTCTTTTAGTTCTTTTATTATTTTTTCTGCAACTTCTAATGCTACATTATTCTCAAGCAAGAGCATTTCAAGTTCTTCAGAGTAGATATCAAATTCTTTTTCTGTTATTTTTACTTTTGTTATTTTTTCTGTTATTTTTTCAAAGAAACCTTTTTCCTCTTCTTTTTCTTTTTTTTCAAGTTCTTCTGCTTCTTTAAGTGGTTCTTTTTTTGTCTTTTCTTTTTTCTCTGCTTTTTTTGCAATTTCTTTTATCTTTTTTTTCTCTTCTTTTGAGACTTCTATTTCTTCTTTTGGAGCTTCTTCCTTCTCTTTAGATATCTTTTTTGTCCACTTGCTTAGTTTTTCTTTTAAAAATTTGAACATAATCAGAAAAAGGGTTAGTTGTTTATAATTTTAACTGAATCATATAAATGTATTTAAATTTAAAATATCATGAAAATCTATGGAAGGTTATGTAGAGAAGATAAAGAGTTTAATTCCCTATTCTGGATTTGGAAAATGCAGTTTAAAAGGAATATTTGTTATAATTGATGGTTTAGGTGATGTGCCTTGTAGATTGCTGAATGGGATGACTCCCTTGGAAGCTGCAGAAACACCAAATCTTGATTTTTTTGCTACTAGAGGACAATTAGGATATATGTATCCTGTAAAACAAGGTTTTATCCCAGAATCTGATGAAGCTTTATTATCTATTTTTGGAAATGATATTTCTTTAAGTTCAAGAGGGCAATTAGAAGCAAGAGGAATTGGATTAAAATTAACAAGAGGGGATTTAGCTTTTAGAGTGAATTTTGCAACTGTTGTTTCAGAGACTGGGGAGATACATGATAGAAGAGCAGGAAGAACATTGTCAACTTCTGAAGCAGAGGCATTGGCAGATTCTATAAGAAAAATAAAAATGCCTTTTCCATTTGAATTTGTTCCAACTAAGCAACATAATGCTGTTTTAGTTTTTAGAGGAGGGTTTTCAGAAGATATTACTGGAAATGATGCAACATATATTCAAGGAAAGACAAACATACATGACAAAATAAGAAGATTTAAACCACTAGATGATACAGAAAATTCACAATATACTTGTAATGTATTAAATGAATTTATTGAAAGAGTGCATGAACTTTTAGAAAATCATCCAATAAATATGGAAAGAATGAGAAAAGGATTATTGCCTGCAAATTATCTTCTTTTAAGAGGGCCAGGAATAGAGATGCCTAAATTAAAGCTTTATAGGAAATGGGTAAGTGCAGCTTATACCCCATTAGAGGTTGGTTTTTCAAAAGTATCTGGGATGGAAACACTTAATTTTGATTATCCTAAACTTACTGATTTTGATTCATATTCTAATTCATATGAGGCATTGAGAAGGGCTTGCAAGTTTGCTATGAATATAATAAGAAGTTATTCAAGAAAACATGAATATGTATATTTGCATATTAAAGAAACTGATTTGCCAGGGCATGATAATAAACCTATAGAGAAGAAATTAATGCTTGAATATTTAGATTCTACAATTTTTTATTTTTTGAGAAAGTTTGTTCCTCCAAATGGGATTAAGTTGGTTGTTACTGGAGATCATTCTACGCCATGCAAAAATAAAGGGCATTCTGCAAATCCAGTTCCTGTTCTTTTTTATAATAATTCATTAATAAGAGAGAGAGGATTTAGTGAAAAAGAAGCACGGAGAGGAAGCTTAGGAAAGATTATGGGTAAAGAATTGCTTGAAAAAGTGGGGTTTGTTAAATAGATTTTTTAATACCCTATTTTAATCATAGCAATCATTAAAAATCTAAGATATCTGGAGTTTATATGATAACATATAATGATATATATGAGGCAGCTAGAAAGGAGAGATATTCAGAGCAGTTGCAGCCATTAAATAAGAATTTTGTCACAGAGGTTTCTGATTATCTAAGAGAGAAAAAAGAGATAGCTTCTAAGGAAGATGATGTTTTTTCTGATGTAATTATTAAGACTAAAAAGCAATTAGAAAATGCAATAACTTTGTTTAAGGAGTTGATACTTAGAAGAAGAAAAAAGATACTTAATTTAGTTTTGATTGCTGCTGAAACGGGGATATCTAAGCAGGATTTTGAAAACATGCTTACAGTAGAAAAAGATATGTTTGAAGATCTTATGAAGGGTATTGAGAAAGGAGATAAAAAAATAACTGAATTACTTAATGGAAAAGAAAAACAAGTAGAAAAACATGAATTGGTTGTATTTAAGGAAGATATAGAGGAATTAGTTGATTTAGAAGGAAACAAAATAGGGCCATTTGATAAAGGGCAAGTAGCAAATATTTCAAAAGAGATAGCAAAGATATTGATAGATGATGGTAAGGCAGAGATAGTTATGGAATAATTCTATTATGAATAGGTATTCGAAACATTTAAATAGTCTAATGAATATATATTCATAACTGAATTCCTTTGGAATTCGTAAATGGTACAAATCCACATAGTGATTTGGCCATAACTAAATAAGGCTATTATAGCCAAGGAGAAATAAAATGCCACAAGGAGATGGAACAGGTCCAAGAGGACAAGGACCCATGACTGGAAGAGGAATGGGTTATTGTGCAGGATTTGCAGTTCCAGGATGTATGAATACAGGTTTTGGTAGAGGAAGAGGCCTTAGAAGAGGCTTTGGTAGAGGATTTAGAGGAATGGTTCCTCAACCTCAAGTAGTTCCTCAAGAAGTTGAATTAACTGAAACTGAAGAGAAGAAAATCCTAAAAGCAGATCTTGAAGACCTTCGGACTGAAATGAAAGAAGTAGAGAAAAGGTTAAAAGAACTAGGCACTAAGTAATTTTGAGGTGCTTAGTTTTTTATTTTTTTGAAATAATTTTATCATAAACAAAAATGCCTAGACCAAGAATAAGAAGAAGAATAAGAATTATGCCAGAAGTCACGTACTTTAAACCAGCAGGGGTTCCAATGGCAGATTTAGATGAGAGTATTTTGACGGTAGAGGAATACGAAGTTGTTAGATTAATTGATTTAGAAGGGGTTTCTCAGAGCAAGGCAGGGAAGATGATGAAGATTTCTCAACCAACACTTTCAAGACTATTAAAATCCGCAAGAAAAAAACTATCAGAAGCAATAATCAAAGGAAAAGCAATTAAGATTCAAGGAGGAAATTTTAAAATGGTACAACCAAGAGGAAGAGGCCGAGGACTTGGACAAGGTGTTGGGAGAGGACTTGGCAGGGGCCCAGGAGGAAGAATGGGTGGAGCTGGTTTAGGTCCTGGAGGAGTTTGTAAATGTTCTAAATGTGGACATCAAGAAACTCAAGTAAGGGGCCAGCCTTGCATGAATAAAAAATGTCCTAAGTGTGGAAACCTTATGGCCAGAGCATAGTATTAAAATGAAAAAAATAACTTTTTTACAAGCTATTGCAAAATCTGCTAAAATGCTTTGGAATGTTTTTCCATTGATGTTGGGAACAATACTTCTTGTAAGTCTTTTAGTTACTTTAATCCCACAGAGTTTTTATTTAAAAGTATTTCAGGGCAATCAATTTTTAGATCCTTTTATTGGAAGTTTTATAGGGAGCATATCTGCTGGAAATCCTTTGATAAGTTATATTCTTGGAGGAGAATTATTAAAACAAGGAGTAAGTTTAATTGCAGTCACTGCTTTTATTGTTGCTTGGGTTACTGTTGGATTTATTCAACTTCCTGCTGAATCAATGATTTTAGGAAAAAGATTTGCATTTCTTAGAAATCTTTTTTCATTTATATTAGCAATAATAGTTGCGGTAATTACTGTTTTAATTTTAGGAGTTATTTAAAATGAAAAAAATAAATATTCCAAAACCATGGTATTTTTTAATTATAGTCTTAATTGCGTATATTATTTTATTTTTTTATAGTCAAAATCAGTTTTATTCTTGTTTATCTTTTTTTGGAAGTATTTTATTGAAGATTATCCCAATTATAATTCTTGTTTTTGTGTTGATGACTTTTTCTAATTATTTTATAACGCCTGAGTTTATTTTAAAACACATAAGAGAAAAAGGTATAAGGAAATGGTTTTATGTGATTATTGGAGGAATCTTAAGTTCAGGTCCAATATATATGTGGTACCCTCTTTTAGCAGATTTAAAACATAAGGGATTAAATTATGGATTAATTGCATGCTTTTTATATAATAGAGCAATAAAGATTCCATTGCTTCCACTAGCAATATTATACTTTGGATGGAAATATGTTATTGTTCTTAGTTTTGTAATGATTGCAATGTCTGTTATTCAGGGAATATTAATTGATAGAGTTATGGAGGTTAAAAAATGAAAATTGCTGTTGCTTCTGATGGAAAAGATGAAAAATCAGAAATAAGTCTTAGAGGTGGAAGGGCCCCTTATTATCTTATTTTTGAAGGCAAAAAATTAGTTGAAGCTGTAAAAAATCCTTTTGCAGTTGGAGGGGGAGGAGCTGGATGGAGTGTTGCGCATATGCTGGCAGATAAGAAAGTTGATTTAGTTTATGCTGGAAGACTTGGACCAAATATGGTTTTTGCTTTAAAGCAAAAGAAAATCAAATTCAAAGAAGCTTCTGGAAATGTAAAGGATATAATATAATAATTATTTGTAAATTATTTTTTGAATAAATAAAATTAACCATAATGTTCCTGTGATAAAAACCATAATTGTTGAAAAATATAAGTTTAGTGTAAAATATACATATGTTAATGCATACATTCCTAAAGAAGTTATTAATGACGTTTGGATAGTTATGAATCCTTTCTTTTTCTTAAACCCTTGATAGATTTGAGGAATTAAAGCATAGCTAAATGCAATAACACTTAATGTAATTATATAATCTTGCCACATTTTTTTAAAAAAGCCTGCGGACTGAAATTAAAATTTCGTTATGCAGTCTTAAAAGCCTGCGGAGAGATTCGAACTCCCGACCTACTGCTAACCTGTTGAATTTATCATAAGATTATGAAATTCTAAGTACAAGGCAGCCGCTCTGCCACTGAGCTACGCAGGCATAATAGAATTATAATAAATTAGTTTAAAAGTGTTTTTATTCAAAATGTAAGTAATCTTTTGCATATCTTATCCCTATTCTTTGATTGTTCTTTGGTTTTTTTATTCTTAATTTTATTTCACTTTTTCCCACTACTTCTTTAATTGGGATTAAATAGCCTTTTTTAGATTCATAATCATAAAAACCAAAAGCATCTATTTCCCCTATTTGATACTTTTTGTTTTGCCAATTATTTGTTGATCTTAATTTGCATGAAATTGCTCCACAATTTATTTTAGTCGCTTTTATTTGAATCTTCATAAATTTTCCATCTTTATGTGCTAATATATCTATTGGACTATCCTCGCCATAGGGGAAAAATATTTCCCAATCTTTCCTTGTTAATTCTGCAGCAAATCTTAACTCTGCCTCTCTTGCTATTTGCTTACTTTTAACCATCCATATACTAAGAGATAGATCTATTTATAGATTCATTTTAATTGGATAATAATAACTAGAAATTACTCTTTTTTGGTTTCTACTTTTAAGACCCTTATTTCGCAGAGTGAAAGAGGATAGACCTTTTTCAGTTTAAGACTAAGTGTTTTTTGTAATTGGTTTCTTAATACTTCTTGGAAGATTTCTTCTGTAGATTTTGTCTTTAGATAGTTTGTAAGTTCTTCTTTTGCTTTTTCTCTTAGAGCTTTTCTTACTGCTCTTGAAACTTTTCTTCTAGTAACTAAGAAGGGTTTTATTTTTACTTGATTATCTTTAGTAGATGCAGAGAATGAATCTTCAACATAGTTTGTTCCTTTTCTTACCATTCTTCTAAGATAGTAAGGCATAAGCTTAAGTTCCCTTGGAATAGAAGAAAGATCTTTTCCTTTGCCAACAACTGTTAAACTTAGAATAACGCTTTTTCCTCTTAGTAATCTTGTAAGGTCATATTTAATGTGTTTTCCAACTAATGATTCTGGTTCATAAGCTATTAGTTGTGTTGTTTTATTTATTAATGGAATATTAACATCAAAGAATTTTTTACGTCTTTTTGCTTGTGCCATTATAAAGACAACCTCCGGTTTTCTTTATCAAACTTTCCCCTGAATTTGTACTCATGATTGATTATCATTCTTGTATTACCCTCCCTGCTCTTTGTCCTTTTTTCTGGTATTTAGATTTTTTACATTCTTGACAAGTATACATAAAATTTGTTTTTTTAGTAGTTTTAGATTTTCTTTTATGTTTTGGATTTGCTGGTCTTGAACCCCATTTCCCTTTATTTCCTATTCCTCTTCCTAATCCACGAGTTTTAGCTCTAGCTTTACCCCCTCTTTTTAATGTTCCTCTTAATCCACCTGTACCAACTACTTTTATTTTTTGTTGAGTTTTCTTTTTACAATAAGGACAATATCTATTTGTTGTCTTAGGAATTTTCATTGTAAAAAAGATAGATAATTTAGGTTTTTAAAGGTAATGGATAACTATTGGAAATGTTTATATATGTTTTTTTCTATAACTTATTATGACTAAATTAGGTAATATTGTATTCGGAGTGTATATTGTATTTGGATTGTATTTAATTAATTCTTCATTTAGTTTTATCTCTATGCCTCAATTTCTTTTAAATTTTCAGAATTGGATAGAATTAATTATGGGAGGGTTACTTATTTTAGGAGGATACTTTTTCTCTCAATATAATAAACATAATTATTAAATGGCTAAAAAAAGGAGATGGTTTTGGTTGGTGTATTTAGTATTTGCACTATACCTAGCAAATAAAACATTTGTATATGTTATTATACCAGAGGCATTTTTAGTATATGAGAGGTGGATATTTGTTGGAGCAGCTGTTTTATTGCTTTTAGGAGCATATAATTCTTTTAAGAAGAAAGTCACGCCAGATGCATAGGTACTAATAAACTTTATATACGTAAATTCCATTATTTCTTTATGTTGAAAAAGGGGCAAAATAAAAGAGCACAAGTTACTATTTTTATTATAATTGCAGTCATAATAGTTGCTGCAGTTGGAGGGTATTTTCTTTTAAGATCAAGGATAACTACTACAGGGATTCCAGCAAATCTTGAGCCAGTATATAATTCTTTTTTATCATGTGTAGAAGAAGATGCCTTAGTTGGAATAAGTGTGCTTGAAAGCCAGGGAGGTTATATTGAATTGCCAGAATTTGAGCCTGGAAGTGGATATATGCCTTTTGCGTCTCAATTAGATTTTTTAGGAAATCCTATTCCTTATTGGTATTATGTATCTGGGAATAATGTGCAAAAAGAACAAGTTCCTTCAAAGACAAGCATGGAAGAACAACTTGCAGATTATATTGAAAGCAAGGTAAGAGGATGTTTATTAGATGATTTTTATGAACAAGGATATTTAGTTACTATGGGAGAACCAGAAGCAAATATTGATATAAGAGATGAGGAAGTTGAAATAAATCTTGATATGAGTCTTGCATTAGAAAGGGCAAATGATACAGCAATAGTATCAGATCATAATATTTTAGTTAAATCTTTTCTTGGAAAACTATATTCTGAAGCAAGAACAATATATGAGTATGAGCAAGATACATTGTTTTTAGAAAATTATGGAATTGATACTTTAAGATTATATGCTCCTGTTGATGGTGTTGAAATGAGTTGTAGTCCTGAAATATGGAATGCTGAAGAAGTGTTTGATGAATTAGAACAAGCAATAGAAGCAAACACACTTGCATTAAAAGTTGAAGGAGGAGATTTTGATTTAGCTCAAAGAGAAAATAGATATTTTGTTGTTCCTATATCTGGTGTAGAAAGTAATGTATTATTTTTGAATTCTAGAAATTGGAGTCATAGTTTTGAAGTTAGTCCGTCACAAGAATCTATTATGATTGCTAAACCAGTTGGAAACCAGCCAGGAATAGGAGCATTAGGATTTTGTTATGTTCCATATCATTTTGTATATGATGTTAATTATCCAGTATTAGTTCAAGTATATCAGGGCGAGGAGATATTTCAATTTCCTCTTGCTGTTGTTATTCAAGGAAATCTTCCAAGAGAAGCATTAGATACAAGTGCTGTTGATGTTCCTAAGTCTGATTTATGCGAATATAAAAACACATTAGTTGAAGTTAATACTTATGATACTAGTTTAAATCCTATTGCAGCAAATATAACTTTCCAGTGCTTTGGAGAAATATGTAATATTGGAGAGATAGATGAAACTGGAACAATAACTACAATGTTCCCTCAATGTGTAAATGGATTTGTTATTGCAGAATCTGAAGGATTTGATAGAGCAAAGCAGTATGTTCCAACAACTGCAACTCAAAGAGCAGTTAATATAATAATGGAAAAATTATATGAATTAGAAGTTAATGTTAAATTAGATGGAGCAGATTATAATGGAGAGGCAATGGTTGTTTTCATTGCAGAGGATAATTCTTCAAAAACAATAGTATATCCAGAAACAAAAACAGTAGAGCTTAAACAAGGACAATATGAAGTTCAGACATATATTTATAGAAATGCTTCAATACAACTTGCAGAAATTGAAAAAGAAGAATGTGTAGAGGTTCCAAGAGGAGGATTAGGGGTGTTTTTAGGATTAACAGAAGAGAAATGCTTTGATATAGTAATTCCAGAACAAATGATATCTAATGCATTAAGAGGAGGAGGAAAACAACCTTATTACATGGTAGAGAGTGAATTACAAGGAAGCACAACAATAGATATAAGTGCTCAGAGCCTAGATTCACCAGAAAATATAGAGGAGTTACAAAAGAATTATATTGAATTTGAAGGAATGGGATTAGATATAAATTTCAGATGATAATCTTTTCCAGAAAAGATTAGACAAAAGCGAAAAATAAAAAATGCAGACAAAAAAAATATTATGTATTGGAATGATTTTTGTAATGGCAATTTTATTGCTTTCTATTGTGAGTGCTACATATAGAAGAAGCAGTCCGCAGTTTACAAGTACTCAACCGTCTTCTGGATTATTTGGATTTGGAAGAAGTTCATTAGAGTTTGATGAGTCAATGTGTAGTGAATCTAATGATTTTCTAATTCAATTAGCTCCTTTTGGATGTACTCCTGCTGTTGTAAGAAGTGATTTATTAGAAGAACAAAATGTTCCTGTATTTTGTCAATTAGCTGCAACAAAGATAAACCCTTTGATAGATGTTGAAGCAATAGAAAGTATGTCTTTTACAGGAAAGTATTCTGAACATGTTGCTGGAGTTGGGTTTCATCCTGCAAAAGCTGCATTAGGAACAGAGACAAGATTAAATTCTCCTATATTAGATAATATTGGTTATGTTGTGGTTGTGTTAAGAAAACAAGAAGACCCTTCTAAAATGCCAGAATATGTTTCTGGAAATTTAACTGCTAAAATAAAATATGATATTAAAAATGCATTTGGAATAGGAAAGGCGAGTTTTAGTCTTCCAGTGATATCTGATGCTGAATGGGATGAAAGAAAATTACAATATGGTTTTTGGAGAGGTAAGGGGTATTTAAGAGCAGAAAGTGTGTTGGCAGATAGTGCATCAATATCTTTATATGATGATACAAATAGACTTCAGACAGTAAGAATTAATAAGGGAGAGACTTCAAATAAAATAAGACTTCCTGGATTTGATTGTTTAGCAACACTGCAATTAAAATTAGATGATGTTAAGGCACCAGACACAAGATTTAGATTAAGAATAGATAATGAGATTGTTGAAGTTACTAGGGGAGAGAGCTTTTTAGATAATAAATGTAAAGTTACAAGTTATGATAAAAAAGGAATACAAGAAAGTATGACTGTAAGCTGTAAGCAAGATGCAGAAGCTTCTGTATTTGATTTTGGATTTGGAGGAGATAAACTTGAGTTTAGAATAAGTCCAAATGTATCTTTGACAATTAATGGCGTTACCAAGGAGTATTCACTTGGAGATAAATTATATGGAGAAGAAGGAAAAGAACAAACTTATCTTGGATATATTGGACAGACAGAGAAAGGAGAGTATTTTATTATTCCTGTAACAAGTCCAAAGCAGACTTCTAAAGAATTTATGCAGACTTTATTGTTTAGAAATATGGATACTCTTGTTAGAACTGCTATTGAGGAAAAAACCGGAAATGTTGTAGCAGATTCATTGCAAGCAATGTTTGCAAGAGCAGCAGTAGGAGCAAATAGAATAATAAAAGGGGATAAGATACTAGGCTTAATTGGTTTAGGGGCAACTAGTGATGAGGGAATAACCTTTGATGGATTTGCAGGGCCAATGGATAAAATATTAAAAGATGATGTAAAATTAAATTATGAACATGCAATGCAGGATTATAATGATGTGATTAATTCTTTCCCTACTGAAAAACAAGATATTACAGTTGATACTACAATTGGAGAAGAGGCATTTAGGGCAAAGATAAAACTTGCAAAAGACCTAAAGCAGATAAGAACTATGGTGAATTTATGTGAGGACTTTGAAAATAAATATCCTAAAAAGCAAATACCTTTTGATTGTATTGGAGACTATAAGTTATCTAATAGTGAAGATGCAAGTCAAAATGTATTTATAAATGGGGCTGCAAAGAGAATAACTTTTGAAGGAATATATGAGCCTGATTTTAAGGATTATGGAACACTTATAAGAGTGACTGGAAGAAATCCAGATACAGGAGAGATATTTGATGAACAATTAAGATTAACAAAGGGAACAAGATATCTTCTTCTTGAAAATGATAATGTTGAGCTTGTTTCTTTAGATGATGAGGCTGCTACTTTTAGATTTAATGTGGAACAATCTATTTCTCAAAAAGGAACAAGTGTATTTAGAGTGACTGGAAGAAATATAAGAGTAAAGAAAGGAGAGAGTGAGATAAATATTGGAAAGAATAGTTATGGTGTTACAGTACAGGATATTCATCTTGATAAAGTAGCTAAGGTAAGTGTGTTGCCTGGAATAGATAATGCTGGAAGTGTTGCTAATTTTTCATTTAATGTTGGAATTGAAAAAAGATCTATTGAGCTAAGTCCTGAGAAAACAAAGAAGTTGATAAAGAATCTTAATAGCACAATAAAAGAATGGGAAGACAGAAGTGAAAGTATAGGAAGAATGGTTAAGGGCTTGAAAGGAGCATGTCTTGGAGTGGGTGCTGGATTAATGATTAAAAATTTCTTTTCAAATCTTGGAGGAAAAGGAATTGCAAGACAAAATGTAATGAATTCTCCTGGAGGATGGAAAGAAAAGTGTCAGAAATTAATTGCAGCTAAAGAACATACTTCTTTAGACCAATGTTATGGAGCAAATGCAGCAAAGATAGAAGCAGATGTAAATAAGTATCATACAGATTATCTTAATCCACAAAATCAACAGATAAAAGCAATGCAAGAGCAATATACAAAGTCTTCTGGAGGTATTTTAGGGGGAAGTTATGTTGATGAAGAAAAGCGTAATGCTGATTATGTTGATGAACAGTATAAAAAAGAATTAAGAGATAGGTTAATGGAAAGATATCCTAATGGAAAAATTGAAGTTCAGGGTAAGACTATTGTGGTGGATGAGTTTGTGGAGAGTATTAATCCAAAGACTGCTAATTTTGAAGACTTAAGGACATTACAATTAAATTCAAGAGTTGGAGGAGGAGAAGGACAGTTAGATGAGATATCAAAGAGAACATTGGAATCAACTGTGCTTAAGATTCATACAGAGACAGCTGATTTAAATAAATTAAATAACTTACAAAAAGAAGCATCTGAATTAGGATTAGGAGGCGCATCAGTTATACCAACAAAAGATACTAAGACATTATATTATGATGGCAGCAAGACAAAGCAAAGTCCTGGAATAGGAAGTCTTCCTGGAAACACTGCAATGACTGTTAGATTATATCAGGGAAAGAAATATCATCTTGAAATGGTTGAGCAGTCAAAAGGAACATATACTATTGGAAGAATTTGGGATGCTAATGGAAATTCTGTACCGGTTCCTGATAGAATTACTGAAGGGGAAACTGAGGAGACAAAAGATTTGAGAAAATTAAGAAGAGATTTTACCTTTGCACAAGCAGATGCAGCTTATTATAATAATCCCTATGCAGGAAAACCTGAATTAAGATATTTTGAGACAGAACCATATAAAGGACATCCAGCAGTTGTTCCTGTTGATGTAAAAAAAGGATGGTATGCTTCAATACAGCAGACAATTCCTATTGGAGGAGCAATAAGAGCTTTTGATGCTTCAGGAAGAGTTAATAGTTTTTACTTATGTAATATTGGGCCTAATAAATTAGAAGAAAATAGAGGAGGAGATGATGTGTGTCAGATGATAAACACAGGAACTGGTCAACCATATAATAAGTTTGCTGGATTAAGTGAGCAAGAGGCAGCTAGATTAGTTAATAGAGCTGTTGAAGCAATAAGAGAAGCATCTAGTCGTTATAAAAATGGAATCTCAGGAGCAGTAAGAATTTTAGGGCAAACAGTTTATGTTGGAGCTCCAGCAGCAAATGTTCCATCAATGCAATGTCAAGATATGATGTCTCCTCAAGATTGTAAATTATTATTTAATGTTTGTGATCCTGTGATATGTCCAAGTAGTAGATGTAATCTTGGAGGGGCTTTTGAAGTTAAAGATGTTATTCAGTCAGGAATATTTGGAAGTATAGTTCTTTGTCTACCTAATTTCCCTGAAGTATTTGTGCCTGTATGTTTAAGTGGTATAAAAGCAGGAATAGATGGATGGCTTTCAATATTAAAATCATATAGAGATTGTCTTCAAGAAAGTTTAGATTCAGGAAAGATGACAGGAATATGTGATGAAATATATAGTTTACATGCATGTGAATTTTTCTGGAGACAATCAATCCCTATTTTAAAGCTTGGATTACCTAAACTGTTAAGCTCATTTGCAGGAGAAGGAGCAAGAGGTGGAGGAGAGTATATGGGAGTTCAACAAGCATGGGATAATGCACAAGCTTCTACTACTTATTTTTCACAGTATTATGCAGCAAATTCATTTAAAGCATTTCAAGCACGTTCAACAGAGGAAGTTGGAACAGATGTATGTAAGACATTTATATCCGGAGTATTTCCAACAGGGGATTTCTTTGATACATTTACAGACCCAGATTCGCCTCCTCAATTCCATGGTAGATTAGATGAAATTCCATATACAACTGCAACTAATCCTCCTACTTCACAATATAAGGTGTTTTATCATATATTTGCAGGAGAAGATTCAGGTTCATATTATAAAGTATATTTAAGAGGAGGAAGTACAAGTTCATATTATCAAGATACTTCTGCTTCAAGACTTGTTGAGCAGGGATATGTAAAAAAAGGAGAGTATGCTTCTGAAACAAAAGACTTTACTGCTCCTAGCGGATATAAAGAATTATGTATAAATGTAAATGGACAAGAAGAGTGTGGATTTAAACAAGTATCTACTTCATTTGCAGTTGATTATATTAATGATAAGCATGTACAAAGTATAGCAAAAGAACAAGTTACAAGTGAATCACAATGTATTTCTGGAAGTGTTTCTGCATATAGTTTATTGTCTCCTAATTTAGAAGGGGGAGTAGATGAAATGATTAATCCTGCAGTATATAATAGAGGAATAATAAGAGTGTGTGCAACACGAAATCCCGGAATTGGAACAGATGCTAAGGCAAATGCTCAGGGTGGAAGATGGAAAGATGTAGGTTTTTGTGGGGATAAAAACATAAGATGTTGGTTAGATCAAGATAGTGTTAAAGATGTTGTAAAGAACACAGATATTGAAAAGGATATATTGTCTACAGCAGAACAAAGAACAGAGCAAATACTAAAATCAGAAGGAAATTATATTACAGATAAACAATGGAAAGAGCTTCTTGGGAAATTAAATAAATTAGAACCAAAAGAAACTATAGATGAAATTAATAAGGAGTATCCAAGAGCATTTTGGAGTGCTCAAAAAGCTGTGTTGCTGTTAAAGAGAGGAGATGCTTATTCTCTTTTAGCTGGAGGAGGGTTTGGCTTCCAAGAGTATAAAAGACAGTCTATCTTTAGGAAAGTATCTAATTTTTTAGGGACTTCGTCTTCTAGTAATCCTTTTGATACAATGGCTCCAAATATTGATTTTGTATATTCTTCAAGTCTAGAAATATCAGAAGAACAAGACATAGGAAGTGGATTAAAACAATTTGAATTATCTGATGGAACAAGTGTAGAATCTAAATTTAAGGTTAATATTGATGGAGAAGAGGTTTATATAGAAGAGTTAGTCCCTGAAGTAGGATTTACTTACCATCTTGTTCTTCCAAAAGAAAATTTAATTATTTTATATGCTACAAGTACTGCAGTAACATCTGATACAACTGGAACTCCAGGAGATACTACAACAGATGACGCTTCTTCATCTGATGGCACAACAGATTCACAGCCACCAGAAAGTGCTGAAGTTACAGTACAAAGAGCAATATTAACTACATTAATAAAAGATTATACGAAGTGTTCGCAGTGCGGAGTATTTTATGGGATTAAAGAATCATACCCTGCTTGTTCTGAATTAGAGTGCGCAATGATTGGAGAGAAGCTTGGAAGGCCATGTTTCTTTGAGGATTTAAAAAATTGGGAGACGTATCTTTATAATCCTATACCGATAGTAAAAGACAGGCAAGGAAAATGTGTTGATTTGGGTGGAGAGGTTTTTGTAGAGATAGAACTGATTGAACTTGCTGATGACACTATTATCTTATTTAATAAGACACATGTGATTGAAACATCTCCTAGAAGAGAAACAGTTTCTATTGTTCTTAAAACCCCTACTGAATGGGAAGCTTTGAAAGAAGAATATGAGGGTGCTGAAAGAATAATAGGTGCTAGAACTGTTGAGCAAGATTATTTAGATAATTTATTAGCGACTAAGACTAAAATAACTCCTCCAAAAGTAATTGACCCTTGTGATAAATATAAATTAAGTACCCCTATAAGAATTTCAAATGATTATATTGTAACTGATGAAGAACTGGATGAATCTTGGAAGATTTTCTTAGGACAAGAGTTTTATAGTGATAGTTTTGAACATCAAAGCAGACAGAAGTTTAGAGAAGTTTCTTGGGCATCTATTACTAATGTTGGTGATAAAACGTTATCTGGGGGATATCAAGTATATCTTGACAAGGAAGAATTTTATGTTAGATTTTATCAGGAAATAGACGCCAAAGTATATTCTTATTCTGGATGGGTTAAAATGTCTGAGTTTATGTGCCAGGATAAAGAAACTAGAGATAATTTTAGAGCATCTCATGTAGCTATAGGGGAATCTCCATTGTATACTTTTGACTCTACAAGACAAAGTGAGGCCATATCTGAAACTCCTGAGGTTGAACTTCAAGAACAGTTTGGTATACCTTCTCCTCCAACTCCAGCCCCAACAACCCCGGTACTTTCACCAGGAGATTCTTCAATAATTGAACTTGTTTTGATAGAAGATGATAATGATAGAGTCTTTATTAAATGGAATCACGCTAAGGTGGATGCAACACATCCAGAAGGTAGGCCAGAGATTTTAGTTTACCCTAATGAAGAAATAAAAAGTGGAGTTGCTAGCTATCAAAAATGGACTTCAAACCCTATCCCTAAAAATAGTTTTGTTTCAGCTGGAATGCAGGGAGCTGATGTAGATTATCTAAATAGGATTTTAAATGCAAAAACTAAAACAGATTTAGTAAGCACGCTATCAGATATGTTACTTTATGTTCCAAGTTATATTGTGGGAGATACTTCTGTAGGAGAATTAGCAAAATATGATAAAGATACTATTAGTTCAGTTTCACTTAAGAATCTCTTAATTCAAGCTAGATTAAAGAATACTGGAAAATCTTTTAGTTTACCAAATCCAGAGAAAACAGAGATTGAAGTTGAGGTTCTTGATGAGGAAGATTATGACTATGCTTATTCTGTTTGTTATAGGTATGATACTATCTCTCAAAAATGGAGAATGGATAAAAACTGTGATGCTATTTGGCCAGGAGATTGGAAAACTGATCTACCTCTTAATAGCTTAGAAGTGGCGGATTTTGAAGCAGGTTATACGTTCATGGACGTCTTCCTTTCAGATTCTGATTTATATTTTGTGGATACAAATAAAGAAAGACTTCCACCTGATTTTAAAATTATCTCTAGTGATAATATGTTAAAGATATACAGAAATGGAAAATATACTAATTTATATTTTGAAAAATATAATTTGGGAGTTAATATTTATAATCATGAGACCTTTGTGTGGGATTGGCTAAATCCAGATAGACTTGTTGGAGGATTTAGATATGAAAATAAAGCACTTGGGACTTTTGGAAAGTTTAATTTAGAAGATGGTATTAAAGAAACAGATATTTATAAAGACGATACAGAAACATTTACAAAGTTAAGTACAGCAACCTTAAAAGAAGATAAAAATGGAGAATTATCTTTTCAATAATCATTTCTTTTCTTCATAATATCTATCAACTTGTTTGTGTACTCTTTGCCTGATTAAGTTTTTTTCAACTTCTTTTAGATATTCTTTAGCGTGTTTGTTTTTTGGATTCAGTTCTACTGCTTTTCTATACCATTTTGCAGCTTCTGTATAATTTTTTAGTTTTCCATGAAGCATTCCCATAAATTCATATCTAAATTCATTTCTTTGATTTTCTTTTTGAACTAGTGGAAGCATTAGAGAAACTGCCTCTTGAATATCTCCTTGGGCTTCTCTAAAACTTAATGCTCTAGCAAGGGTTTCTCTGACAATTTCACTGTCTTGATGCAAACTATTTATTTCTCTAAACACTTTTACTTCATTATCTGAACCATATTTCCATCTTACTTTATGAGCAATACGAAACATATTGCTTGCTTCTGGGTAGACTTTTGCAGATGCAATAGTAAATGCAAGTTCACGTTCTTTTTCTCCTTGGTCTCTTGCATGACATGATAGATTATCAAGATATTGAGAAATTAATTGCCTATTGTCTATTTCTTTTTCCCATGCAAGATTTTTTTTATGGTCCCATCCATTAAATGTTGTTGTTTCAATATTGATATCTTTTCCATTATCTTTTAGTCTTGCAAAAATATGTTTTTCAGTAAGTACAGAAGTAAGATCAATTCCATTTCTTTGACAAGCCATTTCAGTATATACTGTTCCTCCCATACAATTTCCTGTTCTTCCCATTGTATGAACTACACTTGAAGTATTTTCTTCATAATTTCTAAAGTCATACAATGCTTCAAATATTGCTCTTGTTTTTTCAGGAATTGTTTTAGCGTTTTTGAATCTTGAATCTTGTTTTAGGTTTTCTAATTTAGTCTTAAATCCTTTTTCAAACTCTCCTAGCTCCCATGAATTTGCTCCTGTTCCCATAAATGCAGCTGTGGCAATATCAAAATTCTCTGGGTCTGAATTAATATGAGTAATAAGTTCTGCTTCTAAAGGAAGCTTAGGAATACTTTCGTATGGCACCTTTATTTTTACTGGATTAGGTCTATTATCTTCTACTGTAACTGGCTTACATCCTCCTGCAAGACCAGCTAGAGCTAATGCTCCTGCAAATAGATATTCAAGTGTTTTTCCCATGCATAATAATAGCTAGAATTCTTTATAAATATTACTATTTGTTGTTCTTGTCAAGTAGTTACAAATGCCCCCGACAGGATTCGAACCTGCGGCCTACTGCTTAGAAGGCAGTCGCTCTAATCCAGACTGAGCTACAGGGGCTCACCACATGTAAAATAAGGAGTTTGTGTATTTAAAAGTGTTTGTTTTAAACAGTAAAGACATCTAGATCTTGTGCTAAGAAAGAGTTCTTAAAATATTTTTTAGCTTCATCAAGTATTTTTTTTGGGTTTTTTTCATATCTTTGGCTTAAATGAGTTAAGATTAATTTTTCCACCTTTGCTTTTTTTGCTATTTCTGATACTTGTTTAGCAGTCATATGCTTATGTTTGCTTGCCATGTCTTTTAGTTCATCACTGTATGTAGATTCAGATACAAGAATCGTAGAATCTTTTACAAAAGGAGTGATGTTTTTGTTTATCTTAGTGTCAAGGACAAAAGATATTTTTGTTTCATTGTCTTTATATGTTAGATTTTTAGCTAAATAGGTTTTTCCTTTGTATTTTATGTTTTTTCCATGTTTTAATCTAGAAAGTAATGGGCCGTGTGGAAGTTTAGCTTTTTTTAGTTTCTTTTTATCTATTCTTAATATTCCTTTTTTTACAAAACTATATGCATTACAAGGAGGGCCATGTTGCATTGGTTTGGCTTCTAAGTAGAAATCTTTAGTTTCAAAAAACTTTCCAGTCACTTCTTTTACTTCTATTTTGTGTTTTCCTTGATAGACAAAAGTTTTCATTAATTCTTTCATGAATTTTTTAGTTCCTTTAGGACCATATATGTGAAGTGTCTTATTGTACCCGCTTAAAGACATGCTTTGGAGCATTCCTGAAAGTCCAAGAACATGATCTCCGTGCCAGTGGCTAAGTAAAATCCTATTTATTTTGTTTGGATTTAGTTTTGCTTTTCTAAATTGTCTTTGAGTTCCTTCTCCGCAATCCACTAAGATGTTTTCACCGTCGTAAGTTAATAAGATAGATGTATGATTTCTTTTAGCTGTAGGGATTGCATCTGAAGTCCCAAGAAAAGTTAATTTCATCATATTGAAGAATAGTAATTTTGATTTATATAAGCTTCGCTAAGTTTAATCGCCTGAGAACCATACCCAGCGAAAAATAAAAGGCAAAACGCTTATTTCTTTAATGCAGTTGAAGCAGGTGATACAAAAATAATTGTATCTCCTCTTAGGAAGGTTAACCCTAGATTTTTCTTTATCTCTCCATTCTGCATTTCCTTTGTATTGTCTAAGACAAGATTTATGTGTATGTCAAAAGCCATAAGTGTTCCTACGAACTGCTTATCTCCTTTTAATTGAACTAACACTTCTTGTCCTTTTGAATTGTTTAACAAATCCAAAGGTCTATCGATTCCGTTAACCATATTCTATTCTTGGTAAAATTGTTTATAAACTTTTTTATACTCGGAAGATGGATGAATAGAAAGCTATTTAAATGAAATTTATTCAGATAAGTTATGGCAACAAAAAAAGGAAGAAAAATATCTGGTGGAAAGTACATAAAGAGAAGAAAGAAAAAGTTAAATGAACTTTCAGGACAAAAAAGAACAACTAAGCTTGGGGAAACAAAAAGAAGATCTAAGAGAGTTGTTGGAGGAAGTAAAAAGACTTTTTTATTACAATCAAAGGTTGTAAATGTTCCTGTAAAAGGAAAAGTAAAGAAACTTGAGATAAAGAATGTTGCAGAGACTCCTTCTAATAGGTTCTTGGCTAGACAGAATATAATTACTAAAGGAACTATTGTTGAGACAGCAGAAGGAAGAGTAAAAATAACAAATAGGCCTACTCAAGAAAGTGTTCTTAATGGGGTTTTAATTGAATAAAAATTAGAAAGCTTTATAAACCCAAACTCTTTTTAAATGTTACGTTAGCTTTATAAATCATATTCATCAAATTCTAAAATGGTAGGAATAAAAAAATGTCCAGAGTGTGGAAGTATTAATTTAACACATGATCCACATCTTGGTGAAGTCATATGTAATGATTGTGGATTAGTAGTTGAAGAAAAAATGGTGGATACTGGGATAGATTTACAAGGTAAATTTGATAAATCTGAGAAAAAAGGAAGAGGAGGAGCTCCAATGAGTATGCAGAAATTTGATAAGGGGCTTACTACCAATGTTGGAGAGATTTCTGATATATATAAATTAGAACCAGGACAAACTAGAAAATTTTTAAGATTAAAGAAGTGGCAAGAAAGAGTTTCTACTTCTATTGAGAGAAATTTAAGATTAGCTATGGCTGAATTAAGAGTTATTGCTTCTTATTTGAATTTGCCTAATGTTGTTAGAGATGAAGCTTCAAGAATTTATAATTATGTTTTACAAAGAGGATTAGTAAGAGGAAGAAGTATGGAGTCTGTAATTGCAGCTTGTCTTTATGCTGCTTGTCGTTCATATAATATTCCAAGAACATTAGATGAAATGGCTACTGCTTCTGATGTTGAAAGAAAAGAAATTGGAAGAACTTATAGATTTATTATAAGAAAATTAGGAATTAAGGTTAAGCAAAGTTCTCCTAAAGATTATATCTCAAGATTCTCTTCAGTATTGAAATTATCTCCTAAGACACAAAATGATGCTTTGAAAGTTTTAAGAGATGCTGAAAAAGTTGAACTTACAAGTGGAAGAGGTCCAGCTGGAATTGCAGCTGCTGCACTTTATGTTGCTGCTCTTATGAATGATGAGAAAAAGACTCAGAGAGAAGTTGCAGATATTGCAGGAATAACTGAAGTTACTATTAGAAATAGATATAAGGAATTAATAGAGAGACTTAAGTTAGAGGATAAGATTAAGCAAAAAGAGGCTTCTACTAAAAAGAAGTAATTCTAAAGATTTTTAAACCAGTGATTAACTGAATTTTTATGGGAAACTGTAATTTATGTGAAAGAGCTATTGAAATGATGCCTTCATTAGTTGGCAAAAACTTTGAAAGCACAAGAACAATGTTTGTTCTTCATAAGCCAGATAGAAGAGTAGAAGAAGTTCTTTTTAGAGATAATCCCGATAAGATATATGAAATGGCTTTAAGAGCAAGTAAAACAGGATCTGAAGTTGAAAGATTATTAGAATATTGTGGAATGACTATGGAAGATGTTTTAATAACTAATTTAATTAAGTGTACTTTGAGAAATGATGCTAAACCAACTAAACAAGAATATCAAAATTGTCTTAGAAATTTAGGTTTTCAAATAGATGCTCATAAGCCAAGAAAAATTGTTGGATTTGGAAGTGCAGTTTATGAAACTTTATTTCCAGGAAAAGGAAAAGTAAGTGATTCAATAGGAGATGTTATGGAGTATAGGGGGGTTCCTACTTTAGTAATGATGCATCCAAGTAGAATATGGTCTTTTTTAGATCCTTTAAGAAAAGAAAGAGAATATGAAAAAGTAAGAAGATTTCTTTAATAGTAATAGTTTTAAACTCGAGATACTGATTAAATCTATGCGGGGATGCCGGAGTGGTCAAACGGGACAGGTTTAGGACCTGTTAGCTTAGTGCTTACCTAGGTTCGAATCCTAGTCTCCGCACTTTAAAAAATGGTGAAAAAAAAGAAGTGTAAAGTTCTTAAGGCTAAAGTATCTGTAGTTAAATGCAATACTTACAAACAAAGTAAAGTTGATTCTGTTGTTAAGAAATGTTTAGATTTAATTGATTTTAAATTTAAGAAAGGAATGACTGTTTTAATTAAACCAAATATTCTTGGAAGTTATAAACCAAATAGGCAGAAAGCAATTACAACAAATCCGGCGCTTGTTGAGGCTGTTTGTAAGATTTTGAAAAAGAATAAGTGTAAGATTTATATTGGAGAGAGCTCATTTATGAATACAGATACTGCTTATCAGAGTTCTGGAATAGATAAAGTTGCTAAGAAATATTGTGTTAATAAAAAACCAATTATTTTTGAGCAAGAAAAATTAAGGTATATTAAAGATTCTAGTGCAAAGATATTGAAGAGATTTCCAATAGCAAGAATAGTGAAGCAAGTTGATTTAGTTATTGACATGCCTAAGATGAAAACACATTCTCTTGCAGATGTTACTTTGGGAATTAAGAATCTTTATGGTTTGATTCCTGGAGGTTTAAAACAAAGAATTCATACTAAGGCTAAGGGAGATAAGTTTTCTGAAATTCTTGTTGATATTTATCAGAATATAAAACCTGGATTAACTATCATAGATGGTGTTTTAGGAATGGATGGGCATGGCCCAGCTTCTGGAAGTCCACAAAGAGGAAATGTGATTATGGCTTCTGAAAATACAGTTGCATTAGATATTGCAGCTTCTAAATATATGGACTTTGTTCCAAAAGAAGTTCCTGCAATTAAGTTTGCAGTTAAAAGAGGTTTGTATCCTTGTTATGATTTTGAATTAGTTGGAATGAATAAATTGCCTGTTGTGCATTTTAGAAAACCTCACAAAGGCAAGACAACATCTAGAGTTAGAAGGACTTTAGGAAAAGAAAAACCAATAGTATGCGATACTAAGAAATGTATTAAGTGTGGGACATGTGCAAAGAAATGTCCTGCAAAGGCAATCAAATTAGATCCATATCCAGAAATTGACAAGAGAAAATGCATAAGATGTTTTTGTTGTATGGAAGTTTGTCCAGTGCATGCTTTAAGTTTGGGTAAAGAAGAGTAATGCTTAAATATAGGGATTCTGTTTAATTTTTATGCGGGGGTGGCACAGTGGCTACTGCGTTCGCCTGCAGAGCGAATTTTCGCGGGTTCGAGTCCCGCTCCCCGCTTTTTTTTGAAAATGACAAAGAAAATATATCTAATTCATGGATGGGGAGGAAATGATTCTAGTGAAGGCTGGTTTGGATGGCTGAAGCAGAATTTAAAAGAAAAAGGATTTGAAGTAATTGGATTTAATATGCCTAACACAGATACTCCAAAAATTGAAGAATGGTTAGGATTTATGAAAGAAAATATTAAAGATATTGATGAGGAAACTTATTTTATTGGACATAGTATTGGATGTCAGGCAATTCTTAGATTTTTAGAAACTCTTGATGATAATGTTAAAATTGCTGGAGCTGTTTTTGTTGCTCCATGGATGGAATTAGATAAAAATACTATTGAGGAAGAAGGAGAAGAAGTTATTGAAATTGCAAAACCATGGGAAGAGACTCCAATTGATTTTGAAAAAATTAAAAAACATTCAGATAGATTTTTAGCAATATTTTCAGATGATGATCCTTATGTTCCATTAAAAGAAGTTGATAAATTTAGTGAGAAGTTAGGGGCGATGACATTAACAAAAAATAAACAAGAACACTTTAATGAAGTTGAATCTATTCCAGAAATTTTAGATTTTATTGTTTAGATTTAAATTGTCTGGCTATGGCAATAAATACTCCTGCCCCAAATATTACAAAGATAAAAATATAAATAAATTTATTCTTTCTTATGTAATTCATTAATGCTAGGTCTTCATCTTCTTCTGGAGCAATCCCCCCAGTAATACCGCTTCTATCAGAAGTTCTTTCGTCTAATGCTCCAATTGCTTGCCCTGTTCCGGTTAATCTTACTGAATTTTTTTCAAGAGTTGTTGTTCCATCTGTAACTTTAATATTATAATCTCCATCCGGAGCAACTAATCTATATGCTATTTTTTCTCCAATCTCTAAATCTGGGTTTCTTATTCCAAGAGTGTCTCCGATTATTATCTGAATTGTTTTAGTGTATTTTGTGTTTCCAATGTTCGTGATTATTAGTTTATCATCATCAATTTTAAATGTTGCAATCTCATTAATCTCTACTGTAAAAATCCCATTTGCGTAATTATCCCCATAACTAGCAACAATATTCCAATAACCATGAGTTGCACCTTGTCCTAAATCTAGAGTTATAAGTTCATTCGCAGGAATAGTTTTTATAATAGATTTAGTTTTTTCTGCATTTTCAATTCTTATTTCAACTGTATCTGTTAGGGGGTTGTTTGAATCATCTAAAAGAGAAACTTTTAATGTAATATTTTCTCCTGCTTCAAATGTTTCTTTTGTTGTTTGAACTTCTAATTTAGCAGCACTAACTATAGTTAGCAAAAATAAAAGCATAACCCCCGCCATCAACACTCTTTTCATATATGTAGTATTTTTTTATACTATTTAAAGATTATTATACGATATTGTGTATTATTAAGTATATTTTGGAAAGCTGTTTTTGTTAAGTAGTGCTTAATAAGTAAATGTTAAGAAGCATGTTTTGGGAAGTATATTTTCTAGCAAACATTTTTAAAGACAAATTTTTTCAATAAGATATGAGGCGGTGGTTAATTGCATTTTTTGTTTTTGTTATGATTATCCTAAAAACTATATTTGCTGTTCCTACGATAAGTTTTGTTTCTCCTACTCCTTATGGAAATATTTCTGAAGATTATATTTATGCGAATTTATCAACATCTGGAGATGAACATTATAGTTTTGTTGATTTTGATAATGATTTGATTTTATGGATGAGAATGGATGATGTTTCTGGAACAACTGTTCTTGATAAATCAAGTTATGGAAATGATGGAAGCCTTGAAAATGGAACTGCAATAATTCCTGGAAAATATGGAAATGCATCCCAAGGAGATGGCATTGACAATTACATCCATGTCCCAGATTCAAGTGCATTTGATAGCATTGCCGATACAGATGAAATGACTGTATGCGCCTGGACATATAGAAAAGGAAATAGCAATGCTTATGGTGCAAGTCAGGGGGTTTTAGGACAGTATTGGGCAAGTGGAATACATGGTTATAATAGAAAAAGTTTTGCAATTGCAGAGGGAATAACTGCTCCAAATGGAGGATATGGATTTTTTGTTAGTCCTAATGGGGCTTCTTGGCAAGATGCTCATAGTGATTCTTCAGTAGCATTAAATGAATGGCATCATTTATGTGGAGTAGTTGAAAGCAGTGGAATAGTTAAACTTTATATTGATGGAGTTGTGCAAAGTGATACAGGAAGTGTTTCAGGAATTTATAATGCTGATGCTCCATTTACAGTAGGAACTTATTTTTATGCTCCTAATGGGCATGAAAATGATTCAACATTATTTTTTAATGGAGATATTGATGAAGTATTGCTATTTAACAGGGGATTAAGCCAGGAAGAAATAAGAGCAATATTTAATTCATCTGAATATGCAAGTTTTGCAAATAATTATACTGGATTAGCAGATGGTGAACATAAATTTATTGGTTATGCTGTTGATGATGGTGTTGATTCTATTTCAAGAACTGTTGAAACAGGAGTTGAAGAGCAAAGCAATGAAACAAATGATACTATTGCCCCTGAAATTGAATTTGTATTTCCAACAGAAGATGGGGAGAGCAATCTTTCAAGAGATTATATTCAGGTGAATGTTAGTGCAAGTGACGATGTTGAACTTTCAAATGTAACTATTTATTTATATGATGATTCAGGATTAATTGATTCACAATTAACAACCTCAAGTCCTAATTATATTAACTTCACTAATTTAAGTAATGGAGATTATTATTTTAATGCAACAGCATTAGATAATTCTTCAAATAGTAATTCTACTGAAACAAGAGCGGTTACTATTAATGTTTCTAATGAAAGCAATGAGACTAATGAATCTAGTTTAGAAATAGAATTTATTTCTCCTACCCCAAGTGGACAAATTTCTGAGGATTATGTTTATGTTAATACATCAAGTAGTGGAACAGAGCATTATAGTTTTGTTGACTTTGATAATGATTTAGTTGGATGGTGGAGACTTGAAAATAATAGTTTTGTAGATAGTTCTGGAAACGGAAATGATGGAAGTGCTGTTAATGGCGGTGATGTTGCTTCTTCTAAATATGGTAATGGTTTTCAAGGAGATGGAAATGGAAAATATGTTACTATTGATGATTCTTCAAGTATAGATACTATTGCAACTAATAATGAAATAACTGTTTGTAGTTGGGTTTATCCTTATTCAAATGATAATGATCATGGGGCGGCTCAAGCTGTTTTAGGACAGTGGCAGTCAGGTGGAAATGATAAATCTTTTGCATTTTTAGAAGGATTAGCAGGACAAGGAGTATATGCCTTTTATGTTAGTGGAGGGGGAAGTGCTTGGGAAGATGCACAAGCTGATTCAGCCTTGACATTAAATACTTGGGCACATTTATGTGGAACATCAGATGGAACTACAGTTAAATTATATGTTGATGGAGTTCTTCAAACAGATACTGGAACTATGTCTGGGGTATATGATGCAGATACTAATTTTACTATAGGAACTTATAATATTGGAAGTAGTTTATTTTATAATGGTTCAATAGATGAGGTTTTATTGTTTAATAGGGAATTATCTTTGAGTGAGATAAGAGCTATTTATAATTCGTCAGCTTATGCAAGTTTTGCAAATAATTATACAAGTCTTGATGATGGGAATCATACATTTACAGCTTATGCGGTAAATGGAACAGAGGTTGTTTCAGTTGAAAGAACAATGGAAATTATTGAAAACCAGAGCAATGAAACTGGTGATGCTCCAGTAATTAGTGTTACATGTGATAATTATCAAGAAAATAATTTTAATTTAACTATTTCAACTGATGTTGATGTTGATAGTTGTTGGTTTGTTGAAAATGAAAGTAATACAACTATGTTATCTGCAAATTCAACAAATTTTTATTATAATCTTGGAGCTGGAGAATATGATTTAACATTTTATTGTGAAAATGAAAATGGAACAGGAAATTTGACAGACAGCTTTGAATTTAGAAAATATGTAAGTTTTTATGATTCTCATTATACTAATTCACAAGGATTAGAGATTTATTTTGATTTTAATTATAATTATACTAATGATGGAGGAATCTTAATAATAACTTCTGATACATGGAGTTCAGACAAGGACTCTTCAACATTGCATGATGCAGAGGCAAAATACATGCCAAGAGGTTATGCTGTTGCTTCAGTAGAGACTAGAGGAAAAGGAAGTTCAGATGGAAGTCCAGATGCATATGGTTATTGTTGTATGGATATTTATGAATTAGCTCAATATATTTTATCTACTCCTGAATATAATCAATATGTAAATTCTTCTAAGGGAGTTTATATTACTGGAGCTTCAGGAGCAGGAGGAAGAACAGGAGTATGTACTGCAAAGTATCCTGATTTTTTTGTTTCAGGACATAGCACTGTTGGAGTTTTAAATTTATCTTTATGGTGGGAAACTGCTGGAAGCGGAGATGTTTCAGCCATGGAATCAAGAGTTGGATGTGGTTTTGATGAATGCCCAGAAGCATATCAAGCAAGAGATGCTGGCTATTTAGGATATAATACTTTAAGTCCAATGAGTGTTGAACATCCTATAGATGATTCAAGAGTGACTGTTGGATGTTCAAGAGATTATAATGCTTCATTAGTTAGTTTTAATAAAATAGTAAATTATACAGAGCCAAGTTCAGGAGGACATAGAGCTGATTGGACACCTTCTTATGAATGGTTTGAAACTTATACTTCAATACCAATCTTACCAAGTTCAGGAGATTTGAGGATTGGAGGATTTGTTCATACAAAGAATTTCTCTATATTTTTAGATGAATCTACTGTAGACCATATGGCTTATGTTGATTATAATTTAAGTGATTATACTTTTAATCTTACAACTAAATCATTTGATGGGGATGTTAACTTTACAATGTTTGACCTTACCCCAGATACTAATTATACTGTTGATGGAAGTAATTGTATAGAATCAGATAGTAATGGAGATTTATTCTTTGTTGTTGATGTTGATAGTTATAGTTCATTATTAGTTGATGTTGATTTAGCTGTGAATTGTAGTGTTGGAAATGAAACTATTGCCCCTGAAATTGAATTTGTATCACCAACAGAAGATGATGAGAGCAATCTTTCAAGAGACTATATTTTAGTTAATGTTAGTGCAAGTGATGACAATCTTGCAAACATAACTATTTATTTATATGATGATTTTGGGTTAGTTAATTCAGACACTGATGCAAGTGATTACAATTTTGAGAATTTTACTGGATTAAATAATGGGACTTATTATTTCAATGCAACTGCTTATGATTCTTATGGAAACAGCAATTCAACTGAGACAAGAAGCATTTTTGTTGGCATCCAAGGAAATGAAACTAATGAGACAAATGAAACTTTTGCTAATTTAACAATTGATTTTGTTTCTCCTACTCCAAGTGGACAAATTTCTGAAGATTATATTTATGTTAATTCATCAAGTAATGGAACTGAACATTATTCATTTGTTGACTTTGATAATGATTTAGTTGGATTCTGGAGAATGGATAATAGAAATTCAAGTTATGTTATTGATGAGTCAGGCAATGGAAATGATGGAAGCATTGAAAATGGAACAAGTTTTGCTTCTGGAAAATATAGAGATGGTTTTGTTGGAGATGGAGTTGATAATTATCTTCATGTTGATGATTCATTAAGCATAGATTCTATTGCAAATAATAATGAGATGACTGTATGTGCATGGACATATAGGACATCAAATTCTAATTCACATGGAGCACACCAAGGAGTATTAGGACAGTATTGGGCAAGTGGAATTCATGGATATAATAGAAAGAGTTTTGCAATTGCAGAAGGGATTACTGCTCCTGATGGAGGATATGGATTCTTTGTTAGCAGAGATGGAAGTGCTTGGCAAGACGCTCATAGTGATGCAACAGTTGCATTAAATGAATGGCATCATCTTTGCGGGGTAGTTGAAAACAGTGGAATAGTTAAACTTTATATTGATGGAGTTGTTCAATCAGATACAGGAAGTGTTTCAGGAATTTATAATGCTGATGCTCCTTTTACAATAGGAACTTATTGGTATTCTGGAAGTTCTTCATTAGACTCAACATTATTCTTTAATGGAAGTGTAGATGAGGTATTATTATTTAATAGAGGGCTTTCACAATCTGAAATAAGAGCAATATATAATTCATCTGAATATGCAAGTTTTGCAAATAATTATACAAGTCTTGATGATGGGAATCATACATTTACAGCTTATGCAGTAAATGGAACACTGGAATCAGTTGAAAGAACAGTTGAAACAGGTTATGTTGAGCCAGACTATAGCAATATTTATGTTGGAGAAAATTATAATTCTAGTGTTTGTTCTTCTTTAGGATATGTTTGGCAATCAAATTGTTTTGAGAGTATTCAAGATGGAATTGATAATGTGGAAGATAATGGAACTGTGTATGTTGCAAATGGAAATTATGATGAACCTTTAAATATTGAAAATAGAACTGAAGTAAGAATTGTTGGAGAGGATTTAGATAATGTTTTAATTAAGGCAAATTCTACTTTAGATTGGAATGTTGCAAGTTATGGAAGTTCAAGACAAGCAGTTTTGAGGATTGTTAATTCAGTTGGAATAGAAGTTGAAAATATTACTTTTGATTATGAACTTGTTAGAGATAATATGATTCATGGATTTTTAATTTGGGATAGTGAAAGTATTTTAGAGAATAATGTTTTTAGAAATATGAGTGTTAATGATTCTTCTGGGATATATTACGAAGTTACTGGTTATGTTAGAGCAGTAAGTTATAATGATTCTAATAGGGCTGAAATTATTATTAAGAATAATGATTTTATTGATACTGGAAGACTTGGAGTGGTAACTCATGGTTATGTAAATTCAACAATTGAGAATAATGTTTTTACTAAGAATGTAGGAGATTTTGGATATGCCATGGAGATTGGGTCTCAATCTGTTGCTGGTGTTATTGGAAATGAAATTTCTGGATTTAATACTTCTGCTTTGTCTGACGGAAGTGATTCTGCTGGAATTTATATTGAAAATTCTTTTACTTCTGGAGTAAGTGAAACAAAAGAAGTTTATGTAGAAGATAATGTAATAAGTAATTGTGAGTATGGGTTTTATATTGGAAATGAATTTAATGGATATGCAGGAGATGTGGATGTAATTGTTACTTCTAAAAACAATTCAATTACAAATTGTATTGAAGGTGGATTTGCAGTTACTGATGAGGATGCTTCTTTAGGGAGTTCTGTTACATTGAATTCTCAAGGGGATAGCATAATTAATAATGGAGAGTCTGGATTTTATGTTTATTCTCAGGGGGATGGAGATTTAGATATTGAAATAATCAATGGCGAAATTAAAGAAAATAATTATGGATTATTATTAACTGAGACTGCTATTGGAAGTAGTTATAATCTTAATTTAAATAAAACAAAGATAGAAAATAATTCTTATGGAGTTTATAATAATATTTCAAACACAAGCATTGATGCAAGATTTAATTGGTGGGGAGATTCTTCTGGACCCGGAGGAGAAGGGATTGGAAATGGTAATAATGTTAGTGTTAATGTTGAATTTGAACCATGGTATAATGAAGAAGAGATGACTAATCTTAATTATATTCCAATAAATAATGTTTCAACAATGGATTTAGTAATTATTAATTCAAGTTTAGGAAATAATTATACTGATGAAGATTTAGCTTGTTATGTTCAAGCAAGTGATTTAGATGGAGATAATGTAAGTTATTCTGGATATTGGTATAAGAATGGAGTTCAAGATTTAGCAATTTCAACTTCTGCTTTTGCTGAAGGAGAATTGGTTCAAGTATCTGTATTAGACAGTGGAAATACTTCTGTTGGAGATGTTTGGAGTTGTGAAGTTCAAGCATATGATGGAGAAAATTATAGTAGTTATCTAAGCAGTGTTAATCTTTCAGTATCAGATGTTCCAGATAATCCTGCTGTAATTTATATGAATGGGCCAACATTTACAGTTACATTTGATGCAAATATTACAGACGATAATGGAATTACAAATGTAAGTTTACTTGGTAATTGGACTGGAAATTTAGAAGTTGATCAAACTAATAGTTCAGGAATAAACAATGTTGCTTATGCCTTTACTAAACAATTTACATCAGGTGGAACTTATCTATGGGCATTTAAGGTATATGATAGTGCAGGACAATTAACTGAATCTATTAATAAAACATTTACATTAGAATTTATGTAATTACATTATATCTTTTGTATAATAATCTTTTTAAAGTAAATTAATTTATGTTATATAATGAATAATAGAGGTGAAGTTGTTACTGCATTAATTGTTATAGGCGTTGTAGCATTAGCTATTGGGGGTTTGTTTCTTGTTAAGGGAGATATTACAGGAAAGATAACAGGTTTTGCAACAAGAGGAATAATGGCTGCTGCAGTTGATTTTGTTTTACCAACTCCTACAGGAAATACTTCTGCTGATTATATTTATGTTAATGTTTCTACTTCTACTAGTGATGAACATTATACTTTTGTTGATTTTGATGGAGATTTAGTTGGGTTTTGGAGAATGGAGGATAGAAATGCTTCATATGTTGAGGATGAATCAGGCAATGGTTTGCATGGAAGTATAGAGAATGGAAGTACTTTTGCTTCAGGAAAGTATAATGATACTTTTGAAGGAGATGGAATTGATAATTATATTCATGTAGATGATGATAGTGCTTTTGATGCTATTGCTGATAATGATGAAATGACTGTATGTGCTTGGACATATAGAGTAGGAGATAGTAATGCTCATGGAACTAATCAAGGGGTATTAGGACAGTATTGGGCTACAGGGCCTCATGATTATTATAATAAATCATTTGCAATTGCAGAACAAATAACAGCTCCTAATGGAGGATATGGATTTTTTGTTAGTGCCAATGGAGCTGCTTGGCAAGATGCTCATAGTGATTCAAGTGTTGCAGCAAATGAATGGCATCATTTATGTGGAGTAGTTGAATCTGGAGGAACAGTTAAATTATATATTGATGGAGTTGTTCAATCAGATACAGGAAGTGTTACAGGAATATATAATCCTGCAGACACACCTTTTACTATTGGAACTTATTTTTATGCTCCAGCAGGAAATGATAATGATTCAACATTATTCTTTAATGGAAGTGTAGATGAAGTTATTTTATTAAGTAGAGGCTTGTCACAAAGTGAAATAAGAGCAATATATAATTCATCACAATATGCAGAGTTTGCAAATAATTATACTTCTTTAAGTAATGATACTGGACATACTTTTACTGCTTATGCTGTTGAAACAGACGGAGAAATTAATTCAACTTCAAGAACTATTTATACTGAAGTAGAAGAAGATAACGATACTACAGACCCAGAAATTGATTTTGCATCTCCTACTGAAACTTCTGGAGAAAATTTATCTAGAAATTATATTCAAGTTAATGTAACTGCTAGCGACGATAATTTGGCAAATATAACAGTTTATCTTTATAATTCAACTTCATTAGTTGATTCAGATACTGGAACTAGTTCACCTCATTTTGTTAATTTTACTGGATTAAGCAATGAAACATATTATTTTAATGCAACTGCTTTAGATGATTCTTCTAATGATAATTCAACTGAAACAAGAAATGTTACAATTGCTTATGCTGCTCCTGAGCCAAGTAATGAAAGCTCTTTGAATATTAGTTTTGTTTCACCAACCCCAACAGAAGATACTAATGATACTTATATGTATGTTAATGTTTCTACTGAATCAAATTTAGAACATTATTCATTTGTTGATTTTAATGATGATTTAGTTGGATGGTGGAGATTAGAAAATACTAGTTTTATTGATAGTTCTGGAAATGGAAATGATGGAAGTGCTGTGAATAGTAGTGATGTTACAAGTACTAAGTACGGTAATGGTCTTCAAGGAGATGGATATGGTAAATATGTTACTATAGATGATTCTTCAAGTTTTGATAGTATTGCTACAAATGATGAAATGACTGTTTGTAGTTGGGTTTATCCTTATTCAAATGATAATAGTCATGGAGCTGCTCAAGCTGTTTTAGGACAGTGGCAGTCAGATGGAAATGATAAATCTTTTGCATTTTTAGAAGGATTAGCAGGACAAGGAATTTATGCCTTTTATGTTAGTGGAGGAGGAAGTGCTTGGGAAGATGCACAAGCTGATTCGGCCTTAACATTAAATACTTGGGCACATTTATGTGGAACATCAGATGGAACTACCGTTAAATTATATGTTGATGGTGTTCTTCAAAGTGATACTGGAACTATGTCTGGGATATATAATGCAGATACTAATTTTACTATAGGAACTTATAATATTGGAAGTAGTTTATTTTATAATGGTTCAGTAGATGAGGTTTTATTGTTTAATAGGGAATTATCTTTGAGTGAGATAAGAGCTATTTATAATTCGTCAGCTTATGCAAGTTTTGCAAATAATTATACTTCTTTAAGTAATGGAAGTTATACTTTTATTGGATATGGGGTAGATATAAATTCAAGTGTTAATTCAACTTCAAGAACAATACAAACTGGAGCTGTTTCTTTGACTGTTCCAGAGATAACATTGGTTTCAGAGACAACTCAAGAAAATACTTTCCAAGTTGTACTTAATACAGATGTTGCTGCAAGTACTTGTTATTTTACAGATGATAATGGCTCAACATATACAACAATGCTTGAAAATTCAACAACTAGTTTTTATTATGAAGATTTTGATTATGGAGAGTATGATATTACTTTTTATTGTCAAAATGAAAATGGTACTGGAGATTTAACTGATAGCTTTGAGTTTAGAAGAAGTCTTGTTGAGACTGATTCTCATTATACAAATTCTCATGGATTAGATATTTATTTTGATTTTGGATTTAATACAACAAATGAAACTGGAAGAACAGTTATTATTCCAGATAGTTGGAGTGCATTAAAAGATGCAACATGGGTTTTAAATAGTGAGAATTATTTTATGTCTAAAGGATATGTTGCTGTTCCTGTAAATACAAGAGGAAAAGGATTGTCTGAAGGAAGCAAAGACGCATTTGGTTATGAGTGTTTAGATATCCATGAGTTAGCAGAGTATTTGAGAACAACGTCTCCTTATAGCCATTATGTGAATGGAGTAGTTTATGTTGCTGGAGCTTCAGGTGCAGGAGGAAAAGTAGGAGTATGCACTGCCAAATGTCCTGATGCTTATGCTGCAGGTTATTCTTCAGTTGGTGTTTTGAATTTATCTTTATGGTGGCAAACTGCTGGAGCAGGAGATGTTTCTGAAATGGAGAATAGAGTTGGATGTGGTTATGATGAATGTCCTTATAGATATGATGCAAGAGATGCTAGTTTATTGAATTATAATACACAGAGTGCAGTTAAGTTATGGCATCCTATAAATGATGATAGAGTTACTGTTAATTGTTCAAGAGATTATAATAGAACAATGAATGAAAATAATAAAACTGTGAATTATACTGAACCTGCTACTGGAGGGCATAGTGCTTATTTTATTGGGAGTCATGAATGGTTTTTGAATTATACAGAGGAGCCAATTATTCCAGAAAATGGAACTTTTAGAATTGGGGTTTATGTTCATAGTAAGAATTTTACTATTGATTTAAATAATAATAGTTATTATGCAGAAGTTGATTATGATATTTCTGATGCAGTGAAGCATTTTAATCTTACAACTTATGAATTTAATGGAAGTGCAAGTTTTGAAGTTAATGATTTAATAGCAAGTACAAATTATTCTGTAACTATTAATGATAGTTCTAGTTATTATGATTCAGATTCAAATGGTGATTTAGAATTTAATGCAACATTAGATAATAATAGTTATTATGAAATTTCTGTAGGCCCTGCTGGAGCTTATTGTGGAGATGGAAGTTGTAATAATGGTGAAACTTGTTCAACTTGCCCTGCTGATTGTGGAAGCTGCGATACTGGCGGTGGCGGAGGAGGCGGTGGAGGCTCCTCTACAACTATTGTTGAAAATGTAACTTCAAATATTACTGGAGTTCATGCAATGTCGTCTTCAGCTATAAATGATTTAGTTTCTAAAGAAGGAGATATTAAAACAATTGTATGGAAGGTTAAAAATACTGGAACTTTATTTTTGAATGATTGTATATTAGAAGCAAGAGGAAATGTTTCTAATTGGTTAAATGTTGGAGAAAGACATCAATTAGCAGCAGGAGAAGAATATGATTTTGTGTTTAAGATTAATATTCCTGAAGATGTTGCTCCAGAAGTTTATTCTGCAGGGGTAGAATTAGTTTGCAAGGAATTAACAGAAAGACAAGACTTTAGTATTGAAATTACAAAGGAAGAATTAGGATTTGAATTAGTAAGAGTTGAAAGAATAGGAGATAATGAGATATTAGTTACATATTCTCTGACTGAAGTATCTGGGCTTGATCAAGAAGTTAAATTACAGTTTGTTATTTTTGATGCTGAAAATAATAAAGTATTAGAGGCAACAGATATAAGAAATATTAAGGCAGGAACAGAGCAAGAGTATGGATTGCAAATACAGGTTGATAAAGGTTTAAAGGGCAATTTGAATCTTCTTGTTAATATTAATTCAGAGACATATTCTTCACTAGTTCAGGAAGATATTTTCTTAGCTCCTATGAGTGGATTTTCTATATTTGGAGATAGCTTTGGAAATGAAGATTGGATTATGGGAGGAGCATTAGCGTTTGTTCTAGGAATTATTATTTTCTTTGTTGTTAGAAGTATAATGAAAGCAAGACAATGAAAGTTTATACAGAATACTTAACTATTAATACTGATAATAGAATTGATTTTGTTAATATAACTCCTGAAGTTGAAAAAATAGTCAAAGAATCTGGTGTTAAAGATGGAATTGTTTTAGTTAATCCAATGCATATCACAGCTAGTGTGTTTGTTAATGATAATGAATCTGGTTTAATACAGGATTTTAAAAATTGGTTAGAAAAACTTGCTCCTAAGAAATTTAATTATAAACATCATCAAACAGGAGAAGATAATGGTTTTTCTCATTTATGGAGAACAATAATGGGAAGAGAGACTACCGTTGCTATCAGCGATGGTAAATTAGATTTTGGAACTTGGGAAACAATTTTTTATGGAGAGTTTGATGGAATGAGGAATAAAAAAATTTTAGTTAAGGTTTTAGGAGAATAAATTAAAATAACTTTTCAAGTGAAGAAACATTTAAAAACAAAAAAATCATATAAAGAATAATGAAAAGAGGAAAAATTTTGATTGGGTTTGTTCTTGTACTATTACTTATAGGTCTTGCTTCTGCTGGATTGCTTCAAGAAATAAGAAATGCATTAACAGGGCATGCTACTAGTCAAGATACAAATGTTTCAGTTACAATTACTGGAGTTAATCAAGTAAATATCACAGTAGATAATTCTACATTAACTGGAGGAGTGACTCCTATTGAAGGAACATCAACTACTTCAGAAGTTTTTGTTACAGTATGTGACCCAGACGGTGCAGGAGATATAGATGACTCAAGTGTTACAATGGATTTTGTTAAAGCAGGAGAAACAACAAGAAGCAATTCAAGTTGTGATTTAGTAGGAGACTTAGATACTTATTGTGCTAACTTTACATGTGAAATTACAACATGGTATTTTGATGGCTCAGGAGCATGGACAATAAATGTGAGTGCTAATGACTTAGGAAACACAACTGCAGTATATAATGAATCTTTTACTTTTACTATGAATCAATTAAAAGCTATGGTTATTCAACCAGACCAAATTAATTGGACTGGTATTTCACCAGGAAGTACAGATCAAAAAGCAGACAATGACCCTACTGTTGTTAATAACACAGGAAACTTTGATGGAACATTAAATGTAACTGGTCTAGACTTATACGGACTTACTGTAACTAGTGAAGTGTTTGGAGTAAACAACTTTACTTCAGGAATTGCAGATGACTGTACAGGAAGCGGAGTATACTTAGCAAATGCAAGTCAGGTATTAATAACTTCAAGTGATTCAAACCCAGGAAACTTAAGTGCAGGTGGAGGAGCAGGACAAGAAGAATTATATTACTGTATCCCTAATGTACCACTATTATCATCACAGCAATATACAACTGATCAAATAGGAAGTTGGACAGTATCATATTAAAATGAAAAAAATAAAACTTACAGTAAGTGCATTGATGCTAGGAATAATGTTAGTTTCACTAGTTAGTGCTTTTGGAGTTAGTTCTCCTTATTGGGAGGGAAACCCTTTAGTTTTAGATAGAGGAGAAAGCACAACTATATATTTGAATCTTCAAAACATGGTTGGAGAAGGAGATGTAAAAGTAAAGGCAATTCTTGTTGATGGAGAAGAATTCACTTCTCTTCCTAAAGAAGAATATGTTATTAAAGAAGGGACATCAGATACTATGATTCCTCTTGATGTGAGTGTTCCAAAAGATGCTACTCCTGGAGATAAACAATCAATCAAGGTTGAGTTTAAGACAATACAAGATGATACTGGTGGTATTTCAATGGGTACCGGAATGACTGTTGCTTTTGATGTTGTTGCAGGACAAGCAATTGCAGAAACTAACACAACAATGATAATTACATTGATTGTCGCTATAATAGTATTAATCATAATTATCTGGTGGATTCTTAAAAGAAAAAAAAGATAATTTCTAAATACAAATCCACACAGTGATTTGCATACAATTTCTAAATACAAATCCACACAGTGATTTGCATAAAGAATTGTTGTGTTTTTATCTATACAATTCATGGATACAAATCAACACAGTTATTTGCATAAAGAAATAATTACGCAATTTCTAAATACAAATCAACACAGTTATTTGCATAAAGAAATAATTACGCAATTTCTAAATACAAATCAACACAGTTATTTGCATAAAGAAATAAGTTTAAATACATAATTTTCTTTTTTTACTTATGAAAAAGAGTGGTGTCATTGTATTGTTTTTTTGCCTTATGCTTGCATTAAATTGTATAAATGCAGGAAGAATAACTGGAGCAGCTTCTTCACAAGAACAAGGAGTAGCAGTTTATGTGCTTCCTTCAACCCCTTTACTAAGAATAGATTCTCCATTAAATCAAACATATGCTCAAGGACAATATATTTTATTTGATTATACAGCTATTTTAATGGAGAGTGTATGGTATAATCTAGATAATAATTCTAATACCACAATAAACTCTTCTTTTTACTTAACTCCTTCAGTAGGAAGCCATACTGCATATTTATATGGAAATCATAGCAATGGAACAATTTATTCAGATCAAGTAACTTTTTATGTTCAAGCAGCTGAGCAACCAAGCAAGAAGAAAAAAGTAGTTATTGAAGAAGAAATCCCGGTAACTGTTGAAAAAGAAAGAATTAATATTTCACTAAAACAAGGAGAAGAAGAAACAATAAGAATTTTAGTAAAAAATGAATATCATAAAAAAGTTGATGTAATATTAAATAGAACAGGCTTAGAAGATATTCTTAGATATATTAGTGAGACTGAATTTGATTTAGAAGTAAATGAAGAAAAAGAAATACTCTTAACATTTTATGCTTCTCCAGACTTAAATCCTGACCTATATCTTGGGAAATTATTTGCAAATACAAAAACCTCTCAAAAAGAAATAATTCTAGCAGTTGAAGTAGAATCATCTAAATTTTTATTTGATGTTGTTCTAGATATCCCTAAAGAACCTACAGTATTTCAAAGAGGAGATGAAATAATATCAAAACTTGATTTTTACAATTTAGGAGCCGGAGAAGCAGAAGTAGAAATTGAATATTTAATTAAAAATGAAGCAGGAGAAATAGTATTTGGAGAAAAACAAATTTTGCTTATAGGAGCATCTATAAGCCTTACAAAAGCATTTAAGCTTCCAGATAATATAGAAGATGGAACATATGTCTTTTATGTTAAAGCAAACTATGATGGAAAAACAGCAAGTGCAAGCAAGTGGTTTACGATATCTTCTGAAACAGGAACACAAAAATTCTTTAAAGGATTGCTTCAAAAAACTAAACAATTCTTCTCAGATAATAAAGTAATGATTGCAAAAGTAATAGCATTCTTAGTTGCATTATACATACTATATGGAATAATATGTTTATTGTTTGGGAAAAAAAGAAAAAAGAAACCTGCAAAATATATTGCATCAAAAAAGAAAAAGAAAAGAAGAAGTACTTATTCTAGATTATTAAGAGCAGTAACAGAAAGAGAACATAAAAAAGCCTACAAATAATTATTTCTTAATAGCTCTATTATAGATAGTCCAAATGTTTCTTTGGTCTCTTCCGAGTAATTTAGCTATTTCTACGTATTTCATTCCTTTATCTTTTAAGTATACAACCATTGCTTCTAGTATTGTAAGTTTTCTGTTTTTGAATATTGAAGTAGGTATGAATACCAGTGTTTTTCTTACAATAAGTTTTGTTGGTTGTTTCTTAATAGATTTATTATATGATGTCCAAATTGTTCTATCATCTCTACTTAGTAATTCTGCAATTTCATGATATGTTAGTCCTAGATTTTCCTTTAAGTATTTAGCAATGCCTTCTAATCCTCCGAGTTTGTTTGTGAATATTGTTATTGGAAGACTTAAATCATCAACAATAACTTTTCTCTTTTTCTTTTTGCCTTTCTTTAGAACAAGAACCATGCTAAATACAATCTTAATTATCCAGCTTCCATATCCTGATGTTGAATATGTTTGAGCAATGTTTGGAGTTTGTTTAATACAATAATATAATTGTTCTTGTGCTTCTCCGTTTGATAAATTACCTGGTTCTAATTGCACTCCTGTGATGTTTACCTCAGTTGCGTTTGCTAGTGTTGTTCCTGCACATTCTGCAAAGCTTCCTGTTGATAAGCCTACTGAAATGTTTGAAGCACTAATGAAAGTTGTTGGAACAGATTCTCCAATAAGATTTGTAGCATTAATTGCTATTTTTTCTGTTAAATTAGCATTACCTGTATTGTTAATAGTCATAGGGTCATTGTTTGCAGTAACATTTATTTCACTTGATGAAGCATTAAATGTTAAGTTATTTGGATTAATTGTAAATGCTTGCAATTGATTGTATTGGAAAGTTGTTGAATCGTTTATTCCGCTTCTTGGGCCCAAGTCTTCCCCATAAACTGTCACATTCCAGTCTCCTGCTTCGTCCCAATACCACATATCTATTGTACAGGAATAATTTGCAGAATTTGCATCTATGTCATTTACATGTAAACAAGAAAGGTTTTCACGAGTTGTTTGTCCTGGTTTTGTGAATGTTGCATTAACACTATTGTCATTTAAATCATCCACTCCATTTTTGTCATACATTGTTGCATAAAATGTAATTGGAGTTTTGTTTAATTCTATTGGATTTGTATTTGGAATAGGAGAAACATATGTTATGTTTGGAGCATAATTATATCCTTTAACTTGGATATCATCAACTCGGCAAAATTCTAGTGCTGCTCCTGCAGTGCATTCAAAGCTTAGGGTTATATAATCTCCACTATTGTTATTTAAGTTAATCCTTATGTAATCTGCATCATTTCCATCAGCATCATCCTCAATAATTATCCAGTCTGTTCCATTAAATACCCTTGTTGTGAAATTGTCTGCAGCATCTAATCCTACAAGTTTTCTATAATACGCTATTGTTATGTTATCATAGCCAGCAGTACTTACATTTATTTGCATGACACTTGCTGGCTCAGTTGTTGAGGCAGGTCTTGCTTGAGCATGGCTTGTTCCATTATAAGGATCAACGCCTGTAATTGTCCAGTTATTTCCTGCTCCAGGAGTTGTCAATACCCAGCCATCTATGCCTGTTTCAAAATCCTCAAAAAATATTGTTTCCATGAATGGGCTTTTATCAATTATTATTGTGTTGTTTGTTCCTGAAAACTGGCATTGAGAGTCATTGTCACAAGCAAGACAATTCCAAGCATAACTTCCTTGGCTTAGATTTATTCTTGTAAAATTAGATTGATTTTGAATTCCTGTTACAGAATTTGTTCCATTAGGCACCCAGCTTCCATTATAATCCCAATAAAAAGTCATGTTTGTTAATTGCAAGTCATCTGTTGCATTGCATATGAAGCTTACATTTCCTGTTGAACTTACTTGTCCTTTAATAGGGGAAATAAGAGTTACTAATGGTTTTGAAACATCATAATTTACTTGAGCACTTCTGTTTTCATCTGCAAATTCACATTGTGAAGCATTGTCACAAGCAAGACAATTCCATGTATAATTTCCATTTGTTAGATTTAAAATCCAATTAGATGAATTAGTTAGTCCAGTAATATTTGTTGTTTGATTTAATGAGAAGCTTTGATTGCTTGAATTAGTGATATACAATGAGATATTTTGCAATCCAGATTCTTCATCTGTTGTTGAACAAGAGAAATTAACTTCTGCTGGACTTGCTGAGATATTGAGATAATCGTCATCAGGAGAAATCAATGTTGTTATTGGAACATCATCTCGGTCTATTTCTGTTCCATTTATTTCAATATTATCTACTCTGCAACCTTCTAAGACACCTCCTGCACTGCATTCAAATTGAATTAAGAAATCTTCATTGTCGTCTGCATCTGTTGTTAAATTAAATGTTTGATAAACATAATTTGCATCATCTCCATCTGAATCTGTTTCAACATCTATCCAGTCTGTTCCATTATACCATCTTACACTAAATCCATCAGCTGCATCTAATCCAATAAGTTTTCTGTAATAAGAAAAAGTAATATTTTGATAACCATATGTGCTTACGTTAACAGTCATTCTGCTAAATGCTCCTGCATCTCGTGGAGCGGATTGAGCATGAGATGTTCCTTCATAAGGGTCTGTTGAAGAGAGTGTCCAATTGTTTGCAGTTCCTGTTGTTGTCAGATTCCATAAACCAATTCCAGATTCAAATCCATCAAAGAAAATCACTTTTGGAGGAATTGGATAATAAGTTATGTTTAATTGAGGTCTTAATCCTATTGTTCCAAATTCTTTTGAACGAAATCTATGTTCATAAGCTGTTCCTGAATCTTCTGTATTATCTTTTAATGCAAAAGAAATATCATCTTCTCCCAGATTATAATCTTTTTCTACTGCAGAAGTAACATTCCAGCAAATCCATCTTGATGTTGTGTCATTTATTTCTTGAGTGTCTAGGGCAGTTAAGTTGCAATCAGCAGAATCATCAAATCCTGTTCCACATACTTGATTATTCCATGTCAGAGTTGCTTCACTTTGTCCATCAAAAGTATCGTCCAATACATGGTATATGCTTATGTTCCTTGAACCTGCTCCTGTTTGCTGATAGTAATAAAAGCAAGCTTGAGCATCTGCAATTATTTGATTTTCTGGAATTCCTGTTAAGTTTCCATGAGAAATATATGCTCTTGCATTTGTTCCTGAATTGCTTCTTACTCCTAAAAATGCAAGTCCTCCATAGTTTGTATTTGGAGCTCCTTCATAAACCAGAGCATCACCATTATTTACTGTTTCTACAAAAACAGGGTCTGTTGAATTTATTGTTATGTTGTAGGTTGATTGTCCTGAGATGTTTTTAACATATTCCCAAGTTAAATTACAATTATCAAGAGTTGTTGAACATTCATCAATGCAATTTCCAGTTGTTGAATTAAAATTAAAACATTTCCATAAGAAAACAGAGTCTGCACTTGCATCTATAGTAAGAGTAAGATTATCAAAAATCATGTTTCTTGGGTCTATTGCAAAATCATTTTCTCCCCATGTTTCATTTGTATTGCTTAAGAAAATAAGATTGCTATCTCCAGAAGTATTAAACCCTTGAATAAAAATTGATGATGTGTCTTCATTGTTTATTGTAAGATTTATGTCATAGGTTCCATCTCCATAATCTTGAATGATTTCTGAAGTGTAATTTAATTCTGTTGAATTTTCATCTGTAAGATTTATTTCTGGTTCTTCGACTTCTCCAATTGTTAAATTTATTCCAGGAGTATAATAATCTGATTCTCCTGAGCCGTCTGTTGCATTACATCTTAAGCCAATTTCAGATTGTTCATCAATTCCTGAAAGATTCCAATTGTAAGAGCTTCCATTGTTATGGCTTCCTAAATAATGCCATGAACCTTGACTTATTGTTGCAGGAGCAAATGCAGCTGCTACCATTGATTGCCTTAAGTTATTTGAATGAGACCATGAAACTGAGTGTGAACCTGCTGTTGTGTCAATATCATCTCCTCCTGCTCCTGTTGAAGAACTTGCACTTCCATCTAGTTCCCATCTTTTTGTTCCAGCACTATAAGTGTAATCTCCTAGATTTCCGTTTTCAACAACACTCATTACCCATGAATTATCAACAGAAGTTGTTACAGAACAAGAAATTGGATTAGATGTTACTCCTGCTGTACAGCTGTCTACTAATCCTGTTGCTTGATTTATATTTTCATAAGAACTTGCAGCAACTAAAACATCTCTATAAGGTGTTGCAGATACATCTACTGTTACTGTATGTGCTCCTGTTGGAGGATTAAGCATATACCAAAGAGAGGTTTGCGCAGTATATCCACTTGATTCTATTGAAGCAGAATCAATTTCTGTAAGGCTTTGGCTGTTGTAAGTTACATCATTAACAGTTATTCCTGAATTATCGTCTTCAAATGCAACTTCAACAACCAATAATCTATTGTCTCCACTTCCTATTGTGTGTGAGAAGCTTCTGTCTCCACTTCCTTGATTTGTAGTTGTTGCATCATGAGCTATAGTTTCAATAGAAGATTCATTATAATATGCCCAGATATTGTAAGATAAGTAATCACTTTCATTATCTGTTGAACCAGAACACTGAACATTAACATCATCTTGGAAAGTGTTATTACAAGTTCCTCCATCACAAGTTATTGATGTTGGTGTTGTTGGTGATTCATTGACTATTTCTTCATAATCCCAAACATTGTTTATACTGATGTTTCCTTTGTTAGAATTTCCCCCTCCAGTAGAGATTGTAATATAACCCTCTGAATATGTTGTATCTGAACTACTAATCCATAAAGTATCATTAACAAAAAAGAATATTCCAGAAGAGTTTAATTCTACTGTGTAATTATGGTATGTTGTTGTATCTACATTGTTTGAATTGCTTGTTAAAATTGTTTCAACTCCTGAATCTACTCTTACAATTTGAGTTCCTCCATTGTTTCCTTTAAAACAAATAAAGTAACCATTGGTTGGAGAGTATCCTGTATTTGAATTGCAAGATGTTTGTTCGTATAATGCTCCTGTCCCAATACCAAAATGCCATCCTCTTCCATTTCCTCTTTCTTCATCTAACCATGAATCTACTGTGAATTTTGTAAAGTTATCTTTTAATCCTGAAGTATGGAGAGTAAGTTCTGCATTATCTGTTGAATAAAGAGCATAATATCCAGTTCCTGTTGCATAAACATCTGCTTCATCTCCTGAACTTGTTTCAGTGTCAAATTTTGCAGAATTTATTGAACCTCCATTACAAGCATCATAAATTATTCCAATTAAAGTAGGATCTACAATATAATCTACTTCAATATATGCTCCAGAATCTCCTATAATTTTTATGTCAAAAGTATTTGCTGGAGATGAGAGATTTGTTAAACTCACTGAATAATAATTTTCTTCTTGGATTTTTTTTGCACTTCCATTTTCTCCTTGAATAGGAAGAGTTGCAATTAATTCAGAAGAATTATACGTGTAAACTTCTATTGTGGCATTATTGTCTCCACGAGCATATAGAGTTATATCTTTATCTGAAGTCAGATTTTCTTCAAAAGTTACTCTTATGTATTGGCTTTGATTTATTTTAGAAGTCCAAATATCATCAAGAGCAAAAGTTTCATTATAGATGTCTGTAATAAAATCTTTATTTTCATCTAAGTGTTCTGCTGTGGTTATTTCAATAATTATTTCATAAACTTGTTCTGAAAGATGAGGAACATTCCATTCAATATAATCTATTAGACCATTGTTGTTTGTATCTGAAGCATTGTATTCAACTGCTGTTCTTTGTCCATCAACTAGATGGTAGAGTGTTAAGGATTGAGTTTCTGTTTCTAAATATGTGAAAGCTAAGATGTTTTCATAATGTAATTCATCTGGACCTGAGATGATTACTCTTTTACCGTTTGTGAAGTTTTCTTCTCTTGCTTGAGGAGCTTCTGTTTCATAAACTACTTCATATTCTGTTGCATCTTCATCTAATGTGATTTCAACTTCTTCACTTACAACTCTACCTGTTAATGCTCCAAATATTCTTTTAAAGAAGTTGATTAATTTATAGATTAAGCCATAACCTTCAATATCTCCTGTAACTTTACCTGTTAGTGAAACTTGAGTTTTTTGTTGGCTTGCTATTCCACGAGTTTGAGGTTCTTCAATCTTATATGCTGTAATATTCTCAGCTTCTGCTGGAATAGTAATTTTAACTGGAGCTGCTTTATCTAGTTTAACTTCTTTTTTCCATTTAACTGGTTGTCCTAAAACTGGACGTTCTTGGATTGTTGTAATTGTTGCATTTGTATCATTGATTTCTAATGTTTGTGTCTCATTTGTTTGATTTGTAATTTCTTCTAAAGGAGTAGAGTCATTTACAACAGGAGCATCTGAAACCAAGCCATATCTAATTTTATCTAGATTAACTTTACTTTCTCCTGAAACTTTGATTGTTATTTCATAAGATTCTTTGTTTAAGTTTAAGTCACTTAAATCACAAGTATCTTGACAAAAGTTTTCAAATTCTTTTATTATTTTTTCAACTTCTTCATCTTTATCTTTTGATTTATCTTCTTTGTCTTTTGATTCTTCAATAGTTTCATTTATTTCTTCATCACTAGGTTCATCTATTGTTTCATTTGTTTCTTCTTCATCAGAAGGAGGAGACTCTTCCAAGGAAGGACTCGAATCTTCTGGAATTGTCTCCTCTGTTTCCCCTACTTCTTCTGTTGAATCTGATTCTTCTTCTGGCTCGTCAATGGTTTCAATAATTTCTTCTTCCTCTTCCTCTTCTTCCTCAGGTTCTTCTTCTACTTCTGCTTCTTCCTCCTCTTCTTCATCAGGAGTTTCATCTATTGCTTGTCCTGTAAGGATTCCTGTTTTCTTTTCTTGAATATTTGAGCTGTCTAAAATTAAAAGATCATCTAAGTAAATTTCAACTTTTCCTTTTCCTTCAATTGTTCCATATACTGAAACAAATGTTAGGTTTCCAGAATTTTCTGGAGTCCAGGTATAGGCATCTGTCTTGGAAAAGCTTAGGTCAAGTTGCTCAGAATAATCTTGGGAAGGACTCGAATCTTCTTGAGAATCCTGAGCAACAAAACCAGCGAATCTTAAGTTATTAAAAACTAAAGAGAATAAAAATATTGCAAGTATTAAAGCAGCGACGTAAACAACAAATCTTTTTTTGCTTATATGATGAAAATGTTTTTGAAGCTTTCTTTCAGCTTCAATAGCTTCGTGATGATAATAATGAATCCATTCTTCTATTGTTCTTCCTTGTTTTTTTTGATGGATAATTTCAAGATATCTTGAGTAAGGAATAAGTCCTTCATTATATGCTTTTTTTAATCTCTCTAGATAGGAAATAAGTTCTTTTTTACGTTTTTGAGAATGATGCTTTCTATGATGAAAGTGATTAAGATGAGCCTTGCTTAGCCTACTATTTACTCGAGTCCTTCCCATTACTTATAATGTATGTAATATCCTTTATAAACCTACCTATAATGTATGTATATAATAATAGGGGTAAGAATTATTGTTACTTATTATGTGTGTATTATTCTTTATATACTTTTTGATTATTTATACTTACTATGTGTGTATTAATCTTTAAATAGTTTTTGTTGTAGTAACCAAACATTTAAAAGATGTAGTGACTAAATGTATTTATGGCATTTATGGTTAAGAAAAAAATTAATGGAAATGATTATTATTATCTTCGAGAAAGTAAAAGAGAGGGAGATAAAGTTATTTCAAAATGTTTAGCTTATCTTGGAAAGAATCGAAGTGAAGCTCAAAAAAAGATGAGAGAAATTCTTAAAAACTTAGAAAAAGGTAAAACTATTATGGAAGAGAAAAAGGTTGAAAAGGTTGAAAAGAAAGTGAAGAAAGAAAAGAAAGTTAATGTTTCTACAGAAGAAAAAGAATTTTTAAGTTTCTTAAATGAATCTGGATTAATCTGGGGACCAAGTCCTGAGATTTATGGGGGATTGGCTGGGTTTTATACTTATGGTCCGTTAGGTAAGTTATTGAAAAATAAAGTTGAGAATTCAGTTAGGAAAATATTCAATGCAAATGGTTTAAGAGAATTAGAAGGTCCTACTGTTTTGCCTGATGTTGTTTGGAAAGCTTCAGGGCATTTAGAAACTTTTAAAGATAGAACAATAAAATGTTCTAAATGTAAGGCTGTTTTTAGAGCAGATAAATTAATTGAAGAAAAATATGATGTTCCTGCAGATTCTTTTTCAAATGAAAAGATTTTAGAATTTATTGAAGAAAAAGGAATTCAATGTCCTAGTTGTAAGGGTCCTTTAGAAAAATCAATTGATACTCAAAGTTTAATGATGAAGACAGTTGTTGCAGGACAAGAAGCTTCTCTTCGTCCAGAAACTGCAACAGTAACTTATTTACCTTTTAATAGATTTTATAATTATTTTAGAAAGAAAACTCCTCTTGGTGTTTTTCAAATTGGTAAAGCATATAGAAATGAAATTTCTCCTCGACAACATGTATTAAGAGGAAGAGAATTTACTCAAGCTGAAGGTCAAATGTTTGTTGATCCTAAAGAAAAAAATAATTGGGAAAAATTTGAAGATATTAAAAATCAAGAACTTCCTTTTTGGACTTCTGAAGAACAACTTAATGAAAAACCAGTTAAATTAACTTCAATAAAAGATGCTTTAGAAAAAGGTTATATAAAAAGTCAGGCTTATGGTTGGTGTATTTGGTTAGCTTATACTCAATTTAGAAGTTTTGGAATTAATGAAGATAGAATTAGATTAAGACAACATCATCCTGATGAAAAAGCATTTTATGCTGACGATGCTTGGGATATTGAAATAAAATTAAATAATTATGGATGGACTGAAACTTGTGGAGTTCACGATAGAACTGATTATGATTTAACTCAACATTCTAAATTTTCTGGAGAAAAACTTGAAGCTATTCGGGAGAATGGAGAAAAATTTGTTCCACATGTTTTAGAGATAGCCTTTGGTACAGACAGACCAACCTATGCTCTGATAGATCTTTTTTATGATAAGAAAGAAGAAGGAGAAGGAAAGACTATGTTTAAGATTCCTTATCATATGGCTCCAATAGAAGTTTCTGTTTTCCCATTAATAAAGAAACCAGAATTATTGAAAGTTAGCGACGAGATAAAAGAAAAACTTGAAAAAGATTTTGTTGTGAATTATGATTTTTCTGGGAGTATTGGTAAAAGATATTTGAGAAGTGCCGTCGCAGGAATACCTTATGCAGTTACAATTGATTTTGATTCTTTGAAAAATAATGATGTAACTTTGAGAGATAGAGATAGTGAAAAACAAATTAGAGTTAAGATTTCTGAGCTGAAAAATATTCTAAAAGATCTTATCGACGGTGATTTAGAATTTGAAAAAGCTGGAAAATTAATTTAATTTAATTTTTTCCGAAGAATTTTTAAAGAAGTTTTTCCTTAATATAATAATTAAATTGAGGTGAACGTAACATGAAAAAAGTTACTGTAAAACAACTTAACGTTAAGTTAAAAAAAGCAAAGAAAGAAGTTGCAAAGCTTGAGAAGAAAAAGAAGATGATGGCTAAAGTGGTTAAGAAGAAAAAGAAAGTTAAGAAAAAGCCAGTTAAGAAGAAAAAAGTTGTTAAGAAGAAAAAGAAAAAAAGAAGATAAGCTTTGATTTTTATTTTTTATTTTTTATTGTATTTGTAAGTATCATAGAATTTTTAAACTGAAATTTATTTATTTGATAATGGATGAATGTATATTTTGTAAGATTGTAAATGGGGAAGTTCCGGTTAATAAGATTTACGAGAATGATAATTTTATTTCTTTTCCAGACGCAAACCAAGTTGTGGAAGGGCATAGCTTAGTTATTCCTAAAAAACATTTTGAAACAACATTAGAGCTTCCAAGTACATTGGGGGTTGAACTTTTAGATTGCATTAAGAAAACAGCAATGAAGTTGATGGAAGAGTATAAGGCTGAAGGATTTAATATAGTGAACAATAATTTTGAAGTTGCTGGGCAAGTTGTTAAGCATGCACATTATCATATTTTGCCTAGAAAGAAAGGAGATAAAGTAAAACCTTTATATTAGACATCTAAAGACTTTTAAATCAAGCATTTCTATTAATTTTGTCTCTGTAGCTCAGGGTTTAGAGCGCCGCTCTCATGAGGCGGAGGTCGTGAGTTAAAATCTCATCAGAGACATTTATTTTTTAGAAGCAGCTTTTACTGATTCTTCTATTCTTTCTTGTTCTTTTTTCTCTCTCTTTTTTACTCTTGCAATATATCCTGCAATTTGATTCCTTACTTTTTTGCTTGGCATTTCTCTTCCAAGAACTTTTTTATTTTTTGAAAACTCTTCGCTAAGATTAAGATCTTCTTTCATTAAGGTCTCTGCAGTTCTTTTAATTAATCTAGTTTTTATCTTTCCCATGGTAGAATACCTTATTGAGGATTTTTAAAGCTTTTTATTCAATCTTTTCAATGCCTGAAAGGTCTTTTATTGCTTCAATTAAGTTAGATAATTTCTTTAAGGGTTCTCCAAGGCTGACAAGCATATATTGGAGATTTTTTTCAGAAGCTTTTTTGCTTGCATTAATTATGTCCTTATCTGTTATTCTTTTTTTGTTAAATGCTATAAGAAGGATTTCTTTTCCATTTCTTCTTACTTTTAGTGTAAGATCGTTTTTACTAAATCCTTCAATGTCTATTAACTCTATATTTTTTTTAGATAAGAATTCTTTTACTTTATCAAAGAATTTTTCATTCTTTTTTTGAGAACTTGGGGATTTCCTTTTAGGTTTGGGTTTTGGTTTCTTGATTGGAGCTTGTTCTTTTTCTACTGGCTCTTTTGAAAATATATCCAACTCTGGTTCTTTTACTATAGGAGCAATAATTTGTGTTACTGGTTTTGGAGGTTCTATTTTTGGTAGAGGTTTTATTTCAATATAGTCTGATTCTGGAATAGTAAAGTATCTCCATATTATTTTATCATTTCTTTCAAAAGGGATTGCAAAATCTTTTATGGCTCTTAAGGCAACACGTATTGCAGGTTCTTGTTTTGTGTCGTCAAGAAATCTTTTTTGCCTTATTAATTCAAAAGCATCTTTTTCTCTACTTTTTAGATATTGAGCAAAATTCTCTAATCTTGCTTCTTGGCCTTCAAGAAAATGAAGAGAAGAACTTCCTACTTTCATATTGCTTATTTTAAGTCTTCTTTCAGATATAAGTTCAGAAAGAAAAGCAGAAGTAAATAAAATGCTCATTCCTATTTCTTTTGCAATATGCACTGGGAGGCAAGGACCACGATGTCTAATATAATTTATTATTCTCTCTTTTATTGCAGAAGTATCTTGTTGAGGCATAATCAGACTAGAATTAAGGGGATTATAAAGATTATTATGGCTTAAGCCATTTAATTTCATAGTAAGTAGTTTTTCCTTCTTCATCAATTACTGCTAATAATAGGTTCTTTTTTGTAGAATGTGCAACTCTATTTTTTGCAGAAAATTCATGCAATGAGAGTTTTTTAGATTCATTTTCAATAAATACAAGCCATTTAGCATGAGTTTTTCCTGGAGAACTTCCTTTTTCATAAACTCTAAAGTCTGCTCCAAATTTTAATGCAGTCTTAGGAATGTAGCCTTTTTTTCTTAAATCTTTGAATACTGCATATTTTAATTCAATTTTTTTGTCTAATCTTTGAAGTTTTTTTAATAAATCTTTTTTTGAAAGTTTATTTTTTCCTTGGAAGACTTTAAGTTTTCCATTATCTAATAGGTAAAGCACTTCTGAAAGGGAATATTGGATTTTATCTCCAACTCTTTCTCCAAATGAACTTTTCTTTTGAAGACTAAATGCTTTTTGCGAATTACTTGAAATACTGTGTTTGCTTAGGTGTGCTTGTATTGTCATGTATATAATAAAATAAGACAATATTTAAAAATATGCTTTAGTTATATGAATTATGAGACTAACATTGCTGGTTGGAATTTTAGTATTACTGTTAGTTGCGGTTCTCATTTAATGTGGGCCTAAAATAAATTTATTCTAAATTAAAATGGCTTTAGACTTTATATTTTCTGAAGAGATTGATGGACAAAAAAGAATAGCTGTGCCTGAAAATGCTAATTGTTATAGACTCAAGGCAGGGAAAATAAAATTCTTTAGATTTAATCCAGAATTACCTAAGAATATGGAAACAATTCCAGAAAGAAGTAAGGTGATGGAATTTAGAGGTTATCAAAAGCATGTGGGATGGGTTAATTATGGAGAGCAAATTTTTTATGATTCAAAGGGAAAAGTTATAAAGGTTAAAAGGTAATTTTGAATATGGCTTATAATTTTAAGCAAATAGAAAAAAAGTGGCAAAAGAAATGGGAAGATAAAAAAATCTTTCATGTTAAGGAGAATTCTAAAAAGAAAAAACATTATGTTCTTGAGATGTTTCCATATCCGTCTGCTTCTGGACTTCATATGGGACATGCTTTGAATTATACTATTGGTGATGTTTTTGCTAGATTTAAGAGATTACAAGGATTTAATGTGTTGCATCCAATGGGTTTTGATGCTCTTGGATTGCCTGCAGAAAATGCAGCAATAAAAGCTGGACAGCATCCTAAACCTTTTACAAAAAAAGCAAGCAAGAATTATGTGCGTCAGATGAAAGAAATTGGGTTAAGTTATGATTGGGATAGATTAGTTAGTACAATGGATCCCGAGTATTACAAATGGGATCAATGGATTTTCTTAGAAATGTTAAAGAAAGGAGTTGCTTATAGAAAAAAGGCTCCTGTGAATTGGTGTGGTAAGTGTGAGAGTGTTCTTGCAAATGAGCAAGTACATAATGGAAAATGTTGGAGACACGAGGATACTGATGTAGAAATAAAACATCTAGATCAATGGTTTTTTAAGGTAACTGATTATGCTGATGAACTTCTTGATGGATTAGATAATTTAGATTGGCCTCAGACAATTAAGACTTTACAAAAGAACTGGATTGGTAAGAGTTATGGGACTGAAATATTATTTGAAATTGTCTCTGAGAAATCTCAGGACTCATCCTCGAAACGAGAACGAAACGGAGAGAAATGGCCTATTTTTACTACAAGGCCAGACACTATTTATGGAGTTACGTTTATGGTTGTTTCAGCTCAGCATCCTAAACTAGATGAATTAGTTACTGATAAACAAAAGAAAGAAGTTGATAAATTTTTGAAAAGATTAAAATCAGTTAGTGAAAAAGAATTAGAAGATATGGAAAAAGAAGGAGTATTTACAGGAAGTTATGCAATCAATCCGATTAATAATGAGAAGATTCCAGTGTATGCAGGAAATTTTGTTCTTGCAGATTATGGAAGTGGAATGGTAATGGCTGTTCCTGCTCATGATCAAAGAGATTACGAATTTGCTAAGAAATATCAAATTCCAATTAAGGTTGTTATAAGTTCACAAGAACAAGAAAATGATGTTAAGATTGCAAGTGCATATACCGGAGATGGAATTTTAATTAATTCAGATAAGTTTGATGGAATTAATAATAATGAGGCAAAAGAAAAAATTACAAAATATCTTAAGAGCAAGAAATTAGGAAAAAAAGACATTCAATTTAAATTAAGAGATTGGTTAATTTCTAGACAAAGATATTGGGGAACTCCAATACCTATTATATATTGTGATAAATGCGGGGTAGTCCCTGTTCCTGAAAAAGATTTGCCTATTGAACTTCCAGATAAAGTTAAATTTGGAAAAGGAAATCCATTAATGACTAATGAAAAATGGATTAAAACTAAATGTCCTAAATGTAATGCTGATGCTCGAAGAGAAACAGATACAATGGACACTTTTGTTAATAGTTCATGGTATTTTTTAAGATATGCTGATTCAAAAAACAAAGAGATTATTTTTGATAAAAAGAAAGTAAAATACTGGTGTCCTGTTGACACTTATATTGGTGGAAGAGAACACGCATGTATGCATTTGATTTATTCTAGGTTTTATACGAAGTTTTTAAGAGATTTAGGATTATTTAATTTTGATGAACCTGCAGTAAGATTGTTTAATCAGGGAATGCTTCATGGGGAAGATGGAGATAAGATGAGTAAAAGTAAGGGGAATGTTATACTTCCTGAAGAGGTTTCTAAGAAATATGGAATGGATACTGCAAGATTGTTTTTACTTTCTGTTGCCTCTCCAGATAAAAATATTGATTGGAGTGAAGAAGGAATTAGAGGAAGTTTGAAATTTATTATGAAAATTATTGATTATTTTGATAATCTTAAGATAGTAAAAAAAGTTGATGCTAAAGTTGAAAGTAAGTTAAATAAAATAATTAAAGAGATGACAAATCAAATTGAGAATTTTAAATATAATCTTGCTATTATTAAAGTAAGAGATTTATTTAACTCTCTTCCAAATGAAGTTAGTAAAGAAATATTGGAAAAATCTTTGAAATTATTACATCCTTTTTGTCCACACATAACAGAAGAACTTTGGGAAAAATTAGGAAATAAAAATTTTATTTCTTTAAGTGAATGGCCAAAGATTGAAGAATCAAAGATTGATGATAAGTTTGATAAGCAAGAACAAGCTCAAGATAAATTAGTTAGTGATATTGTGAATATTATTAGGATTGTCGAAGAGAAATCTGAGAAAAAAGAAAATGTTTATGTTTATGTTATTCCAAATGAATTAGATTTTTACGACGCTGATGAGATTTCTAAGAGGGTTGCTAAGCCAGTTAAAGTGTTTGCAACAAATGATAAAAATAAACACGACCCAGAAAATAAATCTAAAAAAGTTAAGCCTAATCGTCCAGGGATTTATCTAGAGTAGTGATTTTTGTAGTGTAATTGGGATTGCAACTAATTTCAAACTAGTCCCCTAAAAATAATAACATTTATAAATAATTTTTCTGTTACACTACTAACGTTTGGAAAAGAGATGGTACCAAAAAAGATATTTTGTTTATTTTTAGCGACGATACTTCTAGTTAGTTTGCTTAGTATTCCGATGATTGCATCCCAAGATGAAGAGGAGGGGTTTTCATTTGGCAAGTGGATTAATAATGTTTTTAGAACTATTACTGGACAAGTAATTTCAGATCCTGGATGTGGATCAGTAGTTACTGATGATGTTATTCTTACAACAGATATGAATTGTTCTGCAACAGTTAATGGGCTTGTTGTTGGAGCAGATGATATCACTATTGACTGCCAAGGACATGCCATCATAGGAGGAATCATAACCGGAATTGACATTACACAAAAGTCAGGAGTTACTGTAAGGGATTGTAAATTAGTTGGAACAGGCTCTATTGAAAACAGGAAAATTCAGATGTATCAATCACATAATTGTACTTTTGAAGATAATGAATTTATTGGTAACCCGATATCTGAAGGAGATACAGGTATTGAAATGCAGGGAAGCAGCCAAAATAAATTCTTGAACAATAATTTTACAGATAACCACTTTGGATTTAATATTGCGAACTCAAACCACAACCTTATAGCAGGCAACGAGATTGCTGGCGCAAGCGTACCTGTCCGTTATGATAGTCACCAATGGAGCGAATATAACAATATAACAAAAAATAATATCCATGATAATTTTTATGCAGTTTATACAGATATAGATAGATATAATACTTATTGGTTAAATGAATTTGTTAATAATACCCAACCTGCTTTTTTAGGAAGATCATTTGCAAACAATGAGTTTAACAACACAGACATATCTCCTCCTATGTGGCCAAATCCTACAAATCTTGGAAACCACTGGGATACTTATGATGAATCTACAGAAGGTTGCTTTGACAACAATACAGACAACATCTGCGACTCTCCCTATAATTATGGGGCTGATCTTATTGATTATTATCCGTTAGTAGGTATTGGTGGAGGATCTTCAAATGATTATCCTCCTGAAGTTAATAATATAATATTAAATGCAAGCACAATATATAATACAACTTGTGATGATTTAATAGTAAGTTATACTATTACTGATTCAGATGGAAATCCTACTAAGGGGATAGTTGATTGGAGAGCAGAAGAAGGAGAACCTACTATTGAAGGGACATCTTTGGCTGTATTAAACATGCCTGGAGCTACTGGATCTATTCCAGTTATCAAAGACTTTTCTAGTTATGGGAATAATGGTACAATGCAAGGAGCATTATTAGAAGATAATCTATGGGAAGCATCTGGAGGTTATGATGGTTGGAGTTATTTTGAAATGGACGGTGTTGATGATATAATTACTATTCCTTATAATTCTGGATTAAATGTTGTTGGAGAGGTTACTGTTGCTGCATGGATTAATCCAAGTATTGTTTCAGGATATCAAAGAATTTGGAGTTATGGAGGAAGTAGTCAGGCAAATGCATATAGTCTTTTATTAAATAATGATAAACTTACTTATCAGATTAATAACGCTGGACATGGTTCTTTATCTACAGATACAATTTCTGTTGGTACTTGGACACATGTTGCATTTACTTATGATGATTCTTTAGATAAAGTAATTCTTTATGTTAATGGAAATCCTACTGAATATTCTACTTCAAGAGGTATAAATCCTGTAATTGAAACAGGATATATTGGAGCATCTAGTGTACAAGGACAGTTATTTAATGGAGGGATTGATGAAGTTCTTGTTTATGATAGAGTATTATCTCCAGAGCAAATACAATTATTAGCAAGTGGAGAGTCTGATATAATGAGTGGAGAAGAGACTATTGACTGGGGTATTGAAGGATTTGAAAACTGGAAAGCAAAAGTGACTCCATGGGATGGACTATGGTTGGGAGATACTGGAGAAAGTAATGTTTTAACAATTCAAAATTGTCTTCCAGGAGATAATGAAAGTTTATCTTTAGGTAATTGTAATGATGGAATTGATAATGATTGTGATTGTCTTCTTGATGGACAAGACCCAGACTGTGGTGCTTCTAATCAATTAGATATTAGTTTAAACTTAAATCCAAATCCAGTAAATGTAAGTGACTTGGTTGTTGCTTCAGGACATCTTGGATATAATAATGGAACAGATATTGCTAATCATCCTGTAAGTATTTTTATGGATGGTGTTGCGTTGACAACAGACAGTGGAAAACTTGATTTATCTGGAGGTAGTCCTACTAATCTTGGTTCAACAACATATGCTGCACCTGATGGAACTACTATTTCTTCTTCAAGCACTTGGGGAAGTGTAAGTTTAAGTGAAATTGTTGATGGAATTGTATCTACTAGTAGCAGTAAGGGGTGGATTGCTGGAGATTCTACTGGACAAGTAACATTTAACTTCCCAAGTAATATTGGTGTTGATAAAATTGCAGTAGCTGCAAGATATAGTTATGCCCCTGGAACATCAATGCATGTTGAAGTATCTAGTGATAATGGTGCATCAGTTGAGCAATTGTTTACTAGTGAGCCACTTACTCAGGACTTGCAGAACTTTACAATTGATAGGAATATTAATTGGATGAGACTTAATTTAAGTGATGGTAATTGGGTAGGAGTTAATGAATTAGAGATATATTCTGGAGAAAGTGTAATAACAAATGCAAATGGAGATTATAGTTATCAATTTACTGCACCTTCAGTTTCTGGTATTAAGACATTATTAGCAAATACAAGTTATGGTGGAGAAAATTTACAAGACACAGAATTATTAGAAGTAATTAATCCAATAGAAGATGGAAAAGATTTAGATATGGATGGATATTGTGAATGTCCAGAATGTCCAGCTAATGGTTATAATTGTGTATATCCTGAAGAAGATTGTAATGATACTAATTATGATGTAAATCCTGGGGCTACAGAGAACTGTACAAATGGAATAGATGATGATTGTGATGGAGATGTAGATTATGGTGATAGTGATTGTGGTTTTGTATGTCCTGATGATACTGTAAGTTATTGGAGTCTTAATTCTCAAGCATTCCCTGGGGTAGACAATGTTAATTCAAATAATGGTGCAACTTATGGGGCTAATTGGACAAGTTCAGGAAGAGCAGGAGGAGCACTTGACTTTGATGGAACAGATGATTATGTTGAAGTTCTTGATGCTGATAATTTAGATATGGTTGATGAATTAACTATTGCTGCTTGGATATATCCTCATTCATATGATGATGTTTATGGAAATGGAATATTTGATAAGAGTAATTTTGATGGGGCAAGTGGAAGTTATAGATTAGCTATAAATGCTATTGAAAACAAAGCTATTTTTAGATTAAAGATACAAGGAGAAGTTAATGATCAACAAATAGCATCAATAAATGCTATATCGTTGAATCAATGGACTTATGTTGTTGGAACATATGATGGTTCTAATATGAAGTTATATATTAATGGTGAATTAGATGTGCAAGAGCCTCAAACAGGAGATTTAGTTGTAGATGATTATAATTTAAGAATAGGACAATATCTAGGACCAAATAGATTCTTTGATGGAATAATTGATGAGGTTACTATATCTAATAGATCATGGGATTCAACAGAAATAAATGATGTATATAATAGTGGATTAAATGGATTGGGAGTATGTGTAGGGGGAGGAAGTGCTTCTGGACAAGACAATGATTTAGATGGATATTGTGAATGTCCTTTTTGTCCTCCATATTATTTATGTACATATTCAGGACATGATTGTAATGATTTTGATTTTGATATAAATCCGGGAGCTGTAGAAATTTGTGATGATGGAATAGATAATAATTGTGATAATTTAACTGATACAGAAGATACTGTTACTTGTCCTATAGACTGTAATCTTTCAGGAATTTCAAATTATTGGACATTTGATGAAGGAAGTGCATCAGATTATTTTGGAGGAAATAATGGGATTGTTTATGGAGCAGTTTCAGCACCAGGAAAAGTTGGCAGTGCTTTAAGCTTTGACGGAGCATCTGATTATGTCTCTGTTGCAGATGATGATAGTCTAAACTTTGGCAATTTCACAGACTTTAGTGTAGGCGCATGGATAAAGACAGATACTTATGATGGAATGCCTTTTATTGTTTCAAAAGGAAATTATGCTCCTAATGGAAAACACTGGCATATGGCAATATGCCATAATGCAGGAGGGTGTTCAGGTTATGCTGGAAATTTCATAGTTACTATCGATGATGGAACAAACTATCAGCAATTAAAAGATACAGCTGTTGTTACAGATAATGCATGGCATTATGTTGTGGCTACATTTGACAGAGATGGTTATATGAGGGCATATGTTGATGGAATAGAACAAGGAACTGCTCTTGATATATCTGGTGTTGGAAATGTTACTACTACTCATCCTCTTGCAATAGGAATATATTCTAATGGCTTAGCAGGAAATGACTTTAATGGAATAATTGATGAACCAGCAATCTTTGACAGGGTTTTAACACCAATAGAAGTATTGCAATTATATAATAATGGTCTTACAAGCAAAAGTTATTGCGAAGCATTCAGCTGCCTTGATTCAGATTCAGATACATATTTTGGAGAAACCCTTGATTGTGTAATTGGAGATGACTGCCTTGATACTAATTATGATATAAATCCTGGAGCTGTAGAAATTTGTGATGATGGAATAGATAATAATTGTGATAATTTAACTGATACAGAAGATATTGTGAATTGTCCTGTTAGTGCTTGTTATAATGCTACAACTTTAGTTTCAGGATATAGTGATGATAATGTTGTTTGTTCAGGAACTAATTGTGTTCTTCAAGGAGATGTTGAATTCTGTGATGGACAAAATGGGTTTGTAATGGGAGCAGATAATATGCATTTAAATTGTCAAGGATATAAATTAAATGGGTCAAATGATAGTAATGGTTATGGTGTTTGGAGCAATAATAGAGCAGGAACTCAGATAAGAAATTGTGAGATAACTAATTTTATTTATGGGGTAAGAATAACAAATTCTAAAGGAAATGCAGTTCTTGAAAATAATAAAGTTTACAATATAGGGGATAGAACAGGAGTTGGAGGTGGATTATATCTTCATTCAGATGCTACAATTGTTCCTACAAACAATATAATAAGAAATAATAATGTTTCAGATGTTGGAAGTTATCCGATTTATGATGGATACGGAACTGATGATTTAATTGAGAATAATTTTGTAAATGGAGTAGGTAATAATAGAAATGTTTTCTTAACTTCTACTGTTATTTATAGAAATAACACTCTTGTTAATGAGGCAGCAGAGATTTATGGAGTAGGTTCAGAAATTTATAATAATACTCATAAAGGAGGAATTATAAGTTGGGGAGTAGGTAATGAGGTTTATGATAATGACCTTACTGGAACTCTTTCTGTAAGAGGAAATGATAGCATTGTAAGAAATAATTATGTTCATGATGCAGGAAGTATTGATTATTGTAGAAAAGGAGGAGCCTCTACTTATAATATTGTTATTAGAGACAATATTGTTGAAAATGCATCTGATAATGGAATCTGGGGCTCAGATGGTGGAAGAGGATGTGGTTATGCTGTGAATTTGACTATCTTAAATAATACAATTTATGCTGTAGCTAGTGGGGGAATAAGGGCAGAAGGACGTACAAATGATAGTTGGATTGTAAATAATACTGTTTATGGTGTTGATGGTCTTGGAACTTGTTTAGATGCTTCAGGAGCAAATAATCTTATTGAAGGAAATGAATTTAATGATTGTAAGGTAGGAATAAGAGCAAATGAAAAATATCCTAATAATTTGACTGGAAATATAATAAGAGAGAATAATATTGTAAGTTGTTGGTATAGGGCATTATATATTGGAGATGCTCAAGCAAGTGTTTATCATAATAATATTTATGGGACTGAAGTAGAAAGAGATGTGGATGCTTCTTCAGCAATATACCCTATTGATTTTACATTTAATAGTTCAGGAAATTTCTGGGGAAGAACTAATACATCTGAACCTTGTTTTATACCTGGAGTAGATAGTAATCATGTTAATGTAACTGATTCATCTTGTTATTGGCAAATGTATGGATGGTTGTATGCATGTGAAGATGCTGATAATGATGGACATCCAGCAATTTATTGTGGTGGAGATGATTGTAATGATAATGATAATAGTATTTATCCTGGTGCTGTAGAAAATACAAGTGCTGCATGCCAAGACGGAATTGATAATGATTGTGATGGAAATGTTGATATGAATGATTCTGATTGTATGGGAGTTAGAGAGGGAGTAGATATGGATTTAGATGGATATTGTGAATGTCCGTTCTGTCCTCCAGTGTATAATTGTGTGTTTGGAGGAAATGATTGTAATGACTTAAATGAAAATATTCATCCTGGAGCAGTTGAAGTTTGTAATGGAGTAGATGATAATTGTAATAATTTAACAGATGAAAATAATGGAGATTGTGGAGGAACAACTCCTTATTGTATTGATGGAAGTTGTAAACAATGTGTTGATAATTCAGATTGTGATGATGGATTATGGTGTAATGGTTTAGAGTCATGTGTTGAAAATCAATGTTTAGCAGGAGATGCTCCGGTAGTGAATGATAATGTTTCATGTACTATAGATTCATGTGATGAGGTTAATGATGTTGTAACTCACACTCCTGATGATACTATATGTTTAGATGGAGCTTATTGTAATGGACAAGAATATTGTGATTCTGTTAATGATTGTCAAGCTGGAACTGCCCCAACTTGTGATGATGGAATATTATGTACTCTTGATAGTTGTGATGAAGGAATTGATTTATTTGATAATTTAGGAAGTTGTGTATTTAATACAAGTGCTTGTGAATGTGAAGTAGATGCAGATTGTGATGATGGAAACTCTTGTACTGATGATAGTTGTGTGAATTTAGAGTGTGTAAATACTAACAATGATAATAATACTTGTAATGATGGATTATTCTGTACTGTAAATGATAGATGTGAATCTGGAAGTTGTGTGGCTGATGTTGCTTCTGTAGATGATAGTGTTTCATGTACAACTGATTCTTGTGATGAGGAATTAGATGTATTTGTTCATACTCCTGTAGATGCTATTTGTGATAATGGATTATATTGTGATGGTGCTGAAGTTTGTAGTGTTACAGAAGATTGTCAAGCTGGTGTAGCTCCAAGTGTAGATGATGGAGTAAGCTGTACTGTTGATTCATGTAATGAAGAAAATGATACTATTTTACACTTGCCAGATGATTCATTATGTTTAAATGGATTATATTGTGATGGTGCTGAATTCTGTGATGTTAATTTAGACTGTCAATTAGGAACTTCTATAGTTTGTGATGATGGAGTACCTTGTACTGTAGATTCATGTGAAGAAGGAGTAGACACTAATGATAACTTAGGAAATTGTGAATTTGATACTAGTGGATGTGAATGTACTTCTGATGCTCAATGTGATGATGGAAATCCATGTACTGATGATTCATGTGTTGCATTTGCTTGTATAAATTCAGATAATGATTTGAATTCATGTGATGATGGATTCTTTTGTACTGTAAATGATAGATGTTCTAGTGGAAGTTGTGTATCTGATGCTAGAGATGTTGATGACTCAGTTGGATGTACTCTTGATAGTTGTGATGAAGATTTAGATGTTGTTGTGCATAATCCTTTAGACTCAGTTTGTGATAATGGATTATTTTGTGATGGTGAAGAAACTTGTGATGCTCTATTAGATTGTCAAGCAGGAACTGCTCCGGTAATTAATGATGGTGTTGGATGTACTAATGATTATTGTGATGAGGATACAGATACTATAACTCATACTCCTGATAATTCACTATGTTTAGATGGAAGTTATTGTAATGGTGCTGAATTTTGTAGTGTTACAGAAGATTGTCAAGCTGGAACTCCGCCAAATTGTGATGATAATATTTTATGTACAATAAATGGGTGTGATGAAGGAGTAGATTTATTTGATAATGTAGGAGATTGTACTTTTGATAATTCTCCTTGTGAATGTGAAGTAGATGCAGATTGTGATGATGGCAATCCATGTACTGATGATGTTTGTAATGCTCAATTAGAGTGTGAAAGTACAAATAATGATGCTAATTCATGTAATGATGGATTCTTTTGTACTGTAAATGATAGATGTGATGCTGGAAGTTGTGTAGCTGATTCAAGAAATCTTGATGATTCAGTTTCATGTACAACTGACTCTTGTGATGAAGTTAATGATGTTGTTGTTCATACTCCTGTAGATTCAGTTTGTGATGATGGAGCTTATTGTAATGGTGCTGAAGTTTGTGATGTATTATTAGATTGTCAAGCAGGAACTGCTCCAAATACAGATGACTCTGTATCTTGTACTGTAGATTCATGTGATGAAGTTAATGATATAATTGTTCATGTTGCAACAGATTCATTATGTGATAATGGATTATTTTGTGATGGTGAAGAAACTTGTAATCAATTATTAGATTGTCAAGCAGGTATTGCTCCAAGTGTTGACGATGGAGTGTCTTGTACTGTAGATTCATGTGATGAAACTAATGATGTTATTGTAAATGTTGCTGATGATTCTCTTTGTTTGAATGGATTATATTGTGATGGTGCAGAAACTTGTGATGCTGTAAATGATTGTCAAGCAGGAACTCCTCCAGTATGTGATGATGGAATCTTCTGTACGCTAGATGATTGTAGTGAAGGTGCAAACTTATTTGATAATGTTGGAAGTTGTGTTTCAGATACTGCTCCTTGTGAATGTGAAGTAGATGCAGATTGTGATGACGGAAATCCATGTACTGATGATGTTTGTAATGCTCAATTAGAATGTGAAAATAATGCTAATGATGCAAATACTTGTAATGATGGATTCTTTTGTACTGTAAATGATAGATGTGAAGCTGGAGTTTGTACTTCTGATGCTAGAAATGTGAATGATTTAATTGGATGTACTATTGATAGTTGTGATGAAGACAATGATGTTGTTGTGCATACTGAAAACAATGCTGTTTGTGATAATGGATTATATTGTGATGGTATGGAATATTGTGATGCTCTATTAGATTGTCAAGCAGGAACTGCTCCAAATGTAGATGATGGAGTTTCATGTACAATTGATACTTGTAATGAAGCTACAGATAGTATTACTCATGTTGCAGATGACTCTGTGTGTTTAGATGGAGCTTATTGTAATGGTGCTGAATTCTGTGATGCTGTTTTAGATTGTCAAGCAGGAACTGCCCCAACTTGTGATGATGGAATCTTCTGTACTGCTGACTCATGTGATGAAGGTGTTCCTGGAGATAATGTTGGAAGTTGTATATTTGATACTGTTGGATGTGAATGTGTAGATAATGCAGATTGTAATGATAATAATCCATGTACAGATGATGTTTGTAATGCTAACTTTGAATGTGTAAATACAGCAGATGATAGTAATGCATGTAGTGATAATGCTTGGTGTACTATTAATGATAGATGTGAGGCTGGAAGTTGTGTTTCTGATTTAAGAAATGTAGATGATGGAATAGATTGTACTGTAGATTCTTGTGATGAAATGTTTGATGTTATAGTTAATAATCCAAGTAACATTTTCTGTGATGATGGCTTGTATTGTAATGGTGCTGAAGTTTGTAATGGAGATTTAGGATGTCTTGCAGGAACAGCTCCTGTGTGTGATGATGGATTAGCTTGTACTTTAGATTCATGTAATGAATTAACAGATGGTTGTAGTTTCACTGCAATAGATAATGATGGTGATGGATATGATATTTGTGCTGGAGCTAGTCAAGATTGTGATGATAGTGATGAAAATGTTCATCCTGGTGCAGTAGAAGTTTGTGATGGTATTGATAATGATTGTAATGGTTTAGTTGATGAAGGATGTGCAGCTTGTGGTAATGGAGTATTAGATTTCCCAGAACAATGTGATGATGGAAATGTTAATGATGATGATGGATGTTCAAGTTCATGTGTTTCAGAACAAATAGAAGAAGAGTGTGCAGATAATATTGAAATTGTAGACAATGGAGATGGAACTTATGATTATACTTTATATAATAATGGAATACCAATATTAGTAATTGAAAATAATGTTGGATTAATTGATTGGCAAGATTCACCTTGTGAAAGAGAAGATCAATCAACTTGGATTTTCAAGAGAATCGGGTTTTCAATTTCAGACTTAGTATTAACTGGAACTACTAAAGATGTAATCTTTGAAAATAAAGCATTAATCTGTGCAGTAGATGATAATGAGTTTAGAAGTGGAAACTTACTTGGAGAGTTTGGATGCTTCTTACATCCTGATAGAATTTCATGGAGTGTATTTAATGGAAATCCTTGTGGAGCTCCAGGAAGTCCTGTTGCTGGAAGAGATAGATTTGGAGCAGATACATCATATACTTGTGAGATAATGACTATTAATGGAACAGATTATGCTAGATTAAGTGGATTTACTCATACTACTGTTATTTCAATAGATGATAAAGATAATGATGGATGGAGTGTTGAAGAAGATTGTGATGATACTGATGCATTTGTAAATCCAGGAGTAGAGGAAACTTGTGATGGTGTAGATAATAATTGTGATGGATTAGTAGATTATGAGGCAGTTGTTGGGGACTTAGATGGAACTTGTGGAACTGATAGTTGTGAAGGAACTGATGTTTACTTTAATTATTATTGTGATGAAGGAACAGGATGTGCAACTGAAGAAGTTATAGAAGATTCTGATTCAGATGGTTATAATGGATTATGTAGTGATTGCAATGATAATGATGCAGATATACATCCAGGAGCTCAAGAAATTTGCCCTGATGATGGAATAGATAATAATTGTGATGGAAGTGCTACATTTGATTGTGAAGCAGCATGTGATGCAGATGGTGATGGATACTTTACAACAGATACTTGGTATTGTTTTGGTTCAGATTGTGATGATGGAAATGCAAATATTAATCCTGGAGCAGAAGAAGTATGTGATGGTGTAGATAATAATTGTGATGGAGATTTAGATAATAGAGATGCTGATAATGATGATGTTAATGATTGTTCAGAAGATAGATGTCTAAACACTGTTGTTCCTGAAGGTGTTCCTCAAAATAGATTTAATAGATTGTTAGTGAGACATTATGCAGAAATTGATGGTGATGAAATCTTTGAGACTAGAGATAGGATATTAGGACCAATAGTTGATTCAGATTATGATTTAGTAGATACTTATGGATGTTCTTGTGAGCAAATTTTAGAGTGTAAGCCAGGTAAGAATAAAGGAGAGTATTTAGCTGGATGTTCTAAGGGAACAATGAGAGTATGGATTAATCAACAAGCTTGGGCCCCTGATTGTCAATGGTGGACTCCTTGGGGATTCAAAACTTTTGCAAGTGGTGTTCCAAAGGACGAAGATGAAGACACAGATGAAGATGGAATAAATGATGATGAGGATGAAGATGATGACAATGATGGTGTTAATGATGAAGATGATGAAGAACCAGAAGCTAAGCCAGACCCAGTAACAAATGAACCATCAGGTAAGCCTAAATGGTGGTGTAGATTGCATCCAAATAAGTGTTAATTGTTGTCTTTTCTTTTATAACATATGTTTATATAATATAGATACCTCTATTATATACAGCCCAAATTAATGTAGAGTATAGCATGCACTATGCAAAATCCTCTAAATTGATTAGTTACTGCAGAGTAGGTACAAAACATAAGTTTTATAAAGAAAAAAGGGCTATAAATAAGACAAAAAAATGGCAAAAAAACACCTTTATGCAGCACTAAGTATAATTTTCATATTTTTAATACTTTTTTCTGGAATGGCTAGTATTTGGGCTGAAAATGCTAGTGATTTAGAAAACATTACTTTAGAGAGTAATGATACTAATATGACGGCTACAGATAGTGTTTCAGAGGTTTTAGAAGCTTCTGATAACACTTCTGAGCCTGATTTAGTAGAAACGCCAGAAGTTACTATAGCGTCGGAAAAAGAGCTAAAAAAGGCTAAAATTAAAGACACAGATAAGCTTGATAAGAAACTTAGAAAAAAGCTTGAAAAGCAATTAGATTCTGAACTTGGAGTTGCTTCTGATGAAGATGATGAACTTTCTACTAGATTTTTAGTGTTTGCTGATAGTAAGAAAAATGCTAAAGCTTTAGGAAAGAAAAATGTTAATGAAATTGCTTTAGTTGAAGATTTAGAATTAGATGATATTCTTGAATTAATTGATAATAATGATGTTGAATATATTATGGAAGAACCTATGCTAGGAGTTGAAGCTGAAGATGGTATTGATATTATTAATGCTTCTAGTTCTTGGGATTATATTGTTAATGGAGATGATGATTATATTTTAGATGGAAGAGGAGGAAGTGTTTGTGTTTTAGATACAGGTATTAATTATACTAGTAAAATGTTAGATTCTTCTCAAGGGCTTAGTTATTTAGGACCTGATTATGTTAATGATGATTCAGACCCAATGGATGATAATGGACATGGTAGTCATGTTGCAGGTATTGTAAGATTTACTGCTCCTAATTCAAGTGTTGTTGCTGTAAAAGTATGTAATGCTGCTGGTGGATGTGGTGGATTTGATATGATTCAAGGAGTTGAGTGGTGTACTGCTCATAAAGATGATTATAATATTTCAGTTATTTCAATGAGTATTGGAGATTATGGAGAGCATACTTCTGCTAATTGTCCAACTTGGTTGAATACTCAATTACAAGCTGCTGAAGCTGTTGGAATTACAGTAACTGCTGCATCTGGAAATGAAGGATTTACTAATGGAATAAATTATCCTGCTTGTTCTCCAAGTGTTATTTCAGTAGGAGCTACAACAAAGTCAGATGGAATTGGTGTTGCTTCTAATAGAGGTCCAGAATTAGATTTAATGGCTCCTGGTGCTATGATTATGTCTGTAGATTATAGATATTATGATCAATTAGTTATGAAATCTGGAACTTCAATGGCAACTCCTTTTGTTGCTGGAGCAATTCATATTTTAAAACAATCTTATGAAGGTAGAGGTGTTACTAGAGATACTTCTGATATTAGAGAAACATTAAGAAATACTGCTTTTGATATTATTGGATATAAGAGAATAGATTTACATAGTGCTATTTTTGAAGACCCTGAAGCTCATACATCTATAGTTCCAATAGAGGAACATTGTGAAGGTCCTGGATGTGATCCTGTTTCATGTGATAATCTTTCTACTCTTGTTAGTTATTTAGATTTTGATGAAGGTAATGCAAATGATGAATTAGGAATTAATAGTGGAATATTAAATGGACCTCAAGCAGTTTCTGGAATAAGTGGAGGAGCTTTTGATTTTGAATCTAATGAACAAGATTATATTGAGATATCAGACAACCCTAGTTTAGATATGGTAAGTGGATTGACTTTACAAGCATGGGTAAATCCAGAATCATATGCAAATTGGGGAATGGGAATTATTGATAAGAGTTCATTTGAGGGAGCTGGTGGAAATTATAGATTAAGTATTAATTATATTGAAAACAGAGCATCTTTTAGAATAAAGTTAGATGGTTTTGTTAATGATCTTATGGCTTTTGAGGTACTTACTTCAACAAATGCTATTCCATTAGATGAATGGACACATATTGCAGCTACATATGATAATTCAAGTATGAAGATTTATATTAATGGTGTGTTAGACACTGAAAAAGCTGTTTCTGGAAAATTAGTTATTGATGATTATCCTGTAAGAATTGGACAGTATCTTGGGAGTAATAGATACTTTGATGGAGTGATTGATGAAGTTGCAATTTATAGTTCAGCATTAAGTGCTTCTGAAATAAATGAATCTTATGCAATTGGAGCTAATACTAAAACTCTTTGTATTGAAGGAGACGGAGGAATTTTAGGAACTTTAAGTGAAAGTGATAATCTTGATGAAGAATTAAAACAAGAATTAATTGATGGAGTTAATGGAGTTTCAGATTTAAATATTTCAAATAGAATTCTTATTGTTGCAGAAGATGCTGAAAGTCTTGAAGGTTTAAATGTTCTTGAAACTTCAGATAATTTTGCAGTTGTTAATCAAGAAGATTTTCATAATATTTTAGCTCTTGCAGGAAATCCAGATATTGAATATATTATGGAAGAACCAATATTAAATGCAAGCAATTTAGATGTTGTAGATATAATTAATTCAGAAGATGCTAATCCTTTAGCTGTTTCAGGGCAAGCATTAGATGGAACAGGTACTTCAGTTTGTTTGATTGATACTGGAGTAGATTATAATCATGCAGATTTATCTGGAAAGATAATTAATGGTCCTGATTTTGTAAATGATGATTCAGATTCAATGGATGACCAAGGACATGGAACTCATATTGCTGGAACTATTTTATCTATTGCCCCAGAGACAAAAGTTATTGCAGTTAAGGTTTGTAATGCTGCTGGTGGATGTGGTGGATTTGATATGATTCAAGGTGTTCAATGGTGTAATTCTCATAAAGATGATTATGATATTAAATCTATTTCAGTTAGTATTGGAGATTATGGGGAGCATACTTCTGCTAGTTGTCCGACATGGATGGATGGAACTTTAGAGTGGAGTTATGATAATGATATTTTTGTTGCAGCTGCTTCTGGTAATGAAGGATATACAAATGGAGTAAATTATCCTGCTTGTTCACCTTATACAACTTCAGTTGGAGCTACAACAAAGTCAGATCAAATTGCAGTTGCAGGAAATAGGGGGCCAGAATTAGATTTAATGGCTCCGGGTGCAATGATTGTTTCAACTTGTTTAGGAGGAGGAACTTGTATGAAGTCAGGAACTTCAATGGCTACTCCTTCAGTTGCTGCTTCAGCCACTGTGTTAAAGCAATATTATGAATTAGCTAGTATATTTAAGACAAATGAACAAATTGAGCAATTAATGAAAGATACTGCTTTTGATATTATGGGATATAAGAGAGTGGATTTGAAAGCTGCAGTTGATGAAGATGAATTATATAATAATTTTTCAGAAGTTTGTGGAATGAAATTAGATGGAGAAACTACATTAACAGAAGATATTAATTGTGTTGGTTATAGTGAAAAAGATTATGCTATTAATCTTAATGAAAGTGGAGCTGTTTTAGATTGTAATGGGCATACTATTACTGGAGATTCAAAGTATGGTGTTTATGCAAATAAATATAGAGATGTTTTAGAAAATGTTGAAATTAAAAATTGTAAGTTTCAAGGATTTGAACATGGAATTTATATTCAAAATGCAAATGATTCTTTAATTGAAGATAATGATGTTCAAGGAACTTTACATGGAATTGTTGTAAGTAATAATCAATATAGTAATACAACTATAAGAAATAATACTGCTAAAGGAGATACTGGATTTGGAATTTATCTTAGAGGAATTGATGGGGGATTAGCTGAAGGTAATGTTTTAGATGGAAGTAAAAACGGATTTTATATGTCAAAAGTTTCAAATGCAATTATTAAAGATAATAGTATTGTTGGAACTACTGGAACTGCAATGCATCTTAAACCAGCAAATAATACTTTGATTACTGGGAATAATATTTCTAATGGAAATTTAGGAATTAGAATTTTTTGGCAAGGTGGAACAGCTGGAGATGGAAATATTATTGATGGAAATACTATAACTAATAATAAATGGATGGGAATTTGGCTTTATACTTCAGATGCTTGGGATAATCCTGTTGTTGATGGAACAATTATTAGAAATAATTATTTATTTAATAATAATCAAATAAGACATGGTGGATGGTATAATGCTGGAATTAAAGTTGAAGGAAGTAATACTTTAGTAGAAAATAATACTATTGATACAAACAGCGACGGAGCAGGAATTTTAATCTTTGGTCCTCAATCAGTAAATAATCTTGTAAAAAATAATACAATTACTAATTGTTCAGGAGAAAGTGGTTCAGGAGTAAGAATTAGAGATGGGCCTACTGGAGATATAATTGAAGAAAATGTAATTTCAGATTCAGTAAGAGGAGTTTATGTTTGGCAATCAAATGCTACTGTGATTAGAAATAATGAAATTTTTGGAATAAGTTCAAGTGCTATTCCATTATCAAGTAAAACTGGAACAGATTTTGAAATTTACAATAATAATCTTCATGACAATAAATATGGAATTTACTTTTCAGATATTAATCATGTGGATGTTCATGATAATTTAATTACTGAAAATGAAAAAGCTGGACTTTATTATAGAGGAATTTTAGATCCTGCAGTATATGATGATTTAAGAGTATACAATAATAATATTTACAATAATACTGAATTGCAAGTATTAGATGCAGGTAATTGGCCTAGTAGAGAAGTTTCATATAATAATGAAGGAAATTATTGGGGGCATACTTCTGGAGATTGTTTTGTTTCAGAAAATGATTCAAATAAAGCTTGGTTAACTGATTCATATTGTTATTTAGGAATTAGTGAATGGGATTTAGGAGGAAGTGAAGTTCCTGTTCAGACTAAATCTTCTGGAGGAGGAAGTAAGAAAAAGACAGAAGAAGTTCCAGAAACACTAATGTTGCAAGGATATGACGTAGTTGAAGTACCAAGTTCAGGAGAACTTACAGGGAGAGTTACACTTACTATAGAAGATTCTGCTGGAAGTGGAGATGAAGAGATTCCTTTTGGAGAAGATATTGTAGTTGGAGGATTTGGGCAAGTAGTTGAAGAGATTTATTCTCCTAGCATGACTGGTGGAGTTATTGGAACTATTAGAGAAGGACTTAGTTTTGATTGGTTAATTGAATTCTTGAAAACTCTCTTTAGATAATAAGGATTAGAAGAGAATAATATTTTTAAGGGGATTGAGATTTAGTTTTGTATGGCAAAAAAGAGGATAGTTTTTGATCCGAGAGTTTCTTTTGAGCAGCAAGGAGATAGAAATTTAGAGATTGAGAGAACTATTGAAAAAGAATTGGGTTTGCCTTATGCAACAGCACATAAAAAATATAAAAAAAGATGTGAGGCAATAGGAAAAAAAGTTGGAAGTAAAAGAACAGTTAAGGTAAGTAATCATGTCGGAGCTTTTTTTGCACATTTATATGCTGCAATGTATGGAGGAGAAGTAATGCCTAATACTTATGGTTATAGTGATTTTCATGCAGATGTTGTTGATGAAAATGATAGGAGATGGATTGGAACAGAAGTAAAGTCAACAGCAATAAAAAATGGAGCCCCTAAATTAGGATGCACTCAGTTTGGACATGCTCTTGGCAAACTTTATAGATTGACAAGAAGCGGGATAGATCATTGTGAAGTCAATTATGCTATTTTTCAATATGGGCCAGGAAATAAAGGATTAGAATTATCTAAAGAGAGCAACGATGGTTTAATAAGAGTGTTGTCAAAGCAGATAAAGACTCTTTTGATTGTTTCTTTGAATCCTCTTATTCCTATGGTGATGGCTCATGATTTTAGAGAGTATAATCATGGAAGTTCTAGAGGCCAGAGATCAGAACTTTACTCAGAACCTCATGGAGGATTAATAACAAGGATACATCATGATAAGGGAACAATGGATGACTTATTTGAAGAAGCAGATCTAAGAGGAATTAGTGAAGATGATTTATGTTTTGATGAATTAGAAAGAGAAGAAACTGAATCTCCTGATAATCTTTATTGTGGACGATATAGAGTATCTCCTTTTATAATCACAAGATATTACAATGATGATCCAATGGCATGGGCAGAAGTTTTTTCTGGGGCAAATGGAACAGAGGGGTCATGGAGGAAGATATTTGATAGATTTAACTTGAGTGCAGAATTCTTTCTGAAAAAAAGAGAACACCAGCAAGAAGTTCAGTTTTAGAATTAACTAGATTCTCTTAAGATATCTGAATAATTTGTCCATTGACTAAATAATGTAAGCAATGCATGAGTTTCTTTTGGGCGTTCTAAATTATGTGAATGATATTTAAGAGGCCTTTCTTTTTTATCATCATCTAATAGGTTTTTAATCGAGCTATCACTTGTTCCAAGCCATTTGCCTCCATCCCCTAAATGAAACGAGCTAACAAGACCAGTATTTCCATAAAATGTGTAAGGGCTAGGCCAATTTATTCCTAAACTTTTTAACTTATCCCGTCCTAATTCGTTCATTCTCTTTGCTATTTCTGGAGAAAGAGGAGATGTGGCCATTTGCCTAGCAAACTCTCTATCTAAGTAAACATGGAATTCATATCCCTCACAATTAAGATGGGGCTGCCAAATTATTCTTCCTTCTGACATTGTTCTCTCCATTGTTTTAATTGTTCAAAATCTATTCTGTCTTGAAAATTTAATTCTCCAGAAGCATCTGTTAAGCATACATGTCTAAAACCTTGATGAAGTTCAAGGGAGCCTTTATGTTTAAGTCTGTGATATTCTGGTCCCCTTATTTCAAGAAGGAAATAAGTCATAAATTCATCTTTTTTTTGTCCACTAGTCTTCACTCCATCATCAATATCATTGTTGATAAAAGCTTCTAATAAACATTTTCTTGAAGGATATTGAGGATTAAAATACCTTCCTGTAATCTTTTCTCTTAGCAATCTTTCTATTTCATTTTCTTCAAAGAATATATGGAGGTCATTATTTGGCCTAGTGTATCCTAACATAAACAAAACACCATAATGCCATTTATAACAATTATTATATTGGAATTATTATTCTAGAAAACTCCCTTCCATGAAAGCTGTTATTTTTATTTAATTTTTAGCACTTTCATAAAAGCTCGGCTTTAATTCTTCTCACTCCAGCAGAAGAAGATTCTTCTTTTTTGATTTTTAGTTTTCCAAGTTCACAAGTATTTTTTACGTGTGGTCCTGCACAAATTTCTTTTGAGAATTCTCCAATAGTATATACAGAAACTTTTTCTCCGTATTTTTTATCAAAGATTCCACAAGCTCCTTGAGCTTTTGCTTGAGCAGGAGTCATTTCTTGTCTTATAACTTCACAGCTTCCTTCTATTTGAGCGTTTACTAAATCTTCTACTTTGTCTAGTTCTTCTCTTGTAACTTTTCTTGGAAAATTAAAATCTAATCTAGCTCTTTCTGGAGTAATGTTTGAACCACGTTGTTGTATGTTTTCATCTTTAAGAACAATTTGAAGAGCTTTTAATAATAAGTGAGTTGCAGTGTGAAGTTTTGTTGTTTTTTCAGAAGAATCTGCAAGTCCTGATTTAAATCTACCTTCTGTAGCTGTTCGTGAAAGTTTCTGATGTTTTTCAAATTCAGTTTGAAAAGCTTTTTCATCAATAGTTATTCCTTTTTCTTTTGCCATTTCTTTAGTCATTTCTAATGGAAAACCATAACTTTGGAATAATAAAAAAGAATCTTTTCCTGAAAGTTTCTTTTTTCCTTGACTTACTTTATTGAAATATCTTAAACCAGAAGCTAAAGTTTGTCTGAATCTTTTTTCTTCTCTTTCAAGTTCATCTAATATTTTTACTTTATTGTTTTTTATTTCTGGATAATCTAGATACATCTTAATGATTATTTCTCCTATTCTCCTTGTGAAATCATTTTGCATCATTAGTTTCTTTCCTTGACTTATTGCTCTTCTGATTAATCTTCTAAGAACATAACCTTGTTCTGAATTTCCAGGGGTTATTCCATCTGCAAGAATAAAAACAGCAGCCTTAAGATGGTCTGCTATGATTCTCATTGGAACTTCATGGCCTTGATATTTTCTTTTTGATATTTTCTCTATTTCTTTTATTATAGGAAGCCACATATCTGCCATATAATTATCTTCTAATCCATTTAATACTGCTACAGTTCTTTCAACCCCCATTCCAGTATCAATGTTTTTTTGATCAGCAAGATTGTATTTTCCTTTTGAATCTTTATTATATTGCATAAGAACGTCATTCCATATCTCCACCCAAGTTTCATCTCTAGGATCAAATTTTTTTGGAGCAGGTTTTTTATTATCTTTCCAATAGAACATTTCTGTACTTGGACCGCATGGGCCAGTAGCTCCTGCAGGTCCCCACCAATTATCTTTTCCTTTTGCAACTCCTCCTTTTAGATAGGCTATTCTTTCTTTTGCAACTCCTAGGTCTTGCCAGATTTTTGCAGCTTCATCATCCTTAGGAACTTGAGGATAATCTTTGTCTCCACCAAAAATAGTTATGCCTAATCTTTCTAAAGGAATCTTTAATACTTTTGTAAGAAATTCAAAACTCCATTGTATTGCATCTTCTTTAAAATAATCTCCAAAACTCCAATTACCTAACATTTCAAATAAAGTATGATGAAAAGTATCCCCAACATCGTCTATATCCTGTGTTCTGATGCATCTTTGAACATTACATACCCTTTTTCCTAAAGCATGTGGTTGACCAAGTAAATATGGAACTAAAGGATGCATACCTGCTGTTGTAAATAATACTGTTGGGTCATTTTCAGGAATAAGACTAGAGTTAGCCACTTCTTTGTGCGCTTTTTTCTTAAAAAATTCAATGTATTTTTTTATTAATTCTTTACGATTTATCATAATTCACAATAGTAAGGGTGTTTTAAAAAGATTTAGCCAGAAAGAGCTCTAAGTCTGTTTTGGATTTCCATTAATTCGGCATCTAATTGATTTGGAGCAGGTTCAGTTGTCATTGGAGATGCCTTTTCAATTATTTTAACTTTCTTCTCAACAACTTTAGCTTTACCTTGTCGACCAGCCTTTTTTTCTGCTACTATTTTTTTATGGGCTTTTTCAAGAATTTGAGGAATCTTTAAGTCAGGCATGAGATTTTGCAATCTCCCCATATTTAATTTAAATGCTTTCATTTTTCTGTCTACTTGCATTTTTATATCAAGCTCTTGCATTCTTAGTTGCTGATATCTTTGTATTCTTTTATTAATTTTAATCATATCTACTTCAGTAGAAAGAAGGTCCCTTTTACATTGAACTCCAGCTGAGTATTCAAATTTTATATGAATTAGTTTTTCACCTTTCATTCTATTTTAGAAAAAAGTTCTTTATCAACTCTTTCGATTTGTTGTTTAGTGGTTTGAATCTCTTTTTCCCAACCATCTAACTCTTCTTGTTCTTTTTCTTTTAACTTTCTAATATCTTTAAGCATCTTTTCTATATCCATAATTTTTTCTTTTGCTTTTTCAAATACATCAAGTGCTTTTTCAAATTTATCTATCCTCACAAATACTGGTTCAGCGCTCTTTACCATTTTAGCAGCTTGCTTGAATTCTTTTGGAACCTCGTCTATTTCTCTGCTCATAGGCATGTCTTTAGGAGGAATCATTCGCATATCACCTTCTGCGTCAACCTCATTCACCTCTTCTTTCCCAGTAACAGCCTCTTTAATAGCACTTTGAGAGAATCTATCTCCCATAGAATTTGATGGAAAACTTGGTAATTGAGGAAGGTCTTCTCTATCTCCTATTGGAGGTAATTCTGGAAGTTTTGGTAACTCTGGCAATGCCGGAACTTCTTCATCCTTTGACTCTTTTTTACTAAACCACCCCATTTTGTATCTTAAAATATAATTGTTTTGATATGTATATTATGTGATATAGGTTTAAAAACTTTTATTTTTTGGTTTTTTAGAAAAAATTGAACCGAAAGGTATTTAATTGAAATTTTTTTTGTATTAGGATGTTAACTGATTTTCTTAAAGAGGTTGTAGCTATTGTTGTGGGGAAGAATTCAGAACAGATAGCAGAACTTTTACATAGCAAGAAACATGTTAATGAATTCTTAATTGCAAAAAAATTAGACATAACAATAAATCAGACAAGAAATATTTTATATAGACTTTCTGATCATGGTTTGGTATCTTCTATAAGAAAGAAAGATAAGAAAAAAGGATGGTATACTTATTTTTGGAAGCTTGAAATATTAAAGGCTTTAGAGTTTTTGAGAAGCCAAAAGACAAAGAGATTAAGTCAATATGATAATCAAATAAAGAATAGAGAGACAAAAGAGTTTTATCTTTGTGAGAGATGCAATATAGAGATTAACGAAGAAAATGCTTTATTGCATGATTTTACATGTAATGAGTGCGGAGAGATATTCACTAGAAAAGATAATACAAAAGTATTGAAAGAGCTTAAGAAATATTCAGAAAAAATAAACTTAGAGATAGCTGCAATTGACCAAGAGATAGATAATGAGAAAAGCAAAATAGAAAAAGTAAGAGAGAAGGAAGTTAAAAAAGAAAAAGAAGAGAAAGCTGCAAAGAGAGCTGCAAAAAGAAAAAAGACTCAAAGAGAAAAGAAAGCAGCAGAAAAGAAAACTTCTAAGAAAAAACCAAAGAAAAAGGTAAAGAAAAAAGTAAAGAAGAAAATAAAAAAGATACTTAAGACAGTGAGAAAAGCTGTAAAGAAAAAACCAAAGAAAGCTGTAAAGAAAAAACTAAAAAAGACTTCTAAGAAAAAGAGAAGATAAACTACAATGGCAGTTTATCAAATAAAAAAAAGAAGAGGATTTTTCTCTAGTTTAAGTTTAACAACACAATTAATAATACTAAATCTTGCACTTTATTTTATTGGGATTATTTTACTTTCAGTATATGGTGAACAATTTGTTCTTGATTATATTGCATTAACTCCATCAATTGTATTGTCTGGTAAAAGTGTATGGACTGTATTAACTAGCATGTTTATGCATGGAAGTTTCTTTCATATATTTGCTAATATGTTTTCCTTATTTTTTATTGGAGGGTTTTTAGAAAAAATTATTGGAAGAAAAAGATTCTTTTTTGTTTATATGATTTCTGGAATAATTGGAGGATTATTTTATATCTTAGGAGCAATGCTTTTAGGAGGATTAGATGTTCCTGCTGTTGGAGCTAGCGGAGCTATTTTTGGATTACTTGGAGTTTTAGCAATATTAGTTCCATATTCTAAAGTATATTTAATTGCAGGACCACTTATAATAATTGTATTAGAGGTATTGCTTGCTCCTTTTTTACCTCAAAATATCCTTCCGATATTTAATTTCTTTGTTAATTTTTTGATAATACTAATGATATTTTCATTATTCTCTTTTAGGAGCAGTTTTAGAAAGATTGCAGTTCCAGTAGAATTGCCAATGTGGTTACTTCCTATAATTGCAATTGTTCCTTTGACAATAATTGGCTTGTTTGTACAATTACCAATTGGAAATAGCGCACATATTGGGGGATTAATTGCTGGTTTAGCATATGCTTTTTATCTTAAAAGTAAATTTCCAAATAAAACAAAAAGCATAATGAAGATGTTTAAATGAAAAATAAAAAACAAAGAAAAAAAAGAAATTCAATAATAGATCATTATAGGGATAGTATTAATTATATTAAGGACTCTAAAAATTATATTTGTGCCATAGTGGTTTTATTTTTTATTTTTGTATTGGTTGGGTTTATTTTACCTAGTCCCCCCTTATTATTAGACACGATACTAGAATTTATTCGAGATATCCTTCAACAGACTCAAAATATGAGTGCGTTAGAATTAATTTGGTTTATATTTTCAAATAATTTAAAGGTAAGTTTGTTGGGGCTTTTATTAGGAGTTTTGTTTGGAGCAGTTCCATTGGCACTTACTATAACTAATGGCTATTTGCTTGGGTTTGTTGCTTCTATTAGTGTTAAGACAGAAGGAATAGTATCTTTATGGAGAATCTTTCCACATGGAATCTTTGAATTGCCTGCAATATTTATTTCATTGGGATTGGGATTACGGCTGGGATTGTTTTTGTTTTTGGATAAAAAACATTCTTTTAGAAAGATATTGCTGGATGTTTTAAAGGTGTTTCTTTTGATAGTTATCCCTCTTTTGATATTAGCAGCTATAATTGAGGGTAGTTTGATATTTTTTTCAGGATAATTAGTTTTATAAAACCCATTGTCTTAGATATTTTAATAAAAAGAGGTTAAAAATGAACACAAAGAAACTTTTAGTTGTTCTTGGAGGACTTGTTGCAGTCTTAGGACAATTTTGGGGAGTTAATTACTATCTTCCTTTGATTGGTGGAGCTGTAGCAGTTATTGTGGGTTTAACACTTAATTAAAAAAATGAAAGGAGGTATATAAGATGGACGCTTGGGTAAAAGTAGCTTTAGTTTTAGCTAATGTAGGAGCTATTAACTGGGGACTTGATGCACTTGGATTTAATGTAGTTGACTTACTAGTTGGAAGTTGGCCAACAGTAGCAATGGTTGTTTACTTGCTAGTAGGAGTTTGTGGACTAGTTGGTTTATACAAAGTTTTCAAATAAAAATAATTTTTTATTTTTTATTTTTTTAATTTAGAATTAGATTTTCTTATTCTTTAATCTCGTTTATGCCCAAAAATAATAGGAGCAATCCTATCATTAGTACAAACCAAATTAATCCTCCCTTAAGAGCAATTAGTGCTGCTGTTCCAAATCCAAGGAAATCCATTCCCCAGACATAAACAACTGCAATAACTAAGATTAATCCAATCAATAGTTTTAACCATTTGTTCATTGTATATTTTGTTGTTTTTATGCCTTTAAAAGAATTTTTATTCAAAAGCATATGTTTTTAAAATAAGGGTTTTGAGTATAATTATGGATAAAGAAAAAGTAGCAAGAGAGAATATTTTAAGAAAAAGTGAAGAAATTAGCGGAGTTGCTATTAAGGGATATGATTTTAATCAAGGTGTAGATTATGATAAGCTTTTAGATAGCTTTGCTTCTACTGGTTTTCAAGCTTCTGGTTTATCCAAAGCTATTGAAATTGTAAATAAGATGATTTCTGAAGATGCCTCTATCTTTTTAGGATACACTTCTAATATGGTTAGTTCTGGAATGAGAGAAGTAATTAGATATTTGGTTCAAAATAAAAAAGTTCATACTTGTGTAAGTACTGCTGGAGGAGTTGAAGAAGATATAATTAAGTGTTTAGGAGATTTTGTTTTAGGAGATTTTAGAGCTTCTGGAAAGAAATTAAGAGAAGGAGGGGTAAATAGGATTGGAAATATTTTTGTTGCTAATTCAAGATATTGTGAATTTGAAGATTTTTTTCAACCATTGTTAGAAGAAGTGTATAAAGAACAAAAAGAAACTGGTAAGGTGATTACTGCTTCTGAGTTAATTTGGAAAATGGGAGAAAAAATTAATGATGAGAGAAGTATTTTGTATTGGGCATGGAAAAATAAAATCAAGATTTATTGTCCTGCAATTACTGATGGAGCATTAGGAGACAATGTATATTTCTTTAAGTATAAACATCCTGATTTTAAGATAGATGTTTCAGAGGATATAAAAGAAATAAATGATTCAACAATCGGACTTAAAAAGTCTGGAGTTATTATATTAGGAGCAGGAGTTGTTAAACACCATATAATGAATGCTAATATGTTTAGAAATGGAGCAGATTACATAGTTTATATTAATACAGCTCAGGAATTTACAGGAAGTGATGCAGGTGCTCTTCCAGAGGAAGCAATTTCTTGGGGGAAGATTTTACCTGATGCTCAACATGTAAAAGTATATGGAGATGCAACAATATTATTTCCACTATTAGTGTCTAAGACTTTTGCAAAGAAATAAAATGTTAAATAAAAAACAAGTAGAAGAAATAAAAGAGCATTTAGAAAAAGCTCAAAATCCTTTATTCTTTTTTGATAATGACCAAGATGGATTGTGTAGTTATTTATTATTGCAAAAATATATTGGAAGGGGAAAAGGGGTTCCAGTAAAGACTTTTCCTGGATTGACAAAAGATTATTTTAGAAGGATAAATGAATTAAATGCTGATTATGTTTTTATATTAGATAAGCCAGTAGTTGAACAAGAATTTTGGGATGAGGTAGAGCAAATAAATATTCCAATAGTTTGGATAGATCATCATGAGATTGATAAAAACACTGTCCCTGATTTTGTTAATTATTATAATCCTTTATTTAATGAAAAATCAACAAACGAGCCTGTAACTTATTTATGTCATCAAGTAAATGATAGAAAGGAAGATCTTTGGATTGCAGTTGCTGGATGTATTTCTGATAGATTTTTCCCTGATTTTTATGAAGATTTTAAAAAACAATTCCCTGAGTTAGCAATAGATGCAAAAGACCCTTTTGATATTTTTTATAAGTCAGAGATTGGGAAAATATCTAGAATATTTGGGTTTGCATTAAAAGATAGAATAACTAATGTTATTAATATGCAGAAATTCTTAATGAAATCAACTTCTCCCCATGATGTGTTGGAAGAGACTTCAAGAAATAGAACTATGCATGAAAGATATAACCAGGTGAATAAGAAATATATGAAGTTTTTAGAAAAAGCAAGAGAAAAAAAGACAGAGGGAAAGTTGCTTTATTTTCAATATGGCGGAGATATGAGTATAAGTGCTGATTTAGCTAATCAACTTAGTTATGAGTTTCCAAGCAAAATAATTTTAGTTGTTTATGTTTCTGGAGTAAAGGCAAATGTATCTGCTCGTGGAGAAAGTGTTAGGGATATTGTGTTAGAAGCAATTAGTGGAATAGAAGGAGCTACAGGGGGAGGACATGAAGAGGCTGTAGGAGCTCAAATGAGAGTTGAATTCTTAGATAAGTTCAAAGAGAGGATAGACAATCTATTATAGAAAAATATTAAAAGGCCTTTTCCTTAAGTGAATTATGAGTAAAGTTACTAGACTATTATCATGGAATGTTATGTGTAGTCTGGGCTTTGCGATTAAGTATCCTACCTCACATTAATTCACGAAACTTTCTTGGTTCTGAATTAAAGTGAGATTATTCTTAAATTATTTAGAGCTAAGTAAGTATTGGATTTCTGTGTTGTGGATTTTTTGAAAAATGGCAAAAAAGGAGAAAACACAACAGATGGTTGAAAAAGAATATGTAGAGAGTGAACTTTCTCAGTTATTGGAGAGAACTCTACAATTAGAGAATGAGATATACTCATTTGAATAAATTATATTGAAATAGAATTAAAGATACTGGCTAGTGTCTAATATGATTTTCCAATGTAAATCATATGTTCTGCCTGCTTATTGCATCCTAAACATTTCTTACCTTTTAATGAAGGTTGTTTTAATGGAGCATTTAGTGTTTTAGCTCCTCCTGTTTTTTCTTTAATAATATCTTCACAGTCTGGTTTATTACACATAGGACATAAAGCAATTTTTTTGTTTTTTATTGCCTTGTTTAGTTCTGCAAGAGTATTTGCTTTGGTTATTGAAGAATCTAGCAATTTTTTTGCATTAGTGAATAATTCTACTTGAATTTCTTCAAGTAATTTTGGAACTTGTTTTTTTAGGTCTTTTATTTTTATTTGCATTTTTGTTCCTCCTGTTCTTTTTGAAATCATTACTGATTTTTTCTCTAAATCCTTTGGTCCAAGTTCTATTCTTAGGGGAATTCCTTTTAATTCCCATTCATTATATTTCCATCCTGGAGAAACATCTTCTCTTGAATCTAAAATAATATCAAAATCTGCTAAATTCTTTGCTATTTTTTCTGCTTCTTTCAAAACTTTTTCTTTAGTTTTATCAAATAATATTGGAACTAAGACTATTTTGTTTTCAGCTAATTTTGGAGGAATCACTAATCCTTTGTCATCTGAATGTATTGCTACCATTACTCCTAACATTCTTGTAGTTATTGCATATGTAGATTGATATGCATATTGTTCTTTTCCATTTTGGTCTGAAAATTTTATATTATATGCTTTTGCAAAATTTTGTCCATCATCGTGATAATCTGGACCTTGAATTGCTTTTCCGTTTGGAAGCATTAATTCAAAAGAATATGTTGCAATTGCTCCTGCAAATTTTTCTTTGTTTGATTTTTTCCCTAAAAGTGAAGGAAGAGCCATATATTCTAACATAAAATTATTATAAATTTCAGTAATAGCAATCCTATCTTTATCTAAGTCTTCTGCGTTTGAATATACATTATGTCCTTCATTCCATAGGAATTCTCTTGTTCTTAAGAAAGGAACAGGATGTTTGAATTCCCATCTTACTACGTTATTCCATTGATTTATTCTTAATGGAAGGTCTTTCCAGGAACGTATCCATTTTGAATAAGAATCATACATTATTGCTTCACTAGTAGGACGTACAGCTAATTTTTCTGGAAGTTTTGTTTTTCCTGCTTGTGTTACCCATGCTACTTCGGGAGTGAATCCTTTAACATGTTCTTGTTCTTGAGATAATAATTTTTCTGGAATAAATAATGGAAAATAAGCATTTTTAATTCCTATTTTTTTGAATTCTGAGTCAATTAAATTTTGAAGTTTTTCCCAGATTGCATATGATTTTGGACGGAATACAATTGCTCCTGAAACTTTAGAATAATCTGCTAGTTCTGCTTTTTGAATTATTTGTGTATACCATTCAGAGAAATTTTCATCTTTTTTAACTGTTAATCCCTCTTGATTTTTCTTCTTGTTCATATAGAATTAAGATAAATAATGTATTTAAAATTAACCAATTCACAAAGAATAAAAACCCTAGGCTATTGTTATTTTTATAGGTCTGTAGTGAAATGGATATCACATGTGGTTTCGGCCCATCTATTCCAGGTTCGAATCCTGGCAGGCCTATTTTAACTTCTTTTCAAGAATATCTTTTGCTGTTTTAAAATCTGCACGTTTGTTGCTTAGTCTCATTACTTGTCCAATTAAGAAATTTAATGCTCTTGTTTCTCCTGACTTGTAATCTTCAACTGCTTTTGAATTATCTTTGATTACTTTGTCTACTATTTTATCAATTTCTCCTTTGTCTGAGATTTGTTCAAATGATTTTGCCTTTGTTTTAGGAGAGAAACTTCCTTTAATCCAGCTTCTTAAAACATCTTTTGCTTTAAGTTCTGTTATCTTGTTTTCTTTTATTAAATCAAGGAGTTCAATAAAGTGTATTGGGTCTAAGTTGATATTTTCAAGTTCTTTTTTATGATAATTTAATACTGAAAGTAATTCTTCTGTAACCCATCTTGTTGCTAATTTAGAATCTGCTTTTTCTATTATGTTTTCAAAGAATTCAACTATCTCTAGTTTTTTTGTAAGAATTTCTGCTGATTTTGAATCAATTTTGTATTTTTTGATTAATTTATCTAATTTAGTCTTAGGGGTTTCTGGGAGTTGAGATTTTAGTTTTTCTATTCTTTGTTTTATTATAGAAACTGAAGGTAAGTCTGGGTCTGAAATAAATCTATAATCTTGTGCTTGTTCTTTTGTTCTCATTAATTTTGTTGAGTTAGTGTTTGAATCATACATTCTTGTTTCTTGAGATTTTGGAACATCTTTTTTTTGCCTTGCAATTTCTGATTCAATTGCATCTTGAATCTTTTTTAATGAATTAATATTTTTCATTTCTACTCTTGCTCCTTTTAATTCAGGAAGAGAAACATTAACATCTGCTTTTACTCCAGCATTTTTATCTATTGCTTTTATGTAACTTAATGTAGCTAATAATTGTTTAAGCCATTCAACTACTTGTTCTGAAGTTTTGAAATCTGGGTCTGTTACAATTTCAATTAGTGGGCTTCCAGAACGATTGTAATCTATTTCTCCTGTTTCTGGATTCCATGCTGCTGGATCTTCTTCAAGATGGCATTCAGTTATTCCTATGCCATTAAATTTTCCTTTTTCTCCATTTGGAATAGCATGTGGTCCTGATATTGTATTTTGATAGCCTTTTGGAAGGTCAGGCCAGGAATAGTGTTTTCTTTGCCAAATTACTCTTGGATTTACCTTACATCCAAGAATTAAAGCTATTTGAATTGCTTTGTCTATTGCAGTTGAATTTGGAAGTAGAGGTTTAGCTCCTGGTTGTCCAGTGCATATTGGGCAGATATTTGTATTTGGTTTTGCATGTTTTGCACCATGTTCAGCCTTACAAGTACAGAATAGTTTCTCTTTTGTGTTAATATAACCATGAATTTCCAACCCAATTTTTGCCATAAAACATAGACGAAAGATAGTTTTTTATATCTTACTAGGTTGATTTTTTAATGAAGAGTAATGCTAATCCAGGAGATAGAGTAGAAATACATCTTACTAAATTGATTTATGAAGGTACTTTGTTAGAGACTCCTGAAGGAGAAACTGGAGTAATTTTATTGAAATTAGATTCTGGATATAATATTGGTTTTAAGAAAAAGGATGTTTTGCAGATAAAAACAATAAGAAAAGGCAAACCAAGTGAATATAAGCCAGAACTTAAAAAAGAACAAGGAAAACCAAATATTGCTATGATTATTACTGGAGGAACTATTGCTGCTCGTTTAAATCCTAAAAAAGGAGGAGTTGATTGGCTGACTAGTCCAGATATGCTGTTTAAATTTTATCCTGAACTTTTTAAAAAAGTTAATGTAGTTCGAGTAGAGGTTCCGTTTATGAAGGCTTCTGAAGATATGGATTTTAAAGATTGGCAAAAGATTGCCAAAGTTGCTGAGAAGTTGTTAAATGATTCTAATATTAAGGGAATTATTGTTACCCATGGAACAGATTTTTTACATTACACAAGTGCTGCATTGAGTTTCTTTTTAACTAATTTAAATAAACCAGTTGCATTGACTTATTCTCAGAGAAGCATAGACCGTGCTTCAAGTGATGCTAACTTAAATCTTCAATGTGCTGCTAATGCTGTTTTAAGTGATATGGCTGAAGTTGTTTTAGTTGGGCATGCTTCAAGCAATGATGATCTTTGTTATGCAATGCCTGGAACTAAAGTAAGGAAATTACATAGTTCAAGAAGAGATGCATTTAAAGTTGTAAATTCTAAGCCATTTGCAGAGGTTTATTCAGATAAGTTTGTTAAAATGTCAGATTATAATTTAAGACATACTGGAAAATGCAAGGCAGATGTTAAGTTTGAAGAAAAAGTTGCTTTAGTTAAGTTTTATCCAGGTCAAAGTCCAGATATTTTAGATTATTATGTTAAAAATAAGTATAAAGGAATTGTAATTGAGGTTGGAGGATTAGCTCATGTTGCTACAAAAAGGGCTAGAAATTCTTGGATAAAGAAACTTAAAGAAGTTATTGATAAGGGATTAGTTGTATGTGCTGCTGCTCAAACAATTTATGGAAGATTAGACCCATTAGTTTATAGTAATGGAAGAGAAATTTTAGATACAGGGGTTATTTATTTAGAAGATATGTTAGCTGAGACAGCTTATGTTAAACTTGGTTGGGTATTAGGACATCCAGAGTGGAAGAAGAATGTTAAAGAAAAAATGTTAGAAAATATATCTAATGAACTTAATGATAGATTAAATTAATTATTTCTTTTTGTGTCTAACCATAATTTTACCTTCAATTCTGTTCAATTGTTTCTTAATATCTACAATCTCTCTTTCTGCTTTTCTATTAGTAGCATAATCATATTCTGCTCTTTGTCTATCTCTTTCTGCAGCTCTATTTTGGCTCATTAATATTATAGGAGCTTGTATTGCTGCTAAACAAGATAATACTAAATTTAATAAGATAAATGGATAAGCATCCCATGTTCTTCCAAATATAATCCATGTTGTGTTAACTGACATCCAAAGTATAAGAAATATAAAGAATCCTATTATGAATACCCATGAACCAGCCCATTTCGCTATCCAATCAGCTGATTTTTGTCCAAAGGTAAGTGGTTTTGGGCCGTTGTCTTTTTTTAGCTTTTTTTTGACCTCTTTTTTTGTCATATTTAGTTAAATTTTCTTTAGATTATAAATCTTATTGCTGTTATTTATTAGTAGTTGTAACTTGTTAGGAGTTACATGTAGGAAGATTTATATAATGAGTTTCCGGTTTATTTTCATGTTAGAAATAAATGTTTTAAGTCCAAGAAAAGGGTCGAATCCTGGAGGAAGTTGTTCCTTTAGAGCAGGTAATCGTTTAGTTAGTGGGTACTTTAAATATTGTCATACAAATAAAATTAGAAAAAGTGCATTGAGAGTAGAGCATCAACCCATCTACGAACAAGTTACTTTGCAACTTGCAAGAGATATTGGATTAAAGACAATTGATTCTTATGTTTTATCTAATTTAGATAGAAGTGTTAAATTTAAGGGATGGAAAGGTAGAGAGAAACAAGACACAGATCCTAATAATCGGGATTTTTATTTTCTTTCAGTATATATCCCTAAATCAGTTGTAATTGCAGAAAAAGAATATAGAAAAGCAGGAGAAACAACAGTAATTTTAGATTCTAGAGATGATATGACAAAGATTGCAAGAGTTTTTCAAAGAGAAGATGTATATCTTAGAACTTTGCTTGTTTCAGATGTTGTTGGTAAACGACAAAATTATGTTTTTAATCCACATAGGGGAGTAGATGGAGAGATAGTTTATCTTGATTTAGGATGTAGTTTTGTAAAAGCTGTTGGAGGAGACATGTTGCTTCCAAGAGGACTAAAGAAATGTGGTTCTAGGGAGGTAAGAAGAATGAAAAAGAAATTAAGAGGAGTGCAGTTGATTTCTGCGAAAAATGATAATTTTGTAGATTTAGAGAGTTTATCTGAACAAATTCCAGATTTGAAAATTCCTATGTTAAATCCTAGAAGAAATGTTCCATTGCAAGACTTATTAACTAGTTCAGAAATGGAGGAAGTTGAAGGATATGTTCTTCAAGGAATTGTTGAAAATTTACCTAGGCTTAAAAAAAGAGATTTAATTTGTAAATTATAAAACTAAGTAAATTTTAATAACTACCTTTTATTGATTCTTTTATGGATTATGAAAAAATAGGAATGAAATCTGGTTTAGAGATACATCAGCAATTAGACACAGATAAGTTGTTTTGCAGTTGTCCTAGTTTGTTAAGAAAGGATGAGCCAGAGTTTGTTGTTAAGAGAAAATTACATGCAGTTGCTGGAGAAGCAGGAGATGTAGATGTTGCTGCAGAGTTTCAAGCTTCTTTGAATAAGGAATTTATATATCAGGGATATGATACAACATGTTTAGTTGAATTAGATGAAGAACCTCCACATGAGATTAATCAAGAGGCCTTGAAAATAGCATTGCAAGTTGCTGTATTGCTAAATGCTAAGATTTTTCCTATTACACAAATTATGAGAAAGACTGTGATTGATGGAAGCAATACTTCTGGATTTCAGAGAACAGTTTGCATTGCCAGAGATGGTTATTTAGAAACTGAATCTGGAAGAGTTGGAATAGAAACTATATGTTTAGAAGAAGATGCAGCTAGAATTGTTTCAAGAGAGAAAGATAGTGTTACATATAGATTAGATAGATTAGGGATACCTTTGATTGAGATTGCTACTGCGCCTGATATGAAAAATCCAGAGCAAGTTAAAGAAGTTGCATTGCAATTAGGAGATATATTGAGAAGCTTGAAAGTTAAAAGAGGATTAGGAACTATTAGGCAAGATGTTAATGTTTCTATTAAAGGAGGAGCAAGAACAGAGATAAAAGGTTTTCAAGATCCTTCTATGATGATAAAAACAATAGATAATGAGATTAAAAGACAGCAAGAATTATTAGATAAAAGAGAAAAGGTTGTTGAATCAGTAAGAAATGCTTTGAAAGATGGCAGTACTGAATTTTTAAGACCAATGCCAGGAGCTGCAAGAATGTACCCTGAGACTGACTTGCCTTTATTGAAAATTCATAGAGATTTAATTAATGAAGCTAAGAAAACAATTCCTAAATTAAGAAGTGAAGAAGAAAAAGACTTATTGAAAAAAGGTCTAAATAAAGATATGATTAAATTATTATTCAGGCAGAATAAACTTGCAGAGTTTAAGGAATTAATTAAGGAAATAGATAATCCTCAATTGATTGGAAAGGTATTGCTAATGTATCCTAAGGAAATTGCTTCAAGAGAAGAGGTTACATTAGAAAGGGCAGAGGAGTTATTATCAAGAGAGGTATTAGCATTTATATTAAGTTCTGTTAAAGCTAAGAAGATTTCAGAGAATGATATTAAATTAGTTATGGAAAAGGTAGTGAGAGGAGAGGATGTCAAGGGAGCAATAGAGATTGAAAAAGTAGATGTAGTTGAAATAGAAGATGAAATTAGAAAATTCATTAAAACAAAACCAGGATTATCCCCAAACGCATATATGGGACTTGTTATGAAAGAGTTTAGAGGAAGAGTTGATGGAAAGACTGCGATGGAAATAATTAGGAAATATGTGAAATGATTTTTCAAAAAAGAGTATCGGAGCCTAGCCAAGAAATGGAGGGTATAAAAGAGGCAAGAAATTATTTGCTTTCTCATAAAAGAGATAAGAAAAAAACAAACCCTTATGATTATTTTTCTCAGATAATTTCTAAAGAGATTAAACTCAAAAAAGCAAATGTATTAGATGTGGGTTGTGGGTATGGAGGATTAATAAATTCTCTCAAAAAGTATAAACCTCAATTTAATTTTAGTGGTATTGATTTATCCAAAGCAATGATAACTTTAGCAAAAAATTATGTTAAAGAAGCAAATTTTTATCTTATGCCTGCAGATAAAATGTCTTTTAAAGATAATTCTTTTGATTTAATCATTTGTAAAGATACCTTTCATCATTTTTCTAATCCTTTAAAGGTTATTAATGAGATGCTGAGAGTTTTGAAAGAAGGAGGCAAAATTTTTATAACTGATTTAAATAGAAATGTCTCTGAAGAAGTTTTTTATTCTGTTCTTCAGCAATTATCTAAAAATAATCTTGTAAATGCTACCCAATATTATGATTCTGTGAAGGCATCATATACTATTAATGAAATAAAATCACTTCTTAAGAAATTAAAAATAAGAAAATACAAGATATGCCCATCAACTAAATTAAATGGATTTAATCTTGATAATTATATTAATGGGCATTGGACATTGATTATTTCTAAATAGAAATTATTAAAAAGTATGTTAAGTAATTTTGAATATGGTTGAATTAGATTTTATGAAATTTAGTAAGAATAGAACATTAATTGAGGATGTATTTAAAGGAAAGTCTAAAACAGTTGAATTAGCTGGATGGGTCCATGATATTAGAGCTTTAGGGAAGATTAAATTTATTTTATTAAAGGATGTTTCTGGGATTATTCAAGTTACTGCTGTTAAATCTAAAGTTAGTGAAGATGTTTTTAGTGAGATTGATAAGCTTTCTAGAGAGAGTGTTGTTTATGTTAAAGGAAAGGTTGTGGATTCTAAACAAGCACCTGGAGGAAAAGAAATAATTCCTGAAGAAGTTAAATTATTAGCTAAAGCATTAGAGCCAGCAATAGATGTTACTGACTTTTCAAAAACAGAACTTCCTAAGAGATTAGATTATAGATTTTTAGATTTGCATAGAAAAACTACTCAGGCAATATTTAAGATTGAGTCTACTTTATTGCAAGCATTTAGAGAGTTTATGATTAAAGAAGGAGCTGTTGAGGCTGTGTTTCCTTCAATAATTGGAAGTTCAAGTGAAGGAGGAACAGAAGTTTACAAATTAAAGTATTTTGAAAAAGATGCTTTTTTGAGTCAAAGTTGCCAGTTATATAAACAAATGGTTGCTTGTTCTATGGAAAAGGTATTTACTTTGTTTACTGTTTGGAGAGCAGAGAAACATAATACTGTTAGACACTTGAATGAATCAAGACAATTAGATTATGAGCAAGCTTTTGCAGATGAATTTGTTGCAATGGATGTTTTAGCAAGATGTGTTCAGTATGTTATTAAAAAAATACTAGAAGTTAATAAAAAAGAATTAGAACTGCTCGGACTTAAAGGTAAATTAAAGGTCCCAAAAACTAAGTACATGACTTTTAATGAAGCTATAACTTTATTGAAAAAACATAAGGTTCATGTTGGAGAAGATGATTTAAGTACAGATGCTGAAAAGAAATTAGGAGAATTATATCCTGATACTATTGTGTTTGTTCATGACTGGCCAATTTCTGGAAAGCCTTTTTATATTATGCCTAAAGGAGACGGATTAAGTGGAGGATTTGATGCTATTTATCAAGGAACTGAAATTACTTCTGGAGGACAGAGAGTGCATATTCCGGAGATTCTTGAGAAACAACTTAAGGAAAGAGGATTAAATCCTAAAGATTTCAAATCTTACATAGATAGTTTTAGATATGGTGCTCCACCTCACGCAGGTTGGGGAATGGGATTAGAAAGATTAATGATGTTAATTCTTGGAGTTGGAAATATTAGAGAGGTTGTTTTATTTCCTAGAGATAGAGAACGAATTACTCCGTAATACGTTCTACAATATTAAATAAATTTAACATAGAAAAAGAATTACTTAAGATGAAAATATTAGTTGTTGGAGACCCGCACGGAACAAAAATAAAAAAGGTTCCTAAAAATCTTGATTTAATATTGGTTACAGGAGATGTTGGAAAAGCAGATTTAGCAAGAAAAAGATTTTTTGAAAACCAAGGAAGAAAAAAACAAGGTTTGCCAGAGTTAGAAGAAAATGCTGATTTTATAAAACAAGTACATGGACAGATTCATGGTTCTACTTTAGAAGTTTTAAAACATTATTCAAGATTTGCTCCAGTTTATACTCTTGCTGGAAATGTTGGCATACCTGCAAAAAATTCTAGTGATGAGAAAAAATATGGAATTAAGCTTCCCTCAACTTTGGCTCAGGTTGAAAAAATGAAAAATGTTCATGTTGTTAAAAATAGATTAAGAGTTTTAGATGGTTTAAGAGTGGGTTTTTTAGATAATTTTGCAGATGTTTGTTGGTATAAGGAATTTGGAGTAGATGTTTCTCCAACTGCAAAAAAAGAAACTCTAAAAGCAAAAAGAATTTTAAGAAGATTTGGAAAAGATTTAGATATTTTATTATGTCATCAACCTCCTTACGGAGTTTTAGATAAAGTTAATTTTCCTGGTGCTCCTAAACATTGGAAGGGAAAACATGCAGGAAGTAAGGTAGTATTAAATTATATTAAGAAATACTCTCCAAAATATGTCTTTTGTGGACATATTCATGAAGCTAAAGGAAAGAAAAAAGTTGGAAGAACGCAAGTATATAATGTTGGTGCTAATGGAGATTATATGGTTCTAGATATATGATTTGTTCCCATCTAATAGGGGATAGAAATGTTTAAAAACAAAATGACCTGATACATTTATTCTAAATTGGAGATTAATTTCAATGGATGAAGAATTTTATGATGAGGAAGATGAAGAGGACTTGGATGATGGAGATTTGTTAGATACAGATTTCTTAGATGAAGATTAATATTTATATAGGGTTCTTACTTAGTTTTTTTATGAGTGATTTTTTGTGGCATAAGGTATCTGAAAAGGAAAAAGAGGAAATTAAAAAGCAAGCTAAAAGCATTATAGATTCTTTTTCTAAAAGGCTTTCTAGAGTTAAGGTTGGTAAAGAAGAGCCAGTTATTATTAGAGATGAATGTGAAAGACCAGAGGGAAATGGAAAATGTTTAGATATAGATAGAAAGACAATGTTTGAAAATGCTCCTAAGAAAAATAAAGATTTTATTATAGCTGAAAAGAAAAAATGGTAAAAAAATTTAAATTATGTGCTATTGGAAATCATGAAAAATTTAATTATTATATTTTTGAAAAGAAACAAGAAGTTATTATTGCTGTTGCTAATCTGATTTCTGGACTTCTTGGATCAAGTGATTTACCTCTTTTTAGAGATTATCAGGATAAAAATAAGAAATGGAGAATGAAAAAAATAAATTATGAAAAAAAGAAAGATTTTCATGAAGGTTTTTTAAGTGATAAGGGACGAGCAGATATTTATTTTGGAGATAAGAAAATTTTTGTTACCTTTCTTTGTTCAAATAGATTAAGATTAAAATTTAATGAATCATTAGAACCTATAACCTATATGCCTAAACCTAAAAAATTTAAAGAAAATGGAAAAATATTTAGACCAAATCAAAAAAAATAATAAGAAAATAAATGCTATTCTTGAAGTGAATAAGGATTTAAAGAATTCTAAAAAAGGAGTTCTTTCTGGAAAAGCAATTGCTGTTAAAGCTAATATTAATGTTAAGGGATTAAAGGCATCGTGTGCTTCAAAGGTTCTTGAAGACTATACTTCTACATATGATGCTACAGTTATTGAGAAGATTAAGAATGAGGGCGGAGTGATTATTGGAATTGCTAATTGTGATGAGTTTGCTTCTGGTTCAAGTGGCGAGACATCTGCATTTGGAGCATGTAAGAATCCTGTTGCTAAAGGTTTAGTGCCTGGGGGTTCAAGTTCAGGAAGTGCTGCAAGTGTTGCTGCTGGTTTTTGTGATATGGCTCTAGGAAGTGATACTGGAGGGAGTATTAGAAATCCTGCTTCACATTGCGGGGTTGTTGGAGTAAAACCAACTTATGGCACTGTGTCTCGATATGGATTAATTGATTTATCAATGAGTTTAGATCAGATTGGACCTTTTGCAAAAAATGTAATGGACGCAGCTTTATTATTAAGCGTAATTCAAGGAAAAGATGAAAGAGATTCAATAAGTATTAAATCTCCAGGGATAAATCTAAAAAAAGTAAAAGAGATTCCAAAGAACATAACTGTGGGAGTATTAGATATAAAGATATCTGATAAAAGAATTAAGAAATTAGTTGATGATAAAATAAAACAAGCTGCAGATAAATATGGATGGAAAATTAAAAAGATAGATGTTAAAAATATTGACCTTGCTGTAGAAACATATTATCCTTTAGTTTATGTTGAGTTTTTTTCTGGAACAAGAAGATTTGATGGAAGAAGATATGGAAAAAAGATTGAAGAAGCTGCAGGGCCAGAAGTATTGAGAAGGGTTTTAGGAGGAAGTGAAATAACAAAAGCAGAGTATGCTGGTAGATATTATCATCAAGCCTTGAAGGCTAAAAAGATAATTGAGGATGAGTTTGCTAAGGCATTTAAATCAGTTGATTGTATTATGTTGCCAACTGTTGCAAGATTACCACATAAGATTGGAGAAAAGATTTCTGTAGAAGACATGTATGGATATGATGCATTGACAATTCCTGCTAATCTTGCTGGAAATTGCGCTTTAAGCTTGCCAATAGGAAAGATTGATAATGTTCCAGTTGGAATGCAAGTTATGTGTGATAAGTTTGAAGACGAAAAAATGTTTCAGATTGCTAGAAGCATAGAAAAGCTATGAGTCTTTTGTTTTAAGTGTTTTAATATTAATTTCTTTGTCTAAATCTTGTTTTAATAATTTATAATCACTTGGGATTATTTTTGATTTGTTTTTATTTATTGAAGTTAATTTAATTTTATCTTTTGTTATTGCAGATACAAATATAATTAAGTCTGTTTGAATGGTTTTATTTGATTTTTTTACATGCTCAACTGATACAGAATGAATATTTTTTAGTTTGGCATTTATTCCAAATTTTTTACATAGTCTTTTAGTTGCCTTAGAGATATTTTCTTTTAATAACATTCTTCCTCCAGGAAGACTTAGTTTATCTTTGAAAGGACGTTTTTTTCTTTCATATAGGAATGTTTTTTTGTTGTCTCCAATGTGGATTAATATAACTGTTAAGGAATGCTTTTTATTAGATAAATAGGGAATCATGTGCTCAGCAGTTTCAGATAACTGATAAAATTCTTTTTCTTTTATTAGGATTCCTTTTTTCTCTAGATTTTTTATGTGATAGGCTAATTTATTTGAACGAATTTTAACTTGCTTTTCTATTTCATTAAATTTTGCCTTATGTTTGTAAAGAAATACCTTAAGTATTTTTTCTTCCATTTTGCATTAAGTCAAATTTTTTGAGGAACTATTTAAATATAATTGTGGTTGATTTTTTTTATGGTTGATAAAAATTTGAATCACTATATTGTTGTTACTGCTATTATTGTTAAGGATGGGAAATACCTTATTGCTAAGAGAGCAGATTGGGAAAAAGCTTTTCCTGGAAGGTGGACTGTTCCTGGAGGAAAGCTTGAAGTATTGGATTATGTTTTAAGAGAGAAAGATACTCCTCATCATTGGTATAATGTATTTGAAGACTTAGTGAGGAGAGAGGTTACTGAAGAAGTTGGCTTGGAAATAAAGGACATTGGTTATGTAACTAGTTTGGTATATATCCGTCCAGATAAAATTCCTTGCATGATTGTGAGTTTGTATGCTGATGCTAGCACAGATAATGTAAGATTATGTAATGCCTTAACAGAATATGCTTGGGTTGATTTAGAGGAAGCTAAAAATTATAATTTAATTGAAGGAATTTATGAAGAATTAGAAATTTTAGATAAGAAATTGAAAACTGGTAAAATGAAAGAGTGGAAAAAGCCCAACTAAATCTTTAAAAATCACTATCTGTTCCTCATTTAATGAAAGTCAATGATATTGAAATCAAGTGGCTTGGGCATGCAGGTTTTTTAATTAAGAATTCTCAAGTGATTTACTTAGATCCGTATAATATCCCAGAGAATTCAGAGAAGGCTGATTTAATTTTAATTACACATAGTCATTATGACCATTGCAGTGTTGATGATTTAAATAAAATTGTTCAAGAAGGAACAAAGATTGTGTGCCCTGCTGATTGCCAGAGCAAAATAACAAGATTTGATATTCCTGTTAAAATGGAGTTAGTAGAGCCAGGACAAAATTTAGATTTTGGAATAGTAAAAATTTCTACCCTTCCAGCATATAATGTAGATAAACCATTTCATTCTAAGGAAGGAGGAAATGTTGGATTTTTAATTAAAATAAATGGAATAGCTATTTATCATGCAGGGGATACAGATAAGATTCCAGAGATGCAAAAGCTTACTGGGCATCAAGAAGAAGATTTTATTGCATTGCTTCCTATTGGAGGAAGATTCACAATGAGTCCTGAAGAAGCAGCAGATGCTGCCAGTTTAATAAAACCCAGTGTTGCAGTTCCAATGCACTATGGAAGTATTGTTGGAACACAAGAAGATGCTCAAGAATTTGCTGATTTATGCAAAGAACAGGGAATAAAGGCAGAGATTTTAGAAAAAGGATAAAATGGAATATTTATTAGGAAGTAAAGAAGAATTTTGGAAGTTTGTTGATTCTATTAATGAAGATGATAAGGTTGGGATAATTACTCATACTGATTTAGATGGGATTGCTTCTGCAATATTTTTGGAAGAAATACTAAAATTTAAAGGAATTACTGTAAATTCAGTCTTTTTTACAGGATATAAATTAGGGATGTTTAATAAGATTCTCACAGATGTAAATGAAAAACAAATTACAAAACTTTTTTTAACAGATATTTATGCAGATGGAACAGATCCAGAGGGATTTAAAGAATTAAAATCAACAGCGGATTTGTTTGTTATTGACCACCATCCAGTTATCAATGAGGAGGTAAAAAACACAATAAAAACAAAAGGGGCTGATTGTTCTGCTTATGCCATATATGATTTGGGAAAAGAAATAATTGATAATGAAAAATGGAAAATGTTACTTTATGCAACTATGATTTCTGAGATGTCTTATAAAAGTTCAGAGAATATGGAATATTTAAAAAAGAATTACCCAAATCTAACTGAAGATAATGCAATTGATTCTCCTCCTGGAGAGATTTCAAAAATAATTAATGGAGCTTTGATTTATTTTGTTTCCTTGAAAAAAAAATTGAAAGAAGTATATGATTTAGTGAAAAAACAGGATTTTGAAAAATTAAAGGAATATAATGATGAGGTACAAAAAGAAATTGAATTTTACCTGGAGAAGATAAAAAAAGAAGCAGAGCATTACCCAGAAAAAGATTTGTATTTTTATTATTTTAATCCTAAATTTAATGTAACTTCTGTTGTTGGGACATTGTTCTCAAATGAACACAAAGATTCTAGTTTGATTGTTGTTTCAGATATTGATGATAAAATGATGAAAGTAAGTGCTAGAAATCAGAATAAAAGACAAGACATGGGTGCTTTGTTGAAAAAAGGAATACAAGGGTTAAATGATGCGGTTGCAGGGGGACATGTGCCGGCTGCTGGAGGAAGTTTTCTTAAAAAAGATTTAAATAAATTCAAAGAGAATATATTATTATGAGAATAGGGATTATTGGGCCCAGCAAAATAGAAAAATTAGAAAAAATAAATGATGAAGCAAGAAAAATGATTTCTGATTTGGCTGTAGATTTAAAAGATTTTGAAATTGTATTGACTGCAGATAAAGGAAGTGTATCTGAATATTTTGGAGAAGAGTATTTAGAAGCAGGAGGAACAAAATTATTCTCGGTATTGCCAGTAGATGATAAAGAATTTGGAAATGAATGGGTAAATAAATTAGGAAAAACAATTAATTGTGGAACATGGAGAAATCAGCCAGAGAAATTAAATGAAGAAAGTGATGCCATAGTATGTTTAGGTTATTCAGCTGGAGGATTAATTGAAATGGCTTATTCTAGATGGTTTAATAAAAAACCAGTTTATGTAGTTAAGGAGTTTATTTCTGCAGAGCTTCCAGAAGAAGCAATAGAAGGTTTAGATGTGAGGTATGTTTCAATTGATGAACTTGAACTAGAAGATGGAAGCATTTGAGAGAAGAAAACAAGATATTCTTTCTAAGAAAGATAAATCGAGTATTGGAGAGTGGGACAAGCATATTGTAAGACTTTGTGAGATAATAAATCTTAATGATAATTATTATACAACATCTACATGTTCCGGAAGAATAATTGTTATGATTGACCAAAATAAAAAAGCTCCTGGCTTGTTTGAGTTTGTTAGTCATGAAAAAGTTGAGTTTGAAAAATTAAAAGAGGAAGTTTCTAAGATTAAAGAAGATTCTAAATTTAAATCAGAGCCTCCTATTTTACATATTGCATGTAAAACATTAGAAGATGCTGAGAAATTATTAAAAAAGGCTCAATTGTCTGGGTGGAAAAGGTCGGGAATTATTTCTCTTGGGAAAAATATAGTGGTTGAGATAATAAGTACTGAAAAAATTGAATTTCCATTGTTTAAATCTGGAAAATTGTTGGTTGATGATGATTTTCTTAAGATAGTTCTTGAAAAAGCTAATGAAAATCTTGTAAAAGGTTGGGCGAAGATTGAGAAGTTGAGAAAATCTTTGAAATAATTAGAAGTTTTTTAAAAGTGCAGAACTATCTTCTGGACTTATGCCCATATCTTTAAACACTTTTTCATATTGTGCTGAAGCACTTTGAAGGTCTTCTCTTGCTTGTTCTTGAGTTAAGTCTCCATTAACATATCTACTAGCTATTTCTCTTACTGTTGGAGGAAGAATCTTTGATGCTTCTGGGTTTTCAAGATATAACATTTTTATTGCTCCTGGTTTGTCTAGTCGTCTTCCTAGAACTCCTAATGTTTGGAGAATTAATTGTGCTGCTCTGCTTTTTTCGCTTCCTGTTCCAACTGTTGAAAATTCTTGCATAATGTTTTCTAGGTCTTTTTTTGCTTGTTCTTGAGTTATTTCCATTCAAGTAAGCAATACCTGCCATATTTATAGTTTTCTTTTTGAAATGATTCTTTTATAATATATGTTGAAAATCAACAATATGTTTTTAAAGAAATGAGACTTTGTTTTATTACATAGGGCCTTATTCTCAAGGCAGATTAAATTCATTCCTGTTTTAAACGGGAATTTATAGAAATGAAAGGAGGAATAAAAATAGATGGTTTTAGATTTTGCAAAAGAGGCGATTAGTAGTGCAGATTCCCACAGTATCAACTTTGATGAACTAAAGGCTGGAAAGGCTAATATTAAAGTTGTAGGTTGTGGAGGTATGGGATGTAATGCTGTAACGTGGCTTTTTAATAAGGGAATTAATGGAGCTACAATTTATGGTGTTAATACAGACGCGCTTCATCTTAGTGTTACTAAAGCTGATGAGAAACTTTTGATTGGTAAAGAGCTTACTCGTGGATTGGGATGTGGTGGAGCACCACAAAAAGGACGAGAAGCAGCAAAAGAGTCTTTAAGTGACCTTAAGAAATCTGTTTCAGGAGCTGACATGGTATTTGTTATTGCTGGAATGGGTGGTGGAAGTGGAACTGGTATGTGTCCTGTTATTGCTCAGTTAGCTAAAGAATCTGGAGCAGTGGTTATTGGAGTTGTTACAATGCCATTTGAATCAGAAAGAGCAAGAATTGACAAAGCAGAGTTTGGATTGCAGGAATTAAGAGAAGTTACAGACACTTGCATTGTACTTGATAATAATCGACTTGTAGATATTGCAGGACAATTACCAATAGAGCAAGCTTTTGCTGTTGCTAATGAATTAGTTAGTACTATGATCAAAGGTATTGTTGAAACTATTACATTGCCTAGTTTAATTAACTTAGATTATGCAGATGTTTCAGCGATAATGAAAGATGGTGGTGTTGCTGTCATTGGTATCGGAGAGAGTGATTCTACTTCAGATAGAGTTACTGAATCAGTCAAACAAGCCCTTACACATCCTCTACTTGACGTGGATTACAAAGGTGCTACTGGTGCATTGATTCATGTTACTTGTGGACCTGATTTAAAATTAGAAGAGTTTGATATTATTGGTAAATTAGTTTCTGAAAACCTTAGTCCTGAAGCACAGGTTATAATTGGTGCTAGAATTAGCAAAGATTTTGTAGGAAGAGTTAGAGTTATTACAATTATGACTGGAGTTAAATCTCCGTATGTTTTAGGAAAGAGTGTTGAAGAGACAGCAATTCCGCAAGCAAAAGAGATTTCTGACTTAGGTATAGAAGTCTTGTAAGTTGATTAAAAATTAATTTTATATTTTTGAGTTTACCGGGATTATTTCCCGGTTCTTTTTATTTTTTAAACATCTAATTTTTTTGGTGGACGCATCTTTTTGTTTTTCCACTTATTAAAGAATAGAATTCTATCCATTTCTATTTTTTGTTTTTTTCTAGGAGATTTTCCTTTTTCTATTGATTCTAATCCAATAGGAAACATTCCTTCAATTGTTATTCCTTGAGGAATTTTTAGTGCTTCTCTTACAAGAGAATCAACAAAGTGTCCTGTCCAACAAGTTGAAAGCCCTTTATCTTGAAGACTTAGCAAGAAGTTTTCAATAGCAGCACCTGCTTGCTGTCTTAGATATTTTTCTCCTCTTTCTTCATAAGCATTTAATGTTAATGATGGGTCTGTGCAAGCAACTACAACATATTTTGCTTCTGCAACAAAAGGCTGTTGAGCAGCATCTGCAAGTTTTTTGATTATTTTTTCATCATCTACAACAAGGAATCTTAATGAAAAAGTATTTCCTGCCATAGGCGCAAATCTTACTGAATCAAGACATTCAAGAATATCTCTCCAATTAGGAGCTTTTTTTGCAAAATGCCTTACACTTCTTCTATCTTGTATTGCTTTGTTTAATTCCATGCTAAATCAAGTAAAGAGAAGTTTTTAAAATTAGTGTTAAAGAGAAAACGTCCCGACTCAGAATAAATTCTGGTAAGATACGTTTAAAGGATAAACGTCCCGAGTAGGACTCGAACCTACGACCTAACGGTTTCTGCCCAGTCCCACGTGGAGACAAAAACACTTGTAACAGCCGTTCGCTCTACCAATTGCTCCTCTCTTCACTTTTTACAGATCAGAAAAGTCTGAGCTATCGGGACAAATTCCTCGATGCCTTTGATTAGGCACTTATCTAAAATCTTGTAATAACTATATAAAGTTTTTGGAACAATAACAAATGTTTTGTATTTGTCTTTGAGGATTTCTATTTTTTCTTTTAATTTATAGGCTTTTGTTTCTCCTTTCCATGCAGTACATTCTAAAATTATCTTTTTATTTATTAAGAAATCTGGAAAGAAATGTTTTTCTTTTATGTTAATTAAGGGCTCATATTCATAATTTATATTTAAATCATAAAGTGTGTCTGCTACTTCTTTTTCAAAGGCGTTTCTTACTTTTTCACCTTTTTTTGTTTTGAATTTATATCCTCCAATCTTTTTGAATTTTTCATATTGAATTAAATAATATTCTTTTGGATGTTTTAGTTTCATTTTTTTATGCCACTTTTTTATTCCTTCTGTTCCTCTTTTTTGTGCTATTTGTAAATCTCTTTTGAAAGTTCCATTTCTTTTCTTTGTTTTAACACAATTTATCCCGCCTATTTTTTGTTTCCAATTTTTTTCTAATTTATCTATTACCAGGCCTTTTGTGTCTTTTCCTATAAATTCTAATATTTGGAGAAATCTATCTTCTGGAATTGATTCACTTGTTTTATATCTATCAAGAGAAGACCTTGAAATCTTAAGAATTTTAGATAATTTTCTAAAAGAACCTGCTTTTTCTACAGCCTCTTTGATTATATCTTCTTGTGAGTTTTTTAATAATTTCACATACATTTATTATAGAAGGAGGTAGTTATTTATAAACCCTTCTTAGCTAAAGGGACGTAAGGGGACAAATTAAAAGATTGCTGCGATTTTACTTTCTCTCTTTTAATCCTAAATCTACTACTGGTTTTGGTTGATTTTTTTCAAGGCCAGCATATACATTTGCTTGTTTTGCTCCCCTTATTAAAGAAATAATTGCTTCTTGAGCATTTTGAATGTATTCAGGGTCTCCAATAATTCCTACTTCATTTTCTTTTATTTCAAAGAAGCATTTTGTTAATTGTGTTAATGTAGCTAGAGTTCTTCCTTTTGTTCCAATTATTCTTGCTCTTATTCTTTCTAGATCATGTCTTTTAGTATGGTCTTTTATGTTTATTATTTCAAACAGATAATCTTCTTCTTTTATTAAAATAGCAATAGAAAATGGAAATCCTATATTTAGTGCATCAAGCACTTTTTCAGCAAGGTATTCATCTTCTGGAGTTCCTTCAAAAGAAACTTCTTTTCCTTTGTTAGTTATTTTAATATTAAGTTCAGACTCTAGTTTCTTTTTTGCTTTGATTATTCTTGCAATCTTGTCTATAACTAGAGTTTTCATTTTAGAATTCAGTTGTTTCAGTTTCTAAATGGCCATTTTTTCTTAGCCAAGCAACTTGATTTGGACGATATTTGAATATAACATCACCTTTTGTATTATCTAGTTCCCATGGCTCAATTATAACAACATCATCTGGTCTTAGCCATAAAGCACGTTTTAGTCTACCTGGAACTCTACAATTACGTGTTTTTCCATCTAGACAATTAACCATCATTTTGTTTCCACCTAGTCTTTGCTCTATAATTCCAATTACTTCTTTGTCTCTTGGAAGTCTTACTCTTATTTTTTGCTGGGGATTTGCAGCAGCATGAGCTTTTCTTTCTTCTGCTTGTTTTTTATATGATTTCATATTAAATTAAGAACAAAGTGTTTTATAAAGTTATATTATAAAAGCAAAAGTGCAAAAGGAACTCCTTGTATTTTCTTTATGCCTTCTTGAGTTATAATTCCTGCTTCCATAGCTAATTCTGTTGCTTCTGGGCCTATAATATTGAAAGTTGCATCTTCTTTAGCCATATCTTGCATTATTTTAAGAACTTCTTGCTTTGTTTTTTCATTTCCTTTAAAGAAGGATTCTTTTACATCTAGTTGATATTTATCCTCTTCAAAGACTTTTCCAACTAGTTCTGAGTCACAGATTGCGACTATGTCTCTGTAAGATTTATGGATTTTCACTAACATTTTGAAAAATAAATAGGGAGAACTATGTTCTCCTTTGTTTTTTAATAAAAAAATAAAAAATTTAGAAGTCTTTTTTTGCTTCTCCTGATTTGATTGCCTTTTCAGCGTTTTCTTTAGACATCATAGCACATACTGTAACCCCTGTTTCTGGACATTTACCTTTAGCCATGTATCCACCTCTAGCTGTTTGAACGATCTTTGGTTCTAGCATCTCTACCTTTTTCTTTGCCTTTACGCTGTAAGCTGTTATTGCCATTTTTAACCTCCGTGTTTTTTAATTATGCTTAAAATCATTAAGTGATGCTGTTTTTTAAAGCTATCTACAAGGGGATTTAGCTTAAATTTTACAATAATACTTATAAATTCTTTACATTTTTTAGAGAAATGGTATTACAAAGAGGACAGAGATATCAGCTTAAAGATTCTAGCAAAAATACTGGTCAAAGAGGAACATATGTGAGAAAAGAAAGATTTCAGGATGGAACAGAGTGGGAAACTTTTTATGATTTTTTAGGAGGAGTGAATCTTTCTAGTTCTGGAGGAGTTGTAAATATGGGGGGAGTTCCTTTAAGGATTAGGATACCTGCTGATAGTATTGAAGGCATTGATGGAGAAAATATTTTATTTAGAGAAGGGTTGGTAGTAAAATTAGTTCAGGATTATTCAGGTACTAGAACTTCTTTAGTTGAAAGTTGGTTAAAAGAGGTCAAAGAATTAACTCATCAAACTGAAATAGCTTAAATCTTGCTTCTAACTGGGTGTTTTGCACCGCAAGCCAAACAATGAATGAAATTTAGTCTATCTTGCTTAATTAGTTCTGTGTCTGGTTTTTTACATTCTTTACATAATACAAATTCATTAACATAATCTTCTATTTTTTGATTTATCTTAGCACTTGGAACTTTAATATTAAGTATTAATCTGTCTCCATCTCTTGTTCCAGCAGCTGCAAGCTCTTTTAACATGTATTTTAAGAAGTGTTCTGGTTTTCTTCTTATATGTGAAGCAATTTGAAAGAAATTACTTAAAACAGTTCTTTTACCTTCAAAATGGCCTTCAATCTTAGGTATTTCAAATCTTTCTCCGCTATCTTTAACAGCCTTTACATTGCTATATGCATCATCTAATAGTTTTTCATAATCTGTCATATTGAATTGTGAAGAATAGGATTTATAAAGATGTTTATTTTCTTTATAATAATGGCAAAAAAGGTGAAGAAATTAAGTGGGAGAAATTTTGCATTGACTATTATTCTTGGAGTTTTTGTAGCTATAATGGTTGTTTCATTGTTTAATCTTGTTGTGGACTATGTTTATGAGTCTCCTCAATATGATGATTATTGCAGGGGGACAGATACTATGGGGCCTTATCCGGTTAAGTATGGAATGAGTAATGAAGCATGTGGAAACTGCACTTTTTCAAATTCATTGCAACAAGCAACTGATCAATGTTATCAAGGCGGGGGAATTCCGCTTTATGATTATGATGATAAAGGATGTACTATGGCAATAAGAGAGTGTAATATGTGCCAGAAAAATTATGAAGATGACATGAAGGCATATAATAGAAGCACATTCTTTGTATTTGCATTGATTGGATTTGCATTGATTGTTGCTGGATTATTTATACATCTTTTATTAGTTCAGATAATAACAATGCCTGCTGGAGCTTTCTTAGTTATAGAAGCAGCAGTAAAGAACTTTGATGATAAATTGCTTGTAATTATTGTATTTAGCTTATTGATAATAGCAGCTGTTATGCTTGCTTTAAAGAAGCTTAAATAATTAACCTAACCACCTAAGTTTACCTGGACGAGGTTCAAAAATAATTCCTTCTTCAAGAAGTTTCTTTATTTCAGTGTTAATTAAATCAGGAGAAGTTTCTCTTAAAGACATAATGATTTTATCTACTTCAATTCCTCCATCATCTTCTGATTTTTTGATTTCTTCTAGAATTTTGTCTTTGATTGCAACTATTTGAGTTTTTTCTGTAACTGGAGGAGCAGTTGTAGCTCTATGCTTTTCAAGCTCTGTTTTTCTCACAAGAAGATATTTTGGAGGAGCGTCTTTAACTATTTCAGGAGAAATATATGTTTCATTATTAAAATTCCTTAATACTCCTATAACAACTACTGTTTGCCCTTGTGCTATTCCTTTGAGTCTTTGAGTATCATCTCCAAATGATTTTAGTTTTATTTGCCCAGAACCATCATCTAGAGTTAAGAAAGTGTAATTTCTTTCTCCTTCTGCATCATATCTATCTACTATATTTCCAACAATATTTACTCTTACTATTTTTTTATCTCCTAATTCTAGGAATGAGAATCTTTCACCATCAAATATTGGTTTTCCTATAAGTAAATCACCTATTCTATATTTATATGCAATGTGTCTTTTGAATTGTTGTTCTGGCATTTTATTTGAAAAATTTCTATCTTTATAAGTATTTATGGTATAACTAACTTAAGTGCTTGATCAATATCTTTAAAATCTACAAAAGGGATATCTAATTCTCTTAATAAATAACTAAACCCTTTATCAATACTTCTTTGAAAATCTTCATCTGTGGCTCTTACGCCATCTTCTGTCAATCTTCTTTGATTTATCGGAACTCTTAATAGTGCTGAGTATGTGGTTGATTTGTCTTTTACAAACCTTTCTAGTGTAGGGTCTCTTCCAAATTTTTTGTAAAAATAAACATAACCATCTAATACGCTTCTATCACAGACCAATACATTGCATTTTTGTTTTAATTCTAGTTCTTTTATATATTGATTATAAATTATCCATTCTGATGCATCTTTTGTTTGTTGTTCATTTATTGGAAGTGGACATCCTCTTACTATTTCTCCTAGAAATTCAGCATTAACTCCTCTTTTTTTAGCTTTAGCTACTAGTTCGTGAGCTAATGTTGTTTTCCCTGTTCCATGTGTTCCTATCAATGCTATCTTTCTCATGTTCTTTGAACATAACCTCGCTTTGGTTTGAATATATCTCCTGAGGCTTGTAGTTTACTTATGGCTTCATCTATTTCAGTTTTTGATAGTTTTCCTTCAAGTTCTTTTTCTAATTCTTCTACTGGAATTAAACTTCCTAATCTTCCTTCAAGATGATTTATTGTTTCTCTTACTGTGATTATCTTAGATCTTTGTGATGTAGGAATTCCTGTTGATATTTTATCTATATCAAAGGTTTTTGATTCATAGTCATATCCAACTTGCATTAAATAATATTTCATTAATTCAATTGCAATTTCAGCATCTTCTTTTGTTACTGTTTTGCTTAATCTTAATTTTGCAGCTGCTTCTGACATTCTTACTAAGGCTTGTAATTGTCTTGCTGAAATAGGAATCGGACGCATTGCAGATTCAGATGAAATTGGCTTGTTTCTTAGTTCAACATAAAATGTTTTTAATTCTTCAACTGCTTCTTTGCTTAATTCTGGATGGATTCTTTGTTTTGCATATGCTACGTATTTTCTAAATAAATCTCTTGGAATAAGCATATCTTTGCTTTTTGTACTGTGTTCATTTAATACATGAGTTGCAATCTTTTCATCTTTTTGCTTGTCTGGCAAATCTCTCATAGTAAAGATAATATCAAATCTGTTGATTAATGTTGGAGGTAAGTCTATTTGTTGTGCAATACTTTGATAAGGGTCAAATCTACCGAATTTAGGATTTGCAGCTGCTAAAACTGATGTTTGAGCTTTTAGAGTTGCTTGAACATTTGCTTTTGAGATAGTTACAGACTGTTGCTCCATTGCCTCATGCATGGCTGATCTATCTTGGGGGTCCATTTTTTCTAATTCATCAATACAAACTAGTCCTCTATTTGCTAATACCATTGCCCCTGCTTCTAATGACCAACCTTTAAGATATTCATCTCTTACTACTGTGGCTGTAAGTCCAGCACCTGATGCTGATTTTCCTACTACATATCTACCTTTTGGAGAAATATTTGCCATAAATCCTAGAGTAACTGATTTAGCTACACCTGGGTCTCCAATCATTAATATATGAATGTCTCCTCTTGATTTTGAACCATCTGATTTTTCTTTTTGAACCCCTGCAAATAATTGCAATACTAGTGATTTTTTAATTTCATCATATCCCCAGACACTTGGAGAAATAGATTTTGCTAGTTTATTAAATACTTCAGGGTCTTCTGATAATTCTAAGATTTGCCTTTCATCTTCATCTCCAATGTCTAATTCTTCAAAAGTTTCTTCTAGAGGGATTATGTTATTTACTTCTATTGCTAATTCAAATCTTGTTGACATTCCACCAGTAGATAATGGGACTGGAACTTCTTTTAATACTCCAATAATTTTTACTCTAGCACCTGGAGTTGTTTTTTCTTCCATTCGTGGTTCAACTAAATCTTCTTTTACAAAGACATTGATTCTTTTTGGCTGTTCACCTCCAGTAAGAGATTCTGGAGATTCTTCTATTACTAAACGTTGAGTATCTACCATTTCTTTACTTATTAGTTTAAACCCACCTCTTCTACCACAAGAGCATCTACTTGGTTCTCTGAATTTCTTTTCTATTTGCAAAACAGAGATTACAGTACCGCAGCTTGGGCATTCAAACTTAGCATTAACAACTTGTGGACGCACATCGCTGGCTTGCCTGATGATTCCTTCAACTACAACCATTTCATTTAGATGTTTAGAACGGATATTTCTTATTTTAATATCTTGAACTTTTGGAAGATTTGATAATCTAACTCTGGCATTTTCTATTAATCCAGATTGTTCTATTGCTTGCTCTATTATTTGAAGTGTTTCTTCTGGATTAGCTAATATTTCATCTGATAATTTGTTTGAGAATTCTGTTAATTCAATAAAATCTAAGAAAATAACATTATTTTCCTTTCTTAGTGATGCTCCTAGTGATTTTTTATGAAAATCAAAGAAATTCTTAGCTTCAATAAGTAATTCTTCATTTTTACTAGATGTGTTACTTTGTTGTTCTGTACTTTCAGTTTCAGGAGTTGGAACCTCTTCTTCAGCCATATTAAAGAATAATAGTAGCAGTTTTTATAGATTTATGTTAAGAATTGTGTATAATCTAAAAATATTTAAGGGATGTTACTTTTCTTAGTAGATGGACATTATCTGGATTATTTTAATCTTTTATTTAATCTTTATTTTTGCACTTGCATGGTATTTTTCTAGAAAAGAATCTCTTGAGACTTATTTCTTAAATAAGAGAAGAACTAGTTTGTGGTTATTAACTTTTTCAACTGCTGCTACAGTTATTGGAGCAGGAGCAGTTGTTGCATTAGTATCTGAAGTATATAATTCAGGGATATCTTATGGCATTGTTCTTCCTGTTTCTGGAATTGTAGGAATGTTAGTATTGGGATTTATGGCAAGCAAAATAAAGAGTTTGGGAGACAAGTATAATTCTCACACTATTGTTGATTTCTTTTATAATAGATTTGATATGAAAAATAAAATTTTAACTGGAATATTGCAATTATTTTTATTAATTATCTGGATTAGTGTCCAGGCAATAGCAATTGCAACTCTTGCTTCTGTATTGATTGGAGTGGAATATCATATTGCTTTATTTTTTGCAGCAGCCATAACAATTTTTTACACTTCTGTTGGAGGATTAAAAATAGATATTATTACTGATTTTGTTCAATTTTGGATAATGATTTTTGTGTTTTTTATTATGTCAATAATAGCATATAATCATGTTGGAGGTTTTGGAGCATTGCTATCTAATCTTCCTGCAGAACATTTAAATCCTTTTGGTTTTGGAGGAATTAGCTGGTTTATTGGAGGAATCTTGCTTAGTGGTTTTATTTATCTTGGGAATACAACTCATTGGCAAAGAATTTTTTCAGCTAAAAATCAAGAAACAGCTAAAAAATCTTTTTTCCTTTCAATACCTTTTATAACAATAATTGCTCTTTTTGCTTTGTTTTTGGGGTTAGTTGCAAGTGTAACTTTATCAGACATAAATCAAGATATGGCTATTTTTTCTTTAATGAATTTAATTCTTCCTAAATGGATTATTGGTTTAGGATTTGCTGCTATTTTGGCAGTAGTAATGTCTTCTATTGATAGTTTGTTGATAGGAGGGTCTACAATAATTCATAAAGCTTTATTTAAAAGAGATGGAAAAAAACAATTAATTTACGCAAGATTAATAACTGCTTTGTTTGGAATTTTTGGTTTTTTAATTGCATTTATGATTCCTAATATAGTTGGCTTATCTTTGTTAGTAGCATATATTGCTTTGATTTTTGTTCCAGCAATATTTGGAGGAATTTTATCTAAGAAAGTTTCAGCAAATGCAAGTTTTTATTCTATTCTTATTCCTTTTTTAATATTAATTTTATCTCTTCCTTTTTTAGGAAGCAACTCTTTTATTGTTCCAACTCTTACTAGCATTTTAATCATTGTCTTTTATGATAAAATATTTAAGAAAAAAACCCCCACTCCTTTAGAGATTATTGGATTTGAAGAATAATTACTTATAATTTTTTAATGCTTGTTTTACATTCTTTAGAAGCATATCCATGCTTTCGTCAAGTTGTTTTCTATTCTTTGTTCCTGTGCAAACAAGCTTTCCATTACTAAATAATAAGAAAGTAGCATTTGGCTCTATTAACTTGTATACTAGGCCTGGAAATTGTTCTGGTTCATACTCTGTGTTTTCCATTTCTAAAGCTAGGAAATTAAGATTAAGTTTTAGGTTGATTTCACCTGAAGCTACAATATTTTGTACTGTGATTTTTGGTTTTGTAGTTATTTTAACATTGATTTTCTTTAGTTGCTTAATTACTGCTTGAATAACTTGTTTTACTTGAGCTACTGATTTAGTTCCTGTACACACTAAATTACCTGATGAGAATACTAAAACAGCTGATTTTGGCTCTTTTATCCTTAAAACTAGACCAGGAAAAGTTTGTGGGTTGTATTCAGTATTCGGTTGAGTTCTTGCAAGCTTTGTTAATGGAACTGGCTTTCCAAGAGAAGCAGTTGCCACAATATTCTGTATCTTGTATGTTGATTCAGATTTCTTAGCCATTTTATTTTATTAATTTATTATAGATTAATGCAGATATCCACATTATTAGGAATGCATAAACAAATCCTAAAATTAATCCAATTATTGATCCTCCCCATGTTACGCTATATCCCAAAGAACTCCAAAAAGTTGAAGCCATTGTTTCTGCAGCATTAGATAATCCATATATTCCAGTTATTGTTGTAAGAAAGGTTATAATTGCTCCAACAATCCCAAAAGCTAAACCGAATTTAGTAGCATTTAGTTTTAAATCTTTAGCCATTTTCTATTTATAAAGGGATTTTTTGGTTTATAAAGGCTTCGAAGAGGGATATGTTTTTATATTTTGAATTTTATTAACTATTATGGATAAAAATAGAGTTGGAATTATGTTTTTTTTTGATTGCAATAATCTTTTTTATTATTTCTAATTCCTTTAATTTAACTGGAAATGTTATTGGGGGAGGAATTGAAATGAATATTTATTTTGTTATGGGGATTATTTTTTTAATTGGTTCTTTTGTTGCATTTGTTTCTAGACAAAGTTTAGATGCAATTGTTATTCCTACTGGAGGAAGTTATGAAACAGATATGGAAAGAACAGATGAAGCAGTTAAAGAATATTTAGTTAAGGGAAATGCTAAGAAATTAATTATTAGTGGGACTCTTGGCGGAAAGAAAGTTTCTGAATCACAAAGAGCAGATATTTATAGAAGATTGAGAAAATATAGAATTAAACCAATTGAGATGGGGGATTGAAGGAGAATCTAAAAATAGTCTTGAGAATTTATTAAATACTATTAAAAAAGTTAAGAAAAAAGGGGCTAAGAGTATTGGGATTGCTTCAAATCCAAGTCATTTAGATAGATATGAAGATATTCTTAAACAAGCTAAAAAAGAAGGAATTGTAGATAAGAATTTTAAAATCTATAGAATTGAAACAGATGAAAGTTTTGCAGATAAGTTTTATGGAGCTATTTCAAGATTGTTTTATAGATATAAATTAAGTTCAGGATTAGATGAAGCTAAAAAAAGAAAAACTCCTTCTTGGTTGAAAAAACTTGCTAATTTTGGCTATAAGTTAATTGGTAAGAAGTAATTAATTTAATTCTATCTCAATTATCTTTCTTTTTTCATTAAATGGGATAACATTTATGCCAAATTCTCTTAATAATATTGAAGGATGAGAACATAAGCCATAGGTTACATATACTTTATCTTTTAATTTTTTTATTTCTTCAATCATTTTTATGAATTCTAAATCGTTTTCTCTGGTTACTGGAACAGATAGGACTAAATCTCTTACTTTATCCCATTTTTTTATATCACTATATTTAGATATTTCAAAGAAATCAAAAACATTTAAATCACCATCAAATTCATTAAAATTTTCTACTTGTTTATATTCCATTATTGTAAGATTATTATCTTGAGATATAATAAATTCATATAGAATTCCTTCTTTAAAATCTAATTCTTTTATTTGAGAATAGAGTTCTTTTATTATTCTTGTAATTTCTTGTTCATTACTTTGTATTGTTTTTTTATCCAGTTTTTCTTTATTTACAAATAAACATTCTTTTTCTTCTGGGTTTAAAAAAATCTTGGCATTATTTTTTGAGATTATTATATTATCACAACTTTTAGATGATTCTGATTCCCATACTCCATGAATTAAACTTAAATATATTTTATTGTTCTTTTTTATCAAACTTCCACTAAATTCTGGAGTAACAAAATCATGGATTATTGTAGTTAAATCACCATTGATATTTGATTCAATAAACTCGTAGACTTTATCAAATGAATCTAATATTATGCTTCTTGGGAGATTTATTGTTTTTGAAGGTGATGAGAATCTTACAGCTAGATTAGACCCCGAAGTAAATTTATTAGATAAAAGCAATTTAAAGAACTCTTGTTTTTTTGGAAGTTCTGATAAGATTAAAAGATTTTCATTAAATAATCCCTTTTCTTTTAAAGATAATAAAGATTCTGCTTTTTTCCCAATTTCTTTATTCATGCTTTTTGTTGGCATAATAGGTTTTTATATTTAACCATAACGCCAATTACGTTTTTGATTATCAAAATCTTTTTCAATTTCTTTTAAGTCAGCAATTTCACTTAAGGGCTTATCATTTCTTAATGCAGTGAATCTTGGGAATCGTAATGCCCAACCTGAACTATAGTTTGGAGATCTTTGTATTTCTTGATATGTAACTGAAACAACTAGTTTTGGTTTTATTGAAACTTTTTTACCTTTTTCTTCTGTTATTAATGGAGTAAGTTTTTCAGTAAGTTCATCAAAAGAAATTCCTCCTGATTCTCCTTCTCTTTTTTCTTTAATTCCTGTTCCTACTTTTCCAATTTCTAAATATTCTCCTTTTTTCTTTCCTCTGCAAGATAAAATAAATGATGACATCCATCCGCTTCTTTTTCCAGTTCCATATTCAGCCCCTGTAATTACTAGGTCTAAATCTCTTTCTTCTGGTTTAACTTTAATCATATGTCCTACTCTTCTTCCTGGCTGATAACGAGCTTTAAGGTTTTTCATCATTATTCCTTCTTGATTATCTTTTAATGCTGCTTTGTAAAATTTTTCTGCTTTATCCTTGTCTGAAGTGATTATCATCTTTGAAGGAATAATTTTATATGGATGTTTTTTAATAATTTTTCTTAATAACTTAGTTCTTTTTTCATAAGGTTCGTCAATTACTGATTTTCCATTAAGGTATAGTATGTCAAAGACATTTAATTCAACAGGAAGTTCTTTTTGTAGTTTAGCAATATCATATTTTCTTCTAATTCTTTGAGAGATATGTTGGAAACTTGTATATTCTTTTGTTTTTTTATGATAACCAACTGCTTCTGAATCTATTATAAATGAGTCTGCTTTAACATATTTATTTATGTATTCAACAACTTCTGGAAATTGTTTTGAAACATTTTCTAATCTTCTAGTGAATAGTTTTAATTCATTTCCTTGTTTGTGGATAAGCATTCTAAATCCATCGTATTTGTATTCAACTCCACATGGTTTTCCAACCATTTTGAAACCTTCTTCAATATTATTTGCTTTTTGAGCAAGCATTGCTTTGATTGGTTTGCCGACTTCCAGAGATATTTTTCCTAGTTCTTTTATTTTCCCTTTTCTTGCAATACTAAATACTAGAGCTACATCATTTGCTCTGTCTAATGCTCTTTGAATATTATCTGTGTATTCTTTATTATTTTTGAAAAATGCAGAATTTATTGCATCTCTTATTGTTGGTTCTTTAATTCCAACTCTTAAATCTCCAATTACTGTTCTTATAAGATATTTAGCTTCAAGAGGAGAGGCAGAAGTTAGTAATTCAGTGATTAATGAAAGTTTTTTTCCTACTGTTCCTTTTCCAATAAGTTCAGGAAGTTTTCTTAAATTTTCAAGAACTTTTTTTGTTGTAATAACATGACTATGTAGTGTTGATTGTTTTTTGTTTTGTGTTAATAGTTTTGAAACTTTTCCTAAATCTCCTATTTTTTTCCATTCTTTTACAACTGTTGATTTTTCTGTTCCAGTTGCTTTTGAAATTGCTTGAATTGCTAATTGATTACTTATTCCAATACGTTTTTCACTATATTCTGGGTAGATATCTCCCATTAATAGATACATAACATCTTTGTCTTCTTCTGAAAGACTATGTAAGAATTTTGAAAGAATTTCTGTTTTTTCTAATCTTTTTGTAGTAGAAGATAAATCTTCATAAAGTTGAGCTAGTTTTTGATATCTCATTTATTTGTCCATAAACCATGGATATTACAATACATTCTTGCTTTTTTGATTTCAGCTTTAACAGGGAATGATGCTTGTGGTTTTTCTCCAGGTTTAAGAAATTTTCTTGAGTATCCTTTATCTGTTGAGATTTCAATCCATTCAATATAATGTTTGTCTTCCATTGGATGTTCAACACTTCCTACTTTTACAATAACTCCTTCTGAATCTTTTTCAATTACAGGAGCATGCTTTTCTGCATATTCTCCTTCTGATTGTTCTTGTTGATGAATCATTGGTTTTCCACAACAAACTAGTTCTCCTATTCCATTATGAATAACTTCAACAATATTTCCACATATTTCGCATTTATACACTTCTTTTAATTGAGTCATTATTATAATTTAGAAATCTAGATTTAAATAAGTTGTTGCTAAAGAAAATTATAAAAATAGATATGATTTGAGATTTATGAAAGGGAGGCATTAAAATGACAGCATATTCAACAAATATTGAAAAAGACACTGTAGAAAATGAAAACTATAGGAAAGTTCTTTATACGGGTAAGATGCAATTGGTTCTTATGAGCCTTAAACCTGGAGAAGATATTCCTTCTGAAGTTCATCCTGAAATTGATCAGTTTTTTAGAATTGAACAAGGTGAAGCTTATATTAAGGTAGATGAAGAAGAGTTTAATCTTAAGGACGATGATATTATTATCATTCCAGCAGGTTCTCAACATTATGTAAAGAATTCTTCAGAGGATAAGGATTTGAAAGTATATACAATTTATACTCCAGCAGAACATCCTGATGGAACAATTCATAAGACTAAGGCAGAAGCTGATGCAGCAGAGCATTAATTTTTATACTAAAGCTTTAGTTGAATAACCTGCAAGTATAAGAATTACAATTCCTATTGTAATAGAGGAAAGTAAACTTAGTGTATGGTTTGAAGGAAATAAATACAAGTCCATTAGTCCCCAAACACCTCTCCAAAAAGATATTACTGCAAAAGCAATAATTATTGCAAATGATATTTTTTTCCAATCTCTTTTCATATAATTATTTATTGTTTTGAGATATATAAAATTATTTCTTTTTACCCTTGCCATTTATTCTTTTACCTGTTCTTGTGTAATATGGAAAAATAGTTGTATTAATAAATATATCTTCATATCCTTGAATTCTATTGCTTAGGTGTTTTATTCTTTGGATTGTAGCATTGGTTGGACGTATTACATGATATGTGCAAAAACCGAGTACATTAAAAGCTCCATTAATTGCTTTAGAAGTTAGACTAGAGGGTTTGCCTCTTGACATTTTACTTTCCTCTTCTTTTTCCTGCTCTTACTGAAGGACGAGTTTTAGAGGTAGGAGATTTACTTCTTAATCCACGCGACTTCTTTGCTGCAGATGTTAAGCCTCTTAGTCCTCTTTTTTTCTTTTTAGAAATCCAATTAATATTTTTATCTGACTTTATTTCTGGTTTAGAAGGGTCTACTAAGATCACTTCATAGAAATAATAAATACCGTCTTTTCCAATCATATATGAGTTTAATACTTCAAGATTTTTGTATTTTTTATCTGCTCTTTGTTCTGCAATCCATTTATAATTCATTTTTAGATTTTTTCTAGCATGTAATCTCTTACTTCTTCTACCTTTGTTTGGACGTGGACGCTTATGCCCCCCTCTCTTTAATCTGACTCTTACTACGATAAAGCCTTTTTTTGCCTTGTAACCAAGAGCTCTTGCTCTGTCTAGTCTTAGTGGTTTGTCTACTTTTGTAAAAGCATTAGATTTTCTCCAGTCAATCATCCTCTTTCTAAGAGTTGTTTTATCTGGTTTTTTCCATGCTTGTCTTATAAATTGATAAAGTCCTTTTACCATAGAATATTGATAGAATATTGGTTTTTAAAAGTTTGGAATGAGGCTGCACGGATTTGAACCGTGGACCCCTGCCTTATCAGAGCAGTGCTCTGGCCAGACTGAGCTACAGCCTCATGTATGAAAAGACATATGAAGATTTATAAAAGTTATGACTAGTGTTTTGCTTCTAATTCAAGAATGAGTGTGTCTTTATCAAGAGCATATTCAATTATTGGTAATCCAATTGAGATTACTTTATAGTATGCTTTTCCTTTTGTAATAGCTTTAATTTCTATGCTGTTTTCAAGATTTCTTATAGATACGTCTTCTATAGATTTTATCCCAGGCATTTTTATTTCATATATTACTCTATCTGAAAGCCTTCTTACATTTGTTTCTGGATTTTCTTTTGACATATTTGAGAATTTTTCTTGATTTCCTTTTGAAAATGTTTTTATTAGAGGGGGAGTCTCTTTTTGAGGTTTTTGGGGGTCTTTTTTCTTTTTTACAACTTTTATATTTCCATTTACTGGAATCTTTTTCCCATTTATGTATAATTGAACTTTTGTTTTTGGATTTGGCATATTTATGTCTTTTATTTCTCTTTGCATTTCACTTTCAATCATTTTCATAGCATTTCCAAGCATTTTATTAAAGAAGCCTCCAGGGAACCCGATATTATTAAATGGGTTTGCCATTGCATCATTTTTTCCTAACATTCCCCAATTATTATTGTCATCGCTTGGATTTCCACAATATGGGCAAAAATCAAAATCTTTTTCTATGCTTTTTCCACATTTTGAACAGTTTTTCATTGTATATCTGAGTGTATTTTGTTTAAAAGTTTAACTAATCATCAAACAAGTATTTTTTAATTGATATTAACTGATGAGTTTCTTCTATTACTGTTGGCTTAACTTCTTTGAAAATTAAGTCTTTTAATCCTCTTGTTCCATTAAATTTCTTTGTTTTTCTTACTTCTTTTAATCTTGGAAGCCATATAGCAACTGCTAATAATCTTAATACTCCTGAGATGACAAAGATAATTACTATTGGGGCAATTACATTTGTTTGTATATACTTTATTAAAATAGCCCCTAAACCTGCACCTAGGAAAGTTCCAATACCTAATAACATGTTTTTATATGAAACACATAGGCCTCTTCTTTCTTGAGAGACATTATCATATACAAAATTTCCTGCAGCTAGATTAAACCCTGCCCAGGCCATGCTTCCGATTATGGAAGGAACAAATACTAAGTAAATTGGATTTGGTGAAAGTATCCATAAGACCGGAATTGTTGGGATAAAAAATGAACTTATCCATATTACTCTGTAATTTCCATAACTATCTGCTATTTTCCCCCATAATTCAAGAACAAATAAAGATACAACACTTCCTGCTAATGTAATTACCATATAAGTAACATAACTGAATTCTAATGTTCTTAATAGATACACTGCAATCAAAGGACCTGCTACTGCAGTTGCAAAAGCTAATGTTGCTCTAAATAAGGCAAATTTACCAAAGTTATTTTTTGGAGAATTTAATATAAAATCCCAGAATGAAAAATAATACCCTTTCTTAAGTTTAAGTCTTGGTTCATATTGTCTTTTGAATAAATGCCATGCTATTAATCTTGAAATCATAGCCATTGTAAACAGAACTACAAAACCAATCATTACTAATTCTATTTTTTTGAAATAATCTAGGAAAAAGGAAGCACTTATAGCAAATATAATTGATGTGAAGCCTAAGATAAGATTTCTTTTTGCAAACCATCTTCCTCTATATTCTTCATCAACAATATCTCCTATCCATGAGAACCAAGCGGGTCCTGCCATGTTTGCAAATATTAATTGAATTGCAAAGGCTCCAATTAAGAATAAAGGAAGTAATTGTAATGCTATTCTATAATAAAATAATAATGCTATTGCAATAAATGGAAGCCATAATAATGATTCTCCTAATACTCCTCTTAATACAACTTTTTTTCTTGAATATCTTTCTATTAACCTAGAACTAAACATCTGACTTAATGGTCCTAGTAAACCACTAACTGAGCCATATAATGCTACTAATGAACTACTTGAATTTATTGCAATTGCAAGAGGAGAAATAAATCTGTTTCCAAATGAACCATTTGCAGTTGAGAATATTCCTTCTTTTATACTTCTACGTCTTGCTTTATGTTTTTTCTCTTTTGTTATTGGATGCTCTTCTTTTTTCTTCATTTAGCAAACCTCCACATTAATTCAAAATATTTTTTATATCCCTCGCTGATTTCTTTATTTTTGATTACTATTGCTATTGGATTGTCTTTACTCCATAAAATAATTGCAACTTTATCTCTGTAAACATTAACTGCTAAGGGAGAAGAATATTTTTGAGGAAGATATTTTATATTTGAGTAAGGAACTTTTATTTTCTTTTTCTTATTATCTTTATTGAAGATAATTCTTGATTTTATTTTTCTAGCTTTTCTTTTTTTATCAAACCATTTAAAATAAAATTCTAGGATTTCATATGCTAATGGTGAAGCACCAAGAATAAGAATTTCTTTTGTTTCTTTTTGTAATTGATCTTCAAGAACTGTTTTTAATCCTAAACGTCCTTTGTAAAAATTAGTTTCTTGTTTTTCTTGAGTTTTTCCATACATAGACATCATTTGAGGAAGAAATTCATTGATTGAGTTTTGTTTTTCTTTTAAGATATCTAAAAATCTTTCAGGAGAAGAAGCTTCGAATAGTTTTCTATTATTTTTTAAAATATATCCTACAAGACCTTTTTTGATTAACATTTCTACAACATCATATACTGTTCTTCTATGTAACCCTGTTTTTCTTGATATTTGGCCTGCTAAACTCGGGCCTAATTCTAATAATGCCTTGTAAATTGAGGCTTCATTGTTTGTTAATCCTGCTTCTTTTAAGACAGCAATCTCCATAAAATATCTATGTTTTTTAGGTATATAAATGTGGTGATAAATATCACCTCTTAAGTTAATTTACTTCTGCAGGCTTATTCTATTAACTAAATACGGAGACAAACAAAATGACAGAACAACTTGAAAGACAATTGATTGAAATTGTTGCTATGGATAGAATTGATAGACCAATTTCTAGTATGTCTGGAAAGCTTAAAAGAAGAAAGCCTAAGTTAGCTCAAGCAGTTAGCCTTCCTAGAAAAAACTATGAAGGAGATAGGGTATGGGCAAGAGTGTCTGATAAGGATCATCAAAAGGCTAGAGGTATGAAAGAAGGTATAGCTAAGTTTGAAGATAACTTTCCTAAATATGGAAAGATCCTTAGAGGATATATTGAAGAACAAAGAACTGTTCGTGAAACTCATCTCTATTTTGGCATGAATGAGGGAAGTAGAATTACTGCTAATGACTATATGGGTGTTATGCAGGAATTAGGTTTTACCCCTGCAACTGCAGAGAGGCTTTACCCAGAGCTTATGGACATAAGTAGAAATTTGGCTAGAAAGAGAGATGAGGAAAGGAGTGTTTTAATTAACCAAGGGATATAACTTCGTTATCTCCGCTAGTTTGCTAGTGAATGTTTTAATCAAACTAGGGATATAATTAAATAAGTTTTTATATCCCTTTCCTTTCTTTTTTTTATGAAAACATTTTATATTACAACGCCAATTTACTATACTAATGGTCCTCCTCATTTGGGAGGAGCATACACAACTTTAGCAGCAGATATTTTAGCTAGATGGAATAAGCTTAAAGGGAATGATGTTTTTTTCTTAACTGGAACAGATGAGCATGGACAAAAAGTTCAAGAGATAGCTGAAAAAGCTGGAAAAAAACCAAAAAAATTTGTTGATGAGATTGTTAAAAAATGGAAAGAGGCATTTAAATTATTAAATATCTCTAATGATTATTTTATTAGAACTACTAATTTAGAACATGAAAAAGAAGTTCAAAACATGCTTCAGCAATTATATGATAGGGGGCTTATTTACAAAGGAAATTATCAATCTTATTATTGTGTAGGTTGTGAACAATATTTAACAAAAAAAGATCTAGTTGACGGAAAATGTCCATTACATAAAAAAGAACCAGAATTAAAAAAAGAAGAAGCTTATTTGTTTAAACTTTCTAAATTTCAAGATAAACTGTTTAAATTAATTAAATCAGGAAAATATGAAATTCTTCCAAAGAAAAGAAGAAAGGAAATCCTTACTTTTATTGAGGGAGGATTAGAAGATGTTTCTATTTCAAGATTAAAAAAGAAAATTTACTGGGGAATTCCTTTGCCTTTTGATGAAAATCATTGTACTTGGGTTTGGCCAGATGCTTTTTGGAATTATGTTTCTGGATTAAAGATTAATAAAAAATTTGAGAAATTTTGGCCTCCTAATGTTCAGTTAATGGCAAAAGATATTTTTAGGGTTCATGCAACAATTTGGCCAGCATTATTGCTTGCACTAGAATATGAATTGCCAAAAACTCTTTTTATCCATGGATATTTTACTGTTGATGGACATAAGATGAGCAAGTCTTTAGGGAATGTTATTGATCCTGTTGAATTAGTTAAGAAATATGGAGCAGATTCAGTTAGATATTTTATGATAAGAAATATTGCATTTGGTGAAGATGGAGATGTTTCAGAAAAAGCATTAGTTGATAGACATAATGGAGAATTAGTTAATAAATTAGGAAATTTAGTTTCAAGAGTTTCTGGTTTGATTGAGAAAAATGGAGTTGAGAAAACTTCAAATAAACTTTTGAAAAAGTTAAAGATTAAGGAAATTGAAAAATTAATGTCTGAATATCATTTAGATAGGGCATTATCAGAAATATTTTCATTTGTTGATGTATGCAATGAGTATGTTCAAGAGAAAAAGCCATGGGAAACTAGAGATAAGAAAGTATTATTTGAACTTAAAGAAAGTATTTTAGAAGTTGGAAAACTTTTATCAGCTTTTATTCCTGAAGCTTCTGAGAAAATTGTAAAACAATTTAGTGCAAAAAATGTTAAGAAAGGAGATTATTTATTTAAGAGATTAGAATGAAAGAGACAAGAGAAGAAATAGATAAAGTTAATTGTGAAATTCTTGATTTACTTGCTAAGAGAATGAAATTAGTTAAGAAAATTGGTGAGTATAAAAAAGAAAGAGATATTCCTGTTGAAGATTCTGAGAGAGAAAAACAAATTTATGAAAAGATTGAAAAGCTTGCTGAAGAAAAAGAATTAAATAAGGAATTTGTTAAGAAACTTTTTGAAGATATAATCACACAAGCTAAAAAGGAGGAAATGTAATGGAAAATATAATTGAATTTCCAGATTTTGCAAAAGTAGATTTACGAGTTGCAGAAATTAAAGAAGCTGAAGATATAGAAGGAGCTGATAAATTGTATAAGTTAAGTTTAGATGTTGGCGATTTAGGAGAAAGAACTATTTGTGCTGGAATCAAAGAACATTATTCTAAGGAAGATTTGAAAGGAATGAAAATAGTTGTTGTTGCAAATCTTGCTCCAAGGAAGATGAGAGGAATAGAAAGTCAGGGAATGTTATTGGCTGCAGTTAGTGAAGACCATTCAAAAGTATTATTAGTTTCTCCTGGAGATAGTGCTGATCCTGGGATGAAAGTAAGTTAATTATTTACTTAACCTTAGTTTTTGTAGAATTCTTTTCAATAACTTTTCTTTGTCTGCGTTTGAATCGTATTCGGCATCGCATAATTGAGCTGCAATTTCTTTGTAAGCTCTAGCTGCATTTGATTTTGGATGAGTGTGAACAACAGCGTCTTTTAGGTTAAGTGATTCTCTCACTGAATCTTCTTCTGGGACCATTCCTAATACAGGAATTTCTAACATATCTTTAACAGTAGAAGGTTGAAGTTCAATTTTGTCTTTTTTGACTTTAGTCATGATAACTCCTTTGATATCTTTTTTAAATTCTTCTGCCATCTTAACTGTCTTAAGAGCGTCAGCAATTGCAGCCATTTCTGGATTTGAGACAATTACAAGTTCATCTGCCATTTTTATTGCAGAAAGAGCTTCGTTTCCAAGACCAGCAGCACTATCAATAATAACAAAGTCTGCGATTTTTTTGAAATCTTTTCCGTGTTTTTCTAGTTTTTCTGGCTTAAGTTTTTTTAATTCCTTAACTGATAAAGAAGATGGAAGTATTTTTACACCAGATTCATGTTCATATACTCCTTCAAAAACATCTGCTTTTTCATTAAGTACGTGATTTAAATTAATAGGGACTTCTGGACTACCCAAGTGAATACCTACGTTAGGAGTAGTAAGATTAGCATCAATGATTAAAACATCTTTTCCAAAATGATTCATCGCCGCACCTAGATTAATGGCTGTAGTTGTTTTTCCAACCCCTCCTTTTCCAGATGTAATCACAATGATTTTTGACATTTTATCATTAAATAAGCTAATTTTTAGCTTTGTAAAAGAACTTTGCTTTTACTTTAAAAGAAATTGTTTGGTTGTGCTTATAAACTTTTCTAACATGTCTGCGTAAATTTTAAGTTGTTCAAGATTAACATTTACTTCTTGTCCTTTGTACATGATCTTTAAACATACGTTTTTTCTAAATTCACCTATACGTTCTTGTCTTAATTCATCAATTTTTCTTAACATTTCATAGAATTCAATAGTATCCATAAAATTCTTGTCTTTTTTGAAAAGTTTCTTTACTTCGTCAATTTGACCTAATGGGCTAGAAGGCACTGATTTTATCTTTTTCTTCTTTTTAGCGTGTTGCAAAAGACGCTCAATCACAGTTTCAATCATTTTTCTCCATCTTAGAAGTAGATTTTTAATTACGTCACACGTCTTTGTGTACTTCAAGCTAACGTAAAGTAAGTGGTCTGCACTTATCTTTTCTTGTATTATTCTGTCCATCTAAAGTCCCTTTTAGAAGTACAATCTACTAGGATTATGGGCTTTTTATACTTTTCCCACTTTTTAGTTACTTATCATATTTTTGGTTTTTTCAAGAATTTTCTTAGCTACACTTAAAAATTGCTTTGTGTTATCTAGAACTATTACTTTTGGAGTAGAATCTTTACTTAGAATAACTATTTTTTCATCTTTTCTGAACTCAAAAGGAGAGTTTTTATGTTTTTCAACTATTTCAAATAATTCCATTATAAGCTTTATTTCTAAGGGAGTTATATTATATCTGGGAGCACATTTATTTACAAATATCTTAAAATTTTGTTTTGGAGAACTATGGAGTTTTATTCTTTTGAATAAATAATCATATTGTAATATAGAGTTGATTATTCTTGCCATAGCGAACTTTGTTTCTACTAATGTCTTTAAAATAAGTCTTTTATCCTTTACAAGAGGGTAAGTAACATACAAGATATGGTCTATCTTATGAATTGACTTTTCTGCTTCATATAAATTTTCTAAGAATTTTTCCATACTATTTAGAGACATTTGAAATTAATATTGATTTTGGTGATTATGATAGCTGCATTATTGCTTTAATTGAAATAACTGTGTTGATTTTGATTAATACAATTTATTCAGTTAAATTCATTATTGCTTCTGTTAAATCACCTGTTTTCTCAAGAGCCTCTTTAGCTTCTTGTTCTGACTTTCCTGTTTTGTTCATTACAATCTTAATATCTTCTTCAGAGACTCCAACTGGCTCAGACTCTTCAGAAGCCTCTCCTTGAACTTGGAACATATCTTGTCCTTGGATAGTCATTTTAGTAACAGAAGGATTATTTATCACTATATTAGTTCCGTCAGTCTTTTCTATAGTTACTTTTGAAGCTGGAATTTCATTTTGAGATATTCCCATTTGTTTCATAACAGCTTGCATTTTCTTTGGATTTAAACCACCAAGTCCAAACATTTTAGTAGAAAACTCCTATTAAAAATCTAAAAGCAATAATTAGTATTACAAATAATATAACATGGGTTGGTTTTAAATTGAAATAACTAGCATATTCTTCATTATATCTCATTAATCCCCCAAATCCAGAGGGCATGTTTATGTTTCCTTGTGCCATAAGCTTTAAAACTTATTGTTGTTTAAAAAGATTATGGCTTTAAAAGATTTGAAAAGATGGGGTGTTGAGGCAGAAAAAGGGATAACTGATAAATGGAAAAAAGCAGAATTATATAATTTTAATAAAAATACTAAAAAAAAGATATATTCTATTGATACACCCCCCCCATATATTAATTCTCCAATTCATATGGGTCATGCTATAACTTATTGTTTTATGGATATGATTGCAAGATATAGAAGAATGAAAGGATTTGAGGTATTGTTTCCATTAGGAATGGATAGAAATGGACTTCCTATAGAAATGGCTGCTGAAAAAAAGTATAAGATTTCTGCATTTAAGGTTGGAAGAAAGAGATTTTTAGAATATTGTGAAAAATTACTTAATGAAACTTCTGTAGAATCTGTAGATAGTTTTGCTAATCTTGGAATTTCTTTTTCATCATATAAACAAGGAAAGAGTATTGGGTCAGTTTATAATACAGATTCAGAAGAGTATAGAGCTTTAACGCAAGCAACATTTATTGATTTATATAAAAAAGGACTTGTTTATGAAGATTCTAGAGTTAGTAATTGGGATCCTAGATTACAAACAACAATTGCAGATTCTGAAATAGATTATGAAGATATTCAAAGCACTTTCAATGATATTAAATGGAAAGTTAAGGGAACAAAGGAAGAAATTATTATTGGAACTACAAGGCCAGAGTTATTATGTACATGTGGGATGGTTATTTTTAATCCAGAAGATAAAAGATATCAGCATTTAGAAGGAAAAACAGCGATTACTCCTATTTTTGGAAAAGAAGTTCCTATTCAAGCTCATCCTTTAGCTCAAATGGACAAGGGAACAGGATTAGCAATGATGTGTTCTGCTGGAGATTTATCAGATATACAATTTTTTAGAGAAATGAAACTTACTCCTTTGATTGCAATTAATATGGATGGAACAATGAATAAACATGCTGGTTTATTAAAAGGATTAAAAGTTAGAGATGCAAGAGAAAAAATAATTGAAGAATTAAAGAAAAAGAAATTATTAGTTAAGCAAGAAAAAATAACTCATAGAACTCCTATTTCTGAAAGAAGTAAAGCAGAGATTGAATTTATTGAAATGCCTGAATTTTATTTAAAGCAATTGGAGTTTAAAGATGAAATAAGAAAGATTGCTAAGAAAGTTAATTTTTATCCAAAAAATGCAAAAAAAATATTAGACGATTGGATTAATTCTGTTTCAATTGATTGGCCAATCTCTAGAAGAAGATTTTATGCTACTGAAATTCCACTATGGCATTCTGAAACTGGTTTAATTGCATTACCTCGACCAGGAAAATATTATCAGCCATGGAAAGAAAAAGTTCCTCAAGATGCAGAAGTTTTAGATTCTAAAGGAAAGGTTCTTGGAAAGGTTAAGGATTTTAAGGAAAAATGGAAAGGAGAAGAAAGAGTTTTTGATACTTGGATGGATTCTTCAATATCTGAGATGTATATTATTAAGTATAAACAAGATAATGCTTTTTTTAAGAAAGCTTATCCAGTTACTTTGCGTCCTCAGGGTAAGGAGATTGTAAGAACTTGGTTATATTATACTTTATTAAGAGGTTATTTGGAAACAGGAAAACCTTGTTTTGTTGATACTTGGATTCATCAGCATGTTCTTGATGAAAAAGGAAGAAAAATGTCTAAGTCTATTGGAAATGTAATTGACCCCCATGATTTGTTAAAAGAATTTGGTGCAGAAGCTTTTAGATTTTGGGGTGCTATTGAAGGAGATTTGTCTAAGGGAGATATTTCAGCTTCTAAAGATAGAATAAGAGCTGAACTTAAAACACTTACTAAGATGCTTAATGTATCTAAGTTTGTTATGTTGTTTGATAAGCCTAAGAAAAAACCAAATTTAACTGAATTAGATAAAAGTTTTATTGCATATATGGAAGAATTAACAGATGAAACAGATAAAAATTATGAAAAATATGATTTTAATAATCCTGCTCAAAAATTAAGGTACTTTTTGTGGGAAATTTTTGCTTCTAATTTTATTGAATTAGTTAAGACAAGAGCTTATAATCAGAATAATGATTTTTCAGAGGAAGAAAGTGAATCTGCAAGGTATACTTTGCATTTTTTATTAGAGAGATTTTTATATTTAGTTTATCCTATAATACCTCAAATAACTACAACAATCGCAAGTGAAAAGAAAATAGATTTATTAAAAGCAGAGTGGCCAAAAATTTCTAAGGATTCTAAGATTGCAGTATTGGTGGATAAAATTGTTGAATTTAATGGAAAAGTATGGAAAGAGAAAAAAGAACAAGGCATTGCATTAAGAAATGAAATTGCAGGAATTGTTGTTCCTAAAGAACTAAAGAAGTTTGAAAAAGATTTAATAGCAACACATAAATTAATATAATATGTACCCAAATTTTGAAAACAAGCATATGGAAGAGGCATTATTTCACCCAAAAGATTTTTTGGATTATAGAAAATTTAGCAATAAACAATTCCCTAAAAAGATTGTAATTACTTATCAATCTTCTGCATTAAGATATTTTAGAAAAAAGTTTAAGGGAAAATATAAGATATTTAAGATTCATTCTAATTTTCATGTTCATATCTTAGAAAAAGAAAATATAGGATTTGTAAAAATGTCTGGAATTGGGGCACCTCATGCAGTAACAATGATCGAAGAACTTATTGGACTTGGAGCAAAGCAATTTATTAATATTGGAACTGCTGGAGGGTTGCAAAAAGAAGGAGTTTTTTTATGTGTAAAAGCAATTAGAGATGAAGGAACAAGTTCACATTATTTGCCTCATAATAAATATTCTTATCCTGATGAGCAGTTAACTAAAAAATTTGCAGAGTTTTTGTCTAAGAATGGGCTTTTATTTAATGAGGGAATTACATGGACAATTGATGCTCCTTATAGAGAAACTAAAAAAGAAATAGAACATTATTCTAATGAGGGAGTTTCAACAGTTGAGATGGAAGCTTCTGCATTGTTTGCAGTATCTCAAGTAAGAAATGTTAAGATTGCTTCTGCATTTGTTGTAAGTGATACTTTAATCAAAAAATGGGAGCCCAAGTTCCATGCAATGAATGTAAGGAAAACTCAAAATAAATTGATTGATTCTGCTATTGATTGTTTGAAGAGTCTTTAGCGAAGTCTTATAAATAGAACAACTTATATTTTAATATGGCATTAACTAAAGATGAATTAGAAGAGAAATTAAAAGAACTTGAAAATTATAGAGGTCGGCATACTGAATTGATTTCAGTTTATATTTCTGAAGGATATGACCCAAATGCAGTTCAAAGACAATTGTCTGCTGAGACATCTACTGCTAAGAATATAAAATCAACTGCTACAAGAAAAAATGTTATTGAGGCACTTGAAAAAATAATCAGGCAATTAAAAGGAATGAAAAAAGTCCCTGAAAATGGATTAGCTTTGTTTGCTGGGAATGTTTCTAAGGTTGAAGGGCAGAGTGATATGCAGTTGTTTGAAATTGAACCTCCTATGCCATTGAAAGTTAGATTATATAGATGTGATAAGGAGTTTGTTTTAGAACCATTAAAAGAACAATTAGAAGTTACAGAGATATTTGGATTATTAGTTATGGATAGAAAAGAAGCAACTATTGGAGCACTAGAAGGAAAGAGAATAGAGATATTGCAGAAGATGACTTCTGGAGTTCCTTCAAAGGTAAGAGCAGGAGGACAGTCTTCACAAAGATTTCATAGAATTACTGAAGGATTAACAAAAGAGTTTTACAAAAGAATAGCAGATGAAATGAAAAAAATATTTTATGAGAATCCTAAATTAAAGGGAATATTGATTGGCGGGCCAATTCCAACAAAAGATGAATTTATTGATAATGAGTATCTTCCTACAAAACTTAGAGAGAAGATAATAGGAAGAGTAGATATTGGAGGAAGTGACGAATCTGGTTTAAAGGAATTAGTTCAAAAGTCTCAAGAGATATTAGCAGGACAAGAAATTATTCATGAGAAAAAGATTTTAGAAAAGTTTTTTCAGACTCTTGGTGAAAAGCCAGAGTTAGCAACATTAAAAGAACCAGATACTAGAACTGCTTTAGAATATGGTGCAGTAGATACATTGATTTTAACAAAAACAATTGATAAGGCTAAGATAAAAGAATTGAGAACATTAGCAGAGAATACAAGTTCTAATGTTGAATTGATTTCTGTAGAAACAGAAGAAGGAAAACAATTTGAGAATCTTGGAGGAATTGGAGCTGTATTAAGATTTCAGGCCATTAAAAAATAATTTTAAAAAGCACTTATAAACTCGTTGCTTAGTGCTCCTGAATCATTGCAATGATATACTTTATGAACAACTGAATTAAATGTTGTTTTTAATGTCATGTTTAGGTCTTCAATTATTTTTTTGTTTTCTGGGGAGATTTTTAATTGAGGGGGTTTAAACATTGTTGGTTTTTCTCCAAAGCATTCTTCAAATATTTCTATAGCTTCTATTATGTCATATACTTTTGATTCATTTGTATTAAATTCTTCATAAGTATGATATAATCCATGAAGCCCTAGTGTTTTCTTTTTTGATTTTATTTCTTCACACCATGTTTTGTTATCTGCTATGCTGTTGCCATTGTATTTTGGAATTATCCATAATACATCTGCTTGCTTTATTAGTTGTCTTGTGCATGGAATATCTGGGTGAACATCATCTAGTTCTTTTGGAGATAGGCCACGAACAAAGAAAAGATTAGCTTCAATCATGACTATTAAAACTAGAACTAATAGGATTATGAGTATTTTGCTTCTCTTTTCCATGGTATTTTATTATAGAAAGCTTATTTAAGGATTATTATTATGTAAGATAATGCTTTTAAATCACAATTATTTGGATATATAATGACAGTATCAAGTAAGACAATAGATGAAATTGATGAGGCTAAGGAAAGAGAAGATTTAAAGAAATTAGAAGCAGTTTTATTTGTTTCTGGAAGATATCTTAGTATGGAGGATCTTATTGCATTAACTGATTTAAATCCAATTATTATAAGGGAATTAATAGAGAAATTACAAGATAAATTAACTAAAATGGATTCTTCAATAGAAGTTGTTGAAAAATCTGGATTATGGAAAATGGATGTAAGAGGGGAATATCAATATTTAGTGAATAGATTGGCAAGTGGAAGTGCTGAGTTTTCAAAAGCAGAACAAGAAACCTTGGCAATAATTGCATATAAGCAGCCAATTAAGCAGTCAGTTATAATAAAAATAAGAGGTAATAAGGCCTATGACCATGTGAAAAAATTCAATGATTTGGGCTTAATTAAAAAGAAACGTACTGGGCACACCCATGAATTATCATTAGCAGATGATTTTTTTGATTATTTTAATCTTAGTAATTATGAGAATCCATTGGAACAAGTCCCAGTAGAAGAATAAAATGGAACCTCTTACAATAATATATTTGACTTATATTTTCTTAGCAATATATTTCTTAACTGTGTTTGTGCTTATTTATATAAAGAATATTAAAAGAATGTTTGAAGCCCCTCCAATAACAAAACAATATTCATTGAGCATTGTTGTTCCGTGTTTTAATGCAGAAGATGTGATTGGAGAGACAATTGAGACACTCTTGGCTTCAGATTATAAGGGATTGAAAAAGATAATTGTTGCAGATGATTGCTCAACTGATAATTCATATAAGATAGCTAAAAAATATGAAAAAAAATATCCTGGAAAAGTTCTTGTTGTTCGTACTCCAAAAAATACAGGAAGAGCTGCTGGAGCAAAGAATTATGGGGCTAGGTTTGTAAGAACTGATTTGATTGGTTTTACAGATGATGACTCAACTCCAAAAAAAGATGCTATTTCAAATATGATTGGATTTTTTGATGAGAAAAAGGTTGCTGGAGTAACTTCAAGAGTTCTTGTTAGAAATAGGAGAAGATTTATTGAGAAGTTTCAGGCAGTAGAGTATAAGATTATTGCATTTACAAGAAAGTTGTTTAATTTTATTGAATCTGTATATGTTACTAATGGTCCATTGAGCATATATAGAAAAAAGTCATTTGATGAGTGTAATGGATTTGATATGGATAATTGGACAGAGGATATTGAGTTAACTTGGCATCTTCTTTCTAAGGGTTATAAAATAAGAATGGCAATGGCTGCCAGAGTATATACTATTGTTCCTAATCGGTTTAAGATTTGGTTTAGACAGAGATTAAGATGGAATGTTGGGGGAATACAGTGTATGAACAAGTATAAGAAGGCATTTTTTAAATATGGAATGTTTGGGAGATTTATTGTTCCTTATTTCTTATTGGCATGGAGTCTTGCTATATTTGGTTTTTTAGTATTAGTATATAGAATTGTAAAAACAATTATTGTAAGATATTTAACTGCAAGCTTATCTATTGAGGCTCAAACCGCAATAATAACCTTTAATGAATTTAATCTTAGTCCAACTGTTCTTATGTTTTTTGGAATATCTATACTTATATTATCTATAACTTATAACTTATTAGCATTAGCATACTCTAGAGAACAAGATTTTAAAAAGCACGGATTGCTGACGCTTATAGGATATATGTTCTTTTATTTGACAGCATATCCTGCAATCTTAATTGCATCAATATACAATTTTATAATAGGAAAGAAAACTTGGTAAAATGCAAGGAACTACAAAACATGTTTTTTGGGAAGCTTTACTAATCACCATTGTTGTATTTATAGCTGGAATGTTGATTGGAGTTAGTTTTGAGGGTAATAGATTAGATAAAATAGAAGATTATTATACTATCTCTGAGATATCAATGATGGATATTTTGGCATTGAATAATATTTTGGCAATGAATAATCTTTCATGTGAAAATTTGGCTATTGCTAATGCTGATTTTGCAGATAGAATATATGAAGAGGCAAGATTATTAGAGAAATATGAGGGAGCAGGAAAAGTATCTAATGACCTTAAATTAGCACATAAAAAATATGACCTTATGAGGACCTTTTTATGGGTTAATAGTATAAAGACCTTTGAGAGATGTGGAGAAGATTATAATGTTGTTGTATATCTTTATGAATATGATACAGAAGAGCTTTCACAAAAAGCAATACAAAATGTATGGAGTAAGGTATTGTTTGATTTAAAGCAAGAAGTGGGAAGTTCAATAGTTCTTATCCCGATTGCAGCTGATGCTGATTTAGCTTCTTTAGGAACTTTACTAAGAGACTTTGAAATAGAGCAATATCCTGTTGTAATAATAAACAATGAACATATGGTTGATAAGCTTTCAAGTACAGAGGATTTAAAGAAGTATTTAGATTAATAGTGTTTTTTTAGGATATAAATATTAAAAAAGCCTGGCATGGTGTAAAGATTATGGGATGTTCTAAATGCGGAAGAGATTATGGGAAATTAGTGGATGTAATTAGTGGAGAAGGCATTGTTAAATTATGTGTTAATTGTCTTAATTCTGAAGATGCCCCTGTAATAAAGAAGCCTACAATGGAACAAATACAAGGAGAAAATAAAGATAGTTCTATATATACTAGATTATCAAAAAGTAGAGGTATTGACCCAGTAGAGCATAAAAAGAATATATTTGGAAGTGAGCAAAAGCAAGAATTAAAGCAGCAAGAAGTAACATTAAGAGACTTAGTTGATAAGAAATTTGATAATCTTGGAAAAAAGGAAAAACCAACTAGAAAAAGAGAGGATTTGATTGATCATTTTAATTGGGTAATTATGAGGGCTAGAAGAAATAAGAAAATGTCTGTTACTGATTTAGCAAAAGAAATTGGAGAGTCAGAGAGAGTTGTTAAGATGGCTGAGCAAGGAATGCTTCCTGAAGGAGATTATGGACTTATTAGAAGATTTGAGACTATTTTAGGAATAAATATATTTAAGCCAGAAGTTGCAGAAATGTTACAAAATCAAAGAAAACAATTAGGGTTTGATGAATTTTCAGCAAAAGAGTTGACAATATCTGATTTACAAGAGATGAAATCAGAGGATATTCCAAAACCACAAAGAGAACCATATTGGAGAAGGATGATGAATAGAATATTTAGTAGAGAACATCCTGAAGATGAATTACTTAATATTGATGCTGAGGAAGAAAGGCCTGTGCAGACAGAGGTGCAAAAAGAGGAATTAGATTTAGGAGAAATAGAGGAGACTCCAATAGAGTTTAACGATACTAGCCTTGAGATGACTGGGATAATTGGAGAGGATAATATAATAGAAGAAGAAAGTAAAGAAGAAAAAGCAAGTTTAGATAGAGATTTGACACAAGAAGAGATTGATGATTTAATTTTTGGAAAAAAGAGATAAGGCAAACTTTATAAAGTAATTTTATGAATTCTTATTATGGATATTAAGGTTCTTAATAGTTCAAAGGATGAAATAGAAGTTGAAGTAGAAAGTCTTACTATAGTTGAGATTTTAAGAGTTTATCTAAATAAGGATTCTAGTGTTAACTTAGCTGTATGGAAGAGAAAGCATCCAACAGAGAATCCAGTGCTTTTAGTTAAGACTAAGGGTAAAAGTCCTAAGAAAGCAATAGATGATGCAGTAAAAGCTGCAACAAAAGACTTAGACAAATTAGCTGATGATTTTAAGAAACTGAAATAATTATTTTTTATTAGTTTTCTTCTTTTTTATTATTGGTGTTGTTTTTGCTAGATGCTTTTTACCGTTCTTAAAGAATCCACCATATTTTTTCTTAAGATAGTTCTTTGTGATGATTATCACTATTGCTAATAAAATAAGTATTATAATTATTGCACTTGCTGTGTTCATTGTTTGTATTAAGAATCTATAGATATGTCCAAAGAAATATCCCAATGCCATGTATGCTCCTGTTTTTAGTATTCCAGCAGATATTGTGTATTTTAGGAATCTTTTTAGTTTGAATCTCGCCATTCCTGCACTTATTAATGTCCACGAACCTGCTCCGGTTATGAATTTAGCAAGGAATATGCTTTTTCCACCGTGTCTTAAGAAAAAATCATCTAATCCTAATAATCTATCTTCTGATATTTTTAACCAACCAAGTATTTTTACAGCAACCTTGTTTCTTCCAAGGTATCCTATTGAGTATGCTAAAAGGTCTCCAATAGTATCTGCAATTAATATAACTAGATAAGCAACATAGATATTAAACACTCCAAGAGAAGATAAAAAACCTCCAAGAATTGTTATTAATGGGCCTTCAATAATTGCTATAAGAAATAATGCAATATATCCTTGAGCTATTAATTCTTGTATAATTATTTCAGGTTCAAACATAATTAGTTTAAGTAAAAATCATTTATAAAAGTTTTAATAATTACGAACTTCCCAAAAAACAGTGTTTCTACCAGGGATATTGCCTATTGCAATTCTATATGTTGAAAATTCAACTATTGATTCTGGATATAAATCAAATAATGCTTTTAGGTCTTCAAAACTTGAAGGGTCCATTGTTGATTCTAACATAAGTTTAACTGCTAGTCCTCTTGCAACAAGTCTTTCTTTTTCAAATGCTTTATTCATAGGAGTTTTTACAGTTGTATATGTGAGTTCCCAACCATGAAGAAGATATGCTGCTTCTCCTTGCATAACAAGGTCTTGATCAGGCATTGATTGATTAAATCTTAATATCTCTTTGGGAATTCCTTTTGATTCTAAGTCTTTTATTTCTTCTGGAACTTTTTCAAATGGTATGTTGTATCTTACTTGGTTTCTTGGAATATTTACTCCTCTTATGCATATGTCTCCTCTCCAGTCACTTGCTAATAATTCATCATGAGTATTCCATGCTAATGCCCTATTTCCTAGTAATCCCGCATTATATAATTCATAGAACTCTTTTTTGTTGCTAATCCTCTTTTTCATGGGCTGTAAAAGTGCTTTTGTTTTATAATAATTTATATAAATTTGAATAATGTTTCGAGAATATGTCAAATAAAATTTCTACAGGAAGCTTTGACTTAAATAAGTGGCTTTATGGAGGATATGAAAAGGATGTGATAACTATGCTTGCTGGAGCACCTGGAACAGGAAAAACTAATTTTGCAATACTTGCTGCTTGTTCACAAGCAAAAAAAGAAAAAAAAGCAATATTTATTGATACAGAAGGAGGGTTTTCTTCAGAAAGAGTAAAGCAAATTGTTGGAGATGAAAATCTTGATAAGATATTAGAAAATATTTTAGTGTTAAGTCCTGTAAATTTTTCTGAACAAAAAAAGTCTTTTGAAAAACTTTTGCAAGAGCTTAAAAATGAACAAGTTGGATTGATTGTTGTAGATGGAATGGCTATGCTTTATAGATTAGAGTTAGGAGATGCTGTGAAGTCTAAAGAAGATGATAATATAAAAGAAGTTAATAGAGAAGTTGCAAGGCAGATGAGAGTATTGGCAGAGATTGCAAGAAAGAAAAATATTCCTGTTTTAATTACTAATCAGGTTTATGAGAGTTTTGTTCCAGAAGAAGAATGGAAAAAAGGAGTTAGAGGGCAATTAAATATTGTTGGTGGAGATTTATTGAAGTATTGGAGTAAGTGCATAATTGTTTTAGATAATTATAATGGAAAGAGAAAAGCTTTTTTAAGAAAGCATAGAAGTTTGCAAGAAAAAGAATTACATTTTGATATACGAAATAAGGGAGTCTTTCGTCGTGGATGGATATAAGACTCCATTGAGTCAAATCAACACAGTTATTTGCCTAGGGAGTCTTTCGTCGTGGATGGATATAAGACTCCATTGAGTCAAATCAACACAGTTATTTGCATAAAGAATTATTGTGCTGGAAGAATTATTGCTTTTTTATTAGTTCCTGTAAAGAACTTACCTGGAGGAATATCTTTCAATTCAGGGACTTCAAAAGGAACTGCTTCTTGTGTGTCCTCTATTACTTTTGAAGGATATTTATAAACATAATCTGGTGCTGGATTTTTTCAGCCCTTACTATGTTTCTTGTTCCAAATATTTGATAATAATCTGTTTCTGCCATAAAAATCCAATATATATTGGGTATTTAAGTGTTTTGATATATATTTTAGAGTATTCATATAAAAATATAAAGTTGTAAGTCTTAAATTTAATATGGGAGATAATATTAGATTTGAGGTTGTAAAAAAGATTGCTGAGACTAGTTTTAGGACAAGAAAACTGGATAATATTTCTAAATTAGATAGTAGTTCACCTCCAAGTGTTTTTATTGGAAGTAAGTTGAAATATCCTCTTGTAAATGTTGGGATAATGAGTCCATTAGAAAAAGATGAAAATGCTTGGGTATATGATGATGAGAAATATTGGGCAGATAATAATTTTGAGATAAGCGATGTTATTCATTTAAGAAATAGTTTGCTTAATTCAAGGTTTCAGAGTAAGGTTACAGATACAAGATTAAATAAGAAATTTGTTAATCTTGCTCAGGATATTGCAGTTGCTTCTAAGCCAGTAGATGTTGAGATTGAATTAAAAAATAGAGTTAGGTTTGGAAGAAATAAAGATCAAATATTAACTCCTCATGGAATGCGAGCTCCATTAAAACAAGCAAAAGTGACTTCTAATGTAAAGGTTGATAGGAGTGTTGACAAGGCAATTAATGATGATATAAAAGCAAATCAGGCAGTGACTATGCTTTATGACAGGAATTTTACAGAATATACTTTGAATAAAATATTGTCAGTAGGGGTTTTAGGATTAAAGAAAAATAAGAGATTAGTTCCAACTCGTTGGAGTATTACAGCAACAGATGATATGCTTGGAAAGCATCTTTGGAAAGAAGTAAGAGATTTTCCTTGGATTAGGGATTTTGAATTGCATTTTGGAGAGTTTATGGGTAATAGTTATTTGATATTAATGTTTCCTGGTGTTTGGAGTTATGAGTTATTTGAGTTGTATTTGCCTGGAAGTTCTTGGAATCCAACAACACAACTTAAGGCTTCAACAGATATGGAAACTTATAATGGAAGAAAGAGTTATGCATTTAATACTGTAGGAGGATATTATGCTGCTAGACTTCCAATATTAAAATACCTTCATGGAAAAAGAAGGCAGGCAAGTGTTTTAGCTGTTAGAATTGAAGGGCCTTCATACTGGGCAGCACTTGGAGTGTGGGTTGTTCGTGAAAGTGTTAAAAAAGCCATGGCTAATAAGACAATGAAATTCAATTCTAGAAAAGAGTTGATAGAATCTGCTAAAAAAATTGGAAAGATTAAATTTAAGTTTGATTATGAACAGATATTTCAGCAGAGCAAGTTATTGAAGCAATTGAAAACACAAACTAATCTGGGGCAGTTTTTTTAATTTCTTGCATTATTTCTTCTGGAAGAACTAATATTTTTTCTTTATAGTAAATTTTCCCTCTAATAATTATTGGTTCAGTTCTAAATAAAGGAACATAATTTCCTTTATTTAATCTTTCCAATTTTTTCATATAGTCTTTTCCTGGAGTATAGGATTTTTGAAATAAGGGATCATCTATTTCCCAATTATACTCTATTATAGTACTGTCTCCTGTTTCAAGCCAAGTATGTGTGTCTAAATTGTCGCTTGAGTTTTTGCTAAAACCATCCATTATTCTTAGTCTTTCAGTTAATTTTGGTTTTCCTGCTTTGCAACTTAATTCATGAAAATTTAATAATCCCATGTATGAATTTGTTTGACAATCTCCTTTTCCTTGAAGCATTAATTCTGCTAGATTTTTAGCATGAATGTCAACATTATCTGTTGAATGATAATTTGAACGAGTTAGAAAATAACTTAAATTTAATAATTCTGAAAAGGCTTCATCATCTGGCAAAGACCTTAATTCTTTTGCTCTTTGCATTATTTCATCTAAGTTTATTTGTTGAGGTCCAATTTTTTTTGATAATCCTGAGACAATCTTAAATGGGCCTGCATTTCCTCTTAAAAGAACTCCAAATGCTGCAACAGAATAATTTTTTGGAGTAGGATATTTTAAGAATTTTTTAACTACCTGTCTTGTTGTTCCTAATCTTTCTCCTTTTGCAGAAAAAATTGGTTCTACTTGTATGTTGTTGTCTCTAAAATCTCTCATTGTTTTTGATTTTTTGAATAATTCTCCTCTTGACATAGGTTTTTCAAGAAATGAAGACTCCCAAAAGTCTCTTATCTTAGTTTCTTGTTTTTCTCTTGGAGTAGAATATGTTCTTTCTTGTTTTTTTGAAGGATAAACAAGTGATGCTCCTATTGCTAAACCTGCTAAAGATAATCCTGCAACTAATGTTGGAATCCAAAGATTTCTTTTCTTTTTTGGAGCTTCAACTATTTGTTGTTTTTTCTTATTTCTTCTCTTTTGAGCGTTTCTTCCCATATTATTTTGGCATTTAATTGTTATATAAAGGTTTTCAAAACATTTATATATAAAACATTTATCTGAATTTAGAGGTGTTAGCACCTCAGAAGCTTAATTCTGAGACAATTGAAGATGTCAGAACAAATATTGGTTGGCGGAATAAAATCAGATGCATGGAGAAAATTTGCTGGTGAAAACCAAAGAGATTATGATAATCCTTTTGTAAAAAAAATTACAGTACAATATGGAGATTTTCTTGGAAGATATATAAGAGAAAGAGGAAGTTCACAATTAACAAGACTAGATTCTGAAGATTCAAGAAGAAAAAATATGAGTGATTATCTTATTCAAATAGAGGTTCCTTCAGATTGGGCAAATCTAGAGATGTGTGTATCAGCTAAGATGGTTCATGTTTCAGCAATGGATGGTGGAGAGAAAAAAACCGGAATACTTAGAAGAACAAAAACAGGAAATTATGAATTACAGGGATTTGAATTAAAACATGCTGAGATAGGGAGTAAAGATGGCAAGCATTAGAGAATTCATAAAAAAGAAGGAAAGATTAGCTTATACTATTCCTTCTGCTATTGTTGCTACTGTTTTTGGTTTGACATTGGCTTTTGCTCAAGGTTGTAACTCTGAACCTAGTTCTAAAAGACCACCTAAAAAGAGTTTATTAAAAAGAGCATTGATAAAGGGAGATGCAAATGGAGATGGGATTGTACAAAGAAAAGAACTTGTAACTATGTTAAGAGCAATGGGTTCTAGTGATGTTATTCCAGATACTCCAATACTTATTACAGATAACCCTTATGGAAAAAAAGAAACAGGAGTTTATTATTTTAATTCAAGGAACAACCCTATTATATATTTTCGAGAAGAAGATTTAAGAGAATATTTAGGAGAAAAATAAAATGCCAATAGCAACAATAGATTTAAGTGCTCCAACAATAAGGGAGTTAATGGATTTTCAAATGGCAGTTGTGGTTGGAAGAGGAGAAGAGGATGTTAAAAGATTTTTTGAATTGAGAGAAGAATATAAAACATTTAATGGGATTTATGAATGGCTTCTTGGAAGTCAAGAGTTGATTAGACGTTCTAAGAGAAGGAATGTAAAAAGAACTTTTAGAGAGGGAGATTATGATTTAAGAATGCTTCCACCTACTACATGGAAAGGATTAACAATGTCTTTTGAACAAAGAAGATTTCCTGTTCGGTTGCTTATTGGAGAAGAAGATATGGAGGGATTTCTTTATGCTCCAGAGGGAATAAATAGAATGTATACTGAAAAGCTGGGATTATCTAGTGAAGGAAAAAAGTAAAATGACAGTAGAAAGGATAGTTGTTGAATGTCCAAGAGAAGGTGAGATTCCTAGGATGCAAAGTCTTACTCCCAGAGATGAAGCTCCTCAATATACAAATTCTATGATAAGACAGCTATTGAGTTTTTGTGGAAGTTTTGATGTGAATGGAAAAGAGCTTAAGAGAGTGAGGACACCTCAAGCAAGAGATGAATCAAGAAAAGTTAGAATATTGTGTCCTAAAACATGGCAAGAATTTGAAGACCTTTATAACGATGATAGTGTACTTTTAGAATTAAATGGGGATGAGCCAGTTAGAGTTAAGAGATTTGGAATAAGTCCTAGAAAATATTTTATTGAAGATGTTTATCCTATTCAAAGATTAGAGGGTGGAGAGAGTGAAAGTTTATAAAATAGCAATTATTTACATATAAAAGATGGTTGATACAATTTGGTTATGGATTGTTTTAGGAGTTATTGTAGCACTTGCTTTAGTATGGTATTTTATTGCTAGAAAAAGTGGATGTGGATTTGATTATTATTCTATGTTTGTTGTTGGATTAGTTTGGATTCCATTAGGGTTTGCTTCTGGATTAACTGAGTTAGGAATTGTTGGGATAATTATGTTTATTTATGGTTTAATAAACAAAGACAAATGGAGAAGAAGATGCATGTGGGTTGATCTTTCTAAAACAGATAAATGGGTGAGAGTTGTTGTTATTCTTATCTTGATTGCCTTGCTAGCAGTTGGAGTATATTTTATATTAAAAGGAGGAGGTTTTTTGAATGGCTAAAAAAACAAGTCTTTGGAATACAGTTTGGATGATTGTTTATTGGGCAGTGTATTTAACTGCTACAATGGCATTGTTTGAGCATTTTAATATAATTCCAGGAGCTGTTCCATTTGGAGTGTTTGGATGGTTTTTATTTGTTGAAGTCCCAAGAGTTATTGTTGGATTTTTCATAAGTATTCCAATTTTCAAATTTGTAAAATAAAGAATAGTCTTTATTTAATAAAAACATAAACGGAGGATTAAATGGCAAAGAAATGTACATGTAACCCACTTTTAGGAGTTTTAGCATTAGTATTGCTAGCACTTGGATTATACTTCCTTGTATGGGGATTTGTAGTTCAGAGAAGCTGCACTATGTCTTGGACAGTATGGTGCTGGAATGCATTATTCCTATATGCAGTTGGACTTGTATCTCTTGGACTTGGCAAGCTTGCTAAGATGAAGGGTGGAAGTTGTGTAGTGCATAAGATGTAATAGGTTTTAGAAAATGGGGAAAAATAGACTTAGAAAGTTTAGAAGGGGACAAAGAACATCGTCTCATGGTTCAAATCCACATAATGTTCCTTCAATACCTTATGCTCCTCAGAAACCAGAATCTACAAGAACAAAACATCTTGTTTTTTCTGATGGAAATGGAGAAGAAACTCCTGTTAAAAATCCTAAACCAGTTGAAGTTCCTGCATCTACAAGATATATTGTTTCTCCTGTTCCTGAACAAAAAGGAGCTTTTGAAGAATATGAGGTTGTTGGTGAAGATGCAAAAGTAGAGATTCCTGAGGGAAGCTGGGGATATTGCATTCATGCAGTAGATGTTTATGAAAGAGAAGGAAGACTAGTTCCTAAAAAAAGAAAAAAGCCAAGAGTAACAGTTTACAAAGGAAGAGAATATACAGTGAAAGAAGTTGATTTGAGATTAGCTTCTCTTAAACCAGAGTATGAGGAATTAAAAACAAAAGTAGAGAGATTAGAAGCCATGCAAAGGGGATTTCAAAATAATAAACTAGAAAGATTAGTTGAACTTCCTAATGGACAGGTTATTGGAATACGTGATAGCAATATAAGAGTTGAAAAACAATAGAATTTATTAAGGTTAGAGGAGGATTATCTTCATGGGAATGGGAGGAGGTTCTGGACCAGCGCCGTTGTATTGTGATGAGAGATTTACAGTAATTGAAGATATTCAAAAACCAGGACGTTTTAATGTTTATTCTAGGATTGGAAATGAACAGCAGGGTTTTTCTATTGATTTTGATGGTTTAGAATTGCTTGCAAGGGCAAATTGGGAACAACTTTTTGACAGATTAAAAGCAATAAATCCAGATGTTGCTAGAGCTTATAAAGAATTAAGAGTTCATGCTTCTGAATTGACCTGTGTTTTTGGGCAAGCTTCTATGGAGTATGAAGAAAGACAAAAATAGCTTCTATCACTTGTTAGTAATGCTATTAAATTTCTTAGTGATGACGCATGCTTAAATATTAGTTTTTATTTTATTAGTTATGGAAATAAAATTAGGTGAGAAAAAGAGATTGAGTTCCAAGGAGAGAGCGTATTTAATAGACCAGATATGCAAGACTTCGTATTATATGGAGAAGTTTGGACAGTTAGATGAAAGAGCTGAGAAAGAGTTAATAGTGTCTATATTTTTGAAGCTTCAGGAGTGATCTCTTGGTGGAAGTTGTAAGATGGGAGGAAGTTGGGAATTTAGATATTCTTCAACTCTATCTGAGAATTCGTCTTTTTTATCTGCTAATGTTTTTCTGTTGTCAAAACCATCAACTACAAGAACTTCTATTAAACTTTTATTTCCTAAGCTTTGAATAAATGCTATTTGTGTAGTTTCACTGTATTTTGAACCAACACAATATTCTGGGATTATATTTTTTCTTATATCAAATAATACTTTTTTTATATCAAGAGAATGAATTCTTGATGGTCCTAATACTTCTTCATAAATATTAAATATTCTTCTTATGTGCTTCTCTCTTATATCCTGAATTCTCATAAAAAAGCCTGGTTTAATATGTTTAAATATGTTGTTGTTATCTCTTTATAGTAACTACACATAGAAAGCTTTATATAGTTTTTATAGAGTAGAATTATATGGAAAATACAGAGAATATGCCCTCTAGATTGGTTCCTGTAGAACTTTATGGAGAGCAGCAATTTAAGTTTGAAGTTGGAGATAGAACCTACTATGTAAAAAAGGAGACTCATGATAGACTTACTGCAGAATTTGAAGAAAAAAAGAATTTTGCATTAATGTTATTGCATAGAAAAGGAGGATATTTACATGCAGATGATAGAACAAGATTGCATTATTTAGCTAATTCTAGTCTTGAAGATTTAATTATAGATGCAAGACTTAATACAAGAAATGTGGAAATGAGAGATTTAAAGTCTATGGCAGGTAGAGCTAGAAATATGGTTGAAGCTGGAGTGCCCCCTGTTTTTACTATTGATTTTGAAAATACTAAAGTATCAGAGGCAGAAGATGGTTTTACTTATCCACATTATCCTACTGTTGATGGTGTTATTAATTTATTTACTAGAGAGTTTATTCCTACTGGAAATTATAGATTAGGAAAAAGAACTAGTGCTAAGCAAGTTAAGTTTTTTAGAGACCATGCTTTAAGAGAAGATTGTGTTCCAAGAGTTAGGGCTGAATTAGAAAGAAGAGTTTCTGATATATATGAACAAAGTTTTGAGTCTAGTGAATCACGAGCTTATGTTTTAGATTCTGTAGGAAAGGCTTTTGACCACCTTGCTACAAGTCTTGAAGATATGCCTCAAGGAGAAGTTGAACTTAAATCAGAACCAGGAAATTCTTTAAGAGATACTGTTGCAGTTCCTTTTTGGTATACTCAATTTACTCCAGAAGCAGTAAAACAAATTATTCCTGCTTATTGGGATAGTTTTGTAAATGATTTTATGGAAGCTAAAGATTTATTCTCTGAAAGATTTGCTAGAAAAAGGCCTGAATTTTTAATGATGTCTGATGTTTTCCCAGAAAATAGACCAGATACTGAGCTTTTAGATAGAACAAAATTAATGAATATTCTAACTAGAACAAGAATTACTGCAGATTATTCTAGTTTAACACCTGAAGTGATTTCTTCTCTTACTGATTCTCAAAGAGGAATATTAAGAGATTATATTGCAGATACTATGAGAACTAAATTATCTCCTGGAGATTATTCTTCAAGACATACAGCAAGAGTATGTAAAAATCTTGGAATTCCTGTTAGTGATGAATCAAAAGAGCTTGTTGGAGGAATGGTAGAAGATGTTCTTTATGAGAGAGTTTCTTCAATGGATAACGAGGAAGTAATGAGTTTCTTAAATGAATTAAGAGGAGTAGCAAGTTTTGAGCATATGCCTAGAGTTTTGAAATGCCTTTCAGGTGCAGTATATGGCATTGTTGGGGATGTAGAACATTTTTATACTGGAAGAGGGGTTAGAACTGATTTTGGTAAAAAAGCAAGGGAAGTTGGTTTTAGTAAGCAAGCTCTTCCTAGAGTAAAAGCATTGTATTTAGAAGCTGAGCAAGTAAAAGATAAAATTAAAGAAGTAAAGGAAAGTCATTATGAAAGAACCAGAAGAAATTGGAGGCCATGGTAAAATGGCAAAGAAAGGACAAGATTTATTTGATATAATGGACGCTGCTTTAGCAAGGCAAAGACTAAGACAAAAAGAAGACAGAGAAAGAGCTAAGGAAACACAGTCAGCAAGAGAAAAAGCAGATATGCCTGCTGATAAACTTCCACTTTATGCTATTGGACCTCTTAGTGGAGTTCCTATGCAAAATCCAATATTTGAAAAATCTCCATATTATTCAGAACAAAAACCTTTAGGAATAAAAATTTGGGATTTTCTTGGAGCATTAAAAAGATTTAGACTAAAACATATTAAATTTGGAAATGAAATACCTAGAGATTTTATTGATAATTATATTCAAGGTGCATTAGATGAAAGAGCAAATAGAGGAGTTCCAAGTATGGATCCTGTTAATTGGAGACAAAGAAATCTAGTTGCCCGTATTGATGAGCGTGGAGAAGTAATTTTCACAGATGTTCCTTCATATGAAATGAAACATAGAGCTACATTAAGTGATGAGGGTTCAGTATATAATAAGTTGATGAATATGCAAAGAAATGGACTTTATGGTTTGGCTGTTCAAACAGCATTAAAACAAGGATTAGATGACAAAGCAAAAGAAATAGCACTAAGAGGAGTTAATTATTATAGAAGCAGAGGAAAACTAGAGAGAGTAAAAGCTCTTTCTAATCTAGTGGGAAGAGAGATAATATGGGAACTTGAGTCTGAATTAAGATATGTTGAAGCTGTTGATTTGGCACAAAAAGTTGGCTTGACAGAGGAAGCACTAAGATTAGCTAAAGATGGATATAAGTTTTATGAATCACAAGGAAGACTTGGTTCTGCAGGAAATCTTGCATTAGCAATTGGAGATGAAGAAAAATTTGAATATTATGCTGAATTAGTTGAGGAGAATCAAAATGACATTTAAAGATGATTTTAAAAAAGGATTGAAAGCAGTAAAGGACAGAACATATAGTGATGGAACTAGAGTATTTAGAGTAAAAGAATCATGGAGAGATTTATTTGGATTTACAGGAGATAGTGTGTATGTTGATAGTTTTATTATGAAGGGAGATAAAAAAGGAGTATATGAGAGAAGAAGACTTCCCATAGAAGATTGTGCAAATAGTATGCCTGCAACAACTGCAGAGATTGAGTTGCTTGATGGAGAGTTGAATAAATATTCTTCACTTCAATGTTCTAGAATGCCAGAAGAACAACTTTGTGAAGAGCGTACTGAAATACATCTTGATCAATTAATAAGAGGTAATAAAAGAACTATAGAAGAAGTTGCTGAGGGTTTTGTACAAGACTTAGCAGATGAGGAGGATTAAAAATGACAAGATTATTCTCATCACAGTTTCCCTTAGATAATAGTAAATCATTAGATGATCTTTTTTTATTAGATAAACTCTGGGTTGTTGGAAGTCCGGTTTCTCCTTTTAAGAAGATTAAAGAATTGGATGGTTTGCAAGAACATGAAAATGCAGTTGCAAAAGAGACGCCTTCAGGTGAAAGCTATACAACTCAATTAGCAATGGCAGATGCAAAAAACCATTCTTTTTTAGGATTTAGATATAGACATCCAGGACATGATGGTTCTCAATGGTGTTCAGATGTAATAGGAGCAAAAAATGATGATAGTTTTTGGGTATCTGTTACAGTTGATTATGAAGTAGATAAATCAGGAAAAAGAGAGCCATATAGTAAGAGACCATATATTTTGAAACTTTTAGCAGAAAAAATGGGTGGAAGAGATGGAAATGTTCCAATAACTGGAAGGCCGTATTTTTTTGAAGATGAAGGTGGAGTTGAAGATTTTGTTGCAGAGATGATGACAGGACAAACAGATGCTGTTATGCCTATTGTATATATGAGTAAAGATAGAAATAATTTCCTTTCTTTAGATCCAGAAACTTTAGCAGATAAATTAGCTGGACTAGCAAATGTATTAGTTGAGCCTAGTAGAGACTTTTCACATAGATTAAAAAAAGCTTCTAGAGGGAACAATGTGTATTTTGGGGCAGTTGGAATTTATTGGCCAGAAGGTTATGGAAAATATGTATTAACAAAGAAATTAATTGATTCAATGAAATATCCTAATGAAACAATTGTTAGAAAGGTTATAGATGGATTAAGATCAAGAAGAATTAGTCGTCACTTAACATGGAATAATATACATATTGTGCATAATCAACAAGCAATGGAAGAACTTCAAAGAACTAGTGTTGATACAGAATCTCAAGAATTAGCACAATTATATGCTGAAGAAAGAGATAGAAAGGAGGCTCAATTAGAAGAAGCAGAACAAAAGGTGAGATCATTAGAAGCAAGATTAAGAGCATTAAGTATTGCAAAGCCTGTTCAACAAAATGGAGAAGTAATTCAATTGCCTACAACTGATGAATTGTATGAAGGAGAATTTAGGAGAGTTATTGTAGATGCATTGCAAGGTGCTATGAGAACACAGCCGGATAGAATAACAAGGAGAAAGGCATTGCTTGATGAAATGCTTGAACTTAATCAATTAGATGATAATATGAAAGCTATAGTAAATAGATTAAAAGTAGTATTAAGAAATTATGATGGAATGACTGCTCCTATTAAGTCTGAACTTGAAAGAAAAGGATTTAGAGTAGTAAAAGGTGGAGATGATCATTATATTGTAAGTGTTGAAGGATTTAGAGATGATGTATTTTTTGAACTTGCATCTTCTCCTGGTTTTACTGGAAAGGGTGGAAGAAGTGGGCCAAATGCTGCTTCAGGTTTTATAAGAATGTTTTTTAAATAACAATAATACTTAAATAATTTTTAGAGTATTTTATATTATGGTAGAAATAATGCCTTTTGGAAGAATGGAAGGAATGAGTGTAGAACAGATATGTGTTAGAGATTATAAGTATTTTACATATATTCTGGATAATATAGAAATTAGAAAGCGTTCTCTTGCTGAAAGATTTGATTTTGTTGAGTTTGTTGTTAATCATTTTAAAAGTCAGGCTCCATGTGGGAATACTGGATGTGAAGAAGTTCCTAGATATATTAGCATATATCATAATGCTCGTATGAATGTTAGAGATTCTTCTTTGGGTTTTATTTATTGTTCTGAAGATTGTTTTCAGAGAGATGGAAATGCAAGTCATGAAAATACTTCATTGCAGCCATTGAGATTTAGAACTGCTGTTTCTTCAACAAAAACTGATACTAATAGATTAGTTAATGTTATTGGGAGAGCAATGGGATTGAAACAAGGAAGATTATCACAAGAATATCTTGAAAAATTCTTTGATGAAGTTACATGTTGGTAGATAGAATTAATCACAATAATGCTTATAAATATAAAATAGGTTTGGATTTTATGGCCGAAGCTTTTCTTAGAATAGCAAGACCCTCACATGAAGATTTAATCAGATTTATGGGAGAAGTCAATCAATATAGTCCAGATGAACTTTTTGATTTAACTGGAGAAACAGAAAGTCTGTGTTCATTTTTAGGTAATTATGATAAGGCAATAGGAGCTTATAGATTTGGCAGGGACAGTGTTCTTACGGATATTGATGGGGATTCAAAACTTTTGAGAGCCCCTGAGAATACTGTTTATGATGGAAGGTTGGTCTTTCCTTGCGATGCAGAAGAATTTTCCTGGCTCGTGGATGGAGAAGCAGTAGTAGAAGTTAATTCTAGAGAAGGGCCTATGTTAAGAGCACATTTAATACCTACTGGAACAGGAGACGGCTTTTATGAACTAAGAGGGATTGAATTAAAGGCAAGAGAAGAATTTTCTTTGGCTTCTACATGGAAGGAGGAAAAATAAAATGGTAAAAGGAGCTTTATTGCAAGTAAGACCTTGTACAGGAGAGGAATTTGAATTATTTCTTGCTAGTGCAAAAGGGGTTCCTAAGAGAACAGCAGCAGGTTTAATCACTAGAACATATGGAGCATATGAAGGATTTGCTGGAAATTATCTTTGGAGGCCAGATAATTCACTTAAAAGAATACCTGATATGAAACCAACCAGATTTTCTAGAAAATATCTTCATAGTAAGTTTGAAAGATTTCATGGAAGATTAGCGCTTCCAGAGTCTTGGGATGAGTTTGAGAGATTTGCAACCCCCAAGGAAGATTATCCTTTTGAGACACAAGCTATTTTTGGAATAACTTGTTTTGAAGATGATAAAGAAGGTGAGTTATTTGGAAGGATTATGCTTCGTAAAGGGATTTTTGGAGGAGATAAATATTCATTAGAGGGACTTAGTTTAGTGAGTCATCCAGAAAAATTGACTTTAAAACAAGTTCCTTCAATACCTTTTTAGAAAATGTTATCAATAGACATTCATACTCGAAGTGAATATAAAGAAGGAGATTTGGCAGTTACTGAACAAGGTGGAATGAGATTTCTTGTGGAGGTTTTAGGAGATTTAGGAAAGAGTTATAGAGCCAGATTAAGCCGAATGATACCTGATGAAAAAACAGGAAAATATTCTGTCCTGTGTGACCGGGGAACTTTTTCAGGAGTTCCAAAGAAGAAGATGAGGCCATTACGATTAGATGAAATAGATTTTCAATCTTTAGCAGAATGGCAGAGTTTTATTTTAAAAGGTGGAAGGCTACCTGAAGGAACTGGAACTGGGAGATGTCCTGTTTAAGATGGACACTAATTTTTCTGTTAAATTAGGAGAGGTTGAATTTAATTTAAGTGAGTTAGGACCTTTTTTAGTTGAGGCTAAAAGAAACTGTTATGCTGGAGGAGGCAAAGAGTTGAATCTTGTTGGAGGTGTAAAAAGATTAACTTTTCAGAGAGGTAAGTTTCATTACACAGATGAATATGCTGGATGGTATAGATTTAATGGAACAGAAAAAGTAAGATGGAGAGATGAGAAAGGACAAGTATTATGGCAGATGGCTTTTTCTGGAGGAATGACTACTGAATTTACTGGAGACGAACAATTAGCAAAAGATACTTATGCATTTCTTAAACATGCTTTGAATCAAGTTACTTCTAGCAAACCTTTTAGAGGGCTTGAAGTTAGTGCTGTGAATAATTGTAGATTGATTGATACTGCTCATAGAGGTTGGACTGGATTACAAAATTCTGGCTTTGAATATTTTGCATTTACTGAAGGAGATATTACTAGCTTTGTTGGACAAGAAATAATACGTTCTGATGAAAAAGATGAAAGAGTAGTTTATAGACAACACCATACAGGAGGGTTAATTATTCCAAGATAAGATAGCTTTTTAAAATAAACTTAATTCTATTATATATGAGTTGGAGAGATGATTTCAAATATTCTTCTGGAGGAGCTTTTGGAGTTCTGATTGTATATTTATTTATGACTTCTGATTATTCTTGGTGGTTAATTTTGCTTATTGCTCTTGGTGGAGCTTTATTAGTAGAGTTAATCTATAGATTATTTATTAAGGAGAAAAAATCATAATGGCAAAAAAAAGAAGTGTAAAACAAAGAATAAAAGATAAGAAAATGCATGCAAGCTGTGGTGGAAGCTATTTCCTTGGTGTGATTGGAAGTGCTGTCTACTTTATCAGTACATCAACTGGGTTTTGGGCTGGAGTTTTAGGATTGTTGAAAGCTTTGGTGTGGCCTGCTTTTGTTGTGTTTTATTTATTGAAGTTTTTAGGTGCTTAAATTGAATAAACAAAGAGCTGTGTTTGCTGGAGGATGTTTCTGGCATATACAAGAAGAATTTGATAAAGTAAAGGGAGTTCTAGAAACTACTGTGGGTTATACTGGAGGACATGTTAAGAATCCAAGTTATGAACAAGTTTCTTCTGGAGAGACTGGACATGCTGAAGCTATTGAGATTATTTTTGATTCTGATGTTGTTAGTTATGAGGATTTGTTGAAAGTGTTTTTTGAAATTCATAATCCTACAACTATGAATAGGCAAGGATTAGATATTGGAAGTAATTATCGTTCTGCTATTTTTTATGTTAATGAAGAACAAAAAGAAAAAGCTGAAGAATATGTTAAAATGATTCAAGAGAAACTAGGAAAGGAGGTTGTTACTCAGATAGTTGCTGCTAAGGAATTTTATAAGGCAGAAGAGTATCATCAAAAGTATAATGAAAGACACTAAGAAGCTTACAAAAATGCAAGAAGAGGTTTTAAGGAAAAAAGGAACAGAGCCTGCTTTTAGTGGAAAGTTATTGTATAATAAAGATAAAGGAACTTACAAGTGTGGTTATTGTGGGCAGGATATTTTTGAGTCTAAGAAGAAGTTTGATTCTGGAACTGGTTGGCCTAGTTTTTATGATGCAATTCCTGGAGCTGTTAAGTTTAAGTTAGATTTAAGCCATATTATTCCTCAGAAAGAAGTTGTATGTTCAAAGTGTGGAAGTCATCTAGGGCATGTTTATTCAGATGCTCCTCAAACTCCTACTGGCAAGAGATTTTGCATTAATTCTTGCGCTTTAGATTTTAAGAAAAATAAAAAGAAAAAATAAAAATTACATTTCTATTTCATATCCCGCAGATTCCCAGCCACCAAAATGACTTTCTAATCTGTAGACAGTTGTAAATCCTGCGTCTATTAGTGCTTGTGCTCCGTTTCTTGATGGACCATCTGCATGACAATATACTAAATATTCATCATTTGGATCAAGTTCTCCTGAGTTGATTGCTGATTGCAATGCACTTGAAGGATAATAACTTACTGCTCTTGGCAAGTGTCCTTCTGCCCAGTGTGGAGAAACATCAATAACTATTAAGTTAGGATTTGAATCAATAAGGTCTTTTGCTTGTGCTGCTGAAACATCCATATATGTTGCTTGCATTTGTCCTGGAGAACTTTCACTTGAAGTAGAACTTTGTTCAACATTTGTTGAAGGGTAAAACATCCAGACTAATACAGCAAGAATAATAACTGCAACAACAATACCTATAATAGATTTCTTTTCCATATACACCTCCTTGTTATTCTTTTATATTGAAAGTTGTTTAAGTAGTTATTGGAAGGGTTTTTATTCTTCATTTCTTCTTGAATTCCAAATTTCATATCCTTTTTCTAAATCATCTAAAACTATCATAGAACCTTCTCTATCTAGTATCCAGTCAGAGTTTTGATAAATATAGACTGTATTTCCTACTTTATATCTTGTTTTTTTAGGTTCAACTGGACGAAGTCTAGAGCCTCCGATATGAAAGAAAACTCCTTTTCCATCTTTTTTTATAGCTCTGCTCAGTAGTTTTTTAGCCATATCATATGAGATAATTGACTATTTTTAATTATTATTGTGTTGGATAGATTTTTAAATAACAATTCTCTTGAATTTTAGAGGTGTTAGCACCTCGGATGCTTAATTCTGGGAAAATCAAGATGAGTAAAAATATTTTAAAAAAATTGAAATCTGAACAAGGAAAAGGAATTCCTAAAACCAAAGAGGAATATCTTCAATCTATGAGAGAAAGAGGTCTGGAATCTCGTAGCACTTTGTGGATTAATGATCCTGTAATAAGAGTTTTTAAGGATCCAAGAGTGAAATATAAGGTTATTGGTCCTGTTCTTAAAGGAATTCAAGGAAAAATTGATGAAATCGGTTTAAATTTTAAAGCAGTTTATTCTGGTGAAAATATTGGACTAATGGGAAGTTTTCAATATGCTTTTTCTAGAAGTTTTGATCCAAATAGATTTTTTAGAGATAATTCTTTTAATTATGCTTATGCTTTAATTTTGGGAGTAGATGATCATGCAATGTGGGGAGCTGGATCCTTTGATAGGGGAGGTATTTTATTATATCTTTCAGGAGGAAGACAAAACTGTGATGATGCGATAATTAGGTCTTCAAAGCATGAGGCAAGTCACTTATTGGGATTAGAGCAACACCATGATAAATTTAAATTAGAAGGATATTCTAATAAACCTTTTTGTAATTCTCAGGGAACTTTCCCAGTTATTGAAACTTGCGATAAATGTAAAGAGGGTTTAGTTGATTTTTGGAAAGGTATAGAAGAAAGTACCGGTAGAAAGTTCTTTTTGCAAGAGCATACTAGAGATTCTATTATCAGAAAATTAAAATCTGAAAGTAGATAAGTTTTTAGCAATTCACTTCCCAGTAATCCTAATAAACTTGATAGTAATTATGAAATCTTAAATATTATTTATTGTTTTATTGTTAATGAAATCTAAAATTAAATTAATTGCAGAAGGTCCTAATGCTTCTGGTAAGACTCTTATGCTGCGGAAAATAGCTATGTTTTTGAGGTGGATGGGTTTGGATGCTAGATTTGAGAAGCCAGAGACTTGGAAGTCAGAGCATACACTTGTTGTAAGTGGAGAGATTTGCAAGGCCTGTTCTACAGAGGTTAATGAGAGGGATATAGATGACAAAAATTGTTAAATTAAAGCCAAAAGCATATAGCATAAGTAAGGAATTGATCTCTAGGTTTGGTGAGATGGTGTATCACGCAGAAGGTGTTGAGTCAGTGTGCATCGAAGTTGATTTTAAGGATGGAAGTAATCTGGGGTTTAAGAGAGATGAATGTATGGACAATATTGATATCATGAGGCAAAAACATCAAGATGAGTGATATTGAAGAGGCTCGTGTTATTGTAATTATTGATCTTATTAGTGGGCAATCTTTTTATGCAGATACTATATTTAATGGAGGATATTCTTTTATAGAGTCTGATGTTTTGGCAGAGAATATAAGTTCTATGTTAAAAACAATGGGGGAGCCATTTGATGGAGTTTATATTGAATGTGAAGATGAACAAGTAAAATTAGATATTATTTCAGGAGTAGTCAGAGGAAATAAATCTCTTAAGCTTCTCAAGGATGCTAATAAGCCTGGAGCTAATTTTGGAGTGAATGTGTATGTAACTTTTCCTAAGAAGATTGAAGGATAGGTTTTTATAGAATATTTTTGTATAGAAAGATTTATATACTTTGATATTACCTAGATAATATGGAAAAACTTGAAAAAAAAGCCTTAGAAACAAGAAAAAAAATCTCTTTGAATGTGAACACTGGAATTCTTGAGTTAGTTAGAGACTTTGCTAAGCTTACGAAGTCAAGTAACACAATGGTGATAGAAGCCTTATTGGCTAAGGGAGTGCATCCTTTGATGAACCAGTTTAAGAACACTTGGAGTGCTCTTGCTAGTGTTGAAAAGGATAAAAGCAAAAAAGAAAATTTAGATAGGTTGCTAAAGGAACTCAAGAGATTAAGTGAAAAAAAAGAATATTCTGCTTTAATGGATGCTTAGAGAATATAAGTTTAGTTATTGGAGACATTTCTGTTAGCTTGGCAAGTCAGAAGGAATAGGTTTTTATAAATTGGACGCTTAATATTATTATGAGTAATCTTATTTCTTTGAAAACAGATAAAAAAATTGTATTTGTGGGAGACACTCATGGAGATTTAGATGCTACTAAGAAAGTTATTTATAAATTTCTTAAACCAGGATATATTATTGTATTTTTAGGAGATTATGTTGATCGTGGAAAGTATTCTAGGGAGAATGTTGATTTTCTTTTAAAAATTAAGAAAGAAAATCCTAAACAAGTATATCTTCTTCTTGGAAATCATGATTCTGTTGAATCTTGTGCTCTTTATGCTTCTGATTTTTGGGATGACTTAACTTCCAAAGAGAAAAAATTCTATTCTAATATCTTTTCTAAGTTTCCTTTGGTGTTTACTTGTAAAAATATTATTGCTTGTCATGGTGTATTGCCTGATTTTAAGGATATTAGGGAAGTAAATGAGATTTCTACTTGTGATGAAAGTTGGATGAGGCTTCTTTGGGGAGATTTTGAAGATAAAAAAGGAGAAAGTTTAGATGGTTTTGCAGGAAGGCCTACTTTTGGAAAAGACTATTTTAAGAGAGTTATGAAAAATTTTGGCAAGGATGTTTTAATAAGAGGGCATCAACCTCTTGCTAAAGGATATATGTTTAATCGACATTGTTTAACTCTTTTATCTTCTGATTTGTATGGTAAGAAACTTATTGCAATAGCAGATATGAGTAAAAAGATTAAATCTGCAAAAGACTTGAAGGTCTTTGATTTAGATAAGATTAGGTAAGGTTTTTATATTTCTATTTTGTTGTTTTAATATGGCTGAGAAAAAAGAAGATGAAATAGATGATGAAGTAGCTATTATTAATAAGTCAAATAATGAGGATATTGTGAGAGAGCTGGGGATTGTTTATGGACAACCCTGGGAAATTAAAATTGATGGTAAAGTTGTTAAAACAGGTGAAGGAGTAGACGAATTATTTGATTGTTTTATTAAAGCAGATTTTGGACAGGTCTCAAAGAAGGAGAAATAAGAAAATAGGTTATACTCTGGCAAAGGGTTTTTGAGATAGTTTTTTATAATATATTTTTGTTAGAGAGATATGAACTTGAAAAAAGGCTTGATTATTGCAATAGTTGTTGTAGTTGTTATTATAATTGGAAGTTTGGTTTATTTTATCCTTACAACTGAAAAGAATACTAATGATACAAATCTTACTGAAAGCCAGGGTGTTTGCTCTTGCACAGAGGATTTAGATTGTTCTGATTTTACAACACAGGAAGAGGCACAGCTTTGTTTTGAGTATTGTGGTCCAGAGGATGTTCATAGGTTAGACGCAGATAAGAATGGGTTGGCTTGTGAGAGTTTGGGATAGATTTTTATAATTGGTTTGGAAGAATTTAAATAGTTGAAGAAGATTCGGATTTTATGGCAATTGATAAGGAATTTATGCATTTTATTCAGATTCAACCTTCAGAAGGGTTTGCAGTTAGTAAAAATTACCTTATTAATATCCCCAAGAAACAGATAATTGATAAAAGGAATGGAAAAAGGTTGCCTTATGATATGGAAAGTAAAATATTGGTTTATGAGGATAGGCAAAAAACATGGTTTTTTGATATTGCCGATGCTCTTAAGAAGAATAATGAGGCTGGTTTTGTAATCCTTATGATTGCTTCTGCTTATTTGGAATCAAATCAACAATATAGGGAAGGGTCTTCAAGTAATGGTAATTCTACAAGTTATATAAATAAAGCATTGGAAAGGATTTTTCCTAAAATGACTTCCGATGAAAAAGAAATCTTTGTTAAGGGAGTTAGATGTGGATTATTTCATGATGGGATTACTAAAAAAGGAGTTTTTATTAATGCAAGCCAACAAAATATTTTTTTATCTGATTTAGCAGAAGGAACATTGGAAGTTAATCCACATAAATTTTTAGAATCCACTAAGCAGGATTTTAAAGAGTATATTAAATTATTAAAAGATACTCAAAATATGCAAGAGAGGGATAACTTTGAAACTATGTGGAATAGTCAAAAGGGAATTTAATTTATGAAAAAGAAATAGGGGCAGAATGAACTGCCCAAAATAAAAACTAAGGAAATGTTCCTATCCCAAGTGCACCGAATATTCCTGTTAGAATTTCTACTTTGATTTGTGTTACCATTAAGGCTGTAACAGATGCAATAAAGATTTTTGGATTTTTTATTAGATGAAATATTGATTGTATCATCTTATATACTTCCTTTTATGTCTTACCTTTGCTACAGTTCTCCCATAAGATCTTCCTACAGGTTTAAGAGTTACAACTTTTCCTTGTATTTGTCTTTTCAATCTTTGTGTTGCAGCCCTTCCTCCAGCATGGTTTTTTTCTGGAGCATTCTTTCCAGCAATTCTAATGAAATTACTCCCATTTACTTTCGTATGCGTTTGGAAAGTATCTCCATCAATGACTTTTTTGACTTTTCTTCTTATTGTCATTTGAAATTTTCTCCCTATGTTTAATTCTTTCAACAAATAGCTAAGCTATTTTTACGTGTTGTTGTTTTGTATTAAACGTTTTTAGATTTTAAAGATTTAGGACTACTCAAAAATACGACGAGGGAGATAGAACTAATTAAGTAACAACACGTAACCAGAAATCTCCCTCTTCATACATAGACTATAAGAAAAAACACTTTATAATCTTTATTATTTCATAACATTTATAATCATTTATCTCATTTAATATATATGAAACTCCAAACATTCAAACTATCACCATCACAATTGAATTTATTTAAGGAGTGTCCTAGATGTTTTTGGCTTCATCATCATAAGGTGTGGAAGAGGCCTTCTGGCATATTTCCCTCATTGCCAAGTGGAATGGATAGAGTTCTTAAGAATCATTTTGATAAATTTATGGAGCAAGGAAAGATGCCTCCTGAATTATGTGAAAAAGGAAATGTTTGTGCTAATATGAAGTTATTTACTGATAAAGAGAAGTTAAAGCTGTGGCAGAATAATTTTAAGGGTATTTCATGGACAGATAAGGATGGAAATGAATTGCATGGGGCTGTTGATAATATACTTGTTAAGGGAAAGAAGTTGATTGTGTTGGATTATAAGACTAGAGGTTATGCAGTTAAGGAAGATACAGCTGAACATTATAGATTACAGCAGAATGTGTATAATTTTTTATTAAGAAAAAATGGCTACAAGACAGAGGATTATTTTTTCTTGTTGTTTTATGTGCCTAAAGAAGTCATGGCAACTGGAGAGGTAATATTTGACACAGAGCTTGTTAAAATGAAGGTTAATATTAGTATGGCTGAGAAAGCTTGGAAAGATGCTCTTAAGTTACTTAATGGAGATTGCCCTAAGAAAAGTTGTGATTGGTGTGAGGGGAAATGAAGATGACAAAGAATGAATTGATGTTAATAATTTTAACCTTATGTCTAATCGGTTGGCTTTTATGGGTAACTTTCTTTTAATCTAAACATTTATAAATAAAGTATAACATTGTATATACATAATAATATATTAAAATGGAACTTAAAGAAGTACAAAATAATCATAGAAAGGATAAGGTAATGGTAATTAGAACAACTAAAGAGATTTCTGAATGGATGAAAAAGTATAAAATTAGTCCTACTTTGGTATTTCATAAGGCAATAGAGGAATTAAAGGAAAAAATGGAGAAGAAGGAAAAATGACACAAAATATAATGCAATACGAATCAAAAGTGTGGTCTACAGCAGATTCATTAATTGGAGCAGGAATAAAACAAAGTGATTTTCCTAAATTTATGATGCCATTTTTTGCATTAGTTTTAGTTGAAAGTAGACTTATTAGAATGAAAGAAGAACTTGAAAAATCAGGGGATAAACTTTCTAAGGAAGACTTTTTAGAAGAAATGCGAGAAGAAGGTAAAGGATACAATATTTATTTGTTTGAAAAAGAAAAAACATTAAGAGATATTTGTAAAAATGATAAAACTTTTGAAATTGATTTTGATGCTTATTTGAAAGGGTTTGATTCTGAAACTAAAGATTTACTTGGAATTGATAAAAGTAATGAAGATGAAAAATTTCTTGATATTTCAGGGATTTGCGGACAATTAAAGAAAAAGAAAATATTTTTTGCTTTTGTTAGTAAATGGGCAGAAATTGATTTAAAACCATTTAACAACAGCGAAATTACAACTCTTGAAGAACATATTAAAAGAAAATGGGCTGACCTTTCTGCAGAAACAGCAGGAGAGCAATATACTCCTGATGATGTTATTGCTTTAATGTCTGAAATAGTTGCTCAAAGAATCACAGATAATGACGAATTCTTAACAATTTATGATCCTAGTTGTGGTGGCGGAAACTTACTTTTTGGGGTAGAAGATAGGATTAAGGAATCAACAAAAAGACCAATTAAAACATATGGACAAGATTGGAGTGATAGTCTTTACGCATTAGCAAAAATTGAAAGCAGATTTAGAGATGAATCTGAAATTGAATATGGTAATACCTTAACAAGCACTAAATTTTATGATAAAGAATTTGATGTGGTTGTAGCAAATCCCCCTCACGGAATTACTTGGAAAGATTTCTCAAAAGATATTTACAATGACAAAACAGGACAATATCATTTCACTCCTTCAACTTCAGATGGACAGTTATTATTTAATCAGCACATTATTTCAAGACTAAATGATAATGGCTTTGCAGTAGTGGTTCATAATGGCTCTGCTTTATTTAGTGGTGATGCAGGAAGTGGTGAGAGCAATATTCGTAAGTGGCTTTTTGATAATGATTATGTGGAAGCGATTATCCAGCTTCCAACTGATGAATTTTTTAACACGAATATATTTACTTATATTTGGGTATTAAATAAGAAAAAACCTGTGGAAAGAATAAAAAAAGTTATGCTTATAGATGCTTCAAATAAATTTCAATTACTTAAGAAGAATAAAGGTAAAAAAAGAAAAGAAATTGATGAAGAAAGCAAAAAAGATATTGTTAAAACATTTTTAGAGTTTAAAGATAATAGTTATTCTAAAGTTTTTGATAGAGAATACTTCTATTTTAATAAGCAAGCATTATTTTTAACTAATACAGATGTTGAAGGAAAAATATTTGAGTGTGATAAAAAAACTTTAGAATTAGATCCAGTTAAAATTGTTCAAGGAGAAAAGGTCATCTCAGAATTTGTAATAACTGATAAAAAAGAATCTGAAACACTAAAAGAGTATTTTGAAATTCTAAAAAGCGATTTATCTGGAATAAACTATAAAGAAGATTTGAAAGTTTATACACATGATGCAGTTTATTATTTTGATAACGAAAAAGAAACTTTGATTAAAGAATTTCAAGGTAAAAAAGAAGAACTTGGTTGTGGAAAGATTGTTATTAAATCTTCATATAAAAAAGCAACAAAATCAAAAGATGAAGAAATAGTAATTAGTGTAGAATTAATGCCCGATATAGAAAAAGATTATGAGATAATTCCATATAGTGAAAATGAAGAAGAAAACAAGAAAACTATTTCAGAATTTATGAAAAAATACATTTCAAAACCTTTTGAATATGCAGATAACACAGTTGGAGTTGAGATTAATTTTAACAAAGTATTCTACAAACCCGAAAAACTAAGGGAATTAAATATAATTATTAAAGAAATCAAAAAGCAAGATAAAGAACTAAAACAACTTGAGGAGGATTTAGGACTATGATTCTTCAAAAGTATGATTCTTACAAGGATTCAGGGGAAGAATATCTTGGAAAAATTCCAGAAGAATGGAGTTTTTTTAGAATTGACAAGATTGGCACAATAATAAGAGGAAATACTGGTTTTACAAAAGATGAACTTCTAAAAGAAGGCACATATGTTGCTTTACAATATGGAAAAACATACAAAGTTAATGAAGTAAATGAGTCATTTAACTTTTATGTAAATGATGAATTTTATAAACCAAGCCAAGTTGTAACCAAAGGAGACATTGTTTTAATATCAACATCGGAAACACTTGAAGATTTAGGACACACTTGTTTTTATAATCGAAATTCTTTAGGGTTAATAGGGGGAGAGCAAATATTATTAAAACCAAATCCAAAATTTATATTTGATAAATATATGTTTTATTTTTCAAAAGTATTTTCAAATGAGTTTAAAAAATATGCTACCGGTCTAAAAGTATATAGATTTAATACAGATAATGTGAAGAATATTTTTATCTCAATCCCATCAAAAGAAGAACAAACTCAAATAGCAAGCTTCCTCGAAAAGAAAACATCCCAAATTGATTCAAAAATAAGAATACTTCAAGAAAAAATCACAAGTTATGAAGAATTAAAAAAATCTGTGATTAATGAAACTGTTTGCAGAGGATTAAATAAAGAAGTTGAATTAAAAGATTCTGAAATAGAATGGATTGGAGAGGTACCATCACATTGGAAAATTGAAAGATTAAAAAATATTTTTAATGAACGTGTTGAAAAAAACTTAAAATTGGGAGGGGAACCTATTACTGACAATATTTTATCAGTTATGAAAGATATTGGAGTAATCAATCATAGAGACAAAGGAAATGTAGGAAATAAAATGTCTGAAGATATTACCGGATACAAAATTGTTCATCCAAAAGATATAGTAGTAAACAAAATGAATGTTATTATTGGTTCTGTAGGCATTTCAAAAGAATACGGTGCTTTAAGTGTTATATATATCATATTAAAAACAAAGCCTGAAAGTCATCCTGAATTTTATGACTATGTGTTTAGATCAAAATACTTTCAAAAATACTTAAGAACAATTGCAACTGGCATTCTAGAAATTAGGGAAGCAGTAAACTCGACATTATTCAAACACCAAGGCTTACCAAATCCTCCAAAAGAAGAACAAATTCAGATAGCAAAATACTTAGATGAAAAAACAACTAAAATTGATAATATAATATCAAAAATTAAAGATCAAGTTGAAACTTTAAAAGAATTTAGAAAAACTTTGATAAATGATATTGTCACGGGCAAAGTGAGGGTTCCAAATGAATGAATTACATTTACAAGATAAATACTTAGTCCCATTTATTACAGATAATGTAAATGGTTTAGGTTATAAGGAAGTAAAAGCAAATACTATTACTACAAGTCTGTTTATTGAGGAAGATTTAAAACAATTCTTATCTGAAACAACATTAAATAAAGCAAGTTATGAAAAACTTCTAAAGAAATATAAGGGCAATGAAGGCAAACTAATTAAAGATTTTATAGAAGAATTAAGATTAAGAATAAAAGATGCAAGAAATATGGCATTATTCTTTAACACTAATAAGAGCATAACTTTTGAAGGATTAAAGTTTTACTTGTTTTATCCTAGTGAAAGTGAAACATATCAAAATGAGTTATTTGACCAAAATATTTTTTCAGTAGTTCAAGAATTACCTTATAAATATGAATATCAAGGAAAAACACTATTTTCCTTTAGACCTGATTTAACCTTTTTCTTAAATGGTATTTTTTTATCTTATAGTGAGCTTAAATCAAATTTTAGCGGACAAAATGCAGGTAAGAATGGAAGAAACAAGATTTCTAAGGATTATCGAGAAGCTGTGCTTGAATATATGCAAATAGCGAGATTTAATGACATCTCACAAAATTTAAGAAAAGATTTTCTTAAAATATTTGAAAAGGCAATTCATATTACAACTACTGATTTAGAAGAAACTTATATTATAAGAAATATAGTTGACCATTATGAGGAAATTAAACAGTTTTATTTAGAAAAGACGTGGGGTAAATTTGAGTCTGTATATAAGCAAAAAGTCTTTTTAAGTTGCAAATCTTATCCAATAAGCAATTATTATTTATCAAAACAAGATAAGTTAAAAGAAATCTTTACTGCCCTTTATTCTAAAGAGATGATAGAAAAAGAGATATTATATTACAATTTTATTGAAAGAGAAATAATTAAAGGAAAGGGTGGTTCTCAAGCTAAAAATGAAAAAGGAAGATTAATTGCTCCAAGGCCCAAACAAAAATTTGGAACCGATAAGATTCTTAAAAAAATAGATGAATTCTTGGAACATGAACAAGAAGATGATTATTTTATCAATAAGCTAAAAGAAGAATTAAAACATTTTAGTCCTTCAAGAAGAAAAGAGTTAATAGAAAAAAGACTTAGATACAACAATAACAAGAACGTTTATTCACTTTTGTTGCAATATGCCGCGGGATTTGGAAAAAGCAATATTATTGGGTGGTCTGCTCTTCAATTGAAAGACTTAAAGAAAAATGGTAAATATGTTTATGATAAAGTGATGATTGTTGTCGATAGAGTTCAATTAAGAGATCAACTTGATAGATTAATGTTTAATATGAACATAGATAACAAACTTTATTCTGAGGCAAGGGATAAAAAAACATTCAAGGAAGCATTAGAATCTGATAAACGAATCGTTATTGTGAATTTACAAAAATTTAATTCAATAAAAACAGTTTTAGATGCTTCTGTTCTGAAGAAATTAGCTAATATAAGAACAGTATTCTTAATTGATGAAATACATAGATCTCACTCTGGAACACAAAATGAAGAAATGATGAACTTATTTGATGAACTTCAGAGTAGTTTTGATAATTCAGAATATGCCAAAAAGAGAAAAAAGAAAAATCTATTAATTGGATTTACTGCAACTCCAAGTGATCATGCTCTGGCAAGATTTGGAGAATTTAATAGATATGCAGAATCTGAAAAGATTTGGGTTCCATTTGATAGTTATACAATGCGTGAAGCAATTGATGATGGCTATATATTGAATCCTTTACTTAATCTTGTCCCAGTATCTGCTAAAATGTATTACGAACTTCCTGAAGATAAAACGAAGGGTGTTAAGGAAGAGCAAAAAGAATTCAAGCTTAATGAAAAAAAGAAAATTTATGAAAATGAAGATAGAATTGAAGCAATTTCTGAATTTGTTGTTAAAAGATTAGTTGAAGATGTCTATAAAAGAATTAGAGGGACTGCAAAGGCAATGCTTGCTGTATTTTCAATTAAAAGTGCCATAATGTATAAAGAAAAGATAGACAAATATTATAAAAATATAATAAAAGAGCCAAAATATAAACGATTTGCAGAAGCTCCAATATATATAGTTTATAGTGGAGATGGTCAAGATAATTTTAGATCAAGTAAATTAAATAATGGCGTATCTGAAGCAAAAGTGCTTCAGAATTTCTCATTCTCCAAAAATGGTTTAATGATTGTTGTTGATAAACTACAAACAGGTTTTGATGAGCCTAAGTTACATACTTTATTTTTGGATAAAGAAATTAGAAATATTAATGCTATTCAGACAATATCCAGAGTAAACAGAACAACAAAATACAAAGATAACTGCAAAATTATTGATTTCTCGCATAAAAATGTTAATATAAATAATATCAAAACAGCATTTGAACACTTTAGTGATGTAGTTGTAAGTGATTTTGATCCATTAAATGAGCTAAAATTATTTGAAGAATTGTATATTAGATTAACTCAAAATGAGATATATAAAAATTATTTTTCATTTTATCAAGAAAATATATTTAATAAAAAAGCAAATATTGAAGATGTATTAAAATTAGAAAATAAGTTTTCAAAATATATTAAAGGAAATCCTCAAAGAAGTAAATCTCTAAAAAAAGAGATAAATAAATATTTTCATATTTTAAATCTGATACAATTTGTTATAGACTTTGATACAAAGTACAAAAATATAATCTTTCTAGAATTCTGGAAGAAATATAATAATGAATATAATACTTTAAATAAAAAAGATGAAATTAAAGATGAGGTTGAAATCTATTTTGATGACCAAATAGGAATAGTCGATACTCCAGAGTATAAAACACCAAATGGAAAAAACTTAACTATAAAAGAAAAAGAATCGGAGTATAATGCTAAAAAATATAAGTATGATATACTTAAAATATTAGAAAAGAAAAATAAGGAAGAAGAGGTTATTGGTCAGTCGATAGAGGATTTTGAATTGAAAATAGATGGGTTTTTTAATTATGTAAAAGAATCCAACGAGGGAAGAATTTTAATTACAAAAATAAATTCAATTGGCACAAAATTCTCGGAAGAGGAGATAATTTCTGATTTTGAAAAAATATATAAAAAATTTATTAGAAGGCATAGAACTGAACTTGGAGATTTTTTTATCGAGCAAACAAAAGATATTGTTGAATATCTTTATGCTGACTTTGAAAAGAACATAAAAGAGAGTTTATTAAATTATTAATTTTTCAAACTTTTCCACTTCCTATCTCCAATAATCACAAAATCTAAAACTATAATCCCCATATTTTCTCCTATATTACTTATCTTTCTCATGACATTTAAATCTTCCTCACTTGGCTTTGGATCTCCACTTGGATGGTTATGTACAAGAATTATTTTTGATGCGCTATTCCTTATTGCTGGCTTAAAGACTTCTCTTGGATGAACAATTGATGCATCAAGAATACCTTTGCTTATTAGTTGCTCTCCGATTATGTGGTTCTTTGTGTTGAGCATAAGAATATAGAAATGTTCTTCTTTTTTGTCTTTTAGACGCTCGTGAAAGTGATTAAAAACATCTTCTGCACAGGAGATTTTCTTTACGGGAGTTTTTGCTTGATTTATTCTTTTTTGAAGTTCTGCTATTGTTAATATCTGCATTGCTTTACTTGGTCCAATTCCACTTATTTCTTGTAATTCTTTTAAGGAGCATTCAAGGAGTTTGTCTAATCCATATTCATTAATTAATCTGTTTGACATTTCTATTACATTTTCTCCTTTAGTGCCTGTTCTAAGAAGTATGGCAAAGAGTTCTGCATCACTCAAGGCTTCTGGTCCTTGTTTAAGAAATCTTTCTCTAGGTTTAGAGGAGTTTGGGAGATCTTTGATTCGCATTTTAATTTAATAATAACCTTCTTTAATAGATTTATTGTCTTCTAATAAACGGCTCCAAAAACACACAAATTATAACTCCAAATAATGTGAGGATTATTCCAGATAAGAAGGCTTCTTTATGATAACAGGGCATAATATAAGTAGGTACCTATTATTTATATACTTTTCGGTACCTAAAACTTAAATATGTAAGATTCTTAGTTATTTTATGAAATTACAAAAACATAAGACTAGAAAAGATCAAGATTATGCTAAATATGTTATTGTTTTACCTAAAAAAGCCGTTGAAGAGGCAGGTTTCAAGGAAGGGGATGAGCTTGAAGCAGAGGCAAAAAAGGGCGAGATAAGGTTGAGGAAGAAAAATGGCTAAAATAAATAAGAATTACCAAACTTATACTACAAAAGACGGGGATGAAAAGCATATTCATGTTAGAGTTGCAGAGAAGAAGTATGGGAATATTCCTAAAGATTTTGTAGTTCATCATATAGATGGGGATAAGAATAATAACCAGTACAATAATCTTATACTTCTCCATAAAAAAGATCATAGAAGAGTTCATATTGATAAGGATTTGGTACTTATTTCCTCTGAGTCTAGATGTAAAAATTGTGGCGCTAGAACCTATAAAGGGAGAAAATATTGTGGGGCCTGTGCTAAACTGAGAAGAGAGAAGAGAAAGCTTAAAAAGAAAGAATAGATGAGATTTCTATGGGAAGATTAGAATTTAATGCTGATGGGACACCTAAAGATTATGAAAAATTTTCTCCAAAAATAATCAGATATGCTTTAAATAACGCTCAAATTGAAGCAGTTAATACTCTTGATGGAAACTTGTTAATTCTTGCAAGCGCTGGAACCGGAAAAACTACTACCATTGTTGAAAGATATTTGAATTTAGTAAGAAATCATAATTTTGATCCAGATTCAATTTTAATGACAACTTTTACTCGAAAAGCTGCAGAGGATATGAAAAAGAAGATTTTATCTAAAACTAAGAAAATTTCCTCTTGGATAGGGACTATGCATTCTTTATTCCTAAGAATTTTGAGAGAAAATTCTGAGAGGTTATTTAGCAATTCCAATTTTTCAATTATTGTTGAATCTTCTAAGAAAAAACGAATTATCAGAAGAATTTTATCTGAAGAGAAGATTGAAGCTAGTAGAGATGTGGTGGATTATTTTTTAGATAGAATTGAGAGGTTCAAAAATGTTGGGATTTTAGCAGAATTTTTAACAGACGAGGAATACTTTGGAGAAGAAGGAGAGATAGAACATTTGAAGGAAGATCGGTTTGTTAAGATAGACTCTCAATTAAAAACACAATCCATAAAGATATATAAAAAATACCAAGAATTTCTTAGGAAAGAAAATAATATTGATTTAGATGATATCTTGCTATTAACTTACGACTTGTTTGAGAAAAATAAGGATGTTCTTAATAAATATTCTGAAAAGTTTAAGATTATAATGGTGGATGAAGCCCAGGATTTGAATGTTGTCCAGATCAAAATTCTTAATTTGTTAGAAAATAATAATCTTTGTCTTATTGGGGATGATTGCCAAAATATTTATTCTTGGAGAGGAGCTTCAAATAAATTGGTTTTTGATTTTGACGAAAGCCATAAAAAAATAGTTTTAAAAGAAAATTATAGATCTAATGAAAATATTATTTGTGCTGTGAATAAAATTATTGACTCTATTCAATTTAAAATAGATAAAAAATTGAAAGGTACTAGGGACAAGGGGACAGATATAATTATACAATCTTTTGATTCATTTGAGTCTGAAATGGATTTTATAGTTTCAGAGGTTTCTTCTTTTTTGAAAAAAGGAGCAAAAATGGAAGATATTGCTGTATTGGTTAGGACAAATTTTCTTGGCAAAAAACTTGAAAGAGCGTTTATTAAAAATAAAATTCCCTGCCATTTATCCAGGTCCTTAAACTTTTTAGATAGAGAAGAGATACACGATGTTTTATCTTTTTTAAGAGTAAAAGTAAATATTAAATCTAGAATTGATTTTGAAAGAATTTTTAATCTAATCGAAGGATTTGGAGATGCAAAAGTAAAAAAGATTTTAGATTTTCTAAAAGAAAAAGATTACGTTTTAACAGATGTTCTAAATAATCTGTCTGAATTAAAATTAAATGACTTAGATTCTAGGAATGTTCATAATCTTTTTGCCCTGATAGCAGATTATTCAAAGCACCCTATAGATTCTTTTTTGGATTTTTTTGATTATCTTGGACGTATTGCTAAACGTTACTTTAGGGATCCAGATAGAATAGAAGATAAAGAAAAGAATTTAGAATTATTAAAAGAATTATTTAATGATAGAGATTATACTTTGGATTCTGTTAGAGATTTTCTTTATGAATTAATTGATTTAAATAGAAAGGATACGGATGTTGATAAGGTTACTTTGAGCACGATTCATAGTGCTAAGGGTTTAGAATGGAAATATGTTTTTTTAGCAGGATGTAATGAGAAAATCTTGCCATTATATCAAAAGAGTTTGGAGAAATTAAAAAAAGATGATGAACTTAGGCTCTTTTATGTAGCTGTTTCTAGGGCTAAGGACTTTTTAATTATCACTCATTCTAATAAGCATGATTGGAGAGAGTTAGATCCTTCTCAGTTCATAAAGATAATAGAATAAAGCTTTAAGGAAGGTTAGATAACCCCTATTTTTTTAGATAAGATAATCAGGCCCATTATTACTAAAAGTGCTATCCCAATCCCTCCAACTAAAATAAGAAGATTTCCAATATTTATTGTTGCTTCTTTGGCTTCATCAGCTATGTCCTGTTCCACAGCAATATTTACTAACATTATCCCGACAATAATTAATACAATTATAGAAGTAATGCCAATTATTATACTTTCTTTTGCCATATTCTATCTTATACAACATTCTTTTTAACAATTATTATTCTGGAGAACACTTTTCTTTATAAATAAATGCCCCTTTTTCATATGATGACTGGAACACAAAATACTGGATCGGGTTTAGGGATTTTGTTAGGGATACTTGGCTTAGTTTGGCTTGCAGATTTTTTAAGTAAAAAGAAGTGCCCTTACTGTGGATGTGAGAACCCTCCTCAAGCAAGTAAGTGTTATCTTTGTGGGGGAAATATTAAAAAAAATGGCTGATTTGACTTCATGGTATGTTGGGCTTGTTGGAATAAATACTACTTCTTATGCTAAAGTAACTTCTGCCATCATCAGTTTAATTCTTTTATTTATCCTTGTTTTTGATTATCTTCCCACATTTAATTTATACCTCTATTCTTTTTTAGCATTACATCTTATTGGCCATCTTTCTTGTAGTCTTTTAGAATCTCACCAATTTGCATGTCCTAAATGTGGTGAAGTATTGCAAATATGTGGTTTTAGATTCAAGAAACATAAATGTCATCGGAGAAAAAGTGGTAGAAGAAAGCAATGATTGGCTAAAAGAAGCTGATGGAATTGTGATTGAATGTGAAGAAGAGGAGATAAACCCTTATACTTTAGTTTCTGTTACACCTTTCTATACAAAAAAAGCAGATTCTTCAGTTGATGGACCGAGGAATATGACTCTGCAAGAAGCATTAAATATTAAAAAGAGACAAATAGCTAAAGGAGAAAATCTTATTGCTTATCTTCATTCTAGAATTGGAAAGAAAATTTTTGATTAAACTCCCTCCCCAGAAAAATGCCTAATAGCATACCAGACACGTCTTCTATCTTTTGGTGAGAGAGTTGGCCAGTTTATTACAGTCTATTTCTTCCTTTACACTTTATCCTCAAACATTTTTAGGCCATCTATCCTGGCATACCTTATTCACATAAATCATTTCTAAACCTGGCAAAGGATTCTTTGAACTAGAATGATGTAAGCCAGTTTTCTTTCTTAAATAAACTAATTTTTGCTCATCTGTTTCTATCCCATTATCCTCATATTCCATATCTAAGTTTCTTCTTTGTTCGTCAGTCATACTTAACGGTTTTGGAGAAAGCTTCTTTTCTAAATCATCATTTAATTTGACCATTATTCTTCCTTTCCTCCAGCACTTTTTGCAAAATTTTCCATAGCATGCAAAACATCATTGAAGAGGAATTCAATCCCTATACTTGGATTGTCTGTTTGACGTCCTTTACTAGACCACAATCCCCATTCATTTAAAATTTCCTCTACTGCATCGTATCCAATTATTGGAATTCTACCACGCATATCATACTGTTCTTTTGGGTTTTTAGGAGTTAGTGGAAATGCTCTTTCTCTTCTTCCTACTCTTTTTCTTAATTCTTTTATTGCTTCTTTATTTCCTTCTTGAGTAGAATATTCTTGAGAAACTGTGTCAGGATAGGAAAAAGCATGAGTTGTTCTCATTTCATGCCGATATTTCTCATCTAGTCTTGTTATTCCTTTAACCCATTCATCTGAATTTGACCAATCATCAAATTTTCCATTAAGCCATCTTAGAGAATAATTAATTATTTCTACTATTGGAATGTCTTCATCTAATCCTAATTCCTTATAATCTATTGGAAAAAATTGTCTTCCTGCCCATACACTCATATGGTGTCTTGTTGGTTTCGTTAAATCATACTCTCCTTCTTGAGCTTTAGCTGCTCCAACAGAAACACGTGTTCTTAAGTCATATTGATCAAACTCACTTAAACCTTCAACTTTTTCTCCTTTATGGAGGCCTCTTTCAATAACTATTCCTCTATTTTCTCCATGTCCTCCACCATCAAGAATAACAGGAGGTAATTCACGTGTTTGCCCCCATATGGGTTTTGTAAGTTCTATTGCCCTTGTTGTTGTGTCATCTAAATTTATTTCTGCAGTAATATATGATAAATCTCTGTTGAAATGTTCAGTTGGATAAAAGAATTTTGAGCTTCCATAGAAGTCTCCTGCTCTCACATCAAAGTGCATTGCTAATTGGACTTTTGTCATTTTTATTCCTCATTAAAAGGAGATTCTTCCCCTTCTTCAATTTGAGATTCTTCTTCAGCTTCTTTTAATATTCTATAAGCATTTGGGAGTTTTTTCTCTAAAACACTTTCATCAAGAAAACCCATCAGTGTTCTTGAGAGAGGAGGTTCATGTAGATTAAGTGCTCCTAGTCCAACTCCACTACCATCACTTGCTACACGTCCTACTACTCCGTATACACTGTAAGGAGAAAATTGAGGGCTTCTTAAACCAATTCCATCTCTTCCTTCTCTTAGAGGGATTAAGAATGAAAAACATGTTTCAAAAGTGCTTACATTAATAGGAACCATTTTACGAGGATAGGGTTCACTCCCTTTTCCAATCTCTATATGTGGAGTTCTTAATGTCTCACCAGTTTCATAATCATCTCGTGACATAATTTTACACTATGCCTGGAGTTTATAATAATTATTGCAGTCTAATATTACAACAATCCTTAAATACTAAAATATGTCCTGAGAGATATGGCAGATTTAACTGAGATGACAGAAGCAGATTACAAATCTGGCCAATATCAATTTCTTGGTTCAGCTCGGATTTTAGTAGATAATCCTCTGGAGAATAATGCTCCTTTTCTTTCTGATAATGCATTAAGAATAATGCTTCAAGAAGGTTTAATGAAAAAGATACTAGCTTCTGCTCCAAAAAAAGCAACAAAATGGGCGCCATCTAGATTTCAAGGTGAAATGATATTATCTGGCGGGTCACTTGGGGTTAATTATTATAAAGAGTTTGATTACAACAATCCTTAAATATCAAATATATTTCTTAAGAATATGGAAAGAACAGTCAATATGAGAGAAGACAAGAATGGAAATATTCTTATTAGTTATCCTGAGAGCGGGAAGATAAAGGTTACAAGATTTTGGTTAGGGAAGTTGAGTCTCTTGGATAATCATGTTGCAGATACAGTATTTTCAGATGCTGAAGATTCAGCTGGAAGAAGAGAGTCTGGAGTAGAGCAAGTCATAAATGAAATAAGACTTAGAAGAAAATATCCTAAAATGGATTATGAAGGAGTTAAGAAACTTGAATTATATTTATGTGCAAGAGAATATGCTGTGAAAAAGACAAGAAAAACTTATTCTGAATTAATAGATAGAACCTCAATGTTAAAGGGTGCTGCTTAATTATTACTTTACTTCTTCCTTCTTAATAATCCTTTCAAATCTTTCCAAACACCTTTCCAGCCTACTCTGCTTTCAAGCTGTTCTACTTTATGCTTTAATTCTCTTTCTTTTTCTTTGCCGTGAATCAAGTCCATATCCACGCTTCTAAGAAAAACCTGATAGTGTGATAAGTCAAAGCTTCCTCTGTGATATGCGTCTCCAATATTGCTTCCTGGGCCATTCATATAAAGATAAGTCAAGTCCTTGCATTTTCTGCATTTGAAATACATTATTTCATAGCCTAATCCATTATGAACATTAAGTCTTGCAAGGCTTCCATTGCAGTCTGGAATTATGCATCTAAGAGGCTTTTTCCTGGGCATTTTTGAATCCTAAAAGCCTTCTTATTAGTCCTCTTAGTCCTCTGCTTTGCAGTTCTTGTTGTTTTTGTTCAAGGGCTTTTTCTCTTTGATTTAATTCTCTTTCTCTTTTTTCTCTTGTGGCTATTAAGTCATCCAATCTTGTAAGAAATCTTTGATAATCTTCTGAGGTAAAGACTTCCCTGTCATAAGTGTCTCCAACATAAGTATTATATGAAAGGTCTCCACATTTAATGCATCTATAGTAGTTTATTTCATAGTTGCTTTTTTTAGAATCACTAAGTTTTTTTAAATTTCCATTACACCATTTAAGAACACATTTAAGGTCTGGCATTTTTAGGTAAATCTCCTTTTCAATTCGTATTTTAAGTTTCTTAAGAAACGTTTTAATGATTTCTTTGCTTTTTCAATTCTTGGAGGATTTTTATAAGGAATTAGTGGTGGAAGTTTTTCTCCTGTTTCTGGTGAATATCCATGCACCCAGAGTTCATAAAGTTCTTCTTTATGAAGTTCATACCCATATCTGAGCATGTTTCTAATAACATTTGTTGTGTCACCCCCTAAAACTTTTCCTATCTTCTTTCTTATTTTGTATGTTTTTGCTGATTTGTAAGCTTGCTTTAGTTCTTCTTTTGCTTCTGTTCTTGTTCTAATGTCTCTTACTGTGCTTAGCACACTCCATCTAAACTTTCTTATTACTCCCCAAGGAGTATCTATGTAAGGTCCAGTCATCATAGCATATAAAGAAGTATTTTTTGTTTTTTTCAGTTGTTCATCCAACTCCTTTTCAAGTCTTTCACTTGGTTCTTTTTCAATTTGAGATACAAGGCTTGTTAATTTCATAATAATATATAGTCAAAAAAATATTTAATACTTGCAATATATAATATATATTAGTATATACTTCTTAATAGATATATATTTAAACTTCTCTTGTTATTAAAGTATATGAAAAGAAAACTAGTCAGGCAAGGGCATAATACTCTTACTTTATCTCTTCCAAGAAGATGGTGTGAAATAAACAAATTAAAAGAAGGAGAAGAAGTTGAATTAAGTGAAAAGCTTAATTGCCTTTTAGTTTCAAAAGAAGCATACAGAGGAAGCGGAGAAATAAAAGTGGATGTTTCTGGATTAGACAGAAGCACAATAATGCTTCTTATACAGAGTCTTTACACTTACGGGCATAATCTTATAACAATAAACTCTAAGGACAGCAAGGCAAGGCATGTTCTTGGAGAAAAAGATGTTAGCATGCCTAAAATAGTTCATGATTCTGTCAACAGGCTTGTAGGAGCAGAAGTCATAAGTTCCTTAAAAGGAGAGTATAAAATACAAGTTATAACAGATGATTCAAGAGAAAAGTTTGATGTTGTGCTAAGAAGAATATTTTTGTTAATAACAGAAATGTTTGAGTGTCTTGAGCAGGGAATTGAAAAAAGAGACAAGGAGATCATAGAGAATATAGCATTGCAACAGGCAAATGTCAAGAAATTCATTAATTATTCATTGAGAATATTAAATAAATTTGGGCATGAGCAAGCAGAAAAAAGCAATTTTTATTTTGCAATAATTAATTTTCTTGGAAAAATAAGCGAGATAATAAAGAACACTGCAGGGTATACTGTTGTTGAAGGAAGTCTTAATCAAAGCAAGCAGGCATGCTTATTAATAAAAGAGATTGGAGAGGAATTCAGCAGATATTATGATTTATTTTATAAGTATGACATAAAAAAAACAAGTGAATTGCATGTGGAAAGAGACAAGTTTAAGGGAAGGTTTTACAAACTTTACAAAAAAATAAGCAAGGACGATGTTTTTATTGTTGCAAGCTTAATGCCTATTGCAGATATAATGCTTGATTTGATTGAATTAAGAATGGCTATTGGGTATTGATTATTTCTTTTTCTGCCTAACTTTCATAGATAATATCAAAGTCAAAGTCAAAATCTTGTTTAGGAGTTTCTGTTGTAAATTCTCCATTGCATTCTAGTTCTAGATCTTTATATTCTTGATTAATCATCAAGCTTATAACAATTTTTGCTTCTCCATTTTCATATCCTTTACCAATCTTGCTCATATCTTTTATATCTGCAAATCCATAACATTTAGCACTGGAACATTCAATATATGCTTCATCTAATCCAAAGTAGATATCATCATCCTTGTATGCGATTCCCCCTCCAAAATCTCCTTTAGACCTTGCTTTAACTCCTTTAGAATCTTCACATTCAAAGGCAAATTCTAGATTGTCTCTATCCATATTTTCTATGGCTTGTTCAAAATAAAAAGAGTAATCAAGCAAAACAACATTTACTTTTGTTCCTGTCTCTTCAAAAATTCCTGTAATATCTTCTTCTTCAAGCAGAGTGGAGTTCACATACACTTCGTCATCATCAATTTCATAATAATCAGAATAACCGTCTTTTGCAGATAAATCCCCTATTTTTATTATATCTCTACAATTAGGCACTTCTTCATAAATACATGTTTGTAGATTAGAGTTATACCATTCAGTAGTGCATTTATCATAGTCATCACAATCTGGGAGAATAATCTCTTCAGGTTCTAGGGTTTCTTCTTGCTCAATCACAGAAGTATTATTTTCCTCGTTTGTAGGAGATTCAGGGTTTAGATAATAAAAAGCTGCAATATTTATTAGAATAAGGACTATTATTAGAAATGCGGCAATTTTAAATGGTTTTTTCATGAAAAAAGCATAGTTTTGAAGTATAAAAGTTTACCTTTTCTTCCGTTTCCGACCTCTTCTACTTCTAGAGAAAATTCCAACTAATTTATCATCACACTTAATTTCTTTTAGTGTTGATTTGTTTTTTTGAGAAATGCAACTTCTTCTTACAATATCTTCAACTTGTTCTTTTAATGAGAAATAGTTTTTGTCTGCTCTCTTTTTTAGAATCTTTTGTTCGTCGTCTGTGATGTCAATTGTTATTCTGCTCATTTTGTTTTTGTGTTGCTGGTGGTTGAACTGCAACTGTTTTTTTCTTTAAAATAAAATGTTTTACTATAAAAGGTATATTAAAGCATATCAAAAATGCCAATACATAAGGGAGTGGATTATTTAACATTCTTGCAATATTCCAAAAACCAGATTGCCCTGCTGAAAACTGAGCTGTATTAACTTGGCCTAAAATAAATTGTGCCATTGCAATTGTAGCAAATATTATTAGTGATAGTATTAATCCTCTTTTTATTGGATTGGTGTCTTTTTTAAATATCACAAATGTTACTAAAGAAGCAATTACTAAGTGGATTATAATATGGAACACAAGTGATTGAGTAAAAAGGAATGTTATAATCAAATATAACAAGACTAAGGTTATTGTATTTATTATATCTTTTATCATTTCTTTACTCCTTTTATTTTAATAATTATCCAGTGAATTAGACTTACTATTAGGAATGTATAAATAAATCCAATAATGCTGAGCATAACCATCCCTCCAAAAGTAAAGTCAAACCATCCACTAATTAGACCAAATTTATCTGCAAGTATAATTGAGGGGATTATTACTGGAAAATAGAGTGCAATTATTATCTGAAGAAGCCATTCTAAATGAAATGTGTATTTTTGGATTATAAAAACAATTAAAGAGAAAATAACAATTGTAGCACTTATTATTATATTTTTCCATGTAAAAGATAAATCTTTGAAGCTCATTTTACATCCCCCATCCATAAAGAGGAGTAGTCGATAATAAATAAATCATAATTGCTACTCCAATTATTATGAGTATTATTTCTATAAGGATTGATGTCCAAATTTTAGCTTTATTGCTCCAATTAGAATAGTTAATTATACCAAATATAATTGAGAATAGTCCTAGAAGACAAAAAACAAACCAGATAACAAAGAGTATAGAATTATTAAGAGATTCAGCTAATTGAGAAAATAAAGGTAATAATAGTAATGGAATAAAAATTCCTCCTAATATTAACCATTTATTGTGTTTTTTATCTATCATTGTCCATCCTTTTTGATTTTACTTGTTATTAATCCGATTATTGCTCCTAACCCAAAATAGATTATAATATTAATCAAGATAACTGCGATAGTTCCCCATGTATCACTTAGTATTCCTGATTGTCCTCCCCACCCGGGAAAAGAAAAACCACATAATCTAGTTCCTAAACATATAAACAATCCAGGAAAAGCAACTGTCAACACTTCACGGAATATCAACGGGATTATTCCTAATACCAACCCGTATTTTAACCAACGTTTCATTTTTCCCTCACCTTCTTGTAAAGATATACTAGTATTAAACTTACTATATAACTTGCTAGTAATATTATTGGCAGAGTTGTTGGATTATAATTTGTTATGTCTCTTATTACTTTTATACTAAAAAACCATGTTAATCTCCACCCTCCTCCAAAATACATAATCATCATAGGAGAGATTAAGAATAATATTATTGTTAAGATTATCTTTGCTAGTGTTGGTTTGATAAAATCTTTTATTTTCATTCTAGTTTTCCAGCACAAGCATAAAGTTCTTTAGCTCTAACTTTTTCTTTGTCAGAGATAATAACAAAAGGGTTTCCAGAATTTTTTAGAACTGTTTGACAATTTCCACATGGAGTAATAATCTTGTACTTCTTTTCTTTTGGATTATTTTCAACTGCAACAATTGTATCAATCATCTTTTCCTTTCCTTTTGCAATCATATTTGCAATTGAGGCCATTTCACTGCAGATTGTTGTGTCTATGTCTTGTTTGTTGTCAAAGTCAACTCCAAAGTATATTTTTCCTTTTTTAGAAAGAAGAGCACTACCTACTGTCATGCTGTATTTTCTTCCTGTAATATAGTTCTTTTTACTTACATCAGCTGCTTTTTGTATTAATGCCTTGTCTGCTGCAGTTGTTTTGTATAGTTTCATTTTCCCTTTTTAACATAAGTCTTTTGGACTTTAAAAGATTTATATATTCCTTCTAAAATGTCTGTTCCAGCATAACCTGCTAATAATGAGAGTCTTGGGTCAAAATCAAAGATTATTCCTACAAACACTCCGATGATTAGAGCAATTACTAGAGTTATTAGATAATATGGCCATAGAATTCTTCTTCTTAATGAAAGTGCTTTTAAGAGTCCAACTAATCCTCGTGTTAGTCCTCCAACACCTCCTAATAAACCTGCTAAAACTATTGCTTCCATCTCTTTTCTAATTGAATTAGTTTAAGGGGATTTAAATAATTAACTAACCGAAACCTATATATAATTTTGAAGCACTTTTTTATTATGGGGAATACACAGAAGATTGTCTGCCCAAATTGTGGAGAGAGCAATTATAGTCGTTCTAATGACACTTCATTTATTTCTGGACATGGTGGATGGTATCATTGTAATTTATGTGGAAAGGAATCTCCTATTTTTCCATTAGTTGAAGCAGAAGGAGATGCTGGAAAAGAAGTTGTAGAAGATGCACCTAAATTAGAAAAACATTCAAATCCTCCTAAACTTGGAGTAAAAAAAATATTTATAATTCTTTTAGTTGCTTTTACTTTTCCATTTTCTATGTTTTTTTTACCTTGGAGAAAAAAATGAAAACTAAGTTCTTGGTATTTTTGTGTTTAGTGATTCTTAGTTGTTCTGCTGTTAGTGCTACAATAAGGTGGGATACTCAGCTTACTTGCAATGGGGAATGGGGGAGTGAAGATGTTCATTGCAGTTTTTATCAACCTTCAATAAAGTGTGATAATTATATGGGATTAGTTGTTTACTTTCAATTTATTTCTGCTTCTATGATAGAGGAAAAATATAATGTATTTACAACTCAGAGAGGAATAACAAAAGAGATTCAAATTGGAAATGATGGAACAGGTGGAGGTTGGGCAGTTGTTTCAATGGATCCTCCGCCAGGATGCTTTGATTATTCTTCTGGGCATTGGATTGATTTTAATAAATTCTCAACTATGTCTGGAACAATTGATTTTGAATTAAAGAGAGAGTTTCCAGATGATTTGACTGACTATAGTGATTACATAGACAATGAAGACAAATTTTTCTTAAAGCATGAATTTTCAGAAGTAAATGATGCAAGAGTTAAGTTTAAGAGATATCCTGAAACTAAAACAGTTGAATTAGAAATTGGTGAAGAAAAAATTTATCTTTCTTATGGAGATGAAGGAAGATATATTGGAGATATGTTTTATTTGATGGGGCCATGTGATTCCTGTGACTTGCCAATATGGTTTTGGGAGGGATTTTATCCAGATACTATGAATGTAGATAATGGATTAGATGCGGGAAGATATGCTATTTATGGAAGTGCAAATTCCAATGTAATTGAAGAGCCTCCTCCAATTCCTCCCCTTGATGTTTTTAAGGGAACAGACAAAGTATATGATAGTACAAATTCTTCATTTATAGAATCCTATGATAATATTCATGGAACTAATTCAATTCTTAAAACTTATTATAGCAATCCTTTGAAAGCAGAATATTATGGGGATTCAAAACCTCCTGAAAGAGAGTATAATGATGTAATTGCTGGATGGAAAGATGGAAAAGAATTATCAAGGCAAAAATATGAAGATTATTGGTATTGGGTTACTTATCCTGCAGAGTTTTATTCTTTAGAATGTACTTATGGAGATAAAAAAGACTGTGCTTGTGAACAAGGAGATGTTAGATGTACTTTTTGCAATTCAATGGGGTTTTGGGAACAAGATAAATCAATTTTAGAAAATTGTGAAGGAGATACTCCTGCTTGTGAAAATGCTCAATGTGTTGGATGTATTGAAGGAGAAAAAATTTGTGATAGTGCTTATTCTTTATCTGAGTGCAAAGATGGAAAATGGGAGTTAATTCAAATGTGCATTCATGGGTGTAATCCTGGAATTCAGGAATGCAATGAATTAAAATCAGAACTAGGAGAAAAAGCATTAAGGAGTCTTGATACACTGCAAATTGCAATCTCTGATGGAGCAAATATAATTGATAATCAAGTTAATGGGGCGGTTCAAGATGCAGGTCTTTGTGTTTTAGATGCAATTCCTAATCCAATGGAAGTTACAGACAAAGGAAAAGGTGCTGAACTTTCTTGGGAATTTTTAGAATATGTTCTTAAATCAGGAGTTGATTCTGTTGAAACTGCTTATGATGTTAAAGTAAGCCAGGTAATTGAGGGAAATATTTTTGATACAGCTGAGTTAGATGATACTATTTTAATTAATGCTAATGGAGATTATCTTGACGATGTTGAAAATTATTTTGATTATATTTATTATGCTTCAGATAATTATGCAGAGGAATTAGAAAGAATTATTTATGGATATAATAATAATGAATTTGCTATTAATTTAGTTTCTATAGCAGGAGGGATTGCAATAAGTGCTGTTACTGGAGGAAGTGCTGCTCCTGTTATGATTCTTGCTCTTGAAAAAGGATTATTAAAAGGTTCTTTATCTTGTCTTATGAGTGGAGTTAATCTTAATTCATTTGCTACAACAATGATTAGTGCTGAAGCAGTAATGATAAAAGATTCAGTTGATAGTTCTGAAAATATAGAGAATACAATGAAGTATCTTATTGATAAATATGAAAATGAAGATTTGAGTTTTCCAGATATAGAAGTTATTGAAGAAGATACAATAAAAGTCAAGAATATCTATGATGCGCCTGTTAATATTAGTGTTTTATTTGAAGGACAAGTTGCAATTTATCATAATTGTGGAGAAAAAACTCTTTTATCTAAAACCCCTGTTGTCTATGGTGTTGAAGATTTATTAATGCCTGGAGAAGAAAAAGAATATGTTTTTGAAGTTCCTCAGGAAATTTTAGACAATGTAAATTCTGTTAGATTAAGTGATAGATGTTTATTTTGCATTTATGGAGATATGAGTGTTTTTGCAGAGAAATCCTGGAAGACATATGTATTTTATGGAGAAGAAGGTGCAATGGCATTAAAAACAAGAGATTTTGTTGAGCATGAAATTAAATTAAAAAATTATGATTGTTTTGAACCAAAGAAAAAATCTGGTGGAGGCGGAGGAAGTTCAAAGAAAAAAGTTCAAGAAGAGAATGATACTAAATCAAATTATAGTGTTGTAGAGGTTTCTGAAAATTCAACTCTTGAGGGAGGAGATATTGTTGTTTCTGGTAGTTCTTCAAGTTCTGGTTCAAAAAGTTCTTCAAGCAGTAGTGTTGATTCAGAAGATTATTCATCTCCAATAACTGGAAATGTTGTTTCTGACGGAGAAGAAGTTTCTGTTCCTGTGTTTTTTACAGAGGTTAAAGAAGTATTTTCAAAATTATTTGATTTTTTTAAGGGACTATTTCATTGATTTTTGATTTTTGTCAAGAAAATATAATCTTTTATTTCGTCTTCGCAATCATAAATATCTCCACATTTAGAAATATTTCTTGTGGCCATGGCTTCGCATATTTCTTCTGGGACAGGTAAATCTTTACAGAGTTGACTATTTCTAGTTAATAGAGTTAAGCAAACAATCTTTGATGATTCTTCTAATTTATGACACATAGAAATATCCTTGTTTATAATTGCTGTAAAAAAACAAGGTTCTTCTACTGTTTTATTGCAAGTTTTATAATCTGTTTTTATTACCTCTTCACATTCTTCCTTAGAGTGTCTGTTTGTATTATCTTTTCCACATAAAGAAGTATCTTTATTTGAAAGAGCGAGGTAGATATAGCAATCTATGTGATCAGAAAGTTCAGTCACATCCTTACAATATGTTGGGTTGTTTTTTGCTATTGCATAATATCTTAAACAATTAGGTTTATAGCTTGGATAATCATAAATATCACAAATAGAAAGATTGTTGTATTTGATTGCTAATAAGTATAGGCATTCATTATCTTCTTTTTGCATGCAGAGCAGTGTTTCTAGTTTTTCATTCTCTGTTTTTGATTCAGGTTTTGGGGAGAGAAAACAATAAGCTACAACATTTATTAAAATAAGAACTATGATTAAGAATATAGCAATTTTAAATGCTTTTTTCATAAAAGATCCATATACTTTATATTTAAATAATTAACTGCAACAACAATCTTTATATATTAGTTCTAGAGTGGAATTTTATGCCAAGACATGCAAAAAAACCTATAAAAACATATGAAGAGCAGAAAGCTTTTTTTAAAAGAATTGCAAAACCTGTAAATCAAAAAATAGCTGGAAGTGGATTAAAAGTCTCTGAAATAATCTGTGATTTACAGCCAAGATTTAGTGAGATTGATGGAAAAGGGCGGCAGATTTCACTTGGAATAGTGTATGAATTTTTAAGACAGCTTAGAGGATATTTTGGAGCTAAATTAGTTGAAGGGCCAGTTAAAGAAAGACTTTATGCTGTATTAGATTATTTTAATATTGATAATAAGGGATTAAGGAGAGATATAGAAGATTATTTTTATGTTGAAGAAGATGCTCCTGCAAAACCAGTTCCAAAACCTGCTCCTCTAAGGACTATTCAAATAGATTCTGACCAAGAGGAATTTATTCGTGAGGCTTCTGAAATATATTTGAGAACAGGAGACATACATAGTCTTCCTAGATGCAAGCATACAAGATATGCTGCTAAGGGTTTATTAAAGATTATTGATAATGGTAAAAAATAATTATGCTGAATATTTAGCTGAAGAAGTTAATTCTATTATGGAAGAAAGAGGATTGCTTGCAAAAGATATTGCCCAAATATCTTATCTTGGGATGGATTTTAAAAGACCTGGAAGTGCTGTTCATTTTATTAGTTCTATTAGAAAAGGGCAATTAGGAAGTGGGAATTATAGTCAGAAGGCTATTCCTCAGAGATTAGCTATTTTTTTAGAGCATATTGGAGTTTCTGAAAATAGTGATTTGATTACAAGAACAAGAGAGGAGTTTCCTGGTTTTCAATATCCTATAGATAGAGTTAGAGAGTATAGAACTTTTAGTTTAGAAAATGCAGATGCAAGGGTTGTTTCTCAGTTTTTAGAGGAAAGTTTAGAACGTGATAGAAGACATATTCCTTCAAGAGAAAGAAAAATTGTTAGGGATTTAGTTGAGAGATTAAAAAGTAGAACTTAATTATGCATCTGCATAAGGTTGATTTAGTTCAGGGTCTGTTAGAAAAGGAGATTTTTCCCCCTCTTCAATTTGAGATTCTTCAAATGCTTTTAATGCGGCTCTGTCTTTTTTATCTGCTTCTTCTCGTGCTTTTAGTATCTCAAATGTTTTTGGTAGATTTTCTGCAAGAACGCTTTCTTCAAGAAAACCCATTAGTGTCCTTGAAATTGGAGGCTCTCCTATATTAACATACGAATCACCTGCCATGCTTGGAACTGAACGAGCAACTACTCCATATATGCTATAAAAAGGATAATCTGTCGTGGCTGGTCCGTGTTCATTGCTGGGAGGAGTCATTTTTCCCAGACAATCTTTAAATGTCTCAACATTTACATAGGCTCTTAAAGTAGGTTGAGATTCATGTCCTAACCCAATTTCTATATGGGGAGTAATTAGTGTTTTATTTGTCTCATAATCATCTCGTGACATAATTTTATATTATTCTAAGGATTTATAAGAATTTATATGATAGAATTATTGTGATTGAGCTTGTCGTTTTCTATATTCTTCTATACGTTTTTTATTACTTGGGCATTCTGGGTTAAAGCAGAAAAACCAAGGTTTTTTTCCTTTTCTTATAGACATTAACATCTTAAAACCACAATCCTCACAAGTTTTGTCTGTCTTTTTTATTGTTCCATGTGGAGGAAGAGAAAAAGTGTTTTTACAATCAGGATAAGCATTACATGCAATGAAATGTTTTCTGTTTTTCTTTGAGTAAGTTATTGCTAAATGTCCTTTTTTACATTTAGGACACAACATTATTTCATTTTCTATTTTTTGTTGTTCTCTATAAGCAACATTAGCGTCTACTAATTCATTTCCAATTTGTTGTTGAGATTTCTTAAAATCATCTGAGATTTTTGTAATTGTTTTCTTTGCTTTGTCTAGGATTTTATTTTCTTCTTCTTGAAGATTAGCTTTTTTAGCTTCTTCAATATCTTGCATATCTGTTTCAAATTCTCTTGTAAGTTCTTCTTCTATAATAATAGGAGAGTGTTTTTCTAAGGTTTCAATTAATGACATTCCTAATGGAGTTGCTTTTATTGCTTGGTCTTGTATATAGCCTCTATCATAAAGAGTTTCTAAGATATTTGCACGAGTTGCTTTTGTTCCTAGGTTTCTTTTTTCAAGTTCTGAAAGAATTGAGGCAGGAGAATAACGTCTTGGAGGAACTGTTTCTTTTTCATCTATTCTTTGATCTATAATATCAACTTCTCCGTCCATGTCTGGAATTTCAGCTTCTTTTACTTTTCTTGGATAAATTTCCATCCAAGCTTTTTTAACAATTTGACTTCCATTAGCTGTGAACACCAAATCTTCTCCAAAACTCGGCATTGTTGCTTTTACATTTTTCTTATCTACTAGAGCGTCTTCACAAAATAAAGCTAGGAATCTTCTTACAATAAGATTGTAGATTTTTGCATCTTGGTCATTTAGAACTTGAGAGTTTCCTGTAGGATATATTGATGGATGGGCTGGATCTGATTTTTTACCCTCGATTGGTGTTTTTCTTTTGATTAAGTGTTCTGCTTTAAATGCTTTGGCTAATTTCTTTAGAATTTTTTCATAGCCAATAGAAGCAGGAAGTTTTTGCGATGAAGTTCTTGGATAAGATATAATTCCAGCTAAATAAAGACCTTGAGCTATTTGCAATGTTCTTGAGGGAGTTATTCCGTATAATTTGTATGCTTCTGTTTGTAATGTTGTAAGATTAAATGGAGGATTAGGAGGAATCTTTTGTTGAGTTTTCTTTGTTTTAGCTATTGCTTTTTTTCCTTTTAGGTTTTCAAACTTCTTTAGTTCTTTTTTATCAAAGATATCTTTTGGATGTTTAAGTTCTAGTTGGTTTTTACCATCATTTACTGTTATAAAAATCTGCCAGTATGGTTCTGGTTTAAATTTAAGGATTTCTCTTTCTCTTTGAACAATAAGATTTAGTGAAGGGCCTTGAACTCTTCCAACCGACATAATTTTGAATTTACCTGTTGATTTTATTGCAGCCATTAATTCTCTTGATAGATTAATACCATAAAACCAGTCTAGATAGTGACGAGTTTCACCTGCAATTCCTTGATTCCAGTTTAATGTTGATTTTTTTTCTTCATATGATTTATTTAATTCATCTGTTGTTAGTGTTGAGAATTTCATTCTATTAGCATCTTTTTGTCCGCAGAGGAATCTAACAACATTTAATCCAATAACTTCTCCTTCTACATCAAAATCTGTAGCAACTGTTATTGAACTAGCATTTTTACATAGTTTTAAGATTGTATCATAATATCTTTTTGTGAAGTCTTTTTTTCTTACCATATAATTTGGTTTCCATTCAACATTGAAAACAGGAGTTCCTTTTTCTGTTGAAGTTAATGTAAATAAGTGACCTACTGCTGAAACTACAACAATTTGTTTGCCATTTCTTGAAACTTCATAATATGGAACTTTTTGATTTGAGAATTTTTCTGTTTTTCCTAATGAAGAAGCAATTTTAGCTGCTGCTTGAGGTTTTTCTGTTATAATTAATTCATAACCTTTTGATTTAAGTTGAATCTTTGGAACAATATATTTTACTTTTTTTGTTGTTGTTCTTTTTTTAGCTTTCTTTTTTGTTGATTTTCTTTTTCTTGTTTTTCTCTTTAAGGGTTCTGATTTTTCTCTATCTTTTTTATCTATTGAATGATATTGCTTTTCTATTGAATGATTGTCTATAACAGGAGATTTTACTATTTTTTCAGTTGTTTTTTTATTGCTTGGAGTATTTTCTTTTGCTTGTTTCTCTGTAGAACGCTTATAATCTTCTTCAACTGGAAAGTATTCTTCTGCTGATTTTTCTTCTGAACTCTTTTTTGGTTTTTTAGGCATTAAAATTAGTTTGTAAGTTAGTTTTTATATTTTTCTTTAAATTTCAATGATTTTTCCTTTTTTTCCAATATTTATGACTTTTGTTTTTCCTATTTTTTCTTCTATTCCTTCTGCTTCATGTATATGTCCTGAAATCATTATATCTGGTTTAAATTCTTTTATTGCTTTTCTTATTCCTTTGCTTCCTCTAAATCCAGAGAATTCAGCTTTTGATTTAAATGGATGAGTATGTGTAACCATTATTTTCTTTTTTGTTCCTTTTAGTCCTTTATGTGCTTTGTTTAGTGTTTTGAAAAATTGAGATTCTGTCATTGGTGAAGGTCCAAAATCTACTCCTCCTGCTCCAAATATCCCAACATCATCTTTTATTATTGAATAACCATGTAAGTTTTTTGCATGTGGGCCATACATTTCCGTTAAAAAGTCAATAGTTGCTAGGGATTCATGATTTCCATGCAATAATAATATAGGTTTTTTGAGTTTTACAAAAGGGCCTACAATTCCCTTTGTGTCTGTTTCAAACATTGTTAAATCTCCTGCTAATATAACTAAATCAACATTTTCTTTTTTAGCTTTATTTGCTAGTTTTTTTGCTAATCCTTTATCTCCGTGAATATCTCCTGCTGCTAATATCTTAGTTTTTTTCATTATGTATTTTGTAAAGAAGTTGATTTAATAAACATTATGAAATATGTATTTTTCATTGTAATCAAGGAGTGAATATATGCTTTACAAAACATTTATAAGTTAAGTACTTTCTGAATATATACATTAAATAACATACCTTAAGATGAAAGACAATTTTGATATCTTTTTTAGAAGAAAGCCAGCATTAATGCTTGTATCTTTGAAAAAGAACAATCGAATGAGGTATGGTAGTATTCTGGCTAAGGAAGTAGATTGTACTTATAGCCATGCTGTAAAGATTCTTCAAACACTTGAAGAGTTGAAGCTAGTTGAGTTTGAGAAAAAGGGGCGAATTAAATTAATCAAGCTGACTAAGAAAGGTCGAGATGTTGCTGATGCGATTGAGAATATTCAGAAACTGATCAAATAAAACTACCGCCCCATAAGTTGTTCTAAGAAGAAGCAAGAATTATATAGCCTAGTATATACTTTATATAATGGTAATGCAGTATCGTAAAAAAGGCGAAACTAGATGGAAAAAATATCCTGGAAAGGATAAACTAAAAGAAGGGGTTTCTAAGTATGAATTTAGACTTCTTAATAAAAATAAAACTAAAGTATTAGTTGAAAAAGGACCTTATTCTAAAGTTTTGAAAAGATTTAGACAAATAGAGTTTTTTAAGAGGCGTTAATGAACTCTTTCAGAAGGACTTACTTCGTATTCAAATCCATTTAAGGCAAAACCTTCTTCAATCAAAGCTCCAATTGGAATCTCTTCTCCGGGGTAAGGTTGAGTTTGAAGTTCTAGTTTTGAGCTTCTTGTCTCTGCTTGGTTTATACTTCTAAGTGTCCCTTTTGGACATTCATGTTTTTCATCCTTGTAAAGTCTTCCACATACTCCACAATAAAAATCTTCTGACATAAGAAAATTATTATGTTTTTAGTTTATAAGCTTTGCTACAGAGTTCTAAATAAGAAAATAAAAGAATTAAATTAAAAAAATAAAAATAAAAAAAGGGTTTTTATTTCTTTGTCGCTGCTAGGATTGCCTTTAGTGCAACTACAAATGCTGCAGCACCTACGAATAGTACAAAGTTCTCAAGTACACCAATTAAGTATGTGCTTACTGCAGGAATTACGTTTAGAGTAGCATTACCAACAGTCACCAAAGCAATAAGTGCTACTAGTACTGTAACTACATCTTTTTCAGCAATGTTCAAGAATCCTACAAGAAGACCTAACGCAACCAGTACCAATCCAAGGTATGCAAAACCAGCAACAGATGGAACAAGTCCTGCAACTACTGCAAGCAATAAACCTACAATAAAAGCTACTTTTCCAACCATTTCCATGTTGTTTTTTTTCTTAGTCATTATTCACCCCTCCTTTAATTATATATACTATGAAGTATATATTTAAAAAACATTTGGTTTTTCAAAAAGTCAAGTTTTTTAAAGAAATTATATGTAAATAAAATATGGCTTTGTAGCTCAGCCTGGTTAATGCTATGCAAAAACCATTCTGGCTAAAGTCATGAAAAGGCTTCATAGCTCAGCCTGGTTAGAGCACCAGACTCTTAAGGCATAAGTAACGTCTTATGACTTTCGACGTTTAGGAGATATCTGGGTGTCGGGGGTTCAAATCCCCCTGAGGCCATTCAAGTTCTTGAATGCATCATCAAATCTACGCAGTAATTTGTCTGAGGCCATTCTTGTTTTATTGTATCTAAATTTATTTAAGGGATTAATATGAATTATTTTTATGGGCAAATCTTGGAAAAGATTTTGGGATGAGATTCATACAGAAGAAATAGAAAGAAGATTAGCTAATCCTCCTAAAAGAGAATTGACCTGGCAAGAAAGAAGAGAAAGATGTCTTAGAAGAGCAGGAGATGGAACTGATTCTGATTTAACAGGGGAATCTTTTAGAGAAGGGTTTGTTGAGGGGTTAGTAAATGATGATGATTGGATGGTAGTTCATAGTTATAGATATATTTCAGATGAAGAACAAGAACAACGAAAATTTTCTGAATGGGCAACGGCAACTCCAAATTATCTTTTTGTGAACCCAGATAGAAAGATTGATGTAAGATTTGTGAGAAGATTTTATAAAAAGTTTTTTGAGACAGAGAGGGCAGGCGAATGGCATGGGAATAATTGGAGACTTGCTTATCTTTATAGAGCAGGTTTTGATCTTTTTGATATTCTTAAACCAGAGGCAATACATGAAATAAAAAGGGGAAGAGATCTTCATGGAGCTAGTGATTGGAGATTGACAAGTGAAATAGGAAATTTAGCATCTAGTTTTTATGATTTTTTAAAAAGATATCATCTTGATGTAGCTGAAAAGGCAAATGAAATTTCTCAAGGGCATTTAAGAAAGAAGTTTAGACAAATAAATGATTGGATAAAAAGAGCAAGAAAAAATCCCTTAAATAATGTTTTTCCACTTACTTTTCATGAGTGGGATCATATGCCTTCCACGGGAGTATGGGAACTAAAACCAACTGAAGAAATTTATTTTATACAAAACATTCCTTTTGAAAAAGAATTTAGTGCTGAAACAGAACATGTTCTTAAAAATGTGAAAAAAAGATTTTGGTATTTAGCTAGCCTTAGTAATCGTAGAGTAGAAGCTTATTGCAAGGAAAAAGGATATGAGGGGTATAATGGAGATTATTGATTTATTTTCTTATAAACCAATATAGTATTCCTAGCAGGATTGCTGAAAGAATTGGGATGTAAAGATAATTTATTTTATCTTGAGGAAAGAATAATATTGATAGTAATGATAAGAATATGAATGTTGGAATTATTTTCTTTAGAATTTCTTTTAGATTATCTATGATTTTCATCTGTATTCTCTTTTAGTGTGTCCACATTTAGTGCACTTAAAGAATTTGGTTTCTGCTTCATCTGAAGCTCTTGTTTGTACTGTCCAGAAATATGCTTTATCATTTCCGCATTCTTTACATTTTTCTGAAACTACTGGAAGAGTTGAGCCTTCTTTATTTGAAATAACTGCAACTTCTTTTCTTTCATCTATTTTCTCAGAAGTCTTTAGTTTTGGTGCTTTTCCTTTAGAAGAATATGAGCATCTAGGACATCCTAGATTTTTCTTTTTCATTACTAATACTGCTCCGCATTTAGGACAAAACTCCATTTTGTTTGTTGAATTTTAAATCGCTGGTTTTATCTGGAATTAAGCGCGATTAGACAAAAACTCCATTTTAAACGATGTGTTTAGTGATTTTTAAAGTTTTAGTTTTCTTTGCAAAGGCCTCTTTCTGAGCTAGGCCTTAGTGGCTCAAAAAATATTAGTTTTCCCCATCCAAGATAGGGCGCTAATCTGAAGACAGCTCTTCCTATTATCTGATCTTCATGGATTTCTTTTTCAATACTTAATTGTCCGTTATTATTATCTCCTATTGTAGAAAATGTTCTTTCTCCATTATTTTCTTTTATGTCTACTATTCTATGTATTATTGGATTTCTTTGATTTCCTTGGAATATTATTACATCTCCTTCTTCTAATTTTTCTGGAGCAGTTCCTACTATAAATAGGATGTCTCCTTTATTGAATCCTCTTTTGAATGAGAAATCTTGAAAGTCTAATTGATTTATAGTGAAGTCATCATATTTTCCATCATGTCTGTCCCACCAGGAGTCAACATTAGAAAAGAGATTTCCATCATGATACATAGAGCATGATTCAACAATAGCTAATGGCAATGAAGTTCCTGTAACTAGATTAAGTACAGGGAAGAAGATTAATTTTATGAATAAGAATAAAACTACAATAGAGAATATCCAACCTTTCCATGAATCATCTTTCCATAATAAAAACCAGAATTTTTTCCAGTACTTTTTCACCTGCTTTTTGAACTCTTTCATAATAAATTTATAGAAATATAGTTTTTATGTGTTTCTTTTAATCTAATCCATAACAGTCTCTTTTGCTATGTCCTTCATTATGTTCATCTAGATAATTATGCAATCTATCTACTCCTTCTTGAGGAGCATGAAGTATAACAAGATATCTTGCTCTAGCAGTGTCAATATTTTGAGAAGATAAATCTTTTTCTTCATCAGACTGAAGCATTCTACCTCTCCCTTGAGTTCGTTCTACCCATACAGCTGTCTTGATTATGTCTTTTCCTAATGCCTCTCTTAATACTTTTTCTAATCTTCTAACAGCCTCTTCTCCTGGAAAAGGAAATGTCTTTTTATTAAATGCAAAGAAAATTTTTTCTCTATTTAAATAGACTTCTTGAGCCTCTCCTACTGTGAATAGTTCTCTGTAGAAATCTACTATGTTTTCCATTATTTTTTGGAGTATTAAAAGTATTTAAAGAAAACTGTGATATAAAATACAATAATCCTTATATACTCTTGGGGAAGTTGAGAAATATGGGAAATGAGGCTACAGAAACAAAAGTAGAACCTATATTTTTAGAACAAGGAGATATTGTACCTTTGAAAAAACCACTTCCTAAAGGAGATATTAATTTCATGGAAAGAGCAGGAATAAGGTGGAATGGCCATACAGAAATTATTGGACCCTCAGGGATTTCAAAATTAGATCAAGAAGTTTTAGATTTTAAAGAAGGAAAGAATCATATTCGAGTTGTTGGTTCTGCAGTAGTATACCCTGTTTTATTATCAAGAATTGACCCCAAAAATCCTGATTATTTTTTAAGTGATGAAGATAATCCTAATCCTAAAGAACGTGCAAAAGAAATGAGGCTTTTTGATGGAGGTATTGAAATTTATTTTAAAGGACTTCCTGGAGTAGAACATGATAATTGGTATCTTAAAAGAAATGGTAGAATCTTTTTTGCAAGTGAAACAGAAAAAGAACTTCGTCACGTTGTTTTAGGAGATTCTAATTCAACAGATGAACATAGAATTAGAGTAGAAGCAATTCTTGCTGGGTATCTAACACAAGAGAGGAATAGACAAAATGCTCAAGAAAATGCTACACATAGAGCATATCAGAGAGGAGCATCAGAAGAAAGAGAACATCCTGGAAGGGGGTTTAGATTTTAAAAATGCCACCTAAAGGGATTAGAATAGCACAATTAAGAATGCAACTTGGTTCAGAGGATAAACCTGAGGATTATGACGCACTTACAAAAGACATACAGGAAACCACTGGAACCTATGTTCATCCTTGCGATTTAAGGGCATTTGAACAAGAATCTACAGATTTACCAATAAGGGTTTTAGATGTTCTTCATAGATATTCTATTGAAAAAGGTTTTCCTATTTTTGATTTTTATAGAGTCCCTGGTGAATCAAGACTTTGCAATATTCCTGATGAAACTAACAAATGGAATAAAGAAGCATTAGACGAAGCTGAAAAAGCTAGAAAGGAGGGGAAATTATAAAATGCCAGTTGATATAGATAAGATTGATGAATTAAGAAAAACTTATGCTCGTTCTATTGGAAGAGATTATTGTAGTTATAATAGATTTGCACATGACGTTGCTGAAGTTACAGGAAGATCTATTACTTTTTTAGATATTCCTTGTTGTGAAGCTTCGCAACAAAAAGTTAGAGTTAGAACAATAGACATTCTTTATGAATATGCAATCAAAAAAGGATTTGAAGGTGATTGGGAATTTTATAAAAGGCCAGAAGTAGAGAGGGTTAAAGTATCTAAATTAGAAGAAGGGAGTGAAGAGTAAAATGTCAAAGATAAGAGAAATATCCAGAGAGCCCTATAGAGATTGTAATCATACACTTTGTATTTTTGGAGAAGAAGGAGGAATTGTAAAAGTTACTCTTGAAAGAGATTTAACAGAAAAAGAAATTGATTCTTTAAGAGAACAAGGATTATATGATGGCAGAGGAGTTACTACATGGCAAGAATATAGGTGTGCTAAAAGTTCTTTTGAAGCTCCTGAAAGTGTGAATTGTCCTTTTCCAGATCTTTATGGTCAATTGGAAAGTTTGAGAAAAGAAGTTGCAGAAATGAGAAGAAATCCAGAATTGCCTTTTGAATTGCAAAGAATGGGAGGACCTTAAATGACAAAGACAATTGATTCTGATGTTAAAATAACAAAAAGAAATGGGAAATATGTTTATAGAGTTAAAGGTAAAACTCCAATGCGTTTTGATGATATGGGAGAGCTAATAAAACATATTGATGAAAATTATAATCCTGAAAGAATGTCTTCTGCAAGTTATGGAAGTGGACTTTCTAATCCAGAGAGAGTTGTTATTGCAGGAGTGATTGGTTCTGTGCTGGATAGGAAATTTGGAGGAGATTAAAATGACAACAAAAGAAGAATTAGCAATGTCTGATGAAGAGTTTAGAGAAAATTATTTAGATGAAAATAGAAAATGGATAGAACATTATGGAGCATACCATGCAACAGCTTATGGCGGAGTACATTGTGCTAATTGGGGCTGTAATGAAGAATTAACAGCAGAAACAATGCGTCCTGATGGGGGAAAGAATTATTGTCCTAGGCATTTTAAAGAAAAAGCAATGGCTGAACTAAAACATTTTTTTAGTTTAGAGCATCCTCCTACCCCACAACAAATAGAAACTTTTGAATGGCAAATGAGAGTTGCTAGAGTTATGGATGGTGGATTAGTTAAATTAGCAGAAACTTCTGACCCAGAGTTAGATTAAAAATGACAAGAGGATTATCATGTGGTGGTAAGGGAATAGAGGCTGAATTAAAACAATTACGTGAAGAGTGTCCTATTTTATTAGATCAAGATTTCTTGAAAAGATTTCCAGGAGTGTGGAATGTTGCATCATTTATTTATGCTCAGAGAAGGCAAGGTACTCCTCCTGCATTAACAAGGGCAGGAGTTGAAACAATGTCAGAATATCTTGAAAATCTTAGAGATGGAGAAGAGAGAGCTGTAGAGATATATGAGTCAGCTAAGCTTATTCTTGGATGGTAAAAACTCTTTAGTGAACAGAAAACTTTAAATAGTATATATCTTTTGTGTATACGTGAAGGTATACACCTTGTATGCCTTAATCACCTCTTTTCAACCTCAGCCACACAGCCTTCTAGAAGGGTGTGGCACTTATATTTGAAAGGAAAAATCAGCCAAAATGGATGTATTTGATAACACAATTTTATGTAAGAAGTGCGATTCAAAGATGAAGCCTTCTAAAATCGCTAAAAGCGGATTTGTACTTAGAGCAGTTATATGTCCAAAATGTAATTCTAGAATAATCCATCCAGTAGATGAAAAGGAGTATGGAAAGTATATAAATTTGAAGAATAAAGAATTTAAAGTCAAGATGAGGCTTGTAGGTAATAGTTATGCTGTTTCAATTCCAAAAGAAATAGTTTCTTTTATGAATGAGCAAAAAAAGATTATGGATGAAATGGTTAAATTATGTTTTGAAGACTTTGGAAAATTAAGTCTTAAATTTAAGGATTTTGAATAAAATGGCAGAAGAAAAAACAGTTAGATTACATGTTGTGGAATCATTGCAAGATGATGCATATAAAGGAATTGCTAGAATAGATGCAGAAGTAATGAGATTGCTTGGAATAAGAAGAGGAGATGTTATTAGAATAAAAGGAAATAGAGAAACTGTTGCTATTGCTGATAGAGCATATCCTGCAGATGTAGGAGAGGGAATTATTCGTATTGATGGTATATTAAGAAGAAATGCAAGAGCTGGAATTGGAGATGTTGTTGTTATTTCTAAAGCTGATGTTAAAGAAGCTAAAAAAGTTATGATTGCTCCTGCTCAAAAAGGAATAATGGTTCAAGCAGAACCAGATAGTCTTAAACGTGGATTGCTTGGAAGAAGTCTTGTTAAGGGAGATGTAGTAGTTCTTGGAGGAGTTCAAAGAAGAAAGGATTTATTTTCTGAGATGGGACTTGGAGAAGAATTTGGAAATATGTTTGGAGAAGAATTTGGAAATGTTTTTGGAAATCTTGGAGGAGGAATCGCACAGATTAAGTTTGTTGTTGTGAATACAAATCCAGGGCAACCAGTAATAATTACAGAGAATACTGATTTAACATTAAGTCCAAAAGCTGTAGAGATAACAGATGAAAAAATACCAGAGATAACTTATGAAGATATTGGGGGTTTGAATGAAGAAATTAAAAAAATAAGGGAAATGGTGGAGATTCCATTAAAGCATCCGGAGATTTTTCATAAATTAGGAGTTGAAGCACCTAAAGGAGTTTTATTGCATGGGCCTCCAGGTACAGGTAAGACATTGCTTGCTAAGGCAGTGGCTAATGAATCAGATGCTAATTTTATTTTACTTAATGGGCCTGAGATTATGAGTAAGTTTTATGGAGAGTCAGAGAAAAAAATAAGAGATTTATTTGAAGAAGCTGAGAAAACAGCTCCTGCTATTGTTTTTATAGATGAGATTGATGCTATTGCTCCTAAAAGAGAAGATGTTCATGGTGAAGTAGAAAGAAGAGTTGTATCACAGATACTTACTATGATGGATGGAATGAAATCAAGAGGAAAAGTAATAGTTATTGGTGCAACAAATAGAGTTAATGCAGTTGATCCTGCTTTGAGAAGACCTGGAAGATTTGATAGGGAAATAGAAGTAGGAGTTCCAGATAAAAAAGGAAGACATTCTATTCTTAAGATACATACAAGAGGGATGCCATTGAAAAATGTAAAACTTGATGAGATTTCATCTTTGACTCATGGTTTTGTTGGAGCAGACTTAGAAGCCTTAGCTAAGGAAGCAGCAATGAATGTTTTAAGAAAGTATTTGCCACAGATGAAATTAGATGAAGAAGAACAGATTCCTCCTGAAGTATTAGAGAAATTAATAATTAAGCACAATGATTTTTCAGAAGCATTGAAATCAGTTCGTCCAAGTGCAATGAGAGAAGTGTTTGTTGAAGCTCCAAATGTTTCTTGGGATGATGTTGGTGGATTAGAAAAAGTAAAGCAAGAATTATCAGAGGCTGTTGAGTGGCCTTTGAAACATCCTGAGTCATTTAAGAGAATGGGAATTAGGCCTGCTCGTGGAATATTATTATATGGACCTTCAGGAACAGGAAAGACTCTTTTAGCCAAAGCTGTTGCTAAAGAATCAGAAGCTAATTTTATTCAAGTAAAGGGACCTGAATTATTATCTAAATGGGTTGGTGAATCAGAAGAAGGTGTTAGAAAAGTATTTGAGAGAGCAAGGCAAGTATCTCCTTGTGTTGTATTTTTTGATGAAGTAGATTCATTAGCTGGAAAAAGAGGAAATGAAACTGGAAATAAAGTTACTGAAAGAGTTTTAAATCAAATATTAGCTGAAATGGATGGATTAGAAGATTTAAATGATGTTTTAGTTATTGGAGCAACAAATAGGCCAGATATGTTAGATAGTGCTTTGCTTAGACCTGGGAGATTTGATAAGATATTATTGATTAATGCTCCTGAAGAAAAAGGAAGAGAAATGATATTACAGATTCATACTAAGAATATGCCTCTTGCTAAAGATATTAATATTAAAACTATTGCAAAAGAAACAGATGGTTATACTGGAGCTGATTTAGAATCTGTTGTAAGAGAAGCTGGACTTTTAGCTTTGAGAGAAGATATTACATCAAAAGAAGTAAAGAAAAAACATTTTGATGAAGCTATGAAGAAAGTTAAGCCAAGTGTGACTAAGAATACAATTAATGTTTATAAAAAAGTAGAGGAAGATTATTTGAAGAATGCAAAAGCTGCAGTTCCTACTGCTGAAAGTTATTTAGGATGAGAATAAAAGAAATAAAGGGGATGATGGATAGTTTGATTAACTTATCTTCTTGGAGAAATCCTTTTCATGGTGTTGGGATAAGTCCTCCTGGAAAATTTGGGATTGATTTAATTACTGGAAAAATCTTTCCTTCTGGAAGAGAAGAAGACACTTTTTCTGAATTATTAAAAGAAAAAAGAGAGTGGTTTGTTAATACAATACACAAGAGAGATTCTACATTAAAAGATTTTGATAAGGCATTAATAACTATTACAGGTCATAAAGAGAAAGTTGAGATTGTATTTAAAGGAAAAGAATTTGTAAAAGAAACAGTTTGGTGATTATTCAGTTGTAATAATAGTCTTATCTTCTTCTAATAGTACAGTATCTTCTGCTTGAGCAACTTTTCGTCTTGAAGATTCTACTAATTGTGGGAAATGATGTAAGTTTCCTTGCTCTTCTAATTGTTTTAATGCTATTAGTGCTTTTGCTCCGAATATTTTTACAAGCCATCTAGAACAAAAAGGCAATGTTCCGTAGTTGTCAATTATGTGTTCAAGAACTTCTCTTGCTATTGGGCTTCTTACATTTTTGCTTTCTAATAATAAATATATCCCAGATGGTTTTCCATCATGAACTTTTCCATTTCCTGCTGTGATAAAAGGTTCAATTGCATATATGCCAGGTTTAAGGGTTTGATTTTTGTTATCATTAAAATTTGGAATAGTTATTCCAGCATGCAAATCATATTGATCTATTTCATGTCCTGAAAGATTTACTATTGGATTAAGATTATTTGAGATAGCAGTTCTATAGATTTCTTTTCCTATTTCATCTGTTGAGATTCCTGCCTTGATTATTGATTTAGCATTTTCTAATGCTTTTTTAGCTACTTCAATAAGATTTTTGTTTTCAGCACTTTCTTCTAAGTCTAATGAAAAAGCTGTGTCTGCAATCCAACCATCTATTTGAACTCCAATATCTACTTTTAATAAACCATAAGCAGTAGTTTTATCGTCATGACTTGGTGTGTAATGAGCTGCAATGTCATTTATGCTTAGATTTGTTGGAAAAGCTGGTTCTCCTCCCAAATCTTTTATTTGTTGTTCTATTTTTTCAGCTATTTCTAATAAGGGCATGCCTGGTTCAATAAAGCCTTTTGCATATTCTTTTACTTGAGCTGCTATTTTTCCTGCTTGTATTGTTTTGTCTTTTTCAGATTTATCCATTCTTAATTTATGATTGACTTGCTTTTAAGTCTTCTTGATTTTGGAATAAAGTTTCCTATTTTTTCTTCTGAAGCTTTTCCTGTTCCTAAGAAATCGTTTTTATGCTTCATTAATAGAAATCCTTTTTTTCCTGTCTTGATATTTAGTTCTTCTCCTTGCATCCATTTTTGAGCAAGTTCATCATCTAGTTCAAAGATATTTTCTGTGATTTGATTTCCAAGAATTTGACTTCCTTCAATACTTAATCTAATGTGTTCTTTTCCTTGTTTATCTTGGAATATTTTTGCAAAGTATAATCCAACTCTTTCTATTTGTGTCCAGTCCTCTAGATTTCTTATTTGTTTTTCATCTAGTGAGCCTTGAAATAAGAATATTCTTTCTGCTCCTCTTTTTACTAACATTCCTGGTATAGTAATCTTGCCACCGAATTGCTTACGCAATAAGGATTGAATTACTTCTTTTTCATTTTTGTTTAATATGTGTAATCTGTAGGTCATTTTTTTGTAAATTTAGCTAAGAAAAATCCTTCTGTGTCTGCTACATGAGGATAAACACGGCATGCTAGCTTAACATCTTCAAGATATTCTTTATCTTGGAATTTAGTTATTCCTGGAGTAGTTTTTAGAGGAAGTTTTATTGTTTCAATTTTAATATCTTTAAAGTTTTCAAGAGCAAACTGAACAACTTCTTCATTTTCTTCAGGAGCATGAGTACATGTTGAGTAGATTATTGTCCCACCTTTTTTTAAGAGATCAAATGCAGCTTCAAAAAGATTTTTTTGAAGATAAGCCATTTTTTTAATTGTCTTTGGATTCCACATTTTGTAAGTTTTAGGAGTAGAACGAAGAGTCCCTTCTCCAGAACAGGGAGCATCTAAAAGTATTTTATCAAATTGAAATCCGTGTTTTTTTAGTTTTTTGCATAAGGTTATTCCATCTCTTTTAGAGATTATCATATTGGTGACTCCGCATCTTTCTGTATTTGATGCAAGAATCTTTATTCTTCCAAGACTTACTTCATTTGCAATTATTGTTCCAGTATTTTTCATCTTAGCAGCTATTTGAGTTGTTTTACTTCCAGGAGCGGCACACAAGTCAAGAACAATATCATTTTCTTTTGGATTAAGAATCATTACAGGAAGCATACTTGCTGTTTCTTGAATATAATAATAACCAAGAAGATGTTCTAATGCTCTTCCTAATTCACCTGGCTGAAGTTCAGATTCAACAATCATAACTTCTGGAAATTCTTTGAAAGGTTGTTTTATTTTCCATGCTTTTTTTTCAAGTTTTGCTTTTAGTTTATCTGGAGTTATTTTTAGTAGATTGCAACGAATTGATCTAACTGGTTCTTTATCAAGGATATTTAGATATTTTTGAAACTCATCTCCGAGAAGTTCTTTCATACGTTCTTTGAATAATGGTTTTAATTCTGTCATTAGAATTCTCCTAAGGTCATTTGCTTTTTTCCATCTATTATTTCTTTAAGATTAACATCAAATACTTGGAAGATATTTTCAACTGCTGGGAGAATTTGACGTTCAAGGTAATATTCAATATTGTATTCTCCTTCTTCATTAGGAAGTTTTACTTTTTCTCTTACAAGCTTCTTTTTCTCTTGTGTTTCAGCAATATAATATTCTATAAGATTTCCTTGGCTAACTGGAATCTCTTGTTCTTGCATTTTTCTAGCAGCAATGACATGTGGAGATACTGCTTTGTATTCTGAAAGAGGTTTTCTTAACTGGCTTCTGATTATAAGTTCTGGAAGAGATACTTTTCTTTGTTTTATTTTTTTAACAATATCTTTTACAAAGTCTAAAGCACGATTTTCATTTCCATCTTCTAATACTAATCTTAATACTTTATCTTGTAGTTTTCTTGAAAGTTGGCACCAATCTCTTCTTACTGTTTCAAAACCACGAATTTTTAATTCTCCGTCTTTATCAAGCATTGCATATTTCTTTTTTGCTCCTGTTGTTCCTGCTCTTGTAGTAACCCATAAACCTCTTTTATAAAAATCTTCTAATTCAAGTTCCATTAAGCCGGGAAGCTCGTCATTAAGTTTTTTTAACATAGCTTTTATTTTATCCTCTGATTGGCCTTTTGTTAGGAAAGCTATACTATCTGTGTCCCCATAGATTACTTCATATCCTAATTTCTTTATTTTTTCAATAGTGTCTTTGTTGTATTTTCTTACAAAAGCTAAAATAGATGCAGAAGATTCTATTGAATAATATCTTGCTCCAAAAAATCCAATATAACCATGAACAGAAGCTGAAAGAACTTTGAAAGCATTGCTTCTGGCTCGTGTTATTACATTTGGGTCTTTTTTATATTCAGATTTAAATTGTTTTCTTTTATTGAATATTTCATGAAGTAGTTGGGGAAAGAATCCTGGTTTTTTTCTGAAATAAAATTGATATTTCTTTTTTCCTAGTGTAAGTTCAGGCGATTCATTTGCCCCTTTTTGTTTTTTTTCTAATAGTGTTCCTTTTGAAAGATTATGGGTTATTATTATACTAGTATGCATAGATGTGAAATCAAACATTGCTATGTTTTCATATAAGCCAGGGGTTGGTGAGTAAACAAAAGCTCCTTCTACTCCTCCGCTTCTTCTACGTTCTCCTATTTCATCATAGCCTGGACGTTTTTCTGGTATTTCATTATGTTTTTCTAGGTTATGTAATATATATGATTCAACAAATTTTGATAAGCCAGCTCTTGAGATATCAAATACTGGTTCTTGGACTATTCTTGAAAATTCAACTAAATCTGGCCAGAACTTTTCAAATAATTGCTGAACTAAAATAGAATCATGAAGATTGTATTCATAATATTCTTGCCAGTCTTTATGTGCCAAAGATGAAGAATGCTTGTGTGTGAATGGTTTTTTAGTGTCTCCAAGAAATTCCCTTGCAACTTCATTTAATGAAAGAGTTTCTGATTTCATATATTGAGCATATGCTGTTCTTATGAATTTTAATAAGTCTAAATGAACAATCCCTTTTACTTTTGCAGACATTTCCCTTCCTCTTGAAAATCTTACATTTGAATTATCTAAACCTAGATTTAATCTAACTTTTAATTTATCTGCTCTTGCTCTTAGATATGGAAGATCAAATCCATCTGAAAAATATCCTAGAAGAAAATCAGGGGATATTTTTTTAACATATTCTATAAATTTTTTTAACAATTCTTTTTCATTTTCTACATATTCAACATATGGAAGTTTTGATGTTTTTTCTTTTGAAGTTTTCCAAGTGATTACTTTTTTGAAATTATCAGATACTAGAGAAATCATTAATATTTCTCCTTCTCCTATTTTTATTTCATCACATTCAATATCAAATGCTAATGTTTTTGGTTTGAATTTTTTATCTGGAATTTGTTTAAATGAGTCTACTTTAATGCAAAAGTTAACATCTAGTGATGAATCAATCCCTCCAAATTCATTTGAGTTGTTTAACATTTCTCCTTCTATTTCATACCATGTTAATGGAGTTAGTTTTTTCTCCATTATGTAATGAGTTACATATCCTAAATCATATCCCCTTCTTTTTTCTATTTCTCTGAAGTCAAGTTGGTCTGCAATATCATGTAAATCCTTGTAATTAGTTGCAAATACTTTGAAGGCCTTAACGTCCTTATCTAAGAATTTCTTAGTATGAAGCTCTACTTTTTCTACTTTAGTTTCTCTTCCTTTGATATTTAACTGGATTTTCTCTATTTTTGCTTTTAATTTTGCTATTTTATCTTTGCTTACGCCTTCTTTTAATATAGCCCATAAAAATACATCACATGAGTCAATGATGCATATTCTTTTGCCCTTGCTATTTCTTCCTATGATTTTTGCATAGTTTTCACCATTGAAATCAAAGTAGTCATAATCTATAGGTGTGAAGTCTATTTTCATAGTTTTTCAAAGGATTTTAGTTATTTAAAGCTTAGTTCAAAGGGAAATAGAAAGGTTTATATACCACTAGTTAGTGACAAATGTATGGAAAAGAATGAATTATATCATGAAGTTTTCGAGTATTTTGAAGGCCTTAGTGAAACTCCTGATGATGAAGAATCACTAGAGAGAAAAGATCTAATGGATAGAGTTATTGGATATACTGGAAGCTTAGATGAAGCTCAAAAATACTTTGCTGAAGTTCAAGCTAATGTTGAAACTGCAAGAAGAGTTAAAACAGAATTAGTAGCTAAAATGGAAAAGATTAATGAGGAAAACAGAAAGATTACTAAACAATTAGAAAATAAGTTAGGCGATGTTAGAGGAGTAATTCTTGATAGTTCTATTGAATATGTAAACCTTTGTGCAAGATTAGGATTTAAGCCAACTCAAACAGTTGACAGGTTAATGGATGAATTAGGAAAACTTGCTAAAAGACAAGGAGATAAATAAAATGGCAAGAATAAAACTTGAATTAATGCCTGAAGAAGGAGGAAAAACTGATTATTTACTTGTAACTGATAAGAATAAGAAAACTCATTGTTATAGAGTTACTGTGCAAGGAAAGTATTCTTTTAAGGGGGCTGTAAGAAGAGCAAAAGAAATGGCAGAAATATTACTTTTAAATGATCCAGCGTTTAAGGACGGAAAATTATCTGGTAGAATAAGACTTCCAACTAAATTAGAAATTGATATTCAAGATTAAAATGGCGATATTTAAATCAAAAAAAATAACAGACAAACAAGCAGAGCAATTAAGAGAAGCTCAAAGGCTAGCTCATAAAAATAGAAAGCCAGCAGAATATTTTTCTTTATGTACTGGTCTAGGAAATTCTGGGTTGCCAATGAAAGATGCTTTTCTTTATCAAATGGGAATGGTTGAAAGTAATTTAAAAAGTGTAGATGGACCAGGAAGAATATCAAGGAATATTATAAAGAACTTAACAGATATTATGCTTGTTGCTCTTCCAGAGGTTAATCCAAAATATCCTACTACTGATATGAATACTAGATTAGCGACTCTTGATAGTCTTGGATATGGTGTTAAAAAAGGATATGAAATGCTTTCTACAGATGCAAAGTATTCTTATTTTAGGGCTGTTCAAGATGATATTGCTAATTTGTTTAATTCTCTTAAACCTAGCGAAAGAAAAAAGGAAGAAGAATCTTTAAAAAGAAGAGAAAAACAAGTTAAGATTAATGCTAAGAAATTTGTTCCAATGTATAGTTAAATATTTATACATTTACTTCTAGATTATATTGGTGAGTTAAAATAGGATTAAGTATTAGAGAGATTATACCAAGAAAGGAGATTAAGATAAATGAGCTTAGAGGAAAAACTGTTTGTTTAGATGCTTTTAATGTTCTTTATCAATTTCTTACTACAGTTAGACAAGTAGACGGAACTCCTTTAATGGATAAAGAGAAAAGAGTGACAAGTCATCTTTCTGGACTGTTTTATAGGAATATTAATTTATTAAATGAAGGAATAAAATTAGTATATGTTTTTGATGGAGAAGCTCCTCAACTTAAAGCTAAGACATACAAAAAAAGAAAAGAAGCAAAAGATGTGGCTGCTAATAGATATGAACAAGCTAAACAAGTAGAAGATTTAAGTGCAATGAAGAGATATAGTTCTCAATTAATTAAATTAAATGATGAGATGATAGAAGAGAGCAAGGAATTATTAGAAGCTATGGGAATAGCTGTTATTCAAGCACCTTCAGAAGGAGAAGCTCAGGCTGCTTATTTAGCTAAGACTAAAAAAGAAGTACATGCTGCTGTTTCACAAGATTATGATTCTTTATTATTTGGAGCTCCTAAACTTATTAGAAATTTGACAATGGCTAGGAAAAGAAAAACTTTTTCTGGATATGTAGAAGTAAACCCAGAGTTAATTGAATTAGAAAAAGTATTGAATTCCTTAGAGATGAATCTTGATCAGTTGATTTGTTTAGGTATATTGGTTGGAACAGATTATAATCCTAAAGGTGTTCCTGGAATTGGGCCTAAGAAAGCAGTTCAACTAGTTCAAAAGTTTAAACAGCCAGTATTAATATTTAAGGAAGTTGAAGAAAGAATACATTCGCTTCCAGAAGAGGACCAGTTTGATTGGAAAGAGATATTTGAATTATTTCATAAGCATGATGTTAAAGATGAAGATTTTAAGTTTCCTAAGATAGATGAAGATAAGATAAAAGAGATATTAGTTGAGAGACATGATTTTTCTGAAGATAGAGTTGATAAACAGATAGAGAAGTTAAGGAAAATAAAAGAACAAGCTACACAAAAGACTTTGTTTTAATTAACGATTTATAGCTAAGGTAATTGGATCTTTTGCTTTCTTTTTACGCACATAAAGGTAAACAACAATAAGAATTCCTCCAATAATCGCTACTATTAATTGTTCATATACCCATCCGAGAAGGGCTGCAATAAGTAATAATGTACCTATATATAATAAAAGAACTCTTCCAACCTTGTATATTACGTATATTACTCCTACTGCTATTGCTAAATATAATATATTAAGGATGACAGCATTTTCTATTCCCCATCCATAAAAAAGATTTCCTAAATCAAAACCACTTCTATATACTCCAAAAGTGAATAATGTTGCTAATACAAAGGCGATTATTCCTGACAATGCCTTGTTCTTTTCTTTTTTGAATATTGTCTTGTTTAGTCCAAAAATAAATATGGTGAATGAAAGGATAAAAGCTGCAACTAGGAATAAATTTTCTCCTCCAAAAGCATCAAAAAATTCACCGATTATTGCCATCTTTTCTAAGTAATCTAAGAAATCTTTTTTTATAAATCTATCTTCACTTGACAAAATATTTATAAATACAAAAATCATTAATTGTGTATGGTTAAAAAGAAGGTGAAGAAAAAGACTCCTAAGACTGATTGCAAGCCATGCAAGCCTAGTTGCAAATTATGTAAGCCAGCTTTTATGTATGGGGCTATTGCAGTATTTATTCTTGCTTTAATAGCATTGAATTTTGTTAGTGTTGGAGGTGGAATGACTGGAGCAGTAACTGGAGCTAATAAAACTAGCACTATTGAAAATTTATTTACTAAATGGGAGGGCGGACAAATTGATGCCAATATAGCTAAGTATACTCTTTTTGGTATGATTGCATTATTGATATTCTCTATACTTAATGCAGCTAAATTTCCAAAACATGCACTGGTTCAAGGAATTATTGCAGCACTTATTGCATTTTTAGCTACCGCGTATATAACTCCTGAAGAAGTTATGTCTATTCTTACCACTTATACTGCACTTGGAATAACACTAAGCACCATAGTGCCTTTTATGATTATGTTGTTTTTTTCGTCTATGATTTTATCTTATGAAAGATCTGGAAGTAGGTCTATTACTGTTGGAAAAATAATGTTAAATGTTTTCTTATGGTTTTTATTTCTTGTAGTATTAGGGTATAAACTCTTTGCAGGATTTGCTACTGGAAAGATTAGTGTCGGATTTAATATAACTTTTATAGCTACATTTGGAATATTTTTAATTACCTTGGGGATATTTGTTTTTAATAAGAAATTTAGAGAGGGGATTATGAAACTTGGTTTAGAAATTAGGGGTTGGGAAACAGAGTATGAAGCTCTTGCTATTGCAAAGGGCCAAAAATTATCTGAGGTATCAGAAGCAGGAAAGACAAATTGGTTAGGTGACGCTTACACAGGTTAAAAACATTTAAATTCTATTTTTAATTTAGTATATTATGAAAAAGCAACGTGCATTTAGTGTTCTTGGAAATATAGCCATAATTAATTTTCCTGATAAATATAAAGCAAGTAAGAAAAAGTTTGCTGAGAATGTCTTAAAACAAACTAGTGCTAGCACTGTATTGGAGAAGAGTGGAAAGTTTGCTGGCAGGTTGCGTAAAATGAAGACTAAGCATCTGGCAGGAGAGAAAACAAAAGAAGTATTGTATAAGGAGAATGATTGTGTATTTAGATTTAATATAGATGAGACGTATTTTAGTCCTAGATTAAGTAATGAACGTAAGGAGATTGCTTCTATGATTAAGAAAGGAGATGAAGTATTAGTTATGTTTGCAGGTGTTGCTCCTTTTTCTATTGTTATTGGTAAGAAGAGTAAAGCAAAGAAAGTATATTCTAATGAGATTAATAGAAAGGCAAATCAGTATGCTAAATTAAATATTGAAAGAAATAAATTAAAAGATAAAGTTGAATTATTGCCTGGAGATATTAAAAGAGTGAGTGAGAGAATCAAAGGTAAGAAAAAGTTTGATGTTATTGTTATGCCAAGGCCTCAACTAAAAGACACTTTTTTGAAAGAAGCGTTTAAGCTTAGTAAAAAAGGAACAAGAATCTTTTATTATGATTTTTGTAAAATAGATGAGGTTGATGGAATTGTTGAAAAAGTATTAGAAGAAGCTAAAAAGGCTCGTAAAAAGATTAAGATTAAGGGAGCTAAAAAAGCAGGAGATACAGCTCCATATAAAATTAGATGTAGAATTGACTTTGCAGTGCTTTAAGATTAAGCAGCGTTTTCTTTACTAGGTTCTTTGGCTTGAAGTTCTTGAATTATGTAGTTTCTTATATCTCTAATCCTTACAAACATTTCTTGATAAGGAGTTAATGGGGCAAATAAGCTATATTCTTTTTCATCTTCTGCTTCTTTTCTAGCTTTTTCTTGAGCTCTTTGATATAATGGATCAACTATCTCATCAAAATTACATTTAAAAGTATCTTCTAATCTACTAAGAAAGTCTACAGCATCCATACTTGCCATTCCTATTTCTTCAAGTGTTGAGTTATCATTATATGGAAAATGTGCTGCACCCATTTCTGTAAACATTTTTTTTATTTCAGAATCTATTTTTCTTTGAACACTATCTTCTAATCCTTTCATTTTTTTCCATTACCTGCAATATAATTTATTATTTCTCTAGGGCTAAGTGCTTGCTCATATCCTTGAGAAGGGTCCTTTACTCTTGTTTGTGCTGCCTGTTCTAATCCTGCAAAATTGCATCCATATTCCCATTCTAGTCTATGAAGTATATCAGAACCATCAAAGCAATCTAATCCTAATGCTTCTAAACTTTTTGTAACACTTACTTTAGGCATCCTTGGCAGGCCTCTTTCTGCTCGTAATTCATTTACTATGCCTATAACCTTTTGTTTAACTTCTTCTTTTGTCATCTTTTAAACAAACTTTTAATTTATTTAAAAATATTACTGTGCTACTAACACTCTTTTTTGGGAGTTGTTTGTGACTTTTTTTTCAACACCTTTTGGTTTTATGCATCTTACTAAGGGGCTTTCGCCAGAGCACATTTTAAGTTGGTATTCGCATTTATTGCCATAGGTACAAAAAACTATTCCTCCCATGGCATTGTTGTATTCACACTCTTTTGTTTCCATTATAATCTTTTTTCAACTTTAACTGCTGTTGGAGCTTCTCCTCCATGCCAAGTAAATCTTGGCCTCATTCTCATAGGATAAATCCTTTCTGAGTTATCATCTAAAATAATTGCGCTTCCTTTTAAACTTGGTAGTTGATCCATATATTGTTTTATAGTATCTAATAGATAAGATTGCATAATGTAATTTAATGCTTGAACATCTGGCTGAGAAGTTACACGATGAGCAATTACAACATCTGATTGAGTCATTACATCTTTATGTATTTGTCCGGGTTGCTGTGTTGCTAATACTAATGATACTCCTGGTTGACGCCCTTCCCTTAGTAATTGAACTAAGGCATCTGTGGCAATTGTTTTTCCTTCTAATGGAAGAAATTCATGAGCCTCATCAATAAATATCCATACAAGAGGATAATCTTTTTTCTCTTCACTACTTGTTATGTCTAATCCTTTTGCAACAGCTTTTATTTCTTCTGATTTTCTAGCAGCCATTCTTTGATTGAATATTTTTCTTGATATAAGACTAATAACTAGGGCACGAACATTAAATGCCCCTACTGAATTATAAACACTTAAGTCCATGACAGTTGTTTTTCCAGCAGTTACTAAATCTTCTACTTGTGTTGGTTTTTCTCCTTCTTTTGCAAATATTCCCCAAGTGTTTGCAGCTTCAAATAATCCAATTGCTGCATCTTTATTTTCATGAGAAGAACGTTCTTCTTTTTCAATTTCTTTTATTATTGTGTCAATATCATAATCATCATATTCTTCTTTTATTTTATTTAGTGTTCTTTGTATTAATACAGAGACAGGATTTATCAAATCTAATCCAAAAGTTAGTATCCAGTCTTCTGCTTGCATTTCTTTTATGTCAAGAGCAAAACTTTGATCTACTGGAATTCCTCTTTCAGTATAATCATCATAATGCCCAAAAGGAACAAAGATTTTTACAGGAAGACTTTTCCCTTTTAATCCCCAGCTGTCTAGTAATTCTCTGTCTTTTTCATTTGGATATTTCATTGTCCAATAAATCCCCATTGTGTCAAATATTAATGAGCCAATATTTTGAGAAACTTCTTTTGGAAGATTAGATATTTCTTCAGCAATAACTCCCAAGGTATATGATTTACCACTTCCTCTTTTTCCAGCAACAAGAACAACATGACTTTTAGCAACATCCATGAATATCTTATTGCTAAGAGAAGTATATTGTCCCATTTTTACATAACCTTTGCCGACTAAAAGTAATCCTTTTTCAGCAAGAGCTTTTTTATCAGCCTCGTTTCTCCCAATAATTATATCGTAGGGCATATTTAATTGACGATAAGTCAATTTTTAACCTTTTTGATGCTTGAAAATAGTTTTACCATAATCTTTTTAAAGAGTTCTTGCATCAATTTTACATGGAAAATAATGAAAATAAGCCTGAACATGATTCAAAGCCAGAAGGACATAATCATGTTGAAGAAAAAAAAGAAGAACATCCAGTAGAACATAAGGTGGAGCATAAGAAACCTGTAGTTGTACATCATTCTCATCATGAAAAAAAACCAATGGGAGATAAATTAATGAAAAATCCTTGGATGGTTGTTAGTATTGTTTTAGCAGTTATTGTGCTTGTTCTTGGAATAAATACTTTTACTAAAGGAATGACTGGAGCAGTTGTGGGAAGTATTTCACAAGATTCTGCGTCTCAAAAAGTATTGGATTTTGCAAATGGACAAACTGGTGGTGGAGTTACATTAGTTGAAGTTAATGAAGTTTCTGGATTATATGAAGTTGTTGTAAACTACCAAGATAGTGATGTTCCATTATATATAACTAAAGATGGAGAAAATTTAGTGCAAGGAATTACTCCTTTAAGTTCTTTTGATAAGAATGATACTCCTGCACCTACTAATACTCAAGCTCAAGAAGTTCCTAAGTCAGATAAACCTAAAGTAGAATTATTTATTATGACTCATTGTCCTTATGGTACTCAGGCTGAAAAGGGATTTATTCCTATGTTAAAGGAAATGGATGATTTAATTGATGCTCAAATAAGGTTTGTACATTACTTTATGCACGACCCAGAAGAGACTGAAACTCCTATACAAGTATGTATAAGAGAAGAACAATCAGATAAGTATTTAGATTACTTAGAGTGTTTCTTAGAAGATGGAAATAGTTCAAGATGTCTTTCAGAAGTTGGAATTGATGAAGATGCATTAGATGATTGTGTTGCAAATGATGCTGATGATTACTATGCTACTGATTCAGAGTTGAGTCAAGGATATGGTGTAAGTGGAAGTCCAACTTTAGTTGTTAATGGACAGATTGTTTCAAGTTCAAGAAGCCCTGCAGCTTATTTAGCTACTGTATGTAGTGCATTTAATGAAGCACCTTCAGAGTGTGAGTCATTAAGTTTAGCAACTGATAACCCAAGTCCTGGATTTGGTTATTCAGCAAGTGGAAGCGCTACAACTGCTAGTTGCGGATAGAGAAAAGACGTGATTCTTAAATTAATTTAATTAGAATGCCAGAAAGACAATTTACTGTACCAGATCCAGATACTCTTTATAGTTTTGAACAGTTGTGTTATTTAATTGATTCTGGAAATAAAACTGAAGTATCTGATATTCCAGGGACAATTCTTGTTGAAGATTCTAATGGAAATCAAAAAAGATACACAAGAGAATTTAATGTTTCTGAAGAAGATAAAAATGGTTTAGAAGCTCAGGTAGGAGATTTTGTTTTAAGAACACAAAATAAAAATTCTACTTCAATATTTGAACAGCAAGCTTATAGAGAAGAATCAAATATTTTAATTGCTAAAATTAGAGCATATGTGCATTGTGTTCCTGATAAAACTAGAGCAGTGCTTTCTGCTTATTGTGAGGATTGTTTTACTCCTGCAAAAATTAGTCTTCGTGGAAAGTTTGTAGAAGGAAGTTGTTCTGAATGTGGTAAATCTTTAGGTTAATTTTTATTAAGAACAATTATTGCATATCCACTTGAACTCCATTCACTTGCTTTGGGAATATTTGGATCTCCGGGGAATGCAGTTAAAACTGAGAAGGATTTTCCGTTTTGTAAGTCTCTAATAATCCCTTTATCTTGCTTTAAATTTTCTGGCATATATTCTGGATTTGATGGTCTTATTACTACGGTAAATTGATTTGTTTTAAATTTCTTTAATGATCCTTTAATAGTATAGATTGGAACTTGGATTTTACTTTTGCCTTCTAATTTATTTGTTGTTCCTTTGCTTATAACATTATATTTTCTTTCTATATCTTTTGCTTTTTCAACTAAATTATATCCTGCATTTTTTATCTTTAATGTTACTAATCCTGGTCCACCTTTTTTATTAAAATTACTTGCTGAAATTGATGCAATTGCTATTCTTATTTCTGACATATTTATTTTTGGGTTAAATATTGAGCCTTTCCCCTGCGATTGGTGTTCACTTATATGTTTTTTTGTAAAATCAGATAAGATAACATTATTCCCTCCTTTGCAGGAAATTACTTCGTCTCTTCCTATTTTTCTTATTTTGACTCTTATTAGATATGCTTTTATAAAAAGTATAATTCCTAATATTCCAAGTGAAATATAGGATATCCCCCCTTCTAAAAAGCTTAGGCTTAGAATATTAAAGGGTACTAAGATTTTTAATAAACCAAATATACTCATAGCTCCCCCTAGAATTTTATCTAAAAAGTTCAGGTTTCTAAATAATAATATCCCCATTAGAATAATTATTAAGGGAGTAATAATCTCTTGATATGGAATTTCATAAAAATTAAAATAACTATTTGCAGCTAATAATAATAATATCGTTCCAAAAACAAAATAACCTCTCATTTTTATATAGGTTTTTTTAAGTATTAAAATCTATTTATTAAGATAAGCTAGTTCATCTTCATCGAGTTTTAATTCATCTTGAATGTCTGGATGAGATTTTAATATTGGTTTAAGAATAGGAAATTCTCTCATTGCTCTTTTATATCCAACATGAGAATATTCTGCATATTTCTTTGCAATTGATTTCATTTTTGCAGTCCTTTGATTATTTAACCATATTTTAAGTATTCTTGATGGTTTTTTGTAGCTTGTGAAGCCTGTTTTAATTCCATCTTTTGCAGAAGATATCCCAAAGCTTAGTAATGCATTTTCATATACTAGAAATCTCCAATATTGTTGTTTGTATATTCTGCCTTTGAAAACATCTACTTTGCTTAATCTATCATATGCTTTTGCTAATTCTACTCCTGAATATTCATTTGGGATGTTTTCTTCTACCCATAAGATGATTTCATCTATTGGCATTTTTACAGAATCAAATACCTTTAGAGTGTCCATTGTTGGTTTACCTTTGAATATTAATCTTAGTGCATTGAATATATCTACTTCTTTGTTTCTTTCGTGGAATTCTATTATTGAAGGGTCTTTTAATCTAGATACACTCTGTAAGTCATTTATTGAAGCTCTTATGTCTCCTTTAGCACGTATTGCAATGCTTGTGATTATATTTGGGTTAAGAAATAGTTTTTCTTTTCTTAGTATCTCAAATAAAACATCTTTGATTATTTTGTAGTTTATTTCTTTTAGTTGTATTATTTCTGTTTTTTTTCTTAATGAACTTAGTTTTCTATTCCAGATGTCATTTGCAGTTATTATTACTGGATAGGTTGTTGAATCAATTAATGAGATAAGTTCTGACAAACCACCACGATCTACTGCAGATATACCATCTGCTTCATCAACAAGTATTACCTTTGTCTTTTTTGTTAATGATTGTTGTTGTATTGCAGGCTTTAAAATCTCTTGAAGTTTTCCTTTATTTCTTAGGTCAGAAGCATTTAATTCAAATATCTCTGCATTGAATTCATTTGCCATTACATGTGCAAGAGTTGTTTTTCCTGTTCCAGGAGGTCCATGAAATACTAGGGCTTTTTTTGTACCTCTTGTAAGTTTTCCTAGATTAAATTTTCCCATAAATTCTTTAGCTTTAGCTACAGCTTCTTCTTGACCTTTTATATCTAAGAAAGTTTTTGGACGATATTTTTCAACCCAAGGCATTTTATTCTTTTCCTAAGCCAGCTAATACAAAGCTTGCTAATAGAGCTTGCAATTGTATAAATGGATCAGAACCTTCTACAATTCTGAACTCTGATTCACCTGTTTTTTCAGTAAGCTTAACTTTAATCTCTGGTTCTACTGGAAGATTCCAGATTTCTTTTTGAATTGCTTTTATCACGTCTTGCCCAGAAATAGATTCTTTTAACATAACATCTAATAGTTTTTCTCTTGCATTTGGAAAATCCCCAGATAGAGCATAATCTAATACTACTCTAATGTCTTTTGGCTTTGCATTTGAAATAACTGTTGATACTAGATTCTCATTTATTGATGGAGAAATAGATGCTGTTGATTGAAGCAAATTAATACTACGTCTGCAATCTCCTTCACTTCCTTCATATAGTAATTCTAATGCTCCAGGGGTTATTGTAAGTTTTTCTTCTTCTGCAATTTTATTAACTACTTTATCTAAATCTTTTTTCTCAAGAAGCTTGAATCTAAAGATAGCACATCTAGATTGTATTGGGTCAATTATTTTACTTGAGTAGTTGCATGATAATATGAATCTACAAGTAGCTGAATAGTTCTCCATAGTTCTTCTTAATGCCTGTTGAGCTTCAGGAGTAAGAGCATCTGCTTCGTCTAAGAAGATTATCTTAAATGGCACTTGTCCTAAGGATTTTGTTCTTGCAAAGTTTTTTACTTTTTCTCTAACAATATTAATTCCACGCTCATCTGAAGCATTTAATTCCAAGTAAGAGTCTCTCCAGTTTTCTCCAAATAGCTCTTTTACTATGATTAATGCTAAAGTAGATTTACCTGTACCTGCAGGTCCAGCTAATAGTAGATGTGGAATGTTTAGAGATTTAGTAAGAGATTCTATTCTTTGAGTAATCTCATCTTGTCCCATTAATTCAGAGAATTTAGTTGGACGATATTTTTCAGTCCATATCTTGCTTGTCATATTAGTAAATTATCAATTTGGCTTATAAAGATTATGATGATAAAGAATTATATTTAGGATTAACTCTTTCTTCTTAGCTTTCTTTTATGCTTTTCTTTTCTAAGACGCTTACGTTGCCACTTCCAACGCATTTGTCTTTTCTTTTTCCAACGTCTAGAACTTCTTTTCATATAGAACTTTAGAAAAATTCATTTAAAAAGTTATCTACTCCTTGTGACATTGAGTCTGGGGCAAAATTTAGAAATAGGGCACTTTGAACACCAGGGGGAGATTGGTTGGCAGATATCTCTTCCAAATTGAACAAAGACAGCATTGAATTCGCATTTATGTTTTTCTGGTATTATTTTGTTAAGTTCATGTTCTGTTTTTTCTGCTAGTTTTGTTTTTACCCAGCCTAATCTATTTGGAATTCTATGGCAATGAGTATCTACAGGAATAACACATTCCCCATATGCAAATGCAAGAACAATATTAGCAGTTTTAGGACCAATATGTTTTATTGAAAGTAGTTTTTCTCTGCTATTTGGAACTTTGCCTTTGAATCTCTTTATTATTTCTTTTGAAACATGTTTTAATGCTTGAGCTTTCTTTTTATAGTGCCCAGAACTGTATATTAGTTTTTCAATTTTTTTTGTTGGCATTGAAGCAATTGCCTTGGGAGTAGAAGCTACTTTGAATAATTGTTTAGAAACTTTTTCTGTGTTTTCATCTCTAGCTCTTAGTGAGAGAAGACATGCAATCAATACTTTGAAAGCATTTGGCTTTTTTCTCATTCTGTTTAATGTAGTCTGACTATGAGAAGGATATTTCTTATTTAATATTTCAAGAACTTTTTTTATTTTTTCAGATTTTTTCATTCTTTTGGTTTAATCTTTGTTGCGATTAGAATTCCAAATCCGGCAATAAGGGTTACTATCACTGCTTGAATAACTTGGCTTTGAAGAGCAGTTATTACCTTAAGTGTTCCCATATATTCTGAGAATAGGTCTTTCCAAGTAAAGGCTGCTAATAAACTAAGAGCAGTAATTATAGCAGCACTAAAAGTGATTCGTAATTGATTATTAAATTCCCTTGCTGATTTTTTTGCAGTTTCTTTTATTGGCATTAACAACACCTCGTATAATATTTTATGTTTTTAGTCTTTAAAATCTTTACTGCTCTTTGTAGCGATTTCTTTCCTAGAAAACAAGCAATTGCAGATTTAGGAATAACTTGTGCAGTTTTTGTTGGTTCAGACATTTTTTGAGGAGTTAGAACAACAACTAATTGACCTTTGCTTCTTTTTATTTCTTTTTTGTAGTCTTTTGCTAATGCTGTTCCTAATAAATCTTTTACTTGAACTTCTATTCCTTGTTGTGTTAAATAATCTGTAAGAAGAGCAGCTGCTCCTCCTGCATTTGTTATTATTTTTGCTTTTTTAGATTTTAATTTGATTTTTTCTTTTTTTATTCCAAGAGCTTCTGCTAATGAATCAACAACTTTTACTTTAGCTTGTTTAAATGCTCCTCGATAAACTGCAAAGTCTGTTGCAAGACTTCCTGTATGGGAGATTGCTGCTTCACTTCCTTTTTTAGTCTTACCTGCTTTGATAATTATTATTTGTTTTTTGCTTTTTCTGCAGATTTCAATGAATTTTTTTCCAAGTTTTAATTTTTCAATGTATAATATTATTTTTTTTGTTTTTTTGTCCTTGTTGAAATATTCTATAAAATCAGAAAAAGTTAAGTCAGACATATTACCTAAGCTTACAAATCCAGAGAACTTGAAATTAAAATCAGAAATATAACTCCATAATGCTCCGCTTTGACTTATGAATGCAATATTTCCTGGTTGAGGAGAGGTATTTGAGAAAGTTGTATCAAGCTTAAGATATGGATTAGCAACTCCAAAGCAATTTGGTCCTAAAATTCTTATTTTATATTTTTTTGCTGTGTTTAGCATTTGATTTTCTAATCTTTTATTGCCTACTTCTCCAAATCCAGAGCTTATTACTATGACTGATTTGATTTTCTTTTTACCGCATTCTATTAAAGCAGAGTTAACAAACTTGGCAGGTATAGCAATAACTGCAAGATCTATTTTTCCAGGATATTTTAATACATTAGGATATGCTTTTTTTCCAGCAACTGTTGGACGTTTTATGTTTATAGGAATGACTTTTCTTTTACATTCACATAGCTTTTTCATAAGGACATTTCCAACTTTAAGAGGATTGTCAGATGCTCCAATAACAGCTATTGTCTTTGGAACAAAGAAATTCTTTATATCACCACTCATATAGATATTTCGAAAGATTAATATAAATACATTTTGTTTTGATTATTTTTGATTATAATAATGTTTATTAACAGAATCTTGTATATTGTCTTATGGCAAAGTCTTTGAGGAGATATTTAAGAGAATCTTTGAGCGAGGATGTTAAAAGAGAAAGAAATATGGTAAATTTAAGGAGAAGACAATTACATGCTCTTGAAAAAAGAACCTCCGCTGCTCTTAAACTGCTTGAAAAACTAAATACTAGAAATTCTAAATATGTTGTATCTCTTAAATCATTATGGGCAGATTATGGAGAATCTCCTGTAACCGTTGAATCCGAAGGATCTGTTGAAAGGGCAGTAAAAACTGCTGAAGCAGAATTTAAAAGAGTAAATAACAGAGGAGATGTTCAAGCAGATTACCGTGTAAGTGTTGTAGTTGGAGAATTGAGTTTGAAGGTTCCTTACGAATATTGGGGCAAATATAAAGAGGAACATTAAAGCCAAAATATATAAACAATTTCTTATTTTATTTTATATGAAAGTATTTGCTGAAAAAGAGGCTGAAGGTTTTCTAAAGAAAAAGGGTTTTGACATAGTTGATAGTGTGTTTGTTAATAAAGAAAAGGAATTAGATAAGTTGAAGTTGAAATTCCCTGTTGTAATGAAAGTTTCTTCTAAGAAGATAGTGCATAAGACTAAGGTAAATGGGATTAGATTAGGACTAAAGAATCTTTCTCAAGCTAAAAAAGCATTTAAGGAATTAATTAAGATAAGAAATGCAGAAGGTGTTTTAATTCAAGAGCAAGTTAAGGGTAAGGAATATTTACTTGGTTTGAAGAAAACAGATGATTTTGGGTATGTTATTGCTTTTGGAAAGGGTGGAAGTAAAGTGGAGAAAGAGAAAAAAGTAGAATTTAGAGTATGTAATGTAAAAGGAGTAGAAGAGTTGATTAAGGATAAATCAATTAGATTAGTTTTAGATAAATTATGCAAGTTAACTAATTCTGGAATAAGTGAATTAGATATTAATCCATTAATTATAGAAAAAGGTAAAGCGCTTATTGTTGATTCTCAGATAGTGTTTTTATAATATAAATTATTATAAATAAATCTAGTGTTTGATTTTTATGAACTTTGTTATATTAGATTATAAGAAAAAAAGAACTTGTTATACTTATTTAATTAAAGGAGAGCAACCATGGGATATAGCTAATCTTACTGCACATTTTAGAAGGGTATCTCAAGAAATGGGAAATTTTGTTTTTGTTTATGATTTTGATAGTCCTACTCCTTTTTGTTTAGTGGATCAAAGAGCCCCGAATAAGAGAAGAGCAAGTTTAGAATCTAGAGGAACTTTAGATAAAAGAGTTAAAAGAATTTCAGTTTTTGATTTTGGTCTTGGTAAAGATATTATTGAAAGATTTATGAATTCTGTTGAATTAGAACCTTAAGAAAGGTTTGACATTTAGATAATTATAATCCGCCTTTTGTTTTTTTACCAGATATTTTCTTAACTAAGAAATCTCTTATTTTCTCAGCAGCTTTTATTGATACTGCTGGAATATGTCCTTCACTGCTTGGCATTCCTCCTCTTCTTCCTTGATATCCTCCACTATACCCTGCAGTTTGAATATCTAGTGTTGAGAATCCTAAAATTCTTGCTAATATTCCTCTTCTTATATCAACGTTTTGAACTCTTTCATATGGAATTGATTTGTATGTTTTCCAAATTACACCATTTTCTATTTTTAGTGCTTCTTGGGTGAACTCGTATTTCCATCTGTTGTATGCCATTTGAACCCATATTTCTGCAAGTCCTGCAATTACTATGAATATAACTAGCATCATTCCCAGAAGTATTCCAAGGCCAGTAAATCCAAGACTTCCGAGTAATAATCCTCCTATAAAAAATAAAAAAAAGATTATAAAAAAGAATGTTGCAAAATAGGCACCAATTCTAAAACTCCATTTTACTCCTGGGTGTAGTTTTTCCATTGTCATGATGAATTAAGGATTTGTTTATTTATAAAATTATTGAATAAAAATAAAAAAAGGAATGATTGTTTGAGTTTACTTATTCTTCGTCTTCATCTTCGTCTTCGTACTCTTCATCTTCTTCCTCTTCCTCTTCATCATCATAGTACTCTTCTTCCATTGAAAGTTTCCTCCAATTTTAAATAAAGATATGATGGTTATTTATTTTTAAACCTTTTTATCCTCTTTTTAGGGACATAAAAATAAGAACGCCCCGACCGAGATTTGAACTCGGGTCACCGCCTTACTCTAAAGAGTAGGTTTGCATTGAGATGCTAGACCATGGCTCTCATCGAGCATTAGTCACCCCTCTTGAACCTTAGATCTCTAGAATGTTTTTCCTTTGACCTTCGGTATATATCCACAAAACTGTTGGGTCTTGTAAATCTTTGAGAGGGCGGCATACTTGGCCACTATACTATCGGGGCTTGTTTCACTCACCCTGATACAAACCGAGCACAGTCGTTTGCATAGGGCAGTCTCTCTACATCAAAATTCAAGAAGCATTATTTATAAATTTAAGGATTATGCCTTATAGACTTTATTGCCTTTGTGCACATCGTTAGGAACTAATAAGCCAACTTCCTCACCTTTCTTAGCCTTGTCAACTTTTTTTCTATCCATTTCCATGCTATCTACTTTCATCTCAACTTCTTTTTCTCCACCTACAATCTTTATCTTGTCTCCAACTTTTAATGGAGCAGACAGTTTTATAGCTGCAGCTTTGACATGTTTAAAGTAATTGCTTACTACTCCTATTTGTTTTTTTGCCATTAGTATTGTGAAGCATAAGAGATATATAAATTTATAGCCCCACCAGGATTCGGGCTTCTATGAAACACTGAAGCCAACCTAATTCATCTTGCAAGCAATCTGAATTAAACTACGTTCGAATTTATAGCCCCACCAGGATTCGGGCTTCTATGAAACACTGAAGCCAACCTAATTCATCTTGCAAGCAATCTGAATTAAACTACGTTCGAATTTATAGCCCCACCAGGATTCGAACCTGGGTCACCAGATCCAGAGTCTGATATACTTGACCACTGTACTATGGGGCTTTAAGGCACTATTTTAGAAATGTTTTTATACCTTTTTAACTTTTATCCTGTATGATAGCGCTAGTACTTATAATAATTTCACTTCTTATAGTTGGGATATATGCAATAGCTGAATTTAGAAAAGTAAAGCATCAGATTTGGGCAGTTGCAATAATTGCGCTTTTGCTTTTTGCTTATATTAGTTTTACTTTAGTTCTTAAGGGAAGAGAGATTGATTATGGGACTGCTTCTGGGTTGTTTCAAGCAACAAAGATATATTTCTCATGGTTATTTGGTATTTTTGGTAATTTTAAGACAATAACTGGAAATGCTATTGATATGGATTGGGGAGTAAATGAATCTTCTGCTTCTTAGAAAATGAAAATAGTCCTTTTTGTGCTTATGTTCTTAATTATTGGAGCATTGATTATTCTTAGCACTCATAATCTTCCATTGTATAATGATGAGAATATTGTTGCATTTAAGGGATTGTATTTTGATTGGCTTGGAGGAATATATGAAAAAACTATTTCTATTACAGGGGATGTTATTGATATTAATTGGCTACCAGAGTAATATTTAAATATAAGCTATTCCTTAGTTTATTATGGCAAGAAAAGCAAAAAAGGTTTCTAAGAAAACTAAGAAAAAACCAAAGAAAGTAAAGAGAGTTGCAAAAAAGTCAAAAAGAGTTGTAAAAGCAAGTAATGTCCAAAAGGCAATTAAAAAATCTGCAATGGCAGTGCAAATAAAAAAAGAAGATTATAATCGAAGAAAATTAAGTCTTGTTTTAGGAAATCTTACTTTTTTCGTAATACTTTTTGTTGTATCAACAATACTTTATTCTATATCAACAACAGTATTTTATACTAATTTATTTTTTATGCTTTCATTAGTTATGGGAGTTTTTTCAATAGCTCTTTTAATAGTGTTATTGATATTTGTTTTCTTGAAGTTTATGAAATAATTAGTTTTTTATATTAATTCTTATTTGGAAATTAATCGCCTGTGTAGCTCAGTTCTGGTTAGAGCGCGTCATTGGTAATGACGAGGTCCTGGGTTCGACTCCCAGCATAGGCTTTCAATAACTTTAAATAGTTCTGACATACCTTTTTTTTAATGGAAAATACAAATCTTGATGAATTAAAGAAAAGATACGCTGAGATACAAGAAAAGCATGGATTGCCTGGTTTTCAAGAGATGAATGAAGAGTTTGGTATTGAAAAGGCAGATATTGAGAAATTTGATATTCTTATAAGAGAAATAAGAAAATATGTTATTGATAAGGTGCTTAATTATATGAGATTTATTGAAGGCATATTAAATCCATCAAATTCTCCTATGTTTATATTCTCTGTTGTAAAGGCTCTTGAGTCTGGAGATAAAGAAAGATTAACTGAGATATATAAGAAATTTTCTAAGATTGAATTAGATTTAATAGAGATTGATCTTAAATTCTCAGAAGAGAAAGAGGCGAGTTTTATAAAAAATACCTATTCTGATTGGAAAGAAGTTCAAACAGAGCTTTTAGATATTCTTGGAAAGATAAAAGCTAATTGGGATAAGGAAGCAGTAAAAGGTGACAAGTCTTTTATTAGATAAAATGTATGAAAAAAGAGATAAACCAAAATCTTATGGATTGCTTTTAGCAGAATTTGTTGGAACTTATGTTGGAACTATTGCTCCTTTTCTTAGGCAAGGAAAATTTGATGGAGATGGTGCTGCATTGTATATGGAGCATTTAAGAGCAGCTTCTACTGATCTTACTGGAAAAAGAGTTAGTGCAGCTAATGTTAAACCTCCAAGAGGAAGAGTTAAAAAAGCTATTGGAATTTATAAGGAAGTTATTGGGCAATTTAAGCATTTTCTTGAGGATTTAACTAATGAAGAAGCAAGAGAATTTTTTGAAGATGAGAGTAAAAGAAAAACTCTCTTAAGGAAATTAAGAGGAAAAGTAATTGATATTGATAATTTAATGCAATCTAGCAGAGACAAGGATTATTCTGAGCATAGACCAAGATTTGCTAAGAGAGTTAAAGCTATTAGATAATTTTTTAAAGCCTATTTTCCTTATATATAGACGATAAAAGAGGACATTTTTTATTGTTATTGTTTAAAATGAGCGAGACAGCAGTTGCAGAAATACCAAATATATCTATTGAGTATCGTCATCCTTATCTTATTATTAAAGATATTATGGATAGTTATGAAGCAGAATTAAGGCCCTTATTGACTTTAGGCCAGATGCCTTTTGTTTCTATTGATCAATTTAGAGAGAATATTGAGAAAATGGGATATGCCTGTGAAGAATTGGGCCCAGAAGTCTTTGCTGCTAGAAAAATGATATTAAGTCATTTAGAAAGGGCTGTTAAGGGAACACCAAGAACAAAAGGACTTCCTAGAATTAGTTATGGTCAACATCTTGTAAGAGCAATAGATGATCAATTTAATCTTTTTCGTGCTGCCTTAGAAAGAGATGAAGTGTATTTACAATTAGTAAGTGAAGAGCAAGGTAGTGATGCAGCGAGTTAAAGAATATCTTTAAGATTAATTTCTAATAATGCCACTGGCATCTTAATTCTCCAATTCTTTAATATTCTAGGATGTATTTCTCCTAAGAATCCAATTTCTTTATTTTCTAGTTTGATTTTTGCATTTCTTCCACTTATGAACCATAAAGGAGAGTCAGTAGATTCTTCAAGGTTTAATTTTATGTCAAGCATTCTTGCTAGATACTCTAAAACTTGTTTTAATTCAGTGAAATTTCCTGGAGTGAGAGCAATGCATAGGTTTTCTTGTTCTTCAAGTGGGTTATTATTGAATACTTTTCCTATTTCATATATTTTTTGAGGATATTCAGAGTCTACATTTTCTGAAAGTATTTTCATTGCATAATGTGTTAAGTCTTTTCTTAAAATATTAAAATCTGTTTTTGATTCTTCTACTTCAATGAATCCTTTTTCTTGTTTTTCTCCAAGACCCATTTTAGTAAATTGTTCTTTTTTATTTGTAAGATGATAATTTGATATTTCTAACATATTTAATCCAGAAAGAATATCTGAAATCTTTCTTTTTTTAGTTTCTTTTGGATCTTCTTGTCCAATTGTAGATATTTCTGGAATCTCTGGGACTAGATTATCATAACCATAAGCAATTGCAATATCTTCTATTAAATCAACTTCATGCATTATGTCGGTTCTCCATCCAGGGATTTCAACAGTTTTTGATTTGTAATTATATTGCATTTTTTCAAGAAGAACTTTAATTTGTTTTTCATTTAAGTCTAATCCAAGAAGTTTGTTTGCATTTTCTATTGAAATTTTTGCTTTTTCTGGGGTTAAATCTGGAGTTATTTCTTTTCTTTTATACATAACTTCCATTTGATAGACTTTTCCATTCATCTCTGCTAATGTTGTTATTAAAATATTCAGGCATTTTTTTAAAATATCTAAATCAAATCCAGAGCACTCTATGAAAATGTCTTTTGTAGATTCAGAAACCTTTCCTGTGAGTTGTGAATTAATAATCGGGGGCATACTTAATATATTATTATCAGCGTCGATGAATACAGGGAATTTTGTTTTTCCTGCTAAAAGATGAGCATAATCTCTTCCTGCAGGATGTCTTTGAAGTATTTGTAAGCCATTCATCTCCCGGTCCATTTCTAATGGAGTGAATTTTATTTTATCTGGCTCCATTGCTTTGTAAGTTATTGGGAGTTTAATTTTTTCAAGAGGATAAACACCTATTGCAAGCTTTTTTCTTTTTCTTCCAACTGTTGTATGAAGTTTTTCTTGTATTTCAATAAGTTCTTTTATTTTTTCATCATCAAATTTAAGTCCTTTGATGATTGCACATGCAGTATACGGACGAACATCTGCTACTGATGCATCTACAATAACTTTGAAATCTTTTTCTGGAGGATTTAACTTGTATGTTTTTAATCCTGTTTTCTTTCCTAAGAAAGCAAGGAAACCACGTTTAAATCCTTGATATGATAATAAATCTGGTCTGTCTGGAAATATTTCTAATTCAAGTTCATCATTTGTTATAGATTCTACAGGAGTTCCGAACATTGCAATTTTATGTTGCATTTTTTCATCTAGTTTTCCTATTTCTTTTTCAAAAAGTTTTTTTGGAAGTTTTATATTAGCCATTAAAAACAACCTCCAGGTTTTTTTTGATTTTCCACTTTATACTGAAGGGAAATTTTTTTATGCACCTTGATAAAAATTTCATTGTCATTTTGTATAAAATTTCATTTTTCTTAGTTTAGTTAAATCATTTTTGTATAACTCTCTTAGGTCTTTTATTTTATAGTAATCCATAAGAATTCTATCAAATCCAGGTCCCCAAGCTAATACAGGTATATTTTCTCCAAGAAGAGGAATAACTACTTCTGGACGAAAGATTCCAGCTCCACCTAGTTCAAGCCATATCTTCTTTTCTGGATGATAAGCATGTATTTCAACACTTGGTTCAGTGTATGGGAAATATGCAGGAGTGAATCTTATATTTTCAAAGCCCATTTTCTTAAAGAATTGCTTTAAGTATCCAAGTAAGTGCCTGAAATTAGCATTTTTATCTATAACAATTCCTTCAGACTGATTGAATTCAAATCCATGGCTCCAATCTACTGTTTCATTTCTAAAACATTTTCCTAATGCAAAGAATTTAGCTGGCAAGTCTTGTTTTTTTAGTTTTGCAAGAGTTTGTGAAGATAAACAGGTGGTGTGAGTTCTTAACACAAGCCTTTTTGCTTCATCTTCATTCCATGAATAGTTCCATCCCTTACTATTTCCTACTCCTGTTTCATGCGCTTTTTTAACTGAGTTAACTATTTGTTTATCTGGAAGGTCTACTTTTTTGTTTATGAAAAAAGTGTCTTGCATTTCTCTTACTGGATGATCTTGAGCAGTAAATAAGGAATCAAAATTCCAAAATGAGCTAACTAACATATCTCCTGACATTTCTTGGAATCCCATATCTGTCCATATTCTTCTAGCTGTGTCTATAGATTGATTAACAAAATGTCTTTTTCCTCCATGAATTGCAGGAACTTTTGATGTAACATCATATCTTCTGAATTTTTTTCCTTTCCATGCTTTTTCATTTTGAAGCATTTTAGGAGTTATTGTTTCTATCATCTCTCTAGTTGAGAGTTTAGCATTCATTAGTCTCTTTCCAAAAGGAGTTATTTCTATGTTTACTGTTTTTTGTTCTAATATGTAGACTATGTCTTTTCTTCCTTGAAGAGTTTTTAATGCAAATTGTTGTTCAGGTGTAAGAGAATCATATTCTAGTGGAAGACTTTCTAAGAAGGTTTCTTCTAGTGATTTTTTTGATATTTCTTCTTTTTTAGCATTAAATACTACTTTGCCATTTTTTAATTCAATTAATGCCTTCTTTTTTAATGCTCCAATAGAGGCCTTGAATTCTTCATCACTAAGATTTGCTAGTTTTTGAGCATCTTTGAATGTTAATATTCTTTTTTCACCTAAAACATGAAGAAGTCTTCTTTCTGGAAGACCTTTTTTCTTGTATAATGCACCATTTAATCCTATTTCAACTATCTTTTTCTTTGAGGTTGATAGCTTTACTGCTCCTTTGTTTTGAAGATATTCTAATGCTCTTATAACAGATACTTTGTCTATATTTGATTTTTTTGCTATCTCTGATATTTCTTTTTCTTCTAGGTTAGGGAGTATTTTCCTTTCATTTGGACTTAATGATTCAACAATGTTTTTGATATCCATTTTATTTGTAAGAAAACAGCATTAAAAAAGCTTTTTTACCATCCAAGTAGGCATCTTTAGAACACTTCCAAGAGCTTTTAGATCATAAAGGTCTCTTTTTGTCTTTCCGCAAAATCTCATATTCAGTTTGTTTTTAGAGCATAGTTTTACATTTTGTTTTATTCTTGCTATTATTTCTGACTTTTCTTTTCCTTTTGATTGAACTACTTCATCTAAACATATGCCAATAGTTATTTTATTTTTCTTTGCAATCTTTGCCATTACTTGATTAAATCCAGAGTTTCTTTGTTTTTGAAAGTCTTTTCTCCCTATTTGAGAGATTACTAAGAAATCTATTGGAATCTTTTCAAGGATTTTTCTATTTAATTCATCATCTCCAGAGACAAATCCTATTTTTTCATTAGGACATTTGTTTTTAAGAGAAAGAATGTTTTTTCTTGCTTGTTCAAATGTTTTTCCACGAGCAACTATGCAATTCATTTTCAACCTTGAATAGTCGTCCCTTTAAATTTTTTGTTAGTAAGGAGATTATCTAATTCATTTAAATTTCCTAGAATATATGTTGTTATTTTGTTTTTTAAAATTACTTTTGATGCAGTTTGATCTAATACAAAGTGTTGTCCTGGCTGGAATTTAGATTTATTTGCCATTTTATCAAATTCTTTCCAGGTTATATTTGGTATGAACTTAGCATTTTTTACTTTTTTTGGATTTGCAGTGTATAATCCTTTTATATTTGTGATGTTTATGAAATTAGATTTGAATAATTTAGCTATTTCTGCAGCTGTTGAGTCTGATGTTTGGTTTGGTTTATATTCTAATGCTCCACAGAAAATTACATTTTGTTTTTTTATGTATTTTTTTAAAGTGCTAGTGGTGTGTGGGATTCCATAGGTTGGGTCGATATTAAAAAAGTAATTCATAAATCTAGCATTCATTCTTGTTGCTGAAATTCCTGCTAGACTTTGGAGTTTTTCATTTATTCCAGAAGATTTTAATGCAGAAATGTATTTTCTAGCTACACTTCCTCCGCCACATACAACTACAAATTTATATTTTTTAGTATTTTTTAAAAGAATTTTTTTAAATTGTTTAAGATATGGAAGATTTATATCATTAGGAATTATTTGACTGCCTCCTAGACTTATCACTACCACCTTTTTCATGTTTATGTTACGTTAATGCGGTATTTAAGTTTAATCCTCTCCTAATTCAAGAATGCCTGCTTCAGAGGTTCTGTCCTTGTATCTTTCAAGGATTGGAATTATCCTGTTTCTTCCAAGATTTCTTTTGGGTCTTTTTAGTTCTCGCAGAGCTTCTGCTGGAGTTACTATTGGTTTATTAGCAATTGCACATGCTATCTGATAATGAATTCCAAAATCACTTGGTTCATAGAAAAAGTTTCCATTATTTACTAAAAAACTATAAGCACGAGTGACTGTGTCTTTTAATTTTAATGCTCTGTTTGCTTTTTCAAGAAATTCAAGATATATCCCTCTTTCTTCCTGATCCAGAGTCCTTGCAAATTCTTCAATCTTAGACCTTCTGTTACTTCCTTGTGTTCCTACTAATTATTTTCTTAGTTCATTTAAAGGTATCATCTTTTTATTTGACAGTGAATAAGGAGTCGTCTGTTACTTCAAATACATCAAGTCTAACTCCAGAGTCTAGCCATCCATGAGCATAGTTTAATGCTGCAAAAGCATTGACAAAATCTCCTTTTTGTTCAAAATGTTTAGCATCTGATAAATAGTTTTCTACCATATCAAAGATTTCTTTGCTGTATTTTTCTTTTCCTTTTGCTACATTCTTTTTTGCTACTTCTAATGCTTTGCTAGTTAGTTTGAAATATTTGTCTAATTTTTCTTTTGTTATTGTATTTTTCATAAAATATTGCAGTATAACAGATATATAAAATTATTCTTAAAATTCTTATTTGAAATAATGTTTAAAAACTAATTCTTCTACATAGGTTTAGAGATTATGAATTACAAGACATTTGTTAAAAAAAGAGGGAAGATATTTTTATTTATATTTTTTTTATTTGTGATTGGAGGTTCAATTGCCTCTCCAATCTTTGATATACAGACAGATACTTTAAATTCTGTTATTTTGAATTCTTCAGATGCAACAAATTATAGTAGCGAAAATCTTACTGTTTATACAGATCAAGATGAAAATTCTTCTATTAAATTAATATATAATTGGTATATTAATAGCAGTTTATTGACTATTTTTAATATGCCTTTTGAAGGAGGAAGTAATGATTCTTGGGCTAGAGATTATGCTCAAGGAAGCAATGTTACTTCAGATGTAAGTGACCCTTCTTTTAATTCTTCTGGTGGATATGATGGAAAAGGAGCATTTGAGTTTGATGGTAATGATGCTTTAAGAGTTAATAATCCTGTTTTAGGGTTAAGTGAGTTTACTATTTGTGCTTGGGCTAAAAAAGATTCTCATAATGCATCTCATCCTATTTTTGCAGATTATTTTCATAGATCATTTCCTAATCCTCCTGCTTTTGCTAAAAATTTTGCATTATATGAAAATAGCGGAGATTTAATTTTTATTGTTGGAAATGGAGCTGCTCAAGAAGGTTCAACAATAACTGGTTTTGCAGTAGATACTTGGTATCATGTTTGTGGTGTTTTTAATGGAAATACAGATGAAGTAAGTGTTTATCTTGATGGGGAAAATAATACTGATGCTGCAGCAGCTAGTGTAGATACTATTGGAACATCTTCATTTGCTTCTCCTGCAATTGGAGGGGGATTAGTAGTTCTTCCAGATTTAGGTGGAGAAGTTTTTTGGAATGGAGATATAGATGATGTTGTGGTTTATAATAAAAGTTTTAGTAAAGAACAAATAAATGCATTATATAATAGTGGAAGAGATTTGATTGTTTCAGAAGAATCAACTGCTGGAGAAAACTGGAGTGTTTGTGTTTTTCCAAATAATGGCTCAGATGATGGAGATGAAACTTGTAGTAGTGAATTAACTATACTTGCCTCTCCTGTTTGTGGGGATGGGGTGGTAGAAGGAGCAGAAGTATGTGATTTAACTAATTTAAGTGGGGAAACTTGTGTAACTCAAGGATATGATTCTGGAACTTTAAGTTGTACTGCTAATTGCACTTTTAATACTGATGCCTGTGCTAATAATGGCGGAGGCGGTGGAGGCGGAGGCTGCTCTGATGAATGTGATGAAGGAGAAGAAGAAGCTTCTTGTGTTAATGGTAGTTATGTTGAAACTAGAGAATGTGGGGATTATGATTCAGATTCTTGTTTAGATTGGAGTGATTATGAATTAGAAGAATGCTCTGGGATTTGTGAAGAAGGGAGTTGTGTTGCTTGTGAGTTTAATTGTACTTCATGGAGTGAATGTGTAAATGATGAACAAACTAGAATCTGTGATAGTTACACTTGTGAGATTTATAGTCAAATAGAGGTTCAATCATGTGCAAATTGTGCAGAAGATTGGTTATGTAATTGGTCTGCTTGTGTTTCTGGGGATGAATATAGTTATGCCTCTGAATGTGTTGATTTAAATGATTGTGGAACTGAACTTGAAAAACCAGATAAAATAGCTTGTTCTGAAAGTGGAACTTCTAAAACAAGTAAAAGACCTGATAGAGAGGAAAATTGCAGTGTTAATTTTACTTGTACTGGTTGGGGGGAGTGTGAATCATCTTATACATTACAAGATTTAGTTGAAAGTAATAGTTTAGTTGCAAAAGGAATTCAAAAAAGATATTGTACAGATGGATTAAGTTGTGCAGAAGATTATGAAGATGTACGATATTGTGATCTTTCTGTAGATATTGAAGCTAATTTAACTGAGAAATGTGGAGAAGAATGTGTTGAGATTTATGAAAAAGATACAGGTAAATTAGTAAGTAGATTAAAAAAGAAAGATTTAGGAATTGAGATTTCTAATTTAAGTAGAGTAGATATATCTTTGATGGTTACTGAATTTGTAGGATATTGCGATTATTGTTATGATGAATTGCATAATTATGATGAAACTGGAGTAGATTGTGGGGGTCCTAATTGCCCTGAATGTGTAGAACAAAAAGATTTTTTCAATTGGTTGTCTTGGTTTATTTTAATTTTATGGGTGAGTGTAATTTTTAGTGGAATTTTTATTCTTTGGACGGGAATAATTTATGTTAAAAATTCTTATGTTCATAAAACTACTTTAAGATTTGTTACAGATAGTAGATTAGAAGGATTAAATTACTAGTTATTCTACTTTTTCTTAATTTCTGAGGCTGAAATAACATTTAAAAACTAGTTGTTCTACATATATTTGTCTATGAGTCATAAAAGAGTTGTTACTAAAAGAGGTAAGACATATGGTCCTTATTTGTATGAATCTTATAGAGATGAAAATGGAAAAGTTAAGAAAAGATATCTTGGAAAAGCTCCTGAAAAAAATAATTCTGACAAAGTAATCATAGGATTTTTAATCTTTGCCCTAGTCCTTTGCTTGCTTGTAATTGGTAATTGGAGTTTGACTGGTAGAGCAACACTTTCAGTAGAAGAGGTTGGAACAGATGGAGAGATATTAACCGGGAAAATATTGTTTGTTCTACAACAATCAGAGATGATTCCTTCAGACACTAGTGTTATCATTAACCATGGGGGCTCTGAGCTTATTTATGATTTAGATGATTTAGTATCTGAGAATACAACTGAAGGAGATTTCTATGTTGAAGGAAAAGATATTTCTGGAACAGGAGAAGGTTATACTACAGATTCTGAAAGATTTCCTGAAGTAAATTTTGTTTTAGGGATTTACAGATTGATTGAAGGAGGGGGAAGTGGCGGAGGAAGTGAGCCAGTTGAAAATGAAACAGTAAATGATACTAATGAGACTGAAGAGCCAGAACAAATAAGAACAATTACTGGAAATTCAGTGAGAACATATATTACTGGAATGGCAATTGATGAATCAGAATATGAGCTTGTTTATGAGATAAATGCAAGTGTTAGAGCTAATGAATCTTATGTTTATGATTTAAATAGTGATGAGACTGCAGATATTCTTTCTTCTGATGAATCTGTGACTCTTACTATTGAGGATGGAGACGCTAGTGTTACTACAGATTATATTGGAGATGATACTAAGCCATTAGAAATTGATGTTACTCCTTTGAATATTTCAGCAGTTAATGGTGATTTAATTGTTAGTTTTGTATATAATGGAACAGAGATTGATTCTGCTTCAAAGGAGATAACTCTTGATGAAGAAATAGAAGAGAGTAATGAAACTATTGAGGAACCTATAAATGATAGTGAAAACGAGACTGTTCCAGAGCCTCCTGTTTATGGTATTCAGTCTGGAGAGGTTAATGTAACACAAATATCTCCAGAGGATTATTATTTAGTCAATGTTACTGGAGAAAATGTTGATTTTAATTGTTCAGCAATAAGTGTTGCTAATCTTACTAATATTAGTCTTGCAATTTATAATTCAACTGGAGATTTAATACACATTAATACAAGTAATGTAACTGGAAGCACTAATTATTCAGAATTTGTATACAATGCAACTATTCAGAGTATTTATGAATGGAATTGTTTTGCTTATGATAATAATTCAGATTCAGATGTATCTTTGAATAGAACATTTATAGTGTATAATGGAACTGGTCCAGTAGTAGGTATTCTTAATCCTGAAAATAATTCAGTGAAGGCAGTAAATAATGTTACTATTATTTATTATTTAGATTCAACAGTAACTGATAGTGATTTAAATTGCTCTTTAATTGTGAATGGAAGCACAGTAGATAATTGGACAACTTCTCAAGGAAGAAACTGGACAAATTATAATTTTTCAGAAGGAAATCATACATATAAGATAATGTGTTTGGATAATGAATCAACTCCTGGAGCAAGTGGAGATTATTATATACAGATTAATTCAACTATTAATGATTCAACTCCTCCTACAGTTCAATTGAGATATCCTGATAATGGAAGACAATGGTATAATGCTCCTAGAAATGTAAGTTTTATGTATAATGCATCTGATGATTATGGAGATGTCTTTTGTACATTGTATAGTAATTTTACAGGAGTATGGCAAGCAGATGGAAATCATACTCTTGATTATCCTGTCTCTGGGAATGAAACTATTAACACTTTAATTGAGAATATGAATTATGGAGCATATAAGTGGAATGTTTTATGCAATGATAGTTCAGGAAATTCAGCATGGGGCACTAATAGAACATTTAAGATTGCTCCAAGAAGTGCTTGTTATTGTACAAACTGTTCAGATTGTACTCAAAAGTTTGTAGATAATGCATGTGCAAATGTTACATTAATGAATGATATTAATTATACTCCTTCAGGAGATTTGCAAGCTTGTATTAATAAGACTAATGTATTAGATGAAATAGACAGAGAGTTTATTGGAGATGGTTATAATATTAAGAGTAATACCTTGAATACTGGTTATGGTATTTTTATTGGAAGTGGAGAGCCATTAGATATTTTCTTGTCAATTGACTCCTCTGGAAGTATGAGTGGAAGTAAGATGAGTGATGCTAAACAAGCTGCTGATGATTTTGTTGATGAAGTTGATTTAATTAAATATAATGTTGGAATTGTTGATTTTGATTCAGGTGCTACTGTAGTTGCAAATCTTACATCAGCTCCAAGCATATTGCATAATGCTATTGATGATTTAAGTGCAGGAGGCTATACTGCAATTGGAGATGGTATTAACAAAGCATTAGATAAATTAGAGGATAATAATCAATCAAAGGCAATTATTTTAATGTCAGATGGAAAGCACAATACTGGAAGTGATCCTTATGAAGCTGCATTGAGAGCCGCTGAGATGAATGCAACTATTTTTACTATTGGATTTGGAAGTGGAGCAGATGAGCAAATGTTAAAAGAGCTAGCTGAAATAACTTATGGAGAGTATTTCTTTGCTCCAAGTGGAGATGATTTAAGAGATGTTTATCTTGAGATTATACAGGAACATATACTAATCGATGACCATACAATAAGAGACGTTAATGTTACTGGATTTAATATGGGAATATATCTTGATGGAGTTAGTAATTCATTGATTACAAATATCTCAGCTAATGAGTATATAACTATGAGTACATTAAGATATGGTGTAAGACTTGTTGATTGTGAAAATATAACTGTTGAAGATTCAGCAACAAGTATGTGGTTGACTGGTATTAATAATAATCATACTATACAAAGAATAAATAATACAAATGTTTTGAATGAGAAGGTATTGAATTTAGGAGGAATTGAAAATTCAACAATATTTGATAACTTTCATATATTAATATCTACTTCTAGTGCAGATGGAAATAATTTCTCTTATAATGATGGAAATAGTATAAGTGAGAATGGATATTTATTTGGTTTTAATGGAGGAAATAATATTATAGAGTATAATAATGCAAGTGGAAATCAAAATCAGTATGGAAGAGGTATTGGTGTAGGTAATGGGGATAATAATATTGTAAGACATAATATTGCTAATTATAATACTCAGTATGGAATAAATTTTGGAACTTATTCTTCTAATTGCAATTTCACAAATAATACTGCTAATTATAATGAGCAGTATGGAATTTATATTTCTTATCAAATAACTAGTTTATTAGATACTCCAAGTACTTTTAGAGATAATAATGCTACTGGAAATGGTTTTTATTCATATTTTGTTAAGGAATTATCTTGTGATACTGA